>Ga0209916_1000013_pt1 | contig 603353 bp, 556 predicted proteins | sample ThiBio_1000_plan_FD_183956 | JGI IMG/M metagenome (GOLD analysis project Ga0209916, IMG submission 183956) | Wastewater bioreactor microbial communities from Cape Town, South Africa - Thiocy_solids_2 (SPAdes) | ecosystem: Engineered > Bioreactor > Thiocyanate-remediating > Anaerobic-Aerobic ... | reverse complement strand
CGCCATCGCGCCGACGTTCGTCGTCCTGGGCGTGGCCCTGGGCGTCTTCATCGGCGGCGGCATCCTGCGCCGGCTCAAGCGCGGGCGTCCCGATACCTGGCTGTACCGGCAACTGCAATGGCGCATCACCACGCGCCATCCGCTGATGGCGGGATGGGTAGGCGGCCACGTGCTGATCTGGCGCTCCGGCTTCTGGTCCACCCGAAGGTCTGTTGCAAGGGGGGCACGATGAGCCGCTTCAAGAACGAGATCACCCACCTGCAGGCGCACATCAAGACGCTTCGCCTGGGTGCTGGCGCGCTGGTCATCGTCGCCCTGGTCATGGGCGGCGGCTGGTGGAGCGCGCCGCGCGACCTGACCATCCACGTCCCGCCCGACCTGCGCTCCGGCAGTACCCGAAAGTGGTGGGAAGTGCCGCCCGAATCGGTCTATGCGTTCACGTTCTACGTGTTCCAGACCCTCAACCGCTGGCCGACGAACGGCGAAGAGGACTATCCGCGCAACCTCCACGCGCTCTCGTCGTACCTGACCCCGTCCTGCCAGGCCTTCCTGCGCGCGGACTACGACTACCGCCGCAGCACGGGCGAGCTGCGCCAGCGCGTGCGCGGCATCTACGAAATCCCCGGCCGCGGGTACGGCGACGACCCCACGGCGCGCGTGCGCGTGGTCTCCGACCGCGACTGGGTGGTGACGCTCGACATCACCGCCGACGAGTACTACGGCGCCGAGCAGGTCAAGCGCGCGCTCGTGCGCTATCCGGTGAAGGTCACGCGGGTGGACGTCGATCCCGCCCGCAACCCGTTCGGCCTGGCGCTTGACTGCTACGACGGCGCGCCCCAGCGCATCAGCGCACCGGAGCCGACGCGCCCGGCGCCTGGCGGCCTGTCTCCGCAAGCGCCCCAAGGAGGAAACACCCCATGAAGCATCCTGTACTCGTGCTGCTGGGGCTGCTGGCCGTGGCCGCGGCACCCGTCTCCCATGCTGTGGAGATTCTGCGCTGGGAACGCATGCCGCTCGCGGTGCCGCTGAAGGTGGGCCAGGAGCGCATCGTGTTCATCGACCGGAACGTCCGCGTGGGCGTACCCGCAGGCGTGGGCGAACGCCTGCGCGTGCAGAGCGCGGGTGGCGCGGTGTACCTGCGCGCCAGCGAGCCGATCGAGCCCACCCGGCTGCAACTGCAGGACGCCGACACGGGCGCGCTGATCCTGCTCGACATTGCGGCCGAACCGCCCAAGGACGGCGAAGCCGAGCTGGAGCCGGTGCGCATCGTCGAGGGCAGCAGCACCCTTGCGCGCTACGGCGATCTAGCAGGCGGTGCCGATGAGGCCCCGGCGCGCGCCCTGGACCAGGCAGTCGCTCGGGCAGCGCGGCGCGAGACGCCGGTTTCGGTCGTCCTGACGCGCTTCGCCGCGCAGAACCTCTACGCGCCGCTGCGCACCGTCGAGCCGCTGCCGGGCGTCATGCGGGTGAACCTGCGCCGCGACCTCGACCTCGGCACGCTGATGCCGACGCTGCCGGTGCGCGCGGTCGCGCTCGCTTCGTGGCGTCTGGAAGACCAGTGGGTCACCGCCGTGCGTCTGACCAACAGCAGCAGCGGCTGGGTCACGCTCGACCCGCGCGTGCTGCAAGGCGATTTCCTCACCGCCACCTTCCAGCACGAAGCGCTCGGTCCGCGCGGGACGCCCGAGGACACGACCGTCCTGTACCTGGTGACGCGCGGGCACAGCCTCGCGCAATCGCTGCTGCCGGCGATCCACCGCTTCGACCCGGCTGAGCACCTGCCACAGCCGGAAGCGGAAGCCGACGACGGCAAGGAGGCCCGCCATGCGCAGTAACGGCTTGCTCAAGTGGCTGATGATCCCGGTCGCCTTGCTGGTGCTGTTCGTTGCCATCCGGCTGTTCTCCGGCGGAAGCACGTCGGCACCGCCCGCCGCGGATGCCGGTTCCAAGCTCACACCCGAGGAAATGAAGGCGTTGGGCATCGAAGGCGATACCCCGCGCGATACCGTGGCAACGCTCGTCGCCCAGGTGAAGCAGTTGCGCACCGAGCTTCAGACCGCGCTGACCGACAACAAGTCGCAGCGCGAGGAAAACCAGCGGCTGCGCCAGCGCGAGAACTCCATCGATCAGCGCATCAATTCGGCCCTCGAATCCGAGCGCTCGAACCTGCGCCGCGACCAGGAACAGGCGGCCAATGCGCGCCAGCAGACCGAAGGGCTGCTCGCCGACCTGCAGCGGCGTCTGGACAGCATCGGCGGGCGCGGCGGCGGCCATGCCGATCTGCCCGTGGGCCTGGGGCTGCGCGATGGCGACGAGGCCGGCATGGAAGGCGGCATGCGCTGGGTCGAGCCGGACGACGCGAAGAAGACCGAGGGACGCAACGGAAGTCGTGGCGCGGGCAGCGGCATGAGCTTCCCGACGAGCTTCGGCCCGGCGCAAAGCACGCTGGAAACGACAGCGGAAACCGTGGCGAACGCCGGCGCACGTGCGGCAGGCGTCAAGAGCGCCAAGCCGGTCTATACCGTGCCAACCAACTCGACGCTGATGGGGTCGGTCGCGATGACGGCGCTGATCGGCCGCGTGCCGATCGACGGGACGGTGAACGACCCGTATCCGTTCAAAATCCTGGTCGGCCCAGACAACCTGACCGCGAACGGGATCGACATCCCGGACGTGGCCGGCGCCGTGTTCTCCGGCACCGCATCGGGCGACTGGACGCTTTCGTGCGTGCGCGGTCAGGTGCGCAGCATCACCTTCGTCTTCCACGACGGCACGATCCGCACCATCCCCGAAGACCGCGACGGCAACCAGCAGAACAACCAGCAGCGCGACGGCCTGGGCTGGATCAGCGATCCCTATGGCATCCCTTGCGTCAGCGGCGAGCGGCGCAGCAACGCCCAGCAGTACCTCGGCTCGCAGGCCCTGATCACCGCGGCCGGCGCCGGCGTGGCCTCGCTGATCGACAGCGACAGCGGCCAGATGTCATACGTCGGCGCAGACGGCTCCATCGGCAGCGTCGGCATCTCGGGCAACGAGGCTGTGGGCCGCATCCTGGCCGGTGGCGTGCGCGACATGGCGGACTGGGTGAACAAGCTGTACGGGCAGGCGTTCGCGGCCGTCTATGTGCAGCCCGGCGCGAAGGTCGCCGTCCACCTCGAAAAGCCGCTCGCCATCGACTTCGATCCCGAAGGCCGCAAGGTCGATCACCGCGCAGGAGAAAGCCATGCTCTCGAACTTGAATAGGGGCCTGGCGCTGGCCCTCGCCGTCGCGGTGCTCGGCGGCTGCGCCACCAGCAAGGAAAAGCTGCTGCCCCACGGCGACAGCACGATGATGGACATCTGGCAGCAGAACGCCGGCGACGGCGGCGGGAGCGCCGGCCAGGCGGCACGCCGGCAGTTGCTCGATGCCCGCCAGAGCCTGCGCCGGCCGTTGACCGAGGCCGACGTGCAGGCTGCGCCCGCCGAGCAGACGCGCTACACGCGCACCGCGCGCAACGAGGTCTATCGCCAGTTCCACCGGCTGCCGAATCCCGATCTCGTCATGTACGTGTATCCGCACTTGGCGGGCTCGGACCCTGTACCTGTGCCGGGCTACACGACGGTCTTCCCCCTGTACCAGCGCGTGCAGTACGCCATGCCGGGCGAGCGCGTGGAGGACTACTGATGCGCTGGAAACTTCCCTGGCCGAAGCTGGCCGCATCCGGCATCGGCGACGAAGAGAAGCCAGACGGCTGGCAGCGCCATGTCCAGGCCTTGCACCAGGCCGGCATCCCCGAACCCGGCGCAGCGGTCCAGGGCCGCAGGCCGGCGACGGTAGCCGACGAGCAGGCGCTCTACGACGTCGCGCCGTCGTTCGCGGAGCTGCTGCCATGGGTGGAGTTCCTGCCGCAGTCGAAATCCATGCTGCTGGAGGATGGGCAGTCGGTCGCTGCCTTCTACGAGTTGGTGCCGCTGGGCACCGAGGGCCGGGAACCCGGCTGGCTTGCGCACGCCCGCGATGCCTTGGAGAACGCGCTCCAGGACTCGTTCGACGAGTTGGACGAAAACCCGTGGGTGCTCCAGCTCTACGCCCAGGACGAGCCCAGCTTCGACCAGTACATGCAGACGCTGCGCGACTACGTGCAGCCGCGCGCCCGCGATACCGCGTTCACCGAGTTCTACCTGCGCTTCTTCGGTCACCACCTGCGCGCGGTCGCCAAGCCGGGCGGCCTGTTCGAGGACACGGTGGTCACGCGGCTGCGCTGGCGCGGCCAGACGCGGCGGGTGCGCATGGTGATCTATCGCCGTGCCACCGGGCAGGCAAGCCGCCGCGGCCAGACGCCCGAGCAGATGCTGAACATCGTCTGCGACCGCCTGTGCGGCGGCTTGGCGAACGCCGGCATCCAGGCACGGCGCATGGTCGCAGCCGACGTCCACGACTGGCTGCTGCGGTGGTTCAATCCGCGCCCCGCGATGCTTGGGCCGAGTGCAGAGGACCGGGAGCGCTTCTACGCGATGGCGCGCTACCCCGACGAGGCCGAGGACGGCGAAATCGAGCTGGCGAGCGGGCGGGATTTCAGCCAGCGGCTGTTCTTCGGCCAGCCACGCTCCGACGTGGAGCATGGCACCTGGTACTTCGATGGCATGCCGCACCGCGTGCTGATCACCGACCGGTTGCGCATGCCGCCCGGCACCGGACACCTGACCGGCGAGACCCGCAAAGGGGATGCCATCAACACGCTGTTCGACCAGATGCCGGAAGACACCTTGCTTTGTCTCACGATGGTCGCCACGCCGCAGGATGTCCTGGAAGCGGATCTCAACCACCTGGCGAAGAAGGCGGTGGGCGAGACGCTGGCGTCGGAGCAGACGTTGAAGGACGTGCAGGAAGCCCGCTCCCTCATCGGCAGCGCGCACAAGCTCTACCGGGGGACGCTGGCGTTCTACCTGCGCGGACGCGACGAAGCGGAACTGGACCGGCGCGGCCTGGACCTGGCGAACGTGATGCTCAATGCCGGCTTGCAGCCGGTGCGCGAGGACGACGAGGTGGCACCGCTCAACAGCTACTTGCGCTGGCTGCCGTGCTGCTACAACCCCGGCCAGGATCGGCGCAGGTGGTACACCCAACTGATGTTCGCGCAGCACATCGCGAACGTGTCGCCGGTGTGGGGCCGCGCCCAAGGCACGGGGCACCCCGGCATCACGATGTTCAACCGTGGTGGCGGCCCGATTACGTTTGACCCCTTGAACAGGTTGGACCGGCAGATGAACGCCCATCTCTTCCTGTTCGGTCCCACCGGCTCGGGCAAGTCAGCGACGCTCAACAACCTCTTGAACCAGGTCACGGCGATATACCGCCCGCGGCTGTTCATCGTGGAGGCCGGCAACAGCTTCGGGCTGTTCAGCGATTTCGCACGCAGGCTCGGGCTAACGGTGAACCGGGTCAAGCTGGCCCCAAGCTCCGGCATCAGCCTCGCGCCGTTCGCGGATGCGCGCCGGCTGATCGAAACGCCGAGCGACGTGCAGACCCTCGATGCTGATGCGCTGGACGAGGACCTGCCCCCGGACGCCTCGGCTATGGAGGCGGACGAGCAGCGCGACGTGCTCGGCGAACTGGAGATCACGGCGCGGCTGATGATCACGGGCGGCGAGGACAAGGAAGAAGCCCGGATGACGCGGGCCGACCGCTCGCTGATCCGCCAGTGCATCCTCGACGCCGCCGAGCACTGCGTGGCCGAGAAGCGCACGGTGCTCACGCGCGACGTGCGCAACGCGCTGCGCACCCGCGGCCAGGACCCGACGCTGCCCGAAATGCGGCGCGTGCGGCTGCTGGAGATGGCGGACGCGATGGATATGTTCTGCCAAGGCACGGACGGCGAGATGTTCGACCGCGACGGCACGCCGTGGCCCGAAGCCGACATCACCCTGGTCGATCTGGCGACCTATGCACGGGAGGGCTACAACGCCCAGCTCTCCATCGCCTACATCAGCCTGATCAGCACGGTGAACAACATCGCCGAGCGCGACCAGTACCTGGGCCGCCCGATCATCAACGTCACCGACGAAGGCCACATCATCACGAAGAACCCGCTGCTCGCGCCCTACGTCGTGAAAATTACAAAGATGTGGAGGAAATTGGGGGCCTGGTTCTGGCTCGCGACGCAGAACATCGACGACTTGCCGCGCGCCGCGGAGCCCATGCTCAACATGATCGAGTGGTGGATCTGTCTCAGCATGCCACCCGATGAAGTCGAGAAGATCGCGCGGTTCCGCGAACTCTCGCCCGCGCAGAAGGCGCTGATGCTTTCGGCGCGCAAAGAGGCGGGGAAATTCACCGAAGGCGTCATCCTCTCCAAGAGCATGGAAGTGCTGTTCCGCGCCGTGCCGCCGAGCCTGTACCTCGCCCTCGCGCAGACAGAACCCGAGGAGAAGGCCGAACGCTACCAGCTCATGCAACAGTACGGCTGCACCGAACTGGAAGCGGCTTTCAAGGTGGCCGAGAAGATCGACCAGACCCGCGGCATCGAGTCGCCGGCCCTGGAACTGTCGTAAACCGGAGAACGCCATGGAACAGAAACGTCCTTCCATTCCGATGCAGGTCCAGGCGTTCCGCCGTCGCCGCTGGCGGCCTCGCTGGCCCTGGGTATTGGCTGCTGCGCTGGTCGCGCTGCTGCTGATCTGGCTGGTGTCCCGGACGCCCGGAGAATCCTCAGCGCCGTCGCCCGCGCCGGTCAGCACGGCGCAGGTCGCTGGGCCACCCTGGCAGATGGGCAACCCGGAAGGCCGCTTCACGCTGACGCTCTATGCCGACCTGGAATGTCCGTTCTGCCGGGAGTACTTCCCGCAGCTCAAGCGGTGGGTCGGCAACAACACCGACGTCGCACTGCAATGGCATCACCAGCCGCTGGCCGCGCACGAGCCTGCCGCGTCGGCCGAGGCACGTCTGGCCGAGTGCGCCGCCGAAGCGGGCGGGCATGCGGCGTTCTGGCAGGCGGTCGAATGGGTCTATGCCCACACGCGCAGCGACGGCCAGGGCTTGCCCGATGGCTTGCGTTACCCCGAAACAAACTCAGCCATCGAACAGTGCATGGCGAGCGAGCGCCCCGACGCGGCCATCCGCGCCCAGGCCGCGGAAGCCACAAATAGCGGCGTAACCGCCACGCCGTCTCTGCGCCTGCTCGATCGCCAGACGGGCCAGGCCATCCTGCTGCAGGGGCCGATCGAGGGCGATGCCTTGCTGTCGGCCATGGACATGCTGGCGGCTGACGACACCAGCGCCGCGTCCACTACCGAGAAGCCCGCCGACGACGTGCATGTACCCCGGTAGTCCATGGCCCTAGAGGCCGTACCGCTACCACTCCATCAATCACTGCGGAGGCTTCGGCCTCCGCTTTTTCGTCGGCGCGAAACAAGCAGGTATGCGGGCAGTCCGTGATGCGCATTGTTTGTTGGGGCTGCCTCGGGTTCGCGTTTGACTATAGCCCTGATCAACTTCAGGACACGCGACATGCCAGCATCTCTTCCCCGGTTCGCGCCAGGCTGGCGAACCCTCGGCCTGGCTGTTGCACTGCCGGCTGCCCTGGCCGCTTTCAGCCCGGCCACCTTCGCCGCCGACGTGGTGGTCGTCACCGACAGCCGCCACCCGGTCAAGACCATGGGTGGCGAGCGGCTGATCGAGCTGGACGAATCCCACCGCATTGAAGCGGAGCTTTCTGCGGAACTGCCCACCGACCCCGAACAGGCGACGGCCATCGTCAAGCGCCGGCTGAATGGCGGTGGTGCCGATCTACAGCGACGCATCGCTTCCGCATACCAAGGCGTCACCGACGCATGGAGCCTCGGCGTCACCAGCCTCCCGGCCGTGGTGGTGGACAGGCGCTATGTGGTCTATGGCGAGCCGGACGTGGCTCGCGCTGTAGCGCGCATCGAGCAGCACCGGAGGAACCAGCCGTGACCCGACCATTCGACCTGATGCGCCGCCTGCGCGCTGGCGTGGCTTCGTTGCTGCTGCTCAGCACCACGGGCAGCTACGCCCTCAATACAGCAACCATCGTCGGCTCGGTGGCATCGCCCGATTGCCTCGAATACCGCGTCGTCGGCATCTGCTACTGGCTCTATTGCACATGGACGGGCTGCACCGTGCGCACATCCACCAAAGTGCGCCACTACGTTCCCGACGCGGTGGTTTCCAGCTACAGCAACACCGGCGAGAACCCCTGGGTCGAGGTGCAGTCGATGAGCCCGCCCAACGCATCCGCTGAAGCCGGCGGCGATGGGACCACCAACGAGGACCACGAGAACAATCTCGCCAAGTTCAAGAACGCCGACGTGATCGGCCACCCCGGTACTCTGGTCTTCAGCGAGTTCGCCTCATCGTCCGGCTACATCTGCGAAGGCGCGGGCACGGCATTCATGCCATATCTGCTCAGCACCTTGGATACGCTGGCCTGGCGCTACAACGTGCCCGAGATGGCCTACCCGGAAGCGCTGATTCCGGGCCGGCGCGAGGTTGGCGCACGCACCACGATGAACCTTTGGGGCAACGTGTACCCCCGCGGCGGCTTCCTGCACCAGACCGACGACTTTAAGGCCGGCGCAGTGGTGGCCCAGCGTGCGGGCGATGTGGTCACTCGCCGGGGGCAGATCCACGTCTATCAGCCGTTGCTTGCCAACTCCCGCGACGGCTACTGGCCGGCCGGCGCGCTGATGGAGGGCGATGCCTCCACCGGCAAGTGGCAAGAACTCACACCCGTCCTGTCCTCGTCCTGCACGGTCTTCCCGCGCAGCGGCTTTCTGACCCAGGCGCAGCAAGGCGACTACGCATGGGCGCTGTGGCGGCCGTATGCCTGCTGCGAACGCCGGGGCCAGGTGTTCCTGGGCAGCGTCGATTTCCTCTGAGGTGGTGCCATGAAGTTCCGTCCTGCACTCAATCCGTTCTCCCGCCGGGCACGTCGCACGGAGATCGTCCTGGCGCTGGCCGGCGCACTCGCGCTGGGCAGCGGCGTGGCCTGGGGTCAACTGGGCTACCAGACCAGCGGCAGTGTCATCGGCGATGACGTCATGTACTCGATCGGTGGCGGCAACGCCGTGTCGATGGGCCGTGCGGCCGGCATGCGCTCTCTCGGTGTCGGCGTGGGTTGGAACAGCAACTTGATCTGCGGCGACATGAGCATCCAGACCACGTTGAAGAACCAACTTAACGGCATCACCAACGGCTTCCAGCAAATCATGTCGTCGGTGATCCAGAGTGCCACCAGTGCGGTGGCATCGTTGCCCGCGCTGATCATCCAGCGGGCCGATCCCGGTCTGTACAACCTGCTCACCAATGGCGTGCTGCAGGCGCGGCTGGATTTCGACCGCAGCAAGCTGACGTGCCGTGCCATGGCCGAGAAGATGGCCGAAACGGCGGGCGGCCAGCTCGGCTGGAGCCAGATGGCCGAAGGGCTGGCGCTGCGCGATGCCGTGTCGAGCACGGATGCGGTCTCGGCCATCGAGCAAGCCGAGACGCGACGCGGCAATGACGGCGTGCCGTGGGTCGGGGGCAGCAACGCGGGCGGCTCCGGCCAGCCCGCGATCAAGGTCGTCGGCGATGTCACCCGCGCCGGCTACAACCTGGTCAACGGCCGCGGCGTGACCGACACCTCGTCCATCGCGCCGGCCAGTTGCGGCAGCCTCTCGTGCCAGACCTGGGCCTCGCCGCAGGCCGCCGTCGAGTGGGCTACGCGCGTGCTCGGCGAGAAGGAGCAGCGCACGTGCGATGCCTGCACCAAGACCGAGACGACGCCAGGCGTCGGGCTCACGCCGCTGATCCAGGAAGAGTACGACGCCAAGCTGCAGGCGCTCCAGGACCTGGTGACCAAGGCCAAGAACACGACGCCCGAGAACCTGCGCGAGGCCGGCAGTGCGTCGCTGCCCATCACGCGCGGCGTGATCGAGGCGCTGCGCGACGAGCCCGACCAGCACCTGCTGTCGCAGCGCCTGGCGTCCGAGGTCGCGCTGGCGTCCGTGCTGGAGAAAGCGCTGCTGCTGCAGCGCACGCTGCTCACGGGCAAGAAGGAGCCCAACGTCGCGGCCAACGAGCTTGCCGTTGAGGCGGTGAACCACGAGAGCGACACGCTCGACCGTGAGATTCGCAACCTCAAGACCGAACTGGAGCTGCGGCGCGAGCTGGCGAACAACTCGCCCATGGCGATCATCCAGCGCCACGGCGCGCGCGCGGCCGGCTCGCGCGGCATCTACGAGGGCGATCCTGTGCCGGACCGTCTCGACCAGCTCCAGAAGGGCAATCCGGGGAGTCGGCCATGAGCCCGGCGCGCATGGCCTGGCGGCCGCTGCGCTGGTTGTTCAGCCGGCGCGCGGCGAAGACGCTGCTGTGGCTGGTGCTGATCGTTGCCGCCGCCGTGGGGGCGAACGTCGCGGGCATCTACCTGGTCGGCAGCGTTGCAGGCTGGGAACGGTGGCTGGCGGCCTCCGCAGGGTATTTCTTCATCTGGCGGCTGTGCGTGTACGCGGCAACGGCCTATGGATGGTTCTGGATGCGCCGCCGGGTGCTGGCCCGCGAAGACCAAAGCGGGACAGATGGGCAGGCGCGGCGCCGGCTGATCCGCACCGAGGTCGCCGGCGTTGTCGCCATCGTCGCGCTGGAAGCCAGCCTGTTGATGCAGGCCGCTTGAGGGGAGATCGGGGCCATGACGCTTTTTACGACGGACTACCTGGAGTACTACCTCACCCTCGTGTCCTGGATCGTCAACAACGGCATCTGGGCCGTGCTGGTGTCCAGCGGGGTGTTCGCGCTGCCTTTCGTCGCCATCGTCGTGCAGGAGTGGCTGAAGGCCCGTGCGGAAGGCGCCGACGAAGGCAACAAGGGGGTGCTCTCGGCTGCGCGCATCGAGAACCGGGTCTTCGTCGCCATCGTGGTGGTGATGTTCGCCGGCATTCCGTTCATCGACGTGGACCTCAGCACCATCCAGTACGACAGTTCGCGCTCGGCACAATGCCAAGTCAGCGTGCCGCAGCCCACGGAAACCGGGTGGTCGCAGTCCTTCAGCACCGTCAACAACCAGTCGGCGAAGGTGCCGGTCTGGTGGGCCTTCATGCACGCGCTCTCGCGCGCCGTCACGAGCGCCTCGGTAGCGGCGATCCCGTGCGGTACGGATCTGCGGCAGATGAGGATGGAGATCGACGCGACGCGCATTGACGACCCGGTACTGGCCCAGGAGGTCGCGGACTTCTCGCGGGATTGCTATGGGCCTGCGCGGGCCAAATTGTTCATGCAGCGCCCGGATCTCGATGAGCAGCAGATGCACGATGTAACCTGGATCGGTTCGCGCTTTTTCACGGACACGGGTGGCTACTACGACAGCTACCGCTCCAGCACGGCGCGCGAGGCATGGCCCTACGACGACACCCGCGATGCTGGCCTCGCGCAGGTTGCCAATGGTGGCGGCTACCCGACTTGCAGGCAGTGGTGGTCAGACGGCAGCAACGGCCTGCGGGCACGCCTGCTGGGTCAGGTGGACCCGAGCCTGCTGAATCGCCTAGCGGGCTGGGCCGGGTTCCTCAGCCGGGCCGAGGTGGACGATTCGGTGATCCGCGCCATCGCGTCACCCCGGCAGCAGAAGCTGAACCAGGGCAGCGTCTATACGGACTACGGCGGCCAGATCGACAAGACCCTGCCGAACATCGTGACGCGCGCCACGGGCGACGTCGGGATGGCAGTCGGCGCGATTGCCGCGTTTCCCGCCATGGATGTCGTGCGCCAATCCCTGCCCATGATCCTCGCCTTACTGAAGATGGCGCTGGTCATCTGCATCCCGCTCGTGCTGGTTGTGGGCACCTACGACCTGAAGACGGTCGTCACCGTCAGCGTCGTGCAGTTCGCGCTGTTCTTCACGGACTTCTGGTTCCAGCTCGCACGCTGGATCGATTCAACGATTCTGGACGCGCTTTATGGCTGGGGCTTTGGCTGGAATCGGCCGCACACCAACTTTGACCCGCTAGTGGGGTTGAACAACGCCTTCGGCGACATGCTCCTGATGTTCGTCATGGGCACGATGTTCCTGGTTCTGCCGGGATTCTGGCTGGCGAGCCTTACCTGGGTTGGGATTCGGGCCGGGCACGTCATCCAGGGGCTTTCCGATGGCAGTAAGAGCGCCGGCCAAGCTGGCGGCAAGGGTGCCGGGGCGCTCACCGGAGGAAAGCTGAAATAGCACGAGGCCGGTCAGTCGTCGGTGTACAACTCGTGCGACGTGTCGTTGTACAGGTTGGGATCGTAGCCCGGCGTCTTGCGCAGCTCGGTGAGGTCGGTGAAAGGCCACTCGTCTTCATCCGAAGTATTGGCAGCAGCGGCCCATCCCGCCGCCGCAACGCCCAGCAGCACGAGTGCGAACCAAAACGCAACGTAGAGCAGCACCCCCAGTACAGCCAGCTTGACTACCCACACGAGCGCGGTAGCGCCAGCTCGCGGCATGCCCTTGGACACCAACCAGTTCGACGCCCGCCGTTCGCCGCGCGCATAGGCACGCCATCCGCGGCCGAAGGCGCGGCCGAGGCGTTCTGCGGTGCTGGTGCGGGTCGTCGTGCTCATGGTCGTCTCCTGCTGCTGAGGAATGCCTATTCCAGTTTGCTCCAATTCATTCGGTTTGAGGCTTCAATGCGCTTTCTTGCCGCTTCAGGACGCTTCGTCCTCCGGCTCTACCGGGCCCGGATCGGGTTCCACGCCGATGCGGTAAGTGGCAACGAACCGCGGCCAGTCCACATGGTCAACCAGGTCGATGTCCTCGACAACGCTGATCTTGGCTCCCGCACGCTCGAACAGGGCGATGCTCTTGGCGGGATAGTTGTTGCGCGACGGGTAGAGCACCCCGTCGAACAGCGGCTCACTGTCGTCTCCGAGCATCGCATGCACCTGTGCGGACACCTGCTGCGTGTGCGTGTAGTCGCGGCTGGCCAACTGCTCCAGGTTCAGGCCGAAGTGGCCCGCCATGACGCCCGGCGCCGTGAGGTCGGCCAGCAGCACGTCGTCCAGCACGCCTACTGCGCGCACCATCCGGGCCTGGACTTCCTTCAGGGCAATGGAGCGCTTCGTGTCTTCAAGCCACTGGTGCTTGTGAAAGACCGACTCCATCAGCGCCGTGGGCAGGTCGCGCCCCAGGTAGAGCACGCCGTAGGTTCCCGCCGGGTCATCGTATCGATTCGTGCTGCTGCGGCCATAGTACAGCGGGCTGCCCCGATAGACGACGCGGCTCACATGCTGGAGCAGTTCACCGGCATCGATCAGGAACGAAGGCAGCTCGTGGCTCATGGCGGTCTCGATTCAATGCACCTGGACGCCCAGCACGTTGAACACGGCCTCGGCCACGTCATCGATCGTGCCATGCGTCACCGCATCCACCGGCGAGCGACCGCCCAGGCCTTCGAGCGGTTCGGACAGCGCGCGGTAGATCGTCCAGTGGTCGATGCCCTCGACCTCCTGAAGCACGGTTTGGGTCAACTGCTGCTTCACCGGGTCGAGCTGCCAGTCGGGCAGCTTCTGGCCGCGCGGCCCCACGTTCAGCGCCAGCAGACGACGGGCGAGGATGTCCTTGTAGATTTGCTGGCGCGACTTGTCCGCCAGCTTGGCGAACTCGGCGGGCGGCAGGTTGTGCGGCTGGTTGAAGGCTTCCAGCAGCACGGCGCGGCCTCGCTGGACGTCGGTTTCAGTCGGTGCCCAACGCGTGTCGGCGCGCAACGTGGCCGCCTTGCGCTGCAAGGCCTGCGCTACCGTTTCACCTTCCAGGTTGGCGGGCAGCGTCACCGCCTCCACGCGCTCGTGGATGAACGCCTGCAACTCGGCCGCGAAAGCCGGGGCATCCCGGATTTCGACGGTATCGGCGAAGCGGCGCACATCCTCCACCGTGACGCGCGGCAGCCGGTCGGCAATGAATTCGATCGCAGTGGGCATGGTCAGCTCCCAGGTAGGTTTGAGACAGGGTTCACTCTAGTCGCCTTTGTCGCTTTTGTCAACTTAGTCGCCTGAGTGGGAGCCTACCTGTGTGGTGTAGCGTCCCGGCAGCATAGGCCGGGGGCCAGCACCAGGTCGCCGTCCAATCCATTCGTGCGGGTTCCACATTGACGCTGGAGCCGCAGCCCAGGCCCCGCTATACCGAAACGGTTAAAGGCCAAAGGGTCGAAACGGCAAGGGAATGGGGTGCAAGGGGAAAGGCCCTACCTCGAAAAGGCCAAAAGGCCTCCCGCCCGGCCCACCATCAGGACATCGACATGCTCTCCCTGTTCCAGCGAAAACGGCCCCCGGTCGCTGCCGCGCCGTCGCCAGCCCCCGCCGTCGATCTCCCGAAAGGGCTGATGCGGCCGGAGTCGGCCGCATCGCTGCTGGCCACCCCGCGCCGGCAGAAGCTGATGGAGCACATCTGGCAGCGCACCTCGCTTTCGCGCCAGCAGTTCGCCACCCTGTACCGCACGCCACTGGAGCGCTACGCCGAGCTGGTCCAGGCTTTCCCGGCCTCCGAAGCGCACCACCACGCATACCTCGGCGGCATGCTCGACCATGGCCTGGAAATCGTCGCCTACAGCCTGAAGCTGCGGCAGTCCCATCTGCTGCCCATCGGGGCCAGCCCCGAAGACCAGGCGGCGCAGGCCGAAGCCTGGACTGCGGCCGTCGCCTATGCCGCCTTGCTCCATGACATCGGCAAGGTGGCGGTCGATCTGCATGTCGAACTGGCCGACGGCAGCGCCTGGCACCCGTGGCACGGCCCCCTGTGTCAGCCGTACCGCTTCCGCTACCGCGAGGATCGCGAGTACCGGCTCCATAGCGCCGCGACAGGCTTGCTCTACCGGCAACTGCTCGACCGCGATCTGCTGGACTGGCTCAGCGGCTATCCGTCCCTGTGGGCGCCGCTGCTCTACGTCTTGGCCGGACAGTACGAGCACGCCGGGGTGCTGGGCGAACTGGTCGTGCAAGCTGACCGCGCCTCCGTCGCTCAGGAATTGGGCGGCGATCCCGCGCGCGCCATGGCTGCACCCAAGCACTCGCTCCAACGCAAGCTGGTCAACGGGCTGCGCTACCTGCTCAAAGAAGAGCTGAAACTGAACCAGCCCGAAGCCTCCGATGGCTGGCTCACGGACGATGCGCTATGGCTGGTGAGCAAGACCGTTTCCGACAAGCTCCGCGCGCACCTGCTGTCCCAGGGCGTCGATGGCATCCCTGCGAACAACACCGCAGTGTTCAACGCGCTCCAAGACCACGGCATGTTGCAGCCGACGCCCGATGGCAAGGCGATCTGGCGCGCCACCGTAACCAGTGCCACCGGCTGGTCCCACTCGTTCACCCTGTTGCGACTTGCGCCGGCGCTCATTTGGGAGCCTGGCGAGCGGCCAACGTCGTTCGCCGGAACGGTGGCGATCGACACGACGCCGGCAGACAAAGATGCCGATGCCTCGGTGCCAACGCCAGCGATCGCGGCGATGCCCCCCTCCGAAGATCAGCAGCCCCCTCCCTGGGAGGACGCCGGCGGCGCTACCCCGGCTCACCCACCCGACGCCCGAGCCGCGCCCGATGTCATGGAAGACATGCTGGCGATGGTGGGAATGGATGATGATTTGCCTGTCGGTCGACTGGATGCAGAAGCCGTCTCGGGCGAGGTGCCTGCCACAGATCCTGAAACACCTGCGCCGCCCCTGGCCAAGCCTTTGCCTCCGTCACCAGCGCCTGCGCCGACGGCTGCGCAGCCGTCTGGCGAGCACTTCATGGCGTGGCTGCAAAATGGCATAACCTCGCGGCGTCTGATCATCAACGACGCAAAGGCCCTTGTACATACCGTCAGCGACACCGCTTACCTGGTCAGCCCAGGCGTGTTCCAGCGGTATGCGCAGGAGCACCCGCAGGTAGGTACGCTGGCCAGGCAGGAGAGCCAGCAGGATTGGCAGTGGGTTCAGAAGCGCTTCGAGAAGCTGGGTTTGCACCGAAAGCACTCCAATGGGCTGAACATTTGGACCTGCGAAGTCACCGGCCCGAGGAAAACGCGGCGCTTGCATGGCTATTTGCTCGAAGAGCCGTCTCGGCTGCTACATGACGTCCCTCCTAACAATCCCTACTTGTCCCTCCACCATTGAAAATGGTCTGCCAGCGCTGTTCCTGAAGGCATCTCGCCCAGGAGTGAAGCGCACGCCTCAAAGCCACCCGAAGAAATCACAGACTGCCTGCCGTTGTGCCAACGTGTCGCGCTCACCCAGCGCCATTACCTCCTGAGTGAAAGGAGCCTCGAACAACAGGTAGCTCGCCAGAGCGGAACCGCTCAGGTCACTGCTCGCGCTGGACGAACCCACGCCGCGCAACAGCGCGCGCACTGTTCGCGGCAGGTGCTTTTGGTGCCGAGCCGCGATGTCGTCAATGCGCTCGCTTGGCGCTATCACCAGCGCCTTCACCGACCGCAGTGAGGTGGCCAGGCGCTGCCCCAGCGTCATCATTTCCAGGGTACGGTTGACGCGCTCCATACGCTCGATGTCCACCGCGAGCGAATCGAGAAAGACATTCGACAGCACGTGCCCACCAACTTGAGCCAGTGTCGGATAACCGCCATCACGCACGATTCGCCCACGCGGTTCATGCAGCCGACCGACACCAACGATGAGCATACGCTGCGCACCGAGATGGATGGCCGGCGAGATCGGTGAGGTTTGCCGCATCGAGCCGTCGCCGTACCAGCCGGCGTGCTCCGCATGCTCGATACGCTGTGCTGGAAATACGAAGGGGATAGCCGCCGAAGCGAGCAGGTGTTCCAGCCCCAGTCGCATGGGTACGGCCAGCCGCTGCGATCGCTCGTAGCCCGTCATGTCGCCGGTGGCCTCAAAGAAAGTGAGGTGTTCGCCGCTGGTGTAGCTGGACGCGCCTAGCGCAAGCGCGTGCAGATGACGCTCGGCCAGCATGCGCGGTAGCAGTTCCAGCGGCGCCCAATGTCGCAGCAGCTCGGCCAAAGGTTCATTGTCCAGCAGCGAACGTGGCCCTTCTTTACGCCAGCGCGCCAACATCCAGCCTACCGAAATCGCGCTCAGCCACTGTGCGCCGCTGCGGGCAATACCAAGCGCATCGGTGCGATACACCTGATCAGCGCGAAAGTTTCGCCAAACTGCGGCGATTGTCTCCACGCCCGCATCAAAGGAGTCTGCTCGGCAGGCCAAAGCGGCGGCATTGATTGCACCTGCCGAAGTGCCGCAGAGAATGCCAAATGGGTTGGGCGCCCCGTCGCCCAGACGTTCGCGGCGCAACTTCACCAGGCCCTGCAACACGCCAACTTGGTAGGCAGCGCGCGCGCCGCCTCCGGACAGGACCAGCGCCGTCTTTTCAACGCTAGTGACTGGCTTAATGTGTGCCATCGCAGGCCCCCGTGGACGCTGACTCACTCATAGACGAGCATGATGCTGGCGTAGTTGACCGACGGCGGGTTCGGCATGTCAGGCGTGGAAAACTCGGCACCGCGCCATGCCATCAGATATGTGACCGTCCATCGGCCCATCCCGTAACTGAAGCCTGGGCGCAACTCGCCAACCAGATGCTTGGAACCGACGTGGGAAGCGCCTCGGCGTGGCCGCCCGTCGATCACTTCGTTCGAGGCCAATATCTGACATCGACGCCTATAAAGCCGAAGTAGCGCGCCGCATTGGAGGCGCGCTGACAGGGAACACAGAACCGCCGCCGGAATAACGACGATGGCCCAAGCAACTCGGCGTTGGAGCAAATTCAGGGACATCAGCCTGAACGGATGGGAACCATCGCGTTCACCATGGAAGAGAGAGACGCAAGAACATGAAGTTCTCACCTGGGTTTGGCTTCTTGATGCCGGCATTCGAGAAATGCTGTACACGCAAGGAAACCTCATAGGCCTTTGCCGGCCCAAAGCGGTAGCCCACTGCCAGCACTTCCGTGAATTGGAAGGCCGTGCTGAATCGACGCTGCCCTGAGTTGTAGAGGCCGTCCGAGACGCTCCCTCCCAGGCCTGCCTCCAAGAACCAAGGAGATTGCGGCCCTGCAGGCTGGTAGCGCCAAGCCATCAGGGCTCCGAGCTGGGAATAGCCCCCTGTTGTGCCATCAGCATGGTGCGACCTCCAATGGCCACCCCATAGATCCCAATGCAGGGTCAGCGGACCAGCATCACGACTGATGCCCTTGAAGAGGCCAGAAGGCACCATCACGCCCACGTTCATTGCGTGCGTTGCGTCGCCTTGCAAAGATGTGGCTCCGGCCTGGACATACAGCTTCGCGTCGGCAAAGCGGCCCTGGGCCGCAGAAACAGCCGGCAGAGCACCTATAGCCAAGGCCAAGAGAATGCGCATACCGCGTCCGGCGGCTATGCCGGGATCCACCTCACCGTTGCATGCCCTCAATGTGGCCGACTTTCCTGCCGTGTATGGACAAGGCGTCATCTGGACAAGCGTCCTTTCTTCTCCTTGGTTGCGTGGGCCGCCGAATCATTGGTCGGTCTTGGAACCAGCCTTCAGGTCCTTCACGAACTGATAAAGATGCGGCAGGAATGAAGACAGAAGCGGGTTTTCCTTGTTTGCCAGGATTGCCCCGGCCAACAGCTTCAACCCGACCGCAAATGCCGCCGCGTCATCCTGGCTACTGAAGTCACCTCGGCTGCGAAGCCACGTCGCGACGGAAATGATGTCGTCATGATTTCCGGCCTCAAATTGCAGAGGCTTGCGATCGCTGGGGATGCCATGCGAATCAGTCAACTGCTCCACAGTTACGCGATAACGGTATTGCCTCATTTATATGGCTCCTCATGCTGGACGAATGGCGCTATTCACCGATGCGGATCTTCGGCGTCACGGACATACCGACGCGCAAATTCGCGGCATCAGGCTGGTCGGGGTCGATGCGAATGCGCACGGGCAGGCGCTGGACGATCTTGGTGAAGTTACCCGTGGCGTTGTGCGGCGCGACGGCCGAGTAGCTGACGCCACTGGCCGGCCCCAGGCTCTCCACGGTTCCCTTCAGTACGGCACCGGGCAAGGCGTCCACCTTGATGTCCACAGATTGCCCTGGCTGCACACGCGCTAATTGCGTTTCGCGGAAATTGGCCGTGATGTAGACCGCGTCGAGCGGAATCACCGCCACCAACGGCTTGCCGGCATTCACGAATGCGCCGACGCGCACCGATTTCTGGCCAATCACGCCGTCGATGGGCGCCGTGATTTGGGTATAGGAGAGCTTCAACTCCGCTGCGGCCTGCGCCGCCTGCGCCTGGGAAAGTGCAGCCTTGGCCTTTTCAAGATCGGCTTTCAGGATGTCCGTCTGCTGCCGCGCCGCTTGCAGGCCCGCGCGATTCTTGTCCCGGCTGGCCAGCCGAATGGCCAACTGCGCCTCGGCCTGTTGCTGGGCTTGGATCGAGCCTGATCCGTCGGAGGCCAGATTCCGATAACGTCTTTGGTTGGCCTCGGCCAATTTGAGTTCTGCATCGTCCACCGCGACGGCCGCCTGCGCCTGACGTATCGCGGTTTCCTGCTGTGCCACGCGCGCGGCAAGCCCCGCGACGCTGGCTTCGGCGGCAGCGACTTGTGCCTTGGCCGCGTCCACCGCAACGATGAAATCCCTATCGTCGATCGCGGCGAGAAGATCGCCGGCCTTCACTGGCTGGTTTTCCTCGACCAGCACTTTGCCGATCACTCCCGACACCTGGGGGGCGACGAGGGTGAAGTCGGCCTGTACATAGGCGTCGTCCGTGGATTGGGTCGATGCGCTGGATTCGGGGCGATTCAGATAAATGACACAGCCCACTGCCACTGCGAGCAGTAGCAGGGCACTGGTGATCTTGGCTTTCTTCGGCATGGCCATGGTGGAACTATCCTTGGGACGACGATATGGATTGAGGGGCAGCGGGCTGCAAATCGGGGGCGGGAATGTAGGTCAGCCGCAATACGAAGGGGACCATCACCAGCGCCAGAACGCCCAGCACGCGGTAGGCATCCGCGACCGACAGCACCAGTGCCTGCTGGCCGATGATTCCCATCAGTTGAGCGGGCTCCAGGACAAGCGGAACGGAGTTGCCTACGGACGCGGCGTGATCCAGCAGCATTTCCGCGTGGAACCGCTGTCTCACGGTCACGAGTTGCCCAACCACCGCGCCCCCGATTAGCGACCCCAGGGCGCGCAGCGTGTTGATGTTCCCCGACACATACGGGCCTTCGCTGGGGTGCACGACACTGGTGCACAGGAACAGCAGCGAGACAACGGCCATGGGCTGGCCGAAGGCTTGCAGCGTCTGCGTCAGCACGAACTGGTCGCGGTTCCAGTCGGAAGTCAGTTGCGCGCCAAGGAAGCACGCCAGGGCGATCAGCAGCAGGCCGCCCGCGAACACGAATCGGGCATCGACCCATTTCCGGTACAGGAACAGCGCGACCACGGAACCCAGGACCAGTTGAGGCAACGCGACGATCAGACCGATCGGTGCCATCTGAAGCGGTCGGTAGCTCTGGAGCGGCCCGAGAAAGGTCATCGGCAACATCACGCCGGAGGTCAGCACGACCAGAAGGCAGATGAACAAGGTGAAACCCAGCGCCAGGTTGCGGCGGCTGAGCATCTGCAATTTGATGAACGGCGTCGGGTGATACCACTCCGTCAGCAGATAGGCCCCCAGCAGCGTCAGCCCAGCAACCAGCGAGACGACGATGAAGGGGGAGTTGAACCAGTCCAGCCGCACGCCCTGATCCAAGGCGACGGTAATCAGGGCGAATGCGGGCACGCCGAAAGCCATACCGGGCCAGTTGGCCTGCGGGAAACGGTCTGTCTGGATGGGGTCTTTGGGCAGACCCCATCCGATCAGCAAGGCGGCAATCGCCGCGAGCGGAAGAATCTGCCAGTACACCCAGCGCCAATCGAACAGGCCATCCGTCCATTGCCCCGCCAGCCAGATCGAAAGGTTGGGCGCGAAGGTGGCCGTCAGTGCATACAGCGCCAATCCGTGCAGCCGGATGTGGGGCGGCAGGAATTTCAATGCCGCCATCATCAGCACGGGGATCATCGTGCCGCTGGCGATGCCTTGCAGGAAGCGCATGACCAGCAGCAGATCGAGGTCATGGATGAAGGGGATGCACACCGCCAACAAAGTGCATGCACCGATCATCCACAGCTCGAATCGGCGCACCGAGAGGGTGATGGCGAACCATGCCGAAAACGGCATGGCGATCACTTCGCCCGCGCTATAGACGGTGGTGAGCCAGGAGGCATCGTCCAAGCCGAAGCCCAGCGCGCCGCGCACGTCCGCCAGGGCCAATGCGCCCACGCGGTTGTTCAGGCCGGCCATCATGGCCGCGATGAGGATGCCGACCAACCCCGCAATCGCCCGCTTCGGAGGGGCTGCCGCAGCGGCGGGTGCGGGCGGCGCCGCTGTCGGCTGCAACGCTGCGGCACTCATTGCTCAACCTTGGGTTGCGAGGTAGCCGACGACGCGGTGGTCGTCAGGGGCGCATCGCCGCCGGCCTGCCGTTCGGATGTGAGTGCGTCGGGGTCCCAGCCGCCGCCCAGCGACTTGTAGAGATTGACCAGGGTGAGCGCAGCGTTGGTGGCGCTGGCATTGAGGCTGGTCTGGCTGGCAAGAACGCCACGCTGCGCGGCCAGAACATTCAGGTAGTCGGCAGCGCCTTCCTGATAGCCGCGCTCGGCAGCATGCAGCGCCTGCTTGTTCTGTTCATACGAAACCAGCAGTTCGGTATGGCGGTTCTGCTGAGCTGCCCAGGCATCGAGAGCGTTGTCTACTTCATGCCAGGCTTGCAGCACCGTCTGCCGGTAGGCAATGGCGGCAGCTCTTTGCCGTGCCTCGTTCAGCGCCAGGCGCTGCTTCAGACGCCCGCCCTGAAAGATGGGAAGATAGACCGTCGGGCCGACGGAGAAGAACCGGGAATCCCAACTGTCGAGGTCGTTGAACTCGAAGGCTTCGACGCCGACCCTGCCTTTCAGGCCGATTCGCGGGTAGAAATCGGCTTTGGCGACGCCGATGGCTGCCGTCGCAGCATGGAGTTGAGCTTCGGCGCGCTGTATGTCCGGCCGCCTGTGCGCCAATTCGGAGGGCAGGCCCACCGGCACATTGGAAGGAAGCGACGGCAAGGGCATCGCTTCAAGCAACTGCGTATCGAGGGCGCGCGGCTGCTCCCCCAGCAGCAGTGCCAAGGCGTTCATCAGCGTGTTGCGACGCTGGACCAGTTCGGGCACCAGCGCCTCGACCGTTGCCAGTTGCGCGCGCGCCGAAGCGGTTTCAAAACGCGTGGCGACACCATTGCGCTCACGGCTCTCGGCAAGGCGGAGGGTGCGATCGGCGACCTCCAAGTTCTGCCGGGTGATATCCAGTTGCGCTTGCGTACCGCGTAACTGGAGATAGGTGCGGGCCACCTCGGCGGACAAGGCCACCCGTGCCGCTTCGCGTTCATATACCGTGGCCTCGAAAGCGGCTGCGGCGCCTTCGCGCGATCGCCGCGCACGGCCCCATAGGTCAAGTTCCCAACTGGCGTCGAATCCCAACTGCCAGAAGTCGCTCGCGCTCGTCGGTGCGCCCAACGCGGCAAACTTGCCGTGCTCACTGATGGCCTCGCGGGAATAGCCCGCCGAAGCGCCCACGCTGGGCAGCAGCAGCGAGGAGGCAATCCCCAACTGCGCCCGGCTTTGCTCGATGCGCTCGGAAGCTATCTGCAGGTTCAGGTTGCCCGCCTGCGCACGGGCTTGCAGATCCGTCAGCACGCCATCGTTGAACAACGTCCACCATGAAGATGGGAAGTTCGCGGCGGATGTTTCCTGAGTCTGCGTGTAGTCCGCCCTGGGCGACAGTTGGACGGCTGCGAGCCTGTCGTCGGGTTTCACGAAGTCAGGACCAACCGCGCAGCCGACCAGTGAGATCGTGAAGAGCGCCGAGCCTGCTTGTCGCAGCAGTTGTGAGAGCAGCGGTTGTGACGTCATGAAGGCTCATCCAATATGCGATTAGTACCGAACCGCTCGGTTTACTATAGAGACAAAAATTAGGCCACCAGCTCATAGGGGATTTCAGCAACTACTTAAGTGCAGCTACCCGTGAGATGGTTGGCTAAGTTGATTCGTACCGAGCGGTTTGGTACTATACCGAAATCAAGCCACCGTGTCAAAACTTCCAAACCAAGCAGACCAAGCAGATGCCACGCACCAACCAAGTCATGACCGCCCCGCCGCCGAGCAACGGCGAGCTGAACGCCAAGGCGCTCACCGTCCTGCGTGCAGCGCGCAACATCTTCCTGACCCATGGGTTCAGCGCGGCAACCACCGACATGATCCAGCGCGAGGCTGGCGTGTCCAAATCCACGGTGTATGCGCACTACGCGAACAAAGAAGCCCTCTTCACTGCGGTGATCGAGGCCGAATGTGCGGCATTCACGAAAACGGTGCATGGCATCGAATTCCACCCGGGAAAGCTGCGAGAGACGTTGACCCTGTTGGCCAAGGCCTACCTGGACATCGTGCTCTCACCTAGCGGATTGGCTGTCTTCCGCGTCGTGATTGGCGAAGCACCGCGTTTTCCCAAGCTCGCACGGACGTTCTACTTGGCCGGCCCGCAGGTCATGACGACGTTGGTTGCCGAGCAACTCTCCAAGGCGGCAGCATCCGGCGAGGTTGATCTTGGCGAGATCGGCCGCGAGACGGCCGCCAATCTGTTCATCAATCTAGTTCGGGGTGAGCCTCAGCTTCAGTGCCTGACTCATCCGGATGCCGCGCCTTCCTCGGCGCAGATCGACCAGTGGGCAAACGCAGCCGTGGTGACATTCATGCGTGCCTACGGCCGCGGTGAGGAAGCGACCAGTAAACGTTCCCGATCATGATGCCGAATGGGTCAACCGAAACGGGAAAAGCAAGCGATGCCCTTCGGGTGATGGAGCTTTCTACAGCCATCACGCGGCTTTCCACAGCCAGAAATCAAGTGCTGAATCGCGTAGCTGCTCCGTTTGGTTTGACCGCTGTGCAGGTCATGGCACTACACCATGTGTCGGCCACTCCGGCATCTACGCCTAGCACTTTGGCTCGTAGTCTGGAAGTCGATTCAGCCTCGGTGACGAGGCTGTTAGACCGCCTTGAGAAGAAGGGCATGATCCAGAGAGCGGCGCAGGAGCGTGTGGATCGCACGCATGACCGAAGAGTTATCGAAATTGTTCTGACTGAGCGTGGAAACAATGCAATACGTGAATTGAAATCGCATTGGCACTCCGCGCTCTCGCAACTGATGGAGGCGTTCAAACAAAGCGAAATACATGGCTTGTTGCGCTTGCCGGAACTGTGCAACCAGGACGCCCTTCATCTCGCCCTCGATTGCAAACCGTTGTCTGTCACAGAACCACGGCCGTGAAACGGAAATCGGGGGCACTTCATGGAGCTACGTCACCTTCGCTGCTTTGTCGCCCTCGCCGAAGAACTGCATTTCACCCGAGCCGCCGAGCGCCTGCATATCGAGCAGCCACCTTTATCCCGGGCCATCAAGGAACTGGAGGATGAGCTGGGCGTCTTGCTCTTCGACCGGGACCGTAGAGGAACCCGGCTGACCGCAGCAGGTACCGCGTTCCTGCAAGACACTCGCCGACTATTCGCCGTCCTGGAACAAGCACGAGAGAATGCCAAGGCCGTCGCAGCGGGTTCGCGAGGCAGCCTGCGCATCGCAGTGTCCGATGGCGCGATCGATCCTTGGCTATCGGATTTTCTCGCCAGTTGCCGCGCTGAAGAGCCAGACATCGAGATCCGCTTGTCCGAGGTGCCGTTGGCCGAGCAGTTGCGCGGCCTGCGTGCCGGCGACTTCACCATCGGGTTCGCGCACACGGCCGAAGTCGGCGACGACATCGTTGCCGAGCCGATCTGGCAAGACCCGCTGGTGATCGCCGTACCAGTCAGGCATGAGCTGCTAGTCCACAAGGCAGTCCCGCTCCATGAACTCGGCGGCCACCCACTCGTACTGTGCGATCCACAGGTATGCGAAGGTTACTGTCGTGAACTGGCTCGGCTTCTACGGCTTCTGGAACGCGAACCGAATGTGGTCGAACACGTCTCCTCGCTGGAGATGATGCTTACCCTGGTCAGCGCGGGTTTTGGTGTCGGTTTCACGACAGCGACCAGGGTTGCCATCAGTTCACGACCAGATGTGCTTACCCGCCCTCTGGCGGTGGATTCCGCAGTAATCACAACCTATCTGCTCCGGCTCGGCGGCGGCGACGCACCGGCTTCGCTGGAGCGATTCATCGTTCGTCTGCGCGATCTCGTCCGCCTACGTGACAGTCTGGGTAGCTGACAGCGCCATCATCGACGGTCACCCTCAAGAATTGGTGTTGCCGCCGGTGCCAAGGTAGCGCTCCGTTGCAGCCATCAATTCAGCAGCGCTTATTCCGAGCGCCATGGCAATTTTCAATATGAGAGGAAGCGTGGGCACGTGCTCCCCGCGCTCGATCTTGCCCATGTGCGAGCGCGAGATGCCTGCTCTAGATGCAAACTCGTCTTGAGCGATGCCTTGAGCGACGCGCGCAGCGCGCACGGCCTGCCCAAAGGCTAACGCTGGCTCGGATTCATATGTCGATGTGCCAGAGGGGCGGCCTGGCTGAATAGTGGGCTTCTGCATTAGCAGAAGCGTCGAACAATCTTCCGAAATTAACCACGTTAAAGTTATAGACGTTAAAGTTCTCTCTTAACTATCATGTCGGCTTGTTCTCGACCTGCTTAGCCGCCTTTGCGGCGCCATCATGTTCAACGCCACCGGCCAGTTCTCCCGTCTCAGGCTTGCCATAGCGCCAGGCGTACCGTCGTCAAAGCTCTCGGCACTGCTGGCGCTGCAACGCGCGGAAGAGCCGGATGTCACCCTCGCATTCTTCGAGGTTTCAGATGAAGATCTGCGTGAGGGACTCCATGAGAGCCGCTACGACGCAGGGCTATCGGTTCAGGCATCGAACGACGCAGCCTTGAAAATCCAGCCGTTGTGGATCGAAGACATGGCCGTTGCCGTGCCTCGACGGTTCCCTTTGCTTGACCGGGCGACACTCACGATCGCCGATCTGTTGGACTACTCGCTGTATCGCTGGCAGGCGGAAATCTGCTCCAAGTTGGATGAGCAGCTTTCCAACCTCCTGCCGACCGGTCGGCAGAACATCCAGTACGTGACTTCATTTGGCCTGTTGGCCACGTGGGTCGCGGCCGGCTATGGCGTCGGAGTGTCCGCGCAATCGCGCATCGCGCATGCCCATAGATGGGGGATCACGATGCGGCCGCTCATCGATGGCCCCTACGAGATCGTGACGTATTTGCAGCGTCCCCAGGAAGAAACCAGTTCAGTTGTGGACCGGTTCGAGCGTAGAGCGCTGCAAGTTGCCAGGACGGGGGCTGCATAGTTGACGTCCCCTATGGCCGGGGTAACAACCCCGACCATAGGTTCCAGCGCGAAGTTAGGCCCCCTCTAACACCGCTGCGCTATCCACCAGCCGCCGGACGCTCAGCCGCACATCCTCGGGGATGGGCCGCATGGCAATGGCTCCGGGCACATCCTCATGACGCTGGTAGTCGCCCATGATGACCCGGATGATCGCGGGCACGTTGGTCGGCTTGACCGCATCGATAGCCGCACGATCACCCAGGTCGGGATGAGGCTGGGTCAGCATGCGGTACAGGTCCCACGAATCCGCGTGCGGGCACTGGTTCATGAGCATCTGGGCCAGCTTGTGCTTGAGCGGCACCAGTTGCCAGTCGGGAACCCGCTGCCCCCGGTTGCCCAGGCTGATGGACAGCAGCTTGCCCGCCTTCAGCTCGCGGTTGATCTGGTCCTTGGACTTCCCGGCCAGCTTGCCGAACAGCGGGACCGGCAGATTGTTCGGCGACTCGTAGATGGCCAGCATTTCCTCGCGCTCGCGCTGGATGGCGGACACTTCCGGCTCCGGGGCATGCACCGGAGGCGGCGGCACCTGCGACAGCCGCTGGAACGTGATTCCGCCGCTGTTGGGGGTCACGACGATGGGCGTGGCCACCACGGGCGGCACGCCGGGGACAGCGGGCTCGGCCGCCGTGGGGGCCACGCCCACCACTTCCTCCACTTCCGCCATCGCCGGCACCCCGTCGATGCGGATGGTCAGGTGCGCGCTCGCGGCTTCGACTTCGCCCTGTTCGAGCAGGTCGAGACGGTCGGCCCAGTCCTGCATCATGCGGCGCCGAGGCTCCACGTACTTGGCATGGTTGTAGGCCGAGCTGACCTTGTTCGGGTCGGAGTGCGAAAGCTGCGCGTCCACCCAAATCTTCGGGTAGCCGATCTCGTTGAGCGCGGTCGAGATGGTGCCGCGGATGCCGTGGCCGGTCAGGCGCCCCTCGTAGCCCATGAGCTGCACGGCCTTGTTGAGGGTGTTCTCGCTGATGCGCTTCTTGAGTTCGCTGCGATGCGACAGCAGGTACTTCTGCGCCGGCCGCATCACGCCCAGTAGATAGCGCACGATCTCGATGGCCTGCAGGGACAGGGGCACGATGTAGGGCGGCACGTCCTGCGGCCGCTTGCCGGCCTTGCGCATTTCGTCCTGGAGTTGCTTGACGACCTGCGGCGGGATGATCCACAAGCCGCGGTCGAGGTCGAATTGCTCAGGCTCAGCCAGGCGCAACTCGCCCGTGCGCACCCCCGTCAGGAACAGCAGCCGGACGCCAAGCTGGGTCTGCCAGCCCCGGGGGTTGTAGCGCCGGAGCTTCTGAAGGAACTCGGGCAGCTCGGGCAGGTGCAGATAGGGGTTGTGGGCCACCGGGGGCTTGGGCTCGGCCACCACGTCCAGGTCCGCGGCTGGGTTGACTTCCAGCCCCTCGGCGATGACCAGGGCATAGCGGAACATCTGGTTGAACCAGGTGCGGACCTTCTCGGCGGTGGTGAACGCCTTGCGTTTCTCGATCGCCGCCACGACGCCCACGAGCTGGGGCCGACGAATGTCGTAGATCGACATCTTCCCCAGGGTAGGCAGCACGTCCTTGTTGAAGATGCGCAGGATCTGCGAAAGCGTGCTCTGACGACCTTCCTTGAGTTCCTTGCGGCGATGCTCGACCCAGGCATCGAAGACGTTCTTGAAGGTGTATTCGCCCGCCAGCCTGGCTGCGTGCCGGCGCTGATCGCGTTCGATTTGAGGATCGATCCCCCTGGCGAGCAGGACCTGGGCCTTGTCCCGCTCCGCGCGGGCCTCGCGCAGGCTCAGGGCGGGATAGCTGCCCAGGGACATGCGCTTTTGCTTGCCCAGCCAGCAATAACGGAAGATCCACGACTTGCCGCCTGCGGCAGAGACCATCAGGCTCAGGCAGTCGTTGTCGTAGAGGGTGTAGCGTTTGCCGGCGGTCTTGGCCTGCCGGACGATCAGATCAGAGAGTGCCATTTCGAGGCTCCTAAGTGATGACTTAGGCCCTATGCTCGTCATGGTTCCCGCTCAGCCCCAGCAACTATCCGGAAGCCGTCTCACCCGTATTCCTGTGCCTAGATTGGCGCCTAAAAAAGGCTGGCTGTGGGTGGATTTCCGTGGCGCTCGCTGGAATGAAAAAAGGGGCCGAAGCCCCTCTTTTCAACGACTTACAGACGTCAGTAGAAGTCTGTAGATCATAACTTGGAGCGGGAAACGAGTCTCGAACTCGCGACCTCAACCTTGGCAAGGTTGCGCTCTACCAACTGAGCTATTCCCGCGTTGTTTAGCTGATCAGCTAAGCCACGCATTGTATGTCGTATTTTTCTGTCTGTCAAACCGCTGGCGGTTTCTTCAGACTGGCAAGACGTCTTTTTCAAGCGCCGCGCCGATACGAAATCAAGCAGGAGTCGAACTATACGGCACGGATCGCGGGCGTGTCAAATCGTTCCCGATGCAGAAGAAAGGGCGGATGCCGGGCGCGCGCTGTATGCTTACGCCTTTGTCCCCGCCCGCGCCGGCCGCTCCTCTGTCGCCATGCCCATAGCCTTCATCGAACAATCCCTGCAGCCCTGCAATACGCTGGGCCTGCCCGCCCGGGCCCAAGTGGCCGTGCTGGATGACGAGGCGGCCGTGCCGGACCTGTGCCGGGAACAGGGCGGGTCGGTCTTCATCCTGGGCGGCGGCAGCAATGTCCTTATGTGCGCGCAGCCCCGGCATCGTGTGCTGCGGGTCGCCTTGCGGGGCATCCGGTTGATGCGGGACACGGCGGACCACTGGATCATCGAAGCGGCGGCGGGCGAGTCCTGGCACGGCTTCGTGACTCATTGCCTGGACCAGGGCTGGCCGGGGCTGGAAAATCTGGCGCTGATCCCCGGAACGGTGGGGGCGGCGCCGGTGCAGAACATCGGTGCCTACGGGCTGGAGCTGGACCAGCGCCTGCATTCGGTGGTGGCCTGGGATCTGCAGGCTGGTTGCGAGCGCACGCTCCTGCCGTCCGATTGCGGGTTCGCCTATCGCGACAGCGTGTTCAAGCGCGACGGGGCGGGGCGCTGGCTGATCGTGCGGGTGCGTTTCGCGCTGCCCAAGGCCTGGGTTCCCCGCCTGGATTATCCGGACCTGCGGGCCCATCCCGCGCTGCAGGGCGTCGCGCCGACGCCCCGGCAGGTCTACGATGCGGTGTGCGACATCCGTCGCCGCAAACTGCCCGATCCGGCGGTGCTGGGCAATGCCGGCAGCTTCTTCAAGAATCCGGTGGTCGATGCCGCCCGGGCGGATGCGCTGAAGCGGTGTTTCGCGGACCTGCGCGTCTATCCCCAGGCCGATGGTCGGGTGAAGCTGGCGGCGGGCTGGCTGATCGAACAGGCCGGCTGGAAGGGCCGGCGGCTGGGGCCGGTGGGCATGCATGAGCGCCAGGCCCTGGTGCTCGTCAACCACGGCGGGGCGCAGGCGGCGGATGTCCGGGCCCTGGCGCAGGCGGTGCGGCAGGCGGTGCGGGAACGGTTCGGAGTGGATCTGGAGCAGGAACCCGTCGTTCTCGACTGAGCGTCGTCGTTCAACTGGCCAGCACGTCCTGCATGTCGAACAAACCGAATTCCTTGCGCGCCAGATAGCGCGCCGCCCGCAGGCTGCCCTGGGCATAGGTGGCCCGGCTGCTGGACCGGTGGGTGATCTCGATGCGTTCGCCCGTGCCGCAGAAGTAGACCGTGTGGTCGCCGACGATGTCGCCCCCGCGCACCACGGAAAAGCCGATGCGGCCGGTTTCGCGCGCGCCGGTGTGGCCGTGGCGGGCCCAGTCGGCGACCTCGTCCAGCTGCACGCCCCAGGCGTGGGCGACGGCTTCGCCCATGGCCAGGGCGGTGCCCGAGGGGGCGTCGACCTTGTTGCGGTGGTGGGCTTCGAAGACTTCCACGTCGTAGCCGCTGTTCAGCAGCCGGGCGGCCATGTCCAGCAGTTTCAGGGTGGCGTTGACCCCGACGCTCATGTTGGGGGCGAAGACGATGGCGGTTTTCTGCGCCGCGGCGCGGATGGCCTGCTTGCCCTGGGCGTCGAAGCCGGTGGTGCCGATGACGCATTTCACGCCATGGGCCGCGCAGACGCCCAGGTGGGCCAGGGTGCCTTCCGGGCGGGTGAAGTCGATCAGGCAGTCGGCCTGGGCCAGGGCCTGCAGGTCGTCGGTGATCGATACCCCGGTGGAGACCCCCAGGAAGCCGCCCGCGTCCTGGCCGAGGCATTCGCTGCCCGGACGATCCAGGGCGACGGCGAGCGTCAGGTCCGAGGATTCCACGACGGCCTGGACGAGCATGCGGCCCATGCGGCCTGAGGCTCCGGCGATGGCGATCCGCATGGTCATTCCGCCTTGTCGGAGTTGTTCTTGTTCGGGACGCCGGTTTCGATCGTGGTCTGGGGCGTGTCGGTCGAGATGCTGGCGTTGGGGGCGGCCTCGTTGTTCGTGCCGGGGGACGCGGCATCCTGGCCGGCCTTGTCGGACCGCGCCTTGTCGGCGGACTGCACGGCGGACTTGCCGCTGTCGGTCTTCTGGAAGGGCTGGCGGTTGGGCTGTTCGTCGCCCGCCCAGCGGGTCAGCAGGTCGTTCTGGAACCAGACCGTGAACTTGCGCAGTTCGTCCTTGCCGTATCCCGGCTGGTTGTAGTACGGGTAGTCCCAGCGGTCGGCATGGAAGACGTCCTGCAGCGTGGGGGTGCCCAGGATGAACCGGACCTGATCGCGCGTCATGCCGACTTCCAGCTGGGCGACCTGTTCGGACGTGATCCAGTTGCCTTGCTGGATCGTGGCCCGATAGGGAAAGCCCCAATTGGTGGAGCCGCAGCCGGCCAGACCGATGGTCAGCAGGCCGGCCGCCAGGCAAATGCTTGCCTGGCGGGAAAAATGACTAGCTCGGATACGCACAAATGCCCCCGTGGTCGATGGCTGGCCGGCAGATCGCGGCCGCTAAAACCGCTATCATAAAGGGAATTCAGATCGGCGCACGCGGAACGGGACCATGATTCCTGTCCGCCGGGCCGATGCGCCGATTTGCTTTCCTTGGCCAGACCCAGGATACTTGAACCATGAATGATCAGATCGAACTCAAAAACATGGGTCTGAAGGCGACGTTTCCCCGCCTGAAGATCCTGGATGTCTTCCGCAAGGCGGAAACCCGTCACCATAGCGCCGAAGACGTCTATCGCGCCCTCATCGCCGAAGACGTGGATATCGGCCTGGCCACCGTCTACCGGGTCCTGACCCAGTTCGAACAGGCCGGCATCCTGTTGCGCAGCCAGTTCGACGGCGGCAAGGCCGTCTTCGAACTCAACGACGGCGACCATCACGATCACCTGATCTGCACCAACTGCGGGCGGGTGGTCGAATTTTCCGATGCCGAAATCGAAAAGCGCCAGCATCGCATCGCCAAGGAAAACGGCTTCACCCTGGAAAGCCACCACATGATGCTCTATGGCATCTGCCCGCGCTGCACGGAAGGCAAGAAAGGCTGATCCGGCGCCGCCGTTTGTCCGATGCCAAAAAACAGGGCCTTCCTGCGGGAAGGCCCTGTTTTTTTGTGTGCGCCCGCGACGTGCGCCGGCTTATCGCGCCGACATCCGCAGCATTTCCCGCGCGTGATCCCGGGTGGCTGCGGTCAGCTTCAGGCCCCCCAGCATGCGGGCGACTTCCTCGACGCGTTCGGCCGGGTCCAGCGCCTGGATGGCCGACAGCGTCCGCTGGTCGCGGGTGGCCTTGCTGACCTGGAAATGCTGGCTGGCGCAGGCGGCGACCTGGGGCAGGTGGGTAACGCACAGCACCTGGTGGCGCTGCCCCAGTTCGCGCAGCAGGCGGCCCACGACTTCGGCGACGGCGCCGCCGATGCCGGTGTCCACCTCGTCGAAGATCAGGGTCGGCACGCGGGCGGCCTGGCTGGCGATGACGGACAGGGCCAGTGATATCCGGGCCAGTTCGCCCCCCGAAGCGACCCGGGACAAGGGCCGGGGAGCGGTTCCCGCGTGACCGGCCACCAGGAATTCCACGGTTTCCAGGCCGTGGGCCGAGGGCTTGCAGGCCGGCAGGTCGACCTGCAGGGAACCGCCTTCCATGGACAAGCCCTGCATGGCTGCCGTGACCTGTTCGGCCAGCCGCCGGGCGGTCGCCTGGCGCGCCGCGCCGAGCGCCCGGGCGATGTCGTGGTAGTTCGCCTGCGCCGCTTCGCAAGCCTGCGCCAGGGCCTGGAGATCCTGGCCGGCCGAGGCCTGTTGCAGCTGGGCGCGCAGGGCTTCGTGGTGTGCGTGCAGGGCCTCGGGTTCGACGTGGAAGCGCCGCGCGGCCGCGAACATCTGGCTCATGCGGGCGTCGGCCTGGGCCAGGGCGTCCGGATCCAGTTCCAGGCGGTCGGCGTAGGCGTTCAGGCCGGACACCGTTTCCGCGCACAGGATGCGCGCGGATTCCAGCGTCTGGCAGTGTTCTTCCAGGCGCGGATCGTGGCGGGTCAGGGCTTGCAGGGCCTGCAGGGCGGCCTGCAGGGCGGATGCCGCCGAGCCGGATTCGCCGTCCAGCGCCTCGACGGCCTGGCCGGCGCCGCTCAGCAGCGCCTGGGCATGGGCCAGGCGGGATTGCCGGGCGCAGAGTTCCGGCCATTCGTCGGGTAGCGGGGACAGTTCGTCCAGAAAGGCCACGTCCTGTTGCAGGCGGTCCAGCGCCTGCGCCTGGCCGGCGGCGTCGCGGCTGGCGGCGTCCAGGGCGGCCTGGGCGTCGCGCCATGTCGCCCAGGCATCCGACAGCGCCTGGACCTGCGCCGTGTGCCCGCCCTGGGTGTCCAGGATGTCGCGCTGGCTGGCGGGTTGCAGCAGGCTTTGGTGGGCGTGCTGGCCGTGGATGTCCACCAGCAGGGCGCCCAGGTCGCGCAACTGGGTCAGCGTCGCTGGCAGGCCGTTGATGTAGGCCTTGCTGCGGCCCTGGGCGTCGATGACCCGGCGCAGGATGAGTTCGGGACCTTCGATGGCCTGCTCGGCCAGCCAGTCGGCGGCCGCGGGCGGGGCGTCGAAGACCGCGCTGATGTCGGCCCGGCCGGCGCCTTCGCGCACCAGGCTGGCGTCGCCGCGCCCGCCCAGGGCCAGCGACAGGGCGTCGATCAGGATGGATTTGCCCGCGCCGGTTTCGCCTGAAAACACCGTGAAGCCCGCCTCGAAGGAGATCTCGGCGCGGTCGACGATGACGAAATCGAGAATGTGCAGGGAGCGCAGCATAAGGCCTTAGCGGGAGGTGTCGTCGGGGTCGTCCCAGGGGTGCAGCATGCGGTTCCAGTTCAGCTTGCTGCGCAGGGTGGAAAAATAGCTGTAGCCCTGGGGATGCAGGAAGCGCACCCGGTGGGGGCTGCGGCGCACGTCGATGCGGTCGCCTTCCTGGCAGTTGGACAGGGTCTGCATGTCGAAGTGCACGCTGGCGCCCGATTCGACCCGGCCCAGGGCGCGGATCGTGATGTTCAGCAGGGAGTCTTCCGGCAGGGTGATGGGGCGGTTGGACAGCGTCTGCGGCGCCACGGGCACCAGCACCAGAGCCTGGACCTGGGGATGCAGGATCGGGCCGCCCGCCGACAGGGCGTAGGCGGTGGAGCCGGTGGGGGTGGCGATGATCAGGCCGTCGGCCCGCTGGCTGTGCATGAACACGCCGTTGCATTCCACCCGCAGTTCGATCATGCCGCCGCGCCCCGCGCGGTTGATGATGACGTCGTTCAGGGCCAGCCCCGACGCCATGAGCTGGTCGCCGCGCATGACGCGGCCTTCCAGCAGGATCCGTTCGTCCTGCACGTAGGCGCCGTTGAGGATGCGGGTGATGGCTTCGTCGGCGCTGCCCAGGGGGATGTCGGTGATGAAGCCCAGGCGGCCGTGGTTGATGCCGATCATGGCCACGTCGGACGTGGCCAGTTCGCGGGCCGCCGCCAGCATGGTGCCGTCGCCGCCCATGATGATGGCCAGATCGGCCTGCTTGCCGATGTCTTCGTACGAGGCCAGCGGAAAGTCCTGCACGCCCGTATTGCGGCCGGTCTGGGCTTCGATCAGCACCTTGCAGCCGGCGTCCCGCAGCACGGCGCCCAGCCGCCGCAGGGGCGCGTCCAGGCCGCTATCCTGGTAGCGGCCGACCAGGGCCACGGTCTTGAAGTGCATGAAAGCCGGTTCCTTGCGCAATTAATGGAATAATAAGGAGTATCCGATTATAGGGGGATGAAGGCGCTGACGCCGTTGCCGGTGTGCCGTGCTTGTCCCGCACGATGAGTGAAACAGGACATGGATGATCGAGCCAAGGTATTGCTCAAGGCGCTGGTGGAACGCTACATCGCGGACGGCCAGCCCGTGGGGTCGCGCACCCTGTCGAAAGTCTTCGACCTGTCGCCCGCCACCATCCGCAACGTCATGGCGGACCTGGAAGACCTGGGCCTGATCCACAGCCCCCATACCTCGGCGGGGCGCGTGCCGACACCCCAGGGCTATCGCATGTTCGTCGATACGCTGCTGACCGTGCGCCCCTACGAATTTCGCCCCGATGTGCCGATCGCCGACTATCTGCCGGCGGCGGAGCCGGGCCGCGCCGTGACGGCCGCGGCCACGCTGCTGTCCAACCTGTCCCAGTTCGCCGGCGTCGTGCTGACGCCCAAGCGCACCCAGGTGTTCCGCCACATCGAATTCATCCGCCTGTCCGACAAGCGCGTCCTGCTGATCATCGTCACTCCCAACGGCGACGTGCAGAACCGCATCCTGTTCGTGCCGCGCGAATACACCGAAGTCGAATTGCTGGAAGCCTCCAACTTCTTCAACCGGCATTTTTCCGGCAAGTCCTTCCACGAGGTCCGCATCGCCCTGACAGCCGAACTGGCCTCGCTGCGCTCGGACATTTCCCGACTGATGCAGCAGGCCGTGGACGCGGGCATCGGCTCGCCCGACACGGCCGACGAGTCCGTCGTCATCTCCGGCGAAGGCAAGCTGCTGGAAATCTCCGAGATGACGGCCGACATGGACCGGCTGCGGCGCCTGTTCGCCCTGTTCGAGCAGAAGACCGACCTGCTGCATCTGCTGGACGTGTCCAGCCACGCCCAGGGGGTGCAGATCTACATCGGCGGGGATTCCCGCCTGGTGCCGCTGGAAGACGTCTCGGTCATCACCGCGCCCTACGGGGTGGACGGCGAAGTCATCGGCACGCTGGGGGTGATCGGTCCCACGCGCATGGCCTACGAACGGGTCATTCCAATTGTGGACATCACGGCCCGCATGTTGTCCAATGCGCTGGGGCAGGCCGCTTCCTAGGCGGCCGTCCCGACTTCCTCCGATTCCCATCTTCCTTCGTTCATGAGCCGTTTTCTTTCCGCCGCCCCCGACCCCCGCGCGCTGGATCCGGATGCGCCGGGCCCGGATCGCGGCCGCCTGGGCGTCCTGCTGATCAACCTGGGCACCCCGGATGCCGCCACGCCGGCGGCCGTGCGCCGCTACCTGAAGGAATTCCTGTCGGATCCGCGCGTGGTGGAATTGCCCGGCTGGCTCTGGCAGATCATCCTGCGTCTTTTCGTGCTGACCCGGCGGCCGGCGGCCATCGCGCCCAAGTACGCGAAGATCTGGCTGGAGCGGGGCTCGCCCCTGCTGGTGCACAGCCGGGATCTGGCGCAGGGCGTGCAGCAGGCCCTGGACGAACGCGGCCTGGACGTCCAGGTGGAACTCGCCATGCGCTACGGGCAGCCCGCCATCGACGGCGCGATCGACCGGCTGCGATCCGCCGGTTGCGGCCGCATCCTGGCGGCGCCCCTGTATCCGCAATACGCCGCCAGCACCACGGCGACGGTGGTGGACGCGGTCAATGCCCGTCTGGCCCGCCTGCGCCATCAGCCCACCCTGCGCTTCCTGGACCGTTTCCATCAGGATGCCGCCTACGTCGACGCCCTGGCCGGTTCCATCCGGGCGCATTGGGAGCAGTCCGGGCAGGCCGACCGTCTGCTGCTCAGCTTCCATGGCCTGCCGCAGGCGTCGGTGCGGCAGGGGGACCCCTATTTCCGCGACTGCATGCAGACGGCCGCCGCCTTGCGCGGACGGCTGGGAGCCGATGGCGCCCGCCTGCATGTCACTTTCCAGAGCCGCTTCGGCGCGGCCCCCTGGCTGCAGCCCTATACCCAGCCCACGCTGGAATCCTGGGCGCGCGAAGGCGTGGGGTCGGTGGACGTGCTGTGCCCGGGCTTCGTGGCGGACTGCCTGGAAACGCTGGAAGAGATCAATCTGGAATGCCGGCATGCCTTCCTGTCGGCCGGCGGCCGCGATTTCCGCTACATCCCCTGCCTGAACGCGCAGCCGGACTGGGTGCGGGGATTCGCGGACCTGCTGGCCCGCAACCTGGCCGGCTGGACATAAGGCCGCCGCCCGTCGCGCCGCTCCGTCGGTTTGCCTCCTGGCGGGACGGGACGGGCCTCTTGAAATTCCGGATTTTTCCCTTATCTATCGTCTCACCCGTATTTTCTGTTTTTGGAGAACTCACATGTCGGCACCCCAGGAAGACTTGGATCCGAAGGCCGCGGCAGGCGCCGCGCCCAAAGATCCGGCCGAAACCCCTGATGCCCCCGAAACGGCGCCGGGCGCCGTCGCCGGACAGCCCGGCGAGGATCTGGCCGCCCTGCTGGCCGAGGCCCAGGCGAAAGTCGCCGAATACCATGACCAGCTGCTGCGCGCGCACGCCGAAGTCGAGAACGTGCGCCGCCGCGCCCAGGAAGACGTCGCCAAGGCCCGCAAGTTCGGCACGGAATCCTTCGCCGAGAGCCTGATTCCCGTGCGCGACAGCCTGGAGGCCGCCCTGGCCCAGGAAAACCAGTCGGCGGAGGACTGGCGCAAAGGCGTCGAGTCCACCCTGCGCCAGCTGAACAACGCCTTCGAACGCAACCAGATGCGCGAAATCGCGCCGCAGCCGGGCGAGGCCTTCGATCCGCACCGGCACCAGGCGATTTCCAACGTGCCGTCGGAACACCCGCAAGGCGCCGTGGCGCAGACGCTGCAAAAGGGCTACCTGATCGCCGATCGCGTGCTGCGTCCGGCCCTGGTCATGGTGTCGGCCGGCCAGTCTTGAAATCGGCGGGGGCAACCCCACATCAGAAACATCGGCGGGTGATGCCCGCCCCTCATTCAAACATCGACAGGAACAAACATGAGCAAGATCATCGGGATCGACCTGGGGACGACCAACAGCTGTGTGGCTGTGCTGGACGGTTCCAAGGTCCAGATCATTGAAAACTCGGAAGGTGCCCGCACGACGCCGTCCATCGTCGCCTACATGCAGGACGGCGAGGTCCTGGTCGGCGCCCCGGCCAAGCGCCAGGCGGTCACCAATCCGACCAACACGATCTTCGCCGTCAAGCGCCTGATCGGCCGCAAGTTCGACGAAAAGGCCGTGCAGAAGGACATCGACCTGATGCCCTACAAGATCCTCAAGGCCGACAACGGCGACGCCTGGGTTGAAGCGCAGGACAAGAAGCTGGCCCCGCCGCAGGTGTCGGCCGACATCCTGCGCAAGATGAAGAAGACCGCCGAGGACTACCTGGGCGAGGAAGTCACCGAAGCCGTGATCACGGTGCCGGCGTACTTCAACGACAGCCAGCGCCAGGCGACGAAGGACGCCGGCAAGATCGCGGGTCTGGAAGTCAAGCGCATCATCAACGAACCGACGGCGGCGGCCCTGGCCTTCGGCCTGGACAAGGCCGAGCGCGGCGACCGCAAGATCGTGGTCTACGACCTGGGCGGCGGCACCTTCGACGTGTCCATCATCGAAATCGCCGATGTGGACGGTGAAAAGCAATTCGAGGTCCTGTCCACGAACGGCGACACGTTCCTGGGCGGCGAAGACTTCGACCTGCGCATCATCAACTACATCATCGACGAGTTCAAGAAGGAGTCCGGCACCGACCTGTCCAAGGACGTGCTGGCCATGCAGCGCCTGAAGGAAGCCGCCGAAAAGGCCAAGATCGAACTGTCCTCGACGCAGCAGACCGAAATCAACCTGCCGTACATCACGGCCGATGCCTCCGGTCCCAAGCACCTGAACCTGAAGATCACGCGCTCCAAGCTGGAAGCGCTGGTCGAGGACCTGATCGAGCGCACGATCGAACCCTGCCGCATCGCCATCAAGGACGCCGGCATCAAGGTTTCGGAAATCGACGACGTGATCCTGGTCGGCGGCATGACCCGCATGCCCAAGGTCCAGGAAAAGGTCAAGGAATTCTTCGGCCGCGATCCGCGCAAGGACGTGAACCCCGATGAAGCCGTGGCCGCGGGCGCCGCGATCCAGGGTTCCGTGCTGTCGGGCGACCGCAAGGACGTGCTGCTGCTGGACGTGACGCCGCTGTCCCTGGGGATCGAGACCCTGGGCGGCGTCATGACCAAGATGATCAAGAAGAACACCACGATCCCGACCCGGTTCTCGCAGGTGTTCTCGACGGCGGACGACAATCAGCCGGCCGTGACCATCAAGGTCTTCCAGGGCGAACGCGAAGTGGCCGCCGGCAACAAGGCGCTGGGCGAGTTCAATCTGGAAGGCATTCCGCCCGCTCCGCGCGGCCTGCCGCAGATCGAAGTCACCTTCGACATCGACGCCAACGGCATCCTGCACGTGTCCGCCAAGGACAAGGGCACCGGCAAGGAAAACAAGATCACGATCAAGGCCAGCTCCGGGCTGACCGAGGACGAGATCGAGCGCATGGTGAAGGACGCCGAAGCCAACGCCGAGGAAGACCACCGCGTGGCCGAGCTGGCCCAGGCCCGCAACCAGGCCGATGGCCTGGCGCACGCCACGCGCAAGTCTCTGACGGAATACGGCGACAAGCTCGACGCCGCTGAAAAGGACGCCATCGAAGCCGCGATCAAGGACCTGGAAGAAGCCGCGAAGGGCGACGACAAGGCCGCCATCGACGCCAAGACCGAGGCCCTGGCGACGGCTTCCCAGAAGCTGGGCGAGAAGATGTACGCCGACATGCAAGCCAAGGCCGCCGCCGAAGGCGCGACCGCGGCGGATGCCGCCCAGCCGGCCGACGACAATGTGGTCGATGCCGACTTCAAGGAAGTGAAGCGCGATTGATTCCGATGCCCCGTCCGCCCGATCCCGGGCGGGCGGGGCGTCGGGTCGCCGTGTCCGGGGCCGCCGCTTGGGGCTCCGGACGCGGTTCAGGATCAGCAAGCACGGCCCGGATCCGGCGTTTCGCCGGTCCGGGCATGTGTCCTTCAAACCGCAGCGCACTGAACAAGTAATACAAGACCAATGGCAAAACGAGATTTCTACGAAGTCCTTGGGGTCGCCAAGAACGCCTCGGATGACGACATCCGCAAGGCTTACCGCAAGCTGGCGATGAAATATCACCCGGACCGCAATCCGGACAGCAAGGAAGCCGAAGACAAGTTCAAGGAGGCCAAAGAGGCCTACGAGATGCTGTCGGACGCGGAAAAGCGGGCCGCATACGACCGCTTCGGCCACGCGGGGGTGGACCCCAACGCGGCGGCGGGCGCCGGCATGGGCGGGGCGGGCGGTTTCGCCGACGCCTTCGGGGACATCTTCGGGGAAATCTTCGGCGGCGCGGCCGGCGGCCGGCGCGGCGGCGGCCCGCAGGTCTATCGCGGCGCCGACCTGAAATACAACCTGGAAATCAGCCTGGAGCAGGCGGCCAACGGCTTCGATACCGAAATCCGCATTCCCAGCTGGGAAACCTGCGATACCTGCCACGGGTCCGGCGCCAAGCCGGGCACCACGCCGCACACCTGCCACACCTGCGGCGGCAGCGGCGCGGTGCGTATGCAGCAGGGCTTTTTCAGCGTGCAGCAGACCTGCCCGACCTGCCATGGCAGCGGCAAGGAAATCGCCCATCCCTGCGCCGATTGTGACGGGGTGGGGCGCATCCGCAAGAACAAGACGCTGCAAGTCAAGATCCCGGCCGGGATCGACGACGGCATGCGCATCCGCTCGTCGGGCAATGGCGAGCCGGGCGTCAACGGCGGGCCGGCGGGCGACCTGTTCGTGGAAATCCGCATCAAGCCCCACGGCATTTTCCAGCGCGACGGCGAAGACCTGCACTGCGAGCTGACCATCCCCTTCACCAAGGCGGCGCTGGGCGGTACGCTGGAAGTCCCGACCCTGGCGGGGCGCGGGGAAATCACGATCCCGGAAGGCACCCAGACGGGCAAGACGTTCCGCCTGCGCGGCAAGGGCATCAAGGGGATCCGCTCCAGCTATCCGGGCGATCTGTATTGCCACGTGGCCGTGGAAACCCCGGTGCGCCTGAACGACGAACAGAAGGCGCTGCTGCGCCAGTTCGAGGCGTCGCTCACGACCGGCGGCGACCGCCATTCCCCCAAGAGCGAATCCTGGACGGACAAGGTCAAGAACTTCTTTTCCTGACGCCGGTCCGGCATTCATCCCTGCAGCCCCGCGCACCGGCTCCGGCCGGACGCGGGGCTTTTTTCGCCCCCGTAAAAACCCTGTGTTGACAGTTCTTCCCGCAGGATCCACTATTTGCACAAATCGATTTAGGCGGCTTTTTGGCCATGAATCCCAAATCGATTTATTCCGATAGATCCTGATAAGAGGCAGACTCATGGAGACTACGCATCACCCGGACGGCGAGCCACTGGCGGACGGCGTCCATCCGGTCGACCAGATCCGTCCCGTTCACAATCTGATCCTGTTCGCGATCCAGCATATCCTGGTGATGGTGGCGACGCCCATCTCCTCGGTCTTCCTGATCGCCAGCGCCCTGGACCTGCCGACCGACCTGGCCTCGGCGCTGCTCTCCAGCGTCTTCGTCTTCAGCGGCCTGGGATCGATCCTGCAGTCCGTCGGCGTGGCCAACATCGGCGTGCGCCTGCCCTTCATCATGCTGCCGGGCGGGGCGGCGACCATCCTGTTCATCACCATCGCCCAGGGAACGGATCTGCAGACCGCCGCCGGCGCGGTCGTGCTGACGGGCATTTTCTATATCCTGGTGGTGACCGTCTTCGTCCGGGCGCTGAAATACTTCCCGCCGCTGGTCATCGGCACCATGGTGGTCGTGATCGGCATCAATCTGGTCAAAGTGACCGGCCAGCTGTTCACCGGCCGGCCCGGGACGGCGCATTTCGGGGATCCGCAGCAACTGCTGCTGGCCTTCGTCACCATCCTGCTGACGGTGCTGTGCTTCAGGTTCCTGCGCGGGTTCTGGCGGCAGCTGTCCGTGGCCCTGGGCCTGATCGGCGGCACGATCGTCGCCCTGGCGCTGGGGCAGACCTCTTTTGGGGCGCACGCCGCCGGCCCCGCCTTCGCCTTGCCGCAGTTCCTGCCCTTCGGCACGCCTCACCTGGACCTGATCGCCGCCATTCCCATGCTGATCTGGAGCATCGCTTCGATGGCGGAGGCCACCGGACAGACCATCATCAACGGCGAAATCGTGGGCCGCGAGGTCGTGGCGACTCGGGATGTGCCCCGCGTCATCCGCTCCGACGGCATCGTGTCCATCATCGGGGGGCTGTTCGGCACGCCCGCCATGGTGACCAGCGGCGAGAACATCGGCATCGTGCGCGCCAGCGGCGTGCGCAGCCGCTATGTGACGGCGGTCGCCGGGGCCCTGCTGATCCTGATCGGCTTCACGCCGCTGGCGCGGATCCTCAACGGCATTCCGCCGGCCGTGGTGGGCGGAACGGCCGTGGTGGTGTTCGCCATCATCAGCGTGCTGGGCATCCAGATGCTTGCCCGGGTGGACTTCAGCAATACGGGCAATCTGATCACCTGCACCCTGGCCCTGGCGCTGGGCCTGCTGCCGGTGCTGATTCCGGGCATGTACCACGCGCTGCCGGCCAACGTCGAAGCCATCGTGGGCAGCGGGGTGGCCATGAGCGCGCTGGTGGCGGTCCTGCTGAATCTGCTGTTCCGCCATACCGGGAACGCGGGGCAGCCTTCGGGCGGCTCCTCGGACAAGCCCGCCGTCGGCCGCCCGGCCAATTACCGGATCTGAGGTCGCCGCAGGCTTTCGGGCAGTGCGAAAAGGGGCGGCTCTTGATGAGCCGCCCCTTCTTCGTCGCGGGATCCTAGCCCAGGGAGGACGCCCGGGCGATGAGTGCGGGCGGGGGCGTGTCCATGGGCTGCGGAGGACGGCCGTCCAGGGTTTGCAGCAGCAGATCCACGGCGGCCGCCGAAATCGCGTCCAGGTGCAGGTCCACGGCGGTCAGCGGAGGCTGGCAGGTGCGCGCGCGCAGGCCGTCGTAGCGGGTGACCAGCCGCAAGCCCCGGCCGATGCCGCGGCCGGCATCCGCGGCGGCCTGCGCCGCGCCCGAGGCGAAGGTGTCGATGGGCACGCACAGAGCGTCCAGCCCGGGGTGCTGTTGCAGCAGCCGGCGGGTCGCGTCGTAGCCCGCCTTTTCCCCTGCTTCCTCGGGGGCTTCGTGAATGATGGGCGTGAAGGCGCGCTCTTGCGCCAGGGCCAGGTATCGCGCGCGGAATGCTTCCTGGGAGGCCCGCCCGTTGCTGCCCAGGATCAGGCCGATGGATTGCGCGCCGACGTCCAGCAGATGCCGCAGCAGCAGGTCCGCCGCCTCGCCGTGGCGCAGGTCGATGTTCATGGGGCCGGGGGCCGCCCCGATCGTGACGTAGCGGATGCCGCGCTCGTCGAGCTCCTGGGCGACGGGATCCGCCTGCGCGGGTTCCAGCAGGATCGCGCCGTCCATGTCCAGCAGGGCCAGCGGATTGCACTGGTCCACGGGAGGCGCCAGCAGCAGCACGTAGCCGCGCAGCAGCGCGGTCCGCGCCGAGCCCATGGCGAGTTCGGTGAAGAAACCCAGCTGCGAGGCGCCGGCGGAGACGGCGGAGGGCATGGAGGACAGCAGCGCGATCGCATTCGAGCGGCCCGTGCGCAGGCGCTGCGCCCGCACGCTGGGCCGGTATTTCAGGCGCGCGGCGACGTCCTTGACGTGCTGCCGGGTCTTGGGATCGACCTGGCCGATGCCGTTCAGGGAGTGGGAGACTGTCGTGGGGGACAGGCCGGCCTCGCGCGCCACGTCGGCTATGGTCACCCGCTTGAACTTCTGTCTGCTTGTTGTCATCTGGTCCGTGGATTGAATTACGCCTGCAGGATCACGACGATGCCTGAGATGCTGGAGAATCCAAGCACAATGTAACGCAATAAGGGACCGTCCAGCCGGTGATGGACGAATTTGCTGGCATAGGAGCCCAGCGCCAGGAAAGGCAGCATCTTGGCGGACATCAGCAGGGTGTCGGCGTGGATCTGGCCGCTGACGGCCAGCACGATCAGGGAGATGACCTCGCCCACCAGGAAGCACAGGGCGACGGTGGCGCGCAGCACGGGGCCGCGTTTGTGCTGGTACGCCAGGGCCAGCGGCGGACCGCCGACTCCGGTGGAGGTCTCCGTGATTCCGGTGATGAGGCCGACGATGCCCAGCCCCGTGCGGTTCATGTCGAACGAGGGCGACAGCAAGGCGACGACGGCCGCGATCAGGGTGGACCAGCCGATCAGCAGGGCCAGCTGGTGCAGATTGACGATCAGCAGTATCCACAGGCCCAGGAATGTGCCGGCGAAGCGGCCGATGCTGATCAGCTTGACGCCATTCCAGTCGATGGCGGCCCTTTCGCGCCAGCCTATGTAGGCGTTGAGCGGAATCATCAGCACCAGCAGCATGACGGGAATCAGGGTGGGGGCGAACAGGCTGACCACTGGCGCCGCCAGCATGGCGAATCCCATCCCGCTGGCTCCCTGGGCGAAGGCCGAGACGAAGACGGTCAGGCCGATCAGGTAGAGGGCGGTGCTGCTCATGGATGGCGCGCCTTCCAGAGGGCGCGGTGTTCGGAGGCCGAGGGATCGATCCGCTGGATCGGGGCCGAGGCGACGATGCGCTGGGCGGTTTCCCGGGCTTTCTCCAGCAGGCGCCCGCCGTCCCAGTCCACCGGGTGGCCGTGGTCCAGCCGCAGGCGGCCGTGGACGATCACCGATTCGATCTGGTCCCGGTTGCCCAGGCGGACCAGTTCCCATTCCGGATCCCAGCTGGGCACGAATTCGGGTGTGTCCAGGTCGATCACCAGCAGGTCGGCATAGGCGCCCGGACGGATTTCCCCGACCTTGCCGCCCAGCCCGACGGCGTCGGCGCCGCCGCGCAGCCCCTGGTCGAGCCAGATCCAGCCGCCGCCGGAGGAGGAGTCGCCCGCCGCCATGGTGTAGGCGAAGCGCTGGGCCGTTTCCGCGGCGTCCAGCAGGCGGAACGCGTCGCTGCGCGTGCCGTCGGTGCCCAGGCCGACGCGCGCGCCCAGCTCGCTGAGCAGCAGGGCGGGGGCCACGGCATTGCCTTTCCAGGAACTGGCGACCGGGTTGTAGCTGATGGCCCCGCCGCTGTCGCGCAGCAGCAGGATCTCGTCGGTGGTCAGCAAGGTGGCGTGGGCCGCCAGCAGTTCCGGGCCGATGGCCCCCAGCCGGGCCAGTCTTTGCAGGGGCCGGTGCCCGGTGGCGACCAGGGAGCGTTCCACAGCCGCCAGGTGTTCGTTCAGGTGCGTTTGAAAGCAGACGGAGGCGTCCCGGGCCAGCTTGGTCACCGCGACCAGCACCTCGTCCGTCGCGGCTTCGGGGATGGAGATCGCCAGCGAGGGATGCACCAGGTCGTGGCCATGCCAGCGCGTCAGGTGCTTCCGGGCGAGCCGTTCGATGTCCGCGCGGCTGGCGACCTGTGCACCGCCCTGGAGGTCGTTGCAGATCACGCCCAGCACGCAACGCAGCCCGACGCTGGAGGTCGCGTCCGCCAGCAGGCCGACGTCCGCCGAGGCCCGCGTGCCCGCGTCCGCCACCGTGGTGAACCCGCCGCGCAGCGATTCCCAGGCGGCCAGCCGGGTGGCGGTCTCGATGGCATCCTCGTCCATGAACTGTTCCATCGGCACCCAGACCCGCTTGAAGATCTCGGACGGTTCGCCGAACACCAGGGATTTGCCGAAAGACTGCGTCAGATGATGATGGGCGTCGATGAAGCCGGGCATCAGGAGCCGGCCCGGCAGCGGAATCCGGGGGACTTCCAGCGCCTGGAATCCGTCCGCGGGGCCGACGTCCCGGATGTGGCCGCCCTCGACCAGCACGGCGTGCCCGCGCCGGGCGCCCTCCGGCAGCAGCGTCAGGTCCGGCAGCAGCAGCGCCGGATGTTCATGCATGTCCTTCAGGCGGTCCGTCATGGCGTCCTCCGGGAAATCCTGCAGTCTTCCAGGCATTTCCCCAAATCGATTTGTGTGATCGATGAATTGTAGCGAGCCTCGCTCGAAAGGGCAATGATCGGGCGCTTGGAAGGCCGCCGCCGTTGCCGGGTGCGGGCATCGCGGCCGCATCGCAGGGGCGCGTCCTGTGCGGGCGCGGAGTCCGTCTTCAGGGTTTCGCCTTGGGATCGGCGGCCACCGCGATGCTGAGTTCGCCGGGCTTGAGCAGATCCCGCATCGCCGCGTTCACCTGCCCGGCCTTCAGGCTCTTCAACTGGTCGATGATGCGCTGCTGCCAGGCGAAGCTGCGGCCCGTATCCAGGTAGTCCAGCCAGTGGTCCGCCAGCCAGCTGTCGTTGGAGCGGCCCAGCTTCAGGTAATTGAGCAGGGATTTCACGCCCTGGTCCACTTCGTCCTGGGTGAATCCGTTCTTCAGCGTGTCGCTCAGCGTCTTGACCATGGCGTCCTGCAGCGCCTGGGCGTTCTGGGATGCCATGGTGGCGAAGAACGTCCAGCTGCCGGAAGGCTCCCAGGACGACGCTTGCAGCGAGCTGCCCACCGTGTAGGACAGGCCGCCCTTGACCCGGATCGCCTGCCACAGGCGGGAATCCTCCGATCCGCCCAGCAGGTAGTTGGCCAGGATCAGGGCGGGCCAGCGGGGGTCGGTGTCCTGCAGCTTCAGCTGCAGCGCGGCCAGGTAATTGGCATTGGCCTTGCCCGGCGCCGGGATGTGGAAGACTTCGGGCGCGATGGGATACCAGGGTTCCATGGCCCGTTCGTAGGCCGGCGCCTGCCGCCAGCCTTCCAGTCCCGCGCGCAGGCTGTGTTCGACGGCTTGCGGGTCGAAGTCGCCGACCACGGACAGCTGGATGCCGCCGGCGCCGTAGAAGCGGTCGTGGAACTGCTTCAGGGCGGCGGGGGTCAGCGATTGCGTGTCCTTCAGCAGTTCCTGCGCCGTGGGGGTGTAGCGGATGTCGTCGCTTTTCCAGGGCTGGTCCTGGCGCTCCAGGGTGTTGCGCACCAGCCAGGCGGGACTGACGGCTTCGTCTTCGATATTGCCCAGCAGGGCGTGCTGAAGCTCGCTCAGTTCCGCCGCCGGGAATGCGGGATGGCGCAACAGGCGGAAGGTCAGGGCCAGCAGGTCCGGCAGATGGTCGCGGGAGCTGCGCATGGTCACGGTCAGCGTGTTGCCGCCGCCGCTGAAGCTCAGGTCGGAATCCAGCGCGTTGAGCCGGTCCTCGATCTGCTGGCGGGAAAGTCCGTCGGCCCCGCGCAGCAGCATGGCGGCCGTGATCGACGGCACCAGGCCCAGGCCGCGCATCTGCTCGGCGGCGCCGAAGCGCAGGCGCATGTAGGCATGGACCTGGTCTCCCGGCGTGGCCTTGGGCAGCAGCGCCAGGGTGACCGGGCCGTTGGGCAGGTTCAGCGTGCTGCGCCGGGTGTCCGCGTCCAGGGCCTGCGGGTCCGTGTCGAAGCTGGCCACGGCGGGGCGGTCGGTGCCGGTCTTCAGTTGGGCGATCCAGGGGCCCAGGTCGGCGGCGGGCGCCGCCGGCGCATAGACGGGATCGGGCGTCGGTAGATACAGGCCGCTGGTGCGGTTGCTGGGCAGCAGCCAGGCGTGCAGCTGGCGCCGGATGTCGTCCAGCTTCAGGGCGCGGATGCGCATCGGCTCGATGAAGAACAGCCGCCAGTCCCCGCGCGATACGGCGTTGGACAGGGCGTCGGCCAGATTGGCGGGCTGGTTGTAGACCTGCTTCCACTGGTTCAGCCAGGCGGTGCGGCTGCGGTCCAGCGCGGCCTGGTCCAGCTGGTCGATGCCGCCCGATTCCAGCGTCTTTTCCAGCGTGGCGAGCACGGCATGGGGATCGGCCGCGGGCTGCAGCTGCGCCCCGAACACGACGTATCCGGGCTGCTTCATGGCGCGCGCGAAACCGAAGACGCTGCCGGCCTGGCCGGTCTGGACCAGCGCCCGGTACAGGGGGCCGGCCGGGCTGTCGGCCAGCATGTCCGTGCCCAGGGACAGGGCCGTGTACGCGTCGCTGGCGCCTTCCGGGAAGTGGTACTGGACGATGGCGATGGGGCTGCCGCCCGCCCGCCGCAAGGTCACGGCGCGGGCACCCTGCTGCACGGGCTCGACCGTGTATTCCGGCGGCAGCGCGCGTTCGGGCCGCGCGAGGGGACCGAAATCCCGGGCGATCCATTGCAGGGTCTGCGCGGCGTCGAAGCGCCCGGTGACGATCAGCACGGCGTTGTCGGGCTGGTAGTAGCGGTGATAGAAGGCCCTCAGTTGCTCGATGTCCACGTGTTCGACGTCCGAGCGGGCGCCGATCACGCTGCGTCCGTAGGGATGCCAGACATAGGCGGCGGCGTCGGTCTGCTGCAGCAGCATGCTGAAGGGGCTGTTCTCTCCCTGCTCCATTTCATTGCGCACCACCGGCATTTCCGCGTCCAGGTCGGCGCGGCCGATGCGGGCGTTCAGCATGGCGTCGGCCTGCCAGGCCAGGTACCAGCGCAAGGTATTCGGGTTGCTGGCGAAGGTCGCGTAGTAGTTGGTCAGATCCGTGGTGGTGGAGCCGTTGGCCGCCAGCCCGCGCCGCGAGAATTCCGCCAGGGCGTCCGGGTGCTCGGGGCTGCCGCGAAAGAGCAGGTGTTCCAGCAGGTGCGCCATCCCGGTCTCGCCCGGCCCTTCGTTGCGCGACCCGACCCGGTAGCTCATGTTGACCGTGGTCTGGGCGCGGGAGTCGTCGGGGGCCAGCAGCACGGTCAGGCCGTTTTCCAGCCGGTATTCGGTGACGCCTTCGATCATGACGACCTGCCGGATGCCCTGAGGCGGGGCGGCCGGGGCCTGCTGCGGCGCGGCCTGTGCGGGGGGTGCGGCGGCCTGGGCCTGCGCGGGACCCTGGATGCCCATCAGCAGCAGGCTGCACAGGGCCAGCAGGGCGGGGAGAGCGGCGGGGCGATGCATCGGCATGAATTTCACGAGAATGTCCAATCAGGGCGCGGATCGACGACGAGGCGGCGGACCGGCTATTTTGCCAAGAATCGCATCGCCTGTTCCAGTCCGTCCATCGTCATGCCGTACATGCGGTCGTGCATCAGCTCGCGCACGATGGCGATGGACTGGCGGTAGGGCCAGGATCCGGAGGGCTCCGGATTCAGCCAGACGGCGTGCGGCCAGTGGTTCAGCATGCGCTGCAGCCAGGCGGCGCCGGTCTCGGCGTTGTTGTGTTCGATGGAGCCGCCCGGATAGAGCAGTTCGTAGGGGCTCATGGACGCGTCTCCCACCAGGATCAGGCGCCAGTCCTCGCCGTAGCTGCGCAGCAGGTCCCAGGTGTCGATGCGCGCGCCGTGGCGCCGTTCGTTGTGGCGCCAGACCGATTCGTAGGGGCAGTTGTGGAAGTAGAAGACTTCCAGGTGCTTGAATTCGCTGCGGGCGGCCGAGAACAGCGATTCGATGCGCGCCACGTGATCGTCCATGCTGCCGCCCACGTCCAGCAGCATCAGCACCTTCACGGCGTTGTGGCGCTCGGGCACCCAGCGCAGGTCCAGCAGCCCGGCCTGCTGCGCGGTGCCCCGGATGGTGCCGGGCATGTCCAGTTCCAGGGCCGCGCCCTGGCGGGCGAAACGGCGCAGGCGGCGCAGCGCCACCTTGAAGTTGCGCGTGCCCAGGGTCTGCTGGTCGTCGTAGTCCCGGTACTGGCGCTGTTCCCAGACCTTGACGGCGGTGCGATTGCCGGCCGAGGGGCCGCCGACGCGGATGCCTTCGGGATGATAGCCGCCGTGCCCGAACGGCGAGGAGCCGCCGGTGCCGATCCACTTGCTGCCGCCGGCGTGGCGTTCCTTCTGTTCGGCCAGGCGTTCGCGGAACATCTCCATCAGGCGGTCCCAGCCGTGCTTTTCCAGCGCTGCTTTTTCCGCGTCGCTGAGATGCTTGCGGATGGTCTGCAGCAGCCAGTCGGCGGGGATGTCGGGCTTGCCGGCGCGGGCCTGCAATTGGCCGATGAAGGCGGCGAAGACCTGGTCGAAGCGGTCGTAGCGGGTTTCGTCCTTGACCAGCGCCATGCGGGCCAGGTGATAGAAGTCTTCTGTGCTGGCGGGCGCGGCCGGGCTGCGCAGGAGTTCCAGCAGGCTGAGGTATTCCTGGATGGAGACCGGGATGCCGGCGTTGCGCAGGCGGGTGAAGAAGTCGATCAGCATGAAGAATGCGTGATTCGGACGGCCCGCGGCTCAGCCGCGCGGCCGCTGCAGCTGATAGCGCAGATGGGCGCGGACTTCCGGCCATTCGCCGGCCAGCAGGCTGTACATGACCGTATCGCGCACGGTGCCGTCGCGGCGCAGGGCGTGATGGCGGATCACGCCGTCCCGATGGGCGCCCAGCCGCTCGATGGCGCGTTGCGAGGCTGTGTTGTAGTTGTCCGTGCGCCATCCCACGACGGCGGCGCCCAGGGCCTGGAAGGCGTGTTCCAGCAACAGCAGCTTGCAGGCGGTGTTGACGTGCGTGCGCTGCCGGGACCGGCCGTACCAGGTGTAGCCGATCTCCAGCCGCGCCAGCGCGGGCACGATGTCGTGATAGCGCGTCGTGCCCAGGACCGCCCCGCTGGCGGCGTCCGTCACGGCGAAGGGCAGCATGTGGCCGTCGGCCTGGCCTTGCAGGGCGGCCGCCACGTAGACGCCGGCGTGTTCCGGCTCCGGGACCGAGGTGATCCGCAGCGTCCACAGTTCGCCGTCGGCGGCCGCCGCCTGCAGCCCCGCGACGTGGTCCGGGGACAGGGGGACCAGGCGGACGCCGTGGCCTTCCAGGGTGACGGGGGCGGGCAGGGTGGTGAATGCGGATGTGCTCATGAGGAAGTGCCTGGAGTGGGTGGGTTGCGTGTCTGGAAACGGAACGCTTCGTCGGGGAAGCGCCGGAGCCCGGTGACCGGGGCGGCCTAGCGCCCGCGCTGCGCCAGGGCGGAGAGCCGCTGCAGCAGGTTCAGGTCCTGTTCGTTCTTCAGCAGGGCGCCGGCCAGCGGCGGGATGTCTCCCTGGGCCAGGGTCTGCGGCGCCACGGATTCGGCCAGCAGCAGGCGCAGCCAGTCCAGGAATTCGGACGTGGACGGCCGTTTCTTCAGGCCGGGCACGTCGCGCAGGCGGAAGAACACGTCCAGGGCCGCGCCGAGGATGTCTTCGCGCAGGCGCGGAAAGTGCACGGCGACGATGTCGGTCAGCGTGGCGCGGTCGGGGAATTCGATGTAATGGAAAAAGCAGCGCCGCAGGAAGGCGTCCGGCAGGTCCTTTTCGTTGTTCGAGGTGATGATGATCAACGGCTTGTGCCGCGCCTGGATAGTCTGCCGGGTTTCGTACACATGGAATTCCATGCGGTCCAGTTCGCGCAGCAGGTCGTTGGGGAATTCGATGTCGGCCTTGTCGATTTCGTCGATCAGCACCACGCAGGGCGTGTCGGATGCGAAGGCCTGCCACAGCACCCCCTGCACGATGTAGTTGCCGATGTCGTGGACGCGGTCGTCGCCCAGCTGCGAATCGCGCAGGCGCGAGACGGCGTCGTATTCGTACAGGCCCTGCTGCGCCTTGGTCGTGGACTTGATGTGCCATTGCAGCAGGGGGCGGCCCAGGGACCGGGCGACTTCCTCGGCCAGCAGCGTCTTGCCGGTGCCGGGTTCGCCCTTGACCAGCAGGGGGCGCTGCAAGGTCAGGGCCGCGTTGACGGCCATTTTCAGGGCGTCGGTGGCGACGTAGCGGTCAGTGCCCTGAAAACGTCGGGAATCGGAGGAAACGGCGGCATCGGTCATGGGTTCTGCGCGCGCCCGGCGGCGCGAGGGCGTGTTGTTATAGGGTTCAACATTCGATGGCTGTCTGTATCGGGGCAACTATCGTACAATCAGTATGCCTCATCGGCCCGGCAAGAGGGCGGCCGATGCCGACATAAAATTCGAAACACGAGACAGAGGCCATATGAAGTCACACGGAATGACAAGGCATGGTTTTAAGGCTGCCAGCTTGCTGGTGACCTGTTTGTTCGCGGGGGCCGCCATGGCGGCGGATGCTCCGGCGATCAAGGGTGATGCGCAGGCGGGTTCCCAGAAGGTTTCCATGTGCATCGGCTGCCACGGTATTCAGGAATACAAGGCGGCTTATCCCGAGTTGTACCATGTCCCCATGATTGCGGGTCAGAACGCGGAATACATCGTCGCGGCGCTCAAGGAATACGCCAGCGGCGCCCGCTCCTTTCCGACCATGGATGCCATCGCCAAGTCCCTGACCGAACAGGACATGGCCGACGTCGCAGCCTACTACCACAATCTCAAATAGGGGAACACCATGCGAGCATTCTGGATTGCCCTGCTTGGGTGCAGTCTGATGACGGCGGGCGCTCAGGCCGCCGATCTGTCGGCCGGCAAGGCGGCCTTTGAAAAATTCACCTGCGCGTCCTGCCACGGCGCGGACGCCAAGACCCCCATCCAGCCGGCCTATCCGATCCTGGCCGGCCAGCATCAGGATTACCTGGCGCATGCCCTGGTGGCCTACCAGCGTGGCCAGAAAGGCGAACCGGCGTCCGCCAATGTGCGCAAGAACGCCGTGATGGGGGCCATGGCGTCGCAGCTGTCGGCCGCCGACATCGTCAACATTTCCGCCTGGCTGTCCTCGCTGCCTACCTCCCTGCACGTGCGGTAATCGCCGCAAGCGGGTCGCCGGCATCGTCGGCGGCCCTCCGGGGGCGCTGCGCGCGCCCGCCCGGTTGCCGGGCACCCGGCCGGAATGTCAGTTCGTGCGGCTCGCGTGGCGGCGGATCAGATCCAGATAGTGATCGTTGTCCAGCGGCTTGCCGAGACGCTGGGCTTCCCAGACGACTTCGCCCAGGGCTTCCATGATGACGTGGGCGGCCTCGTGTTCGTCGTGGGTCTGCAGCAGGCTGTTCCAGGCGGCGCGGATGCCCGGCGGATGGTCGATCGACAGCTGTTCCTGGATCGCCAGATGCATGGACAGGTGCAGGAAGGGATTCGTGCGGCCCCCCTCGACGGGATAGTCGCGCTGCGATGCCTCCGGGTCTTGCAGGTCGTCGTGGTATTCGGGGTGGCGTTCGACCAGGTCGGCCGCCATGGTTTCCAGCGGCGTCAGCACGCCGCCGGCGCGGCGCTTGCGCCAGGCCTCGGTGAAGAATTCGCGGACCTGCTCTTTAGATGGGTTGAACATGGGATGTGCAAGGGGCATGATGAAGCGTAATCTTCATTTTACCGGCCCGTGCCCGGGCGGATTCGAACCCCTGCAGATTCCCGACGCCCTGCGGGGCAGTTTACGTTAAACTCTTATATAAGACTGCGACCCCACGCACAGCATCCTCTTTTGAACAACAACCCCAGCAACACTGGAGCACTCATGTCTTATCAGCACATCAAGGTCCCGGCCGGTGGTCAGAAAATCACGGTCAACGCCGACTTTTCCCTCAATATCCCCGACGAACCCATCATCCCCTACATCGAGGGTGACGGCACGGGCCAGGACATCACCCCGGTGATGCTGAAAGTCGTGGATGCCGCCGTGGCCAAGGCCTACGCCGGCAAGCGCAAGATCCACTGGATGGAAGTCTATGCTGGTGAAAAGTCCACCAAGATCTATGGCCCGGACGTCTGGCTGCCCGACGAAACCCTGGACGTGGTGCGCGACTACGTGGTGTCCATCAAAGGCCCGCTAACCACGCCCGTCGGCGGCGGCATCCGTTCCCTGAACGTGGCCCTGCGCCAGCAGCTGGACCTGTACGTCTGCCTGCGCCCGGTGCGCTACTTCAAGGGCGTGCCTTCGCCCGTGCGCGAGCCGGAAAAGACCGACATGGTCATCTTCCGTGAAAACTCCGAAGACATCTACGCGGGCATCGAATTCGAAGCCGAATCCGACAAGGCCCGCCAGCTGATCGAGTTCCTGCAGAACACCCTGGGCGTCAACAAGATCCGCTTCCCGGGCACGTCCGGCATCGGCGTGAAGCCCGTGTCGCGCGAAGGCACGGAACGCCTGGTGCGCAAGGCCATCCAGTACGCCATCGACAACGACCGCCCGAGCGTCACCCTGGTGCACAAGGGCAACATCATGAAGTTCACCGAAGGCGGCTTCCGCGACTGGGGCTACGCCCTGGCCCAGAAGGAATTCGGCGCCCAGCTGATCGACGGCGGCCCGTGGTGCAAATTCAAGAACCCCAAGACCGGCCGCGACATCGTGGTCAAGGACGTCATCGCCGATGCCTTCCTGCAGCAGATCCTGCTGCGCCCGGCCGAATATGACGTCATCGCCACGCTGAACCTGAACGGCGACTACGTTTCCGACGCCCTGGCGGCTCAGGTCGGCGGCATCGGCATCGCCCCGGGCGCCAACCTGTCCGACTCCGTGGCCATGTTCGAAGCCACGCACGGCACGGCGCCGAAGTACGCCGGCAAGGACTACGTGAACCCGGGTTCCGAAATCCTGTCGGCCGAGATGATGCTGCGCCACATGGGCTGGACGGAAGCGGCCGACCTGATCATCAGCAGCATGGAAAAATCCATCCTGTCGAAGAAGGTCACCTATGACTTCGCCCGCCTGCTGGAAGGCGCCACGCAGGTGTCGTGCTCCGGTTTCGGCCAGGTGATGATCGACAATATGTGATCGTCCATGGCGATTCCCCGCTGCGGTCAGTGGGGTTGCCGGATCTGGGCTCCACCCCTTTCGAGGGGTGGAGCTTTGTTTTTATGGCGCTGAGGTTGTTGTGCAGGACGGCGAGATTCGGGCGCAGGAGCATGCCGGGAAGCGCCCCCAGTTCATTTGTCCGCTGGCAGACCAGGCTGGAACCGGAATCCCTGGCCCAGCGGTTCAATCCGTCCGATCCCTGGAAAAGGGAAGTGCGGCGCGAATACCAGTTCATGCGAATTCGCCAGTTTTTGCAGTTCTTCGCGGCGGGTCCTGCTTGCCTGCTGCGGATCGGAGTCCCAGGCGAGCGTCCATTCCGGATCCGCCAGCGAGATGATCGAGCTGTGTGCCATGTCGCCGATGTCCAGCAGCTTGCGCCCCTGGGAGGCGATCTCGTAGCCCACGTGCCCTGGGGTGTGTCCGGGAAGCGCGATAGGGGTGATGCCCGGCAGGACCGCCTTGGCTGGTTCAAACGTTTCCACCCGGGCCTTGATGATCGGCACGATAGTGCGCGCGTCGTCCTGAGCCTGGAGATACCGCCATTCTTGGGCGGACATCCGGATGGTGGCTTTGGGGAAAACCAACCGGCCCTTGGCGTCGATGAGGCCGCCGATGTGATCGGGATGCGAGTGCGTGATGAAAATATCGCTGATCGTATCCGGGGCGACCCCTGCCTTGGCCAGACTTTCCCGCAGGACACCCTTGCCGGCGGTTCCGTACCCGGTATCCAGCAGGATGGTGCGCTTGGGCATCTGGATCAGCAGCGCATTCACGCTCAGGAGGATGGTGTCCGTCGGGGCGCCCGCCGCCTTCAGAACCTTGTCAACGGCCGCCGGGCTTGCATTGGTGGCGAAGATCTTGCCGTCATTGGGAAATGACAAGGCATCGTCGTGAAGGACGGATACCTTGAAGTCGCCCAGGGTGAAATGCGTGGCCTCCGGGGGCACAGGGACGAATTGGGCGGATGCGTTCGGCACCAGGCAGATCGACAGGAGCATGGTTGCCAGGAGGAGGGCGGTTTGATACAGGGTGGGACGATTCATGATGGTCGTGGATCCTATGCTGTTGGCGTGAACTCAGGTCGCCATCGCCTGCCGGCCGGCCCGGGCCGCGGCGCCCGGCGGCTGGCCGGTGATCCGTTTGAAGGCCCGGCTGAAGGCCGCCTGGGAGCCATAGCCCAGCCGTTCGGCGATGGCGTCGGTGGACAGCTCGCCGCGCGCCATCCATTGCGTGGCCAGGCGCATGCGCAATTCCGCGACGTAGCGCAGCGGCGTCATGCCGGTGACGGCCTGGAACCGTTCGGCGAACACGGATCGCGAACTGCCCATTTCCGAGGCCAGGCTCTCCACGGTCCAGTTGCGGCCGGGATCGCGGTGGATGGCGGCCAGGACGCGGCCCAGGCGCGGGTCCTTGAGCGCCTCGATCCAGCCGCTGGCGTCGCCGCAGCCGCATTCCACCCACCCGCGGACGATGGATGCGGACACGACGTCGGCCAGCCGGGTCAGGATGCCGGCGTAGCCGGCCCGCTCGGTGCGGGCCTCGCGTTCCATGGCTTCGAGAATCGGCAGGATTTCCGGACTGCGCGCGAGCAAGGTGCCGACGTGCATCACTTCCGGCATCAGCCGGACCAGGGGATGCATGGCGCCCAGGTCGAAGACCATGCAGCCGCTGAATATGACGGCCTTGTCCGTCCGGCAGGCGTCGTGCCGGCAGGCGTCCACGTCGTCGACCGCGCTGCAGATCGCCGTGGCGTTGAACTGCGCGATGCGCTGGCAGGGAAGGTCCGGGTCGGACAGCAGGGCGTGCGGACCGCCCCTGGGCAGCAGGACGGCATCCCCGCAGGCCAGCGGCTGGATCTCGCCGCCCGGACTGCGCAGGTACACCTGTCCGCGCGCCACGAAATGGAACTGGGCCTTGTCGGGCTCCTCGCCGAAGCGGATGCCGAACGGCGGCGTGGCCTGGATGCGGCGGTAGTGCAGGCCATACAGCCGCATGCCTGTCAGCAGTTCGCTGATGAGGTCCCGGGCGGTTTCGGAAGGGGTCGAGCGCGCCGGGAGGCCAGCATGATCGGACGATTGATCAAACATTATGATTTTTATGCCATAGATTGTCTGGTTCGGCCAGTATATCCTGCCTGTCATCCATGGCGCATGTGCCATGACGCATTTTTTTGGCAAAGGATCGATATGAACGGACGGCAAGCGGATGCCCAGGCGCATCCGCATTCGGGCGCTCCCCTGTGGGGCGCCGTGATTTCCCTGATGTTGGGCGTCTTCGGCCTGGTGACGGCGGAGTTTCTGCCGGTCAGCCTGCTGACGCCCTTGGCGAAGGACCTGGGCATTACGGAAAGCCTGGCGGGGCAGGCCATTTCAACCACGGCGATCTGGGCGTTCGCGGCCAGCCTGCTGGTGTCGCCCCTCACCCGGAAGCTGGACCGGCGGCATGTCCTGATCGGGTTCTCGGGCCTGCTGATCGTCTCGAACGCGCTGGTGGCGTTCGCGAGCGGATTCGGCGTCCTGCTGCTGGGGCGCGCCTTGCTGGGCGTGGCGATCGGGGGCTTCTGGGCCATGTCGACGGCCATCGTCATGCGGTTGGTCCCGGAAGACCTGGTGCCGCGCGGTCTGTCCATCACCGTCAGCGGCGTCGCGGCGGCCACCATCGTCGCCGCGCCCCTGGGCAGCTATCTGGGGGCGGTGGTGGGCTGGCGCATCGTGTTCCTGGGAGCGGCGGGACTGGGGGCGCTGGCCATGGCCGTGCAATGGGCGACCCTGCCGCGCATGGCGCCGTCGGGGCGGGCGGGCCTGCGCACCCTAATCGATGTGATGGCGCGTCCGCAGGTAGGCGTCGGCATGGCGGCCGCGCTGCTGATCTTCGGCGGGCACTTCGCGCTCTTCACCTACGTGCGCCCCTTCCTGGAAGACGTCACCGGCGTGACGATCACGGCGGTCTCGACAATTCTGCTGGGGTTCGGGGTCGCCAACTACCTGGGCACGTCGCTGGGCGGCTTCCTGCTGGAACGCGGCACGCGCCTGACCATGGTGATGGCGCCGCTGCTCATCGGGGCCGTGGGCATCGCGCTGAGCGGCCTGGGCGATCTTCCGCTGCTGACGGCGGTCCTGATCGCGATCTGGGGGTTCGCCTTCGGCACGGTGCCCGTCGCCTGGTCGACCTGGGTCGCCCGGACCGTGCCCGACGAGGCGGAAAGCGGCGGCGGCCTGCTGGTCGCGGCCATCCAGGTGGCGATCGCCATCGGCGCGGGCGGCGGCGGGCTGGTGCTGAAGCTGGAAGGCGTGGCCGGCGTGTTCGGCCTGGGGGGCCTGATGCTGCTCGCCGCCGCGCTGCTCATTTCCTTCCGGGTGAACATGGCCCCGGCGTCCGCCGGGGCGTGACGGGGCGCCGGCAGCCTGCCGGCGTCACAGGCGGGTGAACCCCGCCTTCAGGTCGGCGATCAGGTCGTCGGGGGATTCCAGGCCGATGTGCAGGCGCACCAGCGGGCCCGCGTATGGCCACCGGGATGCTTCCCGGAGCGGCATGGATTCCTGCGGCATGATCATGCTTTCGAAGCCGCCCCATGAAAATCCCAGGTGGAAGAGCTCCAGGCTGTCGACGAAGTTGCGCAGGTGCCGGGCGGCGCAGGGCTTGAGCGCCAGCCCCATCAGGCCCGACGCGCCGGTGAAGTCGCGCCGCCAGATCTCGTGCCCGGGAGCGCCTGGCAGGGCGGGGTAGAGCACCTGTTCCACGGCCGCCTGGGCGGCCAGCCATTGGGCGACTTCCAGCGCATTGCGCTGATGGCGTTCCAGGCGCACGGACAGCGTGCGCAGGCCGCGCTGGGCCAGGTAGACGTCGTCAGGCCCGGCGTTCAGGCCATGCGCGTAGACGTGGCTGCTGACTTCCTGCCAGGTCTCCTGGGTGGTGGTGATCGAGCCCAGCAGCGCGTCCGAGTGGCCGGTGATGTACTTCGTGCAGGCCTGCACCGAAACGTCCACGCCGTGCTCGAAGGGCTTGAAGTACAGCGGCGAGGCCCAGGTGTTGTCCATCACCACCCGGGCGCCGTGCCGGTGGGCGCATTCGGCGATGGCCGGAATGTCCTGCACCTCGAAGGTCTGCGAACCCGGGGATTCGACGTAGACGACGCGTGTTTCGGGGCGGATCAGGGATTCGATGCCCGCCCCGATGGCGGGATCGTAGAAAGTCGTGGCGATGCCGTAGCGGGCCAGGATCGTCGTTGCATAGTGGCGGGTGGGGCCGTAGACGCTGTCGCTCATCAGGATGTGGTCGCCGGCCCGCACGAAGGCCGACAGGGCGGCGGTGCAGGCGGCCAGGCCCGAGGACGCCAACAGGGTGCGGTAGCCCCCTTCCAGCCGGGCGATCGATTCCTGCAGCGCGAAGGTGGTGGGCGTGCCCTTGCGGCCGTACCACATCACGCCCGCTTCGTCCCGGTCCAGGGCGCGCTGGCGCTCGTCCATGTCCTGCATGTTGTCGAACACGATGGTCGAGGCCCGGCAGACGGGGGGATTGACCGTGCCGCCGTACTCCTTGGGCGAGCGCGTGCCGTGCGACAGAAAAGTGTCCACCGCCTGTTCCGCATGGGCGGGAGTTTCCGACGGCGAGCGGACCATGTCGAAAGTCAATGGGGCGTTCATGTGTGCATTTCCTCGGTGGGCGATGAGGAACAGTCTAGGTTTTCCAGCAGGAAAAGGTTTCCGTTCTTTCTATATAATCCGCTATGAATTAGAAATTATTTCTAATATGAGTGGTCTGTATGGATAAATTGGATTATCGGATCCTGGAAATCCTGCAACAGGATGCCTCGGTGGGCCTGGCGGACCTGGCCGCGCGGGTGGGCCTGTCCACGACGCCTTGCTGGCGGCGCATCCAGCGCCTGAAAGAAGACGGGGTCATCCAGGCGCAGGTGGCTTTGTGCGACCCGGTCCGCCTGGGCCTGGGGCTGACGGTCTTCGTCACGGTGAAGGCCGCCCGCCACGACGACGCCTGGACGACCCGGTTCCTGGACGGCGTGGCGGGGATTCCGGAAATCCTCGAGGTCTACCGGATGGCCGGGGAAGTCGACTATCTGCTGAAGGTGGTGGTGTCGGATATCGCCGGATACGACCGGGTGTACAAGCGGCTCATCAAGGTCGCCGAGCTGGTGGACGTCAGTTCCGGCTTCGTCATGGAAGTGGTGCGGCACACCACGGCGCTGCCGCTGGAGCAGGTCCGCCCGCCTGAAAGGCCGGTCCGCGCGTAGGCCTCGTCACTGTTTGTATACTTCACGAGCGGGGCGCTTTCGCTTCAAGGATCGTACGAGAGGACGGCATGGACGGCGAACACCAGACGGACCTGGAACGGGATGGCATGCCTGCCGGGATCCCGGACATCCAGCGCCTGCAAGCCTCGGTGGAGCGCCTGGAGCAATCCGAGCGCCTGCAGCGGGCGCTGTTCGCGATTGCCGACATGGCCGCCTCCGGGCTGGACATGCAAAGCCTGCTGAAAGGCCTGCACGGCATCATCGCCCGGCTGATGTACGCCGAGAACTTCTATATCGCCCTGTACGACACGCAGCGCCAGACCGTGCGGTTCATCTATTTCGCCGACGTCATGGACGGCCAGCTGTATCGGCCCGACCAGGAATTCACCGCCGAGCAGCTGAGCAATACCATCACCCTGGCCTTGATCCGCCAGGGCCAGCCCAGGCGGGGCGCGTCCGACGAGGTCGCCCGCAGCCTGGGGCTGGATCGCAGCAGCGCGGTGGGCACGCCGTCCGTGGATTTCATGGGCGTGCCGATGCGCCGCGAAGGGCAGGTGGTGGGCCTGCTGACGGTGCAGAGCTACGAAGCCGGCCGGGGATACACGCAGTCCGACCAGAACGTGCTGGCCTTCGTCGCCGAGCACGTGCTCAACGCCGTCGAGCGCAAGATGGGGCAGGAAGCCCTGGAGCGCCGGGTGGCGGACCGGACGCGCGAACTGGCCAGCGCCAATGCCCGGCTGCAGGAACAGGTCCGCGAGGGCGAACGGGCGGCGCATCTTCAGGCGACGCTCTATCGGATCGCGGCGCTGGGGCAGAGCCAGGACGGCAACGAGGCCTTTTATCGCAGCATCCACCTGGCGGTCGGCGAGCTGCTGAATGCGGAAAACTTCTATATCGCCCTGCTGTCCGATGACCGGCAGCGGCTGGATTTTCCCTATGCCGTGGACGGCGCAGGCGCGCGGCTGACCGCGCGGCCCCTGGGGCGGGGCATGAGCGAATACGCCATTCGCTGCGGCCGGACGGTGCTGATGAGCGAGGCCGAGATCGGCGCCCTGATCGCCCGCGGCGAGGTCGATGCGGCCACCTACGGTCCCGAGGCCGCGTGCTGGCTGGGGGCGCCGCTGCTGGGAGCGCAGGGGGTGATGGGCGTGGTCGTGCTGCAGAGCTACCGCCAGGAACTGGGCTACACCGATCAGGATGCGGATCTGCTGACCTTCGTGTCCTACCAGATCGCCAATACCCTGCGGCGGCGCCAGCAGGACGCCGCCTTGCAGGCCCTGAACGCCCAGCTCGAACAGCGGGTGATGGAACGCACCCAGGAACTTCGCCAGCAGATCGCGGTCCGGGAACAGGCGCAGCGGCAGTTGCGGCACCAGGTGATGCACGATCCGCTGACCGGCCTGCCCAATCGCGTGTACGTGCGCGACCGTCTCGAACGCGCGCTGGCCGCCCAGCGGCGCGATCCTGACCGCCGTTTCGCCTTGCTGTACCTGGACGTCGATCGCTTCAAGCTGTTCAACGACGGCCTGGGGCACCAGGTGGGCGACGAAGTCCTGCGCGAGGTCTCCCGGCGGATCGCGGATTGCGTGCGCACCCCCGACGTCGTCGGGCGCCTGTCCGGGGACGAGTTCGCCATCCTGCTGGAAAATTGCCCCCAGCCCTCCACGGCCTGTCTGGTGGCCCAGCGCGTCCAGGCCGGGCTGGCCCAGGCGGTCCGCATCGGCGACCGCGCCCTGCACGTGTCGGCCAGCATCGGCATCGCCATGAGCCATGCCGGCTACCGGACGGTCGATCAGGTGCTGCATGACGCCGATACGGCCTTGTACCGCGCCAAGGCGGCCGGCCGGCAGCGGTTCGTGCTGTTCGACGAGAAACTGCATGCGTCCGCCATGAACGTGCTGGACCTGGAGCAGCAGATGCGCGCGGCCCTGGAAAGCGGCCAGTTCGTGCCGTATTTTCAGCCGATCGTGCGCCTGCCCGATGCCGGCGTCGTCGGCTACGAGGCGCTGATCCGCTGGCGGCATCCCGAGCGGGGCCTGCTGGGGCCGGGCGCCTTCCTGCCCGCGGCCGAGGAAACCGGCCTGATCGAAGCCATCGACTGGCATCTGTACCGCCTGGCCTGCGACGCGGCGCAGGGTTTCATCGGCGAGCGGGGCGTGCTGAACATCAATATTTCGCCGCGTCATTTCCACAGCCGGAATTTCCCCCGGCGCCTGCTGGACATGCTGTCGCAGACGCATATCGCGCCGCACCAGATCTGCGCCGAAGTCACCGAGAGCACGCTCCTGTCGAATCCGGATGCGGCCGGCCGCATCCTGGGCGGCCTGCACGAGGCCGGGATCCGGATCGCCCTGGATGATTTCGGCACGGGATATTCGTCGCTCAGCCACGTGCACCGGTTTCCGCTCAGTTCCCTGAAGATCGACCGCTCGTTCATCCAGGCCCTGGGCCTGGGGCAGCAGCAGCGCAGCTCGGCCATCGTGTCGGCGGTCCTGAGCCTGGCCCGGTCGCTGGACCTGAACGTGGTGGCCGAAGGAGTGGAGACCGGGATCCAGCGGGATGCCCTGCAGGCCATGGGATGCGCCTGCGCCCAGGGTTTTCTGTTCGGCAAGCCCGCGCCCGCCGAGCACTGGCTGCCGGACTGAGGGGATGTCCTCCGGCCATCGCCCGCGATAAAAAATTGACGCTGGCAAAGTCTTGCGTATACCCTCAATGCCCGTCAGGGATCATTTGAGGAGAACGGAACATGCGGACATTTCTGAAGACGGCGGCAGCGCTGGGCATCACGGCCCTGTGCACATTCGGGCTGGCGGCGACCGGGCATGCGGAACAGCGCATCGCCTACAAGTCGGCGAAGACCGGCACGTCCTACTACCAGATGGGCGTGGAACTGGCGAACGCCATCAAGACCGGTTCGAAGGGAGGCACCATCCTGACGGTGGAGGAAAGCCAGGGCTCGGTGCAGAACGTCATGGAGGCCGCCGTCCGGTCGGGCAACTATGTGTTCACGTCGCCGCCGGGCCTGGTGGAAAGCGCCATGGCCGGCACGGGGCCCTTCAAGAATCGTCCCAAGGAATCCTTCGCCTCGATCCGGGCGCTGTTCCCGATTCCTTCCCTGACCATGCATTTCGTCATGCGGGGGGACCAGCAGGTCGATCAGTTCTCCGACATGGCCGGCAAGACCATCCTGCTGGGCAAGGGCAGCTTCGGAGCCACCGAAGGTGAAAAATACATCAAGCTCTTCGGCCTGGACGGCAAGGTCAAGATCGCCTCGGCCGAACTGGGCAACGCCGCCGATGCGCTCAAGAACGGGCAGATCGACGGTTTCGTGACGGCGGGGTCCTTCCCCGCGCCCAATCTGGTCGAGGCCGCCGCCAGCATGCCGGTGTCCCTGGTCTCGCTGAGCGACGAGCAGATCGCGCAGACGGGCCGCCTGAAGCAGATCATTCCGGCCGGCACTTATGCGGGGGTGAACAAGGATGTCGCCACCACGTTCCTGCCCGTCGAGGCATTCACGACGACCGCGATGGACGATCAGACCGCCTATCTGCTGACCAAGACGTTCTGGGAGCAGAAGGCGGCGCTGAGCGACCGCGCTCCCTGGTGGAAGGCGGTGACGCCCGACATGCTGATGATGACCAAGGTCAAGCTGCATCCGGGGGCCGTGCGCTATTACCAGGAAGCGGGCATCCAGATCCCTGAAGGCATGCGCTGACATGGTCGTGCGGCAGATGCGGCAGCACCCTATCTGGGTGGGCCTGGGGCTGGTGTCGATCGCCTTTCACCTGGGCCTGGTGTTCAGCGGCCTGGTGCCCGCCCTGGTGGCGCGGCCTTTGCATATGGCGCTGGCGCTTCCCTGGCTGTTCATCTATCCGGCGCGATCGCGGCGGCAGAAGGCGTCGGGATGGGTGGTGATGTCGCTGGGGCTGGCCGCGTGCCTGTATACCGCCCTGAATGCCGATGCCCTGGGCGACCAGTACGGTTTCCTCGATAGCGGCCTGCAGATCGCCGTGGGGCTGGTGCTGCTGGGCGTGACGCTGGAGATGGCCCGCCGGGCCATCGGCTGGCCTTTGCCGATGGTGGCCCTGGTCTGCCTGCTGTACGGGTTCTTCGGCCAGTACGTGCCCGGGCAGTTCGGCCATCCGGCCGTTCCCCTGGGAAGCGCCCTGGGCACGCTGACGATCACGGAAGGCGGGGTCTGGGGATCGCTGACGGGGGTGTCGGTCAGCGTCGTGGCGATCTTCGTCATCATGGGCGCCGTGCTGAACGTGGGGGAAGCGGGGCAGGGATTCCTGAACATCGCCATCGCGGCGGCGGGCCGCCTGCGGGGCGGCGCGGGCAAGGTCGCGGTGCTGGCCTCCGCCCTGTTCGGGTCGATTTCAGGGTCCGCCTCGGCCAATGCCGCCTCCATCGGCGCCGTGACCATGCCGACCATGGTCCGCATGGGATATCCGAAGTCCCTGGCCGGGGCGGTGGAAGCCGTCGCCTCTTCCGGCGGGCAGATCATGCCCCCGCTGATGGGGGCGGGCGCTTTCGTGATGGTCGAGCTCACCGGGACGCCGTACACCCGGATCATGGCGGCGGCCCTGCTGCCGGCCCTGCTGTATTTCCTGGCCGTGTGGATCGGCATCGATCTGTTCGCTCGCCGCTATGGGCTCCGGGCCCTGGATCAGGAAGACCAGCCCAGCCGGCGCGACGTCGTCGTCACGCTGCTGTTCTTCCTGGTGCCGTTCGGGGTCCTGCTGCAGCAGATGTTCATCGCCCAGGTGACGCCCCAGTATGCCGCCTGCATGGCGATCCTGGTGGGCGTGCTGCTGCTGTTCCTGGACATCCGCTTCAAGGTGTCGCTGTCGGCCTTCGCGCGCAGAATGTCCGAAGCCGCCATCATCGCGGGCCGGCAGATTTCCATGATCGCGGCGATCATCATCTGCGCTTCCATCGTGGTCGGCGTCCTGGGGATGACGGGGCTGGGCATCAAGGTCACCTCGGTCATCCTGGCGCTGGCGCAGGAAAGCCTGTGGCCGGCGCTGCTGCTGACGGCCGTGGCCTGCCTGCTGCTGGGCATGGAGGTGCCGACCACGGCGGCGTACGTCATCTGCGTGGCGATCGCCGGCCCGGCCCTGAACCGCCTGGGGATCGATCTGCTGCTGGCGCACCTGTTCGTGTTCTGGTTCGCCCTGCTGTCGACCATCACGCCGCCCGTGTGCGGCACCGTGTTCATCGCCGCGGGCATCGTGGGCGAGAACTGGCTGAAGGTCGCCGCTTCGGCCATGCGGCTGGGCGTGGGGCTCTACATCATCCCGCTGGCCATGATCGCCAACCCCCGGCTGGTGCAGCTGATCGAGCATCCCTGGCTGGCCGTGCTCGCCTTCGTGCAGATCGGCATCGGGCTCTGGGGGCTGTCCTTCGCCTTCATTTCGGGACACCGCCTGTGGCTGAGGCTGCTGGCCGGACTGGCCGGCGCCGCGATCTGTTTCGGCCCGGCCCTGTTGTAACAATGCGCCTGCGGACCGCTTTCCTAGGGACTTCCCTAGGTGTCATCTGTCGATACAGCCTGCATAATGCTGCACATGCAGGTGAGGAGACAGCCCTGCTTGGGCACTGGCGCTACACAGATGGCGCTTTCATTTGTAGGCGGTACCCATAAAAATGAAAATCTGGCGGGGCCGGTGATCTGATCACCGGCCCTGTTCATTTGTCCCTTCGGCGGCCGGCCTGCGGCCTCAATGCCCGCCCGATGCGGAAAACACGTTCAGCACCAGCACGCCCGCCAGGATCAGGCCGATGCCGATCATGCCGGCCGCATCCAGCGCCTGCCCGAAGATGAAATAGCCGATGATGGCGATGGCGACGATTCCGACGCCCGACCAGACGGCGTAGGCGATGCCGACCGGAATGGTGCGCAGCGCCAGCGCCAGCAGATAGAACGCCAGCCCGTAGCCGATCGCCGTGATGACGGACGGAACCGCCCGGGTGAAACCGGCGGACGCCTTCAGGGCGGACGTGGCGATCACTTCGGCCGCGATGGCGATGATCAGGTAGATCCAGCTGATGTTCATGATGGCTTCCTGGGGGCGCCGGTAAATGGGACGTCAGGGTTCCTGGGGCAGGCGCAGCAGGGCGGTCACGGCGCCCGCGCCGCCGTCGCGTTCGTCGCCCTGGACCCAGGCCTGGACGGCTTCCAGTCGGCTGAGGTGCTGGCGGATGGCGGACTTCAGCACGGGTTCGCCCTGGCGCGATCCGATGCCCTTGCCGTGGATGACGCGCACGCAGCGGATGCCGTGTTCCAGGCAGGACGACAGGAAGCGGTCCAGGCGTTCCCGGGCCTCGTCCAGCGTGCTGCCGTGCAGGTCCAGGGTGGCCTGGGCGATCCATTTGCCGCGCCGCAGGCCGCGCAGCAGGTCGGGCCCGCAGCCGGGCTGCAGGAACTCCCGGGCCTCGGGATCCAGGATGCCCGCCTGGGCCGGCTGCCGCTGGCGGGCGGGTTTCGGCCGCTTGGGGGATTCGGACGCTCCCTGGGCATGTTCGCGGCGGGCGCGCAGCAGGCTGTCCGGGGCGCGGCGCAGGGACGCCCGCGCCCGCGGGCCGTGATCGGGCAGCGGCTGCACGAAACGCATGGCCTGGCGAAATAGCGCCTGGTCGGCCAGATCGAGCGCGGGCGGCGCGTCGTCGGCGACGGGCGGCGGATCGGCCTGGCGGGCGGTCGGCGTCGGTTGGCCGGAGCGGCCCGGCCGGCGCGCCTTGCGCGGGCGGGGCCGGGGCGTGGGCGCCGGAGGCTGCGCCGCCTGTTCGGCGGCGGAACGCAGCCGGCGCAGGTCGGCCAGCGTGGGCTTAGAGTCCTTCATTCTCCAGCCAGCGTTGTGCGTCCAGGGCGGCCATGCAGCCGGTGCCGGCGCTGGTGATGGCCTGGCGGTAGACGTGATCCTGCACGTCGCCCGCGGCGAACACGCCGGGCACCGAGGTCATCGTGGCCAGCCCCTGCAGGCCGCTGCGGGTGGTGATATAGCCGTTTTCCATGGCCAGCTGGCCTTCGAAGATGGCCGTGTTGGGCTTGTGGCCGATGGCGATGAAGGTGCCGGTCACGGCCAGGTCTTCGGTCTGGCCGGTCTGGTTGTTGAGCAGACGGGCGCCCGTGACGCCGGAATCGTCGCCCAGGACTTCCTGCAGTTCGTAGAAGAGCTTCAGGCGCATGTTGCCGTTCTCGACCTTGTCCATCAGCTTATCGACCAGGATGGGTTCGGCGCGGAACTTGTCGCGCCGGTGCACCAGCGTGACGGTGCGGCAGATGTTGGACAGGTACAGGGCTTCTTCCACCGCCGTGTTGCCGCCGCCCACCACCAGCACGTCCTGGTTCTTGTAGAAGAACCCGTCGCAGGTGGCGCAGGCGGATACGCCGCGGCCCATGAAGGAGTGTTCGGATTCCAGCCCCAGGTACTGGGCGGACGCGCCGGTGGCGATGATCAGGGCGTCGCAGGTATAGGCGGCGCCCGTGTCGCCGTTCAGCACGAAGGGCCGCTTGGACAGGTCGACGCTGGCGACGTGGTCGAAGATCATTTCCGTATTGAAGCGCTGGGCGTGTTCCATGAAGCGCTGCATCAGGTCCGGCCCCTGGACGCCCGCCACGTCGGCGGGCCAGTTGTCGACTTCGGTGGTGGTCATCAACTGACCGCCCTGTTCCAGGCCGGTGACGAGCACCGGGGACAGATTGGCGCGCGCGGCGTAGACCGCGGCGGTATAACCGGCCGGGCCGGAGCCCAGAATCATCACTTTCGCGTGTTTTGCAGTAGACATCACAGAAAATCCGTTCATCATCAACCGCACAATTATAATGGGCGGATGGCTAGAATTCCGGTGACCTCTTCCCGCTCCACGCGCAACGTGCGCAATGGCCCTTCACCCTTGCAGACGCGCCTGACCGGCCTGCTGCGCGAGGCCCGCTGGATCCTGCTCGCGGCGGTCGCCGGCTGGCTGATCCTGGTCCTGGGAACTTGGCACCGGTCCGATCCGGGCTGGTCGCACTCCCTGACCATCGGCGCCACCCAGAACTGGGGCGGCACGTTCGGGGCCTACGTGGCCGATCTGATGCTGTATCTGTTCGGCGCCTCCGCCTGGCTGTGGGTGCTGCTGATGCTGCGCCACGTCGCGGCGGGCTTCTATCGCCTGACGCGCGTGGTGCTGCCGTCCAAGGTCCCGGAACTGCTGCCCCGGGTGCGCTGGGAAGTCGGCATCGGCTTCACGCTGCTGTTCCTGGGCTGCATGGGCATCGAAGCCCTGCGCCTGCAAAGCCTCGGGACCGCCCTGCCGGCGGGCGCCGGGGGGCAGCTGGGCCGCCTGCTGGCCGGCATCCTGGCCGAAACCGCGGGCAGCGCCGGGGGCACCCTGCTGCTGCTGGCCTTCATCGTTATGGGGTCCAGCCTGTTCTTCGGATTCTCCTGGCTCAACGTCTCGGAAAAGGTCGGCTACTACCTGGAACTGGCGGCGCGCCGGCTGCTCTACCTGAAAAACGCCTGGCTGGACCGCCGGGCCGGCCAGACAGCCCAGGCCGAGCGCCAGGAAATCGTCGAGACCCGCCAGACGCAGCTGGTGCACGAACAGCCGGTGCGCATCGAGCCCACCGTCACCACGGTGCCCAAGTCCCCGCGCGTCCAGCAGGAAAAGCAGCAGGCGCTCTTCACCGTCAAGGAAGACCCGGCGCTGGGCGGCGGCCTGCCGGCCCTGTCCCTGCTGGATCCGGTCGAGCAGGCCCAGGAAACCGTCTCGCCCGAAACCATCGAATTCACCTCGCGCCTGATCGAAAAGAAGCTGTCGGACTTTGGCGTCAGCGTCACGGTGGTGTCGGCCCAGTCCGGCCCGGTCATCACCCGCTATGAAATCGAGCCCGCCACGGGGGTCAAGGGCAGCCAGATCGTCAATCTGGCCAAGGACCTGGCCCGGGCCCTCAGCCTGGTGCGCATCCGGGTGGTGGAAACCATTCCGGGCAAGAACCTGATGGGGCTGGAACTGCCCAATCCGCGCCGCCAGATGGTGCGCCTGTCGGAAATCCTGGGGTCCCAGGTCTATCACAGCAGCGCCTCGATGTTGACCATGGCGCTGGGCAAGGACATCGCGGGCAATCCGGTGGTCGCCGATCTGGCAAAGATGCCCCACCTGCTGGTGGCGGGCACCACCGGTTCGGGCAAGTCGGTGGGCATCAACGCCATGATTCTGTCGCTGCTCTATAAAGCCGACGCCAGCCAGGTGCGCCTGATCCTGATCGATCCCAAGATGCTGGAAATGTCCGTCTACGAAGGCATTCCCCATCTGCTGGCGCCCGTCGTCACCGACATGCGCCACGCGGCCAACGCCCTGAACTGGTGCGTGTCCGAAATGGAAAAGCGCTACAAGCTCATGAGCAAGTTGGGCGTGCGCAATCTGGCCGGCTACAACGCCAAGATCCGCGAGGCCCAGAAACAGGAACAGCCCATTCCCAATCCGTTCTCGCTCACGCCCGACGCGCCCGAACCCCTGAACACCCTGCCCATGATCGTGGTCGTCATCGACGAGCTGGCCGACCTGATGATGGTGGTGGGCAAGAAGGTCGAGGAACTGATCGCCCGCCTGGCGCAAAAGGCGCGGGCGGCCGGCGTGCACCTGATCCTGGCCACCCAGCGCCCCAGCGTGGACGTGATCACCGGCCTGATCAAGGCCAACATTCCCACCCGCATCGCCTTCCAGGTCTCGTCCAAGATCGATTCCCGCACCATCCTGGACCAGATGGGCGCCGAAACGCTGCTGGGGCAGGGCGACATGCTGTACCAGCCGCCCGGCACCAGCGTGCCCACCCGCGTCCATGGCGCCTTCGTGCATGACGACGAGGTCCACCGCGTGGTCGAATCCCTGAAGGAAGCCGGCGAACCCGATTACGTCGAAGGCCTGCTGGAAGGCGCCCTGGAGGGCGAAACCGGCGATGGCGTCAGTTCCGTCACCGGCTTCGCCGACCAGGAAAACGACCCCTTGTACGATCAGGCGGTGGAAGTCGTCATGCGCAGCCGCCGGGCCTCGATTTCCTTCGTGCAGCGCAATCTGCGCATCGGCTACAACCGCTCGGCGCGGATCCTGGAGCAGATGGAACGTTCCGGCCTGGTCAGCCCGCAGCAGCCCAACGGCAACCGCGACATCCTGGTGCCGGCGCAGCCCGGCGAAGAAGAGTCATGAACATGAATGCTTATCGCCCGAAGATCCGCCGCGGCCTGCTGGCCGTCGTCGTGTCCTGCGGCCTGGCGGGCGCGCCGGCCTTGTCCTGGGCCGTCGATACGGCCCAGATGCAGTTGCAGGCCTTCGTCGACAAGGTCAAGTCCGCCACCGGCCAGTTCCAGCAGGAACAGGCCGCCCCGGATGGCGCCAAGCGCCTGCAGACCGGCACTTTCGCCTTTCAGCGCCCGGGGAAATTCCGCTGGCAGGTCGTGAAGCCCTATGCCCAGCTGATCGTCTCCGACGGCCAGCGCGTCTACCAGTACGACCCGGACCTGGAACAGGTCACCGAACGCAAGGCGGGGCAGGCCATCGGCGCCTCGCCGGCGGCGCTGCTGTTCGGCTCGGGCTCCCTGGATGACGCTTTCAACGTGCAGGCCCAGCCCGATCGCGACGGCCTGCAATGGCTGCGCGCCGTGCCCAAGACCCCGGACGCCGGCTTCACCCACGTGGACATCGGCTTCTCGGACGGCTTGCCCCAGCGCCTGGAATTGCTGGACGCCTTCGGCCAGACCTCGCGCATCCGGTTTTCCGACCTGAAGGCCAATCCCGGGATTCCCGCGTCCCAGTTTCAGTTCACCGTGCCCAAGGGCGCTGATCTGGTGAAGATGAACTGATGGCCACCCAGGGGGACCTGCTGGGGGATGCGCCCCCGCCGCCCGGCAAGGGCGGAACGGGGGATCACCCCGGGTTGGCGCCGCTCCGCGCGGCCGATCCCGCGCATGCGCCGCTGGCGGAATCCCTGCGCCCCCATACCCTGGACGAGGTCATCGGCCAATCGCATCTGCTGGGCGAGGGCAAGCCGCTGCGCCTGGCGTTCCAGTCCGGCAAGCCGCATTCCATGATCTTCTGGGGGCCGCCCGGCGTCGGCAAGACCACGCTGGCGCGGCTGATGGCCACGGCCTTCGATTGCGCCTTCATCGCCCTGTCGGCGGTGTTCTCGGGCGTCAAGGACATCCGCGCCGCCATGGCCCAGGCCGAACAGCACCAGGCCCAGGGCCGGCCCACCATCCTGTTCGTGGATGAAATCCACCGGTTCAACAAATCCCAGCAGGATGCGCTGCTGCCCTACGTGGAAAGCGGCCTGGTGACCTTCATCGGCGCCACGACCGAGAACCCGTCCTTCGAAGTCAATTCCGCGCTGCTGTCGCGCGCCCAGGTCTACGTGCTGAAGTCGCTCGACGAAGACGAACTGCGCCAGCTGGCGCGGCGGGCGCAGTCGCAGGCCATGGGCGATCTGAGCTTCGACGAGCTGGCGATCGATACCCTGATCGGCTATGCCGACGGCGATGCCCGGCGCTTGCTGAACCTGCTGGAACAATGCCAGACCGCGGCGGGCGCCAGCGGCGTCACGCGGATCGACGCCGGGTTCATCGAAAACGCCCTGACCCTGAACGCCCGGCGCTTCGACAAGGGCGGCGACAACTTCTACGACCAGATCTCGGCGCTGCACAAGTCCGTGCGCGGGTCCCACCCCGATGCCGCCCTGTACTGGCTGACCCGCATGCTCGACGGCGGCGCCGACCCGCGCTACCTGGCGCGGCGCATCGTGCGCATGGCCTGGGAGGACATCGGCCTGGCCGACCCCCGCGCCATGCAGGTCGCCAACGACGCGGCCCTGACGTATGAGCGGCTGGGCAGCCCCGAAGGCGAATTGGCGCTGGGCCAGGCCGTGATCTATCTGGCCGTCGCCGCCAAGAGCAATGCGGGCTACATGGCCTACAACCGGGCCCGCGCCTTCGTGAAGCAGGACAAGAGCCGCGAAGTGCCCGTGCACCTGCGCAACGCGCCCACCAAGCTGATGAAGGAACTGGGCTACGGTCACGCCTACCGCTACGCTCACGACGAACCCAATGCCTACGCGGCGGGGGAAACCTACCTGCCCGAAGGCATGGACGAGCCCGGCTGGTACCGGCCCGCGCCCCGCGGCCTGGAAATCAGGATCGGCGAAAAGCTGGCGCAGCTGCGCCAGTGGGACGAGGAAGCCGACGATGCCTGACGTTTCGAAAACCATCGGCCTGATCGGCGGCATGAGCTGGGAATCCACCGTGCCTTACTATCGCCAGATCAACGAGGCCGTCAAGGCGCGGCTGGGCGGCCTGCATTCCGCCAGGATCGTGCTCTACAGCGTCGATTTCGCCGGGATCGAACGGCTGCAGCATGCCGGCGACTGGGATGCCGCGGGGCTTATCCTGGCGGAAGCCGCCCGCTCTCTTGAACGCGCCGGCGCGGATTTCCTGGTGCTGTGCACCAACACCATGCACAAGGTGGCGCCCGCCATCGAATCCGCCGTCCGGATCCCGCTGCTGCACATCGCCGACCCCACGGCGGCGGCCATCCGCCAGGCGGGCCTTGCCCGCATCGGCCTGCTGGGCACGGCCTTCACCATGGAACAGCCGTTCTACCGCGACCGCCTGCGGGACCGGCACGGCATCGAGGTCCTGGTGCCGGACGCCGACGATCGCGCCCTGGTCCACCGCGTCATCTATGACGAGCTGTGCCTGGGCCGCATCGAAGCCGCGTCCCGCCAGGCCTACCGCGCCGTGATGCAGCGCCTGGCCGATCGGGGCGCCCAGGGCATCATCCTGGGCTGCACGGAAATATCGCTGCTGGTCGGTCCCCGGGACGCCGTCGTGCCGCTGTTTGACACCACGGCGATCCATGCGCAGGCTGCGGCGCAAGCCGCGCTGGACCGCTAAGGCCTCTTCCAGCCCGCCGTCAGGGATACAGATTGACGCGCGCGTCCACCAGCCGGGCGTCCGGCGTCAGCGGGGTCAGTTCCAGCTTGAAGAAAGGCACATAATCCAGGGTGATGCGCAGAGTGTCGCCCGTGTCCAGCACCTGTTGGCCGCCCAGGCGGGCGGGCAGGTCCGCCTGGAAGCGGCCTCGCACGCAATGCAGGATCGTCTCGCCCGGCCGTAGGGGCAGATGCTGGGCGCCGCTGCGCATGTCCAGGCAGCCGTGCGCCTGCTTGCGGCGCAGCATCAGGTTGAAATCCTTGGCCGGGCCGGCCGTCAGGGCGGCGGTGTAGGGCGTTTCCCCCGCGAAATACAGGCGGGCGCCGGTGTCCAGCAGCGTTTCCTGGCCGGTGTCGGTCCGGGTGAGGCGCAGGGGGCCGCCCTCGGTCAGGATCAGGATGCGGTCGATGTCTTCCCAGTGCGAGAACGGCCCGTCGGAGGCGACGTCGGCCGCGCTGATGCGCCAGACGAAGTCGTCAGGCCCGGCGTCGTCCGGGAAGATGGCGATCTGGCGGGTCGTGCCGCCGCCGTTTTTCCAGGGGACGGGCCGCAGTTCGGCGGCGGGGATGAAGCGGATGGCGTCCTGCATGAAGGCTCGCGTGCTGTGGTTGAGTTTAATTTAATACAATAACCCGGCCCCGGATGCCGCCATCCGGGGCGCCCGGTTTCGGCCCGCCCGCTGCGCGGACCCAGTCACGGACGTTCAGGGACTTCCCGGAACGTCTTCATCATTCGCTCATCGTCATGCTAGATACCAATCTGCTGCGCAAGGACCTGGACCGCGTCGTGCACGCGCTGGGCCGCCGCGGCCTGACCTTCGACACAGACCGCTATCATGCCCTGGAAGCCCGCCGCAAGGCCGTCCAGGTGCAGACGGAAGAACTGCAAGCCCGCCGCAATGCGCTGGCCAAGCAGATCGGCCAGCTCAAGTCCCGGGGCGAGGACGCATCCGCCGCGCTGGCCGAATCCCAGGCGATTCCCGACCGCCTCAAGGCCCTGGAACAGGACCTGGGCGCCGTGCAGCAGGAACTGTCCCAGTGGCTGATGACCATTCCCAACCTGCCCGACGACAGCGTGCCCGACGGGACGTCCGAAGCCGACAACGTCGAAGTCCGACGCTGGCTGCCGGGGGCGGCCGACGCCGACGGCAATCCGGCCGGCCTGGGTTTCGAGCCGCTGGATCACGTCGCGCTGGCCGAACCCGTGGGCCTGGATTTCGAATCGGCCCGGTCCCTGGTGGGCGCGCGCTTCATGATGCTGCGCGGCCCCATCGCCCGCCTGCACCGCGCCCTGGCGCAGTTCATGCTGGACCTGCAGACCGGCGAACACGGCTATCAGGAATGCTATACGCCCTACATCGTCAACAGCTCCACCCTGTTCGGCACCGGCCAGCTGCCGAAATTCAAGGACGACATGTTCTGGGTGACCAAGGGCGGGCAGGGCAGCACGCCGGATGAAGACGGCCCCGCCGAAGACCTGTACCTGATCTCGACGGCGGAAATCCCCCTGACCGGCACCGTGCGCGACCGCATCCTGGACGCCCAGGACCTGCCCCTGAAGCTGACGGCCCACACCCCGTGCTTCCGCTCGGAAGCCGGCAGCGGCGGGCGCGACCTGCGCGGCCTGATCCGCCAGCACCAGTTCGACAAGGTCGAGATGGTGCAGATCGTGCATCCCGAGCAGTCCTGGCAGGCCCTGGACGAGATGGTCGGCCATGCCGAACACGTGCTGCAGGCCCTGGGCCTGCCCTACCGCGTGGTGCTGCTGTGCGCGGGCGACATGGGCTTCGGCTCGGCCAAGACCTACGACCTGGAAGTCTGGCTGCCGGCGCAGAACACCTGGCGGGAAATCTCCTCCGTGTCCAACTGCCTGGATTTCCAGGCCCGCCGTCTGCAAGGGCGTTTCCGCCCCGAAGGCCCCAAGGCCAAGCCGGAATACCTGCATACCTTGAATGGTTCCGGGCTGGCCGTGGGCCGGGCCATGGTCGCCGTGCTGGAAAACTACCAGCAGGCCGACGGCAGCGTGGTCGTGCCGCCGGTCCTGCGCCCCTACATGGGCGGGCTGGAAGTCATCCGCGCCTAGCCGCCGCGCCGGGCGGGCGGGGCCCGATCCCCGTCCGTGCCTGCCGGGCAGGCGCAGGATTCTGTGCTAGAATGCGCAGCTTGACCGCAGTCATGACCGGAGAGGTGGCAGAGTGGTCGAATGTACCTGACTCGAAATCAGGCGTACGGTAACCCCGTACCGTGGGTTCGAATCCCACCCTCTCCGCCAGAAAGAATGCATAACCCGTTGATTTCATTGAGTGAATCAGCGGGTTTTGTTTTGTGGGCCATCATTCAGCCCCACATAGATGCTGATCTCGTGGCGGTCGGCATTGCGCAATAGTCGCCCGCCAGACTTCCGCATTTCAAATGCCAAAGTCAGCTCTCGAATCTGACTTGGTCGGATTTCAAATCTGACCAACCTGGACTCCTATCCCGGGGGGCAGCCCGAGAACCTCACTTCGGGGGTGTCGAGGCCCAGCCTCCCAGATCAGAGATCCAAGTCGTCAAATGAGGGCAGTATTGACGTGGATAGTGAGCTCTTTTACGAAGTGCCCGGCTCGAGGAGGTCTCTGAATGCATCCGCAACGGCCTCCAAAAGGGTCGGTAGCGTAGATGTCATGTTCTCTGCGATTTCGGTCCATTTTTGAATCCTTTCCGCCTTCACTTCTGGGTCATCTACCAAGAACTGAAACTGCACAAGGTTCCTATTGATCTCCGTCAGCAGTTCCTGAATTGAGCTGGCCACAGGCTTTGGAAAATAGATCAGCCGGCCGGGTATGTACCCTCGGACCGCCTGCATTGCCTCACCAGCAATTTTCGCACGGTCCTCTCTCGTGCCCATCGAGGACACCTCAAACACTGCTGTATAAGCCCTTGCTGCATTCATCAATTCGTTCAAGAGCGAATAAGACTCCGCCATCGCCTCTGCTCGTTTGGCGTGGAGGTGGGAGAACCGTATTTGATGCTCAACTGAAAATCGTGCCAACTCAGCTTTTGATTCCTCAAGCTGGCGCTGCAGTCTAGACTCGTATGTGGTTTTAAAAAGCCATGATGCGGATACCGCTACTATGCCGCCGCCGCCCACCGCCGACAAAATAGATTGAAGCCAGTCCATCGTTGCCTCCTCCTTTTACAGGAATGATAAAGGTGTACCACTGACTGCGGAGCTTCATACGCCATGCATCAAAGGTCAATCGAGCCGTTTCCTCACGCATCGCTGTAGCTTGAATCTCTCCGTCCTGGCATATCGAGTATCGTTCGGCGGCGGGCAAGCCTGGCCGCCGAACGGTTGAACTCCATAACTCCCATGATTCGCTTTCCTCAACTAGCACATGAGAAACATCCACCCCAGGGAGATATAGTGCGTTCAATTCGCTCAGACTGGATTGTGAGCTCGCACTCATGCTGCCACCCCGCCCAGTTCGTGAGTCGACAGCGCCGACCGGATCAGGCGCTTGAGTTGCAGCAGCGCCCGTTCTCGGTGCTGCGAGAAATCCCGCGCATCATGGATGCGGATCTCCAGGACCTCGCCCACCCTCTGAGCCGACATCGGCCGGCCGCTGGTGAATCTGTCGGCATACCGATCGGCGTCACAAGCCAGATCATGGCCGAAAGCCTCGATCACGCGGTCCGCTCCATGGTAAGCGGCATTGCCGACCACGTAGCGGATGCAGGTTGCAGGCCGACTCGAGTAGGGGCGGCCATACGACCTGCATCAGTCGGAGAGGTTCGTATCCAACCAAACTCGCTCGTCTGCCTTGACCAAGACGGTGCCAAGGTTCATGTCCACGTATTCGCAATTTTGAGCAGGCTGCATCATCTTCCCGCGAGGATGAACAGGAACGCGATCTCCATACTTCTTCTGTATGAATAGAAGCCGTTTGGGTCGCCCGCGAATTGCTCGAAAACCGGGATCATCAGCAATCTCTACGATCAGTGACTCGAGTTCGCGCGCGATCTGTTCCGCAGCTTTTTCTGCTCGCTCGTGGCGTTCATCTAAAATTTTGACAATCTTGTCCGACAGTTCCTCGGACCACTCTGTGGTAAGCCAGCAAACCCGATTCTGACCCGCAATAGCGTAGGTAGCCATAAGAGACCTAGGCAGTCCAATCTGGTTAGCGACGGATTCCAAGTCAGTACGAAGCTCGGTTTTTACATCATCCGGGGTTGGCCAGATTGAATTGGGGTCATGCTCCCAACTCTCACGCCACCCTTCGCTTATCATCGTTCCGCGGATAAACGGGTCCGGTTCATACGCAACAGCCTCGAAGAATACAGCAGAAGGTCGTTCATGAACTATCAGTGACAAGAACGCTGTCTCCGCAAGATCCAGATAGCAGGAATCAAACAAATTTCGGATACCAGCCTCAACTAAAAGCGCCTCAGCTTCGCCGCAGACACTCCGCAGTTTCTCCAACTTGTCTGGCAGTTCGTTTCCGGATAATTCAGCCATAAGCACTCCCAGTAAAATTTTGCGGAGGTCAATGACCACACTAACTCTACGGGCCAGACTGAGCGATTCTTGGCCGTCTCACTATCCGTCGTTCCGGCTAAATCTGCCACAGATCAGCCTGCTACTGCTTCATGGTCTTTTGGCGGCATCTGGTAACGCCCATGACAGCCTTGAGGGCCGCGAGATCCTCGCCTAGATCAGCAGCCGTTGGTGGTGGCAAGTTCTGACCAGTCGAAGAATCGTGCGCCTCCGTTATTCGGTTGCAGCGATTGACCAAACGAGTGTATTCCTGCTGCTCTGAAACCGGAAACCCGACTACCCGGTGTAGGTCCCCGGCCTTCACATATTCGTGGTGCCGACGAATGACCCCGCCTAAGACTAGATCTTGTATCACCCGCTCAATAGTCGAACGCAGAAGACTGTACTGCTGGCGCATCCGTGCGGTATCTTCCGCATTGGGGTAAATAGGCCAAGTCCTTTCAAGGCCGCGCTGGGCTCGCTCCAGCGCATCGATTCGAGCCGCGTATGGCTGATGATCCCAGGGCAGCCCTGATACGACAACCCCCGGCTTGCCATCCCTCCACTCGAGGTTCTGAGAAAGAAAACCGACCTGAGCATCATCAGCTGCGTCTTTCAGTAGCGCCAGGAATACAGTCTCGTGGGTGAAGATGATTACCTGGCGGTCGCGCGCCTCCTCTGCTAAACGACGAGCGACGTCACGCCGACGCCAATGGTCGAGCGAACTCACCGGGTCATCGAAAACGATCGCGCCCTTATAGCTGAATTGCCGTAGCTCGGCCAGGAAGAAGCCAATAGAGATGGCCCGCTGCTCCCCTTCAGACAAGACCTCCTCCACATCGAACATTACCGGCAGATCCAAGCCGAGGCGATATTTATTCTTACTCTTGTCGCCTCTAGGGATCAACTTGGTCTTAATATGCCCAATGCCCAGACGACTAAACTCATCATTCAGAGCGATCGCCAATGCCTGATTCACACCGATAGTAGCGAACTCCTTGGATTTGGCCGTGATCTTGTTCGTTTTCAGATCGACATCGCAAGTTCCAAGTTGCTTATGTCGTTTCATGCGATTCACTAGCTCGACCACTTTGGTCCGTACCAGCGATAACTGCTGACGGGCTTGCAGCTCCTTGAGCTCACTCTCCAACCCCTGTCGCGTTGCGATGTCCGCTGCATTGTCGAGAATGGTGGCTTTCTGCATCAACTGCTCAGCGAGCGTCGTTAGCCTCGGACGGGGATCTTCCGGCAAGATAGGGAAGGATCCCCACTCCCCGGAACTCGCTGCAGACAACATGGCTTTGCGCCGAGTGCCGAGGCCGTCCTTGAAGGCTGATATCGATGCTGCGAGTCCGCTCTCCAGAGCATCTAACTCCTGGATCAAAGACGCCGGCATTTCGTGTGACAGTACAGCATCGGTGAGTCTCTTGGTTTCAACCGCTAAGTCATCACGTGCCTTTCGGGCGGTTTTAGCAGCGTCGGCTTCAACAAACTGATCAAAGCGCACTAATCGTTGCGCCCCATCCACGAGCGGCTGCTGGCACAAGACGCAGACCGCTTCATCTACGTGTGGAAAGATATGGCCCTTATAGGCAACGGTCTCGGAATAGCGGCGCGCTGCATCAAACAACACCTTCCACACTTGTTCACCGGTACCCGCCAGCAAAGTCTCACCGGCACGGAATGCCTCGGCAGCAAGAAGTTCGGCCTGCGTAGCAGCCGCAGCAGCGTCGACAAGCGTACGTAGGCCCAAGATCGACTCTTCGTTAACCCAGCCGTATGCCTTCTCCACCTGTTGTGAAACTTCGGTTATGCGCTGGGATTGGCTGCGCAGAACACTGGCGGCCGCCTTCGGGTCAGCCTCTTTCAATAGCTTTTCCAACTCCACCAGACGGCCGACCTCCGACTGGCTCAACGTACCTAACTTGTTAATCGTATCGGTGTCGGTCTTATTGCTCAGGCCAGCAATCAGGCTCCCGACGGCAGTATTGCCGAGCAAGTTTGCATATGGAGTAGGATCGATATCAATCAACTCTCGTTCCTTATCCAATCGCTGTTTGAGTTGGGGCAATACCTTACTACCCAAACTCTCCACCACGCTTAACCCGTATGGAGCAATAGCTGCTTCCTGTTCGGCCGTCAGGTAGACGCGGGCGCAGCGGGAGTCAAAAACTGCAATGCTCGACAGCTTCTCTGGCGGGACCTCGCCGCGCTTCCAAGTCAGCGCCAAATCGGTACCTTGATCTTCAACATCAAATGTTGCCTCAGGGGTTTGTGTCTGAGCGAGTGGATCAGTGGCGTCCGGATGTACTGGTTCGAACTGATCTCGCGCGCGGCACGCATGCTTCAGAGCGCGGGCGTAGCCAGATTTGCCACTGCCGTTGCCACCGAATATCATCGTCAATCCGGTCGCCTCGAAGGTGAGTACCTGCCCTTCTGATAGACGATTGAGGTGCTTTGTGTTCCTCATGGCCTTGAGCACCACAGGTACTGCGGTCCCTTGGCTGGCTGGAAGGTTTGCAGCGGACAACGGCACTGGCACTAGGTTGTCCGGATTAGGTAGTCGGTGCTCCGCAAGCAAGAGGGCATAGAGCTCAGCCCAGTCCTGCTCAGTGAGATCTACCTCTTGTGAAAGAAATAAGCGGCGCACAGCATCTTGCTGCCACGGTTTCAGATCAGTCTGAGACCACCTCAGTATTTCGTCCAACAATGCCATCTTGGCCCCTCTCACGGTGTGCCTACGCAGAACAGATTACGAGACGCAAGCAGCTATTGACCCGTCCATCTTAGTATCATTTTGTCAAGCATTTCCAATAGCTGCATAACCCACGTGGTCTTAGCGCTCCAACTTTGAACTGGAGTGATTGGCCGTGTTGAGCCTCGAGGGCTCTGGCAATACACGTTGGAGCGGGCAAAGGGTCTGGGCCGCAGATGCGTCATCTGACAATCGCCGACTTATAGCCTGGGCCGTGGCGCCAGGCCTCTACACATCGTGGTCCAGGTGAAGGGGGCGGGGCAGGCGGGGTTGCCGGGGCACCAAATGTTGCTTGAGATCATGCCAAGGAGTTCTACACAACGCGTTCCATTACGCTGTGTAGAACTGCCGAGGCTCCCAGGAAAGACGCGGCTCTCCGAGGGGCTGCGGAAGATTCCCACCCTCTCCGCCAGTTTTAAGCCCCGCCTTTAAAAAGTCCTTTAGAACCAAAGGGTTACTAAGTAAAAGCGCCAGTCGCAGTGGCGGGCTGAGCCTTCTTTGCCCGAAGCACGAGCAACGCCACGAAACCGATCAGCCACAATCCCGAGGTCACCCATAGGGCTCCGGACTGCCAGCGGTCCAAACACAGCCCGAATAGCCACGGAGCCGACGCCTGAGCGATGCGTGCGGGATGGCGAATACGATGGCCAGGAGAATCGTGTTGCACAGCGCCTCATGAGGAGGCGTGGCGCTTTGCGTTTCCTGTTGCTGCGCTGGGCGGAATCCGGATGGCGCCGCCGAAGGCAGCAGGCTGTTCAAGGGTAGGGCCAGCAACAGGTGCAAGCCGGCCCACGCAAAATATGTGCCGCGCCAGCCGATGTGCAATTCCAGGTAGCTCGACAGCGGCCAGCCAGCTGTGCTGGCGAACCCGGCAATCAGCGTGATGCCTGAAATGGCGCTGCGCGAATCCCTGCCGTAGCGAGCGACCAACGCGGCGAAAGCGGCTTCATACAAGCCGCTGCCCAACCCCACGCCCAATAGCGCCCAGGCGGCAAAGGGGCCCACGACGCCGTGCACGCAGCCCAGCCAAATCAGCCCCAGGGCGAACAGGACATTAGTGGCAATGAGCACAGGCCGCCCTCCCAGGCGGTCTATCGCACGGCCGGCAGAGGGACCCAGCAGCGCGGAGATCAGCAAGGCAAACGAGAAGGCCGCGATGTGTCAGCCTCATGGCCGTCTCAGAACACGATCGTTCGCGTCATCAGCGTGGCGCTGGCCGGACACAGGCTTCGGGCTTGTCGGGTGGCCAGGATGGTTTGCGGTGCGTCCGCTCTGTCAGCGGCTTTGAAGCCCAGCCGTTCGAAGAATGGCGCAGCCGCCTCCGTCAGCAACCAGGATTGGCGAGCGCCTTGATCATAAGCACGTTGCTGCAGCAAATTCAGAAGGTTTCGTCCTATGCCTTGGCGTCTGTCCGCCGAAGGCACGACGATGGATCGCAGCAGCGCGTCCCGTCCGTAGCGCTCGAAGCCGCCATAGCCGATCAAGCGGCCGGAGCGCATGCGGTAGGCGTAGAAGGCCCGGCCGACCTCGGCCAGATCATCCACGGGCAAGCCGGCATCCAGCAATGCGGCGACGAAGCCGGGGTCATCCCCGGCGATCGGCTCGTCGTGCAGGAGATCAGTCGCGGCATTCATAGGACAGGCTCCCGAACAGGCGTCTCGGCGCTACAAGCGTACCAACCACGGGTGCGGTTGACCACTCGTACTACAAGCAGCATGACTGGCACTTCGATCAACACCCCCACCACGGTGGCCAGTGCTGCGCCGGATTGAAAACCAAACAGGCTGATGGCTGCGGCCACGGCCAACTCGAAGAAGTTGCTGGCGCCGATCAGGGCCGAGGGGCACGCAATGTCGTGGCGTTCGCCCAGGCGCCGGTTCAACCAGTATGCCAGCGCCGAGTTGAATAGCACCTGGACCAGGATGGGCACGGCCAGCATGGCGATCACCAGGGGCTGCTCAATGATGGCTTGCCCTTGGAAGGCGAAGAGCAGAACCAGCGTCAACAACAGCGCGGCGATGGACAGCGAACCAACGCGCGTCAAGGTGGCATCGAAGACAGCCTGGCCACGGCGCAGTAGCGCCCGACGCCAGAGCTGGGCCAGGATGACGGGAATGACAATGTAGAGCACCACCGAAGTCAGCAGCGTAACCCATGGCACGGAGATGGACGACAGGCCCAGCAGCAGTCCCACGACTGGCGCAAACGCGAACACCATGATGGTGTCGTTCAATGCCACTTGGGACAAGGTGAAGAGCGGGTCGCCGCCGCTGAGCCGGCTCCATACGAACACCATGGCCGTGCATGGCGCGGCGGCCAGCAGGATCAGCCCCGCGATGTAACTATCGAGCTGAGCGGCGGGCAGCCAAGGCGCGAACACCTGCCGAATGAACAGCCACCCCAGGAAGGCCATCGAGAATGGTTTGACGGCCCAGTTCACGAACAGTGTGACGCTGATGCCGCGCCAATGCCGGCGTACCTGGCTGAGCGCACCGAAGTCCACCTTGACCAGCATGGGGATGATCATCAGCCAGATGAGCAGCCCCACCGGCAGGTTGACCTGGGCAATTTCCAGGCTCCCGATGGCCTGGAAGACGCCTGGCGCCGCTTGTCCCAGCAGGACGCCCGCGATAATGCAGAGAAAGACCCATAGAGTCAGGTAGCGCTCGAAAACACTCATGCTTCCCTCTTATGCTTTGCCGATGCCGCGCAATTCACGCTGCAGGGACATGGCGTCCAGGCGTTCCAGCGGCAGTGACAGGAGGAGGTCGATACGACGCTTGAGCGTGACCGCCGCATCCTGAAACGCCTTCGCTTTTGCCTCGTCGCTACCCTCCACGGCAGCCGGGTCGGGCACGCCCCAATGGGCCGACGTGGGCTTGCCTGGCCAGATCGGGCACACCTCACCGGCCGCGTTATCGCACACGGTGAAAATGAAATCGAACACCGGTGCGCCAGATTGCGTGAATTCGTCCCAACTCTTGCTGCGATAGCCGGTTGCCGGCATGCCCAGCTTCTCCAGGGTGGCGAGCGCCATCGGATGCACTTCACCCTTGGGGTGACTGCCGGCCGAATAGGCTTTGAAGCGACCCTTGCCCAGGCCGTTGAGCAGGCCTTCGGCCAGGACGGACCGGGCGGAGTTGCCGGTGCAAATGAACAGCGCGTTGTAGACCTTGTCCGGCATGACGGCCCCTAGCAGCAGGATTTATCGGCGCCGCTGGCCGCAGCGGGCGTGCAGCAGGCGGAGCGGGCCGGCGTGGGAGTACAGCAGGCGTTGGCGGCCGGCCGTTCGGACTCGTTGAAGGTCGGGATGCCCTCCAGCGTGTGGAAGTGCTCCCAGGCGATGCCCTGGGGGTCGGTGACCCAGTGCTTCTCGCTGCGGGAATAGCAGCAGGTGGTTTGGCCCTCGTCGAGAATCGGCGCTTCGGCCGCCTGGGCCTGCGCCTTGAGCGCGGCCAGATCCGCATCGTTGTCGACCTGAATGCCGAAGTGATCCAGCCCCGGCTCATGGTCGCGTGCGGAGATGGCGAAATTCACTGGCGGATCTTCCAGCATCCACTTGGCATAGTCCGCTTCGACCCGGGCGGGTCGTGCGGCAAAAAGGCTCGAATAGAAGGCGATATTGCGGTTCAGGTCATCGACGTGCAGGTGCACATGGAAGCGTTTCATGGAGTTCTCCTGGTTCAGCAGGTTTGACAGCCGGTTCCGTTGGCGCTGACCTCGCAGATGCCGTCCTGGCAGCAGTGCTCGGTCAGGTAGCCCAAAAGGTCGTTCATGCGTGGGAAATCAGCGCGATAAATCAGGTTGCGGCCCTGTTGTTCGACCGTCACCAGGCCGGCATGAGCCAGCTCTTTGAGGTGGAAGGACAAAGCGTTGCGTGCCACGCCCAGGTGATCGGCCAAAGCGCTGGGTGTGAGCCCTTCGTGGCCGGCGACGACCAACGCGCGAAAAGCCCGCAAGCGCTGCGGGTGGGCCAAGGCGGCCAGCGAAAGGATGGTTTGATCTTCAGTCATAGTCCAATAATTCAACTATTCAACTAAGGTTGAATTATATGGCCATGTGCAGACCGAAGACAAGCGCTAAGGATGCTGCCTCAGTTTGCATCGCGCAAGGCCATGCCTGAAGGCCCTTCATACGACTGAAAGTTTTTCGGGGCGGGATGGCAATCGGCGCCTGACTGACTTCGCAGCGCAGGCGCCGAGGTTCGTCCCGGCCGGTTCAGGCTACATGAGCGAGGGCAGCCACAGCGAAATGCCGGGAATGAACGTGACCATCAGGATGACGGTCATCTCGCAGATGATGAAGGGGATCGCCGCGCGTACCGCCTGGGTGAAGGGCACGCCGCCCAGCTGAGAGGCGAGGAACAGCCCCACGCCGACGGGGGGTGTCAGGTGCGCCATCGACAGGTTGACGGTCATCATCGCGCCGAACTGGATCAGGTCGTACCCGATGGCGTCCAGGGTCGGCTTGAACAGCGGGACCAGCAGATAGATGGCCGCCAGGGGTTCGAGGAACATCCCCGCGCCGACGAAGATCGCATTGAAGGCCAGCAGGATCAGAGCCGGCTTGCCGTCGGTCGCCGACATCACGGCCGAGTTCATCATGCTGGCGAGTCCCTGCGTTTGCATGATCCATCCGAATACCGCCGCCGTGGAGATGATGAAGACCACCACGCCGATCGTGCGGCCGGATTCGAACATGACGCGCGGCAGCGCCTTCCAGGGGATGGCCTTGTAGACGAAGCGGTCGACCAGGAACATGTACACGACGGCGACGGCGGCCGCTTCGGTCGCCGTGAAGAGGCCGCTGTAGATGCCGCCCAGGATCACCACCGGAGCCAGCAGCCCCCAGAAGGCTTCGCGAAAGGCGTGCGAGATGCTGGCCCAGGACCGTTCCTCGCCGCCGCGTTTGTAGCCCTTGATCTTGGATGCCGCGACGACGTAGCCGCCGAGGGTGAGCAGCATCAGCAGCCCTGGCCCGACGCCGGCGGCAAAGAGCTTGGGAATGGATTCCTCGGTGATCACGCCGTAGATGATCAGGTTGATGGAAGGGGGAATCACGACGCCGAAGGTGCATCCCGCCGCGACGACCGCCACGGCGAAAGGCCGTGGATAGCCGCGCTCCGCCATCGGCTGGATCAGGAAACTCAGCGCGGCCACCGTGGCGAGATTCGAGCCGGACATGGATCCGAGGATGGCTCCGGTGACCAGGACGGTCAGCGGCAACCCCCCGGGGAGATTGCCGACCATCAGTTCGGCCAGGCGGACCAGCCGGGTCGCGATGCCTGTCTTGGTCAGGAAGGCGCCCGCGATGATGAACAGCGGCGTGGCCAGCAGCGGAAAGGAGTCCAGCGATCCGGCGAAGACGTAGGAGGCGACGCTCAGAGGCGCCACCTGGTAGAACACCAGGGTCGCCAGCGCGCCCAGGCCCACCGCTGCGAAAATGGGGAAATTCAGGGCCAGCAGCGTCAGAAAGATCAGGACGCCAACGATGCTTGGCGAGGAGAGCAGTTCCATGGGTGAGGTCTCTCTAGAGAGGGCGTCGTGACGCTATTCTTTGATGTCGATCTGGTCCACGCGGTAGGCGCGTTCCAGATAGCCTTGGATGCAGCGCAGTGTCGCCAGGGCAAATGCGAAGGCGACGATGCCGTTGACGATCCAGACGGGGATCTCGGTGGTGGAGCTGACCTGCTCGCTGACGAAGGCCTGGACGGCGCCCCGGTAGCTTTGCCAGGCCATGCAGCCGAGAAACAGGGCGCAGCCGAAAGGCACGATCGTTTCGATGAAGCGTTGACCCAGGTACGGGAACTTGTCCACGAGCAGAGGGATGCCGCCGTGCTGGCCGTTGCGGCATGCGGCGGAGCCCCCGAACAAGGCGCCCCACAGGAACATGTAGCGCGCCAGTTCTTCCGACCATGCGATGGAATGGTGAAAGATGAATCTGGACAATACGCCGAAGAACACGAGCAGGACGATCCCGGTGCAGCACAGGATGATGGCCATGTATTCGATGGAATCCAGCCAGGACGCCAGCTTCTTCAGAGGCTGTTGAGATGACATTGCTTAGGTTCCTTTGGATGGTCGGATCTTTCTCGGCACGGACGTGACGTCCGTGCCGGCCTCCTCGCTCAGCTGCTGGATTTCGCGAGTTCGGCATTGATGCTGTCGACGAAGCCCCGCCCGATCTTGTCGACGAACGGGGGGAGCACGTCCTGCGCTTTGGCGCGGAACGCCGCGATCTGCTCCGGCGTCGGGGTGTAGATCGAGACGCCGGCTTCCGCCATCTTCTGTTTCTGGACGTTCTCCTGTTCGGCCGCGACCTGGCGCTGGTGGCGCATGGCTTCCGTGGCCGCTTCCTGGATCATCTTCTGGTCCGCTTCCGACAGGCCGGACCAGAAGACGTTGCTGGCCAGCAGGCCGATGGCCTCGAACGAGAAGTTGACGAGCGAGATGTGTTTGCTGACTTCAAAGAAACGCGACGAATAGATCAGCGGGACGGGCGAAATGCCGCCTTCGATGGCGCCCGCCTGCAGGGAGGAGAACACCTCGGAGAAATTCAGGGCGACGGGGACGGAGCCGACCGCCTTCCAGGAGTCGAGGAACAGAGAGAGTCCGGGAGTCCGGATCTTCACGCCGGCGATGTCCTCCGGCGTCTTGATGGGGCCCGCGTTGCTGTAGAGCTGGAAGAAGCCCCCGGACCCCCAGGCCAGCGCCTGCAGGTTCTTCTTGCGCAGGATGGTGTTCAGTTCTTTGCCCGGAGCGCCGTCCATGACGCGCAAGGCGCTGTCAGCGTCGGGAAACGCCCAGGGCAGCGAGATCGCCATGAACTTGCTGTCCAGCTGGGCGAGCCAGACGGTGGATTTCAGGACGATGTCGATGGCGCCGGCCTGGGCCATTTCGATCTCGACGCGATCGTTTCCGCTGGCCAGCGTGGCATTGGGATAGATCTGCACGGTATGCCGGCCTTCGCTGCGGGTTTCGACCAGTTCCTTGAACTTCTTGGCCCCGGCGACCCAGGTCGAGGTTTCGGCGACGTTGGTCGAAACTTTGATGTTGGCCGCGGAAGCATTGAGGGAAACGCATGCCAGGGCGGCGATGGCGGATGATGTTGCCAGTTTCTTGATCGATATCATGGTGTCTCTCCACTTTATTGATGCTGATCGGCGGATCAGCGGCGCACTGCGACGCGGCGGGGCTTCGCATGCCTGGCCCCGCCCGCGGTTTCTATCGCTGACGCTGCGGCCAGCACCAGTTCGTCTTCGTATCGCCGCCCGACGATCTGCAGGCCGATGGGCAGGCCGTCCGGGGCCACGTCGCAGGGCACGGAGCACGCCGGGACGAAGGTGTGGTTGAAGATCGGCGTGAATACGGCATGTCCGCGCGGCGATGCGGCCTTTCCTTCGATCGTTTCGGGCCCCAGGCGGTCGAGCGGCCATGCCACGCAGGGCGTGGTCGGCGTGAGCAGCAGGTCGTGGCGCGTCTGAAACCGCGTCAGCGCGCGCAGCATTTCTTCTCTCAGGAACCAGGCCCGCGCCATGTCCGATGCGTTCAGGCGCAACCCCTGTTCGATCTGCCTGCCGATGTCGGGGTCGAACCGGTCGGGGGATTGCCGCCAGGCGTCGCCGTACAGGGCGGCCAGCCCGCCGAGCTGCAGCGGCATCAAGGCGGCTTCATCCGTGTCGGCCGGCCAGGCGGGGTCGGCTTCTTCGATGTGGCAGCCGAAGCGTTCCAGCAGCCGCGCGGTCTCCGAGACGGCGGCTTGTACGTCCCGATCGACCGGAAAACCCAATCCCAGGCGCGGGCTGTAGGCGACCCGCAAGCCCTTGAGCATCGCGGGTTCTCCGGGCATGTGCGGCGCCGACATGGGGTCTCGGGCATCGTAGGCGCACAGGGCCTTGAAGGACAGATCCAGGTCGGCGGCGGTGCGCGCCATGATGCCGATGACGCTCTGCCCGAAGACGGGCTCCGTGAAGCCGACGGGATGGGGAATGCGGCCTGGGCTGGGTTTCATGCCGAAGACCCCGACGTGGGCTGCCGGCCGGCGCACCGAACCGCCGGCGTCGGTGCCCAGCGCGAGGGCGCCCAGGCCTGCGCTGACCGCGCTTGCCGCGCCGCCGGACGAGCCTCCGGGCGTCCGTTCCAGGTCCCACGGATTGCGGGTCGCGCCGAACAGAAGGTTCGTCGTGAGCCCCTTGCAGGCGAATTCCGAGCAGTTGGTCAGGCCCAGGATCATGGCGCCTTGCGATCGCAGCCGTTCGACGGCCACGGCATCGCGCGGCGCCACGAAATCTTCGAACAGCCGCGATCCCTGGGAGACCACCTGGCCTTTGACCCAGAGATTGTCTTTTGCGGTGAAAGGCACGCCGGCCAGCGGCGCCGGCGCCCCGGATGCGATCAGGTCCCGCACCCGGGCCGCTTCGCCGCGGATCAGAGCCGGGTCGAACCGGATGAGGGCGTTGAGCGCGGGATTGGCGCGCTCGACTTCGTCGATCAGGGCTTCGGCGATGTCTCCGGGCGACACCCGGCCGTCGCGGACCCGGGCTGCCAGTTCTGTAGCGGAAAGGTCGATGATGTCCACTGGGCGTTTCCCTTCTGGTGTGAATCGGTCGGGGCCGGCGTGACGTCCGGCCGTACGGGCGCTGCGGGTTCGGTCTGCGGGGGAAGCCGCCGTGTGGCGGCGCCTACCTGTCGGAAGCGGGAAGGTCGAGGGGCGCCGCGGCGCTCTCGGGGGTATCGGGGTTGACGATCGGCAGCTTCAACGATGGGCCTCGCTGGTGTGGTGAGATCTTTGGGGTCGGCGAACAGTGCTCCGGGAACCCCTGGACTGTCAGCTGACAAAAACCTTAATCGCAACATGGCTAATGATAGAGATCGGATTTTTTTAAAACATAAGTGTTTACCCTATTGTTAACAATGATGTAATTCGTGTTGAACAATCGAACTGCCGAATGTGGATCTCAGGAAAGCCGATTTCCTGCAGCGATCCTGACATCGTCCTCGGCGTTTTGAAATGGAATTGGAAATACGGAAAGATAAATTGTTTTAATGGGGTATTGGCGTATTTATGGAAGAAAATAATGACAACGCTATTGATTGAATGGCGCGGATAATGTTTAATTCATTGTTGACAGTATTGTTCTGGCAAGGGGTCGCGTCCGGTCGAGACGCGCCGAACCGGAATCATGGAGGAGTCAGAGATGCCGACAGAGAACACGCCAAGCGCCAGGGAAACGATTCGCGCTTTTGTGGAGACGCACTTCGAACAGCAGGTCGCCATGCTGTCCAGGCTGGTCCAGTGCCCTTCCGACAACCCCCCCGGGGATTGCGCCGCGCATGCGGAGCTCGCCGCGGAGCTGCTCGAAAGACTGGGGTTCGCCGTGGAACGGCACGGGGTCGATGCGGCAGCGGTGCGGGCGGCCGGCATGCGCAGCGTGACCAATCTGATCGTGCGGGAAAAATTCGGGCCAGGCCCGACGATCGCGCTGAACGCGCATGGCGATGTGGTGCCTCCGGGGTCAGGCTGGAGCGACGACCCCTACAGCGGCGTCGTGCGCGACGGCTGGCTCTACGGACGTGGCGCCGCCGTATCCAAATCCGACTTCACGACCTACGCGTACGCGATGCTGGCCTTGCGCGAACTCAAGCGTCAGGGGGCGGATTTCGGCGGCACGGTGGAACTGCACCTGACCTATGACGAGGAAACGGGCGGCCTGACGGGGCCGGGGTGGATTCTCGAACACAAGCTGAGCGCGCCCGATTACGTCATCTCCGCCGCTTTCACGCATCATGTGGTGGTGGCCCACAACGGCTGCCTGCACCTGGAAATCACCGTCAAGGGACGTTCGGCGCATGCGGCCTTTCCGACCACGGGCGCCGATGCCATCGAGGCGACTTCCGTTTTGTTGAACGCCCTGTATGCCTATCGGGACCGCCTGTCCGAACGCAGCTCGCGGGTGCCGGGGATCGGCAGCCCGACGTTCATCGTGGGTCTGATCCAGGGGGGCATCAATACGAATGTCGTGGGCGACGAGGCAAGCCTGCGCGTCGATCGGCGCATCATCCCCGAGGAAGATCCGGCCGCGGTCGAAGCGGAATTGATGGAAACCGTGCGCCAGGCCCTGGCCAGCCTGCCCGGTGTGCGGGTCGATATCCGGCGCATCCTGCTGGCCCATCCCCTGAGGCCGACCGAGGCTTCGGAGCGCCTGGCCGGTCTGCTGTGCGCGCAGGCCGGCGACATCCTGGGCAAGCCCGTCACGACGATCGGCATGCCGCTCTATACCGATGCGCGCCTGTACAGCGAGGCCGGCATCCCGACGGTCATGTTCGGCGCGGGGCCCGCCGATCCCCTGGAGGCCAACGGCCATCGGGCGGACGAGCGCGTGCCCTTGCACGAACTGAAGATGGCGACGCGCATCGTGGCCGGCGCCCTGGTCGAATTGATGTCGTGAACGGCGGCCGCATCCGCCGCTTCGGGGATGCGGCGTCGCGATAGATTGTCAATTACCTTTAAATTGACAATTCATTGCGTTTGCCGTGCGCCATCCGGCAGATCGCGTTGGTAGACTTTTTGGCTCTTGAACTTCCAACGAGTCAACCATATGTCCTTGACCAAGCGATGCGCCGCGGAACTGTTCGGCACGTTCTGGCTGGTGTTCGGCGGCTGCGGCAGCGCGGTGCTGGCCGCGGCGTTTCCCGAGCTGGGGATCGGCTTTGCGGGCGTCGCCCTGGCCTTTGGCCTGACGCTGCTGACCATGTGCTATGCGATCGGGCATATTTCGGGTTGCCACATCAACCCCGCCGTGACGTTCGGTCTGGTGGCGGGCGGGCGCTTTCCCGCGCGCGACCTGATTCCCTACGTCGTATCCCAGGTGCTGGGCGCCATCGCCGCGGCCGCGGTGCTGTATCTGATCGCGAGCGGCAAGGCCGGCTTCGACGCGTCGGCGGGCTTCGCATCGAACGGCTACGGCGAGCATTCGCCCGGCGGCTATTCGCTGACGGCGGCCTTGACGGCCGAAGTGGTGCTGACCGGGTTTTTCCTGTTCATCATCATGGGCGCCACGCACCGGCTGGCGCAGTCCAGCCTGGCCGGCGTCGCGATCGGCCTGTCGCTGACGCTGATCCACCTGATCGGCATTCCGGTGACCAACACGTCCGTCAATCCCGCGCGGTCGACCGGCGTGGCCCTGTTCCAGGGCAGCTGGGCGCTGGACCAGCTCTGGCTGTTCTGGCTGGCGCCCATCGCGGGCGGGGTGATCGGCGCGCTGATCTACCGCGCCTTGCTCACCAGCGACGATTGAGGTCCGGCGCGGCCTCATGGCCGCCGCGTCCCGACGCCCGGGCGGTATGGGCGCCAGGCGGACTCGGTGTGTCGGGGGCGGCAGGCGCTCAGGATCCCTTGGCTGCCGTCTTGCCGACCCTGCCCGACAGCAGCTTCCCTGCGCCGTGCTCTTCCAGCGCCGCGTCCAGCGCCCGCTCGTAGTCGGGCGATGCGCTTTCCAGGCGCGCGCGCCCCTGATCGGTCAGCACCGTATACACCCCCCGCTTGTCGTCGGGGCACAGGTCGCGGACGCTGAGGCCGGTGCGCTCCAGGCGCTCGACCATGCGCGAGACCGAGCTTTGATTCAGGCCCAGCTGCGCAGCCAGTTCCTGCATGCGCAGTTCGGAGTCCGGCGATTGCGCCAGGATGTCGAGCGCACGGTATTCGGACAGGCCCAGCCCGTGCCGCGCCTGCAGCATCTTGCCTAGATCGGCTTCGATGTTGCCGACGGCCTGGATCAGGTTTCGCCATGCGTCGCTTTTCTTGGACATCGCGGGCTTGCGCTCCGTGTGGGGACGGGGTGGATCCCGCATTGTCTCATATGCATGCCCATGCACATGGGGTCATGGGATTCCCCGGGCCTTGCCGGCGCGAAGGGCCGCGCTGTCCGCCAGTTTCAGCCACACGACGCCGACGATGATGACCGCCAGCCAGAATGCCTGGGGCGGGGTCAACGGCTGGTCGAGCAGGATGCCGCCGAAGACGGCGGCGCCCACCGAGCCGATGCCGGCCCACACGGCGTAGCCGATGCCAACGCCGATGGTTTTCAGGGCGGCGCTGAGCGCATACAGCGTCAGCAGGAAGAACACCGCTGCGGAAATGGACCAGGCCGGCACGGTGAAGGCCTTGCTGCCGCCCACGCTGAGCGCGTAGCCGATCTCGAAGGCGCCTGCCAGCAGCAGCATGATCCAGGCGCGTCCCTTGCCGCGCGTGATGTCGTGATCGTTCGTCATGTCGAGTTCCTTGTCGTCGTTCGGGATGGGAGATGGGGCGCGCGCTCAGGCCGCGCCGCTGAGGCGCAGCCCGGCCACGCCGCCGATGACCAGCAGGATGCCCAGGGACTTGCCCCAGCTGAGCTTCTGGCCGAAGAACAGGGCGCCCAGGACCACGATGCCGACGCCGGCGGCGGAGGTCCAGATGGCGTAGCCCACGCCGACGTCGAAGGTCAGCAGCGCCAGGCTGAGAAAGAAGGTGCCGATCGCGCCGGTGACTAAGGTGGCGATCGTCCACCCGGGCCGGGTGAATCCCTTCGCATTCCCCGCCGAGAGGGCGACGGCGATTTCGAAGACTACGGCGATGCCCAGATAAAGCCAGTTCATGATGAAGATTCCTTGTCGTCGATCGGTCCTGCCGGACCGTTCAGGGGTGGGAAAACTATTCCTGGAATCGGAGGAAATCGATTTTCCTCCGAATGGATGCCATTAATTGCATGCGCATACATATTAATGATCAAAGCGGTGGGTGTCAAATATTATGCATGCGCATGCATATGTATAAATGGAACGCTGCGCGAGGAGCGATCCGGCCCGGCGGAATCAGTGCGCGGTCTCGACGGTGTGGCGCGGCATCAGCAGCACGGCCAGCAGCGTCAGCAGGGCCACGCCGATCATGCCCAGGTATACCTGATGAGTGGCCGCGTCGAAAGCCGACAGCAGGTACCGGCGGCCGGCCGATGCCGCCGGATCCGTCTGCAACGCGGTGATCACGCCGTTCACGGTCGGCAGGGCGCCGCCCAGCGCGGCCGGGGCGGCGTCCAGCGCTTCGCGCATGGCGTTGTTGAACAGCGCGCCCACCACGGCGGCCCCCAGGCTCTGGCCCAGGTAGCGCGACCACATGTTGGCGCTGGTCGCCACGCCGCGCTGGCGCCAGGGGACGACGGACTGCACGCCGACCAGCAGGGGGGTGGACAGCATCCCGAAGCCGGCCCCCAGCAGCATCTGGTCCGCCGTGACCAGCCAGACGGCGGGCTGGGGCGGCAGGGCGGCGAATCCCAGCACCGCCAGCAGGATCAGGGCGCCGCCGAACAGGGCCGTGTCCCGGAAGCCGAAGCGCAGGTACAGGCGGCCCGCCCAGGCGGATGCCGGGACCCAGCCCAGGCTCATGCTGGCCAGCACCAGGCCGGCGCTGATCGGGCCCAGGCCCATGACGGACTGGGCGAAGACCGGCAGGTAGGTGCCGGGCGCCATCATGACCAGGCCCATGCCCAGCGCGCCCAGGTTCGAGCCCAGCATCAGCCGGTGGCGCCAGACCCAGCCGGGCATGATGGGTTCGGCGGCGCGCCGTTCCCGCATCACGGTGGCGATCGTCAGCACGGTCACCACGGCGAAGGTCGCCAGGCTGGGGGCGGACAGCCAGGCCCAGGCATTGCCGCCCTGCAGCAGGCCGAAGACCCCCGCGGCCCCCGCCAGCATCATCAGGATGGCGCCGGCGTAGTCGATGGCGTGCCGGTGGGCGGGCGCCTGCTCGTGCAGGTAGCGGGCGATCAGGACGATGGCCGCCAGTCCGATGGGCAGGTTGATCAGGAAGACCCAGCGCCAGGTGGCGTATTCGGCGAAGGCGCCGCCCAGGGTGGGGCCGACGATGGCCGCGATGCCCCAGACGCTGGACAGCCAGCCCTGCACCCGCGCGCGTTCGCGGGTGGAATACAGATCGCCCGCCAGGGTGTTGACGGTGGCCATGATGGACCCGGCCCCGAAGCCCTGGAGGGCGCGAAAGACGATCAGCGGGATCATGCCCCAGGCCAGGGCGCAGGCCGCCGAGCCCAGCAGGAAGAGAGCGGAGCCGCCGATCAGCACGGGCTTGCGGCCGTACAGGTCCGCCAGTTTGCCGTAGATGGGGATGGTGACGGTCTGGGCCAGCAGATAGATGGAAAACAGCCAGGTGAACCGATCGAAGCCCCCCAGGTCGCCGACGATCTGCGGAATGACGGTGGCGACGATGGTGATGTCCATGGCGGCCAGCGACATCGTCAGCATCAGGGCGGCCAGGATCGAGCCCCGATGGGCGACGGGGGCGGATTCGGCAGGCTGGCCGTGGGGGGAATCCTGCTTTTCGGGGGCGGTCACGGTCATAATGGCGGCAGTGCGGCGAGGCTTCAATCTTAGTCCACGCGGAACATGAGGGAACAGGCATGCATGACGCGAAGCGAAACCCCCGTCAGGGGCATGGGGAATACAAGATCCCCGGCGGCAAGTTGGTGGTGGTGGATCTGCAGGTTCTGGACGGACGCCTGAATCACGTGCGGCTGTCGGGGGATTTCTTTCTGGAGCCGCCCGAGGCCCTGGACGCCATCGACGCGGCGCTCGAAGGCCTGCCCGCGGACATCGATGCGGGGCGCCTGGCCCAGGCCGTGAGCGATGCGCTGGGGGCGGATGTGGAGATGTTCGGCCTGACGCCGGAAGGCATCGCCGTCGTGGTCGGGAGGGCGCTGGCATGAACGAGCCCGCAAGCCGCAGCGCATGGACCGATTTCGATTGGCGGCTGCTCCATCCCGCGCCGCTGACGCCGTTGCAGCACGTGGCCCTGGATCAGGCGCTGCTGGATGAGGTGGCCGCGGGGCGCCGCGCGCCGACCCTGCGGATCTGGGAATGGGCGGCGCCGGCGGTCGTCATCGGCATCTTCCAGTCCCTGAGGAACGAAGTCGACGCCCAAGCCGCCCAGGCGCTCGGCATCCAGGTCGTGCGCCGCATCAGCGGCGGCGGGGCCATGTTCATCGAGCCCGGCAACGCGATCACCTATTCTATCTACGCGCCGCTGTCCCTGGTGGAGGGCATGAGCTTCCGGGATGCCTACGCCTACATGGACGATTTCGTCCTGCAGGCCTTGAAGGAACTGGGCATCAGGGCCTGGTACCAGCCGCTGAACGACATCACGTCCGACGGCGGCAAGATCGGCGGCGCGGCCCAGGCCCGCCGGGGCGGCGCCGTGCTGCATCACGTGACCATGGCGTACGACATCGATGCCGCGAAAATGCTGCAGGTCCTGCGCATCGGCCGTGAGAAGCTGTCGGACAAGGGCACCACGTCCGCCGCCAAGCGCGTGGACCCGCTGCGCAGCCAGACGGGCCTGCCCCGCGAAGCCATCATCGCCCGCATGCTGGATACATTCAGACAGCGCAACGGCCTGCGGGACGACGTCCTGACCGACGGCGAGATGGCCAAGGCCGATCTCCTGATCCGGGAAAAGTTCGGCGCCCCGGACTGGCTGTCCAAGGTGCCCTAGTCCGGCGCGTCCCCGAAGCCGGCCCGGGCGTCGGCGCCGCCTATTCCGGGTCTTTCAGGATCCCGGCCGCTCGCATCCGGGCGTGGACGCCGGCCACGATGCGGTCGCAGCGCTCGCCGGCGAACGAGAACGCTTGGCCGATATGGGGGTCGAAATCCTGCTTCAGGCCCTCCTGCAGCAGGCGCCGGGCCCGCATGAACCGCACCCGCACCGTGGCTTCGGGCATCCCGAGCACCTGGGCGACTTCGGCCGCGGACATCTCCTCGACCCCCCGCAGCATGAAGACCGTCCGGTAGATGTCGGGCAGGGCGTCGATGCGTTCTTCGATGCGATGGCGCATCTCCGCCCGCCATGCGGACTGGTCGGGACGCGAGGCGTCGGAAGCGGGGAGGTCGGAGCCGGGCGCAAACATGCTGTCCTGTTCGGTGGAAACCTGGTATGCCGATTGGATGTGGGCTTCGCGGGTTTTGTTTCGTCGGCGGCGCATCAGGGCCTCGTTCACGGTGATGCGGGTCAGCCAGGTGGCGGGCTGGGCGTCGGCGCGGAAGTCCGCCAGGTGCTGGTAGGCTTTCCACCAGGCTTCCTGGACCGCGTCTTCGGCCTCGGCCTCGTCGTGCAGGATGCTGCGCGCCGCGCGGTAGAGCTGCTGGTTGTGCCGGCGCATCAGCAGGTCGAAGGCCTGCAGCTTGCCGGCGCGGCACCAGGCGATCAGCGATAGGTCGCTTTCCTTCGTCAAATCGTGTTGAGCCTGAGTATCCACCTCGTTCCCCGAATGAACCTTGATCCTATTGGATGATCCGGACCGCGAAAACGTTTCATGGGCCGGTTCGAGGGCGTGCCGGTCAGCCGTGGGTCTTGTCGTGCAGCCCGCCCAGGGTCTGCAGCGCTAGATTGGAGTGCGCGTAGGCTCCGCCGGCCCGCATTTCGGCCGCCACCCAGATGGCCTCCATGATTTCCGCGTCCGAGGCCCCCGCGCGCGCGGCGGCTTCGGTGTGGCCCTTGATGCAGTAGGGGCACTGGGTGACGTGGGCCACCGCCACGGCGATCAGCTGCTTGGACTTGGCGTCCAGCGCGCCGGGTGCGAAGACGGCCTTGCTGAAGGCCCTGAACGCGGCCAGCGGTTCCGGGGCCAGTTCGGCGCGGCGCTTGGCCAGATCCGACGTGGCCGGGGGATACATGGGTGAATCCATGAGACTGCTCCTGTGTCTGTGATCTGTTCATGATAGACCCGGCGACCTCCGGGAACCAGTGAAGCCCTGTTGCGGGCAGGGGCCTACAATGTCAGGCTTTGATCAAGGAAGTTTCTCGTGGACAGTCGTCAACCCATGGATGGCCGGGCGTCGGGGCTGATGCTGGTGCTGTGCCTGATCTGGGCCATGCAGCAGATCGCGCTCAAGGCCACGACGGCTGATTTCTCCCCGGTCCTCCAGCTCGGCGTGCGCACGGCCATCGGCGGCCTGCTGGTCGGGCTGGTGCTGGTCGGGCGGCGCGAACGGATCGGCGCGGCCCTGGCGCTCTGGAAGCCCGGGCTGTGCGCGGGCTCCCTGTACGCGCTGGAATTCATCCTGATCGGGGAAAGCCTGCGCTTCACCACCGCCGGCCACGTGGTCGTGCTGCTGTATACGGCGCCGATCTTCGCCGCCATCGGGCTGCACTGGAAGCTGGCCGAAGAGCGCCTGGCGGCCGTGCAGTGGGGCGGGGTCATCCTGGCATTCGGCGGGGTGGGGATCGCCTTCCTGCTGCGCGGCGGCGATGCGCCGGCCCAGGTCGATGCCATGCTGTGGGGCGATCTGCTGGCCTTGCTGGGCGGCGCGGCCTGGGGGGCGACGACCGTCGTGGTCCGGGTGACGCCGCTGGCGTCCCTGCCGGCCAGCCAGACCCTGATGTACCAGCTGGTGGGCGGGTCCACGGTGCTGCTGCTGGCGGCCGTGCTGATGGGGCAGACGACCTTTCATTCCACGCCCCTGGTCTGGGCCAGCCTGGCCTTCCAGGTCTTTTTCGTGGCGTTCATCAGCTATCTGGTCTGGTTCTGGCTGCTGACGAAATACCTGGCGTCGCGCCTGGGCGTATTTTCGTTTCTGACGCCGCTGTTCGGCGTGGTCCTGGGCGCCTGGCTGCTGGACGAGCCCATCGGGCCGGGGTTCCTGCTGGGGTCCCTGCTGGTGGTCGCGGGCGTCCTGCTGCTCAGCGGCTACGGCTGGTATGCGCAATGGCGGGCGCATTCATCCTGAGAAGCCCCCGGCATCCAGGAATTCCTGTTCTTCCGGCGTCGTGGCGCGGCCCAGCGCGGCGTTGCGGTGGGGGAACCGGCCGAAGCGGGCGATGATGTCGTGATGCACCTGCGCCCAGTGCATGGAATCGGGCGCATGCCGCTGGTAGAGAACCAGGGCCTCCTGCTGGGCGGCCAGGTCTTCGGCGTGCATGAAAGGCAGGCAGATGAAATTGCGCAGCGCCGGTTCGATGCGGTCCAGGAAATCCAGGCTGCGGCGGGCGTAGGACAGCGCCAGGCCGTCGGTGGCGAACATGTGGCCCGTATCCCGGAAGGCGTTGCGCGGGTATTGATCCAGCAGCAGGATCAGGGCCAGCGCGGATTCGGGCTGCCGCAGCCAGGCTTCCAGTTCCTGGCGCGCGGCGGCGTAATGGGCGTCCTGGAAACGGCTGCGGAACGCGGCGTCGAACGCCGCGTCCTTGGCGAACCATTTGGCGGGACCGGCTTCCCGCCAGAAATCGACCATGGCCTTGGCGGTATGTTCCGGGACGGACGGATGCGGGCGGGAAGTCTTCATGGCGGTATCGCTTACAGCAGTTCGCGGCGCAGATCGGCCGCCGATTTGGGGGACAGCAGGCCCGGGGCCACGTCGAAGACCGTGCGCGCGCCGGTTTCCCCGGCGGACTTCAGGCGCCAGGCCGCGCGCGCATAGGCGACCAGCACGCTGGACGTGAAGCCGGGGTTGCTGGCCAGCTTCAGGGAATATTCCATCACCTGCTGCTCGTCGCGACCCGACTGGCCGCTGCGGATGACGAATCCCCCGTGCGGCATGCCGGCATGGTCGCGCCGCAGGGTGTCCGCGTCGATGAAATGCACCGTGGTGTCGTAGTCGGCGAAGTAATCCGGCATGGTCACGATGGCCTGTTCCACCTGCCGGGCGTCGGCCCCGTCTTCCAGGACGACATAGCATTCCCGGGTGTGCTTTTCACGGGTGCCCAGTTGCGGCTGCCCGCCGGCGCGCACGCGTTCCACCGCGGCCGGGACCGGGATGGTGTACTGCACGCCGCCCGCGACGCCGGGCACGCGCCGGATGGCGTCGGAGTGGCCCTGGCTGAGGCCCTTGCCCCAGAAAGTGTAGGTGGCGCCCTGGGGCAGGATGGCTTCGCCCATCAGCCGGTTGATGGAAAACAGGCCCGGGTCCCAGCCGACGGCCAGGATGGACAGATTGCCATGCGACCGCGCCGCGGCGTCGACCGCCTGGAAGTATTGCGGGATGCGGGCGTGGGTATCGTAGCTGTCCACCGTGGTGAACCATTGGGCCAGCTCCGGACCCTGCACGGGCAGGTCGTCCTTGGATCCCCCGCACAGGATCAGCACGTCGATGTCGTTCCGGCGGGCCGCCGCATCGTCCAGGGACCAGACTGGCACGGTCGGGTCGTCCAGCACCAGAGCGGCCGGATCGCGGCGCGTGAAGACGCCGACCAGCTGCATGTCGGCGTGGCGGGCGATGGCCGCCTGCGCGCCGCGGCCCAGGTTGCCGTAGCCGGCGATACCGATGCGGATGGGGGATGAAGCCATGAATGTCCTTTCTGAGGAGGTCAGCCGGATGCGGCGGTGTTTCATTGTATCGGCTCGCGTTTTCCTTGTCGGGGCCCGGCGCCCCCGGATGCTAGAATGGCGGCCTTTTGGAGCACCCCTATGGCGTCTTCCGCCTCCAAATCCAATCCGCTGCTGCAGTTCGTCAGCAATGGCAGCCTGGTGACGCAGATTCTCGTCGGCCTGATCGCCGGCGTGCTGCTGGCCTATGCGGCTCCCGAAGCCGCCCGCTCGGTCGGCCTGCTGGGCGGCCTGTTCGTCACCGCCTTGAAGTCCATCGCGCCCCTGCTGGTGTTCGTCCTGGTGGCCGCATCCATCGCCAATCACAAGAAGGGCGCCCAGACGCGGCTCAGGCCGATCCTGGTCCTGTATCTGGTGGGGACTTTCGCGGCGGCCCTGGTGGCGGTCGTGGCCAGTTTCATGTTCCCCCTGACCATCCGGCTGCAGCTGGGCGACGCCGCCCTGACGCCGCCCGGCGGCGTGGTCGAGGTCCTGCGCAACCTCCTGCTCAGCGTGGTCGACAATCCGGTGCACGCCCTGCTGGAAGCCAATTACATCGGCATCCTGGCCTGGGCGATCGGCCTGGGGCTGGCCCTGCGCCATGCCCATGGCTCCACCAAGAACGTCATGTCCGATCTGTCCCTGGGACTGTCCTTCATCGTGCGCGTCGTGATCCGCATGGCGCCGATCGGAATCTTCGGGCTGGTCGCCTCGACGATCGCCGAAACCGGTTTTGGCGCCTTGCTGGACTATGCCCGCCTGCTGGGCGTGCTGCTGGGCTGCATGGCGTTCGTGGCCCTGGTGGTCAATCCCCTGATCGTTTTCTGGCGGATCCGCGCCAACCCCTATCCCCTGGTGCTGACCTGCCTGCGGGAATCCGGCGTGACGGCGTTCTTCACCCGCAGCTCGGCGGCCAACATCCCGGTCAACATGGCGCTCTGTGAAAAGTTGGGCCTGGAGGAAGACACGTATTCCGTGTCGATTCCCCTGGGCGCCACCATCAATATGGCGGGCGCGGCCATCACCATCACGGTGCTGACGCTGGCCGCCGTCCATACGCTGGGAGTGTCCGTGGATCTGTTCACGGCGCTGCTGCTCAGCATCGTGGCGGCGGTGTGCGCCTGCGGCGCCTCGGGCGTGGCCGGCGGGTCCTTGCTGCTGATCCCCGTCGCGTGCAGCCTGTTCGGCATTTCCAACGACCTGGCGATGCAGGTCGTCGGCGTGGGCTTCATCATCGGCGTTCTGCAGGATTCGGCGGAAACCGCGCTGAATTCCTCGACCGACGTGCTGTTTACGGCTGCGGGGTCGGCTCGCGTAGCGCCCAGCGCCGGATGATCGGCCACAGGTCCGCCGGTTGGCGGGCGATGGCGTCCGCCTGCCAGCGGATCGGGTCGTCCAGCGCGCAATAGCCGTAGCCGGCGACCACAGTCGCCATGCCTGCGGCCTTGCCGGCGATGATGTCGCGTTCGTCGTCGCCCACGTACATGCACCGGGCCGGCGCGTAGCCCGCCTGTCGCGCGGCGTGCAGCAGCGGTTCGGGATGCGGCTTGGCATGGGGCGTGGTGTCGCCGCCCACCGTCACGCGGCAGCGGGATTCCAGCCCCAGGTGGCGCACGATGGGCAGGGCCAGGGATTCGACCTTGTTGGTCACGATGCCCCAGCCCATCGAGGCCTCGGCCAGCTGGTCCAGCAGGGTGTCGATGCCCGCGAACAGCCGGGTGTGCGTCAGCATGTCCTGCGCATAGTCCTGCAGGAACTGCCGGCGGCTGCGTTCGTATTCCTCGCTGCCCGGGTCCAGGTCCAGGGCGGCCTTCAGAAGACCGCGCGCGCCGTGCGAGGCATAAGGGCGCAAGGCCTCGTAGGGCAGGGGGGGCAGCCCCCGGTAGCCGCGCTGGCGGTTGGCCGCCGCCGCCAGGTCGGGGGCGGTGTCCGCCAGGGTGCCGTCGAAGTCGAACAGAATGAGACAGGGGTGCATGGCGTTCATTCCGGACGGCGGGTCGCCATCATGTAGTTCACGCCCGTGTCCGGGGCCAGGCGGTACTGCCGGGTCAGCGGCAGGTACTCCAGCCCGCTAAGCGCGCTGACGTCCAGGCCGGCCGCGCGCGCCGCGCCGGCCAGTTCGCTGGGCGTGATGAACTGGTCGTAGCTGTGAGTGCCCCTGGGCACCATGCGCAGCAGGTATTCGGCGGCCACGATGGCCAGCAGAAAGGATTTCGGGTTGCGGTTCAAGGTCGAGAAGCAGACCAGGCCGCCCGGGCGCACCAGCCGGGCGCAGGCCTGCACGATGGCGGCCGGGTCGGGCACGTGTTCCAGCAGTTCCATGCAGGTGACCAGATCGAACTGCCCCGGCTGTTGCGCCGCGTAGTCTTCGGCGCTGACGCATTCGTACTGGACCTGGACGCCGGATTCGTGGCCGTGCAGCCGTGCGACCTGCAGGGACGCCTTGGCCAGATCGATGCCGGTGACCTGGGCGCCTTCGGCCGCCATGGCTTCGGTCAGCAGGCCGCCGCCGCAGCCGATGTCCAGCACCCGCTGTCCGGCCAGATCGCCCGCCTGGCTGCGGATCCAGTCCAGTCGCAAGGGGTTGATGTCGTGCAGCGTCTTCAGATCCCCCTGGGGATCCCACCAGCTGGAAGCCAGGGCACTGAATTTGTCGAGTTCGGCAGGGTCGGCGTTGGCGGTATGCATGGGTATTGGATTCCGAAAATGAACAAGGCCCCGCGCACGCGGGGCCTTGGGTTCCGCCGCGCCAGGGGCGCGGCGGCTCGTGCGGCTTGCGGAATTACTTGCGGGTGCCGACGATTTCGATTTCCACGCGACGGTTCTGAGCGCGGCCTTCGCGGGTCTTGTTGGACGCGACCGGTTGCAGTTCGCCCTTGCCTTCGGCGTAGATGCGATCAGCGGCGACGCCCTTGCTGACCAGGTATTGCTTGACCGAGTTGGCACGGCGCTCGGACAGCTTCTGGTTGTAGGCTTCGGTACCGATGGAGTCGGTGTGGCCGACGGCGATGATGGTTTCCAGATTGATGGTGCCGGCTTGCTGGGCGACCTGATCCAGGACCTGACGGCCTTCGGGCTTGATGGTGGACTTGTCGAAGTCGAAGAAGGTGTCGGCGTTCAGGACGACCTTGCTGGCGGTCGGGGCGACGACAGGCGCTTCGGCGACGGGCTTGCCGCAGCCTTCGGCAGCGGTGGCCGGCGTCCAGAATGCATCGCGCCAGCAGTTTTCGCCGCTGGCGTCTTTCCAGACGTGGCCATCAACGTTGGTCCAGTTGTCGGAAGCCGACGCGGTACCCATGGCAGCCATGGCAGCAATGGCGAGTCCAATAGCGATTTTGGAGGGTTTATTCATGTTTCTCCTCGTTTGAGCATGATGCTTGAAAGTGACCGCAGCGAACCCCCGCCGCATCTCGAAAGAACATTTCCAGTATAGCAATGTCCAGTTGGAAAACTATCAATTGCGCTGGGTTTGGTGCGTGTTAGCCGAAATCTTAAGGCATTTTCCCCGCCCGGGTTAAGGTTTGATGGCCTTGCCCGGTACTCTGGGGGCAATTTGTCCGGGCCAGGGGGGGCAGGCTGTGGGCTTTTTGCAACGCTGGCCCGCGCCGGATCGGATCCGGCCGCCTGCCCGCCGCCGTCGGCCGCAAGGCGCTGGCCTCGCAGTGCGGATGATAGAATCACCGATTGCTCCGGGCGGTTTGACGCCTATCGGTTTCGGACATATACATGGAATCCTTCGCTAAAGAGACCCTGCCCATTTCGCTCGAAGACGAAATGCGGCGCAGCTACCTGGATTACGCCATGAGCGTGATCGTGGGGCGGGCCCTGCCCGATGTCCGGGACGGCTTGAAGCCCGTGCACCGGCGCGTGCTGTTTGCCATGCACGAACTGAACAACGACTGGAACCGGGCGTACAAGAAGTCCGCCCGCATCGTCGGCGACGTCATCGGTAAATATCACCCGCACGGCGATTCGGCCGTCTACGACACCATCGTGCGCATGGCGCAGGACTTCTCCCTGCGCTACATGCTGGTCGACGGGCAGGGCAACTTCGGCTCCGTCGATGGCGACAACGCCGCGGCCATGCGTTACACCGAAGTCCGCCTGGCGAAGATCGCCCACGAACTGCTGGCCGACATCGATCAGGACACGGTCGACTTCGGTCCCAACTACGACGGCAGCGAACAGGAACCCCTGCTGCTGCCCTCGCGCCTGCCCAACCTGCTGGTCAACGGCAGCGCCGGGATCGCGGTGGGCATGGCCACGAACATTCCGCCGCACAATCTGTCCGAAGTCGTCGAAGGCTGCCTGTACTGCCTGCGCAATCCCGACTGCACCATCGATGAACTCATCGAACGCATCCCGGCGCCCGACTTTCCCACGGGCGGCATCATCTACGGCATGTCGGGCGTGCGGGAAGGCTATCGCACCGGGCGCGGGCGCGTGATCATGCGGGCCAAGGCCCACTTCGAAGACCTGCCGCACGGCAACCGCCAGGCCATCGTCGTCGATGCGATCCCCTATCAGGTGAACAAGAAATCCCTGCAGGAACGCATTGCCGAACTGGTCAACGAAAAGAAGATCGACGGCATTTCCGACATCCGCGACGAATCGGACAAGGACGGCATGCGCCTGGTGATCGAACTGAAGCGCGGCGAAGTCCCGGAAGTCGTCCTCAACAATCTGTACAAGAACACCCAGCTGCAGGAAACCTTCGGCATGAACATGGTGGCGCTGGTCGACGGCCAGCCGCGCCTGCTGAATCTCAAGCAGATGGTGCAGTACTTCCTGCAGCACCGCCGCGAAGTCGTCACTCGCCGCACCATCTTCCAGTTGCGCAAGGCTCGCGAACGCGGCCACGTGCTGGAAGGCCTGGCCGTGGCGCTGGCCAACATCGACGACTTCATCGCCATCATCAAGGCCGCCCCCACGCCGCCCGTGGCGCGCCAGGCCCTGATGGAACGCAGCTGGGATTCTTCCCTGGTGCGGGAAATGTTGTCGCGCGCCGACGACAATGTGGCGTCCGGCGGGCGGGCCGCGTATCGTCCGGACGGCCTGGAACCCCAGTTCGGCCTGCAGGCCGACGGCCAGTACCGCCTGTCCGAAGTCCAGGCCCAGGAAATCCTGAACATGCGCCTGCAGCGCCTGACGGGCCTGGAACAGGACAAGATCGTCGGCGAATACCGCGAGATCATGGACACCATCGCCGATCTGCTGGACATCCTGGCGCGTCCGGAACGCGTCACGACCATCATCGGCGAGGAACTGCAGGCCATCCGCGCGGAATTCTCCGCGCCCGGCAGCGATCCGCGGCGCTCCGAGATCGAATTCAACGCCACCGAGCTCGAAACCGAAGACCTGATCACCCCCATGGACATGGTGGTGACGCTCTCGCGCAGCGGCTACATCAAGAGCCAGCCGCTGTCCGAATACCGGGCGCAGAAGCGCGGCGGGCGGGGCAAGCAGGCCACCACCATGAAGGAAGACGACTGGGTCGACCAGCTCTTCATCGCCAATACGCACGACTTCCTGCTGTGCTTCTCGGATCGCGGCCGGGTCTACTGGCTGAAGGTCTGGGAAGTTCCGCAGGGCTCGCGCAATTCGCGCGGCCGGCCCATCGTCAACATGTTCCCGCTGGTCGACGGCGAGACCATCACCGCCGTGCTGACGGTCAAGGCCTTCAGCGACGACCACTACGTCTTCATGGCCACCTCGCGCGGCACGGTCAAGAAGACGCCGCTGTCCGATTTCTCCAACCCCCGCAAGGCGGGCATCATCGCCGTCGGCCTGGACGAGGGCGATTACCTGATCGGCGCCGAGCTGACCGATGGCGAGCATGACGTCATGCTGTTCTCCGACGCCGGCAAGGCCGTGCGCTTCGACGAGAACGACGTCCGTCCCATGGGCCGCACGGCGCGCGGGGTGCGGGGCATGTCCCTGGAAGACGGCCAGACCGTCATCGCCCTGCTGGTCGCCGAAGACGAAACCCAGAGCGTGCTGACCGCCACCGAGAACGGCTACGGCAAGCGCACCTCCATCGTCGAATACACGCGCCACGGGCGCGGCACCAAGGGCATGATCGCCATCCAGACCTCGGCCCGCAACGGCAAGGTCGTCAGCGCCGTGCTGGTGCAGCCCGAAGACGAGATCATGCTGATCACCACCAGCGGCGTGCTGGTGCGCACCCGGGTCTCGGAAATCCGCGAGATGGGGCGGGCCACCCAGGGGGTGACGCTGATCAACGTGGATGAAGACAGCCGACTGATCGGGGTGCGCCGCGTGGCCGAAAGCGATGCGGACGACGAGGCCGATGCTGCCGAAACGAATGACGGCGATGCCGGCCCGGCGGGCGATGCGCCCGCGGACGATGCCGCGCCCGAGGCTTCCCCTTCTCCTAAGGACCCTTCATGAACCGCCCCTGGAATTTCGCCGCAGGTCCCTCGACCATGCCTTTGGAAGTGCTGCAGCAGGCCGCCGCCGACCTGTGCGACTGGCAGGGCAGCGGCACGTCGGTCATGGAGATGAGCCACCGGGGCAAGCACTACAGCCGCATCCGCGACGAGGCCGAGGCCGACCTGCGCGCCTTGCTGGCCGTGCCGGACGACTTCGAGGTGTTGTTCATGCAGGGCGGCGCTTCGGCGCAGAACGCCCTGATCCCGCTGAACCTGATCGGCCGGGACGGCAAAGGCCGGGCCGATTACGTGCTCAGCGGCCATTGGGCGCGGAAGTCCTTCAACGAGGCCGGGCGCTATGGCGACATCGCCGTGGCGGCCACGGCCGAATCCTCCGCCGACCTGGATGGCCGGACCTACGGCCCCTGGTGCTGGCTGCCCGCCCAGGATCAGTGGCGGGTGCGCCCCGACGCAGCGTATCTGCACCTGTGCGCCAATGAAACCATCGGCGGCGTCGAGCAGTCCGTCATGCCGGACATGGCCGGCCTGGGCGCTCCCGACGTGCCGCTGGTGGCCGACATGTCCTCGAACATCCTGTCGCGGCCCATCGATTTTTCGCGCCTGGGCGTGGTCTACGCCGGCGCCCAGAAGAACGCCGGCCCGGCGGGCGTGACCCTGGTGTTCGTGCGCAAGGACCTGATCGGCCATGCGTTGCCGCATTGCCCCTCGGTCTTCGACTACGCCCCGGTGGCGGGCGCCCAGTCCATGTTCAACACGCCGCCGACCTTCGCCATCTACATGGCCGGCCTGGTCTTCAAATGGCTGCTGAAGAACGGCGGGGTGGCCGCCATGGACGCCGCTAGCGCGCGCAAGTCCGGCGCCCTGTACGACTATCTGGATGGCTCCGCGCTGTATGAAAGCCGCATTCATCCCGCCGTGCGGTCGCGCATGAACGTGCCCTTCTTCCTGCGCGACGAATCGCTGAACGCCGCCTTCCTGGCCGAGTCGGAAGCCGCCGGGCTGCTGGCCCTGAAGGGTCACAAGGCGGTGGGCGGCATGCGGGCGTCTCTGTACAACGCCATGCCCTTCGAGGGCGTCCAGGCGCTGATCGGGTTCCTGCGGGACTTCGAGGCGCGTCATGGCTGAACCGGATCTGCAGGCCAGCCTGGAACCGCTGCGGGCGCGCATCGATGCGCTGGATGAGCAGATCCTGGTCCTGCTGAACCAGCGCGCCCAGGCGGCCCTGCAGGTGGGCGACGTCAAGAAGCGCTTCGACGCCGCCGGCCCCATCCTGAAGCCCGAGCGCGAGGCCCTTATCATCCGGCGCCTGCAGACTATCAACGGCGGGCCGCTGCCGGAAGCGGCCGTGGCGGCCATCTGGGGGCAGGTGATTTCCGCCTGTCGGGGTCTGGAAAGCGTCCTGACCGTGGCCTTTCTGGGGCCGCAGGGTTCGTTTTCGGAACAGGCCGCCTACGAGCATTTCGGCCAGGCGATCAAGGGCCTGCGCTGCGAATCCTTCGACGAGGTCTTTCGCTCCGTCGAGGCCGGCCAGGCCGACGTCGGCATGGTGCCGGTGGAAAACTCCACGGAAGGCGCCGTCAACCGCAGCCTGGACCTGCTGCTGAATGCCTCGCTCAAGGTGCTGGGCGAGCGCACCATCCGCATCCATCACAATCTGCTGACGCTCACGGGCGGCCTGGAAGGCGTGCGCCGGGTGCTGGGGCATCCTCAGGCGCTGGCCCAGTGCCAGGCCTGGCTGAGCCGCAACCATCCGGGGCTGGAACGCGTGCCGGTCGCCAGCAATGCGCAGGCGGCCCGCATGGCGGCGGAAGACCCCTCCTGTGCGGCGATCGCCGGGGACGCGGCCGCCGCCGCCTGGGGGCTGAGCGCCGTGGCCAGCGGCATCCAGGACGATCCCCAGAACCAGACCCGCTTCGTGGCGGTCGGGGCGCGGGATGCCGGGCCGACCGGCCGCGACAAGACCAGCCTGATCCTGGCGGTGCCCAACCGCGCCGGCGCGGTCTATGAAATGCTGGCGCCCTTGTCGCGCCACGACGTGTCCATGACCCGGTTCGAATCCCGGCCGGCCCGCACCGGCCAGTGGGAATACTATTTCTACGTGGATCTGCTGGGGCATCACCAGGACGAACCCGTGCGGCAGGCCCTGGCCGAATTGCGCCAGCAGGTGGCCTTTTTCAAGATCCTGGGCTCCTATCCCCGGCAATGAGGTAATTCCGTCATGACTCAGCCCCTGGCTCCGGAACACGTCCGGGCAATCGCACCCTATCAGCCCGGCAAGCCCATCGAAGAACTGGCCCGCGAATTCGGCCTGGATCCGGCCGGCATCATCAAGCTGGCGTCCAACGAGAACCCGCTGGGCTGTTCCGGCCGCGTGCGGGAAGCCCTCAGCCAGGCGGCCGGCAGCCTGCAGGGGCGTTATCCCGATCCCAACGGCTTCGACCTGAAGACCGTGCTGGCCGCCCATCACGGCGTGCCGCCCGCCTGGATCACCCTGGGCAACGGCTCCAACGACCTGCTGGAACTGGCCTCGCTGGCCTTGCTCGACGAGGGCACGTCCGCCGTCTACGCGGCGCATGCCTTCACGGTGTACCGCCTGAGCACCCAGGCGCGGGGCGCGCGCCACATCCAGGTTCCCGCCCGCGATTACGGGCATGACCTGCCGGCCATGCTGGACGCCATCGCCGAGGACACCCGGCTGGTGTTCATCGCCAACCCCAACAATCCCACCGGCACGCACGTGCCGCCGGCCCAGGTGCGGGCCTTCCTGGATGCCGTCCGGGACCGCCACGGGGACCGCGTCACCGTCCTGCTGGACGAGGCGTACGACGATTACCTGGACCCCGACGAGCGCGCCGACAGCGCCCTCTGGGTGCGGGAATATGCCAATCTCATCGTGACCCGCACCTTTTCCAAGGCCTACGGCCTGGCGGGGCTGCGGGTGGGCTATGCCCTGGCGCAGCCGGCGCTGACCGACCTGCTGAACCGCGTGCGCCAACCCTTCAACGTCAATGCGCTGGCCCAGCTGGCCGCGCGGGTGGCCCTGGCGGATACGGATTTCCTGGCCCGGACCTACACCCTGAACCGCGACGGGCGGATCCAGCTGCAGGACGCCTTCGCGGCGCTGGGCCTGGAATACGTGCCCAGCCACAGCAACTTCGTCCTGGTCGAGGTCGGCGATGCCGCCCGGGTGCACGGCGAGCTCCTGCGCCGGGGCATCATCGTGCGTCCGGTGGCGGGCGACGGCCTGCCGCGGCATCTGCGCGTCAGCATCGGCCTGCCCCAGGAAAACACCCGCTTCATCCAGGCGCTGACCGACATCCTGCAGTCATGAGCAGCGTCCCCGACCCCCTGGTGCCGGTGCTGGCCGTGGTGGGCACCGGCCTGATCGGCGGCTCGTTCGCGGCCGCCTTGCGCCGGGTGGGGCAGGTGGGGCGCGTGTTGGGGGTGGGGCGCCAGCCGGCGTCCCTGCAGCGGGCCCGCGAACTGGGCCTGATCGACGAGATCGCCACGCTGCCGCAGGCCGCCGCCCGGGCCGATCTGATCTTCCTGGCGACGCCCGTGGGAGCGATGGCCGGCATCCTGCAGGCGCTGGCGCCGCATCTGCGCGCGCGGACCCTGGTGACGGACGCCGGCAGCACCAAATCCGACGTGGCGCGCCTGGCGCGGGATGTGCTGGGCGACCGCTGCGCGCAGTTCATTCCCGGACACCCGATCGCCGGGTCCGAGATGACCGGGCCGGAAGCCGCCGACCCCCTGCTGTATCACGGCCGCAAGGTCGTGCTGACCCCGTTCGAGGACACCCCCGGCGCCGACCAGCACCGTCTGATCCGCATCTGGGAAGCCACCGGCGCGCGGGTCCATCTGATGGATCCCGCCGCGCACGACCGGGCGCTGGGCTGCGTCAGCCACCTGCCGCATTTTCTAGCGGCGGCCTTCATGGCCCAGGTGGTGCGGGCCGACGACGCCGACACCCGGCTCAGCCTGGCGGGCACCGGATTCCGGGATTTCACCCGGATCGCGGCGGGCTCCCCCGAAGTCTGGCGGGACATCTTTTTTTCCAATCGCGCCGCCGTTCTGCAGGAACTCGACGATTTCACCCAGGTGCTGGATGCCTGGCGAGCCGCCCTGGACGACGACGCTCATCCCGAAACCCTTGAAACCCTGCTCGAACAAGCGGCGCTGGCCCGCCGGTTCTGGGGCGGGCGCAATCCCACATCATGACTGAACGCACGCCATTCCTGACCCTGCCGCCGTCCGTGCGGGCGGCGGGAGCCGTGACCCTGCCGGGCTCCAAAAGCATTTCCAACCGCGCGCTGCTGCTGGCGGCGCTGGCCGAGGGCGAGACGACGCTCACCGGGCTGCTGGACTCCGACGACACGCGGGTCATGAAGGCGGCCCTGCGGGCGCTGGGGGTGGATCTTCAGGACGATGGCGACGGGCGGGTGCGCGTCGCCGGGGCGGCCGCATGGCCGCAGCGCCGGGCCGACCTGTTCCTGGGCAATGCCGGCACGGCGTTCCGGCCGCTGACCGCCGCCCTGGCCGTCATGGGGGGCGATTATCGCCTGTCGGGCGTGCCCCGCATGCACGAGCGGCCCATCGGCGACCTGGTCGATGCCTTGCGGGGGATGGGATGCGAGCTCGCGTATGAAGCTCGCGACGGCTATCCGCCGCTGCGGATCGCGCCGGGCAGCCTGCATCCGGACCGGCCCATCCGGGTGCGGGGCTCGGTGTCCAGCCAGTTCCTGACCGCCTTGCTGATGGCGGCCCCGATCGCCGCCGGCCGGATGGGGCGGGACGTGGTCATCGAACTCGACGGCCCCCTGATTTCCAAACCGTACATCCTGATCACGCTGAATCTGATGGCCCGCTTCGGCGTGGCGGTGGAGCGCGACGGCTGGGAGCGGTTCACCATCCCGGCCGGGGCGCGCTATCGCAGCCCCGGCCGCTATGCGGTCGAAGGCGACGCCTCGTCCGCCTCGTACTTCCTGGGCCTGGGAGCCGTCGCCGGCGGGCCGGTCCGCATCCAGGGGGTGGGCGCCGACAGCATTCAGGGTGACCTTGCCTTTGCCGACGTGGTCCAGGACATGGGCGCGGACGTGCGCCGCGAGGCCGATGCGCTGGTCGTGCAGGGCCCGGTCGCGGCGCAGGGCGGGCGGCTGAAGGCCTTCGACCGCGACTTCAATCTGATTCCCGACGCGGCCATGACGGCCGCGGTGCTGGCCCTGTATGCCGACGGGCCGTGCCGCTTGCGCAACATCGCCAGCTGGCGGGTCAAGGAAACCGACCGGATCGCCGCCATGCATGCCGAACTGGCCCGGCTGGGGGCGCGGGTGGAATCCGACGCCGACAGCCTGACCGTCCATCCGCTGGCGGCCGATCAGTGGCGCGAGGCCCGGATCGGCACGTACGACGACCATCGGATGGCCATGTGCTTCTCGCTGGCGGCCTTCGGGCCCGTGCCGGTCACGATCCTGGACCCGGACTGCGTGGCCAAGACCTATCCGGACTATTTCCGGGATTTCCGGCATCTGCTGCAGGCTTGAGGCGACGCATGACTTCCACTTCCTCCGGGCGGGACGTTTCCGCCATTCCCGTCATCACCATCGACGGGCCAACCGCGTCGGGCAAGGGCACCATCGCCCAGCGCGTGGCCGACCGTCTGGGCTGGCATGCCCTGGACAGCGGCGCGCTGTATCGCCTGACCGCGCTGGCGGTGCGCCAGGCCGGGGGGGATGGCAGCGACGAATCGCAGGCGGCCGGGCTCGCCCGACAGCTGGACGTCCAGTTCGGGGCCGGGGTCATCCGCCTGGACGGCCGGGACGTCACGCAGATCATCCGCCAGGAAGCCATCGGCAACCTGGCCTCGAAGATCGCCGCCTTGCCCGCCGTGCGCGCGGCGCTGCTGGCGCGCCAGCGCGACTTCCGCCGGGCGCCGGGGCTGGTGGCCGACGGCCGCGACATGGGCACGGTGGTTTTCCCCGATGCACCCCTCAAAATCTTTCTGGACGCGGCGGTTGGCGTGCGGGCGGAAAGACGCCATAAGCAGTTGAGGGACAAGGGAATTTCTGCTAACCTAGACGACCTTTTGAATGATCTTCGGTCGCGTGATGCACGCGATCGTGATCGGGCGCATGCGCCGCTTGTGGCGGCCGCAGACGCCGTGACGATCGATTCATCCCATGCCGGGGTGGACCAGGTCGTCGATCAGGTGCTTGATCTCTGGCGCAAGCCGGGATCGGCACATGGGCCTGCCTGATGGAAATGGCCGGGATTCCGGCCGCCGTCGCGCGGGATTTTTGTTCACTCCGCCGGGTTCGTCCTGGCGTGTCATGATTGCCCTTCGGGGCATATGGATCAATAGTTCATGTCCACCGTTACCACCGAAGCCGCATTGGGCGGCGAAAGCTTTGCCGATCTGTTTGCCGCCAGCATCAAAGATCAGAACATGCGCTCCGGCGAGGTCATTTCGGCCGAAGTCGTGCGCGTCGACCACAATTTCGTCGTGGTCAATGCAGGCCTGAAGTCCGAAGCCTACATTCCCCTGGAAGAATTCCTGAACGATCAGGGCGAACTCGAAGTCCAGGACGGCGATTTCGTCTCCGTGGCCATCGATTCCCTGGAAAACGGCTATGGCGACACCATCCTGTCGCGCGACCGCGCCAAGCGCCTGTCGGCCTGGCTGCAGCTCGAACAGGCCCTGGAATCCGGCGAACTGGTCAACGGCACCATCACCGGCAAGGTCAAGGGCGGCCTGACGGTCATGACCAACGGCATCCGCGCCTTCCTGCCAGGTTCGCTGGTCGACCTGCGTCCCGTCAAGGACACCACGCCTTATGAAGGCAAGACCCTGGAATTCAAGGTCATCAAGCTCGACCGCAAGCGCAACAACGTCGTGCTGTCGCGTCGTGCCGTGCTCGAAGCCAGCATGGGCGAGGAACGCGAAAAGCTGCTGGAAAACCTGCACGAAGGCGCCATCATCAAGGGCATCGTCAAGAACATCACCGACTACGGCGCGTTCGTGGATCTGGGCGGTATCGACGGCCTGCTGCACATCACCGACATGGCCTGGCGCCGTGTCCGCCATCCCTCCGAAGTCCTGTCCGTCGGCCAGGAAATCGAAGCCAAGGTCCTCAAGTTCGACCAGGAAAAACAGCGCGTCTCGCTGGGCGTCAAGCAACTGGGCGAAGATCCCTGGATCGGCCTGGGCCGCCGCTACCCGCAAGGCACCCGCCTGTTCGGCAAGGTCACGAACCTGACCGACTACGGCGCGTTCGTTGAAGTCGAAGCCGGCATCGAAGGCCTGGTGCACGTGTCCGAAATGGACTGGACCAACAAGAACGTCGATCCGCGCAAGGTCGTGACCCTGGGCGAAGAAGTCGAAGTCATGGTCCTGGAAATCGACGAAGACCGCCGCCGCATCTCGCTGGGCATGAAGCAGTGCCGCCCGAATCCCTGGGAAGACTTCGCCGCCAACTTCAAGCGTGGCGACAAGGTCCATGGCGCGATCAAGTCCATCACCGACTTCGGCGTGTTCGTCGGCCTGCCCGGCGGCATCGATGGGCTGGTGCACCTGTCCGACATCTCCTGGACCGAAACCGGCGAAGAAGCCGTGCGCAACTTCAAGAAGGGCGACGAGATCGACGCCGTGGTCCTGGGCATCGACACCGACAAGGAACGCATCTCCCTGGGCGTCAAGCAACTGGAAGGCGATCCGTTCAACAACTTCGTCGCCACCTACGACAAGGGCGCCGTCCTGACCGGCACGATCAAGTCCGTCGAGCCCAAGGGCGCCGTCGTGACGCTGTCCGTGGACGTCGAAGGCTACCTGCGCGCCTCCGAGATCTCCGCTGGCCGCGTCGAAGACGCCACCACGGTGCTGCACGCCGGCGACCAGGTCGAAGCCATGATCATCAACATCGACCGCAAGGCGCGTTCGATCCAGTTGTCGATCAAGGCCCGCGACAATGCTGAAACGGCTGAAACCATCCAGCGCATGACCGAAGCCAGCGCTTCGTCGGGCACCACCAACCTGGGCGCCCTGCTGAAGGCCAAGCTCGACCAGCAGCGCGATAACTGATGCCTGGCCTGACCAAGTCCGAGCTCATCACCATGTTGGCGGGGCGCTATCCTCAATTGGCGATCCGCGACATGGACCTGGCAGTCAAGACGGTGTTGGACGCGATGGCCGATGCGCTGGCCCAGGGTCAGCGCATCGAAATCCGCGGCTTCGGCAGCTTCTCGCTGTCGCAGCGTCAGCCGCGGGTCGGACGCAATCCGAAATCGGGCGAAAAAGTGCTGGTGCCGGCGAAGCTGGTGCCGCACTTCAAGCCCGGCAAGGAATTGCGCGAGCGCGTGGACCAGGGGCCCGCCGCGGCCGACGCCGAAGAGCCCGCCACGGTGGCCGACTTGTATCAGATGCATTACTTCAACGAATAATCCCTGACCGGATGAATTCGAAGCGGCCCTCGGGCCGCTTTTTCTTTTGCCGCCGGGCCGCTTTTTTTTCCCTTTACAATGTTGGCATTCCCTTTCAAGGAGCTTGGCATATGCGCTATCTGGTGTGGTTGCTGCGCCTGGTGATTTTCATCATCGTGCTTTTGTTTGCCCTGAAAAACACGGCGCCGGTGGACGTGGGCTTCTTTGCCGACCAGGTGCTGCATCAGGTGCCGCTGATCGTGGTGATGCTGGTTGCCTTCGTGCTGGGGGTCGTCTTCGGCCTGCTGGTGGCGTTTTCCGCCGTGCTGCGCCGGCGCCGCGAGATCAACCGGCTGCGGCGCGAACTGTCGCGGGCGCAGGATGCTCTTGCCCATCCGCAGCCGGGGTCCGGGCCGGTGATTCCGGAAGCCGTGGCGCCGCTCGCGCCGCTCTGACCGGGGGCATCGTGGATTTCGAACCCTGGTGGCTGATCATCGTCCCCGTCCTGTTCGGACTGGGGTGGCTGGCGGCGCGTTTCGATTTCCGGCAGATGCTGTCGGAAACCCGCGCCTTGCCGGACTCGTATTTCAAGGGCCTGAATTTTCTGCTCAATGAAGAGCCCGACCGCGCCATCGACGCTTTCATCGAGGTCGCCAAGCTCGATCCCGAAACCACCGAACTGCACTTCGCCCTGGGCAGCCTGTTCCGCCGCCGGGGCGAGATCGAACGCGCGATCCGCGTGCACCAAAGCCTGCTGGCCCGCGAAGACCTGCCCCTGGCCGATCGGGAAAACGCCCAGTTGGAACTGGCCCAGGATTTTCTGAAGGCGGGTCTGCTGGATCGCGCCGAACAGGGCTTCCAGGCCATCATCCACACCCGGCATGCCCAGGAAGCCATCCGCGCCCTGATCCGCATCTACGAATCCGAACACGACTGGCCCAGGGCCATCGACGCGGTCCAGCAGTTGCGCAGCCGCGTGGACGAGCCGGTGCCGCAGCTGGCCCACTATCATTGCGAGCGCGCCCAGGCATTGCTGGAAGCCGATCCCATCGATTTCGACGCCGCCGCCCAGGCGCTGGATGCCGCGGACCACGCCGTCCGCCAGAACGGCACGACGCCCGCGTCCGAGACCCGGGTGCGCCTGCTGCGCGCGCAGTGGTCGGCGCGGCGCGGCGACCTGGAATCCCAGCGGGCGTACCTGCAGGAGGTGCTGGGGACCGCGCCCGATTATGCCGGCCTGGTGGCCGGGCCGCTGCTGGCCTGCTACACCGCCCTGGGCCGGGGGACCGAAGGCCTGGAACTGCTGCAGGCGCAGTATGCCCGCGTGCCCACCCTGGATCTGTTCAACGTCATCTTCCGCGCCCTGCGCACCCAGGACGGCGCGGATCCCGCCTGGGCCTTCGCCCGCGAGGCCCTGCGCGCGCATCCCTCCCTGCTGGGCCTGGACCGCCTGCTGGAAGTCGAACTCTCCCAGGAAGGCGCGCCGGCGGCCGACAACCGGCTGGTGCCCGGCGCGGATCTGGGCCTGCTGCGCAGCCTGATTCATAAACACACGCAGCGCCTGGACCGCTACGCCTGCAGCCAGTGCGGCTTCGAGGCGCGCCGGTATTACTGGCAGTGCCCGGGGTGCAACGCCTGGGAAACCTACCGCCCGCGGCGCCTGGAGGAAATCCGATGACGTCCTTTCCCTTGTCGGCCGCGCGCGCGGCCCGGATCCTGGTGGCCGGCGACATCATGCTGGACCGCTACTGGTTCGGCGAGGTGGACCGCATTTCACCCGAAGCGCCCGTGCCGGTGGTGCGCGTCGCCCGCCGCGAGGATCGCCTGGGCGGGGCCGCCAACGTCGCCCGCAACATCGCCGCCCTGGGCGCCCGGGTCGGCCTGCTGGGCATCATCGGCGCCGACGAAGCCGGGGCCCGGGTCAGGACCCTGATCCGCGAGGCCGGCATCCAGGATGGCCTGGTCGAGGATGCGGACGGCATGGACACCACCCTGAAGATGCGGGTGCTGGGCCGCCAGCAGCAGCTGCTGCGAGTGGATTTTGAACAAGGCCCGGGGCCGCGCGCCCTGCAGGCCCTGGAAGCCGGCCTGCGGGCGCGGCTGGCGGATTACGACCTGCTGGTGCTGTCCGATTACGCCAAGGGGGCCCTGGGTCAGGTGGAAACCCTGATCCGCGCGGCCCGGGACGCCGGGGTGCCGGTGCTGGTGGACCCCAAGGGCCATCGCTACAAGCGCTATGTGGGCGCGACGCTGGTCACGCCCAATCGCAGCGAGATGCAGGACGCCGTGGGCCGCTGGGATTCCGAGGGCGATCTCACCGACCGCGCGCAGGCCCTGCGCCGGGAACTGGCGCTGGAAGCCCTGCTGATCACGCGATCCGAACAGGGCATGACGCTCTACACGGAAGCGGGGCGCCAGCATGTGGACGCCCAGGCGCACGAAGTCTTCGACGTCTCCGGCGCCGGCGATACGGTGCTGGCCACGCTGGCGGTCATGCGGGCCGCCGGACTGGGCTGGTACGATGCCATGGCCTGGGCCAACCGGGCCGGGGGCATCGTTGTGGGTAAACTGGGCACGTCCATCGTGACCGCAGAGGAGTTGTCATCATGATCGTGGTAACGGGCGCCGCCGGCTTCATCGGCAGCAATCTGGTGCGGGGCCTGAACGGCCGCGGGGTCGAGGACATCCTGGTCGTGGACGACCTGACGGACGGCGACAAGTTCCGCAATCTGGTCGATCTGAAGATCGCCGATTATCTGCACAAGGGCGAGTTCCGCCGCCGCGTGCTGGCCGGCGAACTGCCGCGCCCCGACGCGGTGTTCCACCAGGGGGCCTGCTCGGACACGACGGAGCGCAACGGCCAGTTCATGATGGACAACAATTTTCGCGTGACGCTGGAATTGTTCGAATACTGCCAGGCCCGCGAGGTCCCTTTCCTGTATGCCTCGTCGGCCGCGGTGTATGGCGCGGGGCCGCAGTACATCGAGGACCCCGCCCACGAATCGCCGCTGAACGTCTACGGCTATTCCAAGCTGCTGTTCGATCAGGTGCTGCGCCGCCGCATGGACACGCTCACCGCCCAGGTCGTCGGGCTGCGCTATTTCAATGTCTACGGCCCGCGCGAACAGCACAAGGGCCGCATGGCCTCCGTGGCCTTCCACAACATGAACCAGTACGTCGATCAAGGCCACGTGCGCCTGTTCGGCGGCTGGGACGGCTATCCGGATGGCGGCCAGCAGCGCGACTTCGTCTATATCGACGACGTGGTGAAGGTCAATCTGCATTTCCTGGACCATCCCGACGTGTCGGGTATCTTCAATTGCGGCACGGGCCGCGCCCAGCCCTTCAACGACGTGGCGCAGACCGTCGTCAACAGCCTGCGGGTGCACCAGGGGCAACTGGCCTTGCCGCTGGAAGAACTCGTGGGGGGCGGCCAGCTGCGCTATGTCGCCTTCCCAGATGACCTGAAGGGGCGTTATCAGAGCCACACCCAGGCCGATCTCTCCCAGTTGCGCGCCGCCGGCTACTCGCAGCCTTTCTGCGACGTGCAGACCGGCGTCAGCGACTACGTGCGGCGCTTGATGGACGCGGGGCAGCTGCGCATCTGACGTCCTTCCGGCGGGTCGCGATCGGCGTATGACAATTCCGATCAAGCCCGTCTCCGCACTCCTGCCGCCCGAGGCATCATGGCCGGACATCCCTCTCTTTTCAGGAGTCCTGCCATGAATCCCTTCCTGCACAGCACCGTGGCCCAGCCCTCGATCCCGCAGGGCGCGGCCGTCCTGCCCGTTCGCCGGCGGCGGGTCCGCCTGCCGTCCGCGCCGCGCGTGTCCCGCGTGCTGCGGGCCGCCGGCCTGGCGGCGCTGACCTGGGCCGGCGCCGCCGGCGCCGTGGACCTGAACACCGCCACGTTGGATCAACTGCGGGGCATCCGGGGCATCGGGCCCAAGACGGCGCAGATCATCCTGGATGAACGTTCCCGGGGCGGACGCTATCTGTCCTTCGCCGATCTGTCGGACCGCGTGCGCGGCATCGGCCCGCGCCGCGCCCAGGCGCTGCAGTCCGCCGGGCTGACCATCGATGGCGGAGGAACCCGGCTGTCGGGGCAGGGCGGGGCGGCCTCGCAGGCGGCCAGGGCCGCCCGTCCCGCCGACGCGGCGGGTGCGGCCGCCGCCGGATCTTCGAAGGGCCGGACGCCTGCGCCGAAGCGCTGAGCGCGCGGGATACGGCCGGCGCTTTCCCGCCGCGCCAGGGCCGGACGTCCGGCCGCCACGGCGGCTTGTCCGGCCCTGGCGGCATAAGCTTATTTCCAGGCCGGACATGCGGCGTGAGCCGCCCGGGGCGGGTGTATGATTTCGGGCATGAAAACCTACCCCACCATCGAAGACATCGTCGGCTCCACACCCCTGGTGCGTCTGCAGCGCTTGCCGGGGGAAGCCGGCGCCCCGCGCGGCAACGTCATCCTGGCCAAGCTGGAAGGCAACAACCCGGCGGGCTCGGTCAAGGACCGCGCCGCGCTCAGCATGATCCGCCAGGCGGAACTGCGCGGCGACATCCGGCCGGGCGACACGCTGATCGAGGCCACCAGCGGCAACACGGGCATCGCGCTGGCCATGGCCGCCGCCGTGCGCGGCTATCGCATGATCCTGCTGATGCCCGACAATTCTTCCCAGGAACGCTGCGCGGCCATGACGGCGTACGGCGCGGAATTGATCCTGACCCCGGCCGACCAGGGCGGCATGGAATACGCCCGGGACGAAGCCCTGCGCATGCAGGCCGAAGGCCGGGGTTTCGTGCTGGACCAGTTTTCCAACGAAGACAATCCCCGGGCGCACCGCGAGACCACGGGGCCGGAAATCTGGGAACAGACCGACGGCCAGGTCACGCACTTCGTCAGCGCCATGGGCACGACCGGCACCATCATGGGCGTGGGCGGCTACCTGCGGTCCCGCAATTCCGCGATCCAGGTGATCGGGGCCCAGCCGGCCGACGGCGCCCATATCCCGGGCATCCGCAAATGGCCGGAAGCCTATCAGCCCAGCATCTATCATCCCGCGGAAGTCGACGCCTTCGAACCCATCACCCAGGATCAGGCGGAATCCATGGCGCGCCGCCTGGCCGCCGAGGAAGGCATCTTCGGCGGCATCTCGTCGGCCGGGGCCGCCGTGGCCGCCCTGCGGGTCGCCGCCACGGTGCGCGACGCGACGATCGTGTTCATCGTCTGCGACCGGGGCGACCGCTACCTGTCCACCGGGGTGTTCGGCTAGGGCGATCCGGCCGGAAGGCGGCTTGTCCGGACGGATCCGCCGGCCCCGGCCGAGGCGGCGGGATGCGGCCGCCGTGCCTCAGAACCCGGTCCTGGCCTGGATCTCCCGGGCCAGATCGGCGACGGATGCCGCATAGAAATAGCTGCGGTTGTAGTGGGTGATGGCGAAGAAGTTGGGCGTCGCCGTGCGGTAATCGTGCGTGCCCCGGATCTCGTCCTGCAGGTCGATCACCCCCAGCGCCTGGGTCTGCCAGCGCGTGCCGCCGCCGGGCAGCGCCTGGGCGCCCGCCGCCTTTAGGCGGGGCCAGTCGCTAAGAGGCGTCAGGCCGTCCTGCGCCAGCCGAGCGGCGTCCGCCGGCAGCCTGACCGGCGCGAAGACCGGCACGTCGCGCACCCAGCCGTGCTCCTTCAGGAAATTGCCCACCGACGCGATGGCGTCGTCCGTATTGCCCGCCAGGTCCACCCGGCCGTCTCCGTTGCCGTCCACCGCGTAGCGCATCAGGCTGCCGGGCATGAACTGCGGCAGCCCCATGGCGCCGGCGAAAGAGCCTTCGACGGTGTAGGCGTCCAGTTTTCTCTGGTGATCCAGCAGGATCAGGTCGGCCAGCTGTTCGCGGAACATGGCCTGGCGTTCGGGGCGGGACGGATCGGGGTAGCGGAATCCCAGCGTGGTCAGGGTGTCCAGCACCCGGTGGTCGCCGGTGTACTGGCCGTAGACCGTTTCGATGCCGATGATGGCGACCATGATGGAGGCGGGAACCCCGCTGCGGACGCTGGCCTGTTCCAGCGCGCGGCGGTGATCCTGCCAGAAGGCCGCCCCCCGGCGGATACGGATGGGGTCCACATGCCGCTGGCGGTAGCTGAGCCAGGCCCGGCGGATGCGGCCCTGGCGGGCCGGCGGCGTCATCAGGCGCACCGCCGTGGCGTTGTATTTCGCGGTTTTCAGCAAGGCCTCGACCTGGCTGGGCGGGACGCCCTGCGCCTGGGCCGTCTGGCGGGCGAAGGCTTCCAGTTCGGGCAGCAGCCGCCCGTTGGGGCCCAGGAAATCGCCGGGCGTCGATGCCGCTTGGAGCGCGCCCGGGGTTCTGCTAGAATTAATACGATCGTTTGAAACGGTTGTTTGATTTACGGTGCTGCCAGTGTCCGATACAGTGTGACCGTTGTTGCTGCTGGCGCAGCCGGATAAAAATAGCGACGCTACGGCAACTTGCAAAATACGGGTTGGTCTGAACATAATCGCCCTTATGGAGACGCTCTATATTACTCATCCCGCCTGCCGCCTGCATGAAATGGGTGCGTGGCACCCCGAATGCCCTCAACGCCTGGATGCGGTGGCCGACCAGTTGGTCGCCAGCGGGCTGATGGATTTCCTGTCTCAACGGCAGGCCCGCCCGGCGACTCCGGATGACGTGCTGCGGGTGCACACTCCCGAATATCTGGCCTTTCTGCGCCAGCATGCGCCGGCGCATGGGTATTTCCCGCTGGACCCCGACACGATCATGAACCCGGAGACCCTGCAGGCGGCGTGGGCCGCGGCGGGCGCGGGGCTGACCGCCCTGGACGAGATCCTGGCGGGGCGCGCCCAGACGGCGTTCTGCGCCATCCGGCCGCCCGGCCACCATGCCCGGCCCGGCCAGGCCATGGGGTTCTGCTTCTTCAACAACATCGCCGTGGCGGCCCGCTACGCCCTGGACCGTCATGGTCTGCAGCGCGTGGCCATCGTCGATTTCGACGTGCATCATGGCAACGGCACCGAAGAAGCCTTCCTGCACGAAGATCGTGTCATGATGTGCAGCTTCTATCAATACCCCCTGTTCCCCAACACCCGCCAGGAACATCCGGGGTCGAATATGATCAACATTCCCGTGGATGCCTATTCCGACGGCGCGGTCGTGCGCGATCTGGCCTTGCAGCACTGGCTGCCGGCCCTGCGTCGCTTCCGGCCGGAACTGATCCTGGTGTCGGCGGGGTTTGACGCCCATCGCGAAGACGATATGGGCAGCCTGAAACTGGTCGAGGCGGATTACGCCTGGATCACCGAACGCCTGGTCGAGGTGGCCAACGAATTCGCCCAGGGGCGGATCGTCAGCTTCCTGGAAGGCGGCTACGATCTTTCCGCCCTGGGGCGCAGCGCGGTGGCGCACGTGCGGGCGCTGGGAGGTTACTGATGTCCGTGCTGCGCCGACGTGGCTTCCGCCGTCTTGCGGCGCATGCATTCCCTTTTCTTTCCATTCTGGAGTTAGCTCGATGAAGGTCCTGGTACCGGTCAAGCGCGTTGTTGACTTTAACGTCAAGGTCCGCGTGAAATCCGATCACACTGGCGTGGATATCGCCAACGTCAAAATGTCCATGAATCCGTTCGACGAAATCGCCGTCGAGGAAGCCACCCGTCTGAAGGAAAAGGGCGTGGCCGCGGAAGTCGTTGCCGTATCCTGCGGGGTGGCGCAATGCCAGGAAACCCTGCGCACCGCCATGGCCATCGGCGCCGATCGCGGCGTGCTGGCGCAGACGGATGTCGAACTGCAGCCTCTGGCGGTGGCCAAGATCCTGGCCGCGCTGGCGCAGAAGGAACAGCCGCAGCTGGTGATCCTGGGCAAGCAGGCCATCGACGACGATGCCAACCAGACCGGCCAGATGCTGGCCGCGCTGCTGGACTGGCCCCAGGCCACCAACGCCAGCAAGGTCGAAGTGCAGGGCGATCGCGTGCAGGTCACCCGTGAAGTCGACGGCGGCCTGGAAACCCTCAGCCTGACGCTGCCGGCGATCATCACGACCGACCTGCGGCTGAACGAGCCGCGCTACGTGACGCTGCCCAACATCATGAAGGCCAAGAAAAAACCGCTGGAAACCGTGTCGCCGGCGGACCTGAACGTCGATCCGGCCCCGCGCCTGAAGACCCTGAAAGTCGTGGAACCGCCGAGCCGCTCGGCGGGCGTGATCGTGCCCGACGTGGCGGCCCTGGTGGACAAACTGAAAAACGAAGCGAAGGTGGTCTGAATGAGCATTCTGGTTATTGCTGAACATGACAACGCCCGTCTGGGCGCCGCGACCCGCAACGTCGTGACGGCGGCTGTGGCGCTGGGGGGCGACGTGCACGTGCTGGTGGCCGGTTCCGGCGCCCAGGCCGTGGCTCAGGAAGCCGCCGGGACGGCCTCCGTGGCCAAGGTCCTGCTGGCCGACGGCCCCGCCCTGGCCGATGCGCTGGCGGAAAATCTGGCGGCCCAGGTGCTGGCGGTCGCGGGCGACTACAGCCACATCCTGTTCGCGGCGACCGCCTCGGGCAAGAACGTCGCGCCGCGCGTGGCGGCCAAGCTCGATGTGGCGCAGATCTCCGACATCGTCGCCGTGGAATCGGCGGATACCTTCGTGCGTCCCGTCTACGCCGGCAATGCGCTGGCGACGGTGCAATCGGCGGATGCGAAGAAAGTCGTCACGGTGCGCACGACGGCATTCGATCCGGCGGCGGCCGAAGGCGGCAGCGCGGCGGTCGAATCCGTCAGCGCCGTGGCCGATTCGGGCAAGTCGTCCTTCGTGGGCCGCGAACTCGCCAAGAGCGATCGCCCCGACCTGACGGCGGCGTCCGTCGTGGTGTCGGGCGGGCGCGGCCTGGGCAGCGCGGAAAACTTCAAGATCCTGGACCCGCTGGCCGACAAGCTGGGGGCCGCCCTGGGCGCTTCGCGCGCGGCGGTGGACGCCGGCTACGCGCCCAACGACTGGCAGGTCGGCCAGACCGGCAAGATCGTCGCGCCGCAACTGTACGTGGCCGTCGGGATTTCCGGGGCCATCCAGCACCTGGCCGGGATGAAGGATTCCAAGGTCATCGTCGCCATCAACAAGGACGCCGAGGCGCCGATCTTCGGCGTGGCGGACTACGGCCTGGTGGCCGATCTGTTCGAGGCCGTGCCCGAACTGGTCAAGGCGCTCTGATTGCGCACTCCGGAACGGGCCGCGCAGGCCCGTTCCGCTTCTTGCGGGGCGACCGGCCGGCGGCCGGGCTTCGCGCATCACAGGAATTGTCATGACATACCAGGTTCCTATTCAGGATATCCGTTTCGTTCTGCGCGAACTGGCCGATCTGTCCGGCGTGCTGGCGCTGCCCGGTTTCGAGGAGGTCTCGGACGATCTCGTGGATGCCGTGCTGGAGGAAAACGCCCGTTTCGTCGAACAGGAGATCGCGCCGCTGAACCGGACCGGCGATACACAGCCCGCCCGGTGGCAGGACGGCGCCGTGCGGACCACGCCCGGCTTCCAGGCCGCGTTTCGGGCTTTCGCCCAGGGCGGCTGGCAGGGCCTGCCGCATGACGCGGAATTCGGCGGGCAGGGCCTGCCGAAGCTGGTCTCGGCGCCGGTGACCGAGAGCCTGAATGCCGGCAATTTGTCGTTCTCCCTGTGCCCGCTGCTGACCGACGGCGTGATCGAGGCCCTCTCCATGGTCGGGACGGCGGAACAGAAATCCCGCTTCATCCCCCCGTTGCTGGAAGGCCGCTGGACCGGCACTATGAACCTGACCGAACCCCAGGCGGGGTCCGATCTGGCGCTGCTGAAGACCCGCGCCGTGCGCCAGGATGACGGCAGCTATCGCCTCAGCGGCCAGAAGATCTTCATCACCTACGGGGATCACGATCTGGCCGAGAACATCATCCACCTGGTGCTGGCCCGCACCCCCGACGCGCCCAAGGGCGTCAAGGGGATCTCGCTGTTCATCGTGCCGAAGTTCCTGGTGAATGACGACGGCGGCCTGGGCAAGCGCAACGACGTCTACTGCGCCTCGCTGGAACACAAGCTGGGCATCCATGGCAGTCCGACCGCCGTGCTGCTATACGGGTCGGGCAAGGGCGAAGTCGGCGAGGGCGCGGTCGGCTACCTGATCGGCGAGGAAAATCGCGGCCTGGAATACATGTTCATCATGATGAATGCGGCCCGCTACGCGGTGGGCCTGCAAGGGGTGGCCGTGTCCGAGCGCGCCCTGCAGCACGCCGCCGCCTATGCGGCCGAGCGCGTCCAGGGCAATGCCCTGGAGGGCTCGGACGGCCCGGTGCCGATCGCCCGCCACCCCGATGTGGCTCGCATGCTGGGCGTGATGCGCGGCCTGACCGAAGGCGCCCGGGCCGTCGCCTACGTGGCCGCCGGGTACCGTGACAAGGCCGCGCACGCGGCGGACGAATCGGTCCGCGCGCAGGCCAGGGCGATCTACGAATATTCCGTGCCCATCGTCAAGGCGTTTTCCACGGAATCGTCCGTCGAGGTCGCGTCCCTGGGAGTGCAGGTGCATGGCGGCATGGGCTTCATCGAGGAAACCGGCGCCGCCCAGTATTACCGCGATGCCCGCATCCTGCCCATCTACGAGGGCACCACGGCCATCCAGGCCAATGATTTCATCGGCCGCAAGATCGTGCGCGACGGCGGCAAGGTCGCGCGGGAACAGATCGCAGGCGTGCGGGACACCGTGGCGGCCCTGAGGGCGGCGGGGGGCGCGCATGCGGACGCCCTGGAACTGATCGCGCAACGCCTGGAGGACGCGGCCCGCGCCTACGAGGCGGCCGTGGATTTTGTCCTGGGCCATATCCGCGAGGACATCCGCGGCGTGTTCACGGGCAGCGTGCCCTGCCTGATGCTGGCGGGCACGGTGCATGCCGGCTGGCAGCTGGGGCGCGCCGCGCTGGCCGCGGCGGCCGCCATCCGGGCCGGAGCCGCCGATCCGTTCAACGCCGGCAAGATCGCCACGGCGGTGCAGTACGCCGCGCACGTGCTGCCCCGGGCGGCGGCGCTGAACGACGCCATCCAGGCCGGCGGCCTGGCGGATCGCTATGTGCGTCAGGCGCGGATATAATTATGACTTAGATGTATTTCAACAGCCTCCTATATTCTGCAAGAATCTTAAGTGTCTAAACCAATCCGCCGCCCGGATCCTCCGGGCGACAGAGACTTGATACAGGAGTGATTGATGGCTACGCTGCGTCTGGGCGATGTCGCCCCCGATTTCGAACAGGAATCTTCCCTCGGCAAAATCAAATTCCATGAATGGCTGGGCAATGGCTGGGGAGTGCTGTTTTCCCATCCCGCCGATTTCACCCCGGTCTGCACCACCGAACTGGGCTATACCGCCATCGTCTCGGGCGACTTCGCCAAGCGCGGCGCCAAAGTGATCGCCGTGTCGGTGGATGGCAAGCAATCCCACATCGACTGGATCAAGGACATCAACGACACCCAGAACACGGATGTCCAGTACCCGATCCTGGCCGACGAGGACCGCAAGGTCGCCACGCTCTACGACATGATCCACCCGAACGCCAGCACCACGGCCACGGTGCGCTCGGTGTTCGTGATCGATCCGAACAAGAAGATCCGCCTGATCCTGACCTATCCGGCCAGCACCGGCCGCAACTTCGATGAAATCCTGCGGGCGCTGGATTCCCTCCAGCTGACGGACAACTACAGTGTCGCGACCCCGGTGAACTGGAAGCCGGGCGAGGACGTCATCATCGCGCCGTCGATCAAGGACCCCGCCGTCCTGAAGGAAAAATTCCCGAAGGGCTACAAGGAAGTGCGCCCCTACCTGCGCACGACCCCGCAGCCGAACCGGTAATCCCCGGATCGCGCCCATGAAAAACCGGCCTCTTCGAGGCCGGTTTTTTTTCTCTTGCATGAAGCACTGTTTCTTTGTACAGTATCCTGACTACTGGATGAAAGCACAGTTCCGGCGCAGGCGCGCCGGACCCACAGGAGACTCGACATGGCTGGATCAATGGGCTTGGATATGGCATGGGCAGGGCGCGGCGCGGCAGGCATTCCGCTTGGGGATGCGGCGGGCGCCTTGCAGGGGCCCTGGGTGCCGGGCAGGTCGTGGGGCGGCCGGCTCGCGGGCCGTTCCAGCGGGCGCGGGGCTGCGCGGCGCCCGGCGGCATCGGCGCCGTCCGCCATGCCGGCCCGCCAGGCGGCTGCGGCGCGCCGGCCTCGCCGGGCCCTGGGCATCGGCTGGCGCCGTCTGGCGGCGCTGGCGGGCGATGTCCTCATGGTGCTGGTCTGGGCCGCCATGGTTCCTGGCCTGATGTGGCTGGGTGTGGCGGCGGGCTTCTGATATAATCACGTGTTTACCGCATCCTCTGCTACGGCATCAATCTCATTTCATAGCCGTATCCAAGATGCTTTCGGAGCTACCGTGAATCTCATCGAAACCCTTGAACAAGAAGAAATTGCGCGCCTGACCGAAGGCCGCGCCATTCCCGAATTCGGCCCGGGCGACACCGTGGTCGTCAGCGTGAACGTCGTCGAAGGCACGCGCAAGCGCGCCCAGGCTTACGAAGGCGTGGTCATCGCCCGCCGCAACCGTGGCCTGAATTCCGCGTTCACCGTGCGCAAGATCTCCTCCGGCGAAGCCGTGGAACGCACCTTCCAGCTGTATTCCCCGCAGATCGCTTCCATCGAAGTCAAGCGTCGCGGCGATGTCCGCCGTGCTAAGCTCTACTACCTGCGCGGTCGTACGGGCAAGGCCGCCCGCATCAAGGAAAAGCTGGTCCGCAAGTCCGCCTGATCCAGGCGACGACGCTGTTCCTCGAAGGCACCCGGATGGGTGCCTTTGTTTTTGGCGCGCCGTGGCATCCGCGGCGCGGATGGATGGCGGCGGACTGTCTTTCGGACGGGGCGGGCGGATGGGTGTTGCAGTGATGTGCGGTTCGGTTTACTTTTGGATGTCATGACGCTCCCGATTTCTTCCCCGGATGCCGTACGATCCGCAGGTTTTGATCCGGCCGCCCAGCCCATCTTGCCGGGCAACCCCCTGCCGCCCCTGCCACCGGACTGCCTGCGGCTGGACTTCATCCGCCAAGCCTTTGGCCGATCAGTCGATTGGCATGTCGAACCGCTCTTCGCCCAGGCCTTCCTGCCCGACAATCCCGCCCTGGCCCAGGCGCGGCGGGCCGCCGTCCTGATGCCCCTGGTGCAGCGCGACACCGGCCTGAATGTCCTGTTCACCCGGCGGGCCGCGCATCTGCATGATCACGCCGGACAGATCAGTTTTCCGGGCGGACGCATCGAATCCACCGATGCCGACGCCGTGGCGGCCGCGCTGCGAGAAACCCGCGAGGAGATCGGCGTGGACCGGCGATTCGTCCAGATCATGGGGGTGCAGCCCGCCCTGTTGACGACCACGCATTTCGTGATGACCCCGGTGGTGGGGGAACTGCTGCCGGGATTTCATGTGACCGCGGATCAGGCCGAAGTCGCCGAGGTCTTCGAAGTGCCCCTGAGCGTGCTGATGGATCCCACCCAGCACCGCCTGCATCAGCTGCAGACGGCGTGGGGGCATGGCCGCTGCTATTTTTCGGTGCGCTGGCAGTCCTACTTCATCTGGGGCGCCACCGCCATCCTGATCCGCAATCTCTATTATTTCCTGGCCGCCTCGGCGGGTGTGTCCACCGACGGTCAGTAGCGCCGGGCGGCCTCGTTTTCCGCCAGGATGCGCAGGTACAGCGCGTGGCGCTGCGCGGAGATTTCCCCCCGGGTCACGGCCGCCAGCACGCCGCAACCGGGTTCGTGCTGGTGCGTGCAGTTGTAGAAGCGGCACTGGGCGACGGCGGGGGCGAATTCCGGAAAGCCGTGTTCGATGTCCTGCGGCCCCAGATGCTGCAGGCCGAAAGCCTGGAATCCCGGGGAATCGATCAGGTCGCCGCCGCCTGGCAGGGCGTACAGGCGAGTGTGGGTGGTCGTGTGGCGGCCCGTGCCCAGGGCGATGGAATGCGCCTGGGTCGCGGCCTGGGCGTCGGGCACCAGGGCGTTGAGCAGCGTGGATTTGCCCATGCCGCTCTGGCCCAGCAGCAGCGTGCAGCGTCCCCGCAGCAGCGGCTCCAGGCGTTCATGCACCTGGGCGGCATCCAGGGCGCACAATGTGTGCACCGGCACGCCCAGCGCCTCGGTGGCCGCCAGCCGGGCGCGGGCGGCGGCGGTGGTCGGCAGATCGGACTTGTTCAGCACGATGTGGGCCGGAATGTCGGCGCTGCTGGCCGCCACCAGGGCGCGGCCCAGCAGGTCCTCGGAGAATTCCGGCTCGGACGCCAGCACCAGCAGCAGCTGGTCGATGTTGGCGGCGAACAGCTTGCTGCGCTGGGCGTCGGAACGGTAGAACAGATTGCGGCGCGGCAGGATTTCCGTGATCGCGCCTTCCTGTTCGCCTTCGGGCAGGACGCTGACCCGGTCGCCCACGGCGATGCCGGTCTTCTTGCCCCGGGGGTAGCATTGGCGCAACTGGTCCGTATGGTCGATGGCGACCCGGTAGTGGCGCCCGTGGGCTGCGACGACGCGACCCTGCAGCGCCGGCTTAGCCATGGCGCAGGTGGGCAATGCGCACGGCCGCCGAGGGGTGGCTGTCGTACCAGGCGGAATGCAGGGGATCCGGCGTCAGCGTGGCGGCGTTGTCGTCGTAGAGCTTGACCAGGGCGCTGCTCAGGGGTTCCGGGCCGCATTGCCGGACCGCGTAGCGGTCCGCCTGGAATTCGTCCCGGCGCGACAGCAGGCTGGCGAGCGGCGTGGCCCAGAACGTGAAGACCGGCAGGGTCAGCATGAACAGCACCAGCGCCAGCCCGTCGTTGGGCCGGCCCAGCTGGGGCACGATGCCCAGGCCGGTATAGAACCACAGCTGAGTGGACAGCCAGGCCAGCAGGTGCAGGAAGATGCCCGCGGTGACGAAGCTGACCACGATGCGCCGCAGGATGTGGTGGTGGGCGAAATGGCCCAGTTCGTGGGCCAGCACGGCCTCGACCTCGTCGGCGTTCAGGCGCGAGAGCAGGGTGTCGAAGAAGACGATGCGACGGTGGCGGCCAAAGCCGGTGAAATAGGCGTTGCCGTGCGCCGAGCGGCGCGAGCCGTCCATCACGAACAGGCCCGACAGGCCGAAATGGCAGCGCTGCGCCAGGGCGTGGATGCGCTGGCTGAGTTCGGGATCGTCCAGCGGAGTGAAGCGATTGAAGATTGGCGCGATGAAGCTGGGATACAGCCAGAGCACCAGCAGGTTGAAGGCCACCCATACGCCCCAGGCCCACCAGGCCCAGTCCGTGCCGGTCGCCCCCATGATCCACAGGATGGCCGCCAGCAGCGGGGCGCCCAGCGCCAAGGTGATGAGCAGCATCTTCAGGGCGTCGGTGAGGAACAGGCGCGGCGTCATGCGGTTGAAGCCGTAGCGCGCTTCCAGCCGGAAGGTGCGCCAGGCGGAAAACACCAGGCCGACCGCCCCCAGCAGGGCCAGCACGCAGCCGACCAGCGCCAGCTGGCGCCAGAGTTCGTGTTCGATCACGCGGCCCAGGGCGATGTCCAGGGCCTGCAGCCCGCCCAGCAGCGTCAGAGCCAGCAGGATGGCGGCTTCGGCGATGCGCTCGATCATCGACAGCTGGCAGCGGGCGACGGTGTAGTCGGCCGCCCGCTGGTGGCTTCGCAGGCTGATGTGGTCGGCGAATGCGGCCGGGATGGTGTCGCGGTGAGCCAGGACGTGACGGATCTGACGGCGGGCCAGCCAGTAGCGGATCAGCAGGTCGCCGATCAGGCAGGCGAGAAACAGGGAGGTCAGCATGTCCGTCCGGCCAATATGCGAAAATCGGGTTTTCAGTTGAAAGGATTATAGGTGATGGCTGCGAACGATCAGCGCCTGATCTGGCTGGATATGGAAATGTCCGGCCTGGATCCCGAAAAAGAACGCATTCTGGAAATCGCCCTGATTGTCACCGAACCCGACCTGACGGAAGTCGCCCAGGCCCCGGTGCTGGTGGTGCATCAGGACAACGCCGTGCTGGACGGCATGGACAAATGGAATCAGTCCACGCACGGCAAGAGCGGCCTGATCGAACGGGTCAAGGCGTCGACCCTGACCGAATCCAGGGTGGAAGACATCCTGCTGGAATTCCTGGCGCCGCTGGTCCCCGCCGGCAAGTCGCCCATGTGCGGCAATACGATCGGCCAGGACCGGCGCTTCATGGTGAAGTACATGCCGCGCCTGGAAGCCTATTTCCACTACCGCAACCTGGACGTCAGCACCCTCAAGGAACTGTCCCTGCGCTGGAAGCCCGAGGTCTACCGCAGCTTCACCAAGGCCAGCAAGCACGAGGCCCTGGCCGACATCCAGGAATCCATCAATGAACTGAAGCACTACCGGGAACACTTCCTGCGCCTATAGGGGGATCGGATGTCTGGTTCGGGCATTGCCGGCATCGGCACGGATCTGCTGCGGGTGGATCGCATCGAGCGCATCTACGCGCGGCACGGGGACCGCTTCGTGCGGCGCGTGCTGGGGCTGGACGAACAGCAGGTGCACGCCCGGCGCCTGGCGCGCGACCCCCGGCGCGGCATCCTGTACCTGGCCACCCGCTTCGCCGCCAAGGAAGCCTTTTCCAAGGCCATCGGGCTGGGCATCCACATGCCCATGACCTGGTCGCGGGTGCAGATCCTGAACCGCCGGGGAGGGGCGCCGGAAATCCATCTGTCGGGTCCCTTGAAGGACTGGTACGATGCCCGCTTCGGGCGCTCGCACGTGTCCATGACCGATGAATCCGACATGGTGGCCGCCTTCGTCGTGGTCGAAGGCCGGCCGGAATCCTCGCCCGATGGCCGGCCCTGACCCGCGCGGGAACTTGCAACGCGGCATGGCCGGCGCGCACGCCGGCCCCGGCCGTGCGAACTAATCAGACGGGACGTTAGAACCTTCATGCAGAATCGCTTACCCCCCGGCCCCGTCATGGTGGACGTCGCCGGCCTGGAACTGACCGACGCCGAACGGCTGCGCCTGCGCCACCCTCAGGTGGGCGGCGTCATCCTCTTCGCCCGCAATTTCGCCGACCGGGCCCAGCTGACGGCCTTGTGCGCCGCCATCCATGCCGCCCGCCAGGAACCCCTGCTGATCGCCGTCGATCACGAAGGGGGCCGCGTGCAGCGCTTCCGCACGGACGGCTTCACGCCGCTGCCGGCCATGCGGACCCTGGGCCACTGGTACGAACAGGACCCCCAGGCGGCCCTGCACGGCGCGACGGAAACCGGCTTCGTGCTGGCCAGCGAACTGCGGGCCTGCGGGGTGGATTTCAGCTTCACGCCCGTGCTGGACCTGGATTACGGCGTCAGCCAGGTGATCGGCAATCGCGCCTTCCACGAAGACCCCGCCGTGGTGTCCCTGCTGGCCCGCGCCCTGATCCAGGGCCTGGCCCGGGCGGGCATGGCGGCCTGCGGCAAGCATTTCCCGGGCCATGGGGCCGTCGCGGCTGATTCCCATCACGCGATTCCCGTGGACGACCGTGCGCTGGCCGACATCCTGGATGCGGACGCGGCCCCCTATGGATGGCTGGGCGACCTGGTCCTGCCCGCCGTGATGCCGGCGCACGTCATCTATCCCCAGGTCGCGCCGGAACCCGCCGGCTTCTCGCGCCGCTGGGTGACCGGCATCCTGCGGGAACAGTTCGCCTACGACGGCGTGGTGTTCTCCGACGACCTGACCATGGAAGGCGCCAGCGTGGCTGGTGATATCCATGCCCGCGCCCGCGCGGCGCTGGAAGCGGGCTGCGACATGGTGCTGGTGTGCAACCGCCCCGATCTGGCCGATGAACTGCTGGCGGCCCTGGACGGCCGCCCCCTGGATTCCCAGGCCGTGCGCCGCATCCGGCGCCTGATGCCGACCCGCCCGTCCCCCGACTGGACGGGGCTTCTGTCCGACCCCAGGTATCTCCGTGCCCGAAGCCTTCGATCTGAAAACCTTTCTGACTGACCTGCCGCATCTGCCGGGCGTCTACCGGCACATCGACGCGGATGGCGAGGTCCTGTATGTGGGCAAGGCTCGCGATCTGAAGCGCCGGGTCAGTTCCTATTTCCAGAAGACCGGCCACGGCCCGCGCATCGAGCACATGCTGGCGCGGGTCGCGCGCACCGAGGTCACGGTCACGCGCACCGAGGCTGAAGCGCTGATCCTGGAAAACAACCTCATCAAGCGCCTGAAGCCGCGCTACAACATCCTGTTCCGGGACGACAAGTCCTACCCCTACCTGCACATCACGGACCACGAAGCCCCGCGCATCGTCTATTACCGGGGCAGCACCCAGGGCAAGGGGCATTTCTTCGGTCCCTATCCCAATTCCTGGGCGGTGCGCGAGACCATCCAGATCCTGCAGAAGGTCTTCAAGCTGCGGACCTGCGAGGACAGCGTCTACGCGCACCGCACGCGACCCTGCCTGCTGCATCAGATCGGCCGGTGCTCGGCGCCCTGCGTGAACAAGATTTCCCTGCAGGACTACCGGGCCGACGTCGAGCGCGCCATCCGCTTCCTGGAGGGCCGCACCACCGAAGTGCTGGAGGATATCGAGCGGCGCATGATGGCGGCGTCCGAGCGCCAGGATTTCGAGCAGGCGGCCGCGCTGCGCGACCAGATGCGGGCGCTGGCCAAGGTCCTGCAGCAGCAGACCATGGAGCAGGTGGGCGAGGACAGCGCCGACATCATTGCCGTGGAGATTTCCGGCGGACGGGTGTGCGTCAATCTGGCCATGGTGCGGGCCGGCCGCCACCTGGGCGACAAGCCCCTGTTTCCCACCCAGGCCCAGGACGAACCGGCCGAGGACGTGCTGGCGGCCTTCGTGGCCCAGCACTATGCCGACAACCCGGTGCCGCCCGTCCTGGTCTGTTCGCACGCCTTGCCGGATCCCGACCTGATCGCCATGCTGGCCGAGCAGCACGGCCACAAGGTGCGGGTCCTGTCGCGCCCGCAGGGCGCCCGCCGCGCCTGGCTGGAACAGGCCCAGCGCAATGCCCGCATGGCGCTGGCGCAGCGTCTGTCGGAGTCCAGCGCCCGCGAGGCCCGCACGCTGGCGCTGGCCGTGGAGCTCGACCTGGATACGGACGATGACGCCCTGGCGGCCCTGCACATCGAATGCTTCGACATCAGCCACACGGCGGGCGAGGCGACCCAGGCGTCCTGCGTGGTGTACAAGAACCACGCCATGCAGCATTCCCTGTACCGCCGCTTCAACATCGCCGGCATCGAGCCCGGGGACGACTACGCCGCCATGCGCCAGGCCCTGACCCGGCGCTATGGCCGGGTGGCCGACGGCGACGCGGACCTGCCCGACATCGTGCTGATCGACGGCGGGGAAGGGCAGGTCGGGGTGGCCCGCCAGGTGTTCGAAGAGCTGGGCCTGGACGTCAGCCGCATCGTGGGCGTGAAAAAGGGCGACCACCGCAAGGTCGGCCTGGAAACTCTGGTCTTCGTCGACGGCCGACCCTCCGTGGCGCTGGGGGTGGAGTCCGCCGCGCTGATGCTGGTGGCGGAAGTGCGCGACGAGGCGCATCGTTTCGCCATCACCGGCATGCGGGCGCGCCGCGCCAAGGCCCGCAACGTCTCGCGCCTGGAAGACATCGAAGGCGTCGGCCAGCACCGACGCAAGAACCTGCTGGCCCGCTTCGGCGGCTTCTCCGGAGTCGTGGACGCCAGCATCGACGAACTGGCGAGCGTGGACGGCATTTCCCGCCAGCTGGCCGAGCGCATCTATCACGCCTTGCGCTGAAGAATGCGGCAAGATGGCCTCATTCCGCCGGAATACCGCTGTTTTCCAGCATGCGGACGGCGTGCCGGCCATCGGCTTGGGGTAGTATTACGTCTATCATGCCGTTCAATATCCCCATCGCCCTGACTTGGCTGCGCATTGCCATGATCCCGCTGCTCGTGGGATTGTTCTACTTGCCGGATGCCTGGACCGCCTCCGGCTGGCGCGACAGCGCGGCGGCCATCGCCTTCATCGTGGCGGCCGTCACCGACTGGTTCGACGGCTATCTGGCCCGGCGCTGGAACCAGACCTCGGCCTTCGGCGCCTTCCTGGACCCGGTCGCCGACAAGCTGATGGTGGTGGCGGCGCTCCTGATCCTGCTGGACCTGGGTCGCGTCGATCTGCTGATCGCCCTGGTCATCATCGGACGCGAGCTGACGATTTCCGCCCTGCGCGAATGGATGGCGAAGATCGGCGCCAGCAGCAGCGTGGCCGTGCATCGCCTGGGCAAGTTCAAGACCGCCGCCCAGATGGTCGCCATTCCCTGTCTGCTGTACTGGCAGCCCATCCGGGGCGTGTCCACCCACATCATCGGAGCCGTCCTGATCGTCGTGGCCGCCATCCTGACCGTCTGGTCGATGTGCTATTACCTGCAAAAGGCCTGGCCGGAAATCCGGCGCCGCAGCTGATCGGTCTTCCACTTCCCATCCGTCATGGCTAGAAAGCTGAGTCTCGCATGCATCTGGCTCCTGGCACTCCTGTGCTACGGGGTCCCCTACCTGTTCCTGGATCGCGTCAACGCCTGGTACGGCAGCTTCCTGTTCTGGACTCTGGCCGGCGCATTGGTGATCGTCCTGAATCTCGTCGCCACGCGCGATTTCAGGGAGGACGAGGAATGAGCGCCGGCTCCCTCTGGATCGGGGTGGCCGTCTACCTGGCGATCGCCGTCTATGTCGCCTGGCTGTCGCGGGGCGGGTCCGCCAAGGGCGGCGCGGTCAGCATGTCCGACTACTTCCTGGGGGCGCGACGCTTCGGCGGCTTCGTGTCGGCGCTCAGCTACAGCGCGACCACGTACAGCGCCTTCATGCTGGTGGGTCTGGCGGGCCTGACCTACAAGGCGGGGGTCGGGGCCTTCGGCTTCGAGATCGTGTATTTCGTGGGGGTTTCGCTGGTCGCCGTCTTCGGGCCGAAGTTCTGGCGCGTGGGCAAGGCCTACGACTTCATCACGCCCAGCGAAATGCTGGGCCATCGCTACCAGAGCAAGCCCGTGGCGGTGTCCATGGCGTTGAGCAACTGCCTGTTCCTCATCCCCTACGCCGCCGTGCAACTGGCCGGGGTGGGCTATCTGCTATCGGGCATGAGCCACGGCGCCATCGGCTTCACCACCGGCACCGTCTTCGCCACCCTGGTGGCGCTGGTCTTCTCGTACATCGCCGGCATGCGCTCCATCATGTGGACCGATGCCCTGCAGGCGCTGTTCATGCTGGTCTCCGCGACGGCCGTGGCCCTGCTGGTGGTGCATCAGCTGGGCGGGCTGGGCGTCATGTTCGACCGTCTCAGCCAGGCGCCGGGCGATGTGCTCACGGTGCCCGGCCCCGGTTTCTTCTCGTTCGCCACCTTCCTGGGCCTGACGCTGCCCTGGTTCTTCTTCAGCCTGTCCAATCCGCAGGTCAGCCAGCGCCTGTTCATGCCCAGGAGCCTGTCGGCCCTGCGCCGCATGCTGATCGGCTTCCTGTGCTTCGGCCTGATCTACACCCTGGTGTCCGTCACCTGGGGCTTCAGCGCGCTGATCGCGCTGCCCGGCCTGTCCTCGCCGGATCTGGCCACTCCGCGCCTGCTGGGCTCGGACATGGTGCCGCCCATCCTGGCTGAAATCGTCATGATCGGCATCCTGGCCGCGGCGATTTCGACGATCGATTCCATCATGCTGACCCTGTCGTCCATGCTGTCGCGCGACGTCTACGCCCACGCCGCCGGGCATCGCGACGAGGCGCGCCAAGTGCGCTTCGGAAAATGGGTGCTGGCCGTCATCGCCGTGCTGGCGCTGCTCTTCGCCGAACTGCGGCTCAATCTGATCGCGGTGCTGTCGGTGGCGGCATCCACCGGCCTGGCGGTCGTGGTGCCGGCCATCATCGGCGCGTTCTACTGGCGGCGGGGCACGGCCGCCGGTGCGCTGGCCAGCATCCTGGGCGGCAGCGCCGTCGTGCTGGTCCTGTTCGCCACCGGCCTGCGGCCGCTGGGCCTGTCGGCCGGCGTATGGGTGCTGCCGGTTTCGGCGGCGCTGTTCATCGGGGTCAGCCTGTTCACTCGGGCGCCCGTGCCGACGGCGGATGAATTCATGGCCGCCGCCAACCGGGGCCGCCAGTAGCCGGTTCCGTCGACGCCGTCCCCGGCCGGCCCCGCCGATCGGATCGGCGGCCTTGCGGGGCCGCGCCGTCGTCCGCCGTGTCGTCAGCGATCAGCGCTACTGGCGCAGCGTCCGGGTCTGTCCGATGTCTTCGGCTTGAAAATTGGCCCGCCAGGGGTTGATGTCCAGCCCGCCGCGCCGGGTGTAGCGGGCGTACACCAGCAGTTCTTCCGGCGCGCATCGCGCCATGATTTCCCCGTAGATCTTTTCCACGCACAGTTCGTGGAATTCGCCGTGGTGCCGCAGGGACACGATGTAGCGCAACAGTCCCGCGTGGTCGATGCGCGGCCCGGCGTACCGGATCTGCAGGCTGGCCCAGTCGGGCTGGCCGGTGACGGGGCAATTGGATTTCATCAATTCCGACACCAGGGTCTCGCGCACGAAGGGGGCGGGCTGCGACAGGACCAGGGTTTCCGGGGTCGGGGCGCCGGTCGGGGGGAAATCGATGTCCTGGTCGTCGATGCAGGCGCCGCGCAGCGGGGCGCAGCTCAGTTCGAATGCCGGGCGCACGGACAGGATCTCCACGTGGACGGATTTTCCGCTGGCGCGGCTGAGGTCCGTCTGCAGGCGCTGCTGCACGATTTCCGGGTACTCGAAGCGTTCGTCGTTGAAGCTGTTCAGATAGAGCTTGAAGGACTTCGATTCGATCAGGTTCGGGCTGCCGGCGGGGAAGGTGAACCGTCCCATGGCCGCGACCGGCCGGCCCCTGGCGTTCAGCCAGGACAGTTCGTAGGCGTTCCAGATATCGGATCCGTAGGGAGCCTGCGGCAGATCCAGGCCGGCGCGCGTGTCGGCGCGGGCGATGGGAAAGAGCAGGGACGGGTCGTAGTGATCGGATCCGGAGGAGGCGCGGCCCAGCGGGCTGTGTTCGAGCGAAGAAGACTGCATGAGGCGATTCTGTGAGGGCGCCGCTCAGGCGGCATCCCGGAGACGGAGGGGGGGCGTCGCGGCAAAGCCTGTCGCGGGCGGCTTCGATGCGGATCTCATTGTACTGCGTGCCGCGGCCTTATTTCATATGATGAAAATAGGGTTTTGGGATGTGAAAATTTCGTGCTGCGCCGCATTGATGTGTTTTTCATGATCAGGAAATTTATTTCGCAACATGAAATCAACTTCATAACTAATTGAATATAAAAAATAAAATTTTCTATCTTATATAAGACATAAGTCATGTGTGCACTGCAGCACAGGCGTAGACTGTTTTCAACGGTTTCTTGTTTTCACCTACTCAGGAGCAACATCATGACCTCTCGCGAAACGGAAGTGCGCAATCTGCAACGCAGCTGGGCCGAGGACGCCCGCTGGCAAGGCATCAAACGAGGCTACGGCGCCGACGAAGTCGTGCGTCTGCGGGGTTCGGTGGTGGTGGAACACACGCTGGCCCGCCGGGGCGCGGAAAAACTGTGGGATCTGCTGCACACGGAAGATTACGTCAACGCGCTGGGCGCCCTGACCGGCAACCAGGCCATGCAGCAGGTCAAGGCCGGTCTGAAGGCCATCTATCTGTCCGGCTGGCAGGTCGCGGGCGACGCCAACATCGCGGGCGAAATGTACCCCGACCAGTCGCTGTATCCGGCCAATTCCGTGCCCAGCGTGGTCAAGCGCATCAACAATTCCCTGACCCGCTGCGACCAGATCCAGTGGATGGAAGGCAAGAATCCGGGCGATGCCGGCTACATCGACTACTACGCCCCGATCGTGGCGGACGCCGAAGCGGGTTTCGGCGGCGTGCTGAACGCCTTCGAACTGATGAAGTCCATGATCGAGGCGGGCGCGGCCGGCGTGCACTTCGAAGACCAGCTGGCCTCCGTGAAGAAGTGCGGCCACATGGGCGGCAAGGTGCTGGTGCCGACCCGCGAGGCCGTGGCCAAGCTGGTGTCCGCCCGCCTGGCGGCCGACGTGCTGAACGTGCCCACGCTGCTCGTGGCCCGCACCGATGCCGAGGCCGCCGACCTGCTGACCAGCAACATCGACGAGAATGACGCGCCCTTCGTCACCGGCGAGCGCACCGTGGAAGGTTTCTATCGCACCCGCGCCGGTCTGGATCAGGCGATTGCTCGCGGCCTGGCCTACGCGCCCTATGCCGACCTGATCTGGTGCGAGACCTCCACGCCCAACCTGGAATACGCCCGCAAGTTCGCCGAGGCCGTCCACCGCCAGTTCCCGGGCAAGATGCTGGCCTACAACTGCTCGCCGTCCTTCAACTGGAGGAAGAACCTGGACGAGGCCACGGTGGCGAAGTTCCAGCGCGAGCTGGGCGCCATGGGCTACAAGTTCCAGTTCATCACGCTGGCCGGCTTCCATGCCCTGAACTACAGCATGTTCGAACTGGCGCACGGCTACGCCCGCACTCAGATGAGCGCCTTCGTCGAATTGCAGCAGAAGGAATTCGCCGCGGCCGACAAGGGCTTCACGGCGGTCAAGCATCAGCGCGAAGTGGGCGTCGGCTATTTCGACGCCGTCACGCAGACCATCGAAGGCGGCCAGTCCTCCACGACCGCGCTCAGCGGCTCGACCGAGGAGGCCCAGTTCGACGCAGCCCCTGCGGCGCACGTCGCCTGACCGTCACGACTGAGAGGGCGGGGAGGAAAGAGGGGTCCTCCCTGTGGTGTGCTTTCGGGAAGGCTTGGCCTTCCCGTTTTTTTGCCGTTGGGCCGCCCCAACGGGGGCGCTTGGGCTCGCTGAGGCGGGAATCCGGATCGCCGTGAAGCTTGATCTGTGTCAAGGCCGGGGTCCGCCGGGCTGACTATAGTCCGCTCATGCTCACGCCTTCCCTATTCACGCCTCCGCCGAACATGACCGACGCCATGCGCCGCGCCCGGCGGCACATGCTCGCCCGCACCGGACTGGCCTGGCTGGTGATGATGCAGGTCATGATGCTGGCCTTTCCGGGCTATCTGCGCCATGGCGCGCGCGCGCCCGACGCCCAGCGGTCCCTGGAGCAGGCCATCGTGCTGATGAACTGGCTCAGCCTGGTCCTGTGCGTGCCGCTGATTCTCTACTGCGCCTGGCCGGTGTGGCGCGGCGCGGGGCGCGCCTTGTCGCAGCGGCGCATCGGCATGGACGTCCCGGTGGCGCTGGGCATCCTCGCCGCCTTCATTCCCAGCGTCGTCGCCACCTGGCGCGACGCGGGGGAAGTCTATTTCGATTCGGTGTCCATGTTCGTGGCCTTCCTGCTGACGGCCCGTTTCCTGGAAACCTGCGCCCGCCAGGCCGTCAGCGGCCAGTCCCGGGACGGCCAGGACATCGGGCTGCTGCGCTCGGCCGACCGCCTGGCCTTCTGGTTCGTCTGCGTGCAGATCCTGCTGGCCGTCCTGGTCGGCCTGTACTGGTGGCGGGCGCAGCCCGACCAGGCGGTCGCCGTGACCGTCGCCCTGCTGGTCATGAGCTGTCCTTGCGCCCTGTCCATGTCGGTGCCCGCCGCCCTGGCGGCCCGTCATGCGGCGCGGCTGCGCGGGGACGCGGACGGCGCGCGCGATGCCGCCGGACTGGATCGCGCCATGCGGCGCGTCGCGCGCCAGAATCTTCACGGGTCCCTGGCCTGGCACCTGCTGATGACGCCGCTGGCCGCCTTCGGCTGGGTGCAGCCCTGGGTGGCCGCCATCACCATGTTGCTGTCCTCCCTGGCCGTCGCGGCCAATGCCTGGCGCCTGGCGCGCCCGGCGGGCGACGAGGCGTCGGGGCGTCGGCCGGGCGCGCGGTCCTCCGACGCGCTGGCGGGCTGAGGCCGGTCATGGATGCGCTGTTCCTGCTTCTGCCGATTTCCCTGCTGTTCGTCCTGGGAATCGGCGTGGCGTTCTGGTGGGCGATCTTCGCCGGCCAGTTCGACGATACCCGGGATGCGGCCGCCGCCATCCTGGAAGACGACGATCGCGGATGTTCCCGAACGGATTGATGTACATCAAGGCCGATTCCGGGCGCTTCAGAGATTATTCAGGTTTTCAAAAATCAATGTCTTAACCTTGTTCTGAGGGGAACGCTTATGGGCACGACCGGGCATACGGGAACACCGGCCGAAACCTTCAACTACGGCGTCGTCCGGCAGTTCACCATCGCGACGATTTTCTGGGGCGTGGTGGGGATGGCTGTCGGGGTGCTGATCGCATCGCAGCTGATCTGGCCGGAACTGAACTTCAATACGCCATGGCTCAGCTACGGGCGCCTGCGTCCGCTGCACACCAACGGCGTGATCTTCGCCTTCGGCGGCAGCGCCCTGTTCGCCACGTCCTACTACGTGGTGCAGCGCACCTGTCAGGCGCGGCTGTTCTCCGACCGGCTTGCGGCCTTCACCTTCTGGGGCTGGCAGGCCGTGCTGGTGGGGGCGGTGATCACGCTGCCCCTGGGCTATACCTCGACCAAGGAATACGCCGAACTCGAATGGCCGATCGACATCCTGATCACCCTGGTCTGGGTGGCCTATGCCATCGTGTTCTTCGGCACCATCGCCAAGCGCCGCGTCAAGCACATCTACGTGGCCAACTGGTTCTTCGGGTCCTACATCCTGACCATCGCCATCCTGCACATCTTCAACAACCTGGAACTGCCGGTGTCGATGTGGAAGTCCTATTCCGCCTACGGCGGGGTGCAGGACGCCATGGTGCAGTGGTGGTACGGCCACAACGCGGTGGGCTTCTTCCTGACCACTAGCTTCCTGGGCATGATGTACTACTTCGTGCCCAAGCAGGCCGGCCGCCCGATCTATTCCTATCGCCTGTCCATCGTGCACTTCTGGGCGCTGGCCTTCACCTACATGTGGGCCGGTCCGCACCACCTGCTGTACACCTCGCTGCCCGACTGGACCCAGTCGCTGGGCATGGCGTTTTCGCTGATCCTGCTGGCGCCGTCCTGGGGCGGCATGATCAACGGCATCATGACGGTGTCCGGCGCCTGGCATAAATTGCGCACCGACCCGATCCTGAAGTTCCTGGTGGTGGCGCTGTCCTTCTATGGGATGGCCACGTTCGAAGGGTCCATGATGTCGATCCGCACCGTGAACGCCCTGTCGCACTACACCGACTGGACGATCGGACACGTGCATGCCGGCGCCCTGGGCTGGGTCGCGATGATCACCTTCGGTTCGCTGTACTACCTGATCCCGCGCCTGTACGGCCGGGAAAGCATGGCCCGCCCGGATCTGATCAACCTGCATTTCTGGCTGGCCACGCTGGGGGTGGTGCTGTACATCGCCGCCATGTGGATCGCCGGCGTGATGCAGGGCCTGATGTGGCGCGCGACGGGCGCGGACGGCACGCTGACCTACAGCTTCGTGGAAGTCGTCAAGTCCACCTATCCCTTCTATTTCATCCGCATGGTCGGCGGTCTGTTCTTCCTGTCGGGCATGTGTCTGATGGCCTGGAACACCTGGCTGACCGTTCGCGGCCAGCAGCGGGTGAATCCCCTGGTGCCGCTGGACAGCCCCGACGTCCATGCCGTTCCCGCAACCGCCGTCCCGGCATCGGCCTGAGGAGTTGACCATGTCTGGTAGCAAGAAACGCTTTTCGCACGAATTGCTGGAACGCAACGTCGGCCTGCTGATCATCTTCAGCATCCTGGTGGTGTCCTTTTCCGGCCTGGTGCAGATCATCCCGCTGTTCTTCCAGCATTCCACGACGACGGCCGCCGAAGGCGTCAAGCCCTACGAGGCCCTGCGCCTGGTCGGACGCGACGTCTACATCCGCGAAGGCTGCGTGGGCTGTCATTCGCAGCAGATCCGCAAGCTGCAGTCGGAAGTCCAGCGCTACGGCCCGTACTCCATCGCCTCCGAATCCGTGTACGACCATCCCTTCCTGTGGGGTTCCAAGCGCACCGGTCCGGACCTGGCCCGCGTGGGGCAGCGCTATTCCGACGAATGGCACCGCATCCACCTGCGCAACCCGCGCGACGTGGTCAAGGAATCCAACATGCCGGCCTATCCCTGGCTGCAGGGAAACACCGTGGAAGGCGCCGACGTGCAGGACCGCATGAAGGTCCTGCGCACCCTGGGGGTGCCCTATACCGACGCGGAAATCGCCGCAGCGCCCGCCGCGCTGAAGGGCAAGACCGAGGAAGACGCCGTGGTCGCCTATCTGCAGGGTCTGGGCGTGGGGGGCCGCGCCGTGGCCGAACAGACGATGAAGAATGGGGGCCGCTGAGATGCTCGCCGTGATCAATGGACTGGTGACGGGGCTGGCGATGCTGACGTTCGCCGGAATCGTCTGGTGGGCCTGGTCGGCGCGTCGCGCCGAGGCCAACCGGCAGGCGGCGCAGCTGCCTTTCGCCCTGCCCGAGGAATATCAGAACGACAAGAATGCCGGGGATACCCATGAGTGATTTCATCAGCAGTTTCTGGAGCTACTACATCGCCGTCATCGCGCTGGGCGGCATCGTCTGGTGCGTGTACCTGCTGTTTTCCCAGCGCGCCTGGCTCAAGCGCGACGTCAAGGCGGTGGAAAGCACCGGCCACGTCTGGGACGGCGACCTGACCGAACTGAACAATCCCGTGCCGCGCTGGTGGACGGTGATGTACCTGCTGCTGTGCGCCTTCGCGCTGGGCTACCTGGTGCTGTATCCGGGGCTGGGCAGCAACCCGGGCACCCTGGGCTTCACGGCCGGCAAGCAGGTGCTGCAGGAACAGGAAGCCCTGAACGCGCGGATCCAGCCCGTGTATGAGCGCTTCCGCGAGATGCCGATCCCCGACATCGCCAAGGACGACCAGGCGCGGGACATCGGCCAGCGCCTGTTCCTGAACAACTGCGCGCAATGCCACGGGTCCGACGCCAAGGGCGGGCGCGGCTTTCCCAACCTGACCGACGGCGACTGGCTGTGGGGCGGGTCGCCGGACCAGATCCTGCAGACCATCACCAAGGGTCGGCATGGCGTGATGCCGGCCTGGAGCGCCGCGATCAAGCCCGAGGACGCCTCGGCCATCGCCCAGTACGTGCGATCCCTGTCCGGCCTGGCGCACGACCCTCTGCGCCTGAATGCGGGCAAGCGCGGCTTCGAGACCTACTGCGTCGCCTGTCACGGCGCCGAGGGCAAGGGCAATCCGCTGGTGGGGGCTCCCAATCTGACGGATGGCGTCTGGCTGTACGGCAGTTCCGAAGCCACCATCGTCGAGACCATCCTGAATGGCCGCGACAACCAGATGCCGGCGCAGGAAACCCACCTGACTCCGGAACAGATCCGCCTGCTGGCGGCCTGGGTCTGGGGGCAATCGAACCGTTAAGAGAACGCAGAGGACATGATGGAGAAGGACACCCCCCAACAGGCCGCCACGCCCGCACCGCGTGACGATCCGGCCTGGCAGCCCGTGCGCAGGATCCGCAAGGGCTCGGGGGGCGGCACCTCGCCCCAGGTCGAGAAAGCCCTGGCCGAGGTGCGTTCCAAGATCTACCCGCGGTCCGTCCAGGGAAACTTCGCCCGCATCCGGGTGCTGATGGTCTTCCTGACCCAGGCGGTGTTCTACGGCCTGCCCTGGATCCAATGGAACGGCCGGCAGGCCGTGCTCTTCGACCTGGGGGCGCGGAAGTTCTATCTGTTCGGCATGGTGCTGTGGCCGCAGGACGTGATCTACCTGGCGGTGCTGCTGGTGCTGTCGGCCTTCGCCCTGTTCCTGTTCACCGCCATGGCCGGGCGGCTGTTTTGCGGCTATGCCTGTCCGCAGACGGTCTATACCGAACTCTTCATGTGGATCGAGAAACGGGTCGAAGGCGACCGCCTGGCCCGCATCCGCCTGGACGGGCAGCCCTGGAACGCCCGCAAGCTGCGCCTGAAGGCCACCAAGCACGCCTTGTGGGTCGCGTTGGCGCTGTGGACCGGCTACACCTTCATCGGCTATTTCGCCCCGATCCGCGAACTGGGCGCCCATCTGCTGGCCTTCGACCTGGGGGCCTGGCAGTGGTTCTGGATGCTGTTCTATGCCTTCGCCACCTGGGGCAACGCCGGCTTCATGCGGGAAGCCGTGTGCAAGTACATGTGCCCCTATGCGCGCTTCCAGAGCGTCATGGTCGACGACGACACCTTCGTCGTCACCTACGACCACGTGCGCGGCGATCCGCGCGGCGGCCGCTCGCGCAAGATCGATCACAAGGAAGCGGGCATGGGCGATTGCGTGGACTGCAGCCTGTGCGTGCAGGTCTGCCCCACGGGCATCGACATCCGCGACGGCCTGCAGTACATGTGCATCGGCTGCGGCGCCTGCGTCGACGCCTGCGATTCGGTCATGGACAAGATGGGCTACGAGCGGGGGCTGATCCGCTACACGTCGGGCAACGCCATCACCGAACGGCTGACGCAGCCCCAGGTGCGCCGCCGCATGCTGCGCCCGCGGGTGCTGGCGTATTCGGCCCTGCTGGGGGCCATCGCCATCGGCTTCGTCTTTTCCCTGGCCACGCGCACGACCCTGCGCGTGGACGTGATCCGCGATCGGGGCGCGCTGGGGCGTGAAGTCGCCGGCGGCCTGATCGAGAACGTCTACCGGCTGCAGATCATCAATTCGGCGGAAGAACCCGTGGAACTGGACCTGTCGGCCACCGGCGTGCCCGGCCTGCATCTGCAGACGGCCGATCAGGGCGTCAGCCGGGTGCGGGTGGACGGTTCCTCGAACCGCCTGGTGCCCGTGGTGCTGCAGGCGCCCGCCGGCGGCCTGGCGCCCGGCCTCCACGACATCCGTTTTGAAACCACCGGGACGCGGACGGGGGGCGACGTCACCCAGGTGGTGGAACAATCCAGTTTCTATGTCCCCCATTGATCAGGAAGCTATCATGCCATCCATGACGCGCGAAGAATTGTCCGAAGGCCGCCCCTGGTGGCGGCATCGCTGGCCCTGGCTCTTGTTGCTGGGGCCGGCGGTGGCGATCGTGGGCTGCGCCATCACCATCGTACTGGCCTTCCAGTCGTATGGCGACCAGGAGATCCAGGACGGCGGGGCGCGTCAGGGGCTGGTGGTGACGCCGCCCGCCCAGGCGGTGCGGTGAACGGAATCATCCAATTCGGGAGAACGGCTTTGAAGGCACGCAATCTGATGTGGATCCTGTGGCCCTCTTTTTTGATGGGCGGAGTTGCCAGCGGGATCGTGTTCGCCCTGGTGGATCCTCTGGATCTGGTGTTCATGGGGCAGTTCCGGGCCAGCCGCCCGACGGTGTACACCCTGGGATTCTTTCTGTTCTGGGGCGTGGCGGCGCTGTCCAGCGCGCTGACCCTGCGCATCGCCCCCAGGGGCGTGGTGCTGGACGAATTCGGCGATCCGGTGGACTGATCGTCAGCCGCAGTCCGCGCCCGACAGTTCCTGCAGGCCCGCGATGTCCAGGAGATGGACCTCGCGCTGCTGCACGCGGATCAGGCCCTCGCGGGCGAAGCGGGAAAACAGCCGGCTGACGGTTTCCAGGGTCAGGCCCAGGAAATTGCCGATTTCCTCGCGGCTCATGCGCAGGATGAATTCGTAGGGCGAATACCCCAGGATCTGCAGGCGCTGCGACAGGTTCAGCAGGAAGGCCGCCAGGCGCTGTTCCGAGCGCAGGCTGCCCAGGGCCAGGAGCTGCTGGTGCGAGCGGCTGATTTCCTTGCTCATCAGGCGGCGCAGCTGCAGGTTCAGCGTCGGCAGCTGGGGGGCGAGCTTGTCCATCTCGTCCAGGCGGATGATGCAGACTTCCGTGTCTTCCAATGCGATGGCGTGCGAGACCTGCTGGGCGTTCATCAGCCCGTCCATGCCCAGGATTTCCCCCGGCAGCAGGAAGCCGGTGATCTGGACCTGGCCGCCCGCGTCTTCGATCTGGGTCTTGATCGAACCGGAACGCAGCCCGTAGATGGCCTCGGCGGCGTCGCCCTGGCGGTACAGGGCGCCGCCCTTGGGCAGGCGGATGCGTTCCTTGATGAGTTCATCCATCTTGGCGACGTCCTGACGCGCCATGCCCAGAGGCAGGCAGATGGCGTTCAGCATGCAGGTGGAGCACCGGGTCGAATCGGGGGCAACCGGGACGCGCCGGAGCGTGGAGGTCCTGGAAGTCGGTCCGGAAGAGGAGGGATCAGCCAGCAAAATGAAACCCGTAAAAAGCGGTGCGGGAGGAAAGCCCCCACACATTGAAGAGGATTATAAGTTCTCTGCCGGGATAATTGGGGTTTGCAGCATTGTTTTGCCGGATTCTCCGGGGATGTCTTGCGATTTGTCGGCTTTCCGCCCGGCCCCGGGTTCAGAATGGCGCCGAAGAACGGTACAGTAGAGGCATTGACGGTGATGCTTCCACTGTCGAGAAGGCAAATATTTCGGCTTCAAACAACATTCGGGGGAACCATGTCATCGATCCGACATCTGCTGACCGGTGCGCTGCTGCTCGCGGCGGGGCTGGCATTCGGCCCGGCCTGGGCGCAACACGACGCCGCCGCGCATGGCGGCCAGCACACCGCCGCAGCGCCCGGCGGCCAGAGCGCCGCGGCGCCCGGCAGCCGGGACGTCACGTACAAGCCAGACGTCACCTTCACGCTGCGCACTTCGATCGCCGAGGGCAAGCTGGTCTTCATCGGCGCGCGGGGCGACATGGAGGGCCAGGTCAACCCGGACCTGAAGGTGCCCGAAGGCGCCGTGGTGCAGATCAATCTGGTCAACGGCGACGGGGCCACGCACGACGTCGCGGTGCCCGAATTCGGGGCGCATTCGGACCAGATTTCCGGCAAGAACGCCGCTACCGCCATCGTGTTCCGGGCGACGAAGAACGGCACCTTCGAATACCTGTGCACCTTGCCGGGTCACAAGGCGGCCGGCATGGTGGGCAAGATCGTCGTGGGCGAGCCGTCCGACGAGGTCGTCACCCAGGCTCCGCAGATCGCGCATGATCCCAGCCAGGTCGGCACCCCGGTGGGTAAGCGCGGGCCCCAGAAGGTCACGGTCGACCTGCTGACCACGGAAGTCGAAGGGCGCCTGGGCGACAGCAGCACCTATCGTTTCTGGACCTTCAACAACAAGGTCCCCGGTCCCTTCGTGCGCGTGCGGGTCGGCGACACGGTGACGATGAACATCACCAACGCCAAGGACAGCACCCACATCCATTCGATCGACCTGCACGCGGTGACGGGGCCGGGCGGCGGCGCGGCCGTCACCCAGGTGCCGCCGGGGCAGACGAAGTCCTTCACCTTCAAGGCCAACCACGTGGGGCTGTTCGTCTACCACTGCGCCACGCCCATGGTGGCCCAGCACATCACCAACGGCATGTATGGCATGATCCTGGTCGAGCCGGAAGGCGGCTTGTCCAAGGTCGATCACGAGTTCTACGTCATGCAGGGCGAACTCTATACGGCCCAGACGCACGGAGCCAGCGGCCTGCAGGAGTTCTCGCTGGAAAAACTGCTGGCGGAGAACCCCGAACACGTGATGTTCAACGGCTCCATGGATTCGCTGACCAAGATCTATCACATGACCTCCAACGTGGGCGATACAGTGCGCATCTTCTTCGGGGTGGGGGGGCCGAACCTGACGTCCAGCTTCCACGTCATCGGCGAAGTCTTCGACAAGGTCTATGACCAGGCCTCCCTGACCAGCAAGCCGCTGACCGACGTGCAGACCACGCTGGTGCCGCCCGGCGGCGCCACCATGGTGGAATTCAAGACCGATTATCCGGGTCGCTACCTGCTGGTCGATCATGCCCTGTCCCGGGTGGAAAAAGGCGTGGCCGGCTTCCTGACCGTGAAAGGCAAGGCGGATGACACGATCTTCCACAGCGACGAGGCCATCGACCCGAATTCCGGGCACTGACCGCCTGTCCCGATCTTCCCGGCCGTGAACGGGCCCCCGCCAGCAGCGCTGCGGGGGCCCGTTCCGTATGGACGGCCGCGATCGGTCGTCCGTGGCGTGCTGCGCGGGCGGACTTGCGGCAGCGGCGACCGGCGAGCGGAAGTTTCTTGACCGATATGATTCATGGCCTTATCATTTCAACTGAAATTAATTTATCAGGATCTCGAATCGTCATGGATACACAAATGGATGCGCAGCAGGCTTACGACCTGCGTATCTTGCGGGCTCTGCGCCGGATCACCCGCGCCGTCGCCCTGCATTCCCGGCAGCTGTCGGCCTGCAGCCACATCACAGGCCCCCAGCTCATTTGCCTGCGCACCGTGATCGACAGGGGGCCGATGACCGCCACGGCCATCAGCCGCGAGGTCCACGTCAGCGCCAGCACCGTGGTCGGCATCCTGGATCGACTGGAAGACAAAGGTCTGATCGTTCGTGAACGCGGGCGGGCCGACCGCCGCATCGTCTTTGTCAGCGCCACCGACGCCGGGCGGCAGCTGGCCCACGACACGCCCTCGCCGCTGCAGCAGAAGCTGGCCGACTCGCTCAAGGCCTTGCCGGAACTCGAGCAGGCCACCATCACGCTGTCGCTGGAACGCGTCGTCGATCTGATTGAATCCGGCACGGGGCTCCCGCCCGGCGCCGATCCGCAGTCGCCCATGCTGGATGTGCCGATCACCGGGGTGGCGCCCGAATCCGGGTTGGTGGTTTGACTCGGGAGTCCGACCCACGCGGGGCGCCGCCGATCCGGCTGCGCCCGCCCTGCAGGGCCGATGGGCCGGCCTTGCATGCTCTGGTGGCGCGGTGTCCGCCGCTCGATCTGAATTCCGTCTATCTCTATCTGCTGCTGACGGAACATTTTTCCCGAACCTGCATCGTGGCCGAGGACGACCGTGGCGTCCTGGGCATGGTGTCGGCGTATTCGCCGCCCGGGCGTGACGACGTGCTGTTCGTCTGGCAGGTGGCTGTGGATCTTCGCGCGCGGGGCCTGGGCCTGGGGCTGCGGATGCTGCGGCAGTTGCTGCAGCGTCTCGGCGCACGCCCGGTCCGTTGGGTGGAAACCACCGTGGGGCCTGGCAATCAGGCGTCCCGGAGGCTGTTCGCCCGCCTGGCGGACCAGATGGACGCCCCCGTGCAAGAGTCGGCGCTGTTTGAATCGGCGCTTTTCGGGGCCGGCGCGCACGAGGCGGAACCGCTCCTGCGCATCGGCCCGCTTTCCTTGTCGGCAGTGAACTGAGTTGCTGTCGTCTATTCGAACGTCAACAAGGAGGAACCCATGGATTTGAAAATTTTTGACCGGATGGAGTCGGAAGTCCGAGGCTACATCCGGTCGTTTCCGGTGATTTTCGCCAAGGCGCGGGGGTCCGAGCTCTTCGATGAGGCGGGACAGCGCTATATCGATTTCTTCAGTGGCGCGGGCACGCTGAACTACGGTCACAACAATCCTGCCCTGCGCGAGCGGATGGTGGATTATCTGTCGTCCGATGGCGTGGTGCACGGCCTGGACATGGCCACCAGCGCGAAGAAGTACTTTCTGCAGACCATGGACCGGCTGATTCTCAAGCCGCGCGGCCTGGAATACACCCTGCAGTTCACCGGTCCGACCGGCACCAACGCGGTCGAGGCCGCCTTGAAGCTGGCGCGCCAGGTCAAGGGGCGACAGAACATCATTTCCTTCACCCACGGCTTTCATGGCGTCTCGGGCGGGTCCCTGGCGGCCACGGCCAACCAGAAATTCCGCAAGGCGGCGGGCATGGCCCTGGGCAACACCAGTTTCATGCCCTTCGACGGCTATTTCGGGCCGGACGTCAACACCATGGCGTATCTGGAGCGCATGCTCGACGACCCCAGCAGCGGTCTGGACCAGCCCGCCGCGGTGATCGTGGAAACTGTCCAGGGGGAAGGCGGCGTCAACGTCGCATCCCAGCACTGGCTGCGGGATCTGGAGCGCCTGTGCCGGCGGCACGACATGCTGCTGATCGTCGACGACATCCAGGTGGGCTGCGGGCGGACGGGCAATTTCTTCAGCTTCGAGACGGCCGGCATCTCGCCCGACATCGTCACGCTGTCGAAATCCCTGTCCGGCTTCGGACTGCCCATGTCGCTGGTGTTGTTCAAGCCGGAGCTGGACATCTGGGAACCGGGCGCCCACAGCGGCACGTTCCGGGGCAACAATCTGGCCTTCGTCACGGCGGCCCAGGCCATGGAAACCTATTGGTCGGATGCCGCCCTGTCGGAAAGCATCGCCGCCAAGGAACGCCTGGTGCGCGACTGGCTGGAGAACCTGGCGCACAGCTGCCGGGGAGCCGGCCTGGGCGTGCGCGGCCGCGGCCTGATCCAGGGTCTGGTGACGCCCGTGGGCGACGACCTGGCCAACCGGATCGCGCATCGCGCCTTCGAGCAGGGCGTGGTCATCGAGACGTCCGGCGCGCATGACGAGGTGCTGAAGGTCCTGCCGGCCTTGACGATTCCGTATGAGCAACTGGAGCAGGGGCTGGAGGTGATCGAGCGCAGCGCCAATGAAGTCCTGGCCTCGCTGGGCAAGCGGCCTCGCGTGCTGAAAGTCGCGGGAGGCCGCTCATGATCGTGCGCCATGTCAACGAGGTGCTCGGCACCGACCAGGAGATCGTCACCGACAACTGGACCAGCCGTCGCGTGCTGCTGGCCGACGACAGGATGGGGTTTTCCTTTCACGAGACGATCATCTTCCCTGGGACCGAAACCCACATCCATTACCAGAATCACCTGGAAGCCGTGTGGTGCATCGAGGGCGACGGTGAAATCGAAACCATCGCCGACGGCCGGAAGTATGCCCTGGGGCCGGGGGTGGTGTATGCCCTGGACCAGCACGACGAGCACTGGCTGCGCGGCGGCGTCGAGCCGCTGCGCGTGATCTGCGTCTTCAATCCGCCCCTGACGGGGCGCGAGGTGCATGACGCCTCGGGCGTCTACCCGCTGGAAGCCGCGGGATGAGTCCGGACACAGAGCCGTCCCTGCGGACGGCTCTGTGCCTGACGAATTTGTGAAGGAGGTATCTATGATGAAGGATTGTTATGTGTCCCGCACCGGCCGCGACGCGGCGCTGATTGCGCGGTGCGATCCCGTCATCTACGAAGGCGGCCGCTATGCCCGGGCGCTGGAGCAGGAACAATTGCAAGCGTATGAGCAGGACGGCTTTCTGATCCTGCCCGACGTATTCGATGCGTCCGAGGTCGGCGCCCTGCGCGAGGAAGCCGTCGCGCTGGAGCACGATCCCGCCGTGCGCGAGGGCGAGGAGGTCATCCGCGAACCGGGCGGCGACGCCCTGCGGTCGATCTTCCGGGTGCATGAGCTGGGCAGGCGCCTGGCCGATCTGCCCCGCGATCCGCGCCTGCTGGATGTGGCCCGCCAGATCCTGGGGTCCGAGGTCTACATCCATCAGTCGCGGGTCAATATGAAACCCGCGCTGGACGGCAAGGAGTTCTACTGGCATTCGGATTTCGAGACCTGGCACGTGGAAGACGGCATGCCGGCCATGCGGGCGCTCAGTTGTTCCGTGCTGCTGACGGACAACACGCCGTTCAACGGGCCTCTGATGCTGATTCCGGGATCGCACCGGCAGTTCGTGGCCTGCGTGGGGGAAACCCCCGAGGACAACTACAAGAAGTCGCTGCGCCGCCAGGAAGTCGGCGTGCCCGATCCGGTCAGCCTGCGCCTGCTGGCCGAGCAGGGCGGCCTGCGCGCGGTCACCGCGCCGGCGGGTTCGGTGGTGTTCTTCGATTGCAATACGCTGCATGGCTCCGGCGGCAATCTGTCGCCCTGGCCGCGCAGCAATGTGTTCATGGTCTACAACAGCGTGGACAACCGGCTGGTGGCGCCGTTTCACGGCATGGATCCCCGGCCCGAACACATCGCGGCCCGCCGCAGCGCTGCGGCGCTGGAGCCTCTGGCGGTGGCCGCTTAAGAAGGGCGGGAGCGTTCAGTTCCCCCCTTGCCGGGTTTCCAGGAAGTTCTTCAGGAAATCCCGGGTGCGCTCTTCCCGAGGATCCGTGAACATGACTTCGGGAGGCGCTTCCTCCACCACCACGCCCTTGTCGAAGAAGCAGACGCGGTCCGAGATCTGGCGGGCGAATTCCATTTCGTGCGTCACCAGCAGCATGGTCAGGTCATGTTCCTCGGTCAGGCGCTGGATCACGGTCAGCACCTCGCCCACCAGTTCGGGATCCAGCGCGGAGGTCGGTTCATCGAACAGCATGATGTTCGGCCGCGTCGCCAGGGCCCGGGCGATGGCCACGCGTTGCTGCTGGCCGCCCGAGAGCTGGCTGGGAAATTTTTCCGCATGCTCGGTCATGCCCACCAGATCCAGGTATTCGTAGGCCCGCTGGCGGGCTTCCTCGCGCGACAGGCCCAGCACGTGGATGGGGGATTCGGTGATGTTGCGCAGCACCGTCATGTGCGGGAACAGGTTGAACTGCTGGAACACCATGCCCATTTCCTTGCGCATCGTGCGCAGGTGGGCTTCGCTGGCGGGCACGGGCTGGTCGTCGCGGTATTCGTGCCATAGCGGTTTGCCCGCCACGTGGATGAGGCCGCCGTCGATTTTCTCCAGCGTCATCAAGATGCGCAGGACCGTCGATTTTCCGGATCCGGACGGGCCGATGATGGTGACTTTTTCACCCTTGGCGACCTGGAAGTCCAGTTCGTCAAGGACGATGGCGTCGCCGAAGCGCTTGACGACCTTGTCCATCACGATGATCGGGGATGCCGATCCGGCGGGCGCCGCGCTTGCCGTTGCGGGGGGGGAAGGGGATGCGTTCGTCAAAAGAGTCTCCTGAAGCTTGTGGGGAGCGGGCCGGGCGCGTTCACCCGCGCAGGGGAATGCCGCGCTTGGGCAGGTGTTCGTCCAGATAGCGCACGCCGGCCGAGGCGATCAGGGTGAGGATCAGGTAGAGCGCGCCGACCATGGTCAGCGGCACCATGTAGTTGAAGCTGCGGTCGCCGATGATGCGGGCCACGTTCAGCATTTCCAGGATGGACACCACGGACAGGACGGGTACGTCCTTCATGATGGACACCAGGTAATTGCCCAGGGCCGGAATGATGCGCGGGATGGCCTGCGGCAGGATGATGACGCCGAAGGTGCGCAGCGGCGAAATGTCCAGGGCGCGGGCGGCTTCGGTCTGGCCGTGGGTGATCGATTCCAGGCCGGCGCGGTAGACTTCCGACATATAGGCGCTGTACTGCACGCCCAGCGCCAGGGCGCCCGTCAGGAAGGCCGGCAGCACCAGGCCGTATTCGGGCAGCACGTAGTACAGGAAGAACAGCTGCACCAGCAGCGGGGTGTCGCGCAGGAACTCCGTCAGCAGGCGCGCCGGCCAGGCGATCACGCGCAGGCGGGCGCTCTTGAGCGCGGCCAGGACCAGGCCCAGGGCCGCTCCCACCACGAAGCCCAGCAGCGTGGCTTCGATCGTCACGACCAGGCCGCGCAGCAGGATGGGCAGGATGGACCAGGCGAAGACCCAGTCGTTGGCGGTGTTCCATTCGATGCCGAACAGCATGGTCAGGTCCTCCGGCTGCGCCAGCGGCCGACGCGGGTTTCCAGGGTGCGCATGAGGCCCGCCAGCACCAGCGCCATGCCGAAGTACATCAGCAGCAGCAAGGTATAGACGGACACGCTGTCCTGGGTGAAATTGCGGATGCGTTCCGCCTGGAAGGCCATGTCGCCCAGGCCGATCAGCGAGACCAGCGCCGTATCCTTCAGGTTCTGCACCGCCAGGTTGCTGAAGCTGGGCAGCATTTCGGGGACGGCCTGGGGCAGGGCGATGCGCCACAGGGTCTGCCGGGGCGTGAAATCCAGGGCCTTGGCGGCTTCGTACTGGTTGCGCGGGACCGCCTGGATGGCGCCGCGCACGACTTCAGCCCCGTAGGCGCCGATGTTCAGGCTGAGCGCCAGGGTGCCGGCCACGACCGGCGGCAGGCGCAGATCGATGCCCAGCGCCTGGCCCAGGACGGGCAGGGCGAAGAACAGCCAGAACAGCTGCACCAGCAGGGATGTGCCTCGGAAGACTTCGATCAGCGCGATGGACGTCCAGCGCCATGGCCGGTTGCGCGACAGGCGCCCGATGCCGAACAGGAAGGAGAACAGGCCCCCCAGGATGGTGGAGTACAGGGTCAGTTCGATCGTGACCCTGGCCCCCATCATCAAGGGGGTCAGATAGGCCAGCCAGTCCATGACGGGAGGCGGCTCAGCCCTTGCACAGCTGGGCGGTGCTGCGGTCGAAGGACTTGGCCGCGTCCTCGGACGAGAAGCCGTACTGGGTCATGATCTTCTTCCAGTCGTCGGTCTTCTTGAATTTGGCCAGCTCCTTGTTGACGGCGTCGCGCAGCGCCGTGGAGTCCTTGGCGAAGGCGAAGCCGCCCCAGCTGCGCACCGGCTGGCCGTCGACCACGGGGTCCTTGAAGTGCTGCGCGGCTTCCACCTTGCCTTTGCCCTTGTCCGCCAGCTGGCCCACCGTCAGGCTGGTGGCGGCATAGCCGTCGGCTCGTCCTGTCGAGACCGTCGAGATCGCGTCGGCGTTGCTGGAGATCGTCACGATCCGGTCGGCGGGGACCTTCAAGGCCTGCAGCATTTCCAGCTGATCCGCGCCGGCCATGATGGCGATCTTGTTGCTCGATTTGGCGAAGCTCGCGTAGTCGTGGATGTTCTTCGGGTTGCCCTCGGCCACCAGCAGGCCTTCGCCGTAGGAGCTATTGGGTTCGGAAAACGCGATCTGCTGGCAGCGCTGCGGCAGGATGGCCATTTCGGCGGCGACCATGTCGTAGCGGTCGGCCTGCAGCCCCGGAATCAGAGAGCCGAAGCTGGTCGTGGTCCATTGGATGTTCTTGATGCCCAGGGCCTTGGCGATGTGCGCGGCGACGTCGGGGCCGGCGCCCTTGGCCTGGCCGCTCAGGTCCATGTACCCGTAGGGGATTTCATTGGCGACCGCGATGCGGATCGTGCCGGATTTCTGGATGGCCGCCAGGTCGGCGGCCTGGGCGGTCGCCGCCAGGCCCAGAGCGCCGGCGGTGAAGGCGGCAGTCAGACAGGTTTGCAGTGCTTTCTTCATATGAGTCTCCTGGTTCTGCGAGGGAGGCGCGGGTGTGCGGCCCGGCGAGTCCCTCTCTATGGACAGGTTATGTATGCACGTCAAATAATTGTTGTGCGAACGATACATTATAGAATGATTAGTGTACTAATCAATTTACGAAGAATGAATCGGCGGATGCGCCAGGTCCGGAAATGGGCGGCGGGTCGGCGCCGTCCCGGTCGGACTGACGAACGTTTCCCAGTGCGCGCCGCCGCAGTTCTTGCCTGCCTCTTTTCGCTGTGCTAGGATTATTGAATGCACGCGATCCCCTATTTCTTTTATTTTTTTACGTTTCCAACGCCGCTGGTGCTGGAAGGGAATCGCTGTACATCCAGGTAGTCAACAAATTCCCCAAAAGCCGCCGGCGCTGCCAGGCGGCTTTTTTGTTGTCGCCCCGGGCCCCGGATTCATGATTGGAGCAAGACCGTGTCACACAATACCGATGATATTCGCATCCGAGAAATCCGCGAGCTGGCCCCGCCCGCCCATGTGATGCGTGAATTTCCCTGCACACCGGCGATTTCGCGCACGGTGCACGACGCTCGGCGCGCCGTCCACGAAGTGCTGACGGGGGAAGACGACCGGCTGGTGGTGGTGATCGGGCCCTGCTCCATCCATGACACGCAGGCGGCGATGGAATATGCCCGGCGGCTCGCCGAACAGCGCCAGCGGTTTTCGGCGGACCTGGAAATCATCATGCGGGTGTATTTCGAGAAACCCCGCACCACGGTGGGCTGGAAGGGGCTGATCAACGATCCCGGCCTGGATGGCAGCTTCGACATCAACCAGGGCCTGCGCACCGCGCGCGAGCTGCTGATCGACGTCAATGCCCTGGGCCTGCCCGCGGGCTGCGAATTCCTGGACATGATCACGCCGCAGTACATCGCCGATCTGGTGTCCTGGGGGGCCATCGGCGCCCGCACCACCGAAAGCCAGGTGCACCGCGAACTGGCGTCCGGGCTGTCCTGCCCGGTGGGCTTCAAGAACGGCACCACGGGGGACACGCGCATCGCCATCGACGCCTTGAAGGCGGCCTCCAATTCCCATTATTTCCTGTCGGTCACCAAGGGCGGCCATTCGGCCATCGTGGCCACGCGCGGCAACGAGGACTGCCACGTGATCCTGCGCGGCGGCAAGACGCCCAACTACCAGGCCGAATTCGTGCAGGCCGCGGCCGAGGCCCTGGACAAGGCGGGCATGCGCCAGCGCGTCATGGTCGATGCCAGCCACGCCAACAGCCATAAGGATTACACCCGGCAGCCGGAAGTCATCGAGGACATCTGCCGCCAGGTCGAAGGCGGCGACGCGCGTCTGTTCGGCGTCATGGTCGAAAGCCATCTGGTCGGCGGACGCCAGGATCTGGTCGCGGGCCGCCCCTTGGTGTATGGTCAGAGCATTACCGACGGCTGCGTGGACTGGGACGTGTCGGTGTCGCTGCTGGAGCGCCTGGCCGCCGCCGTCCAGGCCCGCCGCCAGAAACTTTCCCGGGCGCGTTCCGAATCGGTCGGCAGCGCCGCCTGATCCGCTCCCGGCAGGCCGGCCGCCGGCCGCCGGCCGCCGGGGCCCACCCGTCTGTTTTCAGGATCGATGATGGATATCTCGTCGTTTGCGCCGCAGCCGCGTCCCTTGCCGGCCGGCTTCCTGTCCGCCTTGCAGGACCATTTCGGCGAGCGCTGCTCGACAGCGCAGTCCGTGCGCGACCACCATGGCCGCGACGAATCCCCGTATCCCCCCATGCTGCCCGACGCGGTGGTGTTCGCGCAGTCGGTGGACGACGTCGTCTGGGTGGCGCGGCATTGCCACGCCCATGACGTCGCCCTGATTCCCTATGGGGCGGGTTCTTCGCTGGAGGGCCACCTGCTGGCCGTCCAGGGCGGGGTCAGCCTGGACCTGTCGGGCATGAATCGCATCCTGACGGTGCATGCGGAAGACTTCACGGCCACGGTGCAGGCGGGCGTGACTCGCAAGCAGCTGAACGAATCGCTGCGCGACACCGGCCTGTTCTTCCCTATCGATCCGGGGGCCGATGCCAGCCTGGGCGGCATGTCGGCGACCCGCGCCTCGGGCACCAATGCCGTGCGCTACGGCACCATGCGCGAGAACGTCATGTCGCTGAAAGTCGTGACTGCGGACGGCCGGGTGATCGAGACCGCCAACCGGGCGCGGAAGTCCTCCGCCGGCTACGACCTGACGCGCCTGTTCGTGGGCAGCGAGGGCACGCTGGGCATCATCGTGGAAGTCACCGTGCGCCTGTATCCGCAGCCCGAAGCCATTTCGGCCGCCATCTGCAACTTCCCCGACCTGGATTCGGCCGTGCGCAGCGTCATCGACGTCATCCAGATGGGCATTCCGGTGGCCCGGGTCGAATTCATGGATGCCGGGGCGGTGCGCGCCACCAATCTGTACAGCCGCCTGACGCTACGCGAATCGCCGCTGCTCCTGTTCGAATTCCACGGCAGCCCCGCCGCCGTGCGGGAACAGGCCGAGTCCGTCCAGCAGATCACGCGCGAGCACGGCGGGCAGGATTTCGACTGGGCGGAACGCCCCGAGGACCGCAGTCGCCTCTGGACGGCGCGGCACAATGCCTATTTCGCCGGCCTGGGGCTGCGGCCCGGCTGCCGGGCCAGCACCACGGATGTCTGCGTGCCCATTTCCCGGCTGGCCGAATGCGTGGGCGAAACCGCCCGTGAACTGGACCAGGCGTCGTTTCCCTATACCATCGTCGGCCACGTCGGAGACGGCAATTTCCACGTCCTGATGCTGCTGGACGCCGACAGCCAGGCCGAATGGGCGGAATCCGAACGGCTCAATCAGCGATTGGTGGAGCGCGCCATCGCGATGGAAGGCACCTGCACCGGCGAGCATGGCGTGGGCCTGCACAAGCAGGCTTTCATGCAGGCGGAACACGGCGCCGATGCCCTGGACGTCATGCGGTCCCTGAAAGCCGCGCTGGATCCCCGCAATATCCTCAATCCGGGCAAGATGCTGCCGCCGGCAGCCTGAATCCAAAGGACCTTTCATGGACGTTGCTTCTCCGGCCATCGCATCGCAGGCCATCGTGCCGGATTTCCCCGGCTTCCTGGCCAGCATCGGAGCCGAACTGCCGGCGCACTGCATCCTGACCCGGGTGGATCAGACCCGGGCCTACGAGTGCGACGGGCTGGCCCTGTACCGGGAATTGCCCCCGGTCGTGGTGCTGCCTGAAAACGAGGCCCAGGTCATCGCGCTGCTGAAGGCCTGCCGCGAACACAATGTGCCGGTCGTGCCCCGAGGATCGGGCACCGGCCTGTCCGGGGGGGCGACTCCGCATCCCCAGGGCGTGGTGATCGGCCTGGCCAAGCTGAACCGCATCGTGCGCCTGGATCCGCAGTCCTGCACTGCCGTGGTCGGCCCCGGGGTGCGCAACCTGGCGATTTCCGAAGCCGCCGCGCCGCACGGCCTGTACTATGCGCCCGATCCGTCCAGCCAGATCGCCTGTTCGATCGGCGGCAACGTCGCGGAAAATTCCGGCGGTGTGCATTGCCTGAAATATGGCTTGACCGTGCACAACGTCCTGCGCGTGCGCATGGTCACGATCGAGGGCGAGGTCGTCGAGCTGGGCGGCGAGGCCCCCGATGCGCCGGGCCTGAACCTGCTGCAGGCCTTCATCGGGTCCGAGGGCATGCTGGGCCTGGTGACCGAAGTCACCGTGCGCCTGATTCCGCGTCCGCAGCTGGCCCGCGTGGTGATGGCCAGCTTCCCCAGCGTCGAGTTGGCCGGGCAGGGCGTCACGCGGGTGATTGCCGACGGCATCATCCCGGCGGGCCTGGAACTGATGGACAAGCGCTCGGTGCACATGGTCGAACCCTTCGTGCAGGCCGGCTACGACCTGGATGCCGAAGCCATCCTGCTGTGCGAATCCGACGGCACGCCCGACGAGGTGGCCGAGGAAATCAGCCGCGTCGAAGCCCTGCTGCGGGAAGTGGGCGCGACCCGCCTGCAGGTGTCCGAATCCGAGGCCGAGCGCCTGAAGTTCTGGGCCGGGCGCAAGAACGCCTTCCCGGCCGCCGGACGCATTTCGCCCGATTACTATTGCATGGACGGCACCATTCCGCGCCGCCACCTGGGGAGGGTGCTGAGCGCCATCACCGGGATGGAGACGCAGTTCGGCCTGCGCTGCTCGAACGTCTTCCATGCCGGGGACGGCAATCTGCACCCGCTCATCCTGTTCGATGCCAACCAGCCCGACGAGGTCGAGCGCGCCGAGGCCTTCGGCGCCGCCATCCTGGAACTCTGTGTCGAGGTCGGCGGCACCATCACGGGCGAACACGGCGTGGGCATCGAGAAGATCAACCAGATGTGCACGCAGTTCTCCCGCGAGGAACTGGATGCCTTCTCGGCCTTCAAGCGCGCCTTCGATCCCTATGGCCTGCTCAATCCCCTGAAGCTGATCCCCACGCTGGTGCGCTGCGCCGAGTATGGAAAAATGCACGTGCATCAGGGCGAGCTGCGCTTTCCCGACATCCCCCGTTTCTGAAGTGGTCCCATGGAATTCGTCCTGTCTGAACTGAGCGAGCAGGTGGTCACGGCGCGAGCCGCCAAAAGATCCCTGATCATCCGGGGCGGCGGCACCCGCCTGTTCTATGGCGAACCCGTCCCCGACGACGACACCGTCGGCCGGCTCGATCTGTCCGCCTATCACGGGGTGGTCGGCTACGAGCCGTCCGAACTGGTCCTGACCGCCCGGGCGGGCACGCCCCTGGCGGACATCGAATCGCTGCTGGCCGAGCAGGAACAGATGCTGGCCTTCGAGCCGCCGCGTTTCGGAGCCGCGGGCACCCTGGGCGGCTGCGTGGCGGCCGGCCTGTCGGGACCGCGCCGGATGGCGGCGGGCGCCCTGGCGGATTTCGTCCTGGGCGCGCGCCTGCTCAATGCCGACGGCAATGTGCTGCGTTTTGGCGGCGAGGTCATGAAGAACGTGGCCGGTTACGACGTCTCCCGCCTGCTGGCCGGGTCGCTGGGGGTGCTGGGCGCCCTGGTGGAGGTCTCCATCAAGGTCGTTCCCCGGCCCCGCAGCGAGGCCACCCGGGCGCTGGAACTCGACGAGGCGGACGCCTTGCGCCAGTGCCTGCGGTGGCGGTCCCGGCCGATTCCCGTGTCGGCGACGGCCTGGGTGCCGGGCGAAGCGGCCGGGGCGGGGCGCCTGCTGGTCCGCCTGTCGGGCAATGAGTCGGCCGTGCGCCAGGGCCAGGAGGCCATCGGCGGCGACGCGGTGGCCGACGATGAGGCGCAGGCGTTCTGGCTGGGCCTGCGCGATCAGACCCATGCCTTCTTCCGCCAGCGTCCCCTGTGGCGGCTCAGCCTGCCGCCGCGCGCGCCCGCCCTGGACCTGGGGCCGACCCTGCACGAATGGGGCGGCGGCCTGCGCTGGCTGGCCGGCGAGCAGGATGCCGAGGCCTTGCGGGCTCGGGTGCAGGCCCTGGGCGGTTCCGCCTGCCTGTACCACCGCGGCGGGGTATCCCGCGACGTGGCGACCTTTCATCCCCTGGCGGCCGGCGTGATGCAGATCCACCGGCGGCTCAAACAGGAATTCGATCCCAGCAGCGTCTTCAATCCGCGCCGCCTGGTGCCCGAATTCTAAGGACACATCATGCAAACCCAACTTGCCGACTGGGCGCAAGGCACGGATTTCGGCCAGGAGGCCGATGCCGTCCTGCGCCGCTGCGTCCATTGCGGCTTCTGTCTGGCGACCTGTCCCACCTACCAGATCCTGGGCGACGAGCTCGACAGCCCGCGCGGACGCATCTACCAGATCAAGCAGGTGCTGGAAGGCGTCCAGCCCACCTACGTCACGCAGCAGCACCTGGACCGCTGCCTGACGTGCCGCAATTGTGAAACCACCTGTCCTTCGGGCGTGGAATACGGGAAGCTGGTGGACATCGGCCGCCAGCTGGTCAGCGAGCGGGTCCAGCGCCCCTGGCACCAGCGCCTGCTGCGCAAGGCCTTGCGGCGCCTGATGCTGTCGCCGGCTTTCGGCCCCCTGTACCGCCTGGGCCGCTGGGTCCGCCCCGTCCTGCCGGCCGTTCTGCAGGGCAAGATCGCCGTGCCCAGGCCGGCGGGGGCCTTGCCCGCGCAGGCGCGGCGCCATGCCCGCCAGGTGCTGATGCTCAGCAACTGCGTGCAGCCCGCCATGATGCCGTCCATCGACGCCGCCACGCAGCGCGTCCTGGACGCCGTGGGGGTGGGCGCGCGCTTCGCGGCCGGGTCGGGCTGCTGCGGCGCCATCAACTTCCACCTGGACGCCCAGGAAGAAGCCCGCCAGCAGATGCGGGCGAACGTGGATGCCTGGCTGCCCCTGCTGGAATCCGGCCAGGTCGAGGCCGTGGTGGTCAATGCGTCCGGGTGCGGAGGCATGATCAAGGACTACGCCCACCACCTGCAGCATGATCCGGCCTATGCCGAGCGTGCCGCGCGGCTGATGCCCTACGTGAAGGACATCGCCGAGTTCCTGGCGCCCATGGCGGCGGACGTGCGCGCGAAAATGCGCCGCGCGCCGGGCCGCAGCGCCTTCCATCCGCCCTGCACCCTGCAGCACTGGCAAGGCCTGCGCCCGCTGACCGAACGCCTGCTGGCGGACCTGGGCTTCGATCTGCAAGCCTTCGGCGAATCCCATCTGTGCTGCGGCTCGGCCGGCACCTATTCCATCACCCAGCCGGCCTTGTCCAAATCCCTGAGGGACCGCAAGCTGCAGGCCATCCAGGAAACCCTGCCCGATACCATCGTGTCGTCGAACATCGGCTGCATCTGCCATCTGCAAAGCGGCACGGATACGCCGGTGCGGCACTGGATCGAAACCGTGGACGAGGCGATGCATGGCTGATGCGGGCATGCTGGAAGCCGCCATGCCGGCCCCCGGGGCGCGGATCGTGGTGGGGATGTCGGGCGGGGTGGATTCCTCCGTCACGGCCTGGCTGCTGAAGCAGCAGGGCTATCAGGTCATCGGCCTGTTCATGAAGAACTGGGAAGACGACGATGACAGCGAGTACTGCTCGTCGCGCCAGGACTGGCTGGATGCGGCCAGCGTGGCCGACGTGGTCGGAGTCGACATCGAGGCCGTCAATTTCGCCGCCGAATACAAGGACCGGGTCTTCGCCGAGTTCCTGCGGGAATATTCGGCGGGCCGCACGCCCAATCCTGATGTGCTGTGCAATGCGGAAATCAAGTTCAAGGCCTTCCTGGATCACGCCATGAGCCTGGGGGCGGACTATATCGCCACGGGCCACTACGCCCGGGTGCGGCGCGTCCGGACGGCGGACGGCCCGCGCACCCAGCTGCTGAAGGCCGTCGACGCCAGCAAGGATCAGAGCTATTTCCTGCATCGCCTGAATCAGGCGCAGTTGGCCCGCACGGTCTTTCCCCTGGGGGAAATCCGCAAGACCGAGGTCCGCCGCATCGCCCACGAGATCGGCCTGCCCAATGCGGCCAAGAAAGACTCCACGGGCATCTGTTTCATCGGCGAACGGCCTTTCCGCGAATTCCTGAACCGCTACCTGCCCACGCGGCCGGGGCCCATGCGGACCCCGGAAGGCCAGGACCTGGGGAGGCACCAGGGCCTGGCCTTCTACACGCTGGGCCAGCGCAAGGGCCTGGGGATCGGCGGGGTGCGGGGCGCCCAGCGCGACGACGGCACGGCGGACGCCTGGTACGTGGCCCGCAAGGACCTGGCCGCCAATGTCCTGTACGTCGTGCAGGGCCACGATCATCCCTGGCTGCTGACGCCGACGTTGACCGCCCAGGACGCCAGCTGGGTGGCGGGCGAGCCCCCCGCGCCCGGCGCCTATGGGGCCAAGACCCGCTATCGCCAGGCCGATGCGGCGTGCGCGCTGACGGTGCGCGACGCCGGGGCCTTCGAACTGTCGTTCGATGACGCCCAGTGGGCGGTCACGCCGGGACAGTCGGCCGTGCTGTATGACGGCGACGTCTGCCTGGGCGGCGGCGTGATCGCGTAGCGCTGATCGTACGGTTTGCCGGTCCGGAAAAGCATCAGGCCTCCGTGGAGGCCTGATGCGCGTTCGCCGGTCGGCTCAGGCGGCCGGCGGCCGAGTGGACACGAAGGAGGGCCGGGCGTCCAGCTTTTCAGCCAGCCGGGCCAGGTTGGCGTGATGGGCGCGCCAGTTCAGATCGGGACTGCGCAGGTCCAGATAGCCCAGGGCCGCGCCCACGGCGATGTCCGCCAGGCACAGGTTCACGCCCGTGCAATAGGGCTGTTCGCCCAGCAGGCCGTTCATGTAGTCCAGCGCCGCGTGGATCTTGGCGGTCTGGCGCTTGACCCAGTCGGCGCTGCGCTGCGGTTCCGGGCGTCGATGGGTCTCCATGAAGGCCGCGGCGGCGGCGTCCATGATGCCGTCGGCCGTGGCTTCCCAGCGTTTGACGGCGACCCGTTCGCGGCCCGGGGGCGGAATCAGGCGCCCGACCGGCGAGAGCGTGTCCAGGTATTCGACGATCACGCGCGAATCGAACAGGGCTTCGTTCTCGTCCAGGATCAGACAGGGAACCTTGCCCAGGGGGTTGTAGGCGGTGGTCTGCGTGTTGGACGACCAGGGGTCGTCCAAAACCAGTTCGTAGTCGAGTTTTTTCTCTGCCAGCACGATCCGGACTTTGCGGACGTAGGGGCTGGTCAGGGAACCGATCAATCTCATGGCAAACCGGGGGTAGTCTAAGGCTCAAAAAGTATATCAGGGCCGGGCCGTGATCCGGGCGCCGGGCCGGCCAGATCCCGTTTTTGAGGGGATTGGGCGGGCAGGTGTGGTATATCCGCCCAAAGCCTTGACACCGGGGGTGAATGTTAGAATCGCAGCTTGGCCGGGTTGCCGGCTTTCTCCCGGGCCGCTGGCCGCCCCTTCATTCATTATCCAACATGCAGATCGATTCCACCTTGAGCGCCCTGAACGCGCTGTCGCCCCTGGATGGGCGCTATGCGGCGAAAGCCGATTCCTTGCGGCCCTTTCTGTCGGAAGCCGGTTTCATGGCGCATCGCGTCGAGGTCGAGATCGCCTGGCTGATCGGTCTGTCGGATGCCGGCCTGCCGGAACTGCCCGCCTTTTCGCCGGCCGCGCGGTCACGGCTGCAGGCCCTGGTGCGGGACTTTTCCGAAAGCGACGCCGCCCGCATCAAGGCCATCGAGCGCACCACCAATCACGACGTGAAGGCCGTGGAATACTGGCTGAAGGAACAGGTGGCCGACGATGCGGAACTGTCCCGGGCCGCCGAATTCATCCATTTTTCCTGCACCTCGGAAGACATCAACAACACCTCGCATGCCCTGATGCTGGGCCGGGCCCGTTCGCAGGCGGTCGTGCCGGCGCTGGAATCGGTCGTGGCGCGGCTGCGCGAACTGGCCCGCCAGCATGCCGACCAGCCGCTGCTGTCGCGCACGCACGGCCAGCCGGCGACGCCCAGCACCATGGGCAAGGAACTGGCCAACGTGGTCGCCCGCCTGGACCGCGCCCTGGACGCCATCCGCGCCGTGCAGCCCCTGGCGAAGATGAACGGCGCCACCGGCAACTACAACGCGCACCTGGCCGCCTATCCGGACATCGACTGGCCCGCCTTCGCCGGCGGGGTGCTGGGCGGCCTGGGCCTGACCCAGAATCCCTATTCGATCCAGATCGAGCCGCACGACTGGATGGCCGCGCTGTTCGACGCCATCGCCCGCGCCAACACCATCCTGCTGGACCTGAACCGGGACGTCTGGGGCTACATCGCCCTGGGGTATTTCAAGCAGCGCCTGAAGGACGGCGAGGTCGGCTCGTCCACCATGCCGCACAAGGTCAACCCCATCGACTTCGAGAACTCCGAAGGCAACCTGGGCCTGGCCAACGCCATGCTGCGCCACCTGTCGGAAAAGCTGCCGGTCTCGCGCTGGCAGCGCGACCTGACCGACTCCACGGTGCTGCGCAACCTGGGCGTCGCCCTGGGCTACAGCCTGGTGGCCTACGACGCCTGCCTGCGCGGCCTGGGCAAGCTGGAACTGAACGCCGCCGCCATCGACGCCGACATCGACGCCTGCTGGGAGATCCTGGCCGAGCCCGTGCAGACGGTCATGCGCCGCTACGGCCTGCCGCAGCCCTATGAACAGCTCAAGGCCCTGACGCGCGGCAAGGGCATCACCCAGGACGCCCTGCGCGAATTCATCACCGGCCTGGATCTGCCGGCCGAACCCAAGGCCCGCCTGCTGGCCATGACGCCGCGCAGCTACATCGGGCTGGCCGCCCAGCTGGCCCGGGCGATCTGACCGTGCGGGGCGATGGCGTCATGTTTCATGGAAATGACGCCGTTCGGCCTGCCTGGCGCATTGCGGTTTTGCGTCGCATCGGAAATGGGTGTATAGTTTCGTTCTTCGCAAAACTTGCGACGGGCAGTTAGCTCAGTTGGTAGAGCAGCGGACTCTTAATCCGTCGGTCCAGGGTTCGAGTCCCTGACTGCCCACCAGAATTATTAAGGACTTAGAAGCGATTCTAGGTCCTTTCTTTTTGCTCGTATGAGCCGGTTTATGTGCCGCTGGCGCATATCCAGTGGTTTCAGGCGCCGATTTTCCGATCGTTCGAGGCTACAGATTCGCGCCAGCGCTGCTTGACGTAGATCTCTGTGGTGGCCTTGTCTTTGTGCCCGCACAATGCCTGGATGCGCTCGATTGGCACGCCGGCCAGTCACATGTCTGTGGTGCCTTTGCCCTTTAGGCCGCGGAATCCGAACGCCTGCAGCGACGGCATCTTCTGCCGCGCCTTTTTTTTGGGCGCGGCGCAGCATAGAATCAAGGCCGCTGTAGATGTACGCCTCATCCTTGCCCCTGCGGCGCTGCTTGTGCGCGATGGGACGATGCAGCACCGGGACATTCCCCACAGCTGTCTCGACCAGGGCCAGCAGTTCGCCAGTCAGTGCGATCTCCAGGATGCGGCCGGTTTTGTTCTGCTCGACGCGCAGCACCTTGTCGTCTGCCTTCTGCCGGATGTTCGCCGGCGTCCATCCGATAATGTCGGACTCAGGGCGCTGCAGGGTCGCCGTCGTTTCGTTCGCTCATAGGTCGTTCCCAAGGTGGATTGCCAACATCCCGCGATCCATGATCGATAGGGCGTTCTGGCCGTTCATGATTCGGCGCAGCTCGGCTTCGCCGCCCGAAATACCGGCGACTGCCGCCACGACATCGAGATTTCCTTTCTTGTCGGCGTTTCGCAGGGCTGCGCGGATGCGGTCGTCTTGCCGCTGATCGGTGATGTCCATGTCATTTCCTTATCTGGTGGGCAGGCACTAGCGCATCCAGCGTGACAGATGATGTAGTATTTGGTTTCATTGGAATTTGGGCGAAAGCTCATACCGTCCAGCCTGGTTCCCCTCGCCTCAGTGGCTGGAAATTGACACTGCAATAGAAGGGGAAGGCCTGTGCTCGGTCCCCCAGGCTCATTAAGGGTCTCCGAGTGATCTGTTTTTGGAGGAAGCTATATGCAATCCAAAAATGCAGGCAGCTTGTGCAGCACCGATCTGCGAAACATGTGCATGGCTACGTCATCCCTGATGACTGCCGCGCCGGTGGTGGGTCTTGGTGGCGTGCCGGCCGTGATTACGGCGTTGCTGGTTGTGGTGACGCTGTACTTACTAATGCGGTCTTAAGCTGAGAGTTGGCGGAGACAACCCCTCCGCCTCTTCCTTACTTCGTGCCCAGGCGCATTTCACCCAGGGCGGCCACCAAGTCGTCGAGCATGCGCGCCAGTTCGCCCGAGATCAGGGCGAAATCGGCCTCGAACTTGCTCGGCTTCGTGGGTGGCCTGGGCGTCCTGGTGCTCCTTCAGCACGTCCAGCGGGGCCACCCGCTTGATGTCCAGGGTGTCGGTCAGCACGAAGGACACCCGGTCGTTCCAGGTCATGGCCAAGCGCGTGCATTGCTTGCCGGCACTGATATGGCGACGGGCCTCGTCAACATCGACCGTCTGGCGCTGATAGCGCACTGAGGCCCGAGATTCGCCGGTGGACTGCAGTTGGGTGTCCTGGTCGATGGTGAAGCCGGCGGGGGCCTCATCTTCGGATAGCCACAACGTCATGGCGGCCGCCGGCGACATTTCCACGTGCAGGTGCACGATTGGAAAGGGCGTCAGCGTCTTGGCCAGCGGGCCCAGGACCTCGTCAGATTGCGCGGCCGCCGATGCGTCGATCACGAGCCAGCCGCCCTTGGTGTCGATCCAGACGCGGGTATCGCGCTGGGTGACGAAGGCCTTGGGGAGCAGTTCCATGGTGACTCGCTCCTTGATCTCCTTCATTTGCTTGCGGCCCGGTTTGTAGCCTTGCTGCCCCTCGATAAGTCGGGAGAGTTTGCGGGCGGCCTGGTTGATGACGGACGCGGGCAGCAGGCGATTTTCCGTGCGCAACTGGATCAGCATCTGCTGGCCTTTCAGCGCGTCGCCTTGGAAGTAGACCAGCATGCCGTCAGCATGATCTGGCGGCACCCAGCCAGATGATTGTGAGTCCTGGCTGCTGCACGGCTGGAACCGGGCTGCGCACAGCGCGTCATTCAGGCCGGAGACGGTCAGATCGTGTCTCGGTGCCAGGCGGAAGATTTTCAGATTTTTGAACCACATTGGGATATCTCCAGGTGCGATCGGTCGCCGATCAGGGGATCGGGATTGGACGAGGGGGAGGGCTGGGCGAGATGTATCATTCCCCCACTCTGGGAGGGATTGCCATGAAAGGTCATTTAGGGGTCGTGCTGCGCGTGTTCCAAGCCATGATCTACGCTCGCGTGGATCGCATAGATATCTGGTGGCGCTACAAAATTGCTGTTTCTGATCGATATCTTATTGAGCGCCGACGGGAAAAGCCGATTAGGCCCCGCACGGAAGAGGATCGGCGCAATGACGCTAAAGCGCTGAGGCTCTGGAAGGCGTATGAGACATTCTTAGAGCATCAGCAGATCATGAGCGCGTCTGCACGCTATGGTGTTCTTTTGCCTTCACAAGATGACGAGGACCTCTATGAGAAGGATGATGATGGGAGCCCTGTTCGTCTAGGTTCGGCAGGCAAGGCACGGTTTTGGAATGAAATACGAGTGGCGAAGCGAGAGCGCGTCCGGCACGCGAAAGAGACGGCTCTAGCCATCACGGGCGTTCTGGGGGCGGTCATTGCTCTTATATCTTTGCTGAAATGACCTCTAGAGTGGTCGTGTACACAAATCATCCGACATATCCGCCAGCCGGCCGCCCGGCGTCTGTTGCCCCATGGGCTGACGGGGGTTCTTGCGGCCCTTGTGGTGGCACCTGTTTCTTGTGACTTAGCGGAGGCTGAGATGCTAGAAGTGATTGACGGATTCACGGTCGATCGATCGTGGGTTGAGATGGAAAAAGGAAAGTTCTATCCGTCCATCGATGCGCGCCTGACAAGGGAAGATGGATCAATCTTGATAGGGTTCCGTCATATCCATTCGATGGGAGCCTTCAGCACACGCGGCACGGCCGCGCATGCTGCTGGGTTGGTGAAAGTTCGCGGGATCGTTACCGACGGGCTACGGGTCATCATCAAGATTGATGCGCTGTAGTCACCGAATCCGCAACGACTCCCCCTGGACAACTCATCAAACTGGGCGAGCAGGGAGAGCTGACCAGCAAGGATCTTGCCGAGGGCCTGCTGCGCGTCGGCGAGCAGATCGACGCCGAGTTCGAGCGCATGCCCAAGATCTTCGGGCGCGGCATGACGCTGATCCGCAACGCCTGGGGCCGGTTCATCTGGCAGATGAACCGCGCCAGCGCGGCCAGCGAGAGTTTCTACGCCATCTCCAAGCTGATCTCCGAGAACATGACGGAGATTGTCAAGGTCGGCGCCATGGCGCTGCTGGCGGCCGGCGTGATGCGGCTGCTGCCGCTGCTGAAGAAGATGCGCGGCGGGGCCCGGGCAGTGCTGTGGCCGTTTCTGCGCATGTGCGCCATCCTAGAGGCCATCCGCCTGATCGGCGACGACGTGCTGACGTGGCTGCGCGGCGGACGCTCCGTGCTGGGCGGCATCATCGGGCGCTCCGAGGAATGGAAGGAGCAGATCGACTGGGTGAAAGGCGTTCTGGATTCGATCAAGCGCCTACTGGGTGACGCCGGCAAGTCCACAGAAGAGTTCGCCAAGAAGTGGGGCACGGTCGGGCTGCTGGTCCTGGGGATTGATGCAATCCTGGGCGGCTCGCTCAGGAAGTTCCTGATGTGGATCGTGTTTACGGCTCTGCCAGCGTTCGCCAAGGAACTGAACCTGATCGCCACGACGCCGGCCGGCGTCGTGGCGATGTGGGTCGCTATTGTCGTGGGCTTGAAGTGGATCTACGACAACGCCGATAAGATCGCCGACAAGCTACGCACGGCCTTTGGTGGGGCGCTCGGGGATATCGAGAAGAAGGTTGAAAGCCTGGCCCAGAATCTGAAAGGGGTTGGCACTTGACTGGGTGAAGGATTGGGCGGGTCGGGTTTCTGGCAAAGACCTCAATGATGGGCTGAACAGCATGCTCAACCCTGATCGCTATAGGTCGGGGATTCAGCGCGGAAGCGGTCCGATCAGCACCCAGGACAATCGGAAGACGGAGATCACCATCCAAGGGGTGCCTGGCAATCCGGCCGTCGTTGGGCGCGCGGCGGAGGAGGGGGTGAGGCGTGGGTATGGGGCTTCTGGGTCATGGGCCCCGCATATTCAGCGCCTAACGTAGAGGTCGCGCCTTAGCGCTTGACGGCCCCTTGGGCAGAGCCTGCATAAGCAGGACGCCCGCGGGGTTGCTCAGATCCTTCTCATGCGTTACCAGATACCCCACAAAGATCTCTTTGGATTTTTTCATGCTGAGACCTTCGATACATAGGTATGGATCTGCGCCGGTTGCGCTCGCTTGCCAAAGCATGGCGCCGATGGAGCCTTCTATAAATGCGTCGCAGGCTGCAGATCCGAACAGGTCCTCAGTGCAGATTTTTTTACATATCTGCCCCCGTGTGGAAGCCGTAGTCATGCGCTGTTGGTTCTGCCGCCCACGCCCCAGACCCAGCTAGCGCCATGAGGATGCCTGCGAGGAGTTGCTTCATTGATGTGCCCCTGTAAACTCTTGTAATGGGTTTGATTATAGGGGAGGCATGATGAAGCTAAAGATGGTATTGGCTGGTCTCAAAGGAGCTGTGCAAGGGGCCATGTTTAGTCGGCCGGAACATCTGAGATATGCCGATGTGTTGAGCGCTGCTGTAGAAGACGGCGTTCTGACAGAGGATGAGCTTGACGAAATCAGGGCCGCCAGGGATGCGGCCGGCGGAGAGATTCCGAAAGCCAAGAAGGTGGCCGTTTTTCGTCAACTGCGAGATGCGGTTCTGGATGATGGCGTGGTGACGCAAGATGAGCTTGAGTCCGCCCAGTGGCTCGCCAGCATCCTGGGGATTACGCATGACGAGGCTGCCGGGGATCTGGCCAAACTGGAAACCCTGATGCGTGCATGCGCTATTTCGGAGGGTCGAGCAGAACCGATAGACGTAGGCGGCGTTCGGCTTCAGAAAGCGGAGGTTGCATGCCTGAAAATCGACGCCACCCTGATGGGCGTGAAGAAGCGCAGGGTCTATGTGGGCGGTAGCCAGGGAGTCAGTTTCCGCATTGCGAAGGGCGTCTCATATCGCGTCGGGGCAATTCGAGGCCATGCTGAGACGGTGGAAGAGGATGTGGTCGAAGCCGAAGGCGATCTGATTGTGACGACGAAGCGGCTCATTTTCTCCAGTCTAGAACGATCATTCACGGTCGCCTTAGGAAAAATCGTGAATGTGAACCTATATCTTGATGGCGTTATGGTTCATAGCGAGTCGAGACAGAAACCGTATTTCTTCCTCTTCCCTAATAACGACGGAGAGTTGTTCGGGGCCGCGTTGAGTTGGGCTGAAACACAGCAAGCCTGATAGCCGCGTTACACCAGACCACACCAAGCCGCCTACGGGCGGCTTTCGACATCGATCTGAAGTTGTTGTTCGGGGCGCCGCTCCTGCGTGTGATGGAAAATGGTGCTGGAGTGGCGTGGTAGCTTTAGGGCGTGCACGCGGGGAAGGACAACCCTTCGGGGGCGCTCTTATTTCGCCAGGAGGGTGCCCGTGAAGAGTTGCGCCATATAGATGTTCCTATCGGTTTGTTTTTATAGCCCGCTAATAGTTTTAAAAATTACTCTAAGCCTCTTGTTTTTCGTTCTTCTGTCACGATATTGTCATCCGATGGGCCGCTTTGGACCTCGTTTTCGTATACCGCATTCGGGTTCGGCATGTACATCGTTTTTGCACAAATATTCCCGTCTTGATAGATTATTTCGCCTTGGCCTTGCTCGATATATTTGTTAATTATTTTTGCTTCGCAAAAATCAGCGATATCTGACATTAAATCGACGGATATTCCGTTTTCTTTTATGAAATAAAAATCATCCTTTGATAGTTGTGAAATAATTATCTCAAATTTTACTTTCCAGTACTTTTCTTGTGTGCCTAACTGTGCGGAGATTTCCTTTATTGTTATTTCTTTTTTTATCGCTTCGTAGCTCTCAATTAGGCTTCTCGTCCCCCTCCAGGCTGCTGCGGCTCGAGTTGGTTTTCCCTCTTTGTGGAGAATATCAAAGGCTTTCTCAAGGCATAGTTGCGCTGTTTCCTGAGATTTGCTCTCTGAATCCTCTTTTATTTTGCTTTCTACAAATTCAATTTGCTTTGCCGTTTGGATCGATCTGTGTATGGAGGCTACCAAGGCCGTTAAGGGTACGGACATAGCGAGCATAGTAATAGGAAGCTTGCTTGACGCAATGAAATTCTGATAGCCTTGTTCGTTAAGTTGTATGGTTTTTTCCAACCATACGAAACTGCCAAAGAATAGGAATGAGCCAAGAGGCCAGCATATGGCAACCCAAAATAGCGGCTGCTCAATTAAAGAGGCGTGGTCCATCTCGTCTTTCTTTAGCCAGTGTTTTCTATATAGACCGTAAATGGTAGGTATGACTATTAAAAGAGAAGCTGCTAAGTGGTACATGTTGAGCGAGTGCATGACTTCGTAAGGTCTACGGCTGGAGGCGAAAAGATGAACAATATACGACAATTTTTAAAGGGTAAGCTGGCACGCCTTCCTGGTGCCACGCGATATGACCATGCGAAATTTGCGGTTGCCAGGATGCTCTGTTGCCTGCTCGTGATCCCGTAGCGGTGGACGCCGTGCTGGTGGCCAATATGCTGACGTCGCGTGGCTACGTCTCTGCACTGTGGGCGACGGTTCGGTTTCAGTGGGCGGCGCGGGCGTAGGTACGTCAGCAAGCAAAAGCGGCTCTTCGGAGCCGCTTCTTTTTGGATGATCGAAATGGCATTCCTTTCCCTCCTGTTCAGCCCTGAGCAGCCTCCAGACCATGATCGGCAGCGTGCCCCTGGACGCGCTGCTGACCGAGGACACGGAGCTCACAGCGAACGTCACCAGCTGCGGGGAGAGCCACTTTCCAGAGATCTGTTGGAACTGGCGCTGGATTTGGTTGGAGATGGAAGTAAGGGCGACAAGCTGACGGATGGAATCGCCAACAAGCTCATTTCGAACAAGCCTTTAGGCGACTACGAACTCCATCTTATGGTGGATGTTTTTCTGCTCCATGCAAGGCTGGTATGTGCCAGCACTTTGTAGCAGAGCGACTCGGACGTGGGGGGAGGGTCTACGACTCGCTGCATGGGTCGGCATCGAGAGCGGGCTACAGGGGCATGCGCGGCCGATCTGGTTCGATTTGGCGGCAGACGTGGCTGCAACCCTGGCGCCGGTGCGGCGCCAGGTGCTGGAGCATAACGAGATGGTTATGAGGCTGTGCCGGTGAATGGACAGGGGGCTAGCATGTCAGCATAATAATATATCTATGTTTTTAGCTTCCAATTATATGGCCGAGAAACCAGTATTCGTAGTGCATATTTCAGACGAGACTCCATCTGCACTGGAGGCGAGGGTATTACTTGCTCGCGCTACGGCAGAAAGGTGTTTGCATACGCACAACGGGCTTAGAATGCCGCTCGGAATTTATAATATTTCAGTAGGGAGAGTAACTGATAAGATTTCTAGGCTTTCTTCTAAGCTCGAGAATTATTTTGACAAGGTTCGTTCTGTGAATCCTGAGTCTCAAAATAATTACGATGATGAGATGCAAGAGGTTGTGGATTATATTGAGCTTGCTTTATATGCGGCTGCTGAGCATGTCGATGATATCGATTCAATCGCCACCTGGTTTTTTAAAAATCGCACGCTTCGCGATCGGGATCAAGCGTATCGTCAGCTACAAAAAGCGATAAAAAAGAATAAGAAATTTGTCGCTGCTGCTGCAAATGCAATAAAACATCAGCAGTCAAGAATCAGAATATTCTCGATGGAATACAGCCAGGCATCTGCGTCTGGATGCCTCCATGGCTATTTTATAGAGGGCGTGGTAGACGGGGTTGTCGGCCCGAGCGCAACTTTTCATCGCCACCAAGCGGTATTCTCAGTTAACACCCTTGTTTGGGAAATCATTGTGTTTTTGTTGTGTTGCTCTCGCGATTTAGCTACCTTCCTGAAATCCGTTGTCTCGGAGTTCATAGGGCCGGTGCGTGCTAACGACACTGGCTTGTCGAGAGCGTTGGCAGTAGCAGTCCGGCTGCCATCTTATACTTTTGGAGAGGAGCACCCTCTTTCGCGAGTGACGCTCCACATAGGCGTGCCGAGAGGCGGACTTCCCTCTCAGTTAGCTCAAGCACTTTACGGTTCCCTGAATAATCCTTGGTTAAAAGACGTCCCCGTACGTTTAGGCACCTCAATTTCTCGATACACAGGGGACGGGGTCAGCCGATCTTTCCTCAGGATTGATCTGAAGAACATGGTCCCTTATTATTGGGATTGAAGTTGACAAGGCATGTTGCCTGGCAGGCATGGATACAGGGCCAGGTGCTGGTGGCGTATGGGGTGTGTGCGGCTCAGCACGAGGAGACGGTGGAGACCTATGAGTCGCTGCGCAAATGAAAATCGGTCCGCGCGGAGTCGAGTTTTCATGAACTTTCTGGTCCGGGTAGTTCCTGGCGCTTTCAGAGTCCGACACGCGTCTTTTGACTCAACCCGAGGGCTGCCAGAATATCGATCTAAGTGGTGAGCCTTAGAGGTGTATCAGAATTAACGAACAGAATTAGAATTGTAGGGTATCAAAACCCATGATAAGAATTTTCACACCTACCACAGATATCTTCACGTTTTGGGCTATCCTCGTACTCATGATTAGTTGGAATTGGCAGTCCGCAACGTGACATGAGTTTTTCGCCATCTTTATTTGGAGCGACCGCTCGAGTGCCGACGTCAGTGTATATCCCTCCTTTGAAGTTGGAGGCTGAAACCTTGTGGTACTTCTTACCTGTTCCCCATCTTACGAACATGTAGTTCTCTTCGCTTTGATTGATGCCAAAATTGTTTGATGACACTGCGTGCTGTGTGGCATGCTATTAGAAATATAGTGCGCCCCAGTGCTTAATCCGTCGGTCCAGGGTTCGAGTCCCTGACTGCCCACCAGAAATATCAAGCAAAAAGGCCAGTTCTTCGGAACTGGCCTTTTTGCTTTGCGCGTCCTGGCGTGCACATGCTTCGGCAGTGCCTCCGTGCCGGACTTTGGCCCCCGGGGCGGGGTCGGGGGAGTGCCTGGATACCGGCGCCCCGATGCTCAGCGGCTGGGGCTTGGCGCCATCATGGCATCGTTCAGGTACTTCCGTATCCGGTCCTTGAGCCCGGGCCTGGAGGTGGAGCGCACCAAGGCAGCCATGTCCGCGTCGGCGTCTGCGTCGCGCATGTCCAGGGCGCGATGCAGGCTGGCGCGCGTGTCGGAAGCGAGAGCAGTCGCGATTTCAGCGGCGTCGGCGATCAAGGCGTCAAATCCCGGTTCCGGAGCCGTGTCCTGTGCGAATCCCAGGCGCACCGCTTCATCCGCATGGAATGTGCGTGTGGAAGACAGGATGGACAGCGCATGCTGCGGCCCGACGATGTCGCGAAATCGTCTGGACCCGAGCACGAGGCCGAACTTCAGCCCAGGCATCCGGAAACTGGCGTCCGCCGAGCAGTAGCGCTGCTTGCAGACGCCGAACAGGTCCACCCCGGCGCCGAAATTGCGCCCGTGCGCGTACCCGAGCGTCAGGGCGGGGGAACGCGCGATCAGCTGCAGCAACTGTTCGATCCGCACCAGGCGGTGGAAAAGGTCGCCGTCGCTCTGGTCTTCGTAATCGGAGAAATCGAAGCCGGCGCTGAAGTTCTTTCCCGTGCCGCGAAAGGCGATCAGGGGCGCCTGGCGGGCGTGGGCCTCTTCGACCGCCGCGATCAGCGCTTCCACGAGTTCGGCGGAGAGGGCATTGCGTTTCGAGGGACGGTTGAGCGTCAGCGTCCAGGCGGCGGGGGTCTTTTGGATGTCCAGGATCGCGTTCATCGGGCTGCGACCCCGCGTGTCGGGCGTTCCCCGGAGCCTGATGCGAACAGCTCGTCGTTATGCTCGCCCAGGGCCGGCGGCCTGCGACGGATCGGCGCGGTGCGCGCATCGAAGCGTACCGGCGATGCGAAGGTGCGCGTCTGGGCGCCGTTGGGCAGTTGCAGGGGCTGCACCCAGTCCATGTGTTCGACTTGCGGGTCCGCCAGCACATCCGAGTACCGGTTGATGGGGGCGCAGGGGACGCCGGCTTCGCGGAACCGGGCCAGCCAGGTGTCCGCGTCTTCCGCTTTGAAAATGCCTTCGAGGATGGCCCGGAGCGCATCCTGGTTGGCCGCCCGGGCGGTGGTGTCGGTGAAGCGCGCATCGTGGCGCAGTTCGTCCCGGTGGATGACGGCGCACACCGCCTTCCACAGGGAATCGTTGCCCGCGGCCATGCCGAAGTAGCCGTCCCGGCAGCGGAATATCTGATAGGGCGCGTTGCGGGGGTGCGCCGAGCCGAGCTTGACCGGGTTTTCGCCGGAACCGAAGAACTGCGAGGTCTGCAGCGCCGAAATGCCCAAGGTCGCCCCCAGCATCGATACGTCGATGTGCGCGCCCACGCCGTCGCTTTCCGCCTTGCGCAAGGCCGCGAGCACCGAGAATGCCGCATAGAGCCCCGCGGCGAAGTCGCAGACGGGCACGCCGCATTTGACCGGGGCGCCGTTCTCTTCGCCCGTCACGCTCATGAGTCCGCTCATGGCCTGCAGGGTCAGGTCGAAGCCGCCTTCCTGGCTGCGAGGGCCCGTCTGTCCGTAGGCGGAGATGGAGCAGTAGACCAGGCGGGGGTTGATGTCGCGCATCGCGTCGTAGGCCAGGCCCAGCCTGCCCATGACCCCCGGGCGATTGTTCTCGATCAGCACGTCCGCGTTCCTGATCAGCGCCATTGCCTTGCGCCGGTCCTTTTCGTCCTTGAGATTGAGCGTGACCGAGCGCTTGTTGCGGTTCAGCGAGGCGAAGTTCTCGCTGTAGCCGTCCGTGAGGGGGGACCAGCTGCGCAGCGTGTCCCCGGTGCCCGGAGGTTCGATCTTGATGACGTCCGCGCCCATGTCGGCGAGCAGCAGGCCGCAGAAGGGGCCCGCGGCCACGTTGCAGATCTCGATGATGCGGACGCCTTCGAGCGTGGATTCCTGTTTCATGCGTTCTCCCGCGAGTCTTATGCTGTGATGCCGAAGTAGCCGCCGCGATAGCCCATGTGGGCGGACAGCTGGCGGGCGGTCTGTTGAAGGACCGGGGCGTATTCGGCCATTTTTCGTACGGTCAGCCGTTCGAGCGGCCCCGAGATGCCCAAGGCGGCCACGACTTTGTCGAGCCCGTTGAAGACCGGCGCGGCGATGCCGCCGATGCCGCGGCGCCACTCGCCCCGGTTGATGGCGTAGCCGATGCGCGAGATGTCCGCCAGTTCCTGCTTGAGCGCCGGCAGGGAGACGTGCGTGTCGCTGGTGTGCTGGTGGATGGCGTCGCCGTAGTGGTCGATGTAGTCGGGCGCCTGGAAGGCGAGCAGCGCCTTGCCGGTGGCCACCGCATAGGCGGGCGCCCGGCCGCCGACGGTGGAGTAGGCGAGCAGCGGCTGGGGGCTGTCGAGCTTGTCGACGTAGACCACGTCGAGTCCGTCGAGCACGGACAGATGGACGGTTTCCCCGGTCGCGCGCGCCAGTTCGCGCATGAAGGGGGGCGCCAGCCGCCGCGCATCCATGCTGGCCAGCTGGCGGGCGCCCAGTTCGAACATCTTCAGCGTGCACCGGTAGGCGCCGCTGTCGAGTTCGCGGCGTATGTATCCGGCGTGGACGAGCGTCTGCAGCGTGCGATGCGTGTTGCTGCGCGTGAGTCCGACTTCGGACGCGATCTGTTCCAGGGTCTGGGCTTCGCCGTCCAGCCGGCTGATGGTTTCCAGAACCATCAGGCCTTTGAGTAGGGTTTTGTCCACTTCTTTGTTCTCGCGTGTTGATCTTGCTTTTTTGATGGCGCTTGCGGACGGGAGGCCGCCAGGCAGCTTCAAGGGAAGGATAGCCAAAATACCCGATAAAATCAAATTATGGTTTTCATATCCTACATATTGAGAAATAAATAAAGCCATGATTTCTGTACGGCCAGGGCATGAAAATCATGGATTTACCGATGTTTATCCGCATGTTTCTCAAGTAAATTAACGATTTATAGGTGTAAACCCCTAAATTAGACGAAAATTTATTGACAAGGGATAATCCGCTACTTAGCATTCGAATCATAAAAAATAGAATCTTAATCCCAAATAATAGGAAAAGGAGAGAGGAATGGATATTTCTCGCCGAAGAGCGCTGAAAGGCCTTATGGCCGTCACGACCGTCACGTCGGCCGTCATGCTCGTCAATCCGGCATCGGCGGCCCAGGCCCAAGCCAAGGATGCGTTCCCGACCAAGCCCATCACCATCATTGCGCATACCGGCGCCGGATCTTCCACGGACATCTTTGCGCGTGAACTCGCCAAGGCCGCCGAACCCGTGTTCGGACAGCCTGTGGTGGTGGTGAACCGGCCGGGCGGCAGCGGGGCGACGCAGATGGCCCTGCTGAAGGAAGCCAAGCCAGACGGCTATACCGTGGGCGTGAATACCGCCTCGCACCTGACGGCGATGCGCACCAATCTGAAGGGCGTCTACAAGTGGCAGGACTTCTCCTGGATCACCCTCAACCAGCTCGATCCCTACATCACGGTCGTGGCGGCCGATAGTCCGTACAAGACCCTCCAGGATCTCGTGGCGGCGGGGCGCCAGGGAAAGACGATCAAGGTGGGCGGGTTCGGCACCGTGGGCGCCGCCCACAACATCGCGTTCAACATGCTGGCGCACAAGGCCGGGATGGAGTTCACGTGGGTGGGGTACAACGGCGGTCCTCAGGCCATGACGGCTCTGCTGGGCAAGCACATCGACGCGGTCAACACCAATCCGGGGCCCGCCCTGCAGTTCGCGGAGGCGGGCAGGGTGCGGGTGCTGGGGATCCTGGACGACCAGCGCGCCAGCTCCTTGCCCGATACGCCCACTTATGCGGAAGCCGGCTTCCCCGTCGACACCACCTGGAAGCAGATCCGCGGCATCTACGGCCCCAAGGACATTCCGATGGAGATCCAGGAGAAGCTGGCCGACGGCTTCATGCGCGCGATGCAGTCGCCGGCGTTCCAGAAGTATATGGAAACCTCGGCGCAGATCGCCGGGGATAAGGGGCCGCGGGAATACACGAAGTTCATCGAGCAGATGGACAAGGTGGGGTACGAGTGGCTGCAGCGTCTCGGAGTGACGCAATGACGGCGTCCCGTGCGCCGGACGCGCCCGGCGAGACGGAAAAGTCGTCCTGCCTGAGCCTGTGCGCCAGGAAATCCGTCCGGCTCGTGGCGCTTGCCTGCATGGCTGTGTTCGCCTGGGCGGCCTGGGTCGCGCATTCTTTTCCCCCGGCTTTCAGCGACGTCGACGTCGGGCCCGCCCGCGTGCCGCTCATGGCTTCGATCTTCGGGATGCTGTGCAGCGCCATTCTGTTCCATGGCGCGCCCGGGCCGGGGACGCGGGTCCGGGTATCGCGTCCGCTCCAGGTCGGCGCGGGCATCCTGGTCATCGTGGCCTATGTGCTGGCCATCCCCCATGCGGGCTTCTACGTTTCGTCCGTGGTCGCCGTCCCGCTGCTGATGCTGGCGGGCGGGGAACATCGCGCTCCGGTTCTCGTCGCGTCCACGGCGGGATACCTGCTCTTCATTTATGTCTGCTTCGAGCGGCTGCTCGACGTGCAATTTCCCTAGGAGAAGCCCATGCTGACGGACTTGATATCGGGATTTGCGCTCGTCATGCAGCCTGAAGTGCTGCTGGCGCTGTTCGTGGCCACCATCATCGGATACATCATCGGCGCCATGCCCGGCCTGGGGCCCAGCCTGGGGGTGGCGCTGCTGATTCCCTTCACGTACGGCGTGGACCCGGTCGTGGCCATGGTGGCCCTGGTGGCCCTGTACGTCGCGGCGGAATACGGCGGCGGCATCACGGCCATTCTCCTCAATACGCCCGGAACCGCGGCGGCGGTGGCCACGGCCTGGGATGGCTATCCCATGGCGAAGAAGGGCGAGGCGGGCTTCGCCCTGCACGTGTCCATCATCAGCTCGGGCATCGGCGCTTTTCTCGGGGCGCTGCTGCTGATCGGCACCGCCGTGCCCCTGTCCGAGTTCGCCCTCCAGTTCGGATCGACCGAATACTGCGCGCTGGCCCTCTTCGGCCTGAGCCTGGTCAGCAGCCTCGGCGGCAACTCGCCTTTGCGCGGGCTTCTGGCATTGTGCCTGGGCGTGCTCTTTGCGGTGGTGGGCATGGATCCGGAGAACGGCACGCCCCGTTTCGCCTTCACGCCGGACCTCTTCGAGGGAATTCCCCTGGTGCCCGCGCTGCTCGGGCTGTATGCCATTTCGGAAGTCCTGGTCATGCTCGAGGGCGAAGCGGTCAGCGCACTGTCGATGAAGGTGTCCAATGTGTGGCGGATCTCGCTGTCCCGGTATCGCACGCTGTGGGGGTGCATATTGCGAAGCACCGGCATCGGCTACGTGATCGGCGTCATTCCGGGCGCCGGGGCCTCCATCGCCAGCCTCATCTCGTACAACGAGGCCAAGCGCGCCTCCGGGACCTCGGACTCGTTCGGCAAGGGGAACCCGGAAGGCGTCGCGGCATCGGAGGCGGCGAACAATTCCGCCGTGACGGGCGCGCTGGCCCCGCTGCTGGCGCTGGGAATTCCCGGCTCGGCCACGGCGGCCATCCTGATCGGCGCCCTGATGATCCAGGGGATACAGCCCGGGCCGCTGCTGTTCGTCCGCAACCCCGAAATACCCTATTCGATATTCGCCTCGCTGCTGATCGGCGTGCCGCTGATGGTGGTGGTCGGCCTGCTGGGCGCCCGTCTGTGGGTGCAGGTGGTGCGCGTGCCGAATTCCCTGCTGGCGGCGGTGATCGTCGGCATTTCCGTCGTCGGCGCTTACTCGTCCGAGAATTCGATGTTTCCCGTCTACGTCACGCTGACGTTCGGTATCATCGGGTATGTCCTGCGCAAGGTCGACGTGCCCCTGGCGCCCATCGTGCTGGCCCTGGTCCTGGTGCCCATGGCGGAGACGAACTACCGCCGCTCCCTGGTGATTTCCGGGGGCGACCACCTGATTTTCCTGCAGCATCCGATCACGGTCGTCCTGTTGATCCTGGCGGCGCTGTCCTTCCTGGTGCCTTTCCTGCGCGGGAGAAAGCGGAAGGCGCGAGCGGCGGCAGGTGAAGGAGGCGCGGCATGAGCGGCGGCGGTCCGATGCCCGGCCTGACCTCGTTCCTGGCGCAGCGGGCCCTGGCCATACGGCCCGGGGATGTGCCGGACGACGTGTACGCCATCGCGCGCCACGCGCTGCTGGATTGGGCGGCGCTGGCCATGGCGTCCTGGCGGCTGCCGGCCGTCCGGAGCCTGTCCGGATACCTGATGGCGCCGGCGGCGCCCGCGGGCGAGGCGACGGTTCTGGGCGCGGGCCTGCGGACCTCGCCCGAGGCGGCGGCGCTGCTCAATGGCATTGCGGGGCATGCGCTCGACTTCGACGATGCCCACTTGCCGTCCAGAGTGCATCCTTCGGCGCCGTTGTGGCCCGCCATCCTGGCCTATGGAGAGTCCGCGCGGCTTCCGGGCGAGCGCTTGCTGGCGGCATTCGCCGTGGGTGTGGAGGTCCAGTCCCGCCTGGCGGCGGGCATGGGAGAAAGCCACTATCGACTGGGGTGGCACAACACCGCCACCCTCGGTTCCTTCGGCGCCACGGCGGCGGTCGGCTGGCTGCGCGGTTTGAGCCCTGCGCAGTTGTGCAGCGCCTTTGCCATCGCGGCCACGATGGCCGGCGGGCTGAGGGCCGTGTTCGGCACGCCCGCCAAGCCCCTGCAGGTCGCCCGCGCCGCCGCGAACGGCCTGTTTGCCGCCGGCCTGGCGCAGACCGGCTTCGAGGTCGGCGGCGCCGTTCTCGACGGGGAGAACGGCTTTCCCGCCCTGTATGCCGAAGACGCGTCCGCGGGCAAGCCCATGGCGCAGCCGGACCGGTGGTGCGTCAGGGAAATCGTGTTCAAGCATCACGCGTCCTGCTACGGCACGCAGGCGCCCATCGAGGCCGCCCTGGCATTCGGCCGCCTGGATCGGGAAGCCGTTTCGTCGGTGACCGTGTACGTCGAACCCCAGTATCTGACGGTCTGCAATATCGCCGAACCCGAGACCGCGACGCAGGCCAAGTTCAGCCTGAGGCATACCGTCGCGCTTGCGCTGGCGGGCGAAGACACCGCGGTGCGCGCATCGTTCGAACCGGAGGGGATCCGCAAGCCCGAGGTGGCCGGCTGGCGCCCTCTGATCGAGGTGCGCGCCGACCCGGATCTGCCCAGGGCGAACGCCCGCGTGGCCGTGGCGTTCGCGTCGGGGGAACTCCAGGCGCGCGCCTATGACGCCAGCCGGCCGGAAAGCGATCTGGGCCGGCAGCAGGACCGGCTCCTGCAAAAAACGCGTTCTCTGCTGCTGCAGGAAGGATTCGGCGGCGACCGTGTCGCCGGGCTGCAGGACGCCCTGCTGGCGGTGCGCGAATCCGCCGACATGGCTCGGTGGATGAAGGACTTCCGGGAGGCGTCGCACGGGCCCGCCCGGGATCGGGAACATGACATTCAAGAAGGAGCGTGAATCTGATGAGTACGTATGTGATGGACAGCGAGTTGTTCCGGGATCAGTTCGGCACGGCCGCGATGCGCGGGATCTTCAGCGATGAAGCCACCGTGCAGCGCTGGCTCGACGTGGAGGCGGCGCTTGCCAAGGTCCAGGGCGAGATGGGCGTCATTCCCGAAGCGGCCGCGCAGGAGATACGGCGCAAGAGCAAGGTGGAGAACATCGATCTGCCCGCCCTGAAGGCGGAGATGGATCGCACGGCCCATCCCATCGTCCCCCTGCTCAGGGCGATGAAGAAGGTCTGCGAGGGCGATGCGGGGGAATACATCCACTGGGGGGCCACGACCCAGGACATCATGGATACCGGCACCATCCTGCAGGTCAGGGACGGGCTGGACGAACTCGAGTCCGCCTACCGCGCGCTGCATGAAAACGTGTGCGCGCTGGCGCGGAAGTACCGCGATCAGGTCATGGTCGGCCGCAGCCACGGCCAGCATGCGCTGCCCATCACCTTCGGCTTCAAGGTCGCGGGCTGGGCGGAGGAGCTGCGCCGCAACTTCACGCGCTTGCGGCAGATGCGCGAACGGGTGCTGGTGGGCCAGTTCTCGGGCGCGGTGGGGACGCTGGCCGCATTGGGCGAGCAGGGCCTGGAAGTGCAGCGGCGCCTTTTCTCGGAGCTGGGGCTGGGCTGTCCGGTCATCACCTGGCACACCTCGCGCGACAACATCGCCGAGCTCATTTCCGTCCTGGCGATCGCCTGCGGCACGGCGGGCAAGATGGCCCACGAGATCTTCAGCCTGCAGAAAACGGAAACGGGGGAACTGGAAGAACCGTTCGCCATGGGGAAGGTGGGGAGCAGCACCATGCCCCACAAGCGCAATCCTCCGGTGTGCGAAGGCGTCATCGCGCTCAACCGCCTCGTGCGGGCGACGGTTCCCCTGGCCGTGGAAGGCATGGTCGCGGACCATGAGCGGGACAAGGTCGTGCTGCAGGCCGAAAGAGAGTACATCGGCCGCGTTTTCAACATGACTCACGCGGCGGTGTCGAAAATGATCTACGTCACGCAGGGGCTCAGCGTCCGTACGCAGAACATGGAGAAGAACCTGTTCGTCCAGAAGGGCCTGCTCATGTCCGAGGCGGTGATGATGAGCATGAGCGAGGCGCTCGGGCGGCAGGAGGCCCATGAGATCGTGTATCGCATCTGCATGGATGTGTTCGAGAACGGCGGTTCCCTGAAGGAAGCGCTGTTGAATGATCCCCAGGTATCGGGGCGCCTGGACGAAGCCGCCGTCGATCGCATGCTGTCGCCGCACAACTACGTGGGCCAGGCGGGCGCGTTCGTCGACGATGTGCTTCGGCAACGTCTGATTTGAGAGGAGGCCGAGAAGATGGCTCACGAAAGACTTTTAGGCGCCATTGCCGCATTGAGCGAGATGGTCGAACGTTCCGGGCTGGACGAACCGCGGATCCTGAGCGAGGCAAGGGATGTGATGGCGGATCTGGTCGCCGTGGATGACTGGCTGCCGGAGGAACTGGCCCGGCCCCACCCGGAGTACTACCGCCAGTATCTGCTGTACGGCGATCCCCGGGACCGCTTTTCCCTGGTCAGCTTCGTCTGGGGGCCGGGGCAGAAAACCCCGGTGCACGACCATACGGTATGGGGCGTCATCGGCATGCTGAGAGGGTCGGAATGCGACCAGCCCTATCGCCAGACGGCGGGCGGGCTGGAGCCCGCGGGCCCGGAGAAAACGCTGGCGCCCGGAGAGCTGGCCTGCGTTTCCCCGAGCATCGGCGACATTCACCGCGTGCGCAATGCCTACGACGATCGGGTGTCCATCAGCATCCACCTGTACGGCGGCAACATCGGCCGCATCCGCCGCAGCGTCTACAGCGCCGATACCGGGCAGCGCAAGGAATTCGTGTCCGGCTATTCCAATACGATGGTGCCCAATCTCTGGGCCCCCCCGGGCTGATCCATCCGGGATGCCCGCCATATCGACCCGATGGTCCGGAGGCATCTCCGGACCGATGATCCGTTGAAGGAGATTTTCGAATGATGAACAACTGGCCCGATACCCTGAGCAACCTGAGAAAAGCCGCCGGACGGCTGGCCGAGAAGAATCATGCCGTCACGAGCGCGTACCGCGGCCTGAACGAGGCCGTCAGCCGCGGCACGGCGTTGGATGACAAGACGCGCGAGCTGATTTCGCTGGCCGTTGCCGTCACGACGCGCTGCGACGGGTGCATTTCCTCGCATTCGGCGGCCGCCCGCAAGGCGGGGGCCACGGAAGAAGAAGTCGCGGAAGCGCTGGGGACCGCCATCGCGCTGAATGCCGGCGCGGCCTATGTCTATTCCGCCCGCGCGCTGGAGGCATTCAACCAGTTCGAGGGCTAGGGCTTTTCTTCCCGCCCGCGGGATTCAGTCGAACACGTCGTACAGGATGTCCGCCACCACGGCGGTGCCGATGGCGATCAGGACCAGGTCGGTTCCCGCCACGCGCCATTCGTAGCCGTCGTATCGGGGCAGGCGGCCCAATAGCGGTCCCGGCGCGATCTTCTTGGCGATGCCCGGAGGCAGGGGCTTGCCCCTCGCCAGGTTCTTGCGGATGCCGGGCGGCAGCGAGGAATACCCGCCCAGGCCGTAATCGCTTGCGTATCGGCGTGCCACGGACGCCGTGATCCCCGCATAGACGAGGCCGGCGTAGGAATCGCCGCCGCGCAGGCGGCCGTGATCGTCCCGGTGGTCGTCGAAGTACTCGCGATTCCGGCCGTGCGCATCATAGGAAGCCCGCCGGTCGTCGTGTCCGGCCTTGCCGGAATTCCCTTTGCCCGACTTGCCGTCGGAATTGCCCTGTCCTTTGTTCCCCTTGCCGTGGGGGTTGCCGCCGCCATGGCCTTGCCCCTTGCCCTCGGGCGGGGCGGCCCGGGCTCCGGAAGTCAGTGCGATGCCTGCGGCCAGCGCCGCGGCCAGTAGGGTTCTTCTTTTCATTCCGGTCATCCTCGCGTCAGATGCTTGGGGAAAGTATATGGCATCCCGCCCAGCCGGCCCATCGTCCGATGCGTCCAGTGCCCGATCGCTATCGGGACGGCGTGACGGGATCGGAGACGCGCGCATAGGCCAGGACGGCTTCGGCGAGTACCTGGCAGCCCGCGGCCAGATCGCCGGATTCCGCGCTTTCGAGCTCGTTGTGACTGACGCCCCCCGCGCAGGGCACGAACACCATGCCGGTCGGCACGATGCGCGACAGGGCCACCGCATCGTGCGCGGCGCCGCTGATGATCTCCATGCTCGGATAGCCGTTGCGTTCGGCCGCCTGGCGGATGGCGGCGATGCAGGCGGGATCGAAGGGCGCGGCCGGCTGCTCCAGCACCTTGGCCAGGTTCAGATCCAGGTGATTGAGCTTGACGGCTTCGTCCGCCGCCGCGCGGAATTCCAGTTCCATGGCTGCCCGGACGGCGTCGTCGGGGTGGCGGATCTCGGCCGTCAGGTAGACGGAGTCCGGGATGACGTTGGGGCTGTTGGGCGACACCAGAATCCGGCCCGCGGTCGCGCAGCCCGGCGGATGCGCGCGGCCGATGCGGTCCAGGGCGCCGATGATCGCGGCGGCGCCCACCAGGGCGTCGCTGCGCATGTCCATGGGTGTCGTGCCCGCATGGCTGGCGCGCCCTGTGAGCGTCATCTGGAACCAGCACTGGCCTTGGCCGCCCGACACGACCCCGATGGTTTTCCGCTCGGCCTCCAGGAGGGGGCCCTGTTCGATGTGCGCCTCGAAATAGGCCGCGGGCCGGCTGCCGGAGTCGGCCATGCCCTGTGCGCCGATGCGCGCCAGCGCTTCGGCCACGCTGACGCCTTCCGTGTCCCGGACGGCCAGGGCTTCGTCCAGGCCCATCAAGCCGGCGTAGACCTGCGAACCCATCATCGAGGGGGCGAAGCGGGCGCCTTCCTCGTTGGTCCATGCGACGACCTCGATGGGACGCTCCGTCTCGATGCCGGCCGCATGCAGCGCGCGCAGCACTTCCAGGCCCGCCATGACGCCGTAGGCGCCGTCGAACTTGCCGCCGGTGGGCTGGCTGTCGAGGTGGCTGCCCATCATGATCGCGGGCTGGCTGTCGTTCCGCCCGGGGCGGCGCGCGATGAGGTTGCCGATGGGATCGGTGCGCAGGACGCAGCCGGCTTCCCGGCACCAGGCCGAGAACAGGGCGCGCGCTTGTCCGTCCAGTTCGGTCAGGGCCTGCCGGTTCACGCCGCCTGCCGGGGTCGCCCCGATGCGCGCCAGTTCCATCAGGCTGTTCCACAGTCTGTCTTCGTCGATCCGTATCGCCGTGCCCATCGCTTCGCTCCTCGTGGTCCGTTCGCCCGTTCGTTTGTTCGTCAACAGGGCTGATCGGCCAGACACTAGCGGACCGGGCCGGGATGGAACAGAGCCACACGCGGATTGGCGATGGAGCCAGCCGTGTTTCCCCAGCCGGAAAGCGGCGTGATTCGCTGCGCAGGTTATCCCTATCATGGTTATCCCTGGGGGAGCCTGGCGCCCCTCTGAAAAGGAGGCTCTTCGTCCTGGCGGCGCTGATCTGGCCCCATGGAAACCTGGGATTTGGCTCTATGAGGCCAAACCGAATCCATTGATGATTGGCTCGATCATTCCTGATCTGAATCAAAACAGAAGGCCCTTCGAAGACGCCTCAATCTGATTTCTGGAGACACGACATGAGCACGCTGAAACTGGCCAGGAGGATGGTCGCCGCCGCTGCCGTCGCGGCCTTGTTCGCCACCGGGGCCATCGCGGCCGAACAGCCCAAGCAGGGCGGCACGCTGGTCATCGGCCAGTACCAGGCGCCTCGGCACCTGAACGGCGCGGTGCAGTCCGGCCTGGCCACGGGATTGCCCAGCACCCAATTGTTCGCCAGCCTGCTGCGCTACGACGATCAGTGGAACCCCCAGCCCTACCTGGCGACGTCCTGGGAATGGTCGGCCGACGGCAAGGCGCTGACGGTGAAGCTGCGCCCCGACGCCTTCTTCCACGACGGGCAGCCCATCACGTCCGAGGACGTGGCCTTTTCCCTGATGGCCATCAAGGCCAACCACCCCTTCCAGACGATGTTCAGCGCCGTGGAGGCCGTGGACACGCCCGACCCGCATACGGCCGTCATCCGGCTGTCGCGCCCGCATCCGGCGCTGCTGATCGCGCTGTCGCCGGCGCTCGCGCCCATCATGCCCAAGCACATCTACGGCGATGGCCAGGACCTGAAATCGCACCCGCGCAATTCCCAGAACGTGGTGGGCTCCGGGCCTTTCAAGTTCAAGGAGTTCGTGCCGGGCAAGGAAGTGGTGCTGGAACGCTTCGACAAGTATTTCCTGAAGGGCAAGCCTCATCTGGACAAACTGGTCTACCAGATCAACCCGGATTCGACGACGTTGCTGATCGGGCTGGAGCGCGGCGACATCCAGATGCTGCCGTTCATGACCGACCCCACTCAGCTGCGCCGGGCGGCCAAGGACAAGAACATCGTCTCGCTGGAGAAAGGCTACGAAGGCGTGGGCGCCTTGAGCTGGCTGGCCATCAATACCGCGCGCAAGCCGTTCGACGACGTGCGCGTGCGCCAGGCCATCGCTTATGCGCTGGACAAGAACTTCATCACCAAGGTGCTCACGGCGGGCTTCGCCAAGCCTTCCGACGGGCCGATCGTCAATTCCAGCCCGTATGCCACCAAGGATCTGACGATCTACAAGGTGGACCTCAAGAAGTCCGAACAATTGCTGGACGAGGCGGGCTTGAAGCGCGGCGCCGGCGGCGAGCGCTTCAAGATGACGATCGACTACATGCCCGGCATGGAATCGCTGAGCAAGAACGTGGCCGAGTATGCCCGGGCGCAGTTGAAGAAAGTGGGCGTCACCGTGGAACTGCGCGCTTCCGCCGACCTGCCGTCCTGGACCAAGCTCATTGCCAACCACGATTTCGACATGACGACGGACAACGTCTGGAACTGGGGCGACCCGGTGATCGGCGTGCACCGCACCTACCTGTCGTCCAACATCCGGCCCATCATCTGGACGAACACGCAGTCGTATTCCAACAAGCGGGTGGATGAGCTGCTGGAACAGGCTGCCGTGGAAATGGACGTGGAGAAACGCAAGGCGCTGTACGCGGAGTTCGAACAGATCGTCACCCACGACGTTCCCTTGATCTTCCTGGCTCAGATGCCGTTCCACACCCTGGTGTCCGACAAGGTGGGCAATCCCCCGGCCAGCATCTGGGGGCCGCTGTCGCCTCTGGATGATGTCTATCTGAAGTAATCAGCCGCGGACGGTCGAGATGCTGCGCTATATCCTGAAACGGCTGGCCTATGCGGCAGCCCTGCTGCTGGCGGTCATCACGCTGAATTTCCTGCTGATCCACATTTCGCCCGGAGATCCCGTGGAGACGATCGCGGGGTCGATGGGCGGCATGAGCGAGGACCTCCGTGCCCAGCTGCGCGAGCAGTTCGGTCTGGACAAGCCCTTTATCGTGCAGCTGGGCATCTATCTGGGTCGAGTCGTCCAGGGCGACCTGGGGCAGTCGTATTTTTTCAATGCGCCCGTCGCATCGCTGATCTGGGAGCGGGTTCCGGCCACGCTGCTGCTGGTCGTCGTCTCCGTCCTGGCGGCTTTTCTCGTCGGTACGCTCCTGGGGGCGCTGGCCGCCAGGAAGCCCAACGGTCCGCTCTCTCAGGTGGTCACGTTCCTGTCCCTGGTGGGCTATTCGGCGCCGGTCTTCTGGACCGGCATCGTCCTCATCATTCTGTTCGCCTCCATCTTCCCGATTTTCCCGGTATCCGACATGCGCACGGCGGGGATGGATAACGGAGGGCTGGCCGGCGTCCTGGACGTGCTGCATCACCTGGTGCTGCCGGCCTTCGCGCTGGCGTTCATCTATGTGGCGCAGTACAGCCGTCTGGCGCGCGCCAGCATGATGGAGTCGCTGGCTGCGGACTACATCAGGACGGCGCGCGCCAAAGGCCTGTCCGAAACCATCGTGCTGTACAAGCATGCCCTGCGCAATGCCGTGCTGCCCGTGGTGACCATGCTGGGCCTGCAGTTCGGCAATGTCCTGGCGGGCGCCATCCTGGTCGAGACGGTCTTCAACTGGCCCGGCCTGGGCCGGCTGGCCTTTGATTCCGTGCTGCGGCGGGACTATCCCACCATGCTGGGCATCCTGCTGTTCGCTTCCCTGCTGGTGGTGGTCATGAACCAGCTCACCGACCTGGCTTACCGCCTCATCGATCCGAGGATCAAAGCATGACGCACTCCACCCTCGCGGCGCCGGCGGCGCCCATCGCAAAGCCGCCCAGCCCCTGGCGCGAGGCGCTGCGGGTGTTCTGCCGGAACCCGTCCTCCATCTTCGGGCTCGTGCTCTTGCTGGCGATCGTGGCCGTGGCGGTGTTCGGTCCCATGCTGATGGACGTGGACCCGTTCGACCTGGTGGCGCCGCCGATGGATCCGCCCGGCTCCGAATTCGCCATCCTGGGCAGCGACTACCTGGGCCGCGATGTCCTGACCGGCCTGATCTTCGGCGGACGGGCCACGCTGCTGGTGGGGATCGTGGCCGCCTTTCTGTCGGTGTTCATCGGTGTCGTCATCGGCGCCCTGGCGGGGTATTACGGCGGCTGGGTGGACGAAGTCCTGATGCGGATCACCGAGTTCTTCCAGGTGCTGCCGGCGCTACTGTTCGCCATGGTGCTCGTCACCCTGTTCTCGCCGACCTTGTGGACCAGCGCCATCGCCATCGGCGTCGTCAGCTGGACCAGCACGGCGCGCCTGGCCCGCGGGGAATTCCTGCGCTTGAAGCAGCTGGACTACGTGCTGGCCGAGCGCGTGATCGGCGCCGGTAGCGGCCGCATCATCTGGAAAGTCATCCTGCCCAATGCCGTGGCGCCGCTCATCGTGTCGGCCACGCTGGCGGTGGGGACGGCCATCCTGTTCGAGGCCGGCCTCTCGTTCCTGGGGCTGGGCGACCCCAACATGATGAGCTGGGGACTGATGATCGGCAGCAGCCGGCCCTATATTCTGGACGCATGGTGGGCGGTGACGCTGCCCGGCGTGGCTATTTTCCTGACGGTCCTGGCGGTCAGCCTGATCGGCGACGGCCTGAACGATGCGTTTAATCCGAGATTGCGGGAGCGGGCATGAGCGGCATGGATCGCACGACTGAAACGCAGGAGCCCTTGCTCAAGGTGAGTCGCCTGAGCGTGGAGTTCGCGGGACGCAAAGGCGTCGCCCCGGTGCTGAACGACGTCAGTTTCGAGGTGCTCGCCGGGGAGACCGTCTGTCTGGTGGGCGAATCGGGTTGCGGCAAGAGCATGACGGCGCTCGCCATCATGCGCCTGATCCCCGATCCGGGCCGCATCAATACGGGGGCCATTGAACTGAGGGGCGCCGACCTGGCTCGCTACAGCGTGCCGGAAATGCGGCGGATCCGGGGCAACAAGATCTCCATGATTTTCCAGGAGCCCATGACGGCCCTGAACCCCGTCTACACGGTGGGCGACCAGATTTCGGAACCCCTGCGCCTGCACCAGGGCCTGAGCAAGGAAGACGCCCGCAAGCGCGCGATCGATATCCTGCGTTCCGTCGAGATCCCGGCGCCTGAGCGCCGTGTGGACGAGTACCCTCACCAGATGTCCGGCGGCATGCGCCAGCGCGTCATGATCGCCATGGCGCTGGCCTGCGATCCGGACGTGCTGATCGCCGACGAACCGACCACGGCGCTGGACGTGACCGTGCAGGCCCAGATATTCGACCTGCTGCGAGAGCAGCAGCAACGCCGCGGCACCGCCATCGTCATGATCACGCACGACATGGGCGCGGTGTCGGAGATGTCCGACCGCGTGGTCGTGATGTATGGCGGCCGCGTCGTCGAGGAGGGCCTGACTGCGGAGATACTGAAGCAGCCGCGGCATCCCTATACCTCCGGCCTGATCGCCTGTCTGCCGGAACTGGACCCCGCGCCCACCGAGGATCGGCCCGATCTGCCCGAGATCCCGGGCGTGGTGCCATCGGTCTGGCAGCGCGGCGTGGGTTGTCCCTTCGCGGATCGCTGCGCCAGCGTCATGCCCAGGTGCCGGCAGGAATTCCCGCCGGCCTTCCAGACCGGCCCCACGCAGAAAGTCTCTTGTTGGCTGTATGAGGAGCGCTCATGAACGGGACTCAATCCGCCGGACCGCTGCTGTCGGTCCGCGACCTGAAGGTCCATTACCACGTGAAGCGCGCCGGGTGGAACTCGGAGCCCGTGGTGGTGCATGCGGTCGACGGGGTGTCGTTCGACGTGCTGCGCGGCCGGACCCTGGCGATCGTCGGGGAATCGGGGTCGGGCAAGACCTCCACGGCCTTGTCCGTCATGCGCCTGGCGCCGGTCACTCAGGGCTCCATCCATTTCAACGGAGTGGACATCACCTCGATGGAAGGCGAGGCGCTGCGTCAGCAGCGCAGGCAGCTGCAGCTGGTGTTCCAGGATCCGTATTCTTCGCTCAATCCGCGCCAGCGCGCCGGCGATATCGTGCGCATGCCCCTGATTCTCATGGGCATCGGGACTCCCGCCGAACAGCGGGACAAAGTGGGCGAGCTGTTCCGGCTCGTGGGCCTGCGCGAGGAGCAGCGGATGCTGTTTCCGCACCAGTTCTCGGGCGGCCAGCGGCAGCGCCTGAACGTGGCGCGCGCGCTGGCGTCGGACCCGCAGCTCATCGTGTGCGACGAGCCGGTGTCGGCGCTGGACATCGCCATTCGCGCCCAGATCCTGAACCTGTTGCGGCGGATCCAGCGCGAGCGGGGCCAGTCCTTCCTGTTCATCAGCCACGACATGGCGGTGGTGGAGCACATCTGCGACGACATTGCGGTGATGTATCTCGGGCAGGTGGTGGAGCAGGCTTCGCGCGAAGCGTTCTTCTCGCGGCCCTTGCATCCGTATAGCGTCGCCCTCATGTCGGCGGTGCCGACGGTGGGAGGCGGCCGGGAAAAAGCCGCCAATCGGATCAAGCTCCAGGGCGATCCCCCCAGCCCGATCAATCCGCCTGCGGGTTGCCGCTTCGCCGGGCGCTGCCCGGCGGCCCAGGACATTTGCAGGCGGGATGCGCCGCCGTTGCGCGAGGTCCTGCCGGGACACAAGGTCGCCTGCCATCTCGTCACGGCGCAGAACGGCGGGGTGACGGCGCCCCTGGACGGGCGCCAGGCGGCGGGCGCGATGGAGCGGATGGCATGAGCCAACCCGTGAAATCACCGATCACCGTGTTCAGCGCCAGGCGGATCCTGACCATGAATCCCGCGCAACCCTTCGCGACGCACGTGGCCGTCAGAGAAGGGCGCATCCTGGCGGTGGGCAGCCAGGAAGAAGCGCAGGCCTGGGGGCCCGTGCGGCACGACGACCGCTATGCCGACCGGATCCTGATGCCGGGTCTGGTCGAAGGGCATTCCCATCTTTTCGAAGGCGTGGTCTGGCGCTACGTCTACGTGGGGTACTACGACCGGCGCGGCCCGGACGGCACCTTGTGGGAAGGCCTGAAGACTTTCGAGGGTGTCGTGCGACGCCTGTCCGAGGCCCAGCGCAAGCTGAAGCCGGACGAACATCTGGTGGGCTGGGGGTTCGATCCCATCTATTTCGGCGCCCAGCGCATGACGGTGCGGCATCTGGATCAGGTCTCGACCGAGCGTGCGGTGATCGTCATCCATGCCAGCATCCACCTGATGAACGTCAACAGCCGGGCGTTGGCGCTGGCCGGCATCGACCGCGACACCGATATCGAAGGAATCTCGCGTTTCGACGACGGCGAGCCCAACGGCGAGTTGCTGGAGTTCGCCGCCATGTTCCCCGTGACGCGCATGCTGGGCAATCCGCTGGCGACGCTGAGCCAGAGCGAGGCCTGCCTGGACATGTTCGGCAAGGTCTCGCAATACGCCGGCGTGACCACGGCCGCCGATCTGCTCAACGACCTGGACGAAGACGGCGTGCGCGAGCTGGCCCGGGTCACCGCGCGGGAAGATTTTCCGGTGCGCATCGTGCCGGCCGCCTCGGGCATGCTGTTCGGTCGCGACGTGGAGGCCTGCCTGCGCAAGCTGGAGTCGCTGAAAAAACTGAATCACGACAAGCTGCACCTGGGCCTGGTCAAGCTGGTGGTCGACGGGTCGATCCAGGGCTTCACCGCGCGCCTGCGCTGGCCTGGCTACTACAACGGGGCGCCCAACGGCATCTGGGTCATGCCGCCCGCCGATCTGATTCCCGTGGTCGAGGCCTATCACCGCGCCGGCATCCAGCTGCACATCCACACCAATGGCGACGAGGCGACGCAGGTCGCGCTCGACGCCGTCGAGCGGGCGCAGCAGATCCATCCGCGCTTCGATCATCGCCACACGCTGCAGCACTGCCAGATGGCGGACGCGGCCCAGTTCCGCCGGATGGCCAGGCTCGGCCTGTGCGCGAACCTGTTTGCGAACCACATCTTCTACTGGGGCGATGCCCACTATGAGATGACGATGGGCCCGGACCGGGCCAAGCGCATCGACGCCTGCGCGACGGCGCAGCGCCTGGGGGTGCCGTTCGCCATGCACTCGGATGCGCCCATCACGCCCATCGGCCCTCTGTTCACCGCCTGGTGCGCGGTGAACCGGCGCACCGCCTCCGGCCGGGTGCTGGGCGAGGGCGAGCGCATCGGCGTCGCGGATGCGCTGCGCGCCATCACGCTGGGCGCCGCCTACACGCTGAGCCTGGATGATCGCATCGGCTCCATCGAGGTCGGCAAGTACGCGGATTTCTGCGTGCTGGACCGCGATCCGCTGACGCAGCGCCCCGAAGACCTCAAGGACGTGGCGGTGGTCGGCACGGTGCTGGGCGGCCGGCCCCTGGACCTGCCTGCCGTTTGCTGAAATGGACGCGGCGCGGCGCATACCGCTCACGGTGCTGGGCGGCTTCCTGGGGGCGGGCAAGACGACGCTGCTCAACCACCTGCTGCACAATGCGGCCGGCCGGCGGGTCGCGGTGCTGGTCAACGACTTCGGCCCCATCAATGTCGATGCGCGCCTGATCGCGCAGCATGGCGGCGACACCATCAGCCTGAGCAACGGCTGCATCTGCTGCTCCATGGGCTCTGGGCTGGATGCGGCCCTGATTCGCGTGCTGAGCCAGGACCCGCCTCCCGAGTGGATCGTCATCGAAGCCAGCGGCGTTTCGGATCCGGGCCGTATCGCGCAGGTCGGGATGTCCGACCCGATGCTGCAACTGGAAGGCACCGTCGTCCTGGTGGACGCGGAGCAGATCCTGGTTCAAGCGGACGACCCCCTGATAGCCGATACCGTCGGGCGGCAGATGGCGTCGGCCGATCTGCTCGTCCTGAACAAGCTTGATCTGCTGCCGGACGACGGCGTGGCGAGGCTGCGGGCCGAACTGGCGCGGCGCTTCGGGGCTGCGCCCATGATCGAGGCGACACACGGCCAAGTGGCTCTTCAGGCCCTGATGGGCCTGACGGGGGCGCCGGGTGACGGGGGCGGGCGCGATCACGACCATGGGGCGGATCACGCCGATCCCGATCATCCCTTCGAGAGCGGCGTGTGGAGGGGAGAGGGCGTCTTGTCCGCGGACCGCCTGGTCCGGGCGCTCAAGCAGCTGCCCCGCGCCGTCATCCGGATCAAGGGCTGGGTCGTGACGGACCGCCATGGTCCGGCCGTCGTGCATTTCGCCGGTCGGCGAGTGCGTTTCCAGGCCATGGCGGGCATGCCGCCCGACGCGGCCGGGGAGACGCCCAACCGGCTGGTCTACATCGGCCTGCGCGGCGAACCGTTGGACGCCATCGTCCGCGCGGCGCTGGACGCGCCGGCTCTTCACTCCACGACAGGAGTTCCCGACTCGTCATGACGCTCGATACCTTGGCGCTGGGCCGGCGCCCCGAAGGCCCCACCCTGTTGCAGGCGCAATGGGTCATGGGGCATGTGGATGGCGCGCACGTGCTGTACCGCGATGGACAGCTGGTGTTCGACGGCGCGCGGATCGTGTATGCGGGCCATCGCTATTCCGGCGCGGTCGCCCGGCGCATCGATCTCGGGCCGGCCCTGGTGGGGCCGGGCTTCGTCGATCTCGATGCGCTGTCGGATCTGGATACGACCGTGCTCGCCTACGACAATCAGCCGGCCTGGAAAAAGGGCCGGGTCTGGCCGGAGACCTACGTCGCACGCGGTCCCTACGAGATGTACACCCCCCAGGAACTGGCGTTCCAGAAGCGCTATGCCTTCGCGCAGCTGCTGCGCAACGGCATCACCACGGCGGCGCCCGTCGCCTCCTTGTTCTACCGGGCCTGGGGCGAGACGGTGGAGGAGTTCGCCGACGCGGCCGACATCGCCGCCGAACTGGGCTTGCGCGTCTACCTGGGTCCCGCCTATCGCTCAGGAGGCATGGTGGTGAAGCAGGATGGCGCCATCGAGCCGCGCTTCGACGAGTCGCGCGGCCTGGAGGGGCTGAAGGCCGCCCTGGCTTTCCAGGAACGCTACGAGGGCAGTCATGGCGGCCTGGTGCGCGCCCTGCTGGCGCCCGACCGAGTGGAAACCTGCACCGCCGATCTGTTGCGGGCCACGATGCGGGCCGCGCGGGAGCGTGGCCTGCCGGTTCGGCTGCACATGGCCCAGGGGGCCATGGAAGTGGACACGGTGCGCGCCCTGCACGGCATGGGCGCGCCAGGCTGGCTGCACAGCCTCGGCCTGCTGTCCGACAGGCTCATCGCGCCCCACGCCACCCATGCCACGCCCGAGGATCTGGCGCTCTACGGAGATCATGGCGTGAGCATCGTCCACTGCCCGCTGGTGTCCGCGCGCGGCGGCAGTGTGCTGCGTTCGTTCCGCCGCTGTCGGGACATGGGCATCAATGTGGCCATGGGCACCGATACCGCTCCGCCCGACATGCTGGCGAACCTGGCGGCCGGCATGATGCTGTGCCGTGTGGTGGAGGGCCGCGCCGATGCCTGCCGCGCGGAGGAATTCTACGATGCGGCCACCCTCGGCGGCGCCAGGGCGCTGGGCCGCGACGACATCGGGCGCCTGGCCGCCGGCTGCAAGGCCGATATCGTGGTGTTCGACCTGGCCAGCGTGCGCACCGGGCCCGCCATCGACCCGGTTCAGACCCTCATGATCGGGGGGCATGGCTCCCTGGTCAAGGCCGTGTTTGTCGACGGCCGCTTGTCGGCCCGGGACGGCCAGGTGGCCGGCTTCGATGCGGAGCGTGCTCAGGCCCGGGCTCAGGCCCAGTTCGACGGACTCGTCCGGAAGTACCCCGAGCGCACTCATGGACATCCCCCCGTGAGCGAGATCTTTTCCGGCAGCTACCGCGAGTGCTGACGGGACGCGCAAGCTGACCAGGCACCGCCTCAGGCCATCGCCAGTTCGCCCGTCGCGGGCCGCCGCTTGATCATCAGCGCGATCACGGCGGCGATGAGGCCGGTGGCGCCCGAGAGCACGAAGGCCAGCAGATAGCTGCCGGAAATTTCGCGGACGAAGCCGCCCATCCAGGCTGCCGTGGCGGCGCCGATCTGGTGGCCGGCGACGATCCAGCCGAACACGACCGGGGCGTCGCGGTCGCCGAAGATGTCGGTGGCCAGCCGCAGCGTGGGCGGCACGGTGGCGATCCAGTCCAGGCCGTAGAACACGGCGAAGATGGACAGGCTGTAGAGCGAGAAGTCGGTGTAGGGCAGCATCATCAGCGAGATGCCGCGCAGTCCGTAGTAGACGAAGAGCAGCTTGCGCGGGTCGTAGCGGTCGGTCAGCCAGCCCGACGCCGTGGTGCCGACGAGGTCGAACACGCCCATCAGGGCGAGCAGGCCCGCGGCCTGGACGGCGGCGATGCCGTGATCGCCGCACATGGCGATGAGGTGCGTGCCCACCAGCCCGTTGGTGGTGAAGCCGCAGACCCAGAAGGTGGCGAACAGGAACCAGAAGGCGCGGGTGCGGCTGGCGCGCTTGAGCGCGCCGAAGGTGGCGGCGATCAGGCCGGGGCGCGGCGCGGCGGGCGCGGGCGGGTTGGCGGGGTCGCTGCCGTAGGGCAGCAGGCCCACGTCGGCCGGAAGGCCGGGCACCAGCAGCCAGACCAGGGGCGCCATCGCCATCATGGCGGCGGCCACGACCCAGACCGCGCGCGTCCAGTCGCCGGAGGAGGCCAGGGCGGCCAGCAGGGGCAGGAAGACCAGGTTGCCGGTGGCGGTGCTGGCGGTCAGGATCCCCATGGCCAGGCCGCGATGCTTGTGGAACCAGCGATTGGCGATGGTCGCGCCCAGCACCGTGGCCACGGCGCCCGAACCGATGCCCGAGAAAATGCCCCACAGGGCGAGGAGATGCCAGGTCTGGGTCATGTAGGCGCTGGCGGCGGAGGAGGCCGCCATGACGAACAGCGCCCCCAGCAGCACGCGGCGCAGGCCGAAATGATCCATGGCGGCGGCGGCGAAGGGCCCCACCATGCCATAGAAGAAAATGCCGATGGCCGCCGCCAGCGAGATGGTGGCCCGGCTCCAGCCGAAGGCCTGCTGCAGCGGGTCCAGCAGCACGCTGGGCGTGGCGCGCAGGCCGGCCGAGAACAGCAGGCAGAAGAAGATGACGCCGACCACGACGAAGGCGTAGCGCTGGCCCAGGCGGGAAACGAGGGGGGAATTCGCGGGACGTGCGGGAGATGACATGGTATGTTACTGACCGGTACGTTCAGGAGAACGGCCTATAATACGTACCGGTCAGTAACGTCGTCAAGCGAAATCATGAAAAAGACATCGCAAGCCAGCGCGCCGCCGGATGACCGGACGCCTGCGCCGAAGGCCGGGTCGCCGCGCGCGGCCGACCGCATCCGCAGCAGCGCGCGGGATCTGTTCTACCACCAGGGAATCCGGGCGGTGGGGGTGGACGCCATCGTGGCCGAAGCGGGCGTGACCAAGCCCAGCCTCTACCGCAGCTTCGCCTCGAAGGACGAGCTGGCCGCCGCCTACCTGCAGGATTACGAGCTCGAGTTCTGGCGCCGCTTCGACGCGGCGGCCGAGGCCCATCCGGGGGATCCGCGCGCGCAGATCCTGGCCTATTTCACCGGCCTGGCCGAGCGCACGGGCCTGCCGGGGTACCGGGGCTGCGGCCTGACCAACGCCTGCATCGAGTACCCGGCGCCCGACCATCCCGCCCGGCAGGTGTCGGTGGCCAATAAACGGAAAGTGCGCGAACGCCTGGCCGACCTGGCGCGCCGGATGGGCGCCCGCGACCCCGAGGCGCTGGGCGACGGCCTGCAGCTGCTGCTGGAGGGCGCCTATGTGTCCAGCCAGATCCTCGGCGCGGACGGCCCGGTGCGGCACCTGGCGGACGCCGCGGCGCATCTGATCGACGCCAGCCTGAAGCAGGCTCCGGGTCGTTGATCGGCCGGGCGCAGGACGACATTTCAACTTTGCATCGAAGGGCATCCCATGAGTTCAATCATCATCTATCACAATCCTGCCTGCGGCACGTCGCGCAAGGCGCTGGAATTGATTCGCCAGAGCGGCGCGGAACCGACCGTCATCGAATACCTGAAGACGCCGCCCGACCGTGAAACCCTGCGGGGCCTGATCGCCGCCATGGGCGTGCTCGTGCGCGACGTCCTGCGGCAGAAGGGTTCGCCGTACGATGAACTGGGGCTGTCGGATCCGAAGTGGACCGACGAGCAGCTGATCGATTTCATGCTCCAGCACCCGATCCTCATCAATCGTCCCATCGTGGTCACGCCCCTGGGCGCCCGCCTGTGCCGGCCTTCCGAGACGGTCCTGGACATTCTTCCCCGGCGCTGACGGGGTTTCGGGGCCGCGCGGGCGCCTCGGGGCCCGGCGGCGCCGATCGGAACACGACAAGGAATCAAGAACATGATCGACCATCTCGACCACCTGGTCCTGACCACGACCGACGAGCAGGCTTGCGTGGACTTCTACGTCGGGCTGCTGGGCATGACGCTGGAAACCTTCGGACAGGGCCGCAAGGCGTTCAAGTTCGGCGAACAGAAGATCAACCTGCACGTCAAGGGCCGCGAGTTCGAACCCAAGGCGCACCTGCCGGTGCCGGGGGCGCTGGACTTGTGCTTCATCGCGTCCGGTCCGCTGGACGAGGTCATCGCGACCCTGCAGGCCAAAGGCGCCGACATCATCGAAGGCCCGGTGCGCCGCACCGGCGCGAATTTTCCGATCCGGTCCATCTATCTGCGCGACCCCGATCTGAACCTGATCGAAATATCGGAACGCTGCGAGTAAGGCGGCCTGCTTCCGACGCGTGCGCCGTCGGCGCCTGGGGCGGCCTGTCTTTCCCGCCAATAGGCGTTGCCGGTTCGCGCCATTACTATCGTCTTTTCCGTGGAACAAGCGTCCTTTTCCCAGTCCTCTTCCTGTGGGTTGGGTTTTGTATCAAAATCCATGAATGCGTGATCGTCGGCAGGCTTCTGCCAGGGTGCGGGGCCTGCTGCAGGGGCTGACTGCCTTGGTCTGGGGACTGGCTCTGGCCTGGGGGTCGGCGCCAGCCCTGACGTTCGACCCGATGCAGCTGGCGGCCTATGCCCGCCAGCACTATGGCGCCAAGGCCGAACGGGCGGTGCAGGCCTGGCAGGCCATGCTGGATCGGGCGGCGGGGGGCGACGAACAGGAAAAATTGCGGCAGGTCAATGCGTTCTGGAACCAGGCCCTGATCGGCGGGGAAGACATCACCATCTGGGGCAAGACCGACTACTGGGCCACGCCGCTGGAATCCTTGGCGAAGGGGGCGGGGGATTGTGAAGACTATGTCATTGGCAAATATTTTTCCCTGCTGCGCCTGGGAGTGTCGCCCGACAAACTGCGGCTGGTCTACGTGCGCGCCCAGGTCGGCAGCCAGAGCATCGCGCACATGGTGCTCGGCTACTACCCCGCGCCGCAGGCCGAACCCCTGGTGCTCGACAGCCTGGTCGACCGCATCCAGCCCGCGCACCTGCGTCCCGACCTGACGCCGGTGTTCAGCTTCAATGCCGAGGGGATCTATGTGCCCGGCGGCGGCCGGCGATCGGTCGATCAGATCGGGCGCTGGCGCGACCTGCTCGGCAAGATGCGGGCCGAAGGCTTTCAACCCTGATTCCGTAGAAAAGGAATGTCATGTCCTTGTTAAGACAATTGCTGTTGAGTGTGACGCTGGCGATCCTGGTGATCCTGGTCGGGGCGACGATATTCAGCATCGGCTCGGCCCGCCAGTACCTGGACGCCCAGCTGCAGGCGCAAAGCGATTCCACGGCCACGTCCCTGGCGCTCACCTTGTCGCAGCCATCCAACCAGGACCCCACCGTGCGGGAATTGCTGATTTCGGTGCTGTTCGACAGCGGCCAGTTCCGGGTGGTGGAGTTCCTGGACCCGACCGGGCGGATCCTGATCCGGCGGGAAATCGGCGACGGGCAGGACGACCGCGTGCAGGCGCCGGACTGGTTCAGCCATCTGCTGCCGTTGCAGCGCCACGAGGCCCAGCGCCAGGTGACGAACGGCTGGTCGCAACTGGGCGTGGTGCGTCTGCAGGCCAACGACGCCTACGCGCGCGACGCGCTGTGGACCAGCACGGAGCGCATCGTGGCCCTGACCGTGGGGGCGGGGATCCTGTGGGGCCTGTTCATCTGGCTGCTGATGCGCTGGCTGCGCCGCGCCCTGCATGACGACGTGATGACGCGGGTGCGCGCCCTGGCCGACGGGGACGGCACGGCCGATCTGCCGCCGGTGCGCCACCCCGGCATCCTCGAGCTCCAGGAAGTCTCGCAGGCCATCGTGCGCACGCACGAGCAGGTCCGGGCGACCGCCACCGAACGCGAGGCCCGGATCGAGTCCCTGCAACTGGAATTGAACCAGGATCCGGTGACGGGGCTGGCCAATCGCAAGTATTTCATCAACGAATTGCGGCGCCTGCTGGAGCAGCCCGCCAGCCAGGACCGCAGCAGCGGCCATGTCATGCTGTTTCGCCAGTGCGACCTGCAGGCCGTGAACCAGTCCATGAGCCGGGTGGTGGTGGACCAGTGGCTGCGCAACGTCGGGCGGCTGGTGCTGGAACTGCTGCGGGTCCGGATCGGGCCCCAGGCCTGGCTCGCGCGGCTCAACGGCTCGGACTTCGCCTTCGTCCTGCCGATGATGCCCGGGCCGGTGGCCGTCCGGGTCGCCAAGGCGGTGTCCGACGTCCTGCAGGCGCAGCGCATCCAGCTGGGCCAGGCGGGGCTGTGCCGCTGGCGCATGGTCCTGACGGACTATGAGCCCGGCGAGGATCTTTCCGATGTGCTGGTCCGCCTGGACGAGGCCCTGATGCGCGCGGAAAGCGCCGGCAGCAACGAAGTCGAATATCTGCCCGACCAGGACATGCACAAGGACGCCGCGGGCCGGGTCGGCGGCGAGCAGGCCTGGCGCAGCCTGCTGCGCAATGCGCTGGACGAGGGCTGGTTCTCCCTGGCCCTGCAGCGCGATGAATCTTCCGTGACCGGCACGGATTGCATGATGGGGACCCTGCTGCTGCAGGAACCCGGCGCGTCCGAACCGCTGTCGGGGTATCTGTTCATGCCGCCCGCCGTGCGCCTGGGGCTGTCGGCCGCCTGCGATGCGCAGGCCGTCAATCTGGGCCTGAACTGGCTGGCGACGCACCCGGGCGAACTGGCGTTGCGCATGTCCCTGGCGTCCATCCTGCAGGATGATTTCCGGGCCGAGGTCGCCGCCCGCCTGACGGGGCGTCCGGATCAGGCCGCCAGCCTGCTGGTCGAACTGGATTCCTACGGCCTGGTGTCGTATCGGGCGCAGATCATGAAGTTTTCCGAGATGCTGCGCGAGCATGGCGTGCGGCTGGGCTTGCGGCGCTTCGCCGAGCAGCCCGACGCCCTGCTGTACCTGCACGAATTGCGGCCGGATTATGTGCGGGTGTCGGGGGCGCTGATCGCCGCGCAGACGGAGAGCCCAGGGGCGCGGCGCCTGCTGGTGGCGGTCCAGGAGACCGCCCGGGAAATCGGCGTGAAGGTCGATCTGGGCGCGGCGCGGACTTGACGGATCGTTCCCCGCGCGCCCAGGCGGGGACGCTAGCGCAGATTGCCCGTGTGGCCCAGGGAATAGCGGCCCGGTTGCGGCCAGACGGTCAGGCCGTGGGGTTCCTGGCCGACCTTGATCTGCTGGACGGCGCCGTTTCTGGTGTCGATGCGGTAGACCACGTCGTCGAACCGGCCTGACAGCCACAGCCACTTGCCGTCGGCGCTGACGTTGCCCATGTCGGGGCTGCCGCCGCCGGGAATCGGCCAGTCCGCCACGATCTTTTCGGTGGCGAAGTCCAGGACGGCGACTCTGCCCTTGCCCTTGGGCTTGCCGTGGATCTGGTGGGTGCCGCGGCTGGTGATGTACAGGGATTTGCCGTCCCGGCTGGGGTACAGGCCGTGGGTGCCCAGGCCGGCCGGGATGAAGCCGATCTGCTTGAAGGCGTCCCCGTCGACGACGAAGACGCCGTCGGCCATCATGTCGGCGATGTAGAAGCGCTTGCCGTCCGGCGAGATGCGCACGTCCTGCGGCATGCCCTTCCTGGGCATCCTCATCTTCCTGGCGGGCTTGGCGGCGGCGTCCGCATGGGCGGCGCCTTGCGCATGCGCCGTCGGCAGGGGCAGGGGCAGATAGCCCAGCACGGTGTGATTCACCATGTCGATCTTGGCGACGCTGCCATCGAATTCGCAGGTGAACAGCGCGTAGCGGCCGTCGATGGAGAAATCGGCGTGGTTCAGGCCGCCGCATTGCGGCACGTCGATGGAATATTGCAGGGCCATGGTGTGCGGGTCGCGGAAATCCAGGCGCTTGCGGGCTTCTGCCACGACGATGGCCGATTTGCCATCCGGCGTGAAATACATGTTGTAGGGATCATCGACGGGCACCGACGTCCCCGGCTTGCCCGTCAGCGGATCGATGGGCGTCAGGCTGCCCTCGTGGGTGCGCTCCGCGTTGTTGGCGACCCAGAGGGTGCGCAGGTCCCACGAAGGCACGACGTGCTGCGGACCCTTGCCGACCTTGAAGGTGTCCACGACTTTCATCGTGTCCGGATCGATGACCGAGACGTCATTGGACCGCAGATTGGGTACGTAGACGCGCGGCAGATCCTTCCGGACGGCAGGGCTCAGGTGGCTGGTCCCGATCTCGCTGTAGACGTTGAGCGGATTGACCACGGGCGGCATGCCGGGAACGGTCTGGATGGCCGCCGGCGCGGGGCCGGCCGCCCGGGCGGCGGGGACGCCGACGGACAAGGCGGCGACCGCCGACCAGGCCGCGTACAGGCCGAATGACTTTTTCGATACCACGATGAAACTCCCTATTTGTGTGCGGAGGGACGTTGGGAAGAAGCGTGTTGGGCGAGCTGCTTGCGGATGGCGGCCACGGATGCGTCGACGATCAGGCGCACGCCGATCCGGCCCAGCTCGGCGCTGGCGCGGGTGGGGTCGCCGTACACGCCGTCGCGCGGCGTCCAGCGGCTGCCCTGCGGCAGCAGGGATGCGCGGACCTGATCGGGGTCCAGCGCCAGCGACAGGGAGGTATCCGCCAGGCCGGCGTGCGTGCCGATTTCCGCGGCGGAGTAGCCGCGTTTCTTCAGGGCGTCGACGTAGGCGGTCTGGGTGACCTGGTAGTAGTCGAGCAGGGCGTAGGCGCGGCAGCAAGGATCCTGGGCCCACTCATGGTTCAGCTGCGTGGCCGCCTTTTCCAGGCTGCGCTGGTAGCCGCCGTGGTCGCCCAGGAAGAAGATGTCGCGGAATCCGTGCTGCCTGAAGCTGCGGGCGGCGGACTCCAGCACGGCCTCGAAGACCGGGGCGGGCACCGAGATCGTTCCGGCGAAGCGCATGTGCGCGGCGGGCGGGGTGATGGACCCTTCCGGGACGTAGGCGATGGCGGGGGCGACGATCGTATTGCCCAGCGCCTGGGCGATGCGCCCCGCCAGGATGCGGGCGCGGGCGTTGTGCTTGCCCAGCGCGATGTTCGGGCCGCTTTGTTCCGTGCCGCCGACCGGGATCAGGATGGTCGTGGCGCCGGCCGCGATCCGGCTGCGCAGTTCGGGCGAAGTCAGGTCTTCCAGGTAGACGCTGGACGATTGGGCGTGGGATGCGGGGCTGTGCCAGACGCCCGCCAGAGCCAGGCAACCCAGCAGCAGGATGCGCCGGAGACCGGATGAGAGCCGATGACTTTCCACCCGGCGGGTCGGCCGGGGAGCGGCGGGCAGGGCGGCGCCGTATTGCGAGACATGCTGACGGATCATCAAAACCGCCTGGATCGTACAAAAACCGGGCGCCGCGTCGGTGTGGCCGGGAAGCGTGTTTTATACTACCAGTCGGCATCGCCGTGTGTACTTGTTTACGGCGCGTGCCTCGGCTGTTGCGTTCGCACAGCGTCCGACCCCGTCTCCTTAGTTAAATGGATATAACTTTCCCCTCCTAAGGGAAGATTGCAGGTTCGATTCCTGCAGGAGACGCCAGCTTCCTGATGCATCGCCGGGCTGATCATCGGCCGGAAAGACATACAAAAAATCTTGCGGAAACAAGATCTTCCGGGCGCCTCGATAGGCGCGCCCTTGATCGCCTGCATGCATCCATCGGTTCAGCCATATGTCAGGGATAGGGCCTATTGACACATAATATATGTTGCGTACACTGCAGTACTCTGCAACAAATGTATCGGAGAGGACCTCTATGATCAGATCGAAAGTACTGGCCGCTATCCTCAGCACCGGCCTGGCCTTGACGGCGACCCCTTCCCAGGCGCAGACGAAGTTCGTCACTATCGGCACCGGCGGGGTGACAGGCGTCTACTACGCCGTGGGGGGCGCCGTCTGCCGCTTGATGAACAAAGTGCGGGCCGATACCGGCATCCGCTGCTCGGTGGAAAGCACAGGCGGATCCGTCTATAACGTCAATACCATTCGCGGAGGCGAACTGGACTTCGGTGTCGTGCAGTCCGACGTGCAGTACAACGCCACTAAAGGCGAGTCGCAGTTCAAGGATGCCGGCCCGGTCAAGGACCTGCGCGCCGTCTTCTCCATTCATCCGGAACCTTTGATGGTGGCTGCGCGCCCTGAAGCCGGCATCAAGGAATTCCAGGACTTCAAGGGCAAGCGCTTCAACATCGGCAATCCGGGTTCCGGTCAGCGCGCCACGGTCGAAATGCTGCTGCCGGCCCTGGGCATGAAGAAAAGCGATTTTTCCCTGGCTTCCGAACTCAAGGCCGACGAACACGGGGCGGCCCTGTGTGACAACAAGGTCGATGGCTTCGCCTATGTGGTGGGCAATCCGTCCGCCAATCTGCAGGACGTCACCACCACGTGCGCGGCCAAGCTGGTCAATGTCATGGGCCCCAAGATCGACGAACTGATCAAGACGCATCCTTACTATGCCAGCGTGACCATCCCGGGCGGCCTGTATGCCAATAATCCGGAGGACACCACGACGTACGGGGTGCTGGCCACCATGGTGACGTCCGCGAAGACCTCGCCGGATGTCGTTTACCAATTGGTCAAGTCCGTGTTCGAGAATTTTGACGAGTTCAAGAAACTGCATCCGGCCTTCGCCAATCTCGATCCCAAGCTGATGGTCAAGGACGGTCTGACGGCGCCCATGCACGAGGGCGCGATCAAGTACTACAAGGAAAAGGGCTGGCTGTAGGCCAGGTCCGATTCCATGGATGGCAGGCCCTTCGGCCTGCCTTGTCCGGAGCGTCGCGGCACGTCGTGCCGCTGTTCTTCCCTTTCCTCCCACCGCACGGCCCCGCCGGCCATTGCCTCCAGGCGGTGGCCGGTGACGGCATGGATCAGGAGTCCAGCCCTTGAGCGCAAAGAATCCACCCGGCACCGAGCTCCATCTCACCGACGCACAGCTCAGGCAGTTGGTCGCGGACGCTGACACCGGGGGACGAGATCCCCAGGGGGGCGTCGCCCGCCTGCTGATGATCGTGGCCTTGATCTGGTCGCTTTTCCAGCTGTGGATCGCGTCCCCCTTGCCCTTCAAGCTGGGGGTGTTCGTATTGAATACGACGGAATCCCGGGCCATCCATCTGGCTTTTTCCGTCTTCCTGGGATTCATGCTGTTTCCCGCGTTCAAGCGCTCTCCCAGGCAAAGCGTCCCGGTGCTGGACTGGGTCTTCGCCCTGGCGGGGGCCTTTTGCGCCAGCTATCTCTATTTGTTCTATGACCAGTTGTCCCATCGCCCGGGCCTGCCGACCACCCCGGACCTGATCGTGGCGGTCGCCGGCCTGGCCTTGCTGCTGGAAGCGACCCGCCGGGCCCTGGGCATGCCCTTGGTGGTGTTGGCGACCGTGTTCATCGCCTATATCTTCCTGGGTCCCCACATGCCTGACATGATTGCCCACCAGGCCGTGTCGCTGGGCAAGGGCATGTCGCACCTGTGGCTGACGACCGAGGGCGTCTACGGCGTGGCGCTGGGCGTGTCGGCCAGCTTCATTTTTCTGTTCGTGCTGTTCGGCGCCTTGCTGGAGACCGCCGGCGCGGGCAATTATTTCATCCAGTCGGCGATTTCACTGCTGGGCGGCTTGCGCGGGGGGCCGGCCAAGGCGGCGGTGCTGGCCTCGGCGGCGACCGGCGTCATTTCGGGGTCCTCCATCGCCAATGTGGTGACCACCGGCACCTTCACCATTCCCCTGATGAAGCGGGTGGGCTACCGGCCGGACAAGGCGGCGGCGGTGGAGTCCGCTGCTTCGGTCGACGGGCAGATCATGCCACCCGTGATGGGGGCGGCGGCCTTCCTGATGGTGGAATACGTGGGCATCCCGTATTCCCAGGTGGTCACCCATGCCATCCTGCCCGCGCTGATTTCCTACATCGCCCTGTTCTACATCGTGCACCTGGAGGCCGTGAAGGCCGATATCCGCGGCATCGCCCGCGAACACAGCATGCCCTGGAAGTACCGGCTGATCTCCACCGGCATGACCGTCAGCGGCGTGATCATTCTGGCAGCCATCGTGTACTACGGCTTTGGCTGGATCAAGGCCGTGGCGGGGGATGCGTCCATGCTGGTGGCGGGCACCGCGCTGGTGCTGGTCTACCTGGCCCTGTTGAAATTCGGCACCCGGTATCCCGAACTGAAGCTGGACGACCCCGGCACGCGGCTGGAAACCCTGCCCGACATCGGACCGACCCTGAAGTCCGGCCTGTATTTTCTCTTGCCGGTGGTGGTGCTGATCTGGAACCTGATGGTCGAGCAGCTTTCGCCGGCGACGTCGGCCTTCTGGGCCACCATGTTCCTGGTCTTCATCCTGCTGACGCAGCGTCCTCTGGTGGCCTGGTTCCGAGGCGGGCAGTCGCCGGCGGGCGCCTGGCGCCAGGGGGCGTGCGATCTGTTCAATGGGCTGGTCACGGGCGCGCGCAACATGATTTCGATCGGGCTGGCCACGGCGGCGGCCGGCATCATCGTCGGCACGGTCACGCTGACCGGCGTCGGGCTGGTGATGACGGAGTTCGTCGAGATGATCTCGGGCGGCAATCTGTTCGTCATGCTGGGCATGGTGGCCGTCATCTGTCTGATCCTGGGTATGGGTCTGCCCACGACGGCCAACTATATCGTCGTGTCCACGCTGATGGCGCCCGTGGTGGTGGAGCTCGGCGCCCAGAACGGCCTGCTGGTGCCTTTGATCGCGGTGCACTTGTTCGTGTTCTATTTCGGCCTGATGGCCGACGTCACTCCGCCCGTGGGGCTGGCCTCGTATGCGGCCGCGGGCATCGCCCGCACCGATCCCATCAAGACCGGGGTGACGGCCTTTGGCTACAGCATCCGCACTGCGGTGCTGCCCTTCATGTTCATTTTCAATACCCAGCTCTTGCTGATCGATATTGGCGGTCCGGTGCACTTGTCCATCACGGTGGGTTCGGCCATCTTGGCCAACCTGGTGTTCGTGGCCGCGACCCAGGGCTGGTTCCTGGATCGCAATCGCTGGTACGAATGCGTTTTGCTGCTGGTGATCGCGTTTTCCCTGTTCCGGCCCGGATTCTGGATGGATCGGGTGATACCGGAATACACGCTGCAGCCCGCCAGTCAGGTCATGGCATTCGCCGACAAGGCCAAACCGGGCCAGGAACTGCGCCTGTGGATCCATGGCGAAGACCTGTACGGCAAGGAAATTTCCAAGGGCGTGCTGCTGAAGCTGGGCGAGGGCGCCACCGGGCGCGAGCGCTTGCAGGCCACGGGCCTGCGCATCTTGCCGGGCGCCGATGACCTGACCATCATCGCCGTGCAGTTCGGCAGCCAGGCCGCCAAGCTGGGCATCGAGCAGGGCTATGACATCACCGGGATGGAAATCGCCAATGACCGCCCGGCCAGCGAATGGATGCTGTTGCCGGCCCTGGTCGTGCTGGTCTTGCTGGCGCTGGCGCAGCGGCGACGGCGGCGCCTGGCCGGATCGGCCGTCTGATCAGTCGCCGTCCCGCAGGGCCGCCTGCACCGGCTTGCCGCCCAGCGCGCCCGTCAGCACGCCGGATGCCACGCTGATCAGGTAGCCGCGCCGTCCCCCGTTCAGGTAGACGGTGTCGTAGTCCAGCAAGGTTTTTTCCACCCAGACCGGCATGCGCTTGCGGGTGGCGAACGGCGAGGTGCCGCCCACCTGGTAGCCCGAATTGCGTTGCGCCGTGTCGGGTGTGCAGGGGGTGATCTTCTTGGCGCCGATCTGCCGCGCCAGATTCTTGGTCGAGACTTCGCAGTCCCCGTGCATCAGCACCACCAGCGGGCGACCCAGTTCGTCTTCCATGATCAGGGTCTTGGCGACCTGGTGCAGCGGCACGTCCAACTGGCGCGCGGCCTCGCGGGCGCCGCCGTGATCGACGTAGTCGTAGGGATGCTCGCCGAAGGCGATCTTCTGCTGCCGCAGCCAGTGCGTGGCCGGGGTTTCGGACGTGTGCTTGGTCTTGGACATGAGGGGTCTGGTCGGTGGGATGGACAGTCACGCCCGAGGGTGATGCTGGGCGTGGAGCGCCTTGAGCCGTTCGCGGGCGACGTGGGTGTAGATCTGGGTGGTGGAAATGTCGGCGTGGCCCAGCAGCATCTGCACGACGCGCAAGTCGGCGCCGTGGTTCAGCAGGTGGGTGGCGAAGGCGTGGCGCAGCACGTGCGGCGACAGGGGAACGCGGATGTCGGCCTGCTGCGCGTATTTGCGGATCAGCAGCCAGAACGCCTGGCGCGTCATGGCGCCGCCGCGCGTGGTGGCGAACAGGGCGTCGCAGGCGCGCGCGCCCAGGATGGCCGGGCGGCTTTCACGCAGATAGCGGTCTATCCAGTACAGGGCCTCGTCGCCCAGCGGCACCAGGCGATCCTTGGCGCCCTTGCCCATGACCACGCGCACCACGCCGTCGCTCAGGCTGGTGTCCTGCACGTCCAGGTGCACCAGTTCGCTGACGCGCAGCCCGGTGGCGTACAGGGTTTCCAGCATGGCGCGGTCGCGCAGGCCCAGGGTGGATTCCGTATCCGGCGCCTGCAGCAGGTCGTCCACCTGGGCTTCGGACAGGGTCTTGGGAAAGCGGGCCGGCTGCCGGGCGCTGTGCAGGCCCAGGCAGGGGTCTTCCGAGCACAGGCTGCGCCGCAGGGCCCACAGATAGAAGCGCCGCAGGGCCGCCAGGCGGCGATTGGACGTGCTGGCCTTGGTCTGCTGATACTGGGCGGCCAGCCAGGCCTGGATGTCTTCCTGGCGGGCGGCTTCGGGCGGCCGGCCCTGGGCGGCTTGCAGCCAGCGGGCGAATGCGCTCAGGTCCCGCCGGTAGGCCGCCAGCGTGTTGTCGGCCAGGCCGTCTTCCAGCCATAAGGCATCCAGAAAAGCGTCGATGGTGGGAAAAGGCGAAGGCTGGGTGGCCATATCCAGGATAGGTCGGTCGCGGGACGCCGGCGGCCATGGGGCATCGGCCGCCTGGAACGATGGCCTCCATTCTACTCGCCGCGAGGCGGATGTCCGGCGGTCCGGACGGCGGGGCGTGGCTCGCGGCGGCATGGGCATCCGTATTTCATGGAATAGCGGAATATACCTATATATATTACGATAGCGAACATCCCGCTTTTCATGACTGAAGGAGTCTTCATGCGATTGCGTCGTCTGCTTGCCGTCTGCGTGCTGTCCGGGGCGATGGCGCCGGCCATGGCCGGTGAAGTTCTTGTGTCCGCCGCGGCCAGTCTGACCAATGCCTTCAAGGACCTGGCCGCCCAGTATGAAACCGCCCATCCCGGCACCAAGGTGCTGACCACCTTCGGCGCGTCGGACGTGGTGCTGCGCCAGATCACCGAGGGCGCGCCCGCCGACGTCTTCGCCTCGGCGGACCAGAAGGCCATGGACAAGGCCGCCGCCGCGCAGGCCATCGATCCCGCCAGCCGGGTCGATTTCGTGCGCAACGAGGTCGTGCTGGTGGTCCCGGCCGACAATCCGCGCGGGATCCGGTCCTTGAAGGATCTGTCCAAGCCGGACGTGCGGCGGATCGCGCTGGGTAATCCGGCCTCCGTGCCGGTGGGGCGCTATACCCAGGCGGCGCTGGAAAAGGCCGGCGCCTGGGACACGGTCAAGGCGCATGAAATCCTGGGGCAGAACGTGCGCCAGGTGCTCAGCTATGTCGAGCGCGGCGAGGTCGACGCCGGTTTCGTCTTCGCCACGGACGCCGCCATCATGAAGGACAGGGTCAAAATCGTGCAGACGGTGGACACGCCCGTGCCGGTGGTCTACCCGATCGCCCTGGTCAAGCGGGACGGGCGCGCGCCCGAAGCCGCCGATTTCCTGAAGTACGTCGTCTCTCCCGAAGGACAGGCGGTGCTGGCCCGCTACGGCTTCGCCAAGCCATAATGCGGGTTTTGCCGGACCGCGCCCAGCGATGGGCGAGCCGGCGCCGCTGCGATCAATCTCATGACCGATCTCTGGATTCCTCTGCTGCTGTCCCTCAAGGTCGCGGGCTGGGCCACGGCCCTGGCGACCCTGGGCGGCATCGCGGCGGCCTACGGCCTGTCGCGCTGGTCCTCGCGCTGGTGCGACGTGGTCGATGCCTTTCTGACGCTGCCCATGGTGCTGCCGCCCACCGTCACCGGCTATTACCTGCTGGTGCTGTTCGGCCGGCGCGGCTGGCTGGGCGCCTGGCTGCAGTCGCATGGCATCGAGCTGGTCTTCACCTGGCAGGGGGCCGTCGTGGCGGCGGCGGTCGTGGCCTTCCCCATGGTGCTCAAGGCAGCCCGGGCCGCCTTCCTGGACGTGGACCATCGCCTGGAGCAGGCCGCCGCCGTGCTGGGGGTGTCGCCCGCCGCCGTATTCTTCCGGGTCAGCCTGCCGCTGGCGTCCCGGGGCATCCTGGCGGGGGTGCTGCTGGCCTTCGCCCGGGCGCTGGGCGAATTCGGGGCCACGCTGATGGTGGCCGGCAACATTCCGGGCAGGACGCAGACCCTGTCGATCGCGATCTACGAGGCTGTCCAGGCCGGCAATGACGACACGGCCACCATTCTGGTGCTGGTTACCTCGGCGACCTGCGTGGCGGTGCTGTGCCTGGCCGCCTGGCTGATGCCGGGGGGCCGCGTCTCGCGCCGGTCCCGGAGCGCCGCATGAGCCTGATCGTGGACATCCGCTGCCGCGTCGGCGGGCCGGACGGCTTTCTGCTGAGGCCAGCGTGGCGGACCGATGGGCGCCGGGTGGCCCTGTTCGGGCCGTCGGGGGCGGGCAAGAGCCTGACCATGCAGGCGATCGCCGGCCTGCTGCGCCCGGACGCGGGGCGCATCGTGGTCGACGGGCGCGTGCTGTTCGATCACGTGGCCGGCATCGACGTGCCGCCCCGGGCCCGGCGCCTGGCCTATCTGTTCCAGGACTACGCGCTGTTTCCGCACCTGACCGTGCGCCAGAACATCGGCTTCGGCCTGTCGCGCGGCTGGCTGAACTGGCATGGCTGGGGGCTGCCGGTTCGGCGCGCCGGCGGCGATGCGGGATCTGGCGGATGGTTGCGCCGCCGCGATTTGCCGCAGGCGGCCGGGCGCTGGGTAAGGGCCTTCCATCTGGACGGTTTGCTGGATCGCTATCCGGCCGGACTGTCCGGCGGGCAGCGCCAGCGCGTGGCCCTGGCGCGGGCGCTGTCCACCGACCCCGGGCTGCTGTTGCTGGACGAGCCCCTGTCGGCCCTGGATGCGGGTCTGCGCGCGCAGATGCGCGTGGAACTGGCGCAGTTGCAGCGCGACATCGACATCCCGACGGTCTTGATTACGCATGATCTGGCCGACGTCCAGGCCCTGGCCGACGAGGTCTTCCATATCGCCCATGGGGAAATCCGGGGCGGCGCCGAGCGGGTTTCTCGGGTCTGAGGCGCTGGACGGAGGCTGTCAGAGTGCGCAGGCTGACGGTGGATGGGGCCTGTATCCGGCCGCGTCCAGGCGAGACTGCCGTGCGTGTGCGAAGTGACGGCGCCGTTCAGTCGACCGTGCCGATCAGCACGTCGGCCGCCTGAAAGCACGCCATGGCTGGATCGCCGGGGGCAAGGCTGCCGCCCTGCGCGCCCGGGGCGGCCAGGCCCGTGATGCGCACCCTGGGGCCGATGTCCAGGCTGAGTTCCGCCAGGGCGCCGTCGTCCGCGCGGTGGCTGATGCGGCCGGCCCAGCGATTCAGCCCCTCGTGGGCGGCGCCTGGATCGGCGGCTTCCCGCGGCAGGACGCGGACCGCCTGGGCTTTCAGGAAGGCCAGCGCGCGCCGGCCTTCGGCCAGGCCCAGCCGTTCGGTGCTGGCGTGGGTCAGGGTGGCCGTCAGGGAAATGCCTTCGTCCAGATCCAGCCGGATGCGGTCGTTGATGCGGCCGGAGTCGATGGCGCCGATGACGCCTTCGTAGCGGTTGCGGGCCGAGGTCTGCAGCGCCATGCTGTGCAGCAGGTCCAGATGCCGGGTGCCGTCGGGGCCGAAGCGCGCCAGGGCTTCCATGAAGCGCTGGTGTTCCGCCTGGGCCGCCTGGTACCAGGCGACGAGTTCGCGGGCCCGGTCGGTCAGGTGCGCGCCGCCGCCGCGCTTGCCGCCGGTGACGCGCTCGACCAGCAGGCCCCCGGCCAGGCCGTTCATCATGTCCACGGCGTCCCAGGCCGCCTTGTAGCTCAGTCCGACCTTGCGCGCCGCCGCGCTGATGGACCCTTCAGTGCCGATGGCGGCCAGCAGCGCCATGCGCCGTTCAGTGCCCCAGCTCTGGCTGCCGCTGCGCAGGCTCAGCGTGGTGCTCAGCTCGAGCGGCGAGTCCGGGCCCGGGGCGGCCCCGGCGGACTGCGCTGCGCCTGACGGATCCGGGGCGCTTGCGGGCGGTGTGTTGGGAGGGATGTTGCTCATGGGAGGCAGTGTACGCGGCGCGCGGATGATCCGCCCAGGCAGGCCGCGTAGCCTTCGAGCGCGTCGGGCCAGGCGGGCGTCCAGCCGCTGGCCCGCAGCCGTGCGTTGGACAGGCGCTTGCCGTCGGGAGGGCGGGCTTCCCGGGCGGGTGCCGGGCCGCCCGCCATCCGCGCCAGCGCTTCGTACAGCGCCGCCGTGGGCGTGGGACGGTCGTCGGTGCCGATGTAGCAGGGCAGGGGAGCGGCCAGGGCCAGCAGATGGGCGCAGGCCCGCGCCGCGTCATCCACGTGGATCCGGTTGGCCCAGTGGCCCGGGCCGTCCGGCGCGGCGATCCGCCCGGCGCGCAGGCCGTCCGCCAGGCGCAGCCGGCCGGGGCCGTACAGGCCCGACAGGCGCAGGGCGACGCCGCGTCCGGGCAGCCGGGCATGCAGCAGGGCCTCGGCGTCCAGCATCGCCGCGCCGCGAAAGTCCGCCGGGGCGGGCGGCGTGTCCTCGTCCACCAGGCGGTCGTCCTCGACCGGCCCCCAGATGGCGGACGAATCGACCAGCACGCAGCGCCGCACCGCGTCGGGGCGGGGCAGCGCGTCCAGCAGCGCCCGCAGGCCTTGCGGGTAGGCGCGGGCGTAGGCCTCGGGCGTGCGGGCATCGGGCGCGGGGGCGTACAGGAGATGGGTGATGGGCGGGGGCGCGATGTCCGAAACGGCGGCCAGCGCCTCGGCCACGCTGCCGGGATCGCCCAGGTCGGCCCGCAGCCAGCGGACGCGGGCGCCGGGCCCGGCGGCCATGGTCCGCCGCCGCAGGCCGATGCAGGCCCAGCGTTCCGGGGCCAGCGCCTGAGCCGTGCGCGCGCACAGGTCGCCGCCGACGAGCAGCAGGGTGTTCGCCTCGGCCGGGCCCGTACCTAATAGAATGTCCGTTTCCATGTCAGCACAGTCTATCCCATGAGCGATTCCTTTCCCCTGCGCCGCAGCCATCCCGACGAACTGATCGTCGGCCTGGTGTCGGTGTCCGACCGGGCTTCGTCCGGCGTCTATCAGGATCAGGGCATTCCCGCCCTGAGCGACTGGCTGGCGTCGGCTTTGACCCGGCCGCCCCAGGTCGTGACCCGCCTGATTCCCGACGAGCGCGAAGGCATCGCCGCCGCCTTGCGGGAGCTGGTGGACGAAGCCCGCTGCGACCTGGTCCTGACGACCGGCGGCACGGGCCCCGCCCGCCGGGACGTGACGCCCGAGGCCACGCTGGACGTGGCCACGCGCGAGATGCCCGGCTTCGGCGAACAGATGCGCCAGGTCAGCCTGGCCTTCGTGCCGACCGCCATCCTGTCGCGCCAGGTGGCGGTCATCCGGGAACTGCCCGATCACGCCGCGCTGATCATCAACCTGCCGGGTCAGCCCAAAGCCATCCAGGAAACCCTGGAAGGCCTGCGGGACGCGGACGGGAGCGTGCGGGTGCCGGGCGTGTTCGCCGCCGTGCCGTACTGCCTGGACCTGATCGGCGGCCCGTACGTCGAGACGCGCGAGGCCGTGGTCAAGGCCTTCCGGCCCAAGTCGGCGCGCCGCTCCCCGGCATGAGCCCGGGCACGGCGCCGTCCCTGGGGACGGCGTCGCGCCTGACGAGTCGGAATCGCTTACAAGCGGTGATGCGGGCAATCAGCATCAATTCCCATTCCGCCTTAAAATCTGGGCAATTCTCTTTTTTCCACTATCTCATCCCTTCGGAGGTCCAGACATGGCCCTGGTTTCCATGCGTCAGCTCCTCGATCACGCAGCCGAACACGGCTACGGGATTCCCGCCTTCAACGTCAACAACCTGGAACAGGTCCAGGCCATCATGGAAGCCGCCGCCCAGACGGACAGCCCGGTGATCATGCAGGCCTCGGCCGGCGCCCGCAAATACGCCGGCGAAGGCTTCCTGAAGCTCCTGATTCAGGCGGCCGTCGATTCCTATCCGCACATTCCCGTCGTCATGCACCAGGACCACGGCCAGTCGCCCGACGTCTGCCAGGGCGCCATCAACCTGGGCTTTTCCAGCGTCATGATGGACGGCTCGCTGATGTCCGACGGCAAGACGATCTCGTCCTACGAATACAACCTGGACGTCACCCGGCAGGTCGTCGGGATGGCGCACAAGCTGGGCATCACGGTGGAAGGCGAACTGGGCTGCCTGGGCTCGCTGGAAACCATGAAGGGCGACAAGGAAGACGGCCACGGCGCGGAAGGCACCATGACCCGCGAACAGCTGCTGACCGACCCCGAACAGGCGGCCGATTTCGTCCAGCAGACCCAGCTCGACGCCCTGGCCATCGCCGTGGGCACCAGCCACGGCGCCTACAAGTTCACGCGCAAGCCCACCGGCGACATCCTGTCGGTTCAGCGGATCAAGGAAATCCACGCGCGCCTGCCCAACACCCACCTGGTGATGCATGGCAGCTCCAGCGTGCCCCAGGAACTGCTGGCGGAAATCCGCCAGTTCGGCGGCGACATGAAGGAAACCTATGGCGTGCCGGTGGAAGAGCTGCAGGAAGCCATCAAGTTCGGCGTCCGGAAGGTCAACATCGACACCGACATCCGCCTGGCCATGACCGGCGCCATCCGCCGCTTCATGGCGGAAAATCCCGCCAAGTTCGATCCGCGCGAATACCTCAAGCCCGCCCGCGAAGCCGCCAAGAAGGTCTGCCTGGCACGCTACGAGCAGTTCGGCACGGCGGGCAACGCTTCCAAGATCAAGGCGATCCCCCTGTCGGACATGGCGGCCCGCTATGCGGCCGGCGAACTCAAGCAATTGGTGAAATAAATCCCGATGAAGGCCTTGCTCCAATCCTCCATCCAGTCGCTGCCCCTCCTGGGGCGCGGCAAGGTCCGCGACATGTATGCCGTGGGCGAAGACAAACTGCTCATCATCGCCACGGACCGGATCTCGGCCTTCGACGTGATCCTGGACGATCCGATTCCGGGCAAGGGCAAGGTCCTGACTGCCCTGACGGAATTCTGGCTGCGGCGCCTGGGCCACCTGATCCCCACGCACGCCACGGGCATCGCGCCCGAGGACGTGGTGGCGCCCGAAGAGCGGGACCAGGTGGCGGGGCGGGCCATGGTGGTCAAGCGCCTGGAACCCATCCTGGTGGAAGCCGTGGCGCGCGGCTACCTGATCGGCTCGGGCTGGAAGGACTACCAGGCCAGCGGCGCGGTGTGCGGCGTGGCCCTGCCGCCCGGCCTGCGCCAGGCTGAAAAGCTGGCCGAACCCATCTTCACCCCGGCAGCCAAGGCCGAATTCGGCCATCACGACGAAAACGTCGATTTCAATTACGTGGTGGCCCAGGTCGGCGCCGAGCTGGCGGCGGAAATCCGCCGCATGACGCTGGCGCTGTACATCGAAGCCGCCGAATACGCCCGCCGCCAGGGCATCCTGATCGCCGACACGAAGTTCGAATTCGGCCTGGACGCCCGCGGCACCCTGCACCTGATGGACGAAGTCCTGACGCCGGATTCCTCGCGCTTCTGGCCCGCCGACGGCTATGCCGTGGGCATCAGCCCGCCGTCCTTCGACAAGCAGTTCGTGCGCGACTGGCTGGAAACCCAGGACTGGGACAAGACCGCCCCGGCGCCGCGCCTGCCGGCCGACGTGCTGGAACGCACGGCGGCCAAATACCGCGAAGCCCAGGACCGCTTGACCCGGGGGGCGACATGAGTGCGCCGGGCCGTCCCAAGCACGAATTCCCCCTCGGGGGGACGGCGCGTAGCGCCAAGGGGGCGACATGAGTGCGCCGGGCCGTCCCAAGCACGAATTCCCCCTCGGGGGGACGGCGCGTAGCGCCAAGGGGGCGACATGACCGCTGCTTCCCCGGTGGTCGGGCTGATCATGGGCTCGTCCAGCGACTGGGACGTGATGCGCCATGCCGCCGCGGTGTTCGACGAATTCGGCATCGCCCACGAGACCCGGGTGGTGTCGGCGCACCGCATGCCGCTGGACATGGTCGAATACGGCGCCCAGGCCGTCTCGCGGGGCCTGCGGGCCATCGTGGCCGGGGCCGGCGGGGCCGCCCACCTGCCCGGCATGATGGCCGCCCTGACGCCGGTGCCGGTGTTCGGGGTGCCGGTGCCCTCGCGCTATCTGCGCGGCGAAGATTCCCTGCTGTCCATCGTGCAGATGCCCCGGGGAGTGCCCGTGGGCACCTTCGCCATCGGCGAATCGGGGGCGGCCAACGCCGCCTTGCACGTGGTCGCCAATCTGGCCATGACGGATGCCGATCTGCTGCAGCGGCTGCAAGCCTACCGGGCGCGCCAGACGCAGGCGGCCCGCGCCATGGTCGTGCCGCCGGAGGCGGGCTGATGGCCGGCGTCGATGCCGGCCTGCCGGTAGCGCCCGGGGCCTGGCTGGGGGTGATGGGCGGCGGCCAGCTGGGCCGCATGTTCTGCCAGTCGGCCCAGGCGCTGGGCTATCGCGTGGCGGTCCTGGACCCCGACGAATCCAGTCCGGCCGGGATGGTGGCCGACCGCCACATCCGGGCCGCCTATGACGATCCGCAGGGGCTCGACACGCTGGGCCGGCTGTGCGCCGCAGTGACGACCGAATTCGAGAACGTGCCGGCCGACAGCCTGCGCCATCTGGCCCGGCTGTGCCGGACGACGCCCTCGGGGGACGCGGTCGCCATCGCCCAGGATCGCGTGGCCGAGAAGGCCTATCTGCAGGCTTCCGGGGTGCCGGTGGCCGCGCATGCGGCCGTGCTGCGGGCCGACGATCTGGACGCCTGTCCCGCGTCTTTGTTTCCGGGCATCCTCAAGACCGCGCGCCTGGGCTATGACGGCAAGGGCCAGGTCCGGGTGGCGTCCCGTGAAGAAGCCCGGCAGGCGTTCGAATCCCTGAAGGAAGTGGCCTGCGTGCTGGAATCCCTGCAGCCGCTGGACTATGAGATCTCCGTGGTGGTCGCGCGCGGCCTGGATGGCCGCATGGTCACCTATCCGCCTTCGCGCAATGCCCATCGCGACGGCATCCTGGCGGTGTCGGCGGTGGACGGCGCGATCGCGCCCGCCGTGGCGGACGAGGCGCGCCGGCACGCCCTGCGGGTGGCGGAGCACCTGGATTATCACGGGGTGTTGTGCGTCGAATTCTTCGTGCTGCGCGACGGCTCGGTCATCGCCAACGAAATGGCGCCGCGTCCCCACAACAGCGGCCACTACACCCAGGACGGCTGTCTGGTCAGCCAGTTCGAGCAGCAGGCCCGCGTCATGGCCGGCCTGCCCCTGGGCGTGACCGATACCCTGTGCCCCGCGGCCATGCTGAATCTGCTGGGGGACCTGTGGTTCGACCATGATGGACGGCAGCGCGAACCGGATTGGGCGGGGGTGCTGTCCGTGCCCGGCGTGCGCCTGCACCTGTACGCCAAGAGCGAAGCCCGCCCGGGACGCAAGATGGGCCACATCAATATCCTGGGCGCCACGGCGGCCGAGCTGCATGCCCGCATCGCCCAGGTGGCCGGCGTGCTGGGGCTGCCCCATGCCTGACACCATGCAGGCCCGCATCCTGGAAGCCGCCCGCCGGCTGGACCAGGGGCGTCTGGTGGCCTTTCCCACGGAAACCGTCTACGGCCTGGGGGCCGACGCCGAGAATCCGCAGGCCGTGGCCCGCATCTACGCGGCCAAGAAACGCCCCGCCAACCATCCCGTCATCGTCCACCTGGCGCCGGACACCGATCCGTCCTATTGGGCGGCGGCCGTGCCGCTGCAGGCCCGGCAGCTGATGGCGGCGTTCTGGCCGGGGCCTCTGACCCTGATCCTGCCGCGCGCCGACCGGATTCCGGATGCGGTCAGCGGCGGCCAGGACAGCATCGGCCTGCGCTGCCCGGCTCATCCGGTTGCGCAGACCCTGCTGCACGTGTTCGCCGCGCTCAAGCCCCACGGCTGCGGCGGCGTCGCGGCGCCCTCGGCCAATCAGTTCGGCCAGGTGTCGCCGACGCAGGCGGTCCACGTGCGCCAGGCCTTTCCCGAACTGGACGAGCAGGCCCTGATGATTCTGGAGGGCGGCGAATCCCAGGTCGGCATCGAATCGACCATCCTGGATCTGTCGCGCCTGGACCGGGGCGTGGGCCCGACCCTGCTGCGGCCCGGCCAGGTCAATGTGCTGCAATTGGCCGAGGTCCTGGGCGACTTGCCGGCGCTGCCCGATGCGGCGGCGCCCCGCGTGTCCGGCTCGCTCAAGGCGCACTACGCGCCGCATACGCCCGTGGCCCTGGCGGACCCGGCCGCGCTGTCCGCCTGGGCGGCCGGCGCGGGGCCGGCGCCCGCCGCGGCGTGCGCGCCGGCGGGGCAGGCCCTCCGGCGGCTGGCCGTGGTGGTCCTGGATACGCCTCCCGGCCCCGCGCCCGAAGGCGTGGACTGGGTGGTCGTGCGCGACGATCCGGCTCACTATGCCCGCCGCCTGTATGCGCTGCTGCGCGAACTCGATGCCGCCGGTTATGACCGCATCGTGCTGCAGCGCCCGCCCGAGGAGCCCGCCTGGCAGGGCGTCAACGACCGGATCGGCCGGGCGGCGGCCGCGTTTGCCGCCTGAGCGGCGCGCGTCGCGCACCCGCCCGGCGCGGACCGCGGATGCGGTTAAACTGAGAAATTGTCTTCGCCCCGGCCGGCGATCTATGCCCCGGCCGGGCCGTCAGGATGATGAGTCCTGGTGTTGTCCTGGAAACTGCTCATGAAATTCAAGGAATTCGAACCGGGCATGGTGATCCGCCATGGGCCGGTGACGGTGAACGAAGCGGAGATGCTGGCCTTCGCCCGCACCTATGATCCGCAGTGGTTCCATGTGGACGCCGAGCGCGCCCGTTCGGGGCGCTGGGGCGGCCTGATCGCCAGCGGCTGGATGACCTGCGGGATCGCGATGCGCCTGGCGGTCGAGTCCGCCCTGGGGGATTCCGAATCCTTCGGCTCGCCGGGGCTGGAACGCCTGCGCTGGATCCTGCCGGTGCGGCCGGGCGACCAACTACGCCTGGAAGCCACCGTGGATTCGAAGCGGGTATCCTCGTCGCGCGACGATCTGGGCATCATCCGCTGGACCTGGCGCCTGTTCAACCAGGACGACGACCAGGTGCTCGAGGTCGAGGCCACCAGCCTGTTCGAACTCGAACTGCCTGCGGGGCGGTGACCGGCGCCGCTCCAGCGGACCTCGCATGTCAATGTAGTTTCACGCGCGGGGCGCCTCGCCTCAGCAGGAGCCTCCCGAGCGCCAGGGCCGCCGTTTGCAGGACGCCCAGCACCGCCATGTGATGCCGCAGATGCAGGCTCATGTACATGAGGCGCGCCAGGAGCCCTTCGACGAACCAGTTCCTGCCCGACAGTACCCCCATCAGGCTGCCGACCCCCTCCGAATGTCCGACGGAGACTAGCGAGCCATGGTCCCGGAACCGGAATGTCCCGGCCGGTTCGGCTTGACCCGTCACGCGGGCTTGCAGGATGTCGTAGAGGAAAGCGGCCTGTTGGCTGGCCACCTGAGCCTTGGCGGGAAGCGGCCGGTCCCGACCTTCCCAGGGCGCCTGGGCGCAATCGCCCAACGCGAAAACACGGGGATCGCTGGTCTGCAACCTGCCGTCCACCACGACTTGATGATGCCGGTTCGCCTCCAGGCCCAGCTCCGATAGGATGGCCGGCGCTTCTATGCCGGCCGCCCACACGCACAGGTCGGCCGCATGGCGGCGGCCCTCGCTGTCCATGAGGCATCCCGACTCGACACCGGCCACGCGTACCGATGTTTCGATCATGACGCCGCGCTGGCGCAGCAGCTGGCGCGCCTTGCTGGACAGGTTCTCCGGCAAGGCGGAAAGAATGCGGTCCGCCCCTTCGAGCAGGCTGATCTTCACGTCGCGCCCCGGTTCCAGTTCGCCCATCCCGTAGTACGCGAAGCCATTCAGCGCTTCGACCAGCTCGGCCGCGAGCTCGACGCCTGTCGCACCCCCTCCGACAATGGCGATATGCAGCGCATCGTCCGGCTTCAAGAGCGGCGGCGGATCCTCGGCCGCATGGCGTCGATCGCCGGCGCCAGCGCCCGGCATGAGTTCGCCCGAGGCGGTTTTTCCGGATTCTCTCTTGCCATTGAGCTTTGCCAGTTCCCGCAACAGCCGTTCGCGGAAGTTTTCCGCCTGCGCGGTGGAATCCAGTGCAATGGCGTGCTCGGGCGCGCCGGGCGTGCCGAAGAAATTGGATTTGCTGCCGATCGCCAACACCAGGGTGTCGTAGTCGATGCTGCGCGACGGAAAGACCTCCTCGCCCGTCGGGCCATGCGCTGCCTCGAGCCGGACACGCTTCGCGTCGCGATCCAGGCCCTGCAGGGCCCCGTGGATGAATGTGAAACCGCACTGGCGTGCCAGCATGAAATAGGACAGGCCTTCCCGGTGTATGTCCAGGGTGCCCGCCGCGACCTCATGCAGGGATGGCTTCCAGATATGGCTGTCGGCCTTGTCGATCAGGACGATATGTTTCTGGCCGAACTGGCGCCCCAGGCGGGCCGCCAGTTCCAGCCCTCCTGCTCCGCCGCCGACGATCACGACACGGTGCGCGTTCTGCTTCATGGGACTTGCTCCTTGGATGGGTCGGTCACGCCATCGCATGCGCCGCGCTGCACGAAGCGGGCGAATGTCAGGCTTGCAGGACGCCCGGGCAGCACGTGTTGTGCCGCAGGTCCGTCGCCCCCTAGCGGAACACCACCGTCCGCCGCCCGTTCAACAGGATCCGGTGTTCCACGTGCCAGCGCACGGCGCGCGACAGGACCACCGATTCGATGTCGCTGCCGATGCGCGTCAGGTCCTTCGGACCCATGGCGTGATCCACCCGTTCGATGTCCTGCTCGATGATCGGGCCCTCGTCCAGGTCCTGCGTCACGTAGTGCGCGGTGGCGCCGATGATCTTCACGCCCCGCGCGTGAGCCTGGTAATAGGGCCGCGCGCCCTTGAAGCTGGGCAGGAAGCTGTGGTGGATGTTGATCGCGCGGCCTTCCAGGGCGCCGCACAGATCGGACGACAGGATCTGCATGTAGCGGGCCAGCACGACCAGGTCCACGCGTTCGCGATCGACCAGATCCAGGATCTGGCGTTCCTGGGCTGCGCGGGTGTCGGCGGACACCGGCAGATGGTGGAACGGCAGGCCATGGGCCTGCGCCAGCGCCTGGAAATCCGGGTGATTGGACACCACCCCCGCGATTTCCGCCGGCATCTGCCCGCTTTGCACGCGAAACAGCAGGTCGTTCAGGCAGTGGCCCTGGCGGCTGACCAGCACCAGCAGCCGCGCCTTGCGGCGGGCGTCGTGGATCTGGAACTGCATGTTGAAGCGTTCGGCCGCGCTCGCGAAGTCCTCTTGCAGAGTCTCGATGGGAGTGTCGGCCGGCAGGGCGAAATGGACTCTCAGGAAGAACTGCCGGCTGTCGGGGTCGCCGAATTGCTGCGCGTGCACGATGTTGCCGTGCAGCGTCAGCAGCCAGCTGCTGACGGCGTGGACGATGCCCATGCGGTCGGGGCAGGAAAGCGTCAGGATGTAGTCGTGCATGACAGGTCTGATGGGGAAAGGGCCGGCGTCAGTTGCGGGACAGGGGTTCGCTGGCCTGGGTCAGTTCGAAGTCGCCGGCATGGTAGATCAGCGGCGACAGCAGCTGGCGCTGGCAGTGTTCCACCTGGCCGACGAAGATCGTGTGGTCTCCCGCCAGGTGGTGCTGGGTGTTGTGGCATTCGAACCAGGCGGCGCAGCGGGAATCCCCCAGCATCAGGGTTCCGTTGGGCGCGCGGTCCAGCGCCAGGCCGGCGAAGCGGTCGGCGTGCGAACCCTTGGCGAAGCGGCGCGCCAGGTCGATCTGGCTGGCCGACAGGACGTGGATCACATAATGGTCCAGCGCCAGGAACGCCCCCAGCGACGACGCGGTGTGCGTCAGGGTCCACAGGACCATGGGCGGGTCCAGCGACACGGAGCTGAACGAGCTGATGGTCAGGCCCAGCGGAGCGCCGGTGTCCGGATGTTCGGCGGTGACGATGGTCACGCCGGTGGGAAACCGGCCCAGCGCCGAACGGAAATACAGGGACGGGAAATCCGCCGGAGCGGGAGAGGATCGGGTCATGGCGCTCATCAGGGCGCCAGGCGCGTCAGGTTCCAGCCGCCTTCGGCGGTGCGCTCGTACACCAGCCGGTCGTGCAGCCGGGAGGGCCGGCCCTGCCAGAATTCGACGCGCGCCGCCTGCAGGCGGTAGCCCCCCCAATGAGGCGGACGAGGCGGCTCGTCGCCCAGTTCCCGCGTCAGATCCTGGACGCGCTGCGCCAGGGCTTCGTGGCTGATGGGCCGGCTTTGCGGCGATGCCCAGGCGCCGATGCGCGACCCCAGGGGCCGGCTGGCATAGTAGGCGTCGGACTCGGCGGCCGGCACGGGAACCACGCCGCCTTCGATGCGGACCTGCCGTTCCAGTTCGGGCCAGAAGAACAGCAGGCTGGCGTGCGGGTTGGCGTTCAGTTCCCCGCCCTTGCGCGACTGGTAGTTGGTGTAGAAGACGAATCCCTGATCATCGAAGCCCTTCAGCAGCACGATCCGGGCGGAAGGACGCCCGGAGGCGTCGGCCGTCGCCAGCGTCATGGCGGTGGGTTCGCGGACCTCGCTGTGCAGGGCCTGTTCGAACCATTGGCCGAATTGCGCATAGGGGTCCGCGGCGGCGGCGGATTCCAGCAGTTCGAACTTCTGATAGGTCTGGCGGATATCGGCGATGGACATGATGACGGTTCAGGGACGGAAGGATTCAGGGGATTGAAGGGCGCGCACGATGGCCTGCAGGCGCCGGTCCGGGATGCCGGCCTCGGTCAGGGCCTGGGCCGTCTGCAGCACGTAGTCGGTGCAGGCGCCGTAGCGCCCGTGACCCTGGCGCACGGCGGCCACGATCTGGGGGATGGACAGGCCGTGCGCGTAGCCGCTGTCCTGGCGGTTCATCGTGAAGACCAGCCCCGAAACGGGGCCTCCGTCCGTGTGGCAGCGCAGCCAGCGCGGGATGTAGGCGGCGCTGGCCATTTCGCGCCGCCACAGGGCGGGCAGGATGTCGGGCGCCTGGCGGGCGGCGATCCGGAAGGCGCGGCCGGTGCAGGCCCCGCCCAGGTCCAGCCCGAACACCAGCCCGGGCTGTTCGGGCGTGCCGCGGTTGATGCGCGACCACAGGCACAGCGCCCGGTGGTAGCCGTGGACGCGCGCCTGGCGGGATTCGAGAAAATCGAATTCGGGCCGCCAGATCAGCGATCCGTAGCCGAAGACCCAGAGATCGGTGCGACCGTCCCAGTGCAGCAGGGTCTGCCGGATGGATTCCGCGTGCCAGTCGGCGTCCCGCAGCCGGAATGCCTCGGGCGGCGGTGGCTGGCAGATGGAGCGGGGCGCAAGTGCGTTCACGGGAACCGGGCGGATGGCTGGAAATTGAATGCTACTTATTGTAGAGGACTTGGGGCGGCTCTGAATCGCGGCCCGCGCCGGCGGTGGGGGCGGAGGCCCGCCCGTGGCAAAATGCTGCTTTCAGCGCTTCGCAAGTCTTCATGATGTCCAGCCCGGATCCGATCCCGTTTTCCGATGCCGCCCCGGCCGCCCCCGCCGCCGATCTGGACCGCCGTTTCGGCGGGCTGGACCGCCTGTATGGAGAGGGCGCCTGGCGGCGGCTGTCCGCCCTGCATGTGGTCGTGGCCGGCATCGGCGGGGTCGGCGCCTGGTGCGTCGAAGCCCTGGCGCGTTCCGGGGTGGGGGCGCTGACGCTGGTGGACATGGACCACATCGCCGAATCCAACGTCAACCGCCAGGCGCATGCCCTGGGCAGCACGCTGGGCATGGCCAAGATCCGCGCCATGGGCGACCGGGTGCGCGACATCCATCCCGGCTGCCGGGTGACGGAAATCGACGATTTCGTCAGCGCCGGGAATCTGGGGGCCATCCTGTCGGCCGGCCCGGCCGGCGTCCTGCTGGACTGCACCGACCAGGTCCCGGCCAAGATCGCCATGATCCTGCAGGCGCGCGACGCGGGCTGGCCGCTGCTGGTGTGCGGCGGGGCGGGCGGCAAGACCGACCCCCTGGCCCTGCGGGCGGGGGACCTGTCCGCGGCGACCCACGATGCCTTGCTGGGCCGCATCCGCCAGGATCTGCGCCAGCGCCATGGCTACCCGAAGGGCGGCGCGGCGGGCGGCAAGCCCCGGCGGCGGGTGCCGCGCATGGGGGTGCCCTGCCTGTGGTTCGACCAGCCGGTGGTGCTGCCCTCGGCATGGACCCGGCCGGAGGCCGCCTGCGCCGTGCCCGAAGCCGGCGCCGCCGCCCCCCAGGGGCTGTCCTGCGCCGGGTATGGTTCCGTGGTGACGGTCACGGCCAGCATGGGCCTGGCGGCCGCGGACTGGGCCTTGCGGCAGGGCCTGGCGGCGCAGGGCTGAAGCCTTCTCCTGCGGCGCGCCGCGCCAGGGGCGTCGCGCGTCAGTCTCCTGTCAGCCTGTCCCTGTAGTTTCTGGGCTGGTGTAGCATGTTGGCACCATAATAATTCAGGAACCATCCGCGTTTCGGGTGTCTGTCAGGATGCCGGGGCTGCAGGATGACAGGAGACGACATCATGCAGAAAATCCGCGAATTCCATCGGCAGTCCGTGCAGGATCGGGATGCCTTCTGGGCCCGCGAAGCCCAGCGCATCCACTGGGAAACCCCCTTCACCCAGGTGCTGGATTATTCCAATCCGCCGTTCGCGCGCTGGTTCGTGGGCGGGCGCACCAACCTGTGCTACAACGCGGTGGATCGCTGGCTGGACACGCAGGCCGATCAGCCCGCGCTGATCTGGGTGTCCACGGAAGTCGAACAGGAAATCGTCTACACCCGCGCCGAACTCTCCCGCGAGGTGAACGCCGCCGCCGCCATCCTGCAGCAGCTGGGCGTGGAGCAGGGCGACCGGGTGCTGATCTATCTGCCCATGATTCCCCAGGCGGCGTTCTTCATGCTGGCCTGCGCCCGCATCGGCGCCATCCATTCGGTGGTCTTCGGCGGCTTCGCGTCCCATAACCTGGCGCAGCGCATCGACGACGCCGAGCCCAGGGTCATCATCTCCACCGACGCCGGTTCGCGCGGCGGGCGCCCGATCGCCTACAAGCCGCTGCTGGACCAGGCCATCGCGCAGTGCGCGCATGGCCCCGAACATGTCGTGCTGGTCAACCGCGGCCTGGCGGCCATGGACCTGACCGCGGGCCGCGACCTGGATTACGCCACCCTGCGGGCCCGCCATCTGGATGCGCAGGTGCCGGTGGTCTGGCTGGAATCCAGTTCGCCCAGCTACATCCTGTACACCTCGGGCACGACGGGCAACCCCAAAGGCGTGCAGCGCGACGTGGGCGGCTACGCCGTGGCCCTGTGCGCATCCATGGAATACGTGTTCGGCGGCAAGCCGGGCGACGTCTATTTTTCCAGCAGCGACGTGGGCTGGGTGGTGGGGCATTCCTATGTGGTCTACGGGCCGCTGCTGAACGGCCAGGCCACCGTCATGTACGAGGGCACGCCGGTGCGCCCCGACGCCGCCATCCTGTGGCGCATCATCGAGACCCATCGGGTCAACGCGCTGTTCTCCGCGCCGACCGCCATCCGGGTGCTGAAAAAGCACGATCCGGCCCTGCTCACGCGCCACGACCTGTCCAGCCTGGACCGCATCTACCTGGCGGGCGAACCGCTGGACGAGCTGACCGGCCAGTGGCTGTCCGAAGCGCTGGGCAAGCCCGTCATCGATAACTACTGGCAGACGGAGACCGGCTGGCCGATCCTGTCGGCGCAGCCCGGGGTCGAGGAAATCCCCCCGCGCTTCGGCAGCCCCACGGTGCCGGTCTACGGCTTCGACGTGCGGGTCGTCGACGAATCCACCGGTCAGGACTGCGGTCCCAACCGCAAGGGCGTCGTGGCCATCGAACCGCCCCTGCCGCCGGGGGCCATGAGCACGATCTGGGGCAATGACGAACGCTTCGTGCAGACCTATTTCCGGTCCTTCCCGGGGCGCCTGACCTATTCCACGTCCGACTGGGGCCTGGTGGACGACGACGGCTACTGGTTCATCCTGGGGCGCACCGACGACGTCATCAACGTCGCCGGCCATCGCCTGGGCACCCGCGAAATCGAAGAGTCCGTGAACACCCATCCGGCCGTGGCCGAGTCGGCGGTGGTCGGCGTGGCCGATCAGCTGAAGGGCCAGGAAGCCATGGCCTTCGCCGTGCTGCGTAATCCGGCGCTGCTCGACGAGGCGGGCGGCCGCGACCGCCTGGAAGCCGAGATCAAGCGCGTCATCGAACAGCGCAACGGCGCCGTGGCCCGGCCCGCCCGCATCATGTTCGTCAACAGCCTGCCGAAGACGCGTTCCGGCAAGGTCCTGCGCCGCGCCATCGTGGCCCTGTGCGAAGGGCGCGATCCCGGCGACCTGACCACCATCGAGGATCCGGGCGCCCTCGACCAGATCCGTTCCGTGCTGTGAGCGATCAGCGGGACCAGCCCCGTTCGCCCGAGGCGGCAGGCGCGGCCGGCGGGCCGGGGGGCCGCGCCGGCGCCCTGAGGCCCGGCGTGGGGCGGCGCGAGGTCTGGTCCTGGGCGATGTACGACTTCGCCAATTCCGGCTACACCACGGTCGTCCTGACGACGGTGTTCAATGCCTATTTCGTCGGGGTGGTGGCGGCCGGCCATGCCTGGGGCACGCTGGCGCTGACCGCGGCCCTGTCCCTGTCGTACCTGATCGTGATGGTGTCCATGCCCGCGCTGGGCGCGCGCGCCGACGCCCGCGCCGGCCACCGCCGCCTGCTGTTTTCCAGCACGGCGGGCTGCGTGCTGGCGACGGCCGTGCTGGCCAGCGTCGGCCCCGGAGACATCGCCTGGGGCCTGTTCTGGCTGGCCGCGTCCAACGTGTTCTACTGCGTCGGGGAATCCGCCGTGGCGTCTTTCCTGCCCGGACTGGCCCGCCCGGAATCCATGGGCCGCGTGTCCGGCTGGGGCTGGAGCTTCGGCTATTGCGGCGGCATGCTGGCCCTGGGGCTGGCCTTGTGGGTGGCGAGCGACGCCGGATCGCGGGGGCTGCCGGCCCAGGACTATGTCCCCTGGATCATGGGCCTGACGGCGGGCTTCTTCGCCCTGGCGGCGCTGCCTTCATTCCTCTGGCTGCGCGAGCCGGCCAGCACGGCGACCGCCCCGGCGCTGGCCGTGCTGGCGCAGCTGCGCCGCGCCTGGCAAGAAACCCGCCGCGACTATCCGGATTTCCGCCGCCTGCTGATGTGCATCGCGTGCTATCAGGCGGGCATCACGGTAGTCATCACCCTGTCGGCCGTCTATGCCACCGAGGTCATGGGTTTCGACATGCGCCAGACCATGATGCTGGTGTTCCTGGTGAACATCGCCGCCGCGATCGGCGCCTTCGGCTTCGGCTACCTGCAGGACCGCATCGGCCACAAGCGGGCGCTGGCCATCACGCTGTGCGGCTGGCTGGTCATGGTGGGGCTGGCGGTATCGGCGCAATCCTTGCCGGTGTTCTGGTCGGCGGCGGGCCTGGCGGGTTTGTGCATGGGCACCAGCCAGAGCGCGGGACGGGCCATGGTGGGCGTGCTGGCCCCGGCGCGCCGGCCGGCCGAGTTCTTCGCCCTGTGGACCTTCGCGGTGCAACTGGCCGCCGTCGTCGGGCCGCTGACCTACGGTCTGCTGGTGTGGCTGACGCAGGGCAATCACCGGGCGGCGCTGCTGGCGACGGGGGTGTTCTTCCTGGCCGGCCTGTGGCTGCTGGGCCGCCTGGATTTCGTCCGGGGGCAGCAGGATCGGGATGCGCGGATTGAGCCCGGCTGAGCCCTCCGGGGGCGGGTTGCATCTGTCAGAATCAAGTAAGGCTCGTGCAGTACGGTAACAGGTAACACAATTCAAACATGATGTGAATCACATCACTCAAAAGGAGCGAGCGAAATGCCTACGGAGATTGAATCCATATTGGTGGAAAACCGCGTGTTTCCGCCGCCGGCTGATCTGGTCAAGCAGGCCAACGTGTCCGGGATGGAAGGCTACAAGGCCCTGTGCGACGAAGCCAGCCGGGACCCGAATGCATTCTGGGCGCGCCTGGCCAACGAGAACCTGGTGTGGGAAAAACCTTTCACCCAGGTGCTGGACGAATCCAACAAGCCCTTCTACAAGTTCTATCCCGATGGCAAGCTGAACGTCTCGGCCAACTGTCTGGACAAGCACCTGGGCACACCGGCGGAAAACCGCGTCGCCCTGATTTTCGAAGCCGATGACGGCAAGGTCACGAAGGTCACGTACAAAGAACTGCACGCCCGCGTGTCGCAGTTCGCCAACGCGATCAAGTCGCTGGGCTTCAAGACCGGCGAGCGCGCCGTCATCTACCTGCCCATGTCGATCGAGGCGGTGGTGGCCATGCAGGCCTGCGCCCGCCTGGGCATCATCCATTCGGTGGTGTTCGGCGGCTTCTCGGCCAAGAGCATCCACGAACGCACGGTGGACGTCGGCGCCACGCTGATCATCACGGCCGACGCGCAGATCCGCGGCGGCAAGACCATCGCCCTGAAGAGCGCGGTGGACGAAGCCCTGGCCATGGGCGGCTGCGAGGCCGTGCGCAAGGTCATCACCTACAAGCGCGCCGGTTCCGACGTCAACTGGGACGCCAAGCGCGACCTGTGGTGGCACGATGCGATCCAGGGCCAGTCCAGCGACTGCCCGCCGGTGCCCGTCGATGCCGACCACCCGCTGTTCATCCTGTACACGTCCGGTTCCACGGGCAAGCCCAAGGGCGTGCAGCATTCCAGCGCCGGCTTCCTGCTGTGGTCGCTGATGACCATGAAATGGACCTTCGACTCCAAGCCGACCGACGTGTTCTGGTGCACGGCCGACGTGGGCTGGGTCACGGGACACTCCTACGTCACGTACGGCCCCCTGGCCGCCGGCGTCACGCAGGTGGTGTTCGAGGGCGTGCCCACGTATCCCGATGCGGGCCGCTTCTGGAAAATGATCCAGGAACACAAGGTCTCGGTGTTCTACACGGCGCCGACGGCCATCCGTTCGCTGACCAAGGCGTCCGAGGCCGACGCCAAGGTCCATCCGAAATCCTACGATCTCAGCAGCCTGCGCATCATCGGCTCGGTGGGCGAACCGATCAATCCGGAAGCCTGGGTCTGGTACTACAACAACGTCGGCGGCCAGCGCTGCCCGGTGATCGACACCTGGTGGCAGACGGAAACCGGCGCGCACATGATCACGCCGCTGCCGGGCGTGACGCCGCTCAAGCCCGGTTCCTGCACGCTGCCGCTGCCCGGCATCGATGCCGCCATCGTCGACGAGACCGGTGAAGAGGTCGAGCGCGGCAAGGGCGGCTTCCTGGTGATCCGTCGTCCGTGGCCGTCGATGATCCGCACGATCTGGGGCGATCCCGAACGCTTCAAGAAGACCTATTTCCCGGAAGAGCTGAAAGGCTACTATCTGGCCGGCGACGGCGCCCAGCGCGACAAGGACGGCTATTTCTGGATCATGGGCCGCATCGACGACGTGCTGAACGTCTCGGGCCACCGCCTGGGCACGATGGAAGTCGAATCGGCCCTGGTGGCGCACGAACTGGTGGCGGAGGCCGCCGTGGTGGGCCGCCCCGACGACACGACGGGCGAGGCCGTGGTGGCCTTCGTGGTGCTCAACGGCCCGTTGCCGCAGGGCGACGATGCCGCCGCGATGGCCAAGCTGCTGCGCGACTGGGTGGCGAAGGAAATCGGCCCCATCGCCAAGCCGCGCGAGATCCGCTTCGGCGAGAACCTGCCCAAGACGCGTTCGGGCAAGATCATGCGCCGCCTGCTGCGCGTGGTGGCCAAGGGCGAACCGATCACGCAGGACGTTTCCACGCTGGAAAATCCCGGCATCCTGGACCAGCTGGCCCAGGTGCGGTAAAGAGTGTTGAACGGCGCCCTGTGATCCAGGGCGGCGGACACAGCCAAAGAGGCGGGGGAATCCCCCGCCTCTTTTTTCATGGCGATCGGCATGCCCCGCCTGCGCTTGCTCCGCGGTCGGGGCCTGCCTCCGGATGAAAGCGCGATCTATTCGGACGGTGCTGCCAGCAGCAGTCCTAGCAGTCTGGGCAGCGCGGAGGAATCCGCGCTGCCCAGGCCCAGCGTGCCGATGGCCTGCCGCAGCGCCTGGCAGCGCGCGGGGCCCAGCGCAGGCTCAGCCATCGCGGTGAATTTATCCTCGATTTCCGCGTCGGTGAGGGGCGCTTCCGCGTCGCCGCGCGCTGTGTGGGGGGCGGATTGCACCGTACGTCCATCGCGCAGGACGATCGTGGCGTTCGCCCAGCGTTCGGCGGGAAAGCGCTGGCTGTATGCGGGGTTTTCGCTGATGACCATGTCTTCGCTGAGCCGCCATGTCAGGCGATCCTGTAACGCCGGGCCGCTGATTTCCCCGACGCCCAACCGGCCATGGCGCAGGGCGGCGGCGACCGAGAACGGCAGGCTGTACTGGGCCTGTTCGGTGGTGTCAGGGTGTCGCGTGGCCAGCCGCGAGGCTTCGTAGAAAGTCGAAATGCGGATTTCGGCGATCTCCGCTGCTTGCAGGGCATGAGTGCGGGCAAGGGATAGGGCGGCCTCGACTGCCGGCTGTGCCCAGCGGCATACAGGGTATGGCTTGAAATACTGCTCCATGATGGTCCACCGCCGGCCCGCATCCTGCCAGCAGTCGGTCACGGCCTCGTCTTCCAGTGTCGCTGCCGGCGCGCCGGTGAAGCCGTCGGCGGCCAGCAGGGCTGCCGATACGCCCGTCATCGCCCCCCAGCCGGAGCCGTCCTTGACCATGGTCGGATGATCGATGCAGCGCATCATCTGGCTGCGGGGACCGAAGTATTCCGCGATGCCCAAAGCTTCTCGTGTGCGGTTCACGTCCAGCGCCAGGGCGCGGGCCGTCAACGCCGCCGCGCCGATCGAATTCCAGGCGCCCGAGGTGTGGTAGTCGCATGCGGTGGCATGCAGGGCGATTCCCGCGCGAGTGGCGATTTCGTAGCCCAGCGCCAGGGCCGCCAGGAATTCCCGCCCGTCCCGGATCAAGCCGGCATCCGCCAGGGCGGTGACGACGGGAAAGATGGTGACGCCGACGTGGCCTTTGGTAAGCACATGGCCGTCATGAGCGTCGACGCTGTCGATGGTGGCGGCGCCAGCCAGCGCCATGCCCGGGAGGCTGACGGCGCGCCCATCGAACAGCATCCTGGCCCCGCGTGTCGTGGCACCGTATTGCGCGGCAGCATGATTGCGGATGATTCTCGACAGCTCGGTACCGGTTCCGGCGGCGGCGACGCCACACAGATCCAGCAGGCAGCGGCGCGCCTGCGCCACGACCTGTTCCGGCAGGTCTTCGAAGCGCAGTGCGTGGATGAGCTGCAGGACATGGTGTGAGTGGTTGGGCATGATCGGCTTCTTTGATATTGCTGGGAACGTGGCGGCGGCTGACGTTTATGTCTTCGGCCCGTACTGCCGTATGAGTTCGTGCTTCAGCACCTTGCCGCTCGGATTGAGGGGGAGTTGTTCAGCGAAGAAGAACCGGCGTGGTCGCTTGAAGGCGGCCAGCAGGCCGCTGCCTTGGCAGAAGGAATCGATGCCGGCGGCGTCCAGTTGAGGGTCCGACCGGACGATGACCGCAGTGACCGTGTGTCCCCATTGCGGGTCGGGCAGGCCGATGACAGCAGCTTCCCGGACGCCGGGGCAGCGGTACAGCACCTCTTCGACTTCGCGCGGGTAGATGTTCTCGCCTCCGGAGACGATCATGTCGTCGGTACGTCCCTGGAAAGAGTAGTAACCGTCGGCGTCCTGGCTGAACAGGTCTCCGGTGTAGAGCCAGCCGTGCTTCATCTTGCGGGCCGTTTCGGCGGGATTGTTCCAGTAGCCAGTCATCATTTGGGGGCCCTGCACAATCAGTTGACCCACGGCGCCCGCTGGGACGGTTTCGTCGGGAGGGACGTCGCGCTGCGGATCGTGGGGGATGATCCTGGCCTGGGAAACCAGAGTGGGCTTGCCACAGGACCCCGGGCGCGCCAGGGCGTCCTCGGGGTGCAGAAGCAGGGTGAGGCTCGCTTCGGTCATGCCATAGCCGTTGTACAACCCACTGCAGAATTCGCGCAGCACCCTTTCCATGGTGGCTGCGGCGATGGCGGCGCCGCCCGTCGTGATCATGCGCAGGGAAGACACGTCGAAGTCCCGGAAGCGAGGGTGGAACAGCATCTGCTGGATCTGGGTGGGAACCGCGAATAGAGTCGTGATGCTTTCGGCCTGGATCGCCTCCAGCGTGTTGCCCGCCTCATAGAGGCTCATGATGATGTTCGTGCCGCCTACGAGCACGTGCGGCAGGAAGTAGGCCTGCATGCCGCCCACGTGATAGAGCGGCGCGATGTGCAGCGCCCGGTCCGCGGCGCAGAGGCTGTACTCCATCGTGCAGTTCATGGCGATGGCGACGTCGTTTGCGTGGGTGTGCATGACGCCTTTCGGGCGGCCGGTCGTACCGGAGGTATACACCAGAGCGGAGAGTTGTTCGGCCTCGGCGCGGTAGTCGGGCTCCGCCGCGTTGCCACCGTCGGCCAGCGTTTCATAATCGTGATGGCCCGCCGGGATTGATGCGCCTGGCGGCGCGACTGCGATGAAGTCATGGGTGCTGCGGACATCCCGCGCGGCGGCCTGGGCGCTGGGAGCGAGTGACTGGCTGTAGGCCAGCACCCGTGCGCCCGAATCGCGCAGAATGTGGGCGACTTCCGCCGCCGCCAGACGAAAGTTCATCGGCACGACCACGGCGCCGATCTTCTGGCAAGCGAAGTACAGAGTCGCGGATGCCTCGTCCGTCTTCAGATAGAGCGCGACACGGTCCAGCGGACGCACGCCCATGTCCGACAGGGCGTGGCAGATGCGGTTGATCCTGGCGTTCCAGGCGGCGTAGGTCCAGCGCCGGCCTTCGAAGACCAGAGCTTCTTTGGTCGGATGCCGGTCCACCGTCTGGGTGAGAATCGAGGAGACGTTCATGTGAGGGGCCGTCATCAGAGATTGGGTTTGATCGAAGGCATGTCGGCGCTGGCAATGAGGTACTTCACCATTTCAGTGGTGCCTCCAACGATGGTGAGGGCGCGCGCGTCGCGGTAGATCTGTTCGGCGCGGCCATATTCTTTGGTCAGGCCATCTCCGCCCAGGATCTGGACCGTCGCATCGGCGCAGAACAGGGCGGTTTCGGTGGCGACCAGCTTGGCCATCGATGCCGGTTTCATCAGTTCCTTGGCGCTGAGCGTGCCGGCGTCGTAGAGCAGCGCCGCTCGGTAGGTGAGCAGCTCGGCGGCATCGATGCGCCAGCTCATCTCGGCGATGCGGTCCCAAATCAGCTGCTTGCAGCCCAGCTTCTGCCCGAAGCTGTTGCGCCGCTGCGCATGATCTGTGGCAATGTCGAAGGCGGCTCGCGCCTGGCCCAGGCCTGAGCCGCCCAGGATGATGCGTTCGAAATTGAACATGCCCAGCATGATGCGGAACCCCTCGTCCCGCCGGCCCAGCAAGTGGTCGGCCGGTACGCGGCAGTCCTTGAACTCGACCTCTCCGACGACGCAGCCGCGTCGTCCCATGAATGTATAAGTGCGGGGGAAGTGGATGCCGGGCGTGTCCTTGGGGACGACGACTGCGCTCATGCCTTTCTGTGCCGCCACGGCCGGGTTGCTGATGCCGTAGACGATGTAGGTGTCGGCCACGGATGCGTTCGAGATATAGCGTTTGAACCCGTTGATGATCCATTCCTTGCTCGCGTCGTCGAATTCGATCCGGGTCTGCATGCCCGCGCTGTCCGAGCCCACGTTGGGTTCGGTCACGCAGATCGCGCCCACTTCGCTGCCGCCGATGATGCCGTCCAGATAACGCGCCCGGATGTCGGGCAGGGCGTAGCGGTGCAGCGGGTAGGCGCAGGAAATCGCGGTGGCGATGGTCGTCTCGAACGCGTAGTTGACCGCGGCGGCTTCTTCGGACAGGATCGTGGCATGGACCAGACCGGGCGCCGACAGCGGGCCTCGGTAGAGATCCGGGAACATCAATGTCAGGTAGTGTTCCCTGCCCAGCGCCTGGACGACGGCCTTGACCGCCTCCCAGTCCTGTCTGTTTTCGATGGCGTCGGCCCGGGGGGCGAGTTCGCTCTGCAGAAAGTGGCGGGCGGCGGCGCGGAACTCGCGCGCTTCCGGATCCAGAAGATAGTCCTTCATCGTGTGTCCTGTGACCGTGTGGTGTTGCGGATGCGTGTCATGCGGTCAGTCGCTTGTCCGGGGTCTGTCGGGATTGTCCAGGATGCGCTGCAGCTCTCGCAGGTTCAGTTCGGGGTTGCTGTCCCGGAGGGTGGGCAGGTTGAAGCGCGCCCGGCGCACGGCGTCGTAGTCCAGATCGGCGAAGGCCAGACCGGTCTTGCCTTCGGGCGCCCGCGCCAGGACTTGCCCTTGCGGATCGAGAATGCGTGACCCTCCCCAGAATCGGGTGTCGTTTTCCTGCCCTAGCCGGTTGGACATGAGGATCGGGGTGCCGTACATCATGGCGTAGAAGCGTGTGGCCAGGTCCCAGCCCTGGGGGTTGGAGAAGTCGCCGCCGACGGCTCCCAGGGCGGAGCTGATGGGCGCCAGCAGCACAGTGGCCCCCTGCAGCATGGCCAGATGCACCAGTGCGGGATTCCACAGGTCGGCACAGATCAAGAGGCCGGCCTTCCATGGCCCGCGAATCGGGCATATGTCCACGTGCCGGCCGGCAGCGTACAGCTTGCCTTCCTCCAGCCCCCCATAGGTGGGCAGATTGATTTTGCGGTGTACGAAGCGCACGGCCCCGTCGCGCGCCACGGCCATGACGTTGTACAGCTGTGCGGCCGGCGCTTCTTCCACGAAGCCGAAGACGACGTCGATGCCCTGGGCCGCCGTCGCCAGTTCGCGGATGATGGCGTGGTCGGCGCGCCGGGCCAGCGACAGGGCCGCGTCGCCCAGGCTGTAGCCGGTCAGGGACAGTTCCGGGAACAGCAGCAGGTCCGCCTGTTGTGCGCGGGCCTCTTCGATGAGCGTCAGGTGCAGGCCCAGGTTGTGGGCTACGTCGCCACATCGCCCTTCGATCTGGGCGACGGCGGTGCGTAGGCATGGGGCGTCGGTCATGATGTCAGTCCTTTGCGCGCGAATGGCTGGGCCGGATGCGTTCAGATCAGCCCTTTTTCCTTGAGAAAAGCCTGGCAGACGTCGCTGATGGATTTGTGATCGACGTCGACCTGGGCGTTCAGGTGAGCCATGGTCTTGTCGTCCAGCACGGCGGACAGGCCATTCAGGGTGTCGGCCAGCTTGGGATTCTTGGCCAGGACGGCCTGACGGACGACCGGTGTCAGCGCATAGGAAGGGAAGAAGCCCTTGCTATCCGTCAGGACGACGAAGTCGAAGGCGGGAATGCGCCCGTCCGTGGCGAAGACCAGCGCCACGTCCACCTGCTTGTCGCGCAGCGCCTGGTAGGTCAGACCCGTGTCCATGCGCTTGATGTTGGCGCGTTTGAATTCGAAGCCATAGGTTTCCTGCAACGGCTTGAGGCCGTCGGCGCGAGCGTAGAACTCGGCATTGACGGCGAAGGCCAGGTCTTTGCCGCCGTTCAGGGCTGTCGCCAGATCATTGATCGTGTGGATACCCAGGCTGTCGGCTTCCTGGCGGCGCATGGCCAGCGCATAGGTGTTGTTGGCTTTGGAAGGATTCAGCCAGACCAGTCCCTTGGCTGCGTCCAGTTCTTTGACTTTGGCGTAGCCGGCCTGCGCCGACAGGGAGGTTGTCACTTTGTTGTAGACGATGAGCGACGTGCCGGTGTATTCCCAGTAGACGTCGATCTGGCCGTTTTCCTGTGCCTTGCGCAGCACGGCGCTGCCCATGCCGGCCCGCGTATCGACCGCGTGGCCTTTGGCCTTCAGCAGTTGGCTGGTCATCTCCGCCATGATCTGCTGCTCGGTGAAGTTCTTGCCGCCGACCACGATGGCGTCGGCGGCCGCAGCCTGGCCGGCAAAGGCGAGGAGAGCGGTGGCGGCGCATGCCTGTACGAGTTTGAAAAGCTGCATTTGTCTGCTCCTTGGGGGTGAATGTCTGCGCTTGTGAACGCTATCGCAGTGGGTTGACGCCTCGGGGAATCAAGGCGTGAGCCGCCATGCCCATCAGGGTATCGACGGCGATGGCCAGCAGCGCTGTGGGGATGGCGCCCGCCAGCATGGTTCCGGTATCGTTCAGGTCGATTCCGGTGAAAATCAGTTCGCCCAACCCGCCGCCGCCCACCAGGAAGGCCAGGGGCACGGTCCCGACGTTGATGGCCAGCGAGGTGCGGATGCCGGCGAAGATCACGAAGAGCGCGTTGGGCAGCTCCACCTGCCACAGCACCTGCCAGGCGGACATGCCCACGCCATAGGCGGCCTCCTGCAGGTGTTGCGGGATGGCCGTCAAGCCCGAGTAGGTATTGCGCACGATATACAGGAGCGAAGCGATCCACAGTGCGAAGATGGCCGGCGCGGTGCCGATTCCGAGCAGCGTCATGGACAAGGCCAGCACGGCCAGTGTCGGGATGGTGGTGCCGATGTTGAGTAGTTGCATGACGCCTTCAGCCCAGCGGCGCATGAAGCGGCGGCTCAGTACGATTCCCAGCGGCAACCCGGTGGCGATCGCCAGTCCGCCGGAAATGAGCGTCAGTTCGATGTGCTGGCGGCTCAGGTACAGGATGTCGTCCCCGTGGGAGAGAATGTCATCGGCCAGTCCGCTCATCTGCAACTGAATGCCGACGAGCGCCAGCAGCGCCAGGACCAGCAGGCGTTCGGTCCTGTGGCCGGTCTGCCAAAGTGCGCGCGAGGCCCGGCTCATGGTGCGAGCCTTTGCGATTCGCAGGTGACGGGATGCTTCGCCTGGGTATTTTGATGGACGGGGCCGCCGTCCTGGCTCAGAGCCTGCCGGATCGCCTGCTGCGTGATGGTGCCCCGGTACTGTCCGGCGTGATCCACCACAGCCAGTTCGTCGAGGTTGTGGGTGAACATTTGCGAAACCGCCATGCGCAAGTCGTCGTCCTCGTGAACCTGGCGCTCGGGCGTGTCGCTCCGGGCGTCTCTGTGCCGGCCGTCGTTATTACCGGCGGGTATGGCCGTCATCACGTCTCGTACCGTCATCAGCCGCAGCCGCTTGAGAGTGCGGTCGCAGCCTACGAAATTCGCCACGAAATCATTAGCCGGGCGGGCCAGGACGTTGTTGGGGGTGTCGAATTGCTGCAGGCGGCCCTCGCGGAAGATGGCGATCTTGTCGCCCATCTTGACCGCCTCGTCGATGTCGTGGCTGACGAACAGGATCGTCTTGCCCAGCTTTTCCTGCATCTTCAGGAATTCGTCCTGGATGACTTGCCGGTTGATCGGGTCGATCGCGCCAAAGGGTTCGTCCATGAGCAGCACTGGGGGATCCGCCGCCAGCGCGCGGGCCACGCCGATGCGTTGCTGCTGGCCGCCGGACAGTTCTTTCGGGTAGCGCGCCAGGAATACGGCGGGGTCCAGGGCCACCATCTCCAGCAGCGCTTCGGTGCGCTGCTGGATTCGGCGTTTGTCCCAGCCCAGCAGGCGGGGCACGACTCCGATATTTTCGCCGACGGTCATGTTGGGAAACAGGCCGATCTGCTGGATCACGTAGCCAATCTGCCGGCGTAGGCTGATGGTGTCGTAGTCCGTAGTGTCTTTCTCATCCAGGAAGACCCGGCCCGAACTGGGCGGGATGATACGGTTCACCATTTTCAGCGTGGTGGTCTTGCCGCAGCCCGAAGGGCCCAGCAGGATGCAGATTTCCCCTGCCGCGACTTCCATGCTGATGTGATCGGCAGCGGTGGCCGTGCCTTCGTGGGTGGTGAATGTCTTGGTGAGGTTTTCCAGCCGGATCATGATGTCGGGCCTCCTTTCTGAATGGGGGTCAGGCGGTTTTCACACCAGCCGGCGTGAGTCGGTTCTGCAGCCATAGCAGGAAGAAATCGGCGACGATGGCCAGCACGCTGACAGCGACGGCGCCTGTCACCAGTTGGCGGGGGTCGGTCTGCGAAATGCCTCGGCTGATGAACACGCCCAGGCCGCCGGCGCCGATGTAGGCCGCGATCGCCATGATGCCGATGGAGAGCACGACAGCGCTGCGCACGCCGGCCATGATGACCGGGATGGCCAGCGGAATTTCCACCCTGCCCAGGCGTTGCAGCGGCGTCATGCCCATGCCGCGCGCCGCTTCCCGCAACGCGGGATCGACATTGTTGATAGCGGTATAGGTGTTGCGGATGATGGGCAGTTGCGAATAGAGCAGTACCGCGATGACGGCCGGCACGTAACCGATGCCGTGACCGAACAGGGACAGCACCGGGATCATGACGCCGAAGAGCGCGATCGACGGCACCGTCATGATGATCGAAGCAATGTAGAGCACCAGGTTGGCGGCACGCTGGTTCTGGGTGATGGCGATGCCGATGGGCACGCCCGTCAGGATGGCCAGTCCGATGGCCACTCCCACCAGGGAAATGTGCTCGATCGTGCGGGCGAGGATCAGGTCGCCATGCGCGGCCATGTAGATCAGGGTGTCCACGAATCTGTCTCCTCTTGTGAGGCGTCTGGGTGCCGTGCGTGCAGCTGCCCTTTATGTGGCGGCCTCCGCGGCCGCATGGCCGGGTTCCCGCCTTTGAGCGCCCATAGTAGGGTGTCTATCGGCGCATTGATGCTCTGAAACGGACGTTATATATTCTATTTTTGACGCCACATGGTCGTTGTCGGAAATACGTCCTGCTTCAGGTCCTAACTGTCTCCGGCGTTTCCACGTAGCGTCCGCGCTGGTGCCGGCGGGCGGCGACGGGCGTATGGCCGAAGCGTTCGCGAAAGCGGCGGATGAAGTGCGATGTCCTGGCAAACCCGCAGGCCAGGCTGACTTCCGCCACTGGCATACTGGTCTGTTCCAGCAGGGCGCGGGCGCGCTCCAGGCGCAGGTTCATATAGAAGTCGCCTGGAGGAACGGAGAGGTTCGATCTGAAAAGTCGGTTCAACTGCCGCACTGACAGGCCTACCTGAGAGGCCAGCTGCGCGCCGCTCAGGGTGTCTTCCAGGTGCAATTCCATGCATTCGATGGCGGCCAGCAGATGCGGGTTGTTTACGTTCAGACGGTTGCGCAGCGACAGCCGCTGGCTGGCCTGGGATTTGCGGATTTCGGGATGGATGCATTGCTCCGCTACGGCGGTTGCCAGCCGGTATCCATGCCGTTGGCCGATGAGGTGCATCATCATGTCCAGGCCCGCCGTCCCTCCCGAACAGGTCAGGCGCTGGCCGTCGATTTCGTAGAGTTCGTCGGTAATGTTCAGCAGCGGGAATTCTTCCCGCAGCCCCGCGACGTTTTCCCAGTGGATGGTGCAGCGATGGTTGTCCAGCAGGCCCGCGCGAGCCAGGAACAGCGGTCCGACGGAGGTCGCGCCAAGGTTGACACCGCCTCCCGCCAGCCGACGTAGCCAACCCAGGATGTCCGGCGTGCAGTATGTATTGGCATCGATGCCGGCCACGACAATCAATGTGTCGAGCGCGCCTGGGGCTTCCATGCGGCCGGTGGGTTCGAACAGCAGACCGTTGCTGGCGGGCGCGGCACGGTTTTCCGGCGTGAACATTCGCCAGCGGTAGAGCGGCGTTTCCACCAGTCGGTTGGCCATGCGCAGCGGCTCGAGTACGCCTGAAAACGACAGCATGGAAAACTGCGGGATCAGCAGGAAGCCGAATTCGACAGGTGTCATGTTAGTCTCTGGTGGGTTGCTCCGCTGCCCGTGACGACGGCGCGGCGCAGCGCAAGGAGTCCGGTGGCGGCCGGATTGTCAGTGCGCCAGCCCCGGCAGCATGGCCTTGGCGCCCGCGAACACCATTTCCACCGCGATGGCGGCCAGGATGATGCCCATGACACGGGCCATGATGACGCGCATCTTGGTGGACAGCAGCCTGCCGATCGACGCGGCGAAATACAGCACGGCGAACAGGGCCGCCAGGACGGCGAGCAGCACGACGCCGAAGCTGACGAGGCGGGCGGAGTCCCTGGCCTGGGCGCTGTAGATGATCAGGGTGGCGATCGTGCCGGGGCCGATGATCATGGGGAAGGTCAGGGGGTAGAAGGCGGGATTGTCGTCCGTGCCTTCGGCCGCGGCGGCCGCGGTGTTGGCGCTTTTTTCCTGGGTGGCGCGTTCGTGGGACGTGATCGGCTGGCCGTTGAGCATGGACAGGGCGATGCCGATCAGCACCATGCCGCCCGCCACCCGGAAGGAATCCAGGCTGACGCCGAAAAAGCTGATGATGTGACTGCCGGCCAGGGCGATCACGATGCACATGACGGCGGTGTATCCCAGGATGGCGACCGCCAGGTTGCGCTGTTCAGCCACGGATTTCTGCGCCGTCAGCGCCAGGAACAGCGGCAGGGTGATGAAGGGGTTCATGATGGCGAACAGCGCGCCCAGGAATTTGGTGGCGTAGGCGATATCCATGGCACTTACATGCCGTTGTAGACCGGCCCTTCGCCGCCCTGGGGCGTGACCCAGACGATGTTCTGGGTGGGGTCCTTGATGTCGCAGGTCTTGCAGTGCACGCAGTTCTGCGCATTGATCTGCAGCTTGTCCTCGCCGGTTTCGGTCTTGACGAATTCGTAGACCCCCGCCGGGCAGAAGCGGGCTTCGGGGCCGCCGAACTTGGCCAGGTTGACCTTCACCGGCACGGCCGCGTCCTTCAGCGTCAGGTGGACGGGTTCGTTTTCGTCGTGGTTGGTGTTCGAGATGAAGACGGAGCTGAGCCGGTCGAAGGTCAGCTTGCCGTCGGGCTTCGGATAGTCGATGCGCGCGCATTCGGCAGCCGGCTGCAGACAGGCGTGGTCCGGTTTGCTGCGGTGGATGGTCCAGGGGATGTTGCCCTTCAGCAGCCATTGCTCGATCCCCGTCATCAGGGTGCCGATGGTGCGGCCTTTCTTGAACCACTGCTTGAAGTTGCGGGATTTGTTCAGTTCGGCATGCAGCCAGGACGATTCGAAGGCGGCCGGGTAGGCGGTGAGTTCGTCGTGGCTGCGGCCGGCGGCCAGGGCCTCGAAGGCCGCTTCGGCGGCCAGAGCGCCGGTCTTGATGGCGGAATGGCTGCCCTTGATGCGCGAGGCGTTCAGCACGCCCGCTTCGCAGCCCACCAGCGCGCCGCCGGGGAAGATCATCTTCGGCAGCGACAGCAGGCCGCCGGCCGTCAGGGACCGGGCGCCGTAGGCGATGCGCTTGCCGCCTTCGAGCGTGGCGCGGATGGCGGGGTGGGTCTTGTAGCGCTGGAATTCCTCGAAGGGCGACAGCCAGGGGTTGGCGTAGTCCAGGCCGACCACCAGGCCCACGGCCACCAGGTTGTCGTCCAGATGGTACAGGAAAGATCCGCCGTAGGTGTCGGAATCCAGCGGCCAGCCGGCCGTGTGCATGACGGTGCCCGGGCGGGCCTGGGCGGGATCGACTTCCCACAGTTCCTTCACGCCGATGGCGTAGCTTTGCGGGTCGCGGCCGGCGTCCAGGCGGAATTTTTCGATCAACTGGCGGCCCAGGTGGCCGCGCGAGCCTTCGGCGAAGATCGTGTAGCGCGCCAGCAGTTCCATGCCCGGCTGGTAGGCGTCGGTGTGGCTGCCGTCGCGGGCCACGCCCATGTCGCCGGTCAGCACGCCGCGCACCGCGCCCGATTCCGCGTACAGGATCTCGGCGGCGGCGAAGCCGGGGAACACGTCCACGCCCAGGGCTTCGGCCTGTTCGCCCAGCCAGCGGGTGACGTGGCCCAGGCGCACGATGTAGTTGCCGTGGTTCTTGAAACAGTCGGGCAGCAGCCAGGCGGGCGTGCCGCGGGAGCCGGATTCGGTCAGGAAGAGGAAACGGTCTTCCTGCACCTGCACGTTCAAGGGAGCGCCCTTTTCCTTCCAGTCGGGGATCAGTTCGTTGAGCGCGCGAGGGTCCATCACACAGCCCGACAGGATGTGGGCGCCGATCTCGGCCGCCTTTTCCAGGACGCAGACGCTGACGTCCTGGCCGCGTTCGGCGGCCAGTTGCTTCAGCCGGATGGCGGCCGACAGCCCCGCCGGCCCCCCGCCGACGACGACGACGTCGTATTCCATGGATTCACGTTCAGTCATGATGGATGGCTCCCGTTTTCTGATGCTTGGATTGCCGGCCATTGTATTGCAGATCGGTATACTGCACTTTCGTCCACGGGCCCGCCGGCCCATGTTCAAGGAGCCCTCGATGCCCACGGAAGTCGTTGATATTCAAACACCTTCGGGAACGTTTGAAATCCGGGTCGAAGTCCGCTGGGGCGACATGGATGCCCTGCGCCACGTCAACAACGTGGCCTACTTCCGTTATTTCGAAGAAGCTCGCGTACGTTTGTTTTCCGCCATGGGGTTGGATGGCGCCGGGGGCCGCTTCGGCGTGCTGGCCCACGCCTCGTGTGATTTTCTCAAACCGCTGTTGTATCCTGCCTGTGTTGTCGTCGGCATGAAGCTGCTGCGGGTGGGGCGCACCAGCGTCGAACTGGACTGCTGGATTGCCGATGCGGATGACCCGCGGGCGCTGCATGCCCGGGGGCGCAATGTGCTGGTCTGCGCCGATGGCGCAACCGGGCGGCCGGTTCCCTGGACCGATGCCGACCGGCGTATGCTGATGCGCTGTTTTTCAGCATGAGTCGTATTTTTCAGTTCGTCTCAAAGGAAACGTCGTATGGATAAAGTCTATGAAAGCGCTGCCGCTGCCTTGAAGGGCATCGTGGCCGACAATCAGATGATCGCCGTCGGCGGCTTCGGGCTGTGTGGCATCCCCGAAGCCCTGATCGCAGCGCTGCGGGATTCCGGGGTGCATGGCCTGACCTGCGTCAGCAACAACGCCGGGGTCGATGATTTCGGCCTGGGGCAGTTGCTGGCCACGCGCCAGATCAAGAAGATGATCGCCTCCTACGTCGGCGAGAACAAGGAATTCGCCCGCCAGTACATGGCGAACGAACTGGAGCTCGAATTCACGCCGCAAGGCACGCTGGCCGAAAAGCTGCGCGCGGGCGGGGCCGGCATTCCGGCCTTTTTCACGCCCACCGGGGTGGGCACCGTGGTGGCCGACGGCAAGGAAACCCGTGAATTCAACGGCCGCACCTATCTGATGGAACGATCCCTGACGCCGGACGTCTCCCTGGTCAAGGCCTGGAAGGCCGACCGCAGCGGCAATCTGGTCTTCCGCCGCACGGCGCGCAACTTCAATCCCAACGTCGCGATGGCGGGCAGGATCACCGTGGCCGAGGTCGAGGAAATCGTGCCCACCGGCGCCTTCGATCCGGATGAGATCCACCTGCCGGGCATCTACGTGCACCGCATCGTCCTCAATGCGCATCCTGAAAAGCGCATCGAACAACGCACCATCCGTCAATAAAAAGGGGGCACACAATGGCTTGGGATCGTGAACAGATGGCGGCGCGCGCCGCCAAGGAATTGCAAGACGGGTTCTATGTGAACCTGGGAATCGGCCTGCCGACCATGGTGGCCAACTTCGTGCCCAGCGGCATGGAAGTCTGGCTGCAGTCGGAAAACGGCCTGCTGGGCATCGGCCCGTTCCCGAAGGACGACCAGGTCGACGCCGACCTGATCAACGCCGGCAAGCAGACCGTCACCACGCTGCCGGGCTCCTCGATTTTCGCTTCGGCCGATTCCTTCGGCATGATCCGGGGCGGCAAGATCAACCTGGCCATCCTGGGCGCCATGCAGGTGTCCGAGAAGGGCGACCTGGCCAACTGGATGATTCCCGGCAAGATGATCAAGGGCATGGGCGGCGCCATGGACCTGGTGGCCGGCGTGGGCAAGGTCGTGGTCCTGATGGAACACGTCGCCCGCGCCAAGGACGGCACCGAATCCCTGAAACTGCTGCCCGAATGCACCCTGCCGCTGACGGGGGTCGGGGTGGTCAACCTGATCATCACCGATCTGGGCGTCATGGAAGTCACCGACGGCGGCCTGCGCCTGACCGAACTGGCCCCGGGCGTCACGGTGGATGAAATCCGCGCCAAGACCACCGCCAAGCTGGACACCTCGGCGGTCGCCTGAAGGAAATACCGTGACTCTGTTGCATGCCCTGGCGGCGCCTGCCGATCGCATCGCCGCCTTGCGCGGGCAGCTGGCCCTGGCGGGCCTGCAGGCCTGCCTGGTGCCCACGGCTGATCCGCATCTGTCGGAATACCTGCCCGAACACTGGGCGGCGCGGGCCTGGCTGTCGGGCTTCGACGGCTCGGCGGGCAGCCTGCTGGTGACGGCCGACTTCGCCGGCCTGTGGACCGATAGCCGCTACTGGGTGCAGGCGGAATCCCAGCTGCGGGGTTCCGGCATCGCCCTGATGCGGGCCGGGGCGCCCGACGTGCCCGACATGCTCGACTGGGCCGTGGCGCACCTGCGGCGCGGCGACGGTCTGGCGGTGGACGGCCGGGTGATGGACCGGGCCTCCGCTGCGCGCTGGCGCAAAGCCCTGGAGACCGCCGGCGTCAGCCTGGTGCTGAACCAGGACCCGGTCGGCGCCGTCTGGGCCGACCGGCCGGAGCTGCCGATGGCGGCGGTCTTCGAACACCTGCCGCCGCACGCCTGCCGCAGCCGGGCCGACAACCTGGCCGCCGTGCGCGCCGCCATGCGGGACCTGGGGGCGGATCATCATCTGCTGTCCTCCCTGGACGACATCGCCTGGCTGCTGAACCTGCGCGGGGCCGACGTGGACTACAACCCCGTCTTCCTGGCGCATGCGCTGCTGGATGCCGATCGGGCGCGCCTGTACGTGGCGCCGGGCAAGATCGCCCCGGACCTGGCGGCCCGTCTGGCGGCCGACGGGGTCGAACTGAATGATTACACGGCCCTGGCGGGGGACCTGAGCAGCCTGCCCGTCGACGCGGCCCTGCTGGTGGACCCGGCCCGGGTGACGGCGGGCACCCTGTCGCACGCCGCCCAGGTGCGCGTGATCGAGTCCATCAATCCTTCCCAGCTGCTGAAATCCGTCAAGAACGCGGCCGAGGCCGATAACGTCCGCCAGACCATGGCCCAGGATGGCGCCGCCCTGTGCGAATTCTTCGCCTGGTTCGAAGCCGCCCTGGCGGCGGGCGAACGCATCACGGAAATCGACGTGGACACCCGCCTGTCGGCGGCCCGCGCCCGGCGGCCGGGCTTCGTCAGCCTCAGTTTCGCCACCATCGCCGGCTTCAACGCCAACGGCGCCATGCCGCATTACCGGGCGACCGAATCGTCCCATGCCGTGATCCAGGGCGACGGCCTGCTGCTGATCGATTCCGGCGGGCAGTATCTGGGCGGCACCACCGACATCACCCGCGTGGTGCCCGTGGGCGCGCCGTCGGCGGCGCAGCGGGCCGATTACACCGCCGTGCTGCAGGCGCATATCGCCCTGGCGCGGGCGCAGTTCCCCGTCGACACGGCCTCTTCGGTGCTGGATGCCGTCGCCCGCATGCCCCTGTGGCGGCGGGGCCTGGATTACGGTCACGGCACGGGGCATGGGGTGGGCTATTTCCTGAACGTGCACGAAGGCCCGCAGTCGATCTCGGTGCGGGCCCACGCGCGGCCCCATCAGGGCATGCGGGCCGGCATGCTGACCTCCAACGAGCCCGGCCTGTACCGCGACGGTCAATGGGGCATCCGCATCGAAAACCTGGTGCTGGCCGTGCCGGCGGCGCAGACGGCCTTCGGATCCTTCCTGGGGTTCGAAACCGTCACGCTGTGTCCCATCGACACCCGCTGCGTGGTGCGCGAACTGCTGTCGGCCGACGAGCGGGACTGGCTGGACGGTTACCATCGGCAGGTCCGCGAACGCCTGCTGCCGCTGGTGGACGGCGCCGCCCGCGACTGGCTGCTGGCGCGCACCGAACCGGTCTGACGGGCGGGGCCGGCTCCGTGCCCGGCCTCATTCCGGGTTTCGGGCGGCCTCGCGAAAGAAAGCCCAGAGCGCCGGCGCGGACGAATACGCCACATTGAAGCGGAACCAGCCTTCGTCGCGCCTGTCCGGGTAGAAGTAGGCCCCGGGCGCCAGCCAGATGCCGGCCTTCAGGGCCCGGGCCGCCAGGCCGATGGCGCCGCCCGGGTGATCCAGCGCCTGGCGGGGCCGCGCCCACAGGAACAGGCCCGCGCCGGGTTCGTGGGCGATCTCGAAGCCGGCCTCGCGCATCCTCTGGCAGGTCTGGTCGTGGGCCTGGCCCAGGCGCTCCCGCACGCCGCGCAGGTAGGGGCCCTGCCGGCCGTCGCGCAGGACCTGGCAGGCCGTGCGCTCCATGATCTCCGCGGACGTCAGCCCCAGCGACATCTTGGTCTGGGCGCAGCGCCGCAGCAGATTCGGTTCGCACAGCAGGTATCCGACTCGCAGCGAGGGCATCACGCTCTTGGCGAAACCCGATACGTAGACCACGCGCCGCGTGCTGGCCAGCGCGGCCAGCAGGGGCGCGGGCTCCAGCAGCAGCTCGCGCGACACATCGTCTTCCACGACCAGCAGATCATGGCGTTCCGCCAGTTGCAGCAACCGGAAGGCGCCCGCCATGGTGAAGCTGGCGCCGGTCGGGTTCTGCAGGACAGTGGTGACAAAGACCGCCCGCAGCGGGTGCGCGCCGGCCAGGGCGTCCAGGGCGTCCTCGTCCAGTCCGTCCGGGGTGCGGGGCACGCCATGCGCGATGACGCCGTTCATGGCCAGGATCTGCAGCAGGTTGGCGTAGCAGGGCGCTTCGACGGCGACGTGGTCCCCGGGCTTCAGCGCGGTCCGGATGACGATGTCCAGCGCCTGGGTCGCCCCGTGGGTCAGCAGGATCTGTCCCGCGTCCGCCGCCAGGCCGTAGCCGCCCAGGTGGTGGGCGATGTGCTCGCGCAGGGGGTGGTAGCCCAGCGGGTGTCCGTAGGACGCCATCTGGCCGACGGGCACCCGCACCAGCTGGCGCAGGGCATGCTGCAGGCCGGCTTCGTTGTGCCAGTCGGGCGGCAGCCAGCCGCAGCCGGCCTTGATGGCCATGGAGTGATCGGCGAAGACGTCGGACAGCAGCCAGGCGGGGCCCACCTGCGGCGCTTCCCAGGCGGCGGCCGGCGGCCGGGCCGGGGCGGGGCGGGCGACGCGGTAGTCGATGCCTGGGCGGGATTGCAGACGCCCCCGCGCGACCAGCCGGTTGTAGGCGGTCATGACGGTGAAGGTGGACAGGCGATGGTCGCGCGCGAATTGCCGGACCGAGGGCAGGACCATGCCCGGGCGCAGGATGCGGGCGTCGATGGCCTGTTCGATGGCATCCACGGCCTGGTCGACCAGGGTCCGGCCGTCGGGCGGAGGGCGCTTGGGAGTGAACAGGATCATGACCAATACAGTTGTCGTGATACGGCCAATACAGTGATGGATCCATCCTAGCACTGTGTATGTCTTTTGCGCCATCGCGCGCCCAGAATGGGCTTCATCCTTCCCGGTTCCCTGACTTTGCGAGGTCACATCATGAGTTCCGATACTGCAGTCGCGCTGGATCTGTCCCACTTGTGGATGCCGTTCACAGCCAACCGCCAGTTCAAAGCCCACCCGCGCCTGCTGGCGTCCGCCAAGGGGATGTACTACACCGCCACGGACGGCCACCAGATCCTGGACGGCACCTCGGGCCTGTGGTGCGTCAACGCGGGCCACGGGCGCAAGCCCATCGTCGAGGCCCTGCATCGCCAGGCGGAAAAACTGGACTATGCCTCCAGCTTCAACATCGGCCATGAGGACTCCTTCCGGGCCGCGACCGAAGTCGCCGCCCTGATGCCCGAAGGCATGGACCGCGTCTTCTTCACCAATTCGGGATCGGAATCCGTCGATACGGCGCTGAAGATGGCGCTGGCCTATCACCGCGCCCGGGGCGAGGGCCAGCGCACGCGCCTGATCGGCCGCGAGCGCGGCTATCACGGCGTGGGCTTCGGCGGCATTTCGGTGGGCGGCATTTCCCCCAACCGCAAGGCGTTTTCCGGCGTCCTGCTGCCGGGGGTGGACCACCTGCCGCACACGCACGATCTGGAACACAACGCCTTTTCGCGGGGGCAGCCGGCCTGGGGGGGCGAGCATTTCGCCGACGCTCTGGAAAGCATCATCGCCCTGCACGACGCCTCGACCATCGCGGCCGTGATCGTGGAACCCCTGGCCGGGTCCACCGGCGTCCTGCTGCCGCCCAAGGGCTATCTGGAAAGGCTGCGGGCCATCACGGAAAAGCATGGCATCCTGCTGATCTTCGACGAAGTCATCACCGGCTTCGGCCGCCTGGGCGCGCCGACGGCCAGCAGCTTCTTCGGCGTCAAGCCCGACCTGATCACCTTCGCCAAGGGCGTGTGCAACGCCGCCGTGCCGGCGGGCGGCGTGGCCGTGCGCCGCGAGATCTACGACACGGTCGTGGACGCCAGCCAGGGCGGCATCGAGTTCTTCCACGGCTACACCTTCTCGGCCCACCCCATGGCGACCGCCGCCATCCTGGCCACCCTGGGCATCTACCGCGACGAGGATCTGTTCAATCGCGCCAAGGGCCTGTCCGGCGCCTTCGAGGACGCCGCCCATGCGCTCAAGGGCGCGCGGCACGTGATCGACGTCCGCAACCTGGGGCTGGTGGCCGGCATCGAACTGGAACCCCGTCCCGGGAAGCCCGGCGCGCGCGCTTCCGAAGTCTTCAACCGATGTTTCGACAAGGGGGTCCTGGTGCGCTACACGGGTGACATCATCGCCATCTCGCCGCCGCTCATCATCGAGGAAAAGCAGATCGCGCAGATCTTCGAGACGATCGGAAGCGTCCTGGCGACGGTGGATTGATCATGCCGGCAGGCACGCCGCCGCGATGGCACTGACCTTCGCAGGCTGATTGCCGGCGGCCGAACTTCTCCTTGAGGGGTGATGTCGCCGGCATTTTTCCGTATAATTACATAGGAATGCTATGTAATTGATCGGGAAAAGATATGGACGAACTGGCGGCGGGCGACCCGGTCGGGGCCGAATTGCTGGATCGCATCGTGAGGCTGAACCGCTGGGTCACGCATCACACCACCTGGACGGTGCCTCTGGCGCAGGCGCGGGTGCTGTCGCAGGTCAATGAACTGGAACCCGCGCGCATCGGCGATCTGGCCCAGGCGGAACACTGCAGCCAGCCCACCATGACCGCGCTGGTGCAGCGTCTGCAGGAACAGCAACTGGTGGCTCGCGCCGTCGATCCGGTCGATGCCCGCGCCACGCGGATTTCCCTGACGCCGCAAGGGCGGCGGGTGCTGGCCGATCTGCGCCGGGAACGCGCCCGGGTCGTCGAATCCCTGATCGCGGAATTGCAGCCGGCGCAGCGCCAGGGGCTGCGGGATGCCCTGCAAGCCCTGAGCGGTTTGCTGGACGCGGCCTACCGCCAATCCTCCGGACTTCCGAATCAATCCGTCAGCAAGGAACTTTCTTCATCATGAATTTATTGCGACAACCCAAGGCCGTGCTGGCCGTCGCGTTCGCCTGCGTCATCGCCTTCATGGGCATCGGCCTGGTCGATCCCATCCTCAAGCCCATCGCCGATTCCCTGGGGGCCACGCCTTCCCAGACCTCGCTGCTGTTCACCAGCTACATGGCCATCATGGGCCTGGCCATGCTGATCACCAGCGCGGTGTCCAGCCGCCTGGGGGTCAAGCGCACCCTGCTGCTGGGCCTGGCGGTCATCATCGTCGGGGCCGGGCTGGCGGGGATGTCCGATTCCGTCATGGAAATCGTCGGCTACCGCGCCGTCTGGGGGCTGGGCAACGCCCTGTTCGTCGCCACCGCCCTGGCGGCCATCGTCAGCGCGTCCCGGGGCTCGGTGCGCGACGCCATCATCTTCTACGAGGCAGCCCTGGGCGTGGGCATCGCCGCGGGCCCGCTGATCGGTGGGGTCCTGGGGTCGATTTCCTGGCGCGGGCCGTTTTTCGGAGTGTCGGTGCTGATGGCCATCGCTTTCGTGGTCACGGTGATGCTGCTGCCTTCCGCGGCGGCGGTGGCCCGTCCCAGTTCGCTGCGCGATCCGTTCCGGGCGCTGAAACACCCCGGGCTGCTGGGCGTGGCGATCACGGCGCTGCTGTACAACTTCGGCTTTTTCACGTTGCTGGCCTACACGCCGTTCCCGCTGGACATGAGCGCCCAGCAGGTCGGGCTGGTCTTCTTCGGCTGGGGCGCGATGCTGGCCTTCGCCTCCGTCGTCCTGGCGCCCCGGCTGCAGGGCGGCTTCGGCACGCTGCCGTCCATCGCCATGGCCTTGACGGGTTTCGCGGCGGTGCTGGTCATGATGGCCGTCTGGACCGACAACAAGGCCGTGCTGGTGGTCGGCGTGGTGGCGGCGGGCCTGTTCCTGGGCATCAACAACACCCTGGTCACCGAGACCGTGATGAAGGCCGCGCCCGTCGAGCGCGGCGTGGCGTCCGCCGCCTACAGCTTCGTGCGCTTCAGCGGCGGGGCGGTCGCGCCCTGGCTGGCGGGCTATCTGGGCGAAACCATCAACGATCACGTGCCCTATTGGGTGGGCGCGGCCGCCGTGCTGGCCGGCGTTGCGGTGCTGCTGGCCAGCCGCCGCCAACTGCGCCACATCGACGAATCCCATGATCTGCCGGCCGTATCGGCCGGCGCCCATTCGGCCCCGAAGGCGGAACCCGCGCTGGCCGAGGCGTGATGGCGCGGGCCGCTAGGCCAGCCAGCGCCTGAACCAGGCGATGCTGCGGCTCCAGGCCAGCTCGGCGGCGTCCTTGTCGTAGCGCGGGGTCGAATCGTTGTGGAAGCCGTGGTTCACGCCTGGGTAGATGTGGGCCTCGTAGGTCTTTCCGCCGGCTTTCAGCGCCGCCTCGTAGGCCGGCCAGCCCGCATTGACGCGGGTGTCCAGGCCGGCGTAGTGCAGCAGCAGGGGCGCCCGGATGCGGGGCACGTCCTCGGGACGCGGCTGCATGCCGTAGAAGGGCACGGCCGCCGCCAGTTCCGGGTAGGCGACGGCGGCCGCGTTGGCGACCCCGCCGCCGTAGCAGAAGCCGATGATCCCGGTCTTGCCCGTCGACCCGGCGACGGTCGGCAGGAATTCGACGGCGGCGAAGAAATCGTTCATCAGCTTGACGGGGTCGATCTGCTGCTGCAGTTCCCGGCCCTGGTCGTCGTTGCCCGGGTAGCCGCCCTTGGCGCTGAGGCCGTCGGGCGCCAGCGCCAGGAAGCCGGCCTTGGCCAGCCGCCGGGCGACGTCTTCGATGTAGGGGTTCAGGCCGCGGTTCTCGTGGACGACCACGACGCCGGGGATTTTGCCCGCGGCCTTGGCCGGCCGGACCAGATAGGCGCGTATCGTGCCGTTGCCCTTGGGGGACGGGTAATGAATGTATTCGGCGAGGATGTCCGGGTCGGTGAAGGACACCTGTTCGGCCAGCGCGTAATCGGGCGACAGCGTGGCCAGCAGGGCGGCGGCGCCCAGCCCCCCGGCGGCGTAGCGCGCCGCCCGATTCAGGAATTCGCGCCGGTCGATCAGTCCGTGCGCGTAGAAATCGTAGAGTTCCAGCAGTTCCGGCGCGAAGTCTTTCGCAGTCAATCGGGGCATGGCGTCCTCCCGGGGCTATCCATGGTGGGCTCGTACCATCTTAATCCCGATCCCGTCCTCCGCTCGATGTTACCCTGACTGTTCGACTGGATCGGGATCTGGGACCGCGTGCTGCTGGGGTACTTCGTCGCCCGCGGCGTGTCGCGCCTGGCGCGCTACAACATCACCGCCGAAGCGCTCTCAGAAGGGGACTCATGCTTGTCAGCTACACGCTCCTGGTCACCGCCTTCTTTATCGGGTTTTTCAATCGGTTTGCGCCGGCGACGTTTGCGGCGCCGATCGGTGAAAGCCTGGGACTGGACGCGGCGGCATTAGGCGGGCTCGCAGCCGCGCATTTCTGGGTGTACACCCTGATGCAGGTGCCGGCCGGCGTGGTCATCGATCGTTTCGGCATTCGTGCGCCGGCCATGATCGGCACGCTATTGACCGGTGTCGGCGCCTTGATCCTGAGCGCGAGCGGGAATTACGCGCTTGCTCTGACAGGCCCTTGCCTGGTGGGCCTGGGCATGTCGCTGGTCTTCGTTGCCATGATGAAGAACAACGCCATCTGGTTCGATGGGCGCCGGTTCGGCATGGTGACCGGAGTGACGCTATTGATCGGAACCCTGGGTTCGCTCGTGTCGGAAGCCCCCGCGCGTCTGCTTCTTGAACTGACCGATTGGCGGACGGTCTTCCAGTGGCTCGGCCTGGTGACTGTCGCCGCGGCGCTTCTGATTCTGCTCTTCTGGCGTCCCCCGCCGATGTCCGATGCATTGCGGCGGCGGGCGATGGGGATGCGGCGTGATTCGCCTCACCGGGGCTTGTGGCTGGACGTGATCGGAAGCCGGCAGCTATGGCTGATCCTGCTGGCGATCTCGGGGACGAACGGGACCTTCTACGCTTTCGCCGGCTTGTGGGGTACCCAGTTGTTGAGCGATGGCTATGGTCTGTCGGGCGCCTCGGCGTCGTGGATACTGACGCTGGCGTTGCTGCCCTATGGATTCGGATCGCTGCTCTTTGGCCAATTGTCCGACGGGATGAGGGCGCGCAAGTGTTTCATCTGGCTGTCCTCACTGTGCAATGTCGCGGCCTGGTTCTGGCTGCTGTTCGCCCCTGGCGGCGGATTCACAAGCGGTCTCGTCTGTTTCCTGGCGCTGGGTTTGTCCAGTGGCGCCCAGGTGGCCGTCTCTTTCGCGGCCGTGAAGGAGAGCGTGCATGCGGAACTCGCCGGATCCGCCATCGCCTTCGTCAACATGGGGGTGTTCCTGGTCACCGCCATCGTCCAGACGGCATATGGCTGGTTGCTTGTGTTGGGCGCCGACGTTTCCGCAGCGGCATACCAGACGGCGCTTTGGCTTCCGGCGGGCTTGAGCCTGGTCGGGTTCGTGGCGGCGTTGCGGGTCAGGGAGACTTATTCCTTTGCGTCAGCCTAGGGGCGGCATGTCCGGTCCAGGGGCTGGCGCGCCGGGGGGACCATATGGCCGGGTCGCGCATCACGCCGATGCCGCCAGCTTGACGGCCAGCGCCGTCATGATCAGGCCGACCAGCAGATCCAGCACGCGCCACGCGGCGGGGCGGGCGAACAGCGGCCGCAGCAGCCGGGCGCCGAACCCCAGCGCGAAGAAGAACAGGAAAGATGCCGTGACCGCCCCCAGCCCGAACAGGAAGCGGTCAGGGCCGTAGTTCGTGGAGACGGAACCCAGCAGCACGACCGTGTCCAGGTAGACGTGCGGGTTCAGCCAGGTGAACGCCAGGCAGGTGGCGATTGTGGCGGACAGACTGCTGGTTCCGGCCTCCGCCGGATTCAGCGCTGAGCGGTTGGTGATCGCCGCGTGGAAGCTCTTGATGGCATAGACCGCCAGGAAGAGGGCGCCCGCCCAGGTCATGAGGACCCGGATGCCGGGGGCCGCCGCGATCAGCGCGCCGAAGCCCGCGACGCCCGCGGCGATCAGGACCATGTCGGACAGGGCGCAGGTCAGGCTGACGGCCAGCACGTGCCGCTTCTGCAGGCCCTGCTTCAGGACGAAGGCGTTCTGCGCGCCGATGGCGGCGATCAGGCCGAGGCCGAGGAGAAATCCGGAGATGAAGCCGTTCATGGAGTTCCTGTGTGTGTGCGTGGGCCGGCGCTCAGGACTTTCGGATCACGAGATAGATGCCGATGACGGCGAGCAGGATCCCCGGTATCGACTCCAGCGCCAGCGCCTCGCCTAAAACGAGATATGCGATGAGCGCAGCGACGGGATGAACCGGTTCAGCGTAGCGCTTCTCGATCACTTCGCGGGCATGATCGGGGACCGTTCGTCGAAGAAACGGCCTTGGCGATTCTAACGCCGGTCTCCGCCGTCTTTCGCCGTTGATCCGGGAGCGGGCGATGATCCTCGCCTTCGGGGCGTACCGGAAGCGCGGCCGGCATCGCCTGCCGGGCTTTGTCCTTCGCCAATCTGGCCTATGTGATTGATCGGCAACGGTGCCGCCGCAGGCCTCCTGACGGCCCCGGCGGAGCGGTTATAATCTCGATTTCCCGCTGCGCCCGTCCACACCGGGCACCTATGAAATGACCAAATACGTATTCGTCACAGGGGGAGTCGTCTCCTCCCTGGGCAAGGGCATTGCTGCGGCCTCCCTGGCCGCGATCCTGGAATCCCGCGGGCTGCGGGTCACGATGCTGAAGCTGGATCCCTACATCAACGTGGATCCGGGCACCATGAGCCCCTTTCAGCACGGCGAGGTTTTCGTCACCGAGGACGGCGCCGAGACCGACCTGGATCTGGGCCACTACGAACGCTTCGTGTCGGCCCGCATGCACAAGGTCAACAACTTCACGACCGGCCAGATCTACGAATCCGTGCTGCGCAAGGAACGGCGGGGCGATTACCTGGGCAAGACCGTGCAGGTCATTCCCCACATCACCAATGAAATCCAGGATTTCGTCGCGCGGGGCGCGAAAGCCGCCTACAACGGCCAGGCCGACGTGGCCATCGTCGAGATCGGCGGCACGGTGGGCGACATCGAATCGCTGCCTTTCCTGGAGGCCGTGCGCCAGATGAGCCTGCGCCTGGGCCGCAACCAGTGCGCCTTCGTGCACCTGACGCTGGTGCCCTACATCGCCTCGGCGGGCGAACTCAAGACCAAGCCCACCCAGCACTCGGTGCAGAAGCTGCGTGAAATCGGCATCTATCCCAATGCGCTGCTGTGCCGCGCCGACCGTCCTGTGCCGGACGACGAGCGGGCGAAGATCTCCCTGTTTTCCAATGTGCCCCTGGACGCGGTGATTTCGGTCTGGGACGCGGATTCCATCTACAAGATCCCGGCCATGCTGCACGAGCAGGGCCTGGACAGCCTGGTGTGCGACGCGCTGGCCATCACGCCGCCGCCCGCCGACCTGACCGTCTGGGACCGCCTGGTGCGCGATCTGGAAAACCCCAGCGAGTCCATCACCATCGGCATGGTCGGCAAATACGTCGACCTGACCGAATCCTACAAATCCCTGTCCGAAGCCCTGGTGCATGCGGGCATCCACACGCATTCGCGGGTGCACATCGAATACCTGGATTCCGAGGAAATCGAAACCCGGGGCACCGGCTGCCTGGCGGGCCTGGACGCCATCCTGGTGCCGGGCGGCTTCGGCAAGCGCGGCACGGAAGGCAAGATCAAGGCCATCCAGTACGCCCGCGAAAACGGCATCCCCTACCTGGGCATCTGCCTGGGCATGCAGCTGGCCGTGGTGGAATTCGCCCGCCATGTGGCCGGCCTGGGCGGGGCCAACAGCACCGAATTCGATCCGTCCGCCTCCCACCCGGTGGTGGCCCTGATCACTGAATGGCAGGACCGCGAAGGCAGGATCGAAAAGCGCGATGCCGCGTCCGACCTGGGCGGCACCATGCGCAAGGGCGCCCAGCGCTGCCCGGTCAAGCCCGGCACGCGGGCCTTCGACATCTACGGGGCGGAAGTCAACGAACGCCACCGCCACCGCTACGAAGTCAACAACGTCTACGTGAACCGCCTGGAAGAAGCCGGCCTGGTCATCAGCGCCCGCACGCCCACGGAAAACCTGCCGGAAATCATGGAGATCCCCAGCCATCCGTGGTTCATGGGAGTGCAGTTCCACCCGGAATTCACGTCCACGCCGCGCGACGGCCATCCGCTGTTCACCAGCTACATCCAGGCTGCGCTGGCTTATCAGAAAAGCCGGACCAGCCTGAGCGTCAAGGGGTAGAACCATGCAACTGTGTCATTTCCAAGCGGGCCTGGATCAGCCGCTGTTCCTGATCGCCGGACCCTGCGTGATCGAATCGCGCGAACTGGCCTTTGAGACCGCCGGCATCCTGCAGGAAATGACGCGGGCGCTGGGCATCCCCTTCATCTACAAAAGCTCCTTCGACAAGGCCAACCGCAGTTCGGGGGCTTCGTTCCGGGGGCCCGGCATGGACGAGGGCCTGAAGATCCTGGAAGACGTGCGCAAGCAGCTGGGCGTGCCGGTGCTGACCGACGTGCACGAAACCGGCCAGGCCCGCGAGGTCGCCTCGGTCGTGGACGTGCTGCAGACGCCCGCCTTCCTGTGCCGCCAGACGGATTTCATCCAGGCCTGCGCCGCGACGCTCAAGCCCGTCAACATCAAGAAAGGGCAGTTCCTGGCGCCTGAAGACATGAAGCAGGTCGTGGCCAAGGCCCGCGACGCCGCCATCCAGGCGGGCGGCGACGGCCAGAACATCCTGGTGTGCGAACGCGGCGCATCGTTCGGCTATCACAACCTGGTGTCGGACATGCGCTCCCTGGCCATCATGCGCGACACGCACTGCCCGGTGGTGTTCGATGCCACCCATTCGGTGCAGCTGCCCGGCGGTCAGGGCACCAGTTCCGGCGGGCAGCGTGAATTCGTTCCCGTGCTGGCGCGCGCCGCCGTGGCGGTGGGCGTGGCCGGGGTGTTCATGGAAACCCATCCGAATCCCGAAAAGGCCCTGTCTGACGGTCCCAATGCCGTGCCGCTGGGCAAGATGCGCGCGCTGCTGGACACCCTGGCGGCGCTGGATCGCTGCGTGAAGCAGGGCGGGGCGCTGGATCTGGCGCTGTAGCCGCCGCCCCGATCTGCGCAGTGCATACCTCCGGTATGGGGCTCATGGCCCACAGGCGCGGTTTTCCGAAGTAGACTGACCTTCGGCATCCCCCGCTACAATAGCGGGGTTTCCTTTTCACCCACCCACCCCAAACAGGCAGGACGGTCATACCATGAGTGCAATCGTAGACATCATCGGGCGCGAAATTCTGGATTCGCGCGGCAACCCCACCGTGGAATGCGACGTCTTGCTGGAATCCGGCGCCATGGGCCGCGCGGCGGTGCCGTCGGGGGCGTCGACCGGTTCCCGCGAAGCCATCGAGCTGCGCGACGGCGACAAGTCCCGCTATCTGGGCAAGGGCGTGCTGCGGGCGGTGGAACACGTCAATACCGAGATCTCCGAGGCCCTGATGGGCCTGGACGCCCAGGAACAGACCTTCATCGACCGCACCCTGATCGACCTGGACGGCACGGACGACAAAAGCCGCCTGGGCGCCAATGCGATCCTGGCCGCCAGCATGGCCGTCGCCAAGGCGGCCGCCGACGACGCCGGCCTGTCGCTGTATCGCTATTTCGGCGGCAGCGGCCCCATGCAGATGCCCGTGCCCATGATGAACGTCATCAACGGCGGGGCGCACGCCAACAACACCCTGGACCTGCAGGAATTCATGATCCTGCCGGTGGGTGCGACCAGCTTCCGCGAAGCCCTGCGCATGGGCGCGGAAGTCTTCCATTCCCTGAAGAAGATCATCGGCGGCCAGGGCATGTCCACGGCCGTGGGTGACGAAGGCGGCTTCGCCCCCAACGTCGCCAACCACGAAGCGGCCATCGAACTGATCCTGAAGGCCATCGGCGAAGCCGGCTACGAAGCCGGTTCCCAGATCGTGCTGGGCCTGGATTGCGCCAGCTCGGAGTTCTACCGCGACGGCAAGTACCACCTGGCCGGCGAAGGCGGCATCGCCCTGAATTCCCAGGACTTCGCCAATCTGCTGGCGTCCTGGTGCGACAAATACCCGATCATCACCATCGAAGACGGCATGGCCGAAGACGACTGGGACGGCTGGCGCATCCTGACCGAACAGCTGGGCCGCAAGGTCCAGCTGGTGGGCGACGACCTGTTCGTCACCAACACCAAGATCCTGAAGAAAGGCATCGACCAAGGCATCGCCAATTCGATCCTGATCAAGATCAACCAGATCGGCACGCTGACCGAAACCTTCGCCGCCATCGAAATGGCCAAGCGCGCCGGCTACACCGCCGTGATCTCGCACCGTTCCGGCGAAACCGAAGATTCCACCATCGCCGACATCGCCGTGGCCACCAACGCCATGCAGATCAAGACCGGCTCCCTGTCGCGTTCCGACCGCATGGCCAAATACAACCAGCTGCTGCGCATCGAGGAAGAGCTGGCGGAAGTCGCCGCCTATCCGGGCGCGTCGGCCTTCTACAACCTGCGCTGACCACGACCATGCGCCTGCTCAGCCTGGCCTTGCTGGTCCTGACGCTGGCCACCCAGTATCCTTTGTGGTGGGGCAAGGGCGGCTGGCTGCGGGTTCAGGACCTGCAGGCGCAAGTGCAGCAGGAAACCGACAACAATCAGGCGCTGATGGCCCGCAACAATGCCTTGCAGGCGGAAGTCCAGGATCTGAAGACCGGGATTTCCGCCGTCGAGGAACGCGCCCGCGGCGAACTGAACATGATCCGCGAAGGCGAATATTTCGTCCAGATCCTGCCGCGCACACCCGGCGGGCAGTAGCGGTTCAAGGCGCGCAGGCCTCCGGCGTGCCGCCTGTTGTGTCCTGGCCGGGCGCCGTCGCGTCCGGCTTTTCCATTTCCCATTCCGTATCCGATGGATCCGCAGGGGGCGCCTGCCCTGTCTCGGGCGTCGTTTCGCCTGGCGCCTGGGCGCCGGAGGAGCCGGAAGGCGCGCTTGCGCCGTCGGCGGGCATGCCGGCCGGGACGTCCGGCGGGGCGGACCCGGGGACGGTCGCCGGCCCTCCGTGGACGACGCGCCCGTCGGGCAGGTCCGGCCAGGAGGCCGGGTGGGACTGCATCCCCAGGCGAATGCGGCGGCGGAATGGCAGGTAGCCCTTTTCCATCATCCGCCGCCCGATGGGGTCGCCATGCAGGGGCGCCAGGGCCCGGACGACGGCCGATACCCCGGGCGCCAGGGGGGCTTGCGGCCACCAGAGATCCATCAGCAAGGTATTGGCTTCGAAGATCGTCAGGCCCGATTGCGGCCCGCGTCCCTCGGGCCAGCCCTGCCGGAGCCGTCGCGCGTGCTGCGCGGCCTGGTAGTCGTTGCGGATCAGGGCCTGCGCCGGATGAGCGCGCGGAACGGGAAGCGCCGCGTCGGCGTGGTCCAGAAAGGCCGCGGGGCCGGGCTGCCGGATGCGGATCTGCCAGGGGATGCCCAGGGCGTGGCGCCGGACCTGCAGCGCCCGGGTTTGCGCGGCCGGCCGGATGTAGATTGCGCGCAGGCCCTGTTCGAAGGCGTCGGCGATGGCTTGGGGGCTGGCCTGGCGAGTGATGCCCGCGCGGGCGGCGTCCATCAGCGCCAGGCTGAGGGTCTGGCGCAGATTCATCCAGTGCGCCAGTTCGATGCCGCCCAGCCCCAGGCCCAGGATGGGGGCGAGGACGGCGAGAAACCCCGCCATGCCCGCGCCGCGTTGCGCGGATGGGCCGCCCGCATGAAACGGATGCGCTGTGTCTGAGAACGCCATGGCCCGCTGCCTCTCGTGTGTGCCGGGAAGTGCGAGGCAGTATGGGGCCGCCCGGCCGCGCCGGGTAGTCGGGAAGCTCCGCTATGGCAAAAGCGCGTGCGGGGCCTTGTCAGTGGATGGAATCGGACCCGGGCGCCGGCCGCTGTTCGGGCGTGTCCAGAAACAGGCCGGCGCAGTCCACGGCGTCGAAATCGTAGGGCTTGCCGCAGAAGTTGCAGGCGATGTGCACGCGCCCCTGTTCGGCCAGGATGGAGTCGACTTCGGCTTGCCCCAGGCTGCGCAGCATGTCGGCCACGCGCTGGCGGTTGCAGGGGCAATGCCAGCGGACCGGCTGGTCGGGGAAGGCCAGCAGGTCGTCTTCCCAGAACAGTTTGCGGATCAGCGCGTCGGGCGCGTCGGCCAGCAGTTCCGCGGGCTTCAGCGTGTCCGCCAGGGCCTGGCAGTGCGTCCAGGTGGCCTCGGCCGTGTCGGCCGGGATGGGTGTGCCGTCGGCGGCGGTCCGCCCCGGCATGCGCTGCAGCAGCAGTCCCGCGCAATGACGGTCGTCGGCGGCCAGCCACAGACGGGTGTCCAGTTGTTCGGAATGCTTCATGTAGTGTTCCAGCGTGGCGGCCACGGTGTCGCCTTCCAGGGGGACGATGCCCTGGTAGGGCGTGGCGCCTTCCTGGCGCCCGGCGGGATCCAGCAGCACGGTGAAGCGGCCCTGGCCATCGGCATTCAGCAGGGACTGCAGCGTGGCGGCCTCGGGCACGACGGCGGATTCCCGCAGGTGCGCCGTGGCGCGCAGTTCCAGCGCGGCGGTGCATTCCACCATGATCAGCCGCACGGGGCCGTTACCCTGCAGCTGCAGGACCACCGACCCGTCGAACTTGATGTTGCCGGCCAGCAGGACGGCCGCGGCGGCCAGCTCGCCGAGCAGGCCGACGATCAGCGGCGGCAGGTCCTGGTGGGCCAGGCCGGTGCGCCAGGCTTCTTCCAGGCGTAGGGTCTGGATGCGGGTGCTGTGGTCGGCAGTCAGGTATTTCTTCAGGAAATCGCTCATGTGGGCAGTCTTAGGTCATGCAGTTCGGTGCCCAGCAGGCGGTCGTGCAGGAATTGCTGCTGCGGGTCGAACCAGGTCCAGATGAAAATTGAGAAAGGGGCGGCCACGATCAGCAGGTCCAGCGAGGGCCAGCCGATCGCCCGGGACAGGGCGCCGATCAGCAGCGCGGTCAGGAGCGGCAGCGGCCACAGCAGCACGTAGCGCAGCGCCATGCGCGAGCCGCGCAGCGGCTGGCCGCCCCGGTCGGTCAGGCGGATGTCCCAGGTCTTCATGGGCAGGGTCTGGCCGCCGCGCCGCCAGCAGGCCAGGAAGTACACCCCCATGGCCAGGAACAGGAACACCTGGCGGGAATGGCGCAGCATCAGGCCGCTGCGGCTTTGCGTCAGGGTGTCGAACAGATACCCGGCCAGGAAGACGACCCCGAACAGCAGCACGCCCTCGTACATCATGCAGGCGAAGCGGCGCAGGCGGGAAGGGGCGAGGGGAACGGCGGGCAGGGTGGCGGTGGCTGGCATGGCGGCGGGTGGACTGGGAAGCACGCCATTATCCCATGCCGCGGCCATGGCGACGGCTCGTCGGGCGCGGGCGGATTGCGGGCAAGAGAAAGGCCGCCTGAATCAGGCGGCCTTGCGGCGAAACCCGGAGCCGGAGATTCGCTCAGTGGGCGGTGCGCACCGAGTGGTGCATGCGGCCTTCGGGAGCCTTGAAGAAGCCGGCAACCTTGCGGAACAGCTGCGACAGGGCGCGATCCAGAGCGTATTCCTGTTGCGCTTCGATGGCTTCGGCCAGCAGTTGGCGTTCCAGGGCGTCGGTCAGGCGGATATCGACATTGTTCAGGTTCTTCATGGCAGGCCTCTTGGCGTGGTAAGAGCGTTTCGCTCGGGTTAACCCTATTATAGGGTTTTCCCTAGTCAAAATGCAAGCGCCGGTTTCGACCCTCCGGAAGGAGTGTTGCCAAAAAGAGATCCCGCCTGTCGCCTTGCCGATCCTCAGCGGTCCCGGTAGCCGGCCGACACCAGATCGAACTGGAACAGGCGGCAGTCCAGGGCCCCGTTGTGCAGGGGGTGGCGGCGCCGGGCTTTCAGGCGCAGCTGGCCGGGCAGGTCCAGGTCGCTGGTGATGATGTTCAGCTGCCAGCCGCCGTAGTGCTGCTTCAGCTGGGTGGCCCATTGCGGCCACAGCTCGGCGTCGTGGTCGCCCAGGCGTTCGCCGTAGGGCGGGTTGGTGACGATCCAGCCGGCATCGGCGGGCGGCGGCAGCCGGCGGGCGTCGCAGACTTCGAAGCGGATGGTGTCCGGGCTCAGGTGGGCGCGGTCGATGTTGGCGCGGGCCGCCTCGATGGCCGCGGGGTTGACGTCGCCGCCCACCAGGGGCTGCTCCAGCCGGGGGGCGATGTGCGCTCGGGCGTCTTCCTTCAGGTTGCGCCACAGCCGCGCGTCGTGCGGGCGCAGCCGCTCGAAACCGAAGGGCCGCCAGATGCCGGGCGGCACGCCCAGGGCGATCCAGGCGGCTTCGATCAGGATGGTGCCGCTGCCGCAGAAAGGGTCCAGCAGCGGCGCATCGGGCGCCCAGCCCGACAGCGCCAGCAGCCCGGCCGCCAGGTTCTCGCGCAGGGGAGCTTCGCCCTTGTCCAGCCGCCAGCCGCGCTTGAACAGCGATTCTCCGGAGACGTCCAGATACAGGGTGGCCTGCCGCTCGTCCAGGAACAGGTGGACGCGGGCGTCGGGCCGCACCGTGTCGATGTCGGGGCGGGCGCCTTCGCGTTCGCGCAGCCGGTCGCAGATCCCGTCCTTGGCCCGCAGATTGCAGTATTGCAGGCTGCGCATGGGGCTGTGGATGGCCGAGGTATCGACGCGTAGGGAATCGTCGGGACCGAACCAGCGTTCCCATTCGGTCCGGCGGGCCAGTTCCAGGATGTCGTCTTCCGTGTGGACGTCGGCCTGGGCGACCTGCACCAGGATGCGGGTCGCCAGGCGGGAATACAGGTTCGCCCGCAGGATGCCCGTCCAGTCGGCCTGGAAGCGGCAGCCGGCGCGGCCCGCCGTCACGTTCTCGTAGCCCAGGGCCAGCAGTTCCAGGGACAGGGCCTCTTCGAGGCCGTGCGGGCAGGGGGCGAAGACGTGGAAGGTTTCGGCCACGCGAGGGGTGCGAGGCGTGCGCGGACGGCGCTGGATGCGGGGGTGGGCGTCCGCGTCCTCGTCCGGGAACGGGCGGGCGGCTGCGGCAACGGTTTCCGGTTCACGCAGTCTGCCGGATTCCTGGCGCGGCCTGGATGGCCGGTCCGCCGGCCCCCGTCGATCCGCGTCGCGCGCGCGGACCGGCCGGTCGCCGGCCGGTCGCCCGCGCTCCGCGCGATTGGGTCGTTCGGATTGTCCGAGGCGCACGGCGCGTTCGGGTCGTCCGGGTCGTCCGGGTCGTCCGGCGCGGTCGGTCTTTTCGGTGCGCTCGCCCCGTCCGGCCCGTTCGGCGCGAGGCGCGCCCGGGCGTTCATCCCGCGCCGCGGGCCGGGCGGGCCTGCGTTCGGACGAGCGCGCCTCCGGGGCTTCCGGGGCGGGAGCCTCGCCCCGGGCATGCTGGGCGCGTTCCTGCATGGCGGCCTGGCGGGCGCGGGCGCCGGATCGTTTCCGGCGTTCGCCGTCGGCGGTCTCGGGGCTGGCGGCGCCGGCTTTCGGCTTCAGGCTCAGGGTCTTGCGGGAGGTGGAATCGTTCATGGCATTCAAAAGGGTTTGACGACCACCAGGATCAGGATCAGCAGCAACAGCAGCACCGGGATCTCATTGAACCAGCGGAAGTACCGATGGCCGTGGCGGTTGGCCTCTGCGGCGAAGGCCTGCAGGTGCCGCCGGCAGGCCAGGTGGAAGACGGCCAGGCCCAGCACGCCCGCCAATTTTGCGTGCATCCAGCCCTGTCCCTGGCCGATGCCGTAGCCCAGCCACAGAATGGCGCCCAGGACCAGGGCCAGGACGCCCAGCGGCGTCATGAAGCGGTACAGGCGTTCGGCCATGCCCAGCAGGGTGGCGCGGGTGGCCGGGTCCTCGGACTGCGCCAGGTTGACGTAGATGCGCGGCAGGTAGAACAGGCCTGCGAACCAGGACACCACGAACAGGATGTGAAAGGCCTTGACCCACAGCATGTCAGCCCCGCAGCTGGCCTTCGCCGGTCAGCACCCATTTCTGGATGGTCAGGCCTTCCAGGCCGACGGGGCCGCGCGCGTGCAGGCGGTTGGTGGAGATGCCGATCTCCGCTCCCAGGCCGTACTCGAAGCCGTCGGCGAAGCAGGTGGGCAGGTTCACGTAGACGGAACTGGAATCGACTTCGCGCTGGAAGCGCTGGGCCGCCGCCAGGTCTTCGGTGACGATGGATTCGGTGTGTTCGGAACTGTAGCGGGCGATGTGATCCATGGCGTCGTCCAGGGAGTCGACCACGCGCACCGCCAGGATGGGGGCGAGGAATTCCGTGGCCCAGTCCTCGTCCGTGGCGGGGACGGATCCGGGCATCAGGGCGGCCGCGCGGGGGCAGGCCCGCAGTTCCACGCCCAGCTCGGTGAAGCGGGCCGCGGCGCGGGGCAGCCACGATGCGGCGATGTCGGCGTGCACCAGCAGGGTTTCCATGGCGCCGCAGATGCCGGTGCGGTAGGTCTTGGCGTTGATGGCGATGTCCAGGGCGCGATCCGGGTCGGCGGCGCGGTCCACATAGAGATGGCAGTTGCCTTCCAGGTGCTTGATCAGCGGCACGCGGGATTCGGCCGACAGCCGGGCGATCAGGCTTTTGCCGCCGCGCGGGATGATGACGTCGATGTAGTCGGTCAGCGTGACCATTTCGCCCACGGCGGCGCGGTCGGTGGTGTCCACCACCTGCACGGCCTGGGGCGGCAGGCCGGCGGCCTGCAGGCCGGCCTGGATGATGCCGCCCAGCGCCTGGTTGGAATGGAAGGCCTCGCTGCCGCCGCGCAGGATGGTGGCGTTGCCCGATTTCAGGCACAGCGCGGCGGCGTCGATGGTGACGTTCGGCCGCGATTCGTAGATGATGCCGATGACCCCCAGCGGCACCCGCATGCGGGCTACCCGCATGCCGTTGGGGCGCAGGGTGGTTTCGCTCAGGCCGCCGATCGGGTCGGGCATGGCGGCGATCTGCGCCAGCCCGGCCGCCATGGTGTCCAGGGCCTTGTCCGACAGGCGCAGGCGGTCCATCAGCGGCGCTTCCAGGCCGCGCTTGGCGGCCGCCCGCAGGTCGCGTTCGTTTTCCGCCTGCAGCCAGGCGCGGCGGCTTTGCAGCTGCTCGGCCATGGCCAGCAGGGCGGCGGATTTCGCCGCGCTGGATGCGGTGCGCATCCGCCGGGCGGCCTGGCGGGCCTGGCGGCCCAGGATTTCGAGCGGGGACAAAACGGATTCGGGTGCGTTCATGGCGGTTCGGTCAAAAATTCGCGGATCAGGCGCGGCGGGCGCCGGCGCTGGCGATGCGCAGGACGAGCCGGGCCAGCTCGTCCCAGGGGTCCTGCAGCCGGCCGGGCACCGGGATGCCCTTGATCAGCCGGTCGACTTCGTGGGCGTGGCGCAGAGCCGGCGGCCAGGCGCGGGCCGGCACGCGCTGCAGCGCCTGGCGGACCAGCCGTTCGCGCGGGCCGAAAATGCGGTAGGCCCGCAAGACGCCGTCCGGGTTGGCGTCGGCGCTGGCGCGGGTCAGGATGCGGATTTCCTCGCCCACGGCCCACAGGACCAGCGGCAGGGCCTCGCCTTCGGCCCGCAGGCCGCCGAGCACGGTCAGCGCGCGATCGGCCTGGCCGGCCAGCATGGCATCGCGCAGATCATAGAGATTGTAGCGGGCCACGTTCAGCACGGCAGCCTGCACCTGGTCCAGGGTCAGCGGCCCGGCGGGGTGGAGCAGCGCGAGTTTCTGGATTTCCTGGTGGGCCGCCAGCAGATTGCCCTCGACCTTGTCGCTGAGCCAGGCCAGGGTGTCGGCGTCGGCCGTGTGATCCTGGCGGGCCAGGCGGGCGGCGATCCACCGGGGCAGCCCGGCGCGCGGGATGGTCGGCACGTCGATCCACGTCGCCTGTTTCTTCAGGGCCTGGACCCATTTGGCCTTTTGCGTCGTCCAGTCCAGCGCCGGCAGGCGGATCAGCATGCGGACGTCGGGCAGCTGGCCCTGGGCGGCCATGTCGGCCAGCGACTGCAGGGTATCCGCGCCCGTCTTGCCGGGCTTGCCGGTCGGCAGGCTGATTTCGACCATGCGCAGGTCGCCGAACAGGGACGTATTGCGGGCGGCCATCAGCGCCGCGCTCCAGTCGCTGCGGGCGTCCATCACCAGATGCGTGCGTTCGCTGCAGCCCAGGCGGGTGGCGGCGGCGCGGTAGGCGTCGGCCGCCTCGGTGAGCAGCAGGATCTCGTCGCCCGACAGGACGGTGCAGGGCGGCAGATCGCGCCCGGACGCGAACTGCGCAATGATCTGATCGGCGTCGGGCGCTCGGCTGGACATGGATCAGTAGGGCATGCCGTTGATGTTGCTTGGCCTGTCGATCGGGTTGACCTCTTCGTCGGGCTGGGCGCCGCCGTCGGGAACCGAGACGATCGGGCGGTCCGCCGCGTCGCGGTAGGCTTCCTGGACTTCGGGAGCGCTGATGCGGCGCAGAATCTGGTCGATCAGGCTGTCGCGCATGTCCCTGAACGTGCGGGTGATTTCGCTTTCCTTGGCCTGGACGATCCGGTCGTTGTAGGGCAGTTCGCGGGTGCTGTGCAGCGTGGTGGGCGCCAGCAGGACGTGGCCGGCCTTGTCGAGCAGCTGGAAGGTGAAGTCAAGGTTCAGTTCGTATTCCTCGACCCGGCCTTCGGCGTCGATCGACAGCTGGCGCAGGTTCTGGCGTACGGAAATCTGGTGCAGATAGACGTCGGCCTGCGAGCGTTCCCTGGCGAAGCGCGTGTCGGGCGAGTTCGCCTGGATGGTGCGCTGCAGCCGGGCGCCGAAAGAGGTGTCCAGGTTGATGTTCGTGTAGATGCTGTGGAAGGGCAGCGGGGTGGCCCCCTTCAGGTGGAAGCCGCAGGCGCCCAGCGCCAGCAGGCAGGCCAGCCCCAGCGTCAGGCGCAGGCGGCGTGCGAAGGCAGTGAAGAGGACCATGGCGCTCATCCGACGACGTTGACCAGGCGCCCGGGGACCACCACCACCCGCTTGGGGGCGCGGCCTTCCAGGAAGCGCTCGACGGCTTCGTGGGTGCGGGCCAGGGCTTCGATGGCGGCCTTGTCGGCTTCCTGCGGAACGCCGAGCTGGCCGCGGACCTTGCCGTTGACCTGCAGCACCAGTTCGATCGTGTCGGCCCGCAGGGCGGCTTCGTCCACCGTCGGCCAGGGCGCGTCCAGCAGATCGCCGTGCTGGCCGGCGAAGCCCAGGTCGCGCCACAGCTGCCAGGTGATGTGCGGCACCACCGGGTACAGCACGCGCAGCAGGATCGACGTGGTTTCCGCCAGCGCCGGGCCGCCCGTCCCCGCCTGGGCGGCGGATTCCAGGGTGTTGAGCATCTTCATGGCGGTGGACACCACCGTGTTGTACTGGATGCGTTGGTAGTCGTAGTCCGCCTGCTTCAGCAACCCGTGGACGGCGCGCCGCAGCGCGGCGGCGGCGTCGTCCAGCCCGGACCAGTCGGTCGGCGGGTTCAGGTGGCCGCGCAGGGCGTCCTGCTGCGACTGGCAAAAGGCCCACAGGCGGCGCAGGAAGCGGTTGGCGCCGTCCACGCCGGAGTCCGACCATTCCAGGGTCTGTTCCGGCGGGCTGGCGAACATGACGAACAGGCGGGCCGTGTCCGCGCCCAGTCCGTCGATCAGGGATTGCGGATCCACCCCGTTGTTCTTGGACTTGGACATGGTGCCGATGCCGCCGTAATCGATGGTCGATCCATCCGATTTCAGGCGGGCGCCGATGATGGCGCCTTTGTCGTCGGTGATGTTTTCCACCTGCTCGGGCCAGAAGTACTCGATGCCGCCCCGCGCGTTCTTGCGCGAATAGATGTGGTTGAGCACCATGCCCTGGCACAGCAGCTTCGTGAAGGGCTCGGAAAACTTCAGCATGTCCAGGTCGCGCATGACGCGCGTCCAGAAGCGCGCGTACAGCAGGTGCAGCACGGCGTGCTCGATGCCGCCGATGTACTGGTCCATCGGCATCCAGTAATCGTTGCGGGCGTCCACCATGGCCTGGTCGTTGCCGGGCGAGGTGTAGCGCATGAAATACCAGGACGAATCGATGAAGGTGTCCATGGTGTCGGTTTCGCGCCGCGCGGGCTTGCCGCAGGACGGGCAATGGCACGACAGGAAGCCTTCGTGCCTGGCCAGCGGGTTGCCGCTGCCGTCGGGCACCAGGTCTTCGGGCAGGATCACCGGCAGGTCTTTTTCGGGGACCGGCACGGGGCCGCAGTCGGCGCAGTGGATGATGGGGATGGGCGTGCCCCAGTAGCGCTGGCGGGAAATGCCCCAGTCGCGCAGGCGCCAGGTCGTGCGCAGTTCGCCCAGGCCCATGGCCTGGAGGTCGGCGGCCACGGCCTGGATGGCCTGGGCCGTGTTCAGGCCGTCGAACTTGCCGGAATTGACCGTGCGGCCGACCTGCTTGTCGCCGTACCAGTCCTGCCAGGCGGCGTCGGACCAGGTCTGGCCGTGCGCCTCGATCACCTGGCGGATGGGCAGGCCGTATTTGCGGGCGAAGGCGAAGTCGCGTTCGTCGTGCGCGGGCACGCCCATGACGGCGCCGTCGCCGTAGCTCATCAGCACGTAATTGCCGACCCAGACGGGGACGGGTTCGCCCGTGAGCGGGTGCGTGACGGACAGGCCCGTGGGCAGGCCTTCTTTTTCGCGGGTGGCCAGTTCGGCCTCGGTGGTGCCGCCCTGGCGGCAGGCCTCGATGAAGGCGGTCAGTTCGGGGTTGTCCCGGGCCGCGCGGGCGGCCAGCGGGTGTTCCGGAGCCACCGCGCAGAACGTGACGCCCATGATGGTGTCGGCGCGGGTGGTGAAGACATGCAGCAGGCCGTCCTGGATCAGCTGGCCGGCGTCGTCGCGGATGTCGTGGCGGAAGGCGAAGCGCACGCCCTCGCTCTTGCCGATCCAGTTTTCCTGCATCAGGCGCACGCGTTCGGGCCAGCCGGGCAGGCCGTCTTCCAGGGTGCCCAGCAGTTCGTCCGCGTAGTCGGTGATGCGCAGGTAGTAGCCGGGGATCTCGCGCTTTTCGACCGGGGCGCCGGAGCGCCAGCCGCGTCCGTCGATGACCTGTTCGTTGGCCAGCACGGTCTGGTCGACCGGATCCCAGTTGACGACCTGCGTCTTGCGGTAGGCGATGCCTTTTTCCAGCATCTTCAGGAACAGCCACTGGTTCCATTTGTAGTACGACGGGTCGCAGGCGCACATTTCGCGCGACCAGTCGATGGCCAGCCCCATCGCCTGCATCTGCTTTTTCATGTAGGCGATGTTGTCGTAGGTCCATTTGGCGGGCGGCACGCCGGATTTCATGGCGGCGTTTTCCGCCGGCATGCCGAAGGCGTCCCAGCCCATGGGCATCAGCACGTTGTACCCGCGCATGCGCAGCTGCCGGGTCATCATGTCGTTGATGGTGTAGTTGCGCACGTGACCCATGTGCAGCTTGCCGCTGGGATAGGGCAGCATCGAGCAGGCGTAGAACTTGGGCTTGGGGGATCCGTCGGCGTTGACGGCGTGTTCGGTGACGCGGTAGACGTCGCCTTCGCGCCAATGGGCCTGGGCTTCGGATTCGACCTGGTTCGGGATGTAGCGTTCCTGCATGGATCTGTCTGGGTAATTGGAGATATGGGCCAAGCTGACCATTATAGATGGCTGCCGGTCGCGGGGGAAAACAGGCAAAAAAAATCCCCGCGCGAAGGCGGGGATTCTGCGAAACCGGTGAGACGGTCCGGGAGAGGCGCCCCGGATTATTTCAGCTTGGTTTCCTTGTATTCGACGTGCTTGCGCGCGACCGGATCAAATTTCTTGATCAGCATCTTTTCCGGCATGTTGCGCTTGTTCTTCGTGGTCGTGTAGAAGTGACCGGTGCCAGCCGTGGATTCCAGCTTGATTTTTTCGCGGATACCTTTTGCCATGATGTGCTCCTAGGGCCGATCAGGCCAGTTCGCCACGGGCACGCAGGTCGGCCAGGACGGAATCGATGCCGTTCTTGTCGATGGTGCGCAGGGCCTTGGTGGATACGCGCAGGCGCACCCAGCGGTTTTCGGATTCAACCCAGAACCGGCGCGATTGCAGGTTGGGCAGGAAACGACGCTTGGTCTTGTTGTTCGCGTGCGAAACGTTGTTGCCCACCATCGGGCCTTTGCCGGTTACTTGGCATACGCGTGCCATGGTCTCACCTCTGTAATCTATATCAGGAAAGCCTAGCATTCTATACTGGAAATGGCTTTCGAATCAAGCTGCATCTGTCTTTTGCCGTGCGCCGGGCGGCGCGCGCCTGATGGCCACGCGGCTGGACAGCCACGACAGCGCCGCGCAGGCGGCCAGCACCGCCGTCAGGGGCAGGGGGCTGTCAGTATGCCACAGGCTGACGAGAAAGCCGGACAGCGCGCCGCAGAACATCTGCAGGGCGCCCATCAGCGCCGAAGCCGTGCCCAGGCGCGGGCCCTGTTCGGCCAGCGCCAGGGCCGCCGAGTTCGGGCCGACGAAGCCCTGGCTCGCCATGAAGCCCATCAGGCACAGCATCAGCAAAGGCAGGTTGATCCAGCCCCCCAGGGTCAGGACCAGGGCGGCGGCCGTCATCAGGACCAGGGTGAACTGGGACCGGAGCAGCAGATCCAGCGGCCGGTGGCGGTTCAGCAGGCGGGCGCTCAGCTGCGCGGCCAGGATCAGCGACGCCGCGTTCAGGCCGAACACCAGGCCGAACCAGCGCGGGTCGATGCCGTAGATCTGGATGAAGACCAGGGGCGAGCCCGAGATGTAGGCGAACATGCCCGCCGACCCCAGGCCGCCCGCCAGGGCGTAGCCCATGAAGCCCCGGTGCGTCAGCAGCAGGCGGAAATTCGCCAGGATGGTGCCGACCGCCAGCGGCGTGCGCCGTTCGTCCGGCAGGGATTCGCGCATGTTGCGCAGCACCGCCAGCCACAGGCCGGCGCCCGCCAGGGCCATCATGTAGAACACGGTGCGCCAGGACCCCAAGGTCACGGCCTGGCCGCCCAGCAGCGGCGCCAGGATGGGCATGACCCCCATGACCAGCATCAGCAGGGACAGGGCCTGGGCGGCTTCGCGGGTGTCCAGGTGATCGCGGATCACGGCCCGGGGCACCACCATGCCGGCGGCGCCGCCGAAGGCCTGGACGATGCGCCAGAGCATCAGGTGGTCGATGTCGTTGCTCAGGGCGCAGGCCAGCGAGGCGATGGAAAACAGGGCCAGCCCGACCAGCAGCGGCAGTTTCCGGCCATAGCGGTCGGCCAGCGGGCCGTAGGCCAGCTGCGCCACGGCCAGGCCCAGCAGATAGCTGGCCAGGGTGCGTTCGACCAGGCCCTGAGTCGTGTTCAGGTCGCGGGCCATGGCGCCGAAGGCCGGCAGGTACATGTCGATGGCGACCGGACCCAGAGCGGCCAGGGCGCCCATGAGCACCAGCCAGGAAGGCATCAGGGCGGGGGTTTTGCGGGGCATGTGGAACAGCGGAGAGGCTTGAAGAGAGCGTGTTTGGCGCTACTATAACAAGGTCCATTCGTGAACTCAGGGAGGCTCTGTTGACTGCAATCGCATCCATCATCGAGAACAAGCTTGGGTCTTTGTCCATTCCGGTGTCCATGACGTTGCCGGATGGCGAGAAAATCGGTCCCGCCGACGCGCAACTGCATTTCATGATCCGGGATCCTTCCGTCCTGGCGCATTTCGCGGCGGGAGAAGTCGGCGCGCTGGGCGAGGACTACGTCGATGGAAAATTCGATTTCGACGGTTCCATGCGAGACCTGATGCGACTGGCCGCCGGAATCCTGCCGGGTTCACCGGTGGATGCGGCGCAGCTGGGCTGGCTGACCAGCCTGGTGCGGCGCCTGGTGTCCGTCTGGCGCCATTCTGAAGACCGCGATGCGCGGCAGATCGAATTCCACTACGACCTGTCCGACGATTTCTATGCCCTGTGGCTGGATCCGCGCCGGGTCTATTCCTGCGCTTACTACCGCGAGCCTGGCATGACCGTGGCGCAGGCCCAGGAAGCGAAGCTGGACCACATCTGCCGCAAGCTGGCGCTGAAGTCCGGCGAGCGCTTCCTGGACGTGGGCGGCGGCTGGGGGGGGCTGATGCTGTGGGCCGCCGAACACTACGACGTCGATGTGACCGGCATCACCCTGTCCCACAACCAGCACGCCTACGTCAATCATCTGATCCAGGAAAAGGGCCTGAGCGGTCGGGTGCGCATGGAACTGCTGGACTATCGCAAGCTCGATGAGTCGCAGCCATACGACAAGATTTCCTCCGTCGGCATGTTCGAACACGTCGGTCGCGCGCAACTGATCGGCTATTTCAGCAAGCTGCGTCGCTTGGTGCGTCCCGGCGGCCTGATCATGAACCACGGCATCACGGCCGGAGGCATCAGCAACACCGAACTGGGCGCGGGCATGGGGGACTTCATCGAAAAGTTCATCTTTCCCGGCGGGGAGCTGTCCCACATCCATTACGTGATGCAGACCATGGCCGAAGCGGGTCTCGAAGACCTGGACGTCGAAAACATCCGGCCGCATTACGCCCGCACCCTGTGGGCCTGGAGCGATGCGCTGGAGGCCAAGCTGGACGAGGCCAGGGCCATTCTGAACACGCCCCAGGGGGAACGTTCGTTGCGGGCCTACCGCATGTACCTGGCGGGCTGCGCCATGGGCTTCGAGCACGGCTGGATCGCCCTGCACCAGATCCTTGCCCAGCGCCAGCCGTCGGGCCGTTCGGACGAACTGGATTACCCGTCGGATCTGGCCTATCCCTGGCGCCGGGATTACATCTACGCGCAGCGCTGAGATCGCCGCCAAAACGGTCGATTACCCCCTGCGGAAATGGCCTTTCCGCAGGGGGTAATCGTCTTGCCAGCGGTAAAGGGGTTTATTTTCTGTCATCCTGCGTGTAAAATAACGTTTCTGCTGTTTTATTGAATTTCAATTCTGTTCGCAGCGAACGCCTGTCCCAGGTGCTTCGCCTTCGACTGTCCTCGGTGCCTGGCACCGGCAGTGCTGGTATGTATTGGCGGTCCTCACCGTCTTCCGCACACCCTCCCCTAAGCTATGGCGTCTGATGCGCAAGCGGTTTTGCGTCCGGCGTCTCCGTAACCCAAAGGAGGCTTCAATGTCTATCTCCCTGTCTTCGTCGCGCCAAGCGACTCTGTCCCCCCGTTGGTCGAAATCCGTTCTGGGCCTGGCCCTGACGGCTGCGCTGGCCGGTCTGTCGGTCGTGCCGACGGCCGCCCAGGCGGCCGATGCGCCGCAGTGCGAACTGGACCGCCCCATGCGCTTCGGCGGCATGAACTGGGAATCCAACCTGGTGCTCGTGGAAGTCGAGCGCTTCATCGCCAAGCATGGCTACGGCTGCGATTCGGAAGTCCTGCCCACGGAAACCCTGCCGGCGCTGGCCGCCCTGCAGCGCGGCGACCTGGACATCAACAGCGAGATCTGGCTGAACAGCACCCTGGAACCCTGGAACAAGGCCGAGGCCTCGGGCAAGGTCAAGCGCATCGGCGACATCTACATGGGCGGCGAAGCCTGGTTCATCCCGAAATACACGGCCGAGCGCCTGCCGGAACTGAAAAAGGCCGCCGACCTGCCCAAGTACTGGAAGGACTTCAAGGATCCCGAAGAACCCTCCAAGGGCCGTTTCTACGGCTGTCCGGCGGGCTGGGGCTGCGAAGTCGTCAGCACGAACCTGTTCAAGGCCCTGGACCTGGGCAAGACCTTCACCCTGTTCTCGCCCGGCACCGGCGCCACGCAGAAGGCCGCCCTGACGGCCGCCTACAAGCGCAAGGAAAACGTCGTCTTCTACTACTGGTACCCGACGCCGCTGGTCGGCTCCATGGATCTGGTCAAGCTGGAACTGCCGCCCTATGACGCGGCCAAGCAGAAGTGCCTGACCGACCCCAATTGCGAAAAGCCGCAGGCGTCCGACTATCCGGAAAACCCGGTGTTCACCGCGGTGACGACCAAGTTCACCGAGCAGGCGCCCAAGTTGACGGCCTTCCTGTCCAAGGTCAAGGTGCCCCTGGACGACATGAACCAGACCATGGCCTACATGGAAGAGAACGAGGCCGAGCCCCAGCCGACCGCGATGTGGTTCCTGAAGAGCAAGCAGGACGTCTGGACCCAGTGGCTGCCTGCCGACGTGACGGAACGGGTCAAGGCCGCCTTGTAAGGGGGCGTCCATGTTTCCTGAACTGATTTCAGCCCGGGAACTGCAGCGGCCCATCGACGATTTCGTCAATGGGCTGGTCACGCAGTATTCCGACGTGCTGCGAGCCATCACCCAGCCTCTGCTGGATCTGCTGATCTGGGCCGACAACCTGCTGCGCCATTCCCCCTGGTGGGCCATCGTGATCGTCGTCATGGGGATCGCCTGGCTGGGCAGCCGCAAATGGCGCTTCAGCCTGGCCATGGGCGCCCTGTTGTGCCTGCTGGGAGCCATCGGCCTGTGGGAGGCGTCCATGCAGACGCTGTCCCTGATGCTGGTCGCCGTCATTTTTTCCGTGGTGATCGGCATTCCCGTGGGCATCGCCATGGCGAGCTTTCGCTGGGTGCGCACCGTCATGCTGCCGGTGCTGGACGTCATGCAGACCATGCCCAGCTTCGTCTACCTGATTCCGGTGGTGATGCTGTTCAACCTGGGCAAGCTGGCGGCGCTGTTCGCCACCGTGATCTACGCCGTGCCGCCCGTCATCCGCCTGACCGACCTGGGCATCCGGCTGGTGGACGCGGAAGTGCTCGAAGCGTCCCGCTCCTTCGGCGCCAGCCGCGCCCGCCAGCTGTTCGGCGTGCAACTGCCGCTGGCCATGCCCAACATCATGGCGGGCATCAACCAGACCACCATGATGGCGCTGGCCATGGTCGTGATCGCGTCCATGATCGGGGTGCGCGGCCTGGGCTACGAGGTGCTGCAGGGCATCAACCGCCTGCAGGTGGGCCGGGGGCTGCTGGCGGGCCTGGGCATCGTGGTGCTGGCCATCATTTTCGACCGGATCACGCAGCAGTTCGGCCAACGGCAACAAGCCCGGAGGGCCTGACATGAGCAAGATCGAAGTCCGCAACATCTACAAGATCTTCGGCCCGCATCCGGACCGCTGGCTGCAGGCCGCCCGGGACGGCCTGTCCAAAGAAGCCCTGCTGGAACGCAGCGGCCACACCCTGGGCCTGCGCGACATCAGCCTGTCCATCAAGGAAGGCGACATCCACGTCATCATGGGCCTGTCGGGATCCGGCAAGTCCACGCTGATCCGCCATTTCAACCGCCTGATCGAACCCAGCGCAGGGCAGATCCTGGTGGACGGCGTGGATGTGGTGGGCCTGAAGCCCAGGGAACTGGAACGTTTCCGCCAGCAGAAGATGAGCATGGTGTTCCAGCGCTTCGGCCTGCTGCCGCACCGCACGGTGCTGGACAACGCCGCCTACGGCCTGGCCGTGCAGGGCGTGCGCCGCGCCGAGCGCAACGAACGCGCCCTGCACTGGCTGGAGCAGGTCGGCCTGGCCGGTTTCGAAGCCCAGTATCCGCACCAGCTGTCGGGCGGCATGCAGCAGCGCGTCGGCCTGGCCAGGGCGCTGGCCACCGATGCCGAGATCCTGCTGATGGATGAGGCCTTTTCCGCGCTGGACCCCCTGATCCGCCACGAAATGCAGGATCAGTTGCTGGCCCTGCAGGCCAGGCTGAACAAGACCATCGTCTTCATCACGCACGATCTGGACGAGGCCCTGCGCCTGGGCAACCGCATCGCCATCCTGAAGGACGGCGAGCTGATCCAGGAAGGCACGCCCGAGGACATCCTGCTGTCGCCGGCCAACGACTACATCGAGTCCTTCCTTCAGGACGTCAACCGGGGCAAGGTCCTGAATGCCTCGCACGCGTGCAACGAGCGCCCCTTGACGCTGACCATGCGCAGCAAACCGGTCCACGCGCTGGAACGGCTCGCCGCGCGCGGCTATGAGTATGCGGCCGTGCTGGACGGCAAGCGCCTGGCCGGCGTGCTGGTCCGCGCCGATGCCGAGCGGGCCGTGAGGGACGGCGCCCGCGATATCTCCCGCTACCTTAGCGACATGGCTTCGGTGCCGGCGTCCGCCGGCCTGGACGAAGTGCTGGCCCAGCTGCTGCGCACGCCCGAACCCGTGGCCGTGACGGGCGAGCAGGGCGAGTTCATCGGGGTGCTGTCGCGCAGCAAGGTCGTCGAACTGGTGACGCCGGGGACCGCCTCCGAGCCGGAATCCGGCGCTTCCGGCCCGGCCGAAGAAAGCCCGGATCGGCCGCCGCGCGCCGCGTCCGCCGCCGACGCCAAGGACCGGCACGGAGCCCGCGCGGCCTAGCGGCCTGCGCGGCCGGCCCGGCCCTGGCGATGCAGCACGTGGCCGTACCAGGCGAACAGCAGCAGCGCCGTCAACGCCAGCCCCGCCATGGCCATGATCCACATCGTGGCGGCGCCCACGGGCGCGCCGGGCATGAACCAGGCGGCGACCGGCGCCAGGGCGCCGGCCCGCGGCCCGTATCCCAGCCACCATCCCCCCACCAGCCCCAGACCCGTCAGCGCCGTGATCTGCAGGATCAGCGGCACCATGGCGATCTTGTAGGCCCGCAGCACGTAGGCGCCGATGCAGTGCATGGCGTCCCAGAAATGGAACCAGGGGGCGATCTGCAGCAGCGTCAGGGCGATGACGGCGACCTGCAGGTCGTCGGTGTACAGACGCACGATCGGTCCCTGGGCGGTGATCAGGATCAGGTTGGTCAGGACCGCGCCCAGGAGCACCAGGGTGATGCCGTGCAATCCGGTGCGCCGGGCGGCGGCCAGCTGGTGCGCGCCGACGGCCTGGGCGGTCAGAGAGGAGGTCGAGAGGCTGAGCGACATGGGCAGCATGTAGCACAGGGCGATCAGGTTGGCCAGGATCTGCTGGGCGCCGCTGGCATAGAGCCCGTCGCGGGCGACCAGCAGGGCCATGAAACTGAAGGCGCAGACCTCGATCAGGTAGGAGCCGCCCATGGGCAGGCCCAGGCGCAGCAATTCCTTCTGGTCCTGCCAGCGCGGACGGCTCACGCGGGGCCGCAGCGCCTGGAAGGCGGGCTGGCGCCGGATCATCCAGAAGCCCGCGGCCAGCATCATCCAGTCCACCACCAGGGTGGCCGCGCCGGCCCCCACCGCGCCCATGGGTTCGAGGCCCAGGCCGCCGAAGATGAACCAGGTGTTGAACAGCAGCTTGAAGGCGACGCTGCCCAGGTTGATCATCATCACGCCGCGCGTCTGCGAGATCGCGGTGGCCATGGCGTAGATGGTGCGAAACAGCAGCGCCGAGGGCAGGGCCAGCGCCAGGGCGATCAGGTAGCCGGCGATGCGCTCGCGCACCGCGGGTTCGATGCTGCCGGACAGCATCAGCCAGGTGTCCGGGAACAGCAGGCTGGCGCCTCCCAGCAGGGACAGCGCCAGGGCCAGCCAGACCCCTTGCCCCCAGGCGTGGCCGGCCTGGTCCAGGCGCCCCGCGCCGAAATGCTGGGCGATGATGGGGATGAGCGCGTGGATCACGCCCATCAGGCCGACGAAGACCGTGATGTAGATGGACGCGCCCAGCGCCATCGCCTGCAGGTCGATGGCGTCGGTATGGCCGACCATGGCCGTGTCCAGGACGGCGAAGACGATGCCGGCCCAGGCGCTGACCAGGATGGGCCAGGATTGCTGCAGAATGGTCCGCCACGGGGCGGCCGTCGCCGAAGTAGGGGGAGACATGGCTTCGAAAGGGAACTGATCGACGGTCAGGAGCCCGGCCTCACCCGGACCAGGCGGAACATCTCGTGCCGGTCGGGGCCGCGCCGGCCTTCCCAGAGAATGTCATAGCCCGGACGCGACATTTCGGCGGCCTCGGGGCTGTGCATGTCCAGCTGGCGCAGCAGCAACGGGCAGTCCCCGTCGAAGGACAGCCTGATGTCGTTGAACACCAGGAAGGAGGCGCGTTGGCCGCTGCCCAGCCCCTGGGTGCGGATGCATTCGCCGGGGCGCTGGTCGCGGGCCAGGGCGTGCGCCAGCGACGCCGAGACGTCGCGGTAGCTGCGCACGTAGTCCAGGGCCGGCATCCACAGCGTGGCCAGCAGCAGCCAGGTGGTCAGCAGGCCGCCCGCCGACAGGGCGGTGCCGCGCCAGAGGCCCGCCGGATGGTTGCGCAGGCGCCAGCGCACCAGGGCGATCCAGGCCAGCGTGCCCAGGGCGGCGATCAGGGTCGCCGGCCAGGCGATGTGGACGTCGAAGCCCCGGGTCTGGCGGGCGATGTTGGCGGCGATCTGCGCCGGCCAGCCGGTCTGCAGGGCGATCCAGCCCAGCCAGACGGTGGCCGCCGTCAGGGAAAAGCACATGACGGCGAACCAGTCCAGGGTGTTGACCACCCCGCGCCGCAGGGTGGGCAGCGCGAAGGCGGCCAGGATGGCGCAGGGCACGGCCAGCGTGCTGTATTCGGGTTCGAACGGGTCGCTGCTGGCCAGCAGCACCGCCAGGGCCGCCAGGGCGAAACCCAGCGGAATGCGGATGTGGGGGGCGGCGAACCAGCCGCGCCAGCGCCACAGCGCCAGCAGGGCCAGCGGCCAGGTCGGCCAGAGGAACCAGGGCAGGTCGCGCGCGATGTTCAGCCAGGACCGGGCGCTGGGCCAGTCGAAGGAACGGCCGGTCCAGATCAGCCAGTTGTCGGTCCAGTACGGGCCGAAGGCGCGGGCGGGGATCCACCACAGCAGGATCAGGCTGGCCGCGATCAGCGCGCTGACGACCAGCCATTTGCGGGCATCCGCCAGCGGACCCCGGGGGATGAAGACGATCGGGGCGGCCAGCATCAGCGGCAGGCAGCCCAGCCAGCCGCGCGCCAGGAAGGCGGCGCCCGCCGCCACGCCCAGCGTGATGGCGCCGGACACGGGATGGTCCAGCATCCGCGCGACGGCGTAGAAGGCCAGGGCCTGGAAGGCGATCACGGCCGGCACTTCCGAGGTTTCGTGCATGCGCCAGATGATGCCCACCGTCGCCACGATGAGCAGCAGCGCGGCGTCGGCCAGCATGCGGCCGTAGTCGCGCTCGGCGGGTTCCCCGCCGAAGGGCAGTGCCAGGGGCTGGGCTTCGGCGCGCCGCCCCAGCAGGTACGTGCCGTACCACAGGGAACTGGTGAGGATGGCGAACCACAGGATGTTGGGCAGCCGCGAGGCGATGATGGCGGCGTTCAGGGGGCTGAAGAACAGTTCCAGCGCCGGGCGCAGCGCCCAGATGAAGGCGGCGCCGACCCAGGTGACCAGCGGTCCGTCCTGCGCCTGGGCCAGCTGGCCGACCTGGGGCAGCAGCCAGGCGTGGTCCAGGCCCGAGAGGGCGGTCAGCATCGTGGCCAGGCCGGTGACGTCGTCGGTTTTCCAGGGGTCGCGATAGAACAGGCCGGCCAGAATGTAGACCAGCCCGACCGTCAGCAGAAACAGGCGGGGCAGTTTGGCCGCCGCCGTGGCGGTCAGCCGGGCAGGCGTGGATCGCGGTTCTTCAGTGCGCACTGGCTCGGTCACAGGGAAGGGGTTGGGCCCATGTTAAATGAAAAAGGCAGCCTGGCGGCTGCCTTTTCGGAGATCGCTGTGCTGTGCTGGCTGAGTCGCTACGGGCGTTTTCGGGGCAGAAGCCGTCTCTGAGAGACAATGTGACTTAGCATGTTTTTGCCGCCGGGCCGCCCCAAGGCAAAAACGCCCCCTCGGGGGGCAGCAAGCGGGCAAAGCCCGCGCAGCGTGGGGGCCTTATTTCTTGACCGTGCCGGCGGTGCGGGCGAAGCGGGCGCGGAACTTTTCCACGCGGCCCGTTTCCACGATGCGGGTCTGGGCGCCGGTGTAGAAGGGGTGCGATTCGGACGTCACGTCGCACTTGAAGAGCGGGTAGGACTTGCCGTCGATTTCGGTGGTTTCCCGGGAAGCCAGGGAAGAACGCGAAATGAACTTGTTGCCGGTCTGCAGATCCAGAAACACGACCTCGCGGTATTCGGGGTGGATGCCTTCTTTCATGGTGAAATCCGTAAGTTTATTAGGGGTCGCCAGCCGGATGGACGTGAAATCCCCGCAAGCCCCAGGCCCGCATAAAGCGGCATGGGCGCAGGCATCCGCGTCAAAATCCTGGCAACGTATCCAAGGTTAGCCAGAAATTCTATCATATCTGACCCCGTTCGGCCAAGGACGTCACCTCGGTCGCGCCTACGATCAGATGGTCCAGCAGGCGCACGTCCACCAGCGCCAGGGCCTGCTTCAGCTGCCGGGTCAGGGTGATGTCGGCCGGGCTGGGCTCCGCCAGTCCCGACGGGTGATTATGCGCCAGGATCAGGGCGGCGGCGTGGTGGGCCAGGGCCGCCCGGGCGACCTCGCGCGGATAGACGGACGCGTGCGACAGCGTGCCCCGCGCGACGTCCGCGCAATCGATCAGCTGCAGCTGGGTGTCCAGGAACAGGGCGATGCAGTGTTCCACCCGCAGGTGGGCCAGCCGCATGGCGCAGAACTGCTTGACCCGTTCGGGCTGGCTCAGGGCCCGGCCGTTGCGCAGGGGTTCCTCCAGCGCCCGGCGGCCCAGTTCCTGCACGGCCAGCAGTTCGCAGGTCTTGGCCGCGCCCAGGCCGGGAAAGGCCAGCAGGGCATCGCTTTCGGCCGACAGCAGGCGCCGCAGCCCGCCGAAATGCGCGATCAGGTCGCGCCCCATGTCCACGGCGCCGCGTCCGCGCGTACCAGTGCGCAGCAGCACCGCCAGCAGCTCGGCGGACGTCAGGGCCTGCGCGCCATGCCGCAGCAGACGTTCGCGGGGACGCTCGCCGAAGGGGGATAGGCTGTGTTGTGGCATGATAGGCCTTAAAATAGAGAGGTTTGACTGATTTTTCACGGGTGACCCATTTTGACCTCTTCCCCTGACGTCGCGCATGTCCATGCGGACTCTTATGTCACGCTGCACTACCGCATCGAACCCCTGTCGGGGCCTGCCGCCGGGACGGCCTTCGTGGATACCTTCCTGGATCGGCCCGCCACCTTGCAGATGGGCATCGGCCAATGGGCGCCCGGGCTGGAATCGCTGCTCATGGACCAGCCCGAAGGCGCGCACTTCACGCGGGACGTGCCCGCCGCCCAGGCCTATGGCGAACGCAACCCCGAACTGCTGCGCTGGATCTCCCATGACGAAATGGTGCGCAACGCCCCGCCCGATACGGTGTTCGAGGCGGGCGACATGATCGAATTCGTGGCGCCCAATGGCGGCCGTTATTCCGGCGTGCTCAAGACCCTGCAGGGCGACGACGCCCTGTTCGATTTCAATCATCCGCTGGCCGGCATCGACCTGCAGGTCGAGATCCGCATCCTGGGGGTGCTGTGATGACGGCGCCCATTGCGGACGATCGCCTGGATACCGCTCCAGACGCCGGCGCGGGCGCCGCCCCGGAAGTCGTGCTGGCGCAGCCGCGCGGCTTTTGCGCCGGGGTCGATCGCGCCATCGAGATCGTCGAGCGCGCCCTGGAAATCCATGGGGCGCCGATCTACGTGCGCCATGAAATCGTCCATAACCGCTACGTGGTCGAAGACCTGCGCGCCAAGGGCGCCATCTTCATCGACGAACTCGAAGACGCCCCCGCGGACGCCATCGTGATCTTCTCGGCGCACGGGGTGTCCCGCGCGGTCCGGGCCGAGGCCGATCAGCGCGGCCAGCGCATCTTCGACGCCACCTGCCCCCTGGTCACCAAGGTGCACGTGGAAGTCGCCCGCATGCGCAAGGAAGGCCGCGAGGTCGTCATGATCGGCCATCGGGGCCACCCCGAAGTGGAAGGCACGCTGGGACAGGCCGACGACGGCATGTACCTGGTGGAAACCGTGCAGGACGTGCAGGCCCTGCAGGTGCGCGATCCGCACAACCTGGCCTTCGTGACCCAGACCACGTTGTCGATCGACGACGCCGCGCAGGTGGCCGATGCCTTGCGGACCCGTTTTCCGGACATCGCGGAACCGAAGAAAAGCGATATCTGCTACGCCACCCAGAACCGCCAGGACGCCGTGCGCATCATGGCGCCGCAGTGCGATCTGGTGCTGGTGGTGGGCAGCCCGAACAGTTCCAATTCCAACCGCCTGCGCGAGGTCGCCGAGCGCAAGGGCGTGACGGCCTACCTGCTGGACGATCCCGGCATGGTCCGGCCCGAATGGCTGGAAAAGGCGCGCCGCGTGGGCGTGACGGCCGGCGCCTCCGCCCCCGAAGCCCTGGTTCAGCAAGTGATCGCTCGCCTGCGGGAACTGGGCGTGCGCAGCGTCCGCCCGCTCGATGGCGTGCGCGAACAGGTATCCTTCCCCCTGCCGCGCGAACTGTCGCGCAAGATGCAGGACAGCTGAATCCCGCCGGCGGGCGGATTCCTGCGCGCCGACGGGCCCGGCCGCGGTTCGGCGCCGCCGCCCGCCGACCCACAGGAGAACCCGATATGGACATTGGATTTTGCGGCCTGGGCCGCATGGGGGCGCCCATGGTGCGGCGCCTGCTGCAGGCGGGCCATCAGGTCAGCGTGTGGAACCGTTCGCCCGGCCCCGCGCAGCAGCTGGCCGCCGAAGGCGCCCGGGTCTGCGCCACGCCGCAGGCGCTGGGCGAGGCCTGCTCCTGGGTCGCGCTTTGCCTGTTCGATGCGGCGGCCGTCGAGTCCGTGGTCTTCGGCCCCGAGGGCCTGGCCCGGGCCGCGTCCCTGACCGTCCTGATCGATCATTCCTCCATCGCGCCCGACCGGACCCGCGAATTCGCCGACCGCCTGAGCCGGACCAACGGCGCCGTCTGGCTGGACGCCCCGGTGTCCGGCGGCACCGGCGGGGCGGCGGCGGGCACCCTGGCCGTCATGGCGGGGGGGCCGGCGGACGTCTGCGACCAGGTGGCGCCCGTGCTGCGGGCCTATGCGCAGCGCGTCACCCACATGGGGCCGGTCGGCGCGGGACAGGTGACGAAACTGTGCAACCAGACCATCGTCGCCGCCTCCATCGCCGCCATTGCGGAAGCCGTCGCCCTGGCGCGGGATGCCGGGGTTGAAGCGGCCCGCCTGCCGCAGGCCCTGGCCGGCGGCTGGGCGGATTCCACGCTGCTGCAGATGTTCGTGCCGCGCATGACGCAGGCCGCGCCGCCGCCGCCCCAGGCCAGCCTGGACACCATGCTGAAGGACCTGGACACCGTGGCCGCGCTGGCCCGGCTCCAGGGGACGCCGGTGCTAGTGGCGGCCGCCGCCGGCCAGGCCTATCGGCTGGCCAGTCGCCAGGGCCAGGGGCCTGCCGATACCTCCCAATTGATCCGCCTGTACGACTCCATCGGAGACCTTGCATGAATCGACGTTTGAGCCTTGCCGCCGGTGCGGTGGCGGTGCTGGTCCTGGCCTACGGGTCGGCGTCCTGGTACGCGGGCCGGGTGACCCAGCAGTCCATCGAATCCTGGGTGAGCCAGGCCAATCAGGACATCAAGGCCCAATGGGCCTCGGACGAAGCGCCGCCCGTGCTGCGGGTGGACGAATACCAGCGCGGGCTGTTTTCCTCGCAGGTCCGGTACGTGTTTGAATTTCGCGACGACAAGGGCGCCGCCCAGGCCGTGAGCCTGCAGGACGACCTGCAGCACGGCCCCTGGCCGCTGGCGGCGGTGCGCGAAGGCCATTGGGGGCCTTTGGCGGCTTACAGTCGGGTGCGCCCCTTGCCGGGCGGTCCGTGGCAGCCCTGGTTCGCCGCCGTCGGCGACGGGACGACCGCTCCCTGGCAGGCGGATTCCCGGGTCGGGTTCGACGGCCGCGTGGCCTCGCTCGTTACGCTGAAGCCGGCGCGCACCCCGGACAAGCGGATCGATTTCAGCGGCGGCACGATGCGGGTCGTCTATCAGCCCGAGACCCGGCACGTCAGCCTGTCGGCGCAGGCGAAGTCCCTGGACGTCCAGGATGCCGATCTGGCCGTCCGCTTCCATGGCGAAGACCTGCGGCTGGACAGCGACACGACTCGCAGCGGGGAAACCGACCTGCAGTCGCGCCAGGAATTGAAGTTCGCGCAGTTGCGGATCACTGATGGTGACAATCCGGAAATCCGCTTCACGCAGCCCTCCATGCGCGCCGAGACCGCGCGCACCGGCAGCCTGCTGGACAGCCGGGTGCAGTATGACCTGGGGCAACTGCAGGCGGGGGGGCAGGACCTCGGCGCCATCCGCTTGAAGGCCTCGGCCGAGCAGCTGGACGTCCAGGCCCTGCAGGCCCTGCTGGTCGCGCTGGATCAGACGCGGGCCGGCAAAGATGACGATGCGCCGCTGTCGCCCGAGGACGAACAGCGCCTGCGCCCGCTGGCGATGGCCGTCCTGGCCTCGTCTCCGCGCGTGTCGCTGGATGAGTTCAGCTGGACCACCCCCAAGGGCAAAACCGATGCGCGGGCGCTGGCGCAGTTCCGGCCGGCGGCGGATGACGCGCCGCAGGATCTGGGCGCTCTGCTCGAACGGGGCATCGGCCAGCTCACCGCGCACGCGGGGGTGTCCAAGCCCATGCTCCTCGACATCCTGGCGCGCAGCCAGGCCGGCGCCAATCCGGACATGATGGTGGCGCTGGTCAGCATGCTGTTCGACCAGTATTCGGGCCGGCTGGCCAGGGCGGGGCTGGTCAAGGAACAGGATGGCCAGGTCCAGGCGGACGTGTCCTATGCCGATGGCAAGGTGACGGTCAATGGGCAGCCCATGGCGCCCGAGGCCCTGGCCGCCCTGGTCGGCGGCGCCTTGGGCCTGGGCCAGTGATCTCAGGGTAAATGCCGGCCTGCCGGCGGCCCGGCCGCCGTGCTACCGTCTGCCGGTGCCGTCTTTGACGAGGATTCCATGGATACGGTCTTCACACGCATTCTGGCCGGCGACATTCCGGCCGCCATCGTGTATCGGGATGAGCGGGCCTTCGCTTTCATGGACGCGGGCCAGCTCAATCCGGGGCACGTGCTGGTGGCGCCCTGCCATCCGTATCCCACGCTGCTGGACATGGATCAGGACATGGCGGCCGACCTGATGCGCCTGGCCTGGCGCGTGGCGCGGGCGGTCCAGGATGCCTTTCATCCCGAAGGCCTGACCCTGCTGCAGGCCAATCGCCCGGCCGGCTGGCAGACCGTGCCGCATGCTCACATCCACGTCCTGCCCCGCTACGAGAACGATGGCGTGGGCCTGGTCTGGCCGCGCAAGGATCCCGGCATCGACGTGCTGCGCGATTACGCCGCCCGCATCGTGCTGCGCTGACGCCTGTTCCGGGCCGTTCCCGACGCCGCATGGAAGCTTGCGGCTTGAATCAAAGAGGCCCGCCCGGCCTCTTTTTCGTGGACGCGGGCGATATTTAAGGGAAAATCCCGGCCTGATGATTTCCCTTAAGCATTAACCCTGATTTATTGCATTGCATCAATTTCGATGATTATAAAAACCGATGCTGCATCAAGGGTTTGGCCGCGTCTTGCCAGGGGATGAGACCCTGGTTTTTCGCCTTCTGATTCATCGTGTTCCAGTCTGTAAGAATCTGCGTAAGTTCTGCGTAAGTTTCAAATTTCTTAATAGCATCACGCAGAAATTGGTCATCCATTTCTCTGCCCGATCATAAAAACAAAGCTGGATCATCCATAAAAAAAATCGCGGGTGATTGACTGACACGCAGTACCCAGCCGGGCCCCATGGGCGCCCGGGGCCACTCAAATCAGGAGACAAAGCAATGAATCAAAAGAAATCGTTGGGTCAAGCCATGCAGACGCAGGTCAAGCGCCGTTCCGTGCTGAAAGCCGGCGCGGCCGGGGTGGCCGGCGGCATGCTGCTGCCCGGTACGGCGCGCGTGGCGCTGGCCGACGACAAGAAGCCCCTGGGCGCCTGGCCCGCCGGCGCCGAAGGCGATTCCGTGTTCGTCGGCCTGACGGTGGACCTGACCGGTCCTTACTCGGCCCAGGGCGCGGAACAGAAGAACGGCTATGAGCTGGCCGCCGAACAGATCAATGCCGGCGCTGCGCAAGTCCAGAAGATCTCCCCCCTGATCAAGAAGGGCATCCTGGGCAAGAAGCTGGTGCTGGGCTCGGCCGACGCCGAAACCAAGCCCAATACCGGCGTGCAGGCGGCCACCCGCTTCATCCACGACAACAAGGCCATGATGATCGCCGGCAGCACCAGCAGCGCCGTGGCCATCGCCCTGCAGAAGGTCTGCAACCGCGAACATACGCCGTACTTCACGGCCATTTCCGGTTCCAACGAAACCACCGGGGTGGACTGCCAGCGCTACGGCTTCCGCCTGTGCTATTTCGCTTACATGGCGTGCAAGGCCATCGCCCCCGTGGTCGCCAAGGAACTGGGCAAGGACCGCAAGGCCGCCTACCTGACGCCGGACTACACCTACGGCCACACCACCACCCAGTCGATGAAGGAATTCACCGAGAAAGAAGGCTGGAAGACCGTCACCAACCAGGTCCACCCGCTGGGCGCGAAGGACTACAGCTCCTACCTGATCAACATCGCCAACACCGACGCCAATGTCCTGGTGGTGGTGGCCTACGGCGCGGACGCCGCTAACGCCATCAAGCAGGCCAAGCAGTTCGGCCTGCTCGACAAGATGAAGATCGTCATCCCCTACATGTCCGCCTACCTGGAAAAGGAAGTCGGCGCCGATGTCATGCAGGGCGTGTATGCCGCCCAGGGCTTCTGGTGGACCATGGAGGACAGCAACCCGGTGGCGAAGGACTTCGTCGAAGCCTATGAAAAGAAATTCGGCGGCAAGCCCCGGGATTCGGCCATGTACGCCTACCTGGCCTTGGTGCTCTGGGCCGACGCGGTGGAGCGCGCCAAGAGCTTCTACCCGGTGGACGTGGTCAAGGCTCTGGAAGTCGGCGAACTGCGCGACAGCCCGGTGGGCAAGGTCACCTTCCGCGCCGAAGACCACCAGGGCATCGTCGACTTCCCGATCCTGCGCGGCAAGAAGCCGTCCGACATGAAGAACCCGGAAGACTTCTTTGAAATCGTCCAGGTCGTCAGCGGCAAGGACGTCCTGCCCAAGGTCGGCCTGCTGGGCTGCAAGATGGGCGACTACGTCTAAGCACCGCTTTGCGGCCATTCCTCCGCTTCCGGGGGATGGCCGCAAGCGGGTTCCGGGGCTCTCACAGGAGGCAACTCGATGCCGAGCATGTCTTTGTTTCTCTCGCAGCTGTTCAACGGGCTGGCCACCGGCCTGTTGCTGGCGCTCATCAGTACCGGCCTGACGATTATCTACGGCACGCTCGGTGTCATCAATTTCGCCCACGGCGCCTTGTTCGTCGTGGGGGGGTATGCGGGGTATACGGTCTACAGCCTGACGGACTCCTTCGTCCTGGCCGTCGCGGGCGGCTCCGCCGTCGCGCTGGCGTGCGGGCTGGTCATGGAACGCGGCCTGATGCGCAAGTTCTACAGCCGTCCCCCCGAAGACCAGATCCTGGTCACGTTCGGCATCAGCATCGTGCTGGTGGAAATCGTGCGCGGCCTGTACGGCGGGGTCAGCCTGTCGGTGACGCCCCCCAGCTGGGGCCTGGGCATCGCCCGCATCGGGTCGCTGATCTATCCGCTGTATCGCCTGGAAACCCTGGCGATCGCGGCAGCCACGCTGCTGCTGCTGTATTTCGTGCTGTATCGCACCAGCCTGGGGCTGATCGTGCGCGCCGGCATCGAAGACGCGCAGATGGTCAACGCCTTGGGCATCAACGTCAAGCGCACCTTCCTGCTGGTGTTCGGCCTGGGCGCCATGGCCGCCGGCTTCGCCGGGGTCATCAATTCCCCGATCGTGGCGCTGACGCCCGACATGGGGTTCCGCTATCTGGTGGATTCCTTCGTGGTGGTGGTGATCGGCGGGGTGGGCTCGTTCCCGGGGGCCGTGATCGGCGGCATCATCGCCGGCGAGATCCTCAGCCTGACCGCCATGATCAATCCGCAGTATTCCGACGTCATGCTGTTCATCGCCATGGCGCTGGTGCTGATCTTCCGTCCGCAAGGGCTCATGGGCCAGGAGGGTCGGGAATGAATTCGGTTCGAACAAGCACGGCGGACGAAGTCGGCGCGGCGGCGCGGCCCGCCGGCGCCATCCGCACAGGAGGAGATGGCATCATGCGCAGACAACTGCCGGAAATGCTGGTGGGGCTGGGCCTGCTGGTCGCCCCGTTCATCCTGCCGATCATCGGCATGAGCCCAGACCTGCTGACGCGGATCCTGATCTGGGGCCTGTTCGGCCTGGGCTTCGACCTGCTGTTCGGCTACACCGGCCTGCTGTCCTTCGGCCAGGCGGCGTTCTACGGCACGGGCGGCTTCGTCACGGCCTACCTGCTGACGGACGGCATCGTGCCCAACATGCTGGTCGCCCTGCTGATCGGCACGGTGGTGGCCGCGGTGGCGGGCCTGGTCATCGGCTACCTGACCCTGCGCCGCACCGGCATCTACTTCGCCATGAGCACGCTGGCCTTCGGCGAGATGTTCTACTTCCTGGAAAACTCGTCCTTCAAGGACTACACCGGGGGCGAGAACGGCATCGCCGGGGTGCCGCCGCCGGAATTGTCCCTGGGCTTCGTCAACATCCACATTTCCAGCGGCTGGCCCATGTACTGGTTCGTGGCGGTGATCTTCTTCATCGGCTACCTGATCGCCCGGCGCATCGTGCGTTCGCCCTTCGGCGCCGTGCTGAAGGCCATCCAGGGCAATCCCAAGCGCGCCACGGCCCTGGGCCACTCGATCCAGTCCTACAAGCTGATCGTCTTCGTGGTGGCCGCCGCCTACGGCGGGCTGGCCGGCGGCCTGCTGGGCGTCTTCCAGTCCTACATGCCGCCCGATGCCTTCGCCCTGGATACCTCGGCTCAACTGGTGATCCAGACCGTGATGGGCGGGGCGGGCACGCTGCTGGGACCGCTGCTGGGCGCCACCATCTGGCTCTATCTGTACGAAGGCTTGCAGCAGGTCGGCAGCCTGGGGCCGTACTGGAAGCTCATCCTGGGGGTCGTCTTCGTCGTGCTGGTGACGGTGTTCCGACGCGGCGTGGCGGGCGGCATCCTGGATTTCTTCCGCCATCGCCGCCAGAGCCTGCCGTCCGACGTGGACAGCGACGCCAGTGACCGGGTGGCCCGCACGCTGGACATCGTGCCGCCCCTGGCCAGCACCCGGCCCGGCGCCCCGGTGCTGGAAGCCCGCGGCATCAGCAAGCACTATGGCGGGCTGAAGGCCAATTCCGACATCGACTTCACCTTGCGTGACGGCGAACTGCACGGCGTGATCGGGCCCAACGGGGCAGGGAAGTCCACCTTCTTCGCCATGCTGGCGGGCGAACTGCCCACCACGGCCGGCAAGGTCTTCTTCCGGGGGCAGGAAATCACCGGCATCGGCGTGACCTCGGTCTGCCAGCTGGGCATGAGCAAGTCCTACCAGATCAACCAGCTCTTCGAACATCTGACGGTGCGCCAGAACGTCATGATCCCGGTGCTGGCCCGCCTGCGCGGCCGCTATCGCAGCGACCTGCTGGCCAATCTGCACTCGGATCAGCTCGACGCCCAGGTCAATGCCGCCATCGCCATGGTCGACCTGACGCATCATGCCGACACCCGCGTGTCCGACATGTCCTATGGCGAAAAACGGCGCCTGGAGATCGGCCTGGCGCTGGCCACCGGGGCCAACGTGCTGCTGTTCGACGAGCCGCTGGCGGGCCTGGGACCCGAGGAGCGCGTCCTGGTCGTGTCGCTGCTGAAGTCGATCCGCCAGGGCCGCAGCATGGTCATCGTCGAACATGACATGGATGCCATGTTCGAGCTGGCCGAACGTATCACCGTGCTCTACGAAGGCCGCAAGCTGGCCGAAGGGACGCCGGACGAAATCCGCCATGACCCCTCGGTTCAGGCGGCTTATCTCGGAGGAATGGACGATGAGTCTGCTTGAAGTCGACAAGATCAACAGCTACTACGGGGATTCGCACATCCTGTTCGACGTCTCGATGCACATCGAGGAACACGAGGTCGTCGCATTGCTGGGGCGCAACGGCGCCGGCAAGAGCACCACGCTGAAATCCCTGATGGGCATGGTGGACGTGAAATCGGGCGCCATCCGCCATCGCGGGGTGGAGATCCAGCAGTTGCCGCCTTATGGGCGCGCGGCGCTGGGCATCCAGCTGGTGCCCGAGGAACGGCGCGTGTTCGGGTCGATCTCGGTGCAGGAAAACCTGCAGCTGGCGGCCATGACGGCTGACAAGCCGCGCACGCTCGACGAGATCTATGCGACCTTCCCGCGCCTGGCCGAACGCAAGCGCAATCGCGGCAAGCAGCTGTCGGGAGGCGAGCAGCAGATGCTGGCCATCGCCAGGGCGATGATCCGCAATGCCGACATCATCCTGCTGGACGAACCCTTCGAAGGCCTGGCGCCGCTGATCGTGCGCGATCTGATGGGGGTCTGCCGCCAACTGGCCGATGCCGGGCAGACGATCGTGATCGTCGAACAGAACGTGCGGGCGGCGCTGTCGCTGGCCGACCGCGCCTATATCGTCAACAACGGACATGTGGTGTACGAGGGCACGCCCAAGGACCTGCATGAAAACGGCGAGATCATCGAGCGGTATCTCGGGGTCAAAGCCTGATTCATGCCGGCCCGGACGGGCGCTTTATGGGCCTCACGGATGTGAGGCCCTTTTTTTTGCCGCTGCGCCGCCGGCTGGCGGCGCGCGGCGCAGGGCCCGCGGAGTGTTAATCTATAGTCCGTTCCGTTTTTCTTCCCCGTTGTCCATGTCCACCCCTTCCGATGCCGACGTCGCAGACGGCGATCTGCTGCAGTACGTCGCGTCCAGCCAGCTGCCCATGCCCTGGGCCGTGTTCCAGATCCATGCCTTCGTCGAACCCGCCACGGGCAAGGAACACGTCGCCCTGACGCTGGGCGACGTCGGCAGCGATGAGCCCGTGCTGGCCCGCATCCATTCCGAATGCCTGACGGGCGACGCCCTGTTCAGCCAGCGCTGCGACTGCGGGGCGCAACTGGAAGCCGCGCTGCAGCGTATCGCCGAGGAAGGGCGGGGCATCCTGATGTATCTGCGCCAGGAAGGGCGGGGCATCGGTCTGCTGAACAAGATCCGCGCCTACCATCTGCAGGACGAGGGCGCCGATACGGTCGAGGCCAATGAGCGCCTGGGTTTTCCGGCCGACATGCGGCGCTACGATCTGTGCCGCCCCATGCTGGCGCATTTCGGCATCCGCAGCGTGCGCCTGATGACCAACAATCCGCGCAAGGAGCGCGTGCTGACGGACCTGGGCATCACGATCGCCGAACACATCCCGCTGCAGGTCAACCGCAATCCGTACAACGAGCAATACCTGCGCACCAAGGCCCGCAAGCTGGGCCATCAGTTCAAGGAATACTTCGGCGAGGCGCCTTGATCCCTTGACCCGTGCGCGTGGCGGACGGGCGCAACGCGCCGTTTCCTATGGATATTACTGATGGTGACTGACCTGACGATGTGTTAAAAGACTGGCTGTTGCAAGTTCCTCCGGTACCTCCGTCATGGTCTTGGCACTGCCGCCGTCCCGCTTCGTGTGATGGTTCCCTCACCCACCCCCGTGCATCCCCCCGTGGACCAGATTTCTGGCCTTCAGGCCGCGACGTTGTTGCCCGTCGGAGCCTCCGACCGATCCCATATCCTGGCGCTGCTGCGCCTGGGAGATTTTTCGCAAGACGCCTTTCTGGCCACCGACACCCGGGGCGCCATCGTCTACATGAACCGCAGCGCCGAGCGGCTGTTCGGCTACCGGCGCGGGGCCGCCATCGGCCTGCCGGTGGACCTCCTGCTGCCCGAGATCGGCGACCTCAATACCCGGCTGGACCAGGAAGGCGCCCGCAATACGCTGTTGTGGCGCGGCTGCGGCCAGCATCGCCAGTCCAGGCTCCTGCAATTGGCCGGCGCTGCCACCCACATCCCCTCGCCATCGGGGCGCAGCCGCCTGTACGTCATGCGCCAGCGCCGCGCCGGCCTGAACGATGCCGACCGCCGGGCCGAACTGGCCTCGCTGGTGTATCGCAACACCAGCGAAGGCATGCTGGTGCTCGACCCCAAAGGTTTCATCCTGGACGTGAATCCGGCGTTCGTCAGCCTGCGAGGGCGGTCTGAAGCCGACGTCATCGGCCGCCACGTCCGCTGCCTGAATTCCCCGTGCCACGACCGCGAGTTCTATCGCGCCATGTGGCGCGCCGTGATGGAAACCGGCAGCTGGCAGGGCGAACATTGGGGGCAGCACGTCAACGGCGAACTCTATCCCGAATGGCTCAGCATCAATACCTCGTACGGCGATGACGGCGAAGTCCACCGCCGGGTGATGATCTTTTCCAATATCGCCGAAATCAAGCAGGCCGAAGCCATCATCTGGAAGCAGGCCAATTTCGACCGCCTGACCGACCTGCCCAATCGCCAGATGTTCCACGACCGCCTGGAACAGAGCATCCGCAAGGCGCGCCGCTGCAATGGGCGCATCGGCCTGCTGTTCCTGGATCTGGATCGCTTCAAGGAAATCAACGACACCCTGGGCCACGCCATGGGCGACGACCTGCTGAAGGAAGCCGCCCGGCGCCTGAGCGCCTGCGTGCGCCAGAGCGACACCGTGGCGCGGCTGGGCGGGGACGAATTCACGGTGCTGCTGGACGACGTCCGCGAGCCGCGCGACGTCGAGCGCCTGACGCGGTCCATCCTGCGCACTCTGGCCGAACCCTTCCGCCTGGGGGTGGAGACCGTCTTCATTTCCACCAGCATCGGGGTGACGTTCTTCCCGGACGATGCCTCCGACGCCGAATCGCTGCTGAACAACGCCGACCAGGCCATGTATTCGGCCAAGGCCGACGGCCGCAACCGCAGCCGTTATTTCACCGCGTCCATGCAGGAACGCGCCCAGACGCGCATGCGCCTGGTCAACGACCTGCACCTGGCGCTGGACCAGAACCAGTTTTCCCTGCATTTCCAGCCTATCGTGGATCTGAAGGACGGCCGCGTGGTCAAGGCCGAGACCCTGCTGCGCTGGCATCATCCGGTGCGAGGGCTGGTGTCGCCGGCGGAATTCATTCCCCTGGCCGAAGAAACCGGCATCATCCGGGCGCTGGGCGACTGGGTGTTCTGCGAGGCCACTCGGCAGGCCGCCGAATGGCGCCAGCGCTTCAGCCAGGACATCCAGGTCAGCGTCAACATTTCCCCGGCGCAGCTGCGCCACGAGGGCCTGGACCTGGCCTTCTGGGGCACGCACCTGAACACGCTGGGCCTGCCTTCGCGCCATGTCATCGTCGAGATCACCGAAGGCCTGCTGATGGATTCGGACGACGACCGCATCCGCCAGCAGCTGGAGGCTTTCCGGGGCGCCGGCGTGCAGGTGGCGCTCGACGACTTCGGCACCGGGTATTCCTCGCTGTCCTATCTACGCAAGTTCAACATCGATTTCCTGAAGATCGACCAGTCCTTCGTCGCCAATCTGCGCGAAGGCAGCGCCGATCACGCCCTGTGCGAGGCCATCATCCTGCTGGCGCACAAGCTGGGGCTGCGCGTGGTGGCCGAGGGCATCGAGACGCCCCGGCAGTATGAATTGCTGGCGGCGGCGGGCTGCGATTACGGGCAGGGCTATCTGTTCGCCCGCCCCATGCCGGCGCATGCCTTCGAAACCCTGTTGCAGGCGGGCGCCGACATCCGTCCGGGACGCGATCAGGGGCGGGATCCGGCGGGCCGCGCGTCCGAGCGCTGATCGCGCAGGCAGTCCGGGGTGGCCGGCAGGACGGCCCAATGCAGGTCGATCAGGCGGCCCTTGGGACCGGACCACGGGACTTCATCCAGGCCTTTCCACGGCGCCGCATCGTACAGGGCCTGCACCCGGGCCGACGGAGCGGCCCGTCCCTGGGCGCTGTAGGCGACCAGGGCGCCGCAGCTCAGTGCCGTGCCGGGGGCGAACCAGGGGGACTGTTCGTCGCTGGCGTCGATGTACACCTGGGTCCGGGGGCCGACGTGCACGGCGATGTTGCCGCCCAGCCAGGTATTGGAGACGATGACGCGCAGCGGCCGGCCCGGCTGGTGCTGCTGCCAGTGCTGCGCGGCCAGCTCGGCCAGCGCCGGTCCCGGATAAGTGGAACGGGATGCCTGTCCCAGGGCCTGGGCCAGGGGGCCGCGCGCGACGGCGTAGCCCAGGGCCATCGCCAGGTGCAGGCCCGCCACGATGATCAGGATGCGCCGCAGCTGCACGGATTCCGGGCCCCGCAGCCACCATAGGCCGTAGAAGCCGAACAGCACGAAGAAAGTGCTGGCCCAGGACGCTTCCAGGCGGGATCCCAGCAGGGCCGAGATCGCCACGGTGGACAGGAAGGGCGCCAGGCCGACCCACAGCAGGAACTGGCGATCCCGGGCGGTGAAGTCCTCGACGTAGCGCGGCGCATCGTCCGATCCGGCGAAGGATTCGTCATTGGCGGCGTGGCCCGGCGCGCGGTCGCCGCCGCGGCGGCGCCACAGCGCCCAGGCGCCCAGCGCCACGACCATGGGGGCCAGGCGTCCCGCCTGGTCCAGCGAGAAGGACAGCAGGTCGTTCAGCGCCGCCAGCCGCCCGCCCGCCTGCAGGGAATCGTCGGCGTACAGCAGCGGTTCGAAATGGTGCAGATCGAGCCACCACAGATGCGGGCTGATCACCAGGACGAAGGCCAGGGCGGCCCAGCCCACGCCCGTCCAGGTGCGCCGCAGGCGCCAGGCGCCGCTGCGCAGCAGATACAGGAAAAAGGCGGCGAACTGGATCAGGGCGCTGTATTTGGTCAGCATCGCCAGCCCGCAGACGACTCCCAGCAGCAGCCAGTCGCGCGTACTCTGGTCGCGCAGGGCCCGGTAGAACAGCCAGATCGATGCGGTGATGGACCACAGCTGCGCCGTGTTGTGGTTGTAGATCGTGCCGCGCAGGGAAAAATACGCCGTGACCGAAACCAGCAAGGTTGCGATCAACGCCCGGCGGGGCGTGGTCAGTTCACGGCCCAGCTTCCAGACGAACCACAGGCCCAGCGCGGAAAACAGCTGCCCCATCAGGAACGGCAGCCAGGTGGGGCGCCCCAGCCATTCGGTGGCGAAGTGCATGAACCAGGACGGCAGGGGCGGGTGCTTCGTGTAGCCCAGTTCCAGGCTGGCGGCCCAGACCAGTTCTTCCATGCCGTCCAGATCGGGGGCCGAGTGGCTGAGCCCGCACAGAATCGTCCAGAGAGCGACCATGCCCAGCAGGCAGAGCAGCACCAGCGCGCCCCCCGGGGGGCGCGCCAGAATGGGGATGCCGGGACGCAGGGCCTGTTGCATGGGCGCCAGTATACCGACCCCGCGGGGTGTCGGGGAATCGTCTGCCGGCATCCCGCTGCATGGTACTATCGCCGCAGGCGTGCGCCGGGGCTGACGCGCGCCCGAATTTCATTTTGCACAGGTTTCCCCATGACGACTGAAGTCCCCATCATCCGCGCCCGTTCGGGATCCAAATTCATCAGTCCGCAGGGCACCCGCGCCGTCAAGGACGGCATGCGGCCCAGCGAACTCACCGAAATCCCCGATTCAGCCCCCAAGCCGGCGTGGCTGCGGGTGCGGGTGCCGTCCGGCGCCCGCTACCAGGAAGTCCGCCAGATCGTCGAAACCCATAAGCTCAACACCGTCTGCGCCGAATCCAAGTGCCCGAACATCGCCGAATGCTGGGGGCGCGGCACGGCGACCCTGATGCTGATGGGCTCGGTCTGCACGCGGGCCTGCAAATTCTGCGCGGTCAGCACCGGCAACCCGCATGGCTGGCTGGATCACGACGAACCCGCCAGCGTGGCCGACGCCGTGGCCCTGATGCAGCTGAAGTACGTCGTGCTGACGTCCGTGGACCGCGATGATCTGCTGGACGGCGGCGCGGGCCATTACGCGGCCTGTATCAAGGCCATCCACGAACGTTCGCCGCAGACGGCGGTCGAGGCCCTGACGCCCGACTTCCAGGGCGATCACGGCTGCGTCGAAACCATCCTGGATGCCGGTCTGACGACCTTCGCCCAGAACGTCGAGACCGTCGAACGCCTGACCCACGTCGTGCGCGACGCCCGGGCCGGCTACCAGCAGACGCTGGACGTCCTGGCGCATGCGAAAGCCTACGCGCCGCACACCCTGACCAAGACCAGCATGATGCTGGGCCTGGGGGAAACCGACGAGGAAATCGAACAGGCGATGGACGATATCCGCGCGGCCAATGTCGACATCCTGACCTTCGGTCAGTACATGCGGCCCACGGCCAATCACCTGCCGGTGCGCCGCTTCGTCACCCCCGATGAATTCCGCGCCTACCGCGACCTGGGCCTGTCCAAGGGCTTCCGCGAGGTCGTTTCCGGGGCGCTGGTGCGTTCCAGCTACCGGGCGGAACAGGTCCTGGAAAAGGAAAACGTCGGTCTGTGACGCGCATCCGCCGGCGGCCCGCGAGGCGCCGGCGGCACGCCCGGCCATTCAGGCAGGGGGCGGCGGCTCCACGGACAGGCCCGATTCCCGCATCAGGCGCGCCAGCACGTCGGCCAGCTCCCGGCAGGCCGGGCCGGGGAAATCCGGGCGCGCGAAGACCCGATACAGCATGGCATAGCGGTGCCGCCCCTCGATCAGGGGCAGGGGCAGCAGGCGTCCGTCGGCCAGTTCGTCGCGGATGCGCAATTCCGGGTACCAGGCGAATCCCAGTCCGGCGCAGGCCGCCTGGATGGAACTGGACGGATGGCTGAAGGTCCAGCGCTGTTCGGCATCCAGCCAGCCGGCGCTCTGGCGCCGCGATCCCGAATCCCGGATGACCAGCTGCCGGTGCTGGCGCAGATCGGCCCAGGCCAGCGGCCGGCCCAGGGCGTGCAGCGGGTGCGCGGGCGCGGCCACGGCCACGAAGCGGATCTGCAGCAGCGGTTCGCCGCTGAAACCCTGCGGGATGCGCGGGGTGATCACCAGATCGGCTTCGCGCCGCAACAAGGCGTCGTCCGTGCCGCTGAGCACGGTTTCCAGGACCTCGATCCGGGTGGCGGCGCAGTCGGGGCTGAAGATCGCCAGGGCCCGCAGCAGCAGCCAGTCGGGAAACAGCACATCGACCGCCACGCGCAGCAGGGCCTCCCGCCCCTGGCCCAGCTGGCGGGCGGAAGACTCCAGGCCCTGGGCATGCTCCACCAGCAGGCGCGCGCGCTGCAGCAGGATCTGTCCCGCCGCCGTGGGCACGGCGCGGCGGCCTTCCTGACGAAAGACGCGCAGCGCCAGATGCTCTTCCAGGCGCTGGATCGCATAACTGACCGAGGACTGGCTTTTGCCCAGGGCTTCGGCGGCCTGGGCGTAGCCGCCGTGGTCCACGATGGCGATCAGGGCTTGCCAGTAGGCGATGGGGATGATGTCTGACATATCGGATTTATAGATCAAAAAGTGCGATTTTTTACGGTTGTTCATCGAATTATATGATTCATAATGAACTCCATCAGATTTCAATACGGAGCTGCCCATGTCCACACGAGCCATCACCCGGATCCTGCCCGCGCAAGCCACCCAGGACGGGGCCGGCGTGCGTCTGCTGCGAGCGCTGGGTTATCAGCCTCAGATGCGGATGGATCCGTTCCTGATGCTGGATGCCTTCTCGTCCGACAATCCCGATGACTACATCGCGGGTTTCCCGCCGCATCCGCATCGCGGCTTCGAAACCGTCACCTACATCGTGGACGGCCACATGCGCCATCGCGACCATCTGGGCAACGAAGGCGACCTGCGGGCCGGCGGCGTGCAGTGGATGACGGCCGGGCGCGGCATCATCCACGAAGAGATGCCTCAGCAGGAAAACGGCCTGCTGCGCGGCTTCCAGATCTGGCTGAACCTGCCGGCGGCGGAAAAGATGCAGCCGGCCCATTACCGGGACATTCCCGCGGCCGACATCACGACCGCCGATCTGCCCGAAGGCGGCTTCATCAAGCTGATCGCCGGAACCATTCCCTGGGCCACCTGCCCGCTGAAGGGGCCGGGCCAGGGCGCGGGGCCGTCGGTCACGCAGCCGCTGATCGCGGACATCTGCGTGATGGCGGGCCAGTCGGTGGACATCCCCGTGCCCGCCACGCACCAGGCGCTGCTGTATGTGTTCGAAGGCCAGCTCGATGCCGGCGACCAGGCGGCGCCGTCCGGCCATACCGTGTGGTACGGCGAGCAAGGCGACGTGGTGCGCGTGGCGCCGGCCGCCGGTTCGTCCGACGGCGTCCGGGTCCTGCTGCTGGCGGGCAAGCCCCTGAAGGAATCCATCGCCCAGTACGGCCCGTTCGTGATGAATACCCAGCAGGAGATCGAGCAGGCCCTGCGCGATTACCGGGACGGGGTGCTGGCGCAGCCGGCGGCCTGATCCGCGCGTTCCGCGGATGTTCCGGGCAGCGCGGCGATCGGCTGATCGCCGGGCGCTGTCCCGGAAAACTTGACGTTTTTATTGCCCGCGCATCGTGCGCGGGGTGTGTTGACCATTTTCAGGAGTCAGTATGTCCATTCGTGTCCTCGCCATCGGCGGCAGCCTGCGCCAGGGTTCCTACAATCATCTGCTGCTCGAGCAGGCGCGGCGCCAGGCCCCCCAGGGCATGAGCATCGAGATCGCCGACCTGTCCGACGTGCCTCTGTACAACGGCGACGTGCAGGCGCAGGGCTTCCCCGGATCCGTGCAGCGGCTCGCCGAACAGGCCGCCCAGGCCGACGCGTTCCTGATCGCCACGCCGGAATACAACTACTCGATTCCGGGCGTGCTGAAGAACGCCATCGACTGGGTGTCCCGCGTGCCCGGCGCTCCGTTCCAGGGCAAGCCGGCAGCCATCGCCAGCGCGTCCATGGGCGGCCTGGGCGGCTCCCGCGCCCAGTACCATCTGCGCCAGGTGCTGGTCTATCTGGATCTGCATCCCTTGAACAAGCCGGAATTGTTCATTTCCGCCGCTCATGAAAAATTCGCCGCCGATGGCGAACTGACGGATGCGGTGTCGCGCGACGGCCTGGACAAGCTGCTGGCCGCCCTGGCGGCCCACACCCGCCGTCTGCAGGCCCTGGACACGGTGGCCGAGGCTGCCTGATGCGGGGTCCGGCGGCCCGAACGGGTCGCCGGACGGCCTGTGGATGCAAAAAGGCGGACTCCTTGCGGAGTCCGCCTTTTTGCTGCGCGCCGCCCGAGGAGACGAGGGCGGACGGCAACACCCACGGAGAGGAGGGGGCCAGCAGGCGCCGCGCCTGCGTGGCGTGTCTTGTGTCGCCTAGTCGCGGCCTCGATGGCCGCGATGGTGTTTCCAGTCCCGCTTCCAGTGTTTCCGGTCGTGGCGGTCATAGTAGCCTCGGCCCACCCAGCCGGGACGGTAGTAGCCGGGACCCGGGACGTAGACGGGTTCGGGGACCACGACGACGCGCGGCCGGTAGTAGCGGGGCGGGGGCGGCGGATAGTAGGCCGGGCCGCCCAGGATCACGCCGGGAACCCCGATGGAGATCCCCACGTCGATGTCGCCCGCCTGGGCGGCGGGCCCCGCGGCCAGCGCGCCGGCCAGCAGAGCGGCCATGATGATGCCTTTCTTCATTGGTTTTCTCCTGCCGATTCGTTGACCCGATTGTGGCGGAAGCAGTCGGGCCAATGGTGAAAACCTTGCGCAGAGTCGCATCAAAAAGCTACCTGACGGCCCGTTGAATGCGAAACCGGAACAAATTTTCACGTTTGTTGCCCCGGCATGCCGGGCTTTCGTTGTCCGGGCGCGTCGGAAGACCGGGGAATCAGGCATGTCGGGCGAAGAACGCCAGCGTCCGTTCCCAGGCCAGCCGCGCCGCCTCCGGCCGGTAGGCCGGCGTGGCGTCCCGCCCGAAGGAGTGCCCGGCGTCCGCGTAGACGTGCAATTCCACCTGCGGCTGGGCGGCCCGGATCTGGTCCACGTCGGACAGCGGGATGGAATGGTCCTGGCCGCCGAAATGCATCTGCACCGGGATGCGGGCCGTGTCCCCGGCATGCCGGGCGATGCCGCCGCCATGCCAGCAGGACGCGGCCGCGAAGGTGTCGCTCAGACATGCCATGCGCCAGGACAGATAGCCGCCCCAGCAATAGCCGGTCAGCAGCTTGACGGCCTGGCCCCGCAGGGCCGCGGCGGCGGCCTCGATGTCCAGGCGGGCGATGTCGTCCGCAATGGCTTTCTTGTAGCCCAGGCCGCGCTGGATCTCTTCCGGGCTGTAGCCCAGCTGCAGGCCGGTGTCGGGCGCCGTCCGCCGGTCGAACAGGGAAGGGCAGATCGCCCGGTAGCCCTGGGCGGCGTAGCGATCGACCACGCCGCGGATGTACGGGTTGATGCCGAAGATCTCCGGCAGCACCACCACGCCGGCGCGGGCGGTGTCCGGGCCATTGACGTAGGCCGTCAACACATGGCCGTCGCTGGCCGTCAAGCTCATATCCATCGTCAGACTCCAGGATTGGGAAGAGGGGATGATCGTTCGATCGTACCCCATGCGCCCGGCCGCGCCGGAGCGGCGCCTGCGGCCGGGCGTTGCGGCAAGGCATGTAAGCAGCCGTTGCCGCGCTTGTTCCGCCCGGTGGCGGGCGGTTAAATGAAAAGAGGCAGGGGAAGGCGGTCAAAGCGTTCATCAGGGGTGCGACATGAAAGACCAACCCTATTTCGATCCGGCGGCTTACGGCAACGGTCCGGACGATTCCGTGACGGACGCGGCGGAACATGCCGCGGTGACGCATCATCAACTGCGTCTGAACGGCCGGACGCTGGTCTACACGGCCCGGGCAGGCCACCTGGTGGCCGTGGATGCGGGCAGTTCGCGGCCCTGCGCGAAGATCTTCCACGTCGCCTTCACGCTGGACAGCGACGCGGCGCACGAGCGGCCGGTCACGTTCTTCTATAACGGCGGTCCCGGCTCCTCGTCGGTCTTCGTGCTGCTGGGCTCGTTCGCGCCCCGGCGCATCCGGACGTCCATGCCCGATTTCACGCCGCCCGCGCCCTATACGCTGGAAGACAACACGGACAGTCTGCTCGACAGGAGCGACCTGGTGTTCATCAATCCGGTCGGAACCGGGTATTCCGCAGCCATCGCGCCGTGGAAGAATCGCGATTTCTGGGGCGTGGACCAGGACGTCGCGTCGCTGAAGCAGTTCATCAAGCGCTACCTGACCGCCTTCGATCGCTGGAATTCGCCCAAGTTCCTGTTCGGCGAATCCTATGGCACGGCCCGCAGCGCCGCGCTGTCCTATGCCCTGCATGAGGACGGCGTGGATCTGAACGGCGTGACCCTGCAGTCATCGATCCTGGACTACACGCGCGCCGGCGATCCCGTCGGGGCGCTGCCGACCGCGACGGCGGACGCCTGGTATCACCACAAGCTGGGCCTGCGCCCCGCGCCGAGCGGGCTTCCCGCCCTGGCGGAGGCGGCCGGCGCCTTTGCGCTGGGCGACTTCAGCAAAGCCTTGCAGGCTTACCCGGACGTGGCGGCGGACACGCTGGAGCGGCTGAGCTTGTACACCGGGATCGACGAGCCGACGCTGCTGTCCTGGCGCCTGGACATCGCCGCCGGGGACGGCGAGGGCCGCACCCTGTTCCTGATCCGGCTGCTGCGGGATCAAGGCCTGGCGCTGGGCGCGTATGACGGCCGGGTGAAGGGCGTCGATACGGGAATCGCCCGCCACATTTCGCCCAATTCGGGCGGCAACGATCCGGCGATGACGGCCGTGTCGGGCGTGTACACGGCCATGTGGCACCATTATCTGAACGACGAACTGAAGTTCACGTCCAACTCGGCTTTCACGGATCTCAACGACCAGGCGTTCCAGTACTGGGATTTCCATCACGTGGACCCCACCGGGGCGCAGAAGGGGGTGGATCCCCATGGCAACGTCATCCTGTACACGGCCGGGGATCTGGCGGCGACCATGAGCCTGAACGTGGACCTGAAAGTGCTGTCCGCCAACGGCTATTACGATTTCGTCACGCCGTTCTTCCAGACGGAGCGGGACCTGAAGAACATGCCTCTGGTCAACGCCGCGCTGCGCCGGAACCTGACGACGCGCTGTTATCCCTCCGGGCACATGATCTATCTGGACGGCGGATCGCGCACGGCCCTGAAGGCCGACGTGGCGGCCATGATGGATGCCGCGGTCGCCGACCGCGAGGCGGTCGCCCGCATCCGGACGCTGCAGACGCGGCACGCGTCCGGCGGCGCCTCGTCCGCGAACTAGGCTTCGGGCGACCGGCGGGCGCGGGCCCGCCGGATCCCCGGCCCGTTTTCACGCGCTGTGTCGCGCCGTCATGTTTTACGTCCTTTTACGGTAACTTACTGCAGGCGTCGGCGGCCCGCCGATAGACTTGGGTCATAGGAGCGGAAGCATTTCGTGTTTTTGGCCTTCGCGGCGGCTTGGCGAGGGCGTATCGTTTTTTACCGCAGGTCTTGTGCGCAGGCGTGGAATGCTCCACTTCGAAAGTTCTCTCAGATCAATCATGCGAAAGAGGAGACTTTGGGATGGCAATCATTCAACGCGCGGGTGCGATCGTTGCGGTCATGGCCGGATGCGGCTTGATGAACCAGGCGCATGCGGCGACAGCCACGGCGAATTTTGACGTCACGCTGACCATTCAGGCCGATTGCTCCATTGCGGCCAACCCCTTGAATTTCGGCGCCAAAGGCGTTCTGAGCGCCAATGTCGATGCGCAGACGACCGTGTCGGTCACCTGCAGCAACACGACGCCCTACCAGGTGGGTCTGAATGCGGGGCTGGGCGCCGGTGCCACCGTGGCCAATCGGCTGATGACGGGCGGCAAGACCAGCGCGACGGTGGCCTATCAGCTCTACCAGGACACGGCGCGCTCGACGGTCTGGGGCAATACCCAGGCGACGGACACGGTCGGGGGCGCGGGCAATGGCACGGCGCAGGCTCTCACGGTCTATGGCCGCATCAAGCCCCAGGCCACGCCCGCGCCGGACACCTACAAGGATACCGTGACGGCAACGGTGTATTTCTGATCGGTGGCGCCCCTTAAGAAGATGGCCCGGATCGGAGGGATGCGGGTCGCGGCCGGCATGATCGCCTGGGCCTGCGCCGCCGCCGCGACGGCCGCCACGCTGCAGATTTCCCCTGTCACCATCGAGATGGCTCCCGGGGTCCGGGGAGCCGCCATGACGCTGTCCAACGTCGGCGAGCATCCGCTGTACGGGCAGTTGCGCGTCTTCGAATGGGACCAGCGGGAGGGAGAGGACAGGCTCTTGCCCACGCGGGCGGTGGTCGCAAGCCCTCCCATGCTCCAGATCGCGCCCGGGGCGCAGCAGGTGGTGCGCATCGTCCGCGTCGCCGGCGAGGCGGCCAGGCCAGTCAAGGAGGACAGCTATCGGATCCTGATCGACGAGATCCCCGATCCGCGGACCCAGCCGCGCAGCGGCGTCGTCATCCGCATGCGCTATTCCGTGCCGGTGTTCCTGGACAATGGCCTGACGGCCCGCGACCGCCCGGAGCTTTCCTGGTCTCTGGCATGCGAGAACCGCCGCTGGCGCCTGCGGGCGGACAATGCCGGGGCGCTCCATGCGCGGCTGAATACCGTCTGGATCGCGGGCGCGGACGGGCGGCGGCATGATATCGAACCCGGCTTGCTGGGCTACGTCCTGCCGGGCCGCCATCGGATCTGGGACCTCGATCTTCCCGCGAACGCCCGCCTGGGCAAGCGCGCTGTCATTCATGCGGTGGTCAACGCGGGCGCCGTCGAGAAAGCCGTCGACGTCCGGCCGGGCTCGGGCGGGTGCGGTGCGGGGCGGTGAGTGTGCGGCGCACGCCCGCAGCCCCCGCTTTCCGCGTCGGGAGACCGGCCTGGATGCGCCAGGGCGCGGGATGTCTGTGCGGCGTGCTGGTGGTCTGGGTCCTGGCGGCGGACGCGGCGATGGCTCAGGGCGCGCCAGATGGACTCGTTCCGACCCGGCTCGGCCTGGCCGGCGCGCAGGACGTGTATCTGCTTGTCACGCTCAATGGCCGGCCCGCGGGTTCGGTGACGCACTTCGTCCTGCAGGGCGAGCGGCTGCTGGCGGCGCCCGCGGACCTGCGCGCCCTGGGGCTGAACATCCCGCCGGGTTCGGGGGCGGCCCCGCGCGCGCTGGACGGCATTCCGGGCCTGCGCTACACCTACCATGCAGGCCGGCAATCCGTGGACATCCGGGCGCCGGGCTCTTTGCTGCTGCCTTATCAGTACGGCGTCGCCCCGGCCACGAGCCTGCCGTCCACGGCCGGGCGCGGTCTGGTGCTCAACTACGACGCGTATTACCAGTATTTCGACACGGACCAGCTGTCGCTGTGGCAGGACTTGCGCTACTTCAGTCCCGCGGGCGTGCTGGAAAGCACGGGCGCCGCCTACTGGGATCCGCAGGGCGAACGCTACGTCCGTTTCGACACCTCCTGGACCCGTTCCGATCCCGACACCCTGAGGACGCTGGTGGTGGGAGACGCCATTTCCGGCGGCCTGGACTGGACGCGGTCCGTGCGCCTGGGAGGGCTGCAATGGAGCCGCAATTTCTCCCTGCGTCCCGATCTGGTCACCTTTCCGGTGCCCGTGTTCACGGGGTCGGCGACGGTGCCGTCCACGGTCGACCTCTACGTCAACAGCGTGCGGCAACTGAGCACGCAGGTGCCCGGGGGACCGTTCATGCTCGCCGAGATGCCCGGCATCACGGGGGGAGGCAATGCCACCATCGTGACGCGCGATGCGCTGGGGCGCACCGTCACGGTCAGCATGCCGCTGTACATCGACCAGCGCATGCTGGCGCCGGGGCTGTCCGCCTATTCGGTGGAAGCGGGTTTTCTGCGCCAGCGCTATGGATTCGATTCGTGGAGCTACGATTCCTCGCCCGCCGCCAGCGGCACCTATCGCAGGGGGCTGTCGGATGCCTTGACGCTGGAGGCGCATGCCGAAGCCACGCGCGGCCTGTACGAGGCGGGCGTCGGCGGGCTCGTGCGGCTGGGCTCCAAGGGCGTGGTCAATGCCGCCGTGGCCGGCAGTTCCGGCCGGGGCTCGGGCGCGCAGCTTGCGCTGGGCTATCAGTGGATACAGCCGGAGTTCTCTCTGGACCTGCAGACGATCCGGCAATTCCGGGAATACCGGGACCTGGGCGCGGCGAGCGGGGCCCCCGCCCCCCGGCGGACCGACAGGGCGACGCTGTCCCTGCCGCTGGGCCGCAGCGGCACGATGGCGTTCAGCTACATCCATTACCAGATGGCCGGCGAACCGGCCTCCCGCATCGGCTCGGCGGCCTACAACCTGGCCTTGAACAGCCATGCTTCCCTGAACCTGAGCGCCTATCAGGATTTCGGCGCGAGCCGCGAACGAGGCGTCATGCTGGGGGTGAGCATCGCGCTGGACGACAAGGTGTCCCTGAGCGCCTATGCGGGCCGGCAGAATGGGGAAACCAGCCTGAATGCGTCGGCGATACGGACTCCCGACTATGCCGGCGGCTGGGGCTGGGGGCTGCAGAGCGGCCGCAATGCCATGCTGCGGTGGAACCAGGCCCAGGCGCGGTATCTCGGCCGCTATGGCGAACTGACCGCCCAGGCGCAGGAAGTGGACGGGCGCGGGGGATTTTCCCTGGAGGCCGCGGGGGCCGCCGTGCTGATGGACGGCGATCTGCAGTGGTCGCGCCGCATCGACGACAGTTTCGCCATGGTGTCCACGGACGGCGTGAGCGACGTGCCCGTGCTGCATGAAAACCGGGTGATCGGCGTCACCAACGGCAGCGGGCACTTCCTGGTGCCCGACCTGAATCCTTACCAGCGCAATCAGATCGCCGTCGACGGCTTGAACCTGCCGGCCGACACGCGGGTCGAGGATCCGTCGCGCGTGGTGGTGCCCCGGGACCGGTCCGGCGTGCTGGTCCGGTTCCCCCTGCGCACGTATCGCGCCGCCACCGTGGTGCTGGACGGTCCGGACGGCAAGCCGTTGCCTGTGGGATCGCTGGTCCGTCACGAGGAGACCGGCGAATCGACCATCGTCGGCTACGGGGGAGAAGCCTTCGTGAAGCGCCTGAGCGCCGTCAATCATTTGCGCGTCGAGTCCGACGGTGGCGTCTGCTCCGTGCGGTTCGATTATCGGGGCAACCCGGGAGGGCGGATACCGACGATCGGCCCGCTGTCGTGCGTGCCTGAAGGGGAGGCGACGCCATGAAGCGGTTCTGGAGCGCCATCGTTCTCGGCATGGCGGCGATGGCCTGCGCGCCCGCGTGGGCGCAGAGCTGCTCGGCCTCGGCAAGCGCCATGGATTTCGGCGGCGTCAGCCCGATCCGTCTCGCGGCCGTGGACGCCATGGGATCCGTGGCGGTGACATGCCAATGGCCCCCGCAGGCGGGCTCATCCAGGGCCTATGCGCATGTGTGCCTGAGCCTGGGCAGCGGCACCAGTTCCACGAGCCTCAATCCCCGCTATCTGGCCAATGGCGGCCAGACCATGAGATTCAACCTCTATCGGGACGCCGCCCGTTCGCAGATCTGGGGCTCCGTCCTGAACATTCTGGTGAACAGCCCGATTGCGGTTCCCGCGCTCAGGAACCCCAGCGCCTCGTCGGGCGGGACCGCCAGGACCACCGTCAGCTACTACGGCCGCATCGCGGCCAATCAGCCCTCCGTTCCCCTGATCAATGGCGTGGCCAGCACCTACCTGGACAATTTCAGCGGCGTTCATACGGCCTTGAGCGTGAGTTTCGACAACTCCTCGGGCACTCCGGCCTGCAGCGTGTTGCCGGTCGCCACGTTCCCCTTCGTGGTGCAGGCGCAGGTCATCAACGATTGCACGATCAGCGCCACGGACCTGAATTTCGGTTCGGTCGGCGTCCTGAGCCAGGCCTTGCAGGCCAGCAGCAGCCTGAACGTCCGGTGCACGAACGGCAATGCCTGGCGGATTTCGCTGAGCGGCGGGGCCGGCGGCGACGTCCTTGCCCGCCGCATGCAGCGCGTGGGCGGCAGCGATCAGGTGCGGTACCAGCTGTACACCGCCGCCGCGCGCAGCGTGATCTGGGGCGACGGCACGGGCGGGACTTCCCTGGTGTCCGGGACGGGCACCGGCCAGGCGCAGACCGTGGGGGTGTTCGGAACCGTCCCCGCGCAAGCCACGCCGCGGCCGGGCACCTACAGTGACACGGTGATCGCGACCGTCAACTTCTAGAATTCGATCGTCCAGACCGTGCCGGGCAGGACCCTGGCTTGAGGGGCGGGCCTGGGTTCCGTCCGCGGCGTGATCTTGAACGGCTGCTTCAGTTCGCAGCTGACATGGGGCCGGGCGGCGGGTCTGGCATCCGGCTTGACCGTGCAGGAATCCTGGAGCGTCAGGCCGACGTGCAGCGAGGCCGGCGCGGACGCTGCTGCCGCCGCCGCTTGTGACAGGGCGAGGCCGCCAGCCAGCAACCAAACGCTCGTGAATCGATTGAACATCGTGACATCTTCCGAACCAGGGGGCCGGGAGGGTTCCGACCGTCGTATTATTTACGGACGTGGTTTGTCCGGCTTTAGCGCCCCGTGAGGCGCGTGCAAGGAGCACGACATGAGCAGCAAAAATACGATCTGCCTCTGGTTCGACGGCGCCGCCCTGGAGGCTGCGCGGTTCTACGCCGAGACTTTTCCGGACAGCGCCGTAGGCGACATCGTGCATGCCCCCGGCGACTACCCTTCGGGCAAGGAGGGCGACGTCCTGACGGTCGATTTCGAGGTCATGGGCATCCCCTGCCTGGGCCTGAACGGCGGTCCGGTGTTCACCCACAATGAATCGTTTTCGTTCCAGGTGGCGACGGAGGACCAGACCGAAACGGATCGCCTGTGGGATGCGATCGTCGGCAACGGCGGCCGGGAAAGCGCCTGCGGCTGGTGCAAGGACAGGTGGGGAATCTCCTGGCAGATCACCCCCCGGGTGCTGATGGCCGCGCTGAAGGACCCGGATCGCGTGGCGGCCAAGCGCGCGTTCGACGCGATGATGGAGATGGAGAAGATCGACGTGGCGAAGATCGAGGCAGCGTGGCGCGGCGGCTAGTGCGCAGTCTTCGGCCGGCGCGCGCCTTCAGGCGCGGCGCACGCCGGCGGCTTCCATGCGCCGCAGCGGATCCTGGCGGTAGTACCGCGCCAGCAGATCGTACCAATCCGGCCAGGCGGCGGCCATGGCCCAGGGATCGATGAAGAAGCTTTCCGAGCTGACTGCGAAGAATTCGGCGGGATCTTGGGCGGCATAGGGGTCCAGCGGCAGTTCCGCATACCACTGGGCGGCCTCGTCGGACTCCGGGTCCACGTCGGGCGGGATGGCGGCCTCGATCTCGTCGAGCCAGTCGTTGAAATCATCGAAGGTCTCGTCCAGCACCTCGCGCCAGCGGCGGTCGTCCAGGTCCCGGTGCGCGCGCAGCCCCGGCATGCCGTCCGCGCCGCCCGCGCGCTGGTCGAGCTTGTGGGCGAACTCGTGAATCACTACGTTCGCCTGCGCGCCCGTGTTGGCGCGGGCGTCTTCCCAGGACAGGATCACCGGGCCGCCTTCCCAGGATTCCCCGGATGTTTCCTGGACGTACTCGTGGACGACGCCCGCCTCGTCGGTGTCGGTGCGCGGCACCAGGAAGCCGCCCGGATACACCACGATCTGCGTCCAGCCCCGGTACAGGGACGTATCCAGCCCCAGGATCGGCAGGGCGGCCTGAACCGCGATCGAGCGGCGCATGTCCGGCGTCACCCGCAGGCCGTGCGCGCCGTGGAAGGCCTTGTTGGCCAGGATCCAGGCGGTGTGCCGGCGCAGTGTTTCGGTTTCCTGGCCGCTCAGTCCGAGCAGGAAATCGTGCCGTTTCAGCAGCGCGGGCCAGACCCGCTCGTCCAGCGATGCCAGGGCCTGGTCGCGTTCCCGGTCGCGGGCGTCGCGTCCCGTCAGCCAGCGCAGCATGGCGGGTTCCGGGGCGGGGCGATGGTGTTGCGGAGCATCCTCATGGGGTCCGATTGTAATTTCATTCCCCGGGAAATGCCGGTACAATGGAGAGTCCTGGGGCCGATTTGGCTTCGACGTGGGTCGCGAAACAGGATAGTGCATACCGAGCACCAGTTCGCTCGTAAATCCACTGGAAAACTACAAACGCCAACGACGAGCGTTTCGCTCTGGCCGCTTAAGCGGTGAGCCGCTGCACCGATCTGTCCCTGGGTCGGGTGGGGTAAAACCCACAGCAGCGTCATCTACAGGGAATCGGGTTCGGCCAGGTCACTGGGTCGGGTCTTAAATCAGTGTGAATCGCTGCGGAAGGGCCTGTCGTCCGGCATGATCCAAGGCTAAAACTCAAAATAGGCCGACTAAGTATGTAGAGCTACTTGCAGAGGGCTTGCGGACGGGGGTTCAATTCCCCCCGGCTCCACCAGTTCCCAGAGTCCCAACCTTCATCGGTTGGGATTTTTTTTGGGCCTAGTCGATGCCGTTGGTACGGCTGTTCACGTGGTGTTGATTCCGATGGTGTTGAATAAGTCTGCGATGCGTTGCCGCGTCGGGCGATGGGCCCGCATGCCGGACATCAGGGCGGTGTGGGCCAGGTGCCCGGCGCTGGTTTTCTGGTGCCTGACGTTGCTGTTGCTTGCACCGGCGGGTAGCGTCTGCGCTGCAACCGAAGATGTGGTCTTCCCGGCGCAGGTGCAGCAGGGGGCGATGGTGATCGGCAAGGTGGCCCCCAAAAGCCAGGTGATCTATGACGGGCGCACGCTCGCCGTCACCCCCTATGGCACCGTGGTGTTTGGTGTCGCGGCCGATGCCACCGGCCCCCTCCATCTGCGCGTGACCTCGCCCGGGGGCGCAGCCCTGTCCGTGGATCTGGCCGTGCAGCCGCGCGACTGGCCGGTCGAGCGGGTTGCCGGGCTGCCGCCCAAGACGGTCTCGCCTCCGCCGCAGCTTGCGGCCCGGATTCGTCGAGAGCAGGCCAGGGTGGCCGAGGCACGTACAAGCAGTGATTCCGGGACGGGTTTTGCCGAGGCCTTCATCTGGCCGGTGCACGGTCGCGTTTCAGGGCGCTTCGGTAGCCGGCGCATCTATAACGGGATCCCTGGCGCCCCGCATTCGGGGATGGACATTGCCGTCCCGACCGGCACACCGGTCAGGGCGCCAGCCAGCGGCCGGGTGGTATTTGCCGATCCCGATCTGTATCTGACCGGCGGTACAGTGCTGATCGACCATGGTTATGGCATCGGCTCGAACTTCCTGCACCTGTCCCGCCTCGATGTCCACGTGGGTGACGTGGTGAGCCAGGGTCAGGTCATTGGGCTGGCTGGCGCGACTGGGCGTGCGACCGGGCCACACCTGCACTGGGGCATGACCTGGTTCCAGACGCGCATCGATCCCTTGCTGGTGTTGGATCGCACGCAGTGACTGGTTCGATTTGCGAGACTTTTACAGCGAAGACGGGCGGGTCGGCTTACCCTGGCGGGTCGCTCAGTTCGTAGCTGGTGCTGCGGCCACCCGCATCTGATTTCCGCAGGATGCCACGGGCCAGCAGTTCAGTGATGTCTCGCAGCGCGGTGTCCGGCGAACACTTGGCGATCGCCGCCCATTTGCTGCTGGTGAGCTTGCCCTCGAAGCCATCAAGCAGCCGATTGACCAGCTTCACCTGCCGCGCGTTCAGCGGTGTTGTCGCCCAGCGCTGCCAGAACCGCGTCTTGGACAGCACGGCGTCGAGCGTGTGCTGTGCCTGATCGACGGCGCGATGCAGGGTTTGGAAAAACCAGGCGAGCCACTCGGTGACATCGAGTGATTGCTTCTGGGTGCGTTCCAGGATGTCATAGTAGGCCTTGCGCTCCCGCTGGATCTGCGCCGACAGGCTGTAAAAACGCTGGGAGCTGCCGTCAGCGCGGGCCAGGAACAGGTCGCCGACGGCGCGTGCGATGCGGCCGTTGCCGTCGTCGAACGGGTGCAGGGTGACGAACCACAAGTGCGCAAGCCCGGCCTTGATCAGCGGCGGCGCGTTCGACGCGCTATTGGCCCATTTGATGAAGCAGGCGGTTTCCGACTCCAGCCGGTCAGCCGGCGGCGCCTCGAAATGCACGCGTTGGCACCCCGGCGGTCCAGAGACCACCTGCATCGGACCGGTGGCATCGTCGCGCCAGCCGCCCACGTTGATCCGAACCAGGCCCGAATAGCCCGTGGGGAACAAGGCGGCGTGCCACCCGAACAAACGGTCCCGGGTGATAGGTGCGTTGCAGTTGGCTGTGGCGTCGAGCACCATCTCGACCACGCCTTCGACGTGACGGTCCACCGGGGCCAGGGTGCCGATGTCGACGCCGAGGCGGCGGGCGATGGAGGAGCGCACGGACTCGACGTTGAGCTGTTCGCCCTCGATCTCGCTGGTCTTGATGACGTCCTTGGTCAGCGCCGACAGGCTGGCCTGGTCGCGCAGAGCCATTCCGACATCGGCCAGTCGTCCCATCAACAGACCCTGGGCGCGGCTGGCGTCGGCCAAGGACTGGGCCAGGGTGGCCAGGTCGTAGCGCCAGCTTGGCCAGTCGCTGGCTTGCCAGATGTAGGTGTAATCACCGCTTTTCATGCGGAGATTATGGATCGCATTCTCCGCAAGCGCAAGTTATTCGCCGCACATTACGCGGTGATAGAGCGACCTTTTTGCCGCACTGCCGCCGAGCGCGTGGTCGCTTCCGCAATACGGGATCTGGGAACGTAGCCGGGCCGCCGTGAACCTACAACCCCCGTTCCACCATGTCCAGCAAATGCTCGCCAACGGCACGGACCTGGTCGGGAGCCAGGCCGCGCAGCGGCCCATCCAGCATCAGCATGGCCAGGCCGTGGACGGCCGACCAGGCCAGGTATTCGGCGCCGGGCCGCCGTTCCGGGGGCAGGGAGCGCGCCGTCACGAGTTCGTCCAGCGCCTGCCCCAGCAACTGGAAGGGGTTGAGCCCGCTGCGGCCTGCCTTGGCCGGATCCGTATCGCCTTCGACGCGGTCGGGCATGGCGAACGCGGTGCGGAACAGTCCGGGTTCCTTGCGCGCGAAGCTCAGGTAGCCGGCGCCGATCGCCCGCAGGCGGGCGCGGGCGAGCGCCGACGCGGGGATCTCCGGGGACAGCCTGGCGAGTTCGTCTTCCATGGCCAGGGCCAGCTGGGACAAGGCCGCCGCCCGCACGGCCTGCAGCAGCGCCTCCCGGTTGGTGAAGTGACGGTAGGCGGCGTTGGGCACCACGCCCACGCGCCGCGTGGCTTCCCGCAGGACGATGGCCTGCGGCCCGCCTTCCCGGGCGAGCGCCATGCCCGCTTCCAGCAGGGCGCGCTTCAGGTCGCCGTGACGGTAGGTGTCGCGCTCCCTGGGGGGGCGGCTGGCGGGAGCCGCCGGCTCGGGACGGCGCGCCGGAAGTTTTTTTGTATCAGCATGGTTCCTCATGTGGACACTGTACACCCATCCCATTATGATTTCAGTGGACGGTGTACACAATGGCGTGCGCCGTCCTCGGTCCCGCCGCATTTCGGCCGACTTTCCTGTGTTCCCATTCCCCCGGAGGCGTCATGGAAATCCATCCTTATCTCATTTTCGAAGGCCGCTGCGAAGAGGCCTTGACGTACTATCATGAAGCGGTCGGTGCTGAAATCACGCATCTCATGCGATTCAAGGACAATCCTGAACAGGGCGGCCCGTGCAGCGGTTCGCCGGAACACCAGGACAAGGTCCTGCACGCCAGCTTCGACATCGGCGGCGCCACGGTCATGGCTTCCGATGGCATGTGTTCGGGCAAGCCGTCGTTCCAGGGGGTGTCGCTGGTCCTGACCGCGCCGGATGGCGCGACCGCGCAGCGCATGTTCGCGGCCCTGGGCGAGGGCGGCCAGGTGAACATGCCGTTGGGCAAGACGTTCTTCGCCTCGCATTTCGGGATGGTGGCCGACAAGTTCGGCGTGCACTGGATGGTCATCGTTCCCAACCCGCTCTGATAGCCTGTCTTTCCCCCTGGGAAGTGTCTGCCTGGCGCGCGCCCTGGACGGTTGTCCGGCCTGCGCCGACGAAGGAGTCGCCGATGAATTTTGCCGTGAATGTGCCTCGACGCTGGGTCGCGCTGGCCGTGCTCTGCCTGGGCGTGTTGATGATCGTGCTGGACACGACCATCGTCAACGTCGCATTGCCGTCCATCCGGGCGGATCTGGGATTCTCCGAATCTTCCCTGGTCTGGGTGGTCAATGCCTATATGCTGACCTTCGGCGGGTTCCTGCTGCTCGGCGGCCGTCTGGGCGATCTGTACGGCCACCGGCGCCTGTTTCTGGCCGGCCTGCTCCTTTTCACCGTGGCGTCGCTCGGCTGCGGCCTGTCCGATCTTCCCCATTGGCTGATCGCGGCCCGGGTGGTGCAGGGGATCGGGGGCGCCGTCGTGTCCGCGGTGGCCTTGTCGCTCATCATGGATCTGTTCCCCGACGTGACCGGACGGGCGATGGCCATGGGGGTCTACGGTTTCGTGGGCGCCGGCGGCGGCAGCGTCGGGGTCTTGCTGGGGGGATTCCTGACCGAAAGCTTCAGCTGGCACTGGATTTTCTTTGTCAACCTTCCCATTGGCCTGGCGGTGTACCTGCTGTCGCGGCGCTTGCTGCCGGCCGCGCAGGGGCCGGTGAACCGCGCGCGCCTCGATATCGCCGGGGCCGTGACGGTGACGGCGTCTCTGATGCTGGCGGTCTATGCCATCGTCGGCGGCAACCAGGCCGGCTGGGGCTCGGCCTGGACGCTGGGTCTTCTGGCGCTTGCGCTCGTCGCGTTCCTGGCTTTTGTGCGCATCGAAATCCGCGCCGAGGCGCCGCTGGTTCCGCCGCATCTGTTCCGCTCGCGCGTGATCGTGGCGTCCAACGTCATCGGCGTGCTGTGGGCCGCGGCGATGTTCGCATGGTTTTTCATTTCCGCGCTGTATCTTCAGCGCGTGCTGGAGTACACCCCGCTCCAGGTCGGCCTGTCGTTTCTTCCGGCCAATCTGATCATGGCGGCGTTTTCCCTGGGCTTGTCCGGCATGATCGTGCTGCGCTTCGGCATCCGCCGTCCGCTTTGCCTGGGCCTGGTCATGGCGGCGATGGGCTTGGCCCTGTTCGCCCGCGCGCCCATCCAGGGCAGTTTCATGATCGATGTCCTGCCCGGCATGACCCTTCTTGGGCTGGGGGCCGGCATGGCGTTCAACCCCGTGCTGCTGGCCGCCATGAGCGATGCGGGTCCGGGTGAATCGGGCCTGGCTTCCGGCGTCGTCAATACCTCGTTCATGATGGGCGGTGCGTTGGGCCTGGCGATCCTGGCCAGCCTGGCCCAGGCGCGTTCGGCGGATCTGTTTGCCATGGGCTTTCCGACCGAGGTTGCGCTGAATGCCGGGTATCACGGCGCTTTCATCGGCGGGGCGGTGTTCGCGGTCCTGGCCGCGCTGATCGGCGCCCTGTACCTGCCGGGCAAGGTGGGCGAAGCCGCCGGCCCGCGTTCGGACTTGGCCGGCGACAGTCAGGGGTGAGGCCATGGAACCTGTCCTGGAACACGCCGCCGGCGCCGTCCTCCTGCTGATCGATCTGCAGCGGGCGATCGATCATCCGAGCTGGGGGACGAGAAACAATCCCCAGGCGGAAGCGCGCGTCGCGCGTCTGCTGGATCGCTGGAGAGCCCGGGGCTGGCCGGTGTGGCACGTGAGGCACGACTCGACCGAACCCGGATCCCATTACCGGCCGGGCCAGCCCGGCCACGCGTTCAAGCCCGAAACGGCCCCCATCGCTGGCGAGCCGGTCATCGCGAAACATCGGAACAGCGCGTTCATCGGCACCGATCTGGAAGCGCGGCTGCGCGCCGGGCGGCACGCCGCGCTGGTGGTGGCGGGCGTCATCACGAACAATTCCGTCGAGGCGACGGTCCGCATGGCCGGCAACCTGGGATTCCGGACCTACCTGGCGGCGGACGGCTGCTTCACGTTCGCCAGGACGGATTGGAACGGGGCGCCCAGAAGCGCCGACGAGGTGCATGCGATGTCGCTGGCCAACCTCGACGGTGAATATTGCACGGTCGTTTCATCGGATGCGCTACTGGGCCTTTAGTCGGAGAATCGTCGCCGGTCGTCATTTGCCGATTTGTGAGCGGCCGGGCGGCTGGAAAGCGTGCTGTGAATTGTCGATGGCATAAACCCTTGGTTCTCAAGGGTTTATTTTTTTATCGTCCTTCCCTTTTTCGCGACAAACGGATCCCGCAACTGGATGTATCATGCCGCTTGCTGCCACGTCACCCGCACGGCAGTTGAAAGGATGGATATGAACGCAGCCCCCGCCGCGAAACCCGGCTTTCGCGAACTGTACACGCCCAAGATCTTCACGGTGCTCAAGCAGGGCTACGGCCTGTCGAGCCTGAGGGCGGATGCGCTGTCGGGCCTGACGGTGGCGATCGTCGCGCTGCCGCTTTCCATGGCGATCGCCATCGCGTCCGGCGTGACGCCCGATCGCGGCCTGTATACCTCCATCGTCGGCGGGTTCATCGTGTCGGCCTTCGGCGGCAGCCGCTTCCAGATCGGGGGGCCGGCGGGCGCCTTCATCGTGCTGGTGGCCGCGGCGGTGGCCCAGCACGGGGTGGAAGGGCTCCTGCTGGCGACCTTCCTGTCCGGCCTGATGCTGGCCGCCATCGGATTCCTGCGGCTGGGCACCTTCATCAAATACATTCCCTACCCGGTGACCGTGGGCTTCACCGCCGGCATCGCCGTCATCATCTTCGCCAGTCAGATCAGGGATCTGCTGGGCCTGCGGCTGGAACACGAGCCGGGACCGCTGCTGCCGAAACTGCAGGCGCTTGCCGGGGCCCTGCCGACCGCCAGTCCCATGGCGATCCTGGTGGCGGGCATCACAGTCGGCGCCATCGTCATGGTGCGGCGTTACCGGCCGCACTGGCCGTCCTTCCTGATCGCGGTCGCGGCGGCCGCCGTCTGCGTCGCGTCGCTGGGCCTGCCGGTGGCGACGATCGGCACCCAGTTCGGTGGCATTCCCCAGGCCTTGCCGGTTCCCCATCTGCCCGACATCAGCTACGCGAAGGTGATTGACGTGCTGCCCAGCGCCTTGTCCTTCACCTTGCTGGGCTGCATCGAGAGCCTGCTGTCGGCCGTCGTGGCGGATTCCATGACGGGGCGGCGGCACCGGTCCAACTGCGAGCTGGTCGCCCAGGGGCTGGCCAACATGGCGTCCCCCCTGTTTGGCGGCATCTGCGTGACGGGCAACATCGCCCGCACGGCCACGAATGTGCGCTCCGGCGCGCGCGGGCCGATCTCGGGCATGCTGCACGCCGTCTTCCTGCTGCTGTTCGTGCTGATCGCGGCGCCGGCGGCCTCCTACATCCCCCTGGCGGCGCTGGCGGGCGTGCTGGCCGTCGTGTCCTGGAACATGGTCGAGAAGCATGCCTTCGCGCGGCTGCTGCGGGTCTCCTGGGGAGATGCCGCCGTGCTGCTCGTGACCTTCCTGCTGGTCATCTTCCGGGACCTCAGCGAAGGGATCCTGATCGGCTTCGCCCTGAGCGCCTTCCTGTTCATGCATCGCATGGCGCAGATCGTGGCGGTGGAACAGGTCCATCCCTGGGTGGAGGACGATCGTTCCGACGACGTGGCGGACGAGGCGGCCGAGGGGGCGGAACTGGCGGCCGAGGCGGGCTCGGACATCGCGGTGATCCGCGTGACCGGCGCGTTCTTCTTCGGCGCGACCTCGGCGGTCGAAGCGGCGCTGGACCGCATCGGCGACCGGCCCAAGGCCTACGTCATCGATCTGTCGGCGGTTTCCCTGCTGGATTCGAGCGGCGTCGCCATCATCGAAGACCTGGCCCGCAAGGCCGGCCGCCGGGGCGCTGCGGTCTATCTCGTGGCGGCGACCCGGACTGTCCGGCATACGCTCCTGCGCCATGGCATCCGGGACACCGGCGCGCGATTCCGCAAGGATGCGGGCAGCGCTGTGGAGTCCGCTCGGCGGGGGATGGGCGGGGCGTAGGGGACAAGAGCGTCCTTATGTGATTGGCGCTCGGCCCTCACGCCTCGCAGGTCGGCCTGTCGGCGGTGGAAGTAGCCGGGCATGACCGGCCTGAATTTCGCGGGCGGGTCCGAGTTCGCGGCGATCCAGCTTTGGGCAGCCACGCCTCACCACCCTGCTGGCCGCCTGGAAGCTGCCCGTGCTGAGAGTGGTCACGGGCGTAGTGTCGCTGGCGGTTCTGACGTATTTATTCGATTTGTAGGTTGTCGAATTTCGGGCGCGCATCCGTCCCATGATGCGTGTGACGACCGAGCGAGAAAGTTACTCTGTCAGCCTCAGTTCCGTCATGGAGCCAAGGATGGCGGCGAAGGTGCTGGCGAGATTATTGGTGTCGCTGTTGGTGAAGGCGTAGGCGGGACCGCTGGCGCAACGGCCCATGGCGTCCTGGTCGCCGCCGTTGCCGCTTAAGAAGACCGTGTACAGATGGATGGGATGCGTAGGGCTGTCGCTCTTGATCGCGTCACAGACGGCTAGCATGTAAGCCTTGGCATTGTCGGCGGTCAGTCCTGTTGTTGTGCCGGCAGGCCAGCCGATGGTGGCGTTGGTGTCTTGGAAGGAGCTGAAGGTGTTGTTGCCCACCAGTTTGCTTCCATAACCGGCGAAAGCATGGACGATAGCGGCAGGGGAACGCATGTCCAGATTGACTAGGGATGTGGCGGGCCAGATGGGGATGGTTTTTACCGAGTCCTGGGGGTTGCTGCCGCCCCCGCGGTTTCCGACCGGACTGTCGCCTGTGATGAGCGTCGATGTGGGCGAAGTAATGACGCCGGTTTGGAGTGCGCCAGAGGAGCAGCCTGTGGCTATTCCAGTGTTGGCATCCGTCGCCGGCGGTACGCCGCTGTCACAATAGTTCACCACCATTTGAAACGTGGATTGTTGTGCCGGTCCCGTCGCACCTGCCGGGTTCAGGGGCGGGTTATACATCAATGGTGCACGATACCCTGTATCGCTGGCCGTTGAGTTGACGCCGGTGCTGACCAGGACAACCGCCCGGCCATTGACCATCGGTTTGCTTGCGTCAGTGTTGGCTGGATCGGCGGGTAGACCAGACTGCGTGTCATCCCAACCGTTTCCTGAACCGACTGCGTCGCTACTCCATTCGGGGGCCAGCATGCGCCAGGCCCATAACAAGCCGCCTGAAATGAGTGACTCCGAATTCCCCCAGCCCTCCATGGAACTGATGGCTGCTTCTAGCGTAGTGATGTCCTGGCTCAGGAACTGGGATCGTCCCACCATGGCGCAGCTATCCGGTTCGAATGCGGAGTAGACGGCCGGTGCTACGTTGCCCCAGTTCGAGGTCAGGGGAGACGTGTCCATCCCAATGAACCGGTAGTTGGCGGCGTCGTTCGGAACCATTCGGCCAGCATTTGGCGCCCTGGGAATGACGAGAGGCGTCTTATTCCCATTGTTGGTTGTGTCTGCTTGCTGAAACTTCACTGTGTTAGATGTCAGGTTGCCGTTGAGCAACTGCGTGACCGTGAAATTATTGACGTTAATAAAGTTGCCTATGCTGCTCTTGGCCCCCTTGGATGTTGCTGGAATGGGCATGAGAACAGGTTGAAAGCTGTTGATGTCAGACACGTTGGCCAGATTTGGTGGGGTGCGTTTTTCCGCGGGCAATGCTGGGTTGCCGCCATTGCCCCAGTAAGAACCGATGAACGGAGGAAAGGGTTCGGCGATGCAGCCCAACCAGTTGCTCTGGACGTAGGTATCCATGCCAAGTTGTGTTGCTACATTTTTGACCCAATTCTTTGCATTGGGCGTGTGTGCGCTATCCGGGTTCATGCGCACCATCGCGCTGAACGGCACTACGCCGACGCGGATGCCTTGTGCAGTGCCTGCATTGTTGAGGTTCATGGAACCCAGGGCAGCGGCTACCAGTTTATTGGCTGCGTCTTGAATGTTTCCGTTATTGCTGCCGGTATATCTGGAATCTTCCAGCGCCAGCACAATTTCGGTATTGTCTTTCAAACGCCGGATCACCTGGTTGTCGGCCATCAGCGGAAACGAGGCAACCTTGAGAAAGCCCGTGCTCAGCAAGGGCAAGGTGCCGCGCACATTGATGTTCACGTATTGGGCGGAAACGGGTGTGCCGGCTGTGGCCTGGGATGGGCAGGTGACGACGCCGGCGGGATCCGCCGTACAGTATCGAAGGCCGGCCTTGACGGTGTCTGATGTGATGTTGCTGTTCAGATAGCCGTCGGGCAAGTTGGCGGCGAAGAACGCGGCGGTGTAATTTTCCCAGGCGGTCTTGTCGCTCGACACGGCGGGATCCCAGCTGCTCAGGGCCTGGCCAGCGGAGATGCCCGTGGCGTCGACCGCGTTCTGCAGACGGCTTTCAGCGATGTTGTAGCGGGCCAGGTCGATCGCGCCCAGCGTGCCCATCAGCATGATGGCGGACGTCAGCAGGAAGGTCAGCGCCACGGCGCCGCGTTGCTGACGCCGCAGGCGTTGCGCAAAGTGTCGCAGGGTTTGGGTCGGGCTCATGATGTGGCTCCCGGGTCAGCTCCCACACAGGGTGTTGGTGGAAGAGGAATTGTTCGGGTCGTCGGTCAGCCTGCACAGGTCGGCGTAGCGGGGGCGGATCAGGGCGCGGCTGTATTGGTGCGGATTGAACAGAAGATTGAAGAACCCTCTGCTCATCGCGAACGGCTGGTATTCGTAGAACACTTCGACGGCGATGACGGTGTCTGCAGTCTGGGTGTTGTTGCTGATGATGGCGGTGGGCAGGTTGGAAGCCGAGATCCGGCTGCTTGGCGCTGCGGCGTCGGCGCCTCGGTAGACCGTCCGCGTCCAGCCGTGATTGGGTGACGAGATGTTCGTCCATGCGGTCGGAGCGCCGCTGGATGGTCTGTCGGTCGCGTACACGCTGATGATGACTGCGGCCTTGCGGGCGGCCAGCGGCGTCAGCAAGGTCGGCATGATCGCTCCGTAGGTGCACAGCTGGTTGGGGGACTTGCAGTCGCCGCTGCCTGCTAGCTGGGTCTGTACGGACATGCTGTTGGCCAGGGTGAAGGCCACGCGGTCCATGACGGCGATGACGCGCGTGTACAGGTACATTTCCACTCCGCCGATGATGATGAACACCATCAGCGGCAGCACGATCACGGCTTCCAGGGCGGCCACGCCGCGCCGGGCGCGGCGGCGCCGGCGAGCATCGTGGATGGTGGGCGCGGGCGTCGTGTTCATAGCTCGTTCTGGACCAGTATGGAACGCTCGGCGCGCACCATGCGGCCGCCCCCCGTCACCCAGCCGATGAATCCGGTGAAGCCAGTCCGTTCGATGCCGAAGGTGTAGAGCGCCATGTCGCCAGGGGCGCCGGTGCTGCTGCCGCTGCCGCATTGGCCGCTGGTCGATGGCGGGGCGCTGTCGGCATGGTAGACCGTGACGTTGAAGTCCAGATCGCTGCTGCGCACCCAGCCGGGCAGATTGTTGACCAGCAGATCTTTCAGTTGCGGGCAGGTGGGCCGGATCAGTTTGCCCGAAGCGTCCTTGATACCGATTCTGCCGACGCGCGTCACGTTGTTGGCCGCGGATTCCAGGGTGGCGTCGGCGAACAGGATGAAGGTGATCTCGATGGACACGAAGATCACGCCGAGCAGCAACGGCATGAGCAGCGCGTATTCCAGCGCGGTCGCGCCTCGTCGGTCGGACCGCAGGCGCCGCGGCCAGGGCCGTTTCATTTGGCGTTCCCGCCGGACCGCGCCGTTTTGGCGGGGCTCTGTTTCGTCGCCAGTTGTTCGCGCAAGTAGCGGTAGAACTCAAGATTGTCCTGCGCCACGCTTTCCGGTAGGTCGGTCGTCAGGATGTTCTCGGCGGCGTCGTCGCGGCCCAGCAAACCATAGGCCAGGGCCAGATTGGCGCGTTCCTGGGGCAGCTTGTCGGTCAGGCCGCTGTTGCCCAGCAGCACATTGATGGCTTCGCGGGGGTTGCCGTTCAGGGCCAGCGACAGGCCCAGATTGGAGCGCAGGGCGGCGTTGTCCGGATACTGGTTCAGGCCGCGCCGATAGACGGCCTGGGCCTCGGCGGCCTGGCCGCGCAGGTCCAGTGTGGCGCCCAGGCCGGCCAGGGCGGCGGGATCGTCCGGTTTCTGGGTCAGCACGGCCTGATAGTCGGCCGCCGCCTGGTCCAGCTTGCGCTGGCGCACGGCGACGCGGGCCAGCCCCATGCGGGCCTCGGTCGAATCGGGGAAGCGTTCCAGCATGTGGCTGTAGGTTTTCCGGGATGCCTCCAGTTCGCCGGCCAGGTACTGGGTGTTGCCCAGGCCCTGCCAGCCTTCGGGCGATCCCGGCTGATCTCGTGTCATGCGGGTGAAGACATTGCGTGCCACCGCCAGGTCGCCGCCTTGCAGGGCGCTGTTGGCGATGCGCAGATCGCCGTCTTGGATGGCGGCTTGGTCCTGCTGGCTGAGCAGAGGCTTGGCTTCGGCGGAGGGCGGGCGATGCATGGCGCAGCCTGTTGCCAGAATGGCTGGCAGCGCGATGGCGGCCAGGAGGCGGATGGGGCGCGGGGCGATGGTGTTCATGGTTGAATCCTTGGGGGTGGATCAGAGGATGCCCTTCAGAAGCTTGCCCATGTTCAGTATCGCGGGGCCGACGGCGATGATGATGATGGTGGGCATGATGAACAGCATCATTGGGAAAGTGATCTTGACGGCCAGTTTGGCGGCCTGCTCTTCCAGCCGCATCATGCGCGCGGTGCGCTCGGAACGGGCCAGCACGCGCAGGGCCTGGACGATGGATGTGCCGAACTGCAAGGCATTGGTCAGGGTGCTGACCATGCTGCGCATGGCGGGCAGATTGGTGCGTTCGGCCAGGTTGTTCAGCACTTGCTCGACGTCGCCGCTGATCTGCATCTCGCTGGCGGTCAGGGTCAGTTCGTCGGCCAGGGCCGGAGCGGTGTCGGCCATTTCGGATGCCACGCGGTGCAGGGCCATGCCCATGCTCAGGCCCGCGTTGGTGCAGATGACCAGCAGGTCCAGCGCATCGGGCAGGCTGTCCTGGATCTGCGCGCGGCGCGAGGCCGCCAGCCGGTCCAGCACCAGGCGCGGCAGCAACAGGCCCAGGTACAGCGCCATCACGCCGACGATCAGCTTCAATGCGATGGGTTGATCTTCCAGAGAGGGCCAGAGCAGCAGGATGGCAGCGGCGACCATCCCTGCCGCGCACAATACCGAAAATGCCGACACGATCAGGGGAGCCTTGATGTTGCGGATGCCTGAACGGACGAGCTTCTGGCGCACTTCCTTTTGCTGTGCGGGGCTGAAGATCGGCACGGCGGAGCCCAGGTGGTACAGCATGGCCGTGAGCCGGTCGCGCCAGCCGCGCGGCGCCTGCGATTTGTTCACCGTATCTGCCAGTTGCGAACCCTTGCGGGCGACTTCGGCGCGCAGGCGGGCAAGCATCTGCGCGCGCTGGTTGCTGCGTGCGTACAGATAGAGCAGCGCGCCGGTGACGGCCAGCGCCATGCCCAGAAGATTGAGCCATTGTCCAAGCGTCGGCATGGGAATGTTCATGGAGCGCCTCAGACTTTCATGTTGGCGATCTTGCGGATCATCAGCAGGCCGATGGCCAGCATGCCCGCCGCGATCCACAGCAGCAGCCGGCCGGTGTCGGTCGTGAACATGATCTGCATGTTTTCGGGATTCAGAGCGTAGGTGACGCCGAACAGGATGAAGGGCATGATGCTCATGGCCAGGCTGGACAGGCGGCCTTCCGCCGTCAGCGCCCGGGTCTTGGATCTCAGGTCGCGCCGCGCGCGGATGATGGCGCTGAGATTCTCCAGCGCCTCGGACAGCGGTCCACCGGTTTCACGCTGCAGCAGCAGGCATACAGAAAAGAAAGAGAAATCCGGCAGGTTGACGCGCAGCGCCGCGTCGTCCAGCACGTCCTGCAGATCGTTGCCCAGCAGCAGGCTGTCACCCATGCGCCGGAACTCCAGCCCCAACGGTCTGGGGTATTGTTCCCCCACGGTGCGCAGGGCGTGATTGGGCGGCACGCCCGCTTGGCTGGCGCGCACGATGAAATCCATGGCTTCGGGTAACTGCTCCAGGAATTTCTTCTGGAAGCGCGCCACCATCCGATGGTAGGCATATGCCATGCTCAGGATCGGCACGGCCAGCATGATGGGCAGGCGAAGCCAGATCGGGTTGGGCAGCAGGTCGATCAGCAGAGCCGCCGCCATCAGCGTCGCCGTGATCAGCCCCACGGCGACCAGGATTCGCTGGCCGTGGCCGCTGCCGATGGTCTCCAGCCGGTTCAGGTGGTAGCCCAGCGGGCCCATGGCTCTGCGGCGAAGCCGGCGGCGGGCATTGACTTGGGCGCGTTCGTGTTCCGCCCGCATGCGGTCGCGGTCGGACTGGCCGGTGGACAGCGCATTGCGCAGGCGCATGCGCAGGCGGCTGCCGGGGCGCTGCTCCAGCACCTGCAACAGGGTCAGGATGAACAGCCCCGCCAGCACGAAGGCCAGAAAGGCAATCAGGGCGACCTTGTTTTCGGGGCTCATATCGGTCTCCGTGCCGGGCGTCAGGGGCGCATCGCTTCGATCAGCGCGGCTTCCATGCCGTAGTAGCGGGCTTGCTCCGTGAAGTTCGGGCGCATGCCGGTGCTTTCGTGCGCGCCGCTGACGTCGTCGCGCTGGGCCGCCGCGTTGTAGGCGAAATGGAACAGATCCTGCGTGATGATCACGTCGCCTTCCATGCCGACGATCTCGGTGATATGAGTGATCTTGCGCGAGCCGTCGCGCAGGCGCTCCACCTGCACGATCAGATTGACCGCGCTGGCGATCTGATGTCGGATGGAATACAGCGGCAGATTGCCGTTGGCCATCATCACCATGCTTTCCAGGCGGGTGATCGCGTCGCGCGGGCTGTTGGCGTGCAGGGTGGTCATGCTGCCGTCGTGGCCGGTGTTCATGGCCTGCAATACGTCGAAGGCTTCCGCGCCGCGCGTTTCACCCAGGATGATGCGGTCGGGGCGCATGCGCAGCGCATTGCGCATCAGGTCGCCCTGGTTGATGGCGCCCGTGCCTTCGATGCTGGGCGGGCGGGTTTCCAGGCGCACCACGTGGGGCTGCTGCAGCTGCAGTTCCGCCGCATCCTCGATGGTGACGATGCGGTCGGTTTCGGCGATGTAGCGCGACAGCGCGTTCAGCATCGTGGTCTTGCCCGAGCCCGTGCCGCCCGAAATGACGATGTTCAGGCGGCAGGCGGCGGCGATTTCCAGCAGGCGCGTCATGGCGGGGGACAGCGTCCCGCGCGCGGCCAGTCGCGGCAGCGTCAGGTCCTTGCGGGAAAACTTGCGGATGGAGATCGATGCGCCGTCGATCGCCAACGGGGGAATGATGACGTTGACGCGGCTGCCGTCCTGCAGGCGGGCGTCCACCATGGGGCTGCTTTCGTCGACGCGTCGGCCCACCGACGCGGCGATGCGTTGCGCCACGCTGATCACGTGGGCGTTGTCGCGGAACTTCACCGTCGTCAGTTCCAGTTTGCCATAGCGTTCCACGTAGACCTGGTCGGGACCGTTGACCATGATGTCGTCGACGGTTTCATCCTGCAGGAGGGGTTCGATGGGCCCCACGCCGAACATGTCGTGCAGAATTTCCTGCACCATGACGCGCTGTTCGGTCTGCGTGACCGGCAGGTCGCCGTCGCGGATGGCTTCGGTGGTGATGGCCTCGATGTCGATGCGCACCTGGTCCGCTGGCCGGTTCAGCGCGCTGGCGACGTCCAGCGCGGCGAACACGGATTGGCGGACCGCGTTGTAGCTGTCCGTCCGGATGACGTTGTCGGCGCGCACACTGCGGCGCCGGTCAATGAACGCGGACGAGGTCGGCGTCGCAGCGTGCGCAGCCCGCCGTTCCAGCCGGTCCGGTGGCTGGGCGACGGCCGGGGTGCTGGCGGCTGCCGGTCCGGGCTCGTCCTGAGACTTGCGGCCGAAGCTCATGACCGCGCTCCGCGCAGGCGGGCGAACAGACCGCCCTGGCCTTGGGATTGCGGCGCGCGCTTCCCGGCCGTGGCGCCCTCGCCCGTCAGCAGGGCGGCCAGCGCCCTGACGCCGCGGCCGAAGTCGCTGCGCGCGGGCAGGGGATCGCCCAGGTTCTCCGTCATCAACGGGGCTTGCGCGTCGAAGGGTATGCTGACGGCCACCGGCCATTCCAGCGCGGATGTGAAGTCGCGGGTGTGCACTGCGCCGCGCGCCGGGGCGCGCGACTGGTTCAGCACGATATGGGTGGTGGGCGGCCGGTTGCGGCCCTGGATGTGGCGCATCAGACGGATCAGTGTCCGGGCGGAATGCACGGTCTGGTCGGCGATGATGCAGGCCAGGCTGGCGTTGGCGTAGGCTTCGTTCGCCAGCGCGCCGCCGCTTTCCGGCACGTCCAGGATGATGTAGTGGAAATGCTGGCCCAGGACGTTCAGCAGGTCGGCCAGGGCGTTGCCGTCCGGAACGAAGGACTCGCTGTATTCGAGTTCCGCGCACAGGGCGTACAGACGGTTGTCGCGGGTATTCAGGGTTCGTTCGAGATACTGCGGGTCCAGGTGATTGACGTTGCCCAGCACCTCGACCAGGGCGTTGCCGCCGGCCAGGCCCAGCAGGCTGGCGCCGTTGCCGTCGTACAGATTCAGATCGACGTAAGCCACGCGGCGTCGCCCGCCTTCGCTGGCCAGTTCTCGCGCGAGATGCGCAGCCACCGAAGTTACGCCGACGCCGCCTCGGGCGCCGGAGATGGCGACGACGCGGCCATTGCGCACCTGGCGCACGGCGCTCGCCGCGTCGGATCCGTCGCCCAGCGACCGGCGCAGCAATTCCGCGCTGATCGGCTTGACGATGTAGTCCTGCACGCCGCGCTGCAACAGGCTGCGGTACAGGCCTACGTCGTTTCGGTCACCCACCACATACACTTGTACCGATGGTTCGCAGACATTGGCCAGGCGGTCCAGTTCGTCCAGCACGTTGGTGATGCCGGAAATATCCACGAGCAGGCGCTGCGGCGAGTGATTGCCGGATCTCTTCAGCCACTGGATGGCGGTTTCGATGCTGCCGCGCTCGACCTGGGTGCTGCCCAGGACCGTGGTCTTCAGAAACCGCGTCAATTCGCCTTCGCTGCCGGCATCGCCGACAAACCCCAGCAGATTGAGGTTGCGCGTGTCGTCTCGGGTTTTGCTGGGCGCGATCATGCCGTGTTCCTGTGATCAGTGGGGTTAGTTGCCGCTGCCGGTCTTGCTGGTGGATGTGGTTTTCTTCAGTTCGATGACTTTATCTTGCCGGTAGCGGGTGACGGCGCTGCCGGCCGTGTCGGCCTGCTGGCCGGCATAGGAATCGGGCGCCACCAGGTCGCGCGGGTCGGCGATCTGCGCCGACAGGTTGGTCAATGTGGCGCAGCCGAAGGCGATGCCGGGCTGCGGGTTGTTCACGGAAGAAATCCCCGATGGTTGGAGCAGCGTGTTGCAGTCGGGCGGGATGGCCACGTAGCTGCCGTCCGTCCCCCGCGTGACGGTGATCGCGCCGATGCCGGGCATGCCGGCGAGGTCTCTCTTTGGAAAGCAGCCGCTGAGCAGCACGGTCGCGCCGAGCAGGCAGAGGAGGGCAGGGATGGCTTTCATGGGGGGTGTCCTTCCAATCTGTCAGTAGACGAAGCCCGCCGAGCCGGTCAGGCGGGGCACCGAGCTCGTGATCGGATCCAGGCCGATCTTCTTGTGCAGGATGTATTCAATGTCGGTCGCCGGGCGCATGCTGTCCAGCGGAGTCGCCAACGAGCCGGGCCTGGCCGGGCGCACCAGGAAGGGCGTCACGATGACCACCAGTTCGCTCTTGTTGTTCATGTAGTCGCTGGACGAGAACAGCTTGCCCAGGATGGGCAGGCGGCCCAGGCCCGGGATCTGCGACACCATGTCGCGGATGTTGTTCTGCAGCAGGCCGCCGATGACGAAGCTTTCGCCGCTGGCCATCTCCACGGTGGTTTCCACGCGCCGCACGCTCAGGCCGGGGATCTGCAGGCTGGGTGTGGTCCCGTCGCCGATCATCAGGACGGCGGCGTTGGTGTAGTCGACCTGGCTGACCTCGGGGCGCACCTTCATGCTGATGCGGTCATCGGACAGCACGGTGGGGGTGAAGTCCAGCGCCACGCCGAAGGGCTTGAATTCCACGGAAATGGCGCCCCGTTCCTGCGAGACGGGCACCGGGAATTCGCCGCCCGCCAGGAAGCTGGCGGTCTGGCCCGATACCGCGGACAGATTGGGTTCCGCCAGCACGCTGATCAGGCCTTCCTGATCCAGGGCGTCGACGATGCCGTTGATGTTCCAAACGTTGGTCGTGCGGTTGAAGCCCAAGGAATAGGCCGGCGTCGAGCTGAGCGTGGCGTTGCTCAGGAAGCCGATGGCGCCGCTGCCGGGGCCGCCGTTGCCCTTGCCCCACAGCACATTCCAGTTCACGCCCAGCGCCTGGGTGACGTCGCGCTTCACTTCGGCGATGCGCACGCGCAATTGCACTTGCGTGGGCGAGGTGATGGCCATGCGGTTGATGAGCTGGTCTTTTTCGCCCAGGAACGGCCGGATGGTGTTGGCGACGGCCTCGGCGGTTTGCGCGTCGGGGGCGTTGCCGTCGACCAGCAGTGACCCGGGGGCGGACGACATGGTCAGCTTGAGCTTGGGAAAGCGTGCGCGCAGCACGGATTGCAGGCCGGTCAGGTCGTGAGTCACGACGATGCGCTGCTGCATCAGCGGTTTGCCGTTTTCATCCAGCGCGTACAGCGTGGTGCTGCCCGCGCGTTTGCCGACGACCAGCAAGGCGTTGGGCGAGGGGACCTGAACATCGGCCACGGTGGGATCGGCCAGGGAGACGGTTCCCACCGTGCCTTGCTGCACGGTCAGCAGCTTGCCTTCGCCGATGGCGAGGTCCAGCGCATGGGCCGGGCGGGCTTGCAGCCACAGGCCCGCGGCCAGGGTCAGCAGCGCCGCCATGCGCAGCCAGGGGCGCGAATCCCTGCGGGGTGCCGCCCGCAACGTCGTCTGGGGCATACAGGTAGTGGTCGTCGTCATGGGCAGCTTGGGCTCGGGGTGATTCGGTTCGAAGCTTAGAAAGCCAGTTCTTGTTTTTCGGCGCCGCGCAGCAGGGTGATGCTGCGCTTGGGAGCGACGCCGGAGGATGGCGGAGGCGGCGGCGGGCCGTCGCTCAGGCCGGCCAGGGCGCGGGAAACGTCGCCGCCCCAGGTCGGGCGGGTTCCTTTGGCATCATCCGACTGGGCGACCACGGTAGCGGCGGTTTGGGTCGAGGCGCCGTTGCGGTCCGTCGTGGCGAAGCTGCGCAGGGCCAGGGACAGCGTGCCCAGATGGGACGCCACGGTCACTGCTTCGGCGACCGGGGGGCTGACTTCGGCGGTGATGGTCCGGGCCCGGTTGACGTTGCCGGCGCCGTTGGCGTCGCGAGGCGGGGTGAAGGTGGATCCCACCGCGATGATGCGGACGTTCTCGACCACGGTTTCGCTGACGGTGGCCCGCTGGCTGCCGCGCTGCACCTTCTGGGTGAGAATCATGTCGACGCGGTCGCCCGGCTGGATCAGGCCCGCATTGCCGGACACGTCGTCGACCGGCACGGAAACCGCCCGCATGCCGGGGGCCAGCGCCGCCGCCAGGAATCCCGGAGCGTCAGGCTGGATGATGTTGCCGGCCAGTACCGTCGCGCCGGCGGCCAGCGGATTGCGGAGCATGGCGCCCGCCAGCTTGGCGGCGATGGGCGAGCCCTGGACGATGGCGCCTTTGGGGATGGCTTCGGGCCGGACAGTCTTCCAGCTCAGGTCGCTTTCGCGCAGCAGCAGGCCTGCGGGCAGATCCGCCGCCGCAATGCGGACCTGCTGATCCGGATGGGGCGCCGGAGCGGGGGCCTGGCTGGACACGAACAGGGCGCGGGCAACCAGTGCCAGGATGCCGGCAGCCAGCAGGATCAGGGAAAATCGCAGTACTGCTGACATGGATAGGGCCCCGCAAAAAAGGATGAAACCTTGTTGCGCGCGACGCGCGCATTACCTCAGATACATCGGCATGGCGAACAATCCGCCTGCCGCCAGGGCTGCGCCGTAAGGCACGCCGCGCCGCACCAACAGGGCGCGTCGCAGCCGTCGGCGCCAGCCCCTTGCAAAGAAGCGCCGCAGGCAGGGCATGTCGAACAGCAGGCCCGCCAGCGCCAGCGCCAGGCCCGTCAGACTGATGACGAGCAGGGTCGGCACCAGGTCCTGGATGTTCGTCCAGGCCACCACCGCGGTGCCCAGCTTGACGTCGCCGCCACCCATGGCGCGTACGGCAAACAGGGCCAAAAACACCAGAAAACCGACAACCGCCACGGCGCCGTGCTGCAGCCACTGTGTCCACGAAGCCCCCGAGAGCAGCAAGGCCAGCGGACACAGCGCGCCATATTCCGCAATCAGCCGGTTGGGCAGCCGCCGGCGCCGCAGGTCTTCGAACGACAGGCGCAACAGCAGCGCAACGCCGGCAAGCAGCACCAGACCGGTCAGGGCAGGGATGGCGTGGCTCCGTGAAGTGTTGTTTTAGCCTGCTGGGGGGGGCGTAGTGCTGCCCGACCCGTCGCCACAGGTGGAAACGTTGTCGATGCAGTTGGAAATTGTTTTCCCGGTCTGTTCAAAGGCACTGGTAATGACGTTTCGCAAAATACCACCACCGGCGGCGACGGCGGCCACCACGATGACGGCCAGGATCACGTATTCCAGGGCGGATACGCCGCGCTCGTCGCGCTTGAGGGCGCCCAACATCCCCTTCAGTTTCGTGCACAGTTTCGTAAGCATGTTTGCTTCTCCGAGAAGTCGATCAAGATAAGAACCCCGACCCTGCCTGCCTCTTTGGGGAAGCGATTGGGCGCGACTGGATGTGGGCGAATGCAGAATACTACGAAACTATTCAATAACTACATGTCGGTAACGACAATGGGGTAAACCATTAATCACGTATATGAGGTTTTTTATTATATTTTTCAATCGATTAAAGAAATCGCATCGCCTGATAAATTACTGGCGTGTTGCTTTTTGGCTAATATTATGTAAAAGATGCATGAAACTTCATGTTCCACGGGACGATGCCGACGCTGCCTGCCTTATGCCTATGGAAATGGAAGGGCTGCGCGAATCTATGAATTCAAATTAGTTACTCTTAAAGTATCTAGAAACGTAAAATCAATTTTCAATGCCGTGCATCTGCAGACGCACGGCGATCCCACGACAAGGCCAGCGAGTCCATCCCTTGCAATGACGGCATCCACGACAAAACACTGGCTCAATCGGGAACGGCTCATCGTCTACCCTTGCACCGTGGCGCTGGTCTTCACGTGCTGGGTCGTGTATGCGCTGGCCTGGGCGGAAAACGGCGTGGATCCTGTGGGCAATCCGCTGGGCTACGATTTCGTCCAGTTCTGGTCGGTATCGCATATCGGCCTGCATGATCAGCCTGTCCTGGCGTACGACGTGCCGTACCTGACCGCCGTCGAAAGGACGCTGGCTCCCACCCAGAACGGCATATTGCCCTGGCGCTATCCGCCGACGTTCTACCTGCTGGTCCTGCCGTTTTCACTGGTTCCCATGCCGCTTGCCTGGGCCGCTTTCGTATTGGGCACTTTGGCCTTGTACGTGTGGGTGTTTCGCCAGGCCATACGGATTCCGCTGGCGCTGCTCTGCCTGGCCGGGTTCGGGCCGCTCTGGTTCAATCTGATGGGCGGGCAGACCGGATTCTTGACGGCATCGCTGGCCGCCGGCGCGCTGCTCTGCTTGAAGACTCGTCCTGTCGGCGCCGGTGTCCTGATCGGCCTGCTGGCCGTCAAGCCGCACCTGGCGGTGCTGTTTCCCTTGTGCCTGATCGCCGTCGGCGCCTGGCGCGCATTTTTTGCCGCTGCGGCAACCGTCACGGTCTTCGTCCTGATCAGCCTGATGGTGTTGGGGGGCGATACGCTGGCCGCCTTCCTGCATGGCCTGGGCGAAGCGCAGCGCCTGCTGGAAGTCGGCAATTCCCCCTTGGGGAAAATGCCCAGCGTTTTCGTCACTCTCCGGCTCCTGGACGTCCCTCTGTCCGCCGCCTATGCCGTGCACGGCATGGTGGCCTTGTGCGTGGCCTGGCTTGTGTGGCGCATCTGGCGTCGTTGCGCGGATGCCCGGTTGCGCAATGCCGCGCTGATGACGGGCAGCGTCTTCATCAGCCCCTATGTGTTCGACTATGACCTGGTGTGGCTGGCATTTCCTGTGGCCTGGCTGACTTTGCATTGCATGGAAACAGGCTGGCGGCGTTTCGAAAAGGAACTGCTTTTCCTGTTCTGGGCCGACACGCTGTTCATTGCCGTGCTGGTGCAGCACACCGTATCGCATACGACCCCGATCGTTCTGGGGGTTCTGTTGTGGCTGATCTACCGGCGCGCGATGACCCCGCCCGACCATGATTCCGCTCGCCTGGCAATGCGGATGCGGACGTCATGACGCCGAATGACAAACACTGGCTGAATGGGGAGCGCCTGTTCCTGTACCCCGGCCTGATCGCCTTGATCTTTGTCGGCTGGTATGCCTTTTTTCTACTCAAATCCGGAAACGGCGTGGATCCGGGCGGCAACCCGCTGGGATACGATTTCATCCAGTTCTGGTCGGTATCGCATATCGGCCTGCACGATCAGCCTGTGCTGGCCTACGACGTTCCCCATTTGGGGGCTCTGGAAAGACAGATCGCTCCTGCGCTGAAGGGCAATCTGCCTTGGCGGTATCCCCCGACGTTCTATCTGCTGGTACTGCCTTTTTCCCTGCTTCCCCTGTTGCTTTCCTGGGCCGCGTTCGCCTTGGGATCGTTGGCCTTGTATGTCGCGGTGTTTCGCCGCGTCATCCGCGCACCGCAGGCATTGCTCTGTCTGCTGGGCTTTGGGCCTTTGTGGAACAACCTGATGGCCGGGCAGACCGGGTTCCTGACGGCCTCGCTGGCGGCGGGCGCGCTGCTGTGTTTGAAGGCTCGTCCCGTCAGCGCCGGCGTTCTGATCGGCCTGCTGGCCATCAAGCCGCATCTGGCGGTGCTGTTCCCGTTGTGCCTGATCGCGGTCGGCGCCTGGCGCGCGTTTTTCGCCGCCGCGGCAACCGTCACGGCCTTCGTCCTGATCAGCCTAGCGGTATTGGGGGGCGATACGCTGGCCGCTTTCCTGCATGGCTTGAGCGAGGCCCAGCAATGGCTGGCTGCCTATAAATCGCCCTTGTTGAAAATGCCGAGCGTGTTCAACGCCTTGCGCATCCTGGATGCCCCGCTGGCGCTGGCTTATATCCTGCATGGCGCCGCGGCGCTGTGCGCGGCGTGGGTGGTGTGGCGCATCTGGCGCGGTTGCGCGGATGCCCGCCTGCGCAATGCGGCGTTGATGACGGGCAGTTTCTTCATCAGCCCTTATATCTTCGACTACGACCTGGTGTGGCTGGCATTTCCCGTGGCCTGGCTGGTGCTGTACTGCCAGGAACATGGATGGCGCCGCTTCGAAAGAGAGATCCTGCTGCTGTGCTGGGCGGATACCCTGTTCATTGCGGTGCTGGCCAAGCATCTATGGTTTCATACCGCCCCGATCGCATTGGGCGTCCTGCTGTGGTTGATTTATCGGCACGCTTTCGAGAAACCCGAACCATGAAAAAAGTCGTATTGATCGCCGGCGCCGGCCCGGCCGGTCTGACCGCCGCGCTGGAATTGCTGCGCAGGTCCGATTGCGTCCCTGTCGTGTTCGAATCGCTGGATGACGTGGGCGGCATTTCGCGCACCATCAACCATCGCGGCAACCGCATGGATATTGGCGGACACCGGTTCTTTTCGAAATCGGACTGGGTGATGCGGTGGTGGCGGGACATGATGCCGGTGGCGCCGGACAAGACCGCCGACGGCCTCAGCCTGATTCCCCAGGCCGACCGCCACCTGCTGGTGCGGCCGCGGCTTTCGCGCATTTATTTTCTGCGCAAGTTCTTTTCCTATCCGATCTCCCTGTCCGCGCAGACGCTGCGGAACCTGGGCGCCGTGCGGCTGGCGCGCATCGGGGTTTCGTACGCATGGGCCTGCGTGTTCAAGCGCACGCCGGAACGCAATCTGGAAGACTTCTTCGTCAACCGTTTCGGCAAGACGCTGTATGCGACGTTCTTTCGCGATTACACCGAGAAGGTCTGGGGCCGGCACTGCCGGGACATCAGCCCGGAATGGGGCGCGCAGCGCATCAAGGGCCTGTCGGTCGTCAGCGCCTTGCGGCATGCGGCCCGGAAACTGTGGTCCCGGGCGCCCGCCGACGTGGCGCAGAAAGGCACCAACACCAGTCTGATCGAACGCTTCCTGTACCCCAAATATGGGCCGGGCCAGATGTGGCACATCGTGGCCGATGAAGTGCGGGCGCGGGGCGGCGCCATCCACCTGGGGCATACCGTGATGGCCGTGCGGATGGAAGGTCAGCGCGTCGTGGGTGTGACCACGAAAGACAAAGAGGGCAATACGCGGACCTGGGACGGAGACCATTTCATCTCCACCATGCCGATCAGCGAACTGGTGGCGAAGATGGATCCCGCTCCGCCCGCCGAGGTGCGGGAAGTGGGGCAGGGCCTGTGCTACCGTGATTTCATCACCCTGGGCCTGCTGGTCAGGAAGCTGAAGCCCACGCCGCAGGGGGCGGGGCCCATGAATCTGGTGCCGGACACCTGGATCTACATCCAGGAACCCGACGTGAAGATCGGCCGCCTGCAGGTCTTCAACAACTGGAGCCCCTCATTGGTCTCCACCCCGGACGCCATCTGGCTGGGTCTGGAATATTTCTGCCAGGAAGGCGACGATCTGTGGACCATGAGCGAGCCGGAGTTCTTCCGCTTTGCCGTGTCCGAGCTGGAGAAAATCGATCTGATCGACGCGGCGGATGTGCTGGATCATCACCTGGTGCATGTGCCCAAGGCGTATCCGGCCTATTTCGGCAGCTATGCCCGGTTTTCCGTGATCCGCGATTACACCGATACCATCCCCAACCTGTATCTGGTGGGCCGCAACGGCATGCATCGCTACAACAATCAGGATCACTCCATGCTGACCGCCAAGCTCGCGGTGGACGACATCGTGGCCGGCAATGTGTCCAAGCGCAGCCTGTGGGAAGTGAATGTGGACGACGAGTATCACGAGGAAAAGCGGGGCGCCTCGTGATGCGGGCGCGGCGCCTCGAGTTCCTGCGCTATGGCGCGGTCAGCGGGGTGGCGTTGCTGGTGGACATGGCGCTGTTTCTTTCGCTGGCCCCGGTCATGGATGGCGGCTACATGGCGGCCGCGACCATCGGTTTTCTGGCCGGTTCCGTCGTGCATTATGCGCTGGCGGTCAGGCTGGTGTTCCGGCATCGCCGGCTGGCGCACAACACGGTCGCCGAAAGCGTGCTGTACATCGTCATCGGGCTGGTCGGCCTGGCCGTCAACGACGCCGTCATCTACGCCTGCGTCGGCTGGCTGCAGACCCCTCTGTTGACCGCGAAGCTGGCGGCCGCCGCGGGGTCGTTTCTGGCGGGATATGCGGGGCGCAAGCTGCTTTTGTTCGGCGCGGCGGCCGGCAAGGTGGCGGGGTGATCGTTCGCGCCGCCCGCCGCTTCCTTACTGCAAGGCGAAATCCACGCGCGTCGCGGGCCCGCCGTCGTCCGTCTCCGACGAGTCGGTCTTGGGCGCCACGATGAAGACCCGGCTGGTCAGTTCCTGGGAAGTCGTCAGGATCTCTTCGTAGACGGCCTGCGCGCGGGCCTCGGCCAGTCTTTCCAGGGATTGCTTGCCCACCGGGGCGGCGGCCAGCAGCAGGGCGGTCATCTGTTCGGGCGGCACGGATTTGGCGAAGCCGATGGCGTTGCGCGGCTTGTCCTTGATCTTGGTGTCGTCGTAGACGTCTTCCAGGTACTTGGCGCGGTCGGCATCGGTCAGCGTGACACTGGCCGGGTCGGTTTTCTTGCCGACGTCGCGGGCCTTGGCAGCGCGCATCTTCTTGTCCACCCAGGCCTGGCGCAGGCCGGCTTCGTCGGCCTGAGGGTCGGCGCGGCCGATGATGTCCATCTTCAGCGCGGGACGGTCGGACAGCGCCTTGACCAGGGTGGCGATGCTGGACTTGGCCGTGTCGTCGAGTTCGGCGCTGCCGGGCGCGAATTCGATGCGCGACAGGTCCTCGTTGGCGCCGCCGAAGGCGGAGGCCAGCAGCTTGAAGGGCGCGGTCACCGCCTTGGCCAGCGTGTTCATGATGACTTTCACGATGATGCCGCCCACCGAGAACTGCGGATCGTCCAGCGAACCGGAGATCGGCAGATTGATGTCGATGTTGCCGCTGGCGTCCTTCAGCAGGGAGACGGCCAGCAACACCGGCAGCTTGATGGCGTCGGGGCTGTCGGAAGGCTTGCCGAAGGTCAGCTGGTTGAGCAGCACCTTGTTGCTGGCCTGCAGGGCGCGGTCCTTGATCTGGTAGCGCAGGTCGACCGACAGCTTGCCGCGCTGGATCGCGTAGCCGACGTACTTGGACGAGTAGGTGGTGAAGCGGGGCAGGTCCACGCCCTTGGCGGACGCCTTCAGGTCCATCGCCAGGTAGCGCGAGAAAGGCTGCACCGTGCCCGAGACGGAGAAGGGCGCCGTGCCGTACACGCGACCGGCGACGCTGACCTTGGCCGGCTTGGGCGCGGTCGAGGACACGGACGTGAGGGAGCCGTCGATGGAGGACAGCTCGGCGCGGTAGTTGGGGCGCACGAAATGGTCGTTGAACGTCATGCGGCCGCGCTTGAGCTTGACGCTGTCGATCGAGATGTCGGGTTGGGCCGAGGCCCGGGCGGCGGGCTTGTCCGCCTTGGGCGCGCGGCCCCGGCGGGTCTGCGTGTCCTGCGTGATGGATCCCCCGGCCTGGCCCTCGTCCACCAGGACGTCCATGACGTTCAGGCGCGCGTTGTTGTTGAGCAGGATGTTGCCGTAGAAGTCCTCCAGCAGGATGTCGCCCAGCCCCAGGCCCAGTTTCGGCCCCGCCATCGAGACGCGCATATTGCTCAGGCCCAGGTGTTTCCAGTTCAGGAACGGCGCCTTGTTGACGCGGTCCTGGAGGTCGAAATCGTTGACCTGGACGGCGCCGTTCCAGCTCGCCCGCATCGGCTTGCCGCTCTGCGCGGGCGTGAATTCCGCATCGCCGCGCGCGCCCAGGGACACGCTGCGCACCGTGGCGTTCAGGCTGGAGGCGACGTAGGGGGCCAGTGATGCCGCGTCGAACCTGGCCAGGTCGACCGATGTCTTCAGCGACAGCGGCTGCGTGACCAGGGATCCCTTGAGCGCCAGCGTGCCGTGCTTCTGGAGGCCGTCGGCCTTCAAGGTGAAATTCGCCGGCCTGGCGTCCAGGGCCAGGCGGTCGGCGGTCAGCGCCAGCGAGCCCAGGGACAGGTCGACGCCGGGCTTGACGGAATCATCGCGCGCGGCGAACTGCCGCAGGTCCAGTTTCACGTCGCGGGCCTCGACGCGGGCGCCCGCGACGTCGACCTTGCCGTCGATACTGAGCTTGCCGTCCTTCAGCGCGATGGGGGCGAAGTGGCGCACGGCTTTGGCGAAGGGCGCCAGCGCCAGCTGGTTCAGCTGGACCTGAGCCTGGACGGAAAGAGGCTGCAGGATGACGGGCGCCTGGACGTGCAGCGAGCTGCCGTCCGGCTGCTGATCCATGGTCAGCTGCACGAGCATGGGCTGGTCCGCGGCCTGCGGCAGGGCGATGTGCTGGACTTCCGCGCCCAGCCCCCTGATGGGGTAGTCCACGCCGAGGGGGTCGTCGCGCAGGCGCGCTTCGCCGTCCTTGAGCTTGAAGGTGTTGACGGCGATCTTCCAGGCGGACGGCTCGGCGTCGGCGGGCTTGGCCGCTGTCGAGGGTGTTTGTTCTGAGGACTTCGGTTCAGCAGGCTTCGATTCAGCAGGTTTCGACTCAGCGGACTTGGACTCAGCGGCTTGCTGCGGTGCAGGAGCCGTACTAGCGCCCGCCGGCGCCGGGTGCGCGGGCTTTGTGGAAGCATCAGCCTTGGCCGGCGCGGGTTCGCCCAGCTTGGTGAAGCCTGCGGCCACGCGTTGCCAGTTCAACTGCTTGGCGTCGCGGTGGGCTTCCACGTGCGGCTTTTCCAGCGTCACCGTGTCGATGGATACCGTCCGCTTGTCGAGATCGGCCGCCAGACCCTGGACTCTCAGGTCATCCCAGGCCAGCAGCGGCGCGTCGGACGATTCAATCAAATCCAGCTTGCGCAGGCCCAGATCGCCCTGCACGCGGATGCGAGGCGCGGCGCCCTCGGGCTGCTCGAACAGCACCTGCAGCCGGGAATCCAGCAGGGCGCTCTTGAGCTTCACCGGCAGGGGCAGCGGCCAGAAATCGGCCCACTGGTCGAGCGCCAGGCCATCCAGCTTCACGTTCAGCGTGGACTTGGGCACCGTGTCGAACGGCAGCGCCGTGCCGTTCATATCGAGAGGGCTGCCGTTGATGCGCATGTGCACGGCGGGCAGCACGTCGATCTTCGTGGCGGAGCTGAACGAGGAGATGAAGGGGATGCCCAGCGAAAGATCGTCGATCGCCTGCTTGCGGCCGGTGACGCGGTCTTCCAGGCTGATGGATCCGCCGGTCAGCGATATGTTGTTCAGGGAGAATCGCGGCAGCCCCTTGTCGGCCGGTTCGGGTTCCGCCGGCTGCTTGGCCGACATGCTGGCCATCCGCTCGACGATGTCGGAAAAATTGAAGCGCGTGGCGTCTTCCCGGGTCAGCGCGATCTTGGGCTGGTCGATCTGGATCCGGTCGAGCACCGGGGCGAACAGCACGATGGATCTCCAGGCCACCCGCAGGTCGATCTTGCCGATCTGCAGCAGGGGCTTGGATTGAGGCTGGTCGATGACCAGATCCTGGGCGCTCAGCGCCAGCGTGAAGGGGTTGAAGCGAACTTCGCCCACGTCGACCTTGCGGCCCAGCAGTTCGGCGACGTTCTGGGTGAGCGCATGGTGCACGCCCTTGGGCACCAGCCAGGCCGACAGCGCAGCCAGGACGAGCAGGGTGAGCACGATGCCCGCCAGGATCTTGAGCGCCCGCCGACTGAGTTTCAGAACTGGCATTTTCAGTGGCATGGTTCGGGCTCTCCGCTGGTTTCGCGCCCCGCATCCGGCACATGGTCAAGGAAGTCGCGCCGTTCGTGGCTTTTGCCCATTATCCCTGCCCGATCCGGGATCGTCCATCCGAAGGCCCGGAGTTTTACGTTCTTTTGACTTTGAGGGGCGTGGATCGGGACTTCAGTGCGGGCGCCGTGCGCGCTGCCAGTCCAGCATCGCGCTGGCGGCATGCGCCAGGATGGTCTTGTAGTGTTCGGCCGGCAGGGCCTGGCGCAGGGCGTCGAGCAATTGCTGCGTGCCGCTTTGCGCCAGCGGCGGCAGTTCGGCGCCCAGCAGGCGGATCTGGATGTGCGCCAGCGTGTCGGCGACCAGTCTCCAGCCCAGTTCCGGCATCCGGGCATCCAGGGTCAGCAGCAGGCTGCCCAGCGTCCGCAGGATGGGCTGGGCGGATTCCGGATCGGCGCTGCCGACCATGGCGTGCCAGAGCGCCATGTGGATGTCGCGGCGCAGGCTGATCTTGAAGTCGATGGCGTTGCTTTCCCGCGCGTCCAGCTGTTCCATCTGTTGCTGCAGGCGGGCGTCCTCGGCGGCGTCCGTCTGCGTGCGCAGATCGCCGATCAGCCGCGTCAGCGAAGGGATGGCCGTGATGCCGAAGGCCTGGCTGAAGGCCAGCCCCCATTGATCCAGGCCGGCCAGCAGCATGGCCAGCCGCAGGGCGGCGGCGTCCGGCGCGGGCGCCGATGCCACCCAGGACCGGCAGCGCGCCGGAATGTCCCCGGCCTGATCCGCGGGGGATTCGGCGGCGGCTTGCCGGAACGTGCGCGTGAAGGCTTCCCGCGCCAGATCGGCGGCGTGTCGTTGGTCTTCGGGAGATGCCAGGCGGGCGAGGGCGTCGGTGATAGGGACGGCGTCCGGCATTGGACTACAGGCCCCGCAGCTTGGCCAGCTGGGCCTGGTTCAGGCGCCGGGCTTCCTGTTCGGCATAGGCCGCTTCCCCGGGTTCATAAGAGCCCTTGTACAGGCAGCTGCTGGGGCTGATGGCGCATAGCGGCTTGCTGAGGGTTGCGCTGAGGGACGAGCTGCCGCTGGGGCTGTCGGACGCGCATCCGGAAGCCAGGACGGCGAGCACCAGAACGGTGCCCAGGCGGCTGAGAATTCGAGTGGACATGGTCTCGGGTCCTGCAGGGCTGCGACAGCCCTTTTTATACCATGCGACCCGGCCACCTATAATAGTCAGCTTCCGCAACGGTGTGTCGCCCTCTGTGTCTGTTCCCTCCGCCGAATTCAATGACCATCCCGGCCAACTGCTGAAACTGACCATGGCGCTGGTGGGCGTGTTCGCCTTCATCCAGGTCTATTCGATCCAGTCGATCCTGCCGCAGCTTCAGCGCGATCTGAATGCCTCGGTGGTGGAAATCGGCAATTCGGTCGGGATGACGGTGCTGGCGGTGGCGCTGATTTCCCCCTTCGTCGGCATGCTGTCGGACGCGATCGGGCGCAAATGGCTGATCGTCGGGTCGGTGTTCGCGCTGGCGGTCCCGACGGCGCTGATGCCGACGGTGGAAACCGTGCATGGCCTGCTGGTCTTGCGATTCCTGCAGGGTTTGGCCGTGCCCGGCGTGTCGGTGGTCGCCATCGCCTACATCGGCGAGGAATTCCGCGGCTCGACCATGGTGCGCATCGTGACCCTGTATGTGTCGGGCAGCGTGCTGGGGGGGTTCCTGGGGCGCTTCATCCTGGGACACCTGACCGAATACATGGCCTGGCAGTCCGCCTTCGGCGTGATGGCGGTGCTCAATCTGGCGGGGGCGGCGATCGTCTGGCGCGGCCTGCCGGATTCGCGCCATTTCGTGGCCAATGCGCATTTCCGGTCCAGCGTGGCGACGCTGGGGCAGCTGCTGCGCAACCCCGCGCTGCAGACCGCCTGCGCCCTGGGCTTCACGGTGCTGTTCGCGCTGATCGGCCTGTTCACCTTCGTCAACCTGCATCTGGCCGCCGAGCCCTATCACTTCAGTTCGGGCGAGCTGGCCAACATCTTTTCCGTCTATCTGCTGGGGGTCGTCGTGACGCCGCTGGCGGGCCGCATCATCCCGCGCATCGGCGTGCGCCGCACGGTCCTGCTCATGCTGGCGGTGTCGGCCTTCGGCGTGGTGCTGACGCTGGCGCGGCCGTCCTGGGGCATCGTGGCCGCGCTGGCCGTCGCCGCCTGTGGCACCTTCATCACGCAATCAGCGACCATGAGCTTCATCGCCCGCCGCATCACCCACGGACGTTCGCTGGCCAGCGGGCTGTACTATTCCGCCTACTATTGCGGCGGATTCACGGGGGCCTGGCTGTGCGGCGTGGCCTATGCCTGGGGGGGATGGACGGGCACGGTCGCCACTTTGCTGGCCGCCCAGGCCGTGGGCGGGCTGATCGCCTGGCGCTTCATGCCGGGGCCCGCGACGGCGGCCTGATCAGTCCGGGGCCGCCGTTTTGAAGCGGCCGTTTTCCTTTATAATCCTCCGATCAAGGGGAGTAGCTCACTTTCCGCGGCATCGTCATGACGGCCGCCTGCCTCAGGCAGGCACCCGGTGCCCGGGCAACTTCATGGTTGCGAGCAAGACCTTGCCATCAAGGGCAAGGTGCGTCTCCACTGTGGAAATGGCCTGGCCCGGATGGGTTCCAGGCCATTTTTCATAAGGACGACCATGATCGAATTTTTACAGACCCTGCACTGGGGCGCGGTATTCCAGATCATTCTGATCGACATTCTGCTGGGGGGCGACAACGCCGTGGTGATTGCCCTGGCGTGCCGCAACCTGCAGCCGAAACAGCGCATGCAGGGCATCATGTGGGGGACTGCGGGGGCCATCCTCTTGCGCGTGCTGCTGATCGCCTTCGCGCTGACCTTGCTGGACATTCCCTTCCTGAAAGTCGCGGGCGGCCTGCTGCTGCTGTGGATCGGGATCAAGCTGCTGCTGCCCGAAGACGATGCGCATGACAAGATCAAGGGCGGCGCTTCCGTCTTCGCCGCCGTCAAGACCATCATCATCGCCGATTTCGTGATGAGCCTGGACAACGTGATCGCCATCGCGGGCGCGGCGCAGAACGCCCACCAGGATCATCAGATCGGGCTGGTGGTCTTCGGCCTGCTGGTCAGCGTGCCCATCATCGTCTGGGGCAGCACGCTGGTGCTGAAGCTGATCGACCGGTTCCCGCTGGTGGTCACGCTGGGCGCGGGCCTGCTGGGCTGGATCGCCGGCGGCATGCTGATCACCGACGTCTTCATCGTGGACCGGATCGGCGAGCCGTCCTTCGCCTTGAAGATCGGCGCCGAAATCGTCGGCGCGGTGCTGGTTGTCGTGGCGGGCAAGCTGCTGGCGCGGCGTAAGCTGGCGCGGGCGGCCGCCTAGGCCGTGACCATCCGCGCGAAGGCCACGGTGCCGATGCCCAGCAGCGTCATGGCCAGAGAGCCGCCGACGTGCGCCAGGATGGACGTGGCCAGCCAGCCGAAGCGGCCTTCCTGCAGCAGGGTCGCCAGTTCGGCCGAGAAGGTCGAAAACGTGGTCAGGCCGCCGCAGAATCCCGTGATGATGAACAGCCGCATCTGCGGCGACAGGTTCGGCGACGTGCCGAAGATCGCCACCGCCAGGCCGATGATGTAGCCGCCCAGCAGGTTGGCCGCCAGGGTGCCGGGCGGCAGGACCGGGAACAGGGCGTTCAGGGTGCGCCCCAGCCACCAGCGCAGGATGGCGCCGGCCGAGGCGCCGGCGGCGATGGCGAACAGCGGGTTCAATAGGACGGGCATGGTGCAATAGCCATAAAAAATGCCTACAGCCTGATCGCGTGTCAGGGTCTGTAGGCATCATCAGCTGCGTTCGCAGCGGTTCGAGGAGGAATGCCATCTCCTGTCGCGTCTGATGTTAGCGGCGTTTTGCCGGACCTGCAAGGCGGCGTTCAGGACGGCGCGTTACACTGGATTCAGCCCTTTCACGAACCCTTTCAGAAGGAGTTGTCTCATGCTCAAAGGCAAAAAAGCAGTCGTCACCGGTTCCACCAGCGGCATCGGCCTGGCCATCGCCCGGGAACTGGCCCGCCAGGGCGCCGATGTGGTGATCAATGGATTTGGGGATGCGGACGCGATCGAACGGGAACGTGCCGGGCTGGAACAGGAATTCGGCGTCAAGGCCGTCTATCTGAACGCCGACCTGATGGATGCCCAGGCCGCGCGGGACTTCATCGCCAAGGCCGCCCAGGCGCTGGGGGGCATCGACATCCTGGTGAACAACGCCGGCATCCAGCACACCGACCTGATCGAGGATTTCCCGGTCGATAAATGGAATGCCATCATTGCGCTGAACCTGTCCGCCGTCTTCCACTGCACGGCGGCGGCGCTGCCGACCATGAAGAAGCAGAAATTCGGGCGCGTCATCAATATCGCCTCGGCCCATGGCCTGGTCGCCTCGGTGAACAAGTCCGCCTACGTGGCGGCCAAGCACGGCGTGGTGGGCCTGACCAAGGTCACGGCGCTGGAGAACGCCGGCACCGGCGTCACCTGCAATGCCATCTGCCCGGGCTGGGTGCGCACGCCGCTGGTCGAAAAGCAGATCCAGGCGCTGGCCGAAAAGAAGAAGCTCGGCATCGAGGACGCCGCGCGCGACCTGCTGGCCGAAAAGCAGCCGTCCCTGCAGTTCGTGACTCCGGAACAACTGGGGCAGGCGGCCGTGTTCATCGCCTCGGACGCGGCGGCGCAGATGACCGGCACCACCCTGTCCATCGACGGCGGCTGGACCGCCCGCTGATCCGTCTTCGGCCCGGCCGGCGCGATCCCGCCGGTCGGTTTCCCGCGGCGATGGCTTATGCTGTCGCCGTTGTCGTTCATGCAATGCACAGGAGCTCTTCATGTTGATGGTTTTGTCGCCGGCGAAAAAGCTGGACTACGATTCGCCGGTGCGCACCACGCGGCACACCCTGCCGGTGTTCCCGGAGGATACGCGTGAGCTGGTGGGCGTGATGCAGGCCTTGTCGGCCGGCGACCTGGCCGATCTGATGAGCCTGTCCGATGCGCTCGCCCGATTGAACGCGGACCGCTATGCCGCCTGGATCGACGCCCCCGATGCGCGGCATGCCCGGCAGGCGGCGCTGGCCTTCAACGGCGACGTCTACGAAGGCCTGCGGGCGGCGGAACTGTCCGATGCCCGCCTGGCCTGGGCGCAGAAGCACCTGGCCATCCTCAGCGGCTTGTACGGGGTGCTGCGCCCGCTGGACCTCATCCAGCCCTACCGCCTGGAAATGGGCACCCGGCTGAAGACCGCGCGCGGCCGCACCCTGTACGAATTCTGGGGGGCGCGGATCGCGCAGGAACTCAACCGGCGCCTGGATGCGCTGCCGGGCGAACGGGTGCTGCTGAACCTGGCTTCGCAGGAATATTTCAAATCCGTGGATCGCAAGACCTTGCAGGCCCGGGTGGTGGAATGCGTCTTCCAGGACGAGAAGAACGGCGTCTGGAAGGTCATCAGCTTCCACGCCAAGCGGGCGAGGGGGCTGATGGCGCGCTACGTCATCGACCATGGGGTGGACAAGGCGTCGGGGCTGCGGGGTTTCGACGCCGACGGCTACGCCTACGCCGCCGAGGCCTCTTCGGCGGACCGGCTGGTGTTCCGGCGCCCGGCCTGACGGTCCGGCTTCCTTCCGTCCCCCGCGCTTCGTCCCGCATATCAGGGATAACCTTGCTTGTTCGCGGGCGCCGCGATGCTTATGCTGGCCATAATTATGAATTATTGAATGCCGGACAACGCGCGGGAGACCCCGATGGCAGCCAGGATCATCCAGAAAATTCTCTACCAGGAAGTGGCCGATCGCCTGCGGGGGATGATCCAGGCCGGGGAATTGCAGTCTGGCGCCTGGATCGACGAAGTCCACCTGACGGCCGTGCTGGGCATTTCCCGCACGCCGCTGCGGGAAGCCCTGAAGGTGCTGGTGGCCGAAGGCCTGCTGCGGCTGGAGCCGCGCCGGGGATGCTTCGTCAACGAACTGTCGGCCCGCGACCTGGAAAACATCTTCCCTTTGATGGCGCTGCTGGAAGGGCGCTGCGCCTATGAAGCCGCCAGCAAGGTCACGGACGCCGACCTGCAGCGCCTGGAGGCGCTGCATGCCGATTTGCGGCATTTCGCCGAACTGGATTCCGTCGACGACTATTACGCGGCCAACGCCCGCATCCACGAGGCCATCCAGCAGCTGGCGGACAACCGCTGGCTGTCGGACCTGATCGACAACATGCGCCAGGTGCTCAGCCTGTCGCGCCATCGCAGCCTCACCTATCCGGGGCGCGTGCGCGAATCCTGCGCCGAGCATCTGGCGATCTTCGCGGCGCTGAAGGCCCGGGACCCGGAAGGCGCGGATGCCGTCACGCGCAAGCACCTGATGCGCCAGCTCGATGCCTTGCGGGCGCTGGCGCGGCGGGACGACCCCGCGGCGACGCCGGATCTGCCGGTCTCCGATTCCGTCCTGTCGGGGGAACCATCATGAACGGAACCAGGCTCTGGCCCCGGGTGTCCGCGCCGGCGCAGGATGCGCAGCCGGGCGGCGGCGCCGTCGCGACGGCTTCCGCGGCGACGCCGCCCGCGCCCGAGGCTTCGCCCCGGGCGGCCGGCTTGCTGGAACGCCTGAACCGCTGGCTGGACCGGGATCATCTGCCCGACCCGGCGGCCCTGCGTTCGCTCTACGAAGCCACGCTCACCGACAGCGCGGCGAATCGCCTGGCGCGGCAATGGGCGGACCGCTACCTGGTCGCCGACGCGGATGAGCGGCGCTGCCTGCTGGCGGGCCTGGTGCATGCCGGCATCGGCCTGGAACCCTATGCGGATCACGGCAGCCGGCTGTTCCGCCGCCTGTACGCCGAAAGCGACCGGCTGGCCCTGATGGTCGAGCTGCGGGCGGACATGCTGCGGTGGCGCAATCAGGTGGCGGGCCTGTCGGCGCTGGAGCAGGCCCTGGCGGTGCTGCTGTCGAACTGGTTCGACGTGGGCATGCTGGAACTGCACCACATCAACTGGGATTCGCCCGCGTCCCTGCTGGAAAAGCTGATCCGGTACGAAGCCGTCCATGCCATCCGGTCCTGGGACGACATGCGCCGCCGCGTGGCCGCCGACCGCCGCTGCTATGCCTTCTTTCACCCGCGCATGAGCGACGTGCCGCTGATCTTCGTCGAGGTGGCCATCACCGAACAGATGGCCGGCGACGTGCAGGCGCTGATCGATCCGGACCGCCCCCTGGCGGACCCGGGCAAGGCTCGCTGGGCGATCTTCTACTCCATCTCCAATACCCAGAAGGGATTGCGCGGCATCAGCTTCGGCAATTTCCTGCTCAAGCGCGTGATCGAGGAACTGCTGTCCGAATTGCCGAAACTGAAGTCGTTCGCCACCTTGTCTCCCATCCCGGGATTCGCCGACTGGTTGGGCAAGCGTAGCGGCGCCGAGATTCAGGAATGCCTGGCCGACAAGACCGAACGGCAGGCGGCCGCGCAGGATCCCGACGCCGGCGCCCGCTGGGTGGAACGCCTGCGCGCCGCCGCGGACGGACAGGCGCCCGAGCCCGTGCGCCGGACGGGCCTGCGGCTGGCGGCGCATTACCTGCAGCAGCTGCGCGGCGCGGATCCGCTGGATGCGGTGGCCCGCTTCCATCTGGGCAACGGGGCCCGGATCGAGCGGCTGAACTGGGCGGCCGACCGGTCGGCCAAGGGGCTGGAACAATCCTGCGGCCTGATGGTGAATTATCTGTACGAGCCCGATCAGCTGGACGAGAACCGGGCCCGCCTGGCGGCGGGCAAGCCCCGGGTGTCGCGGGGGGTGCAATGGCTGTAGCACGGGACGACGGCGCGGCCGGCCGCATCCGCGTGCAGCACGCGGGTGCGCTCGCCACCGTCGTGCTGGATCATCCGGGGCGGATGAATGCGATCACCGTGTCCATGTGGCGCGAACTGGCGCGGATCTTCGCGGAACTGTCTTCGGATGCCGGCCTGCGCTGCGTCGTCATCCGGGGGGCCGGCGGGCATTTCGCGGTCGGGGCCGACATCCGGGAATTTCCCCAGGTGCGCTCCGATCCGCTGCGGGTGCAGGCTTATCACCGGCGCACCATCGCCCCGGCCCTGCAGGCCATCGCCGGGTGTCCGCATCCCGTGCTGGCCGTGATCGAAGGCGTCTGTGTCGGCGGCGGGCTGGAGATCGCCAGTGTGTGCGATCTGCGCCTGGCCGCGCACGATGCGCGGTTCGGCGCGCCCATCAACCGCCTGGGCTTTCCCATGGCGCCCGACGAGATGCGCGGCCTGCTGGCCCTGGCGGGCCGGGCCGTCACCCTGGAAATCCTGCTGGAAGGACGTGTGTTCGGGGCGCGCGAAGCGCTGTCCAAGGGCTTGCTGACCCGTGTCGTCGAGGCCGCCGAACTGGAATCCGAACAGGCCGCCACGGCGGCCCGCCTGTGCGCGGGCGCGCCGCTGGCCGCGCGCCTGAACAAGCGCATGTCGGCGCGTCTGGGCGCCGGAAGCCCGCCCTTGACGGACGCCGAATGGCAGGACTGCTTCAGCTACGCGTCCGGACCCGATCATCAGGAAGGGGTGCGGGCCTTCCTGGACGGACGCCCCCCGGTTTTCAAAGGAGAATGAACTTGGAATCCAATGCCAACCTTTATGTGATCCTGCGGTCGGGCTTTCCGGCGGACCGCCAGGCGGTGGCGATCGAAACGCCCGATCGCACCTACAGTTGGCGGGATATCGACGAGCTGAGCGGCCGCATGGCCAATCTGCTGCGTTCGCTGGGCGTGGCCGCGGGTTCCCGGGTGGCCGTCCAGGTGGACAAGTCGCCGGAAGCCCTGATGCTGTATCTGGCCACCCTGCGGGCGGGCCTGGTCTATCTGCCGCTCAATACCGCCTATCACGAGGCCGAGGTCACGTATTTCCTGGAGGACGCCGAGCCGGCCGTGGTGGTGTGCTCGGAGAGCGCCCGCGCCTGGTGCGAGCCGCTGGCGCATCGCAAGGGCGCGGCCCATGTCTTCACCCTGAACGCCGACGGCCAGGGCAGCCTGACGCAGGCCGCCGCCGGGCACGATCCCGAGTTCGAGACGGCGCGCAGCGCGCCCGATGATCTGGCGGCGATCCTGTATACCTCCGGCACGACGGGCCGCAGCAAGGGGGCCATGCTCACCCATGCCAATCTGGCCTCCAACGCCCTGACGCTGAAAGCGTACTGGGGCTGGCGGTCCGACGACGTGCTGCTGCACATGCTGCCGATCTTCCACGTGCACGGCCTGTTCGTGGCCTCTCATGGCGCGCTGCTGGCCGGCGCCCGCATGATCTGGCTGCCCAGGCTGGACGTCGACCAGGCCCTGCATTACCTGCCGCGCTGCACCCTGATGATGGGGGTGCCGACGTATTACGTGCGCCTGCTGGCGGACGCCCGCTTCGATCGCGAGGCCTGCCGCAACATGCGGCTCTTCATCTCGGGGTCCGCGCCCCTGCTGGTCGACACCTTCCGCGAATTCCAGGCGCGCAGCGGCATGACCATCCTGGAGCGCTACGGCATGAGCGAGACCGGGATGATCACTTCCAATCCCTATGACCCGGCGCGCGGGGAGCGCCTGCCGGGCACGGTCGGTCCGGCCTTGCCGGGGATCACCGTGCGGGTGGTCGACGATGCCGATCAGCCCCTGGCCGCGGGCGAGCCCGGGCATGTCCAGGTGCGCGGCCCCAATGTCTTCGCGGGTTACTGGCGCATGCCGGAAAAGACGCGCCAGGAATTCACGAGCGACGGCTGGTTCCGCACCGGCGACATCGGGGCGCTGGGCGGCAAGGGCATTCCCGGCGACTACCTGAGCATCGTGGGCCGCAGCAAGGACCTGATCATCACGGGCGGCTACAACGTCTATCCCAAGGAAATCGAGATGGTCATCGACGCCATGCCCGGGGTGCAGGAATCCGCCGTGATCGGCATTCCCCACGCGGATTTCGGCGAGGCCGTCGTGGCCGTCGTCGTGCCCCGGGCGGGGGCGGCGGTCGATACAGGGGCCATGCTGGCCGATCTGAAGGTCGGGCTGGCGAATTTCAAGGTGCCCAAGCAGATCCACGTGGCTGATGCGCTGCCGCGCAATGCCATGGGGAAGGTTCAGAAGAACGTGCTGCGGCAGCAGTACGCAGGCCGGCATTGACGAAGGAGGACGCTCGGCCGCTCATGGGGCAAGCCGGACCCGGAAGGGTGCGGCGGGAAGCACACGACCACACCAATAATCAGGAGACAACATGATGATGAAGCGACACATGCTGTGCGCCGCGCTGGGATTGGCCCTGGCGGCTGGCTCGGGCGCGGCTCTGGCCGACACCACGCTGCGGGCCTCGCACCAGTTTCCCGGCGGGCAGGGAGACCCGCGGGATGAAATGGTGCAGATCATCGCCCGCGAGGTCCAGGCGGCCAACGTGGGGCTGAAGATCCAGGTCTTTCCCTCTTCTTCCCTGTACAAGGCGACCGAGCAGTGGGGCGCGCTGACGCGAGGCCAGCTGGACATGACCGCCTTTCCGCTGGACTATGCCTCGGGCCGGGTCCCGCAGTTCTCGGCCACGCTCATGCCGGGGCTGGTGCGCAACTATGATCACGCGCAGCGGCTCAATCAGTCCAACTTCATGAAGGACATTAAGGCGCTGGTCGAGAAGCAGGGCGCCGTGGTGATCGCCGACGCCTGGCTGGCGGGCGGGTTCGCGTCCAAGAAGAATTGCATCACCAGCCCCGACACGATCAAGGGCCAGGTGATCCGGGCGGCGGGTCCGGCCTTCGAGCAGATGCTGGCGGCGGCCGGGGCGTCGATTTCCTCGATGCCCTCGTCCGAAGTGTATTCGGCCATGCAGACGGGGGTGCTGGATGCGGCCAATACGTCCAACGACAGTTTCGTGTCGTACCGGCTGTACGAACAGGCCAAGTGCCTGACCGCGCCGGGGGACAACGCCCTCTGGTTCATGTACGAACCGGTGCTGATGTCCAAGAAGGTCTTCGACCGCCTGGAACCCAAGCAGCGCGAAGCCATCCTGGCCGCCGCCAAGAAGGCGGAAGCCTATTTCTCCGAGGAAGCCCGGAAGGGCGAGCAGAAGATGCGCGACATCTACGCCAAGGCGGGCGTGAAAGTCGTGACGATGACGCCCGAGGACTACAAGGCCTGGATGGCCATCGCCAAGAACTCGTCCTATCGGCAGTTCGCCGAGAAGGTTCCTGGCGGCGACGCCTTGCTGAAGAAAGCGCTGGCCGTTCAGTAAAGGGGATGGGGCCGGCGCCCGGCCGAGTCCGGCGCCGGCCCTGCCGCTGACGCGACACCGGGAGGTCGCATGAGTCGAATTTTTGTACGCTGGGTCGAGGCCCTGTCGCGGGCCTGCGGTGTCGCATCCGTGCTGCTGCTGGTCTTCGCCATGCTGGTCGTGTGCCAGATGATCCTGATGCGCTATGTCTTCCGGGCGGCCACCATCTGGCAGACCGAGGCGGTCGTGTTCGGGGCGACGGCGGCGATCTTTCTGGGCGCGCCCTATGTGCTGATGACCAAGGGCCACGTGGGCGTGGATTTCGTCCAGATGTTGGTGAAGCCGCGCACGCGCCGCTGGATGGACAGGGTGGGCGCCTGGCTGGGGCTGATCTTTTGCAGCGTGATGACCGTGGCGACGGGCCTGCATCTGTTCGAGGCGCTGGAAGGAGGCTGGACGACGCCCAGCGTCGCCGCCGTGCCGCTGTGGATGCCACTTTCCCCGGTCGTCGCCGGTTTCGCCTTGCTCTGTCTGCAGTACGTCGTGGAAATCATCAAGCTGAAGGAGCCGCAATCATGACGCCGACGCTGGCAGGAATCAGCATCGTTCTGGGCCTGTGCCTGATGCTGGCGACGGGAATGCCGATCGCCTTCGCCCTGGGCCTGGCCGCCGTCGCGGGCCTGTTTCTGGACATGGGGCCCGACGTGATCTACGTGCTGGCCGAAACCATGTTCTCCGGCATCGCCAACCTGGGTTACGTGGCCATCCCCATGTTCGTCCTGATGGGGGCGATCGTGGCGGGAACCCCGGCCGGCGGGGATCTCTACAAGGCCCTGGACCGCTGGCTGTACAAGGTCCCCGGGGGCCTGATCCTGTCCAACATCGGGGCCTGCGCGATCTTCTCGGGCATGACGGGGTCCAGTCCGGCCACCTGCGCCGCCATCGGAAAGATGGGGATTCCCGAAATGCTGGGGCGCGGCTATCCGGCGTCCGTGGCCACCGGGTCCATTGCGGCGGGGGGGACGCTGGGCATCCTGATCCCGCCTTCGGTCACGATGATCGTCTACGGCATTTCCACCCAGACGTCGATCGGCCGGCTATTCCTGGCCGGCGTCGTTCCAGGCCTGCTGCTGACGGTGCTGTTCATGGCCTGGGCGCTGTTCGACGCGCGGCGCAAGGGCTTCCGCTTCGGGGTGGGCGCCGGCCAGTATTCCTGGCGCGACAAGCTGGAAGCGCTGCCGCGCGTGCTGCCGCTGCTGCTCATCATCCTGGGCATGCTGTTCGTGCTGTACGGCGGGGTGGCGACGCCGTCCGAGGCCGCTGGCGCGGGCGCCCTGCTGACCCTGGTCGTGGTGGCCGTGGTGTATCGCCTGTTCAAGATGCGCACCTACACCGGCGTGTTCGGTTCGGCCATGCGCGAGAGCGTCATGATCATGATGATCATGGCCTCGGCGGAACTGTTCGCCTTCGCGCTGTCGTCCCTGTTCATCACGCAGTCGCTGGCAGCCGCCATCGCGTCGCTGGAAATCAACCGCTGGCTGCTGATGGGGCTGATCAACGTGTTCCTGCTGGTGGCCGGCATGTTCCTGCCGCCGGTCGCCATCATCGTCATGGCGGCGCCGCTGCTGCTGCCCATCATCACCCAGGCCGGCTTCGACCCCTACTGGTTCGCCGTCATCCTGACCGTCAACATGGAAATCGGGCTGATCACCCCGCCGGTGGGCCTGAACCTGTTCGTGCTGAACGCCATCGCGCCGGACGTCCCGACGCGGGAGATCCTGATCGGGGCCCTGCCGTACGTGCTGGTGATGATGGGGGCGATCGTCCTGCTCAGCATCTTCCCGCAGGTCGTCACCTGGCTGCCCGATCTGATCATGGGGGCGCCCATCTGAATCCGGCGTCCCGGCCCGTTCAGGCGGGCCGGGCGCGCGGATCGTCCGGGGCCGGTTCCAGCGCCCGCATATTGTCGCGGATCTGCTGGGACGCCTTGATCATCTGCCGCAGCGGATAGGCCAGGGCCGCATGGTCGCCGTCGGTTTCGATCACGTTGGGCTGGGTCGCGGGGCGATCGGCCAGGAAATCGTCGGTGGCCGCCAGCGCCTGGCGGATGCCGTCGGGTTCCGCGTCCAGCAGCGCCAGCTGCGGGATCACGGCGGCGATCTGCGAGGCCAGCGCGTGGTGCTGGATCATCAGGCGGTTGAATTCGGGCACGTGGCGCTGGCGGCGGGTGGGCTCGTCCATCATGCGGTAGAAGGCGGCGGCGAAGTTGCTGAAGGCGATGTGCACGTTCTTGCGGTCCAGCTTCCATTGGGTTTCCGCTTCTTGCAGTTCCGTGCCGTCGGCCTGGCGGTCGCGCCGGGCCTGGCGCGAGGCCTGCACGAAGGCCAGGCCGCCGTGCAGGAAGGCCTGGTTGGCGGCGAGCATGGCGCGGGCCAGGGCGTCCAGGGTGTTGCGTTCCCAGGATGGCAGGATGTAGCTGCAGCTCAGCGCCAGGATGCTGCCGATCACGGTGTCCACCAGACGTTCGCCGACGACCGTGTTGGAGCCCGGCACCAGGAAGTGGAAGATCAGCAGCACGAACAGCGTGTTGAAGACCGCCGACAAGGTGTAGTTCACCTGGATCAGGCTGTAGCCCAGCACGCTGCAGGCCACCAGGATCAGCAGGTACAGCTTGGGATCCAGCCCCAGGTAGAACAGCACCAGGGACAGGCCGCAGCCGATCAGGGTGCCGATCAGCCGCCAGCCGTTGCGCTGGCGGGTCAGGGCGAAGCCCGGCTTCATGATGATCAGCACCGTCAGGATGATCCAGTAGCTGTGGCCGGCCATGCCCGGATCCAGGGTGCGGACCATGGGCGTGTGGGCCAGCAAGCTGCCCACCGTCATGGACAGCAGGGCGGCGACGGCGACGCGGACGGCGTAGCGGAAATGGGCCGATTGCCAGTGCAGATTGTGGGTCAGCAGCGGCAGCTGCCATTTCTGGCGGGTGAGGAAGCGGTTCAGTGACCGGTTGGCCTTCGTCAGGTCGGCATCCGGCGGCAGCGGGTTGACGGAATGGTCCGCCATGCGGTCCACCTGGCGCGTCATGTTGCGCAGGCGCCGCAGCACCTGCACCAGCAGGGCGTAGAGTTCCGGGTTGCTTTGCAGCATGCCCTGATCGCGCAACTGCTGCAGTTCGAATTCCAGCGCCCGCAGTTCGGCCTTCACGCTGTTGCGCACCCGGGTGCGGCGGTTGCGGGCCACGTTCAGGGCCAGGCCGGAGACATTGGCGGCCAGCTTGCGCATGGCGTCGCGCACGAACAACAGCGCGTCGCTGTCGGGCAGGGCCTGGCGCAGGGTGGCGTAGTCGGTATGGGTGGCCACGGTGCTGTCGAGCAGGCCGATCATGTCCACGAACAGGTTCAGCAGCCCCTGGCGCAGGCGGTCGGCCCGGGATGCCGTGCCGCGCGGCAGCTCGCGCAGGACCATGTCGCGGGCGGCCTGGTGGGCTTCGGTCATGGCGGCCTGGCGGCGGATCAGCAGCCGGTAGCTTTCGTCCAGGTCCAGGTGCACGTCGTAGAAGCGGGCGCGGGTGGCGATGTAGTCGGCCGTGGCGAACAGAGCGACCGACAGCGCCTGCTGTTCTTCCCGGTGCCACAGGACGCGGTGGGCGATGGCGCTGTAGACCAGGTAGAACGCCCCGCCCAGGAACGAGGTCAGGGTGTGCTGCAGCACGTCGGCCTGCGTCAGCGGCGTGCGCAGGGTCAGCGTCATGATCAGCAGGCAGGCGAAGCCCAGCAGCCCGCCGTGCTTGCCGTAGACCGTCAGCATGGAAAAGGCGAAGCACAAGGCCGGGACGACCAGCCAGATGAGCAGCGCGTGGCTGGCGGCCAGTCCCGTCACGGCGGTGGTGGCCGAGCCCAGGCACAGGGCGGCGAACATGCCGTTGATGCCGTAGCGGCGAGGGCCGCCGGGCTGGTCCAGGATGGCTACGCAGGCCGCGCCCACGGCCGCGACGAAACCGCCCGCGACCCAGCCGAACACGCCCGACAGCACCAGCGCGGGCAGCAGGACGCCGGTTGCCTGGCGCAAACCGCCGAAGAAATAATGGCTGTAGAAGAATCGCTGCAGCGCAGGCGTGGGTGAGGTCATGTCGCTGGGATCCGGCAGGCCATGCGAATGGCGATGGGGCAGTATAGCTTGCAGCCTATGTTGCAACGCGGTAAATTAGCCCCTTGTCCATCCCGCATCGGGGCTGGACGATGTGGCGAACCCCCGGGTCACACACCCGGTTTTTTTCGTCTTCCGTTTTCATGCTCCAGGATGCGCCACAAGCGTGGTCCGGGGCGTCCATTTCCACCACACTGCGCCCGATGGCGCGAGTGTCTTGTGCCAAGGGGTGCAGACTGGTCCCCCGATGTGTCCGGGCAAAGCGGTTCCGTGAATCGCCCAGCGTCGGATCGTGTCGAGGACCGCCAGAACTGGCCCGGGCTGCCTTCAGGCCGCTTGGTGCATGGCACGGGTTACGAAAGGAATCCATCATGGAACTCAATGGCGCCGACATCGTCGTGCGTTGTCTGATCGAGGAAGGCGTAGACCACGTATTTGGCTACCCGGGCGGTGCCGTCCTCTACATCTACGACGCCATCTACAAGCAAGACAAATTCCAGCACGTCCTCGTGCGACACGAGCAGGCCGCGGTTCATGCGGCGGATGCTTATTCCCGATCCTCGGACAAAATCGGCGTATGCCTGGTGACCAGCGGTCCCGGCGTGACCAATGCCGTGACCGGCATCGCGACGGCCTACATGGATTCGATTCCCATGGTCATCCTCAGCGGCCAGGTGCCCACGCACGCCATCGGCCAGGATGCTTTCCAGGAATGCGACACCGTGGGCATCACGCGCCCCTGCGTCAAGCACAACTTCCTGGTGCGCGACGTCAAGGATCTGGCTGAAACCATGCGCCGCGCCTTCTACATCGCGCGCTCCGGCCGGCCCGGTCCTGTGCTGGTGGACATCCCCAAGGACGTGTCCGTGGCGACCTGCAAGTACACGCCCAAGCGCGGTCCGACCGTGCTGCGTTCCTACGCGCCGGTCACCAAGGGACACCAGGGACAGATCAAGAAGGCCGTGCAGATGCTGCTGGCCGCCGAACGCCCCATGATCTACGCGGGCGGCGGGGTGGTGCTGGCCAATGCCGCCGATGAATTGCGCAAACTGGTGCGCATGACCGGCGCGCCGTGCACCACCACCCTGATGGGGCTGGGGGCCTTGCCGGGCACGGACGAGAAATTCGTGGGCATGCCGGGCATGCACGGCACCTACGAGGCCAACATGTCGATGCAGAACTGCGACGTGCTGCTGGCCATCGGCGCCCGGTTCGACGACCGGGTCATCGGCAATCCCAAACACTTCGCGCAGGTGCCGCGCAAGATCGTCCACGTGGACATCGACCCGTCCTCGATCTCCAAGCGGGTGCGGGTGGACGTGCCCATCGTGGGCGACGTGCGCGAGGTCCTGCAGGACCTGATCGGCCTGTACGCGCAATCGCTGGCCGAGCAGGGCGGGGCGGAATCCCGCCTGGACGCCTGGTGGCGGCAGATCGACGGCTGGCGCGGGCGCAAGTGCCTGGACTACGAGAATTCCGACACGGTGATCAAGCCCCAGTACGTGGTGCAGAAGCTGTGGGAAGTCACGCGCGGCCAGGCCTTCGTCGCGTCCGACGTGGGGCAGCACCAGATGTGGGCGGCCCAGTACTATCCCTTCCCGGAACCCCGCCGCTGGGTCAATTCCGGCGGCCTGGGCACCATGGGCGTGGGCCTGCCCTACGCCATGGGGGTGCAGATGGCCAATCCGGACCGCGACGTCGCCGTCATCACCGGCGAGGGCTCGATCCAGATGAACATCCAGGAACTGTCCACCTGCAAGCAGTACCACCTGACGCCCAAGGTCCTGTGCCTGAACAACCGCTATCTGGGCATGGTGCGCCAGTGGCAGCAGATCGAATATGGTTCGCGCTATTCCGAATCCTACGTCGATGCCCTGCCGGATTTCGTCAAGCTCGTCGAAAGCTACGGTCACGTGGGCATGCGCATCGAGAAGCCGGCCGACGTCGAGCCGGCGCTGCGCGAGGCCTTCACCAAATACAAGGACCGCCTGGTCTTCATGGATTTCATCACGGATCAGACCGAGAACGTCTGGCCCATGGTCAAGGCTGGCCGCGGGCTGACGGAAATGTTGCTGGGCGCTGAGGATCTGTGAGGGGATAGACCATGAAACACGTGATTTCCATTTTGCTGGAAAACGAACCCGGCGCCTTGTCCCGCGTGGTGGGCCTGTTCTCCGCGCGCGGCTACAACATCGAAACCCTGACGGTGGCGCCGACCGAAGACGTCACGCTGTCGCGCATGACGATCGTGACGATCGGGTCCGACGAGATCATCGAGCAGATCACCAAGCACCTGAACCGTCTGGTGGACGTGGTCAAGGTCGTGGATCTGTCCGAAGGGCCTCACGTCGAACGCGAACTGATGCTCATCAAGGTGCGCGCCGTGGGCAAGGAACGCGACGAGATGAAGCGCATGGCGGAAATTTTCCGCGGGCGCATCATCGACGTCACCGACAAGACCTACACCATCGAACTGACCGGCGTGCAGGACAAGATCGCCGCCTTCATCGGGGCGCTGGACCGCAGCGCCATCCTGGAAACCGTCCGCACGGGCGTTTCGGGGGTGGGGCGCGGCGAACGAGTTCTAAAGCTATGAACGACGCCCCCACGCTGCGCCTTCGGCTTGCTGCCCCCCGAGGAGGCGCCTTTTGCCTTGGGGCGGCCCGGCGGCAAAAGCTGTAAACCCCAAGGGCGTTTCGCTGCGCGGGCGCCCGGCTGTATCCAACCTCTCTTTTCAGAATTAAAAAATCGGAGTTTCCAACATGAAAGTTTTCTACGACAAAGATTGCGACCTGTCCCTGATCAAGGGCAAGCAAGTGGCCATCATCGGCTATGGCTCGCAGGGCCACGCCCACGCCCAGAACCTGCACGATTCCGGCGTCCACGTCACCGTGGGCCTGCGCAAGGGCGGCGCGTCCTGGAAGAAGGCCGAGAACGCCGGCCTGACCGTCAAGGAAGTCGCCGAAGCCGTCAAGGGCGCCGACGTGGTCATGATGCTGCTGCCCGACGAGAACATCGCGGCGGTTTACCGCAACGACGTCGCCGCCAATCTGAAGCCGGGCGCTGCGCTGGCCTTCGCCCACGGCTTCAACGTGCACTACGGCCAGGTCGTGCCGCGCGCCGACATCGACGTCATCATGATCGCTCCCAAGGCCCCGGGCCACACGGTGCGCAGCACCTACACCCAGGGCGGCGGCGTGCCGCACCTGATCGCCGTGCACCAGGACGTGTCCGGCAAGGCCCGCGACCTGGCCCTGTCCTATGCCATGGGCAATGGCGGCGGGCGCGCCGGCATCATCGAGACCAACTTCCGCGAAGAGACCGAAACCGACCTGTTCGGCGAACAGGCCGTGCTGTGCGGCGGCACCGTCGAACTGATCAAGGCGGGCTTCCAGACGCTGGTCGACGCCGGCTATGCGCCCGAAATGGCGTACTTCGAGTGCCTGCACGAACTGAAGCTGATCGTGGACCTGATCTACGAAGGCGGCATCGCCAACATGAACTACTCGATCTCCAACAACGCGGAATACGGCGAATACGTCACCGGTCCGCGCGTGGTGAACGATCAGACCCGCGCCGCCATGCGCCAGTGCCTGGCCGACATCCAGTCCGGCGTCTACGCGAAGAACTTCATCCTGGAAAACGCCGCCGGCGCCCCGGAACTGACCTCGCGCCGCCGCCTGAACGCCGAATCGCAGATCGAGCAGGTCGGCGGCAAGCTGCGGGCGATGATGCCCTGGATCGCGGCCAACAAGCTGGTGGACCAGTCCAAGAACTGATCCCGTCAGCGCCGCTGAACAGCCGGACATCCCGATGGGATGCCGGCTGTTTTTTTGGGTTATCCTTCGCCTACCATGAAAATCCCTCCCTATCCGCATCCCCTGATCGCCCGCGAGGGCTGGTTCATCCTGATCGGCGCCCTGGTCGTTTCCCTGCTGGTGACCTGGTGGTCGCCGTGGGCGTCCCTCCCGCTCTGGGTGTTCACGCTGTTCGCGCTGCAGTTCTTTCGCGATCCCCCGCGCGAGGCGCCGGACGGCGAAGGCCTGGTGCTGTGCCCGGCCGACGGGCGCGTCGTCTGCGTCGAGGATGCCGCCGATCCCTATGCCGGCGGGCGTCCGGCCTTGAAGATCAGCGTCTTCATGAATGTCTTCAATGTGCACTCCAACCGGGTGCCGGTCGACGGCCTCGTGCAGTCGATCGACTATTTTCCGGGCAAGTTCTTCAACGCGGCGCTGGACAAGGCCTCGCTGGAAAACGAGCGCAACGCCATGGTGCTGAAAACCCCGAAAGGGCAGGTCGTGACGGCGGTGCAGGTGGCCGGCCTGGTGGCCAAGCGCATCCTGTGCCACGCCAAGGCCGGGCAGACCCTGTACGCGGGGCAGCGCTACGGCTTCATCCGCTTCGGGTCGCGGGTGGACGTATACTTGCCCCCAGGGACGCGGCCGCGTGTCGCCATCGGCGACAAGGTCAAGGCCACCAGCACGGTGCTGGCCGAACTTCCCGTCCCGTCCCGCGATGACGACTCCGCAGCCTGAACACCCCATGCCTGACGAAAGACAGCGCCGCCGCAGCATCTATCTGCTGCCCAACGCATTTACCACCGCCAACCTGTTCTCCGGCTTCTATGCCGTCGTGCAGGCCATGAACCAGCATTTCGAGGTCGCCGCCATCGCGATCTTCCTGGCCATGGTCTTCGACAGCATGGACGGCCGGGTGGCGCGCCTGACCAATACCCAGTCGGCCTTCGGCGAGCAGTACGATTCCCTGGCCGACATGATTTCCTTCGGCATGGCGCCGGCGCTGGTCATGTATGAATGGTCACTGCAGGGCCTGGGACGCTGGGGCTGGCTGGCCGCTTTCGTGTACGTGGTCGGCGCGGCCCTGCGTCTGGCGCGCTTCAACGCCAATATCGGCAAGGTCGACAAGCAGTATTTCCAGGGCCTGCCCAGCCCGGCGGCGGCCGCGCTGGTGGCCGGCTTCGTCTGGCTGTCGGTGGACAACAAGCTGTCCCTGTCGGACGGCCTGATTCCCTGGGCGGCCTTCGCCCTGACGATCTACGCCGGCGTCGCCATGGTGTCGAACGCCCCGTTTTTCAGCGGCAAGTCCTTCGCCCTGGGGCGCAGCGTGCCGTTCTGGGTGATGCTGCTGGTGGTGGCGGTGTTCGTGTTCGTGTCCAGCGATCCCCCCGTGGTGCTGTTCGTGCTGTTCGTGCTCTACAGCCTGTCGGGCTGGCTGGTCTGGCTGTGGCGGGTCCGCCGCGCGCGGCGCCTGGGCCTGCGCATGCGGGGCGCCGAGTCCGACGACCCCCCGTCCCACGAATGACGCCTGGGCCGCGCTTTGGCGCGGCCGCCCCGAATCCGCTATAATCTTGCCTGCGCCGCGATTTCGCGTGGCGCTTTTTTCGTCCCACGGCAGCGCGCCTCGGTGCTGCCGCCTGTTCTCGAGGTTAATAAAGCATGTCCGTTGCTGATATCGTCAAATCCGACATCGTTGCGCAATTCCAGCGCGCCGCCGGCGACACCGGTTCTCCCGAAGTGCAGGTCGCTCTGCTGACCGCCCGCATCAATGAACTGACCGGCCACTTCAAGGCTCACACGAAAGACCATCACTCGCGCCGCGGCCTGCTGCGCATGGTCAGCCGTCGCCGCAAGCTGCTGGACTACCTGAAGGGTCGCAACCCGGATTCCTACCGCGCCCTGATCGAAAAACTCGGTCTGCGCAAGTAATGCCCGGGGACTTCGTTCCCCATGCACGAGCCGTGCACGCTGCCTTCATGTCCGCAGTGTGCGCGGCTTTTTGTCATGGGTCGCCCAGATAGTTCCCGCTTACGGCGGGGCGGGCGCGTGCCCGCAGGCGGCCCTTTTAATAGGATAAGAAAATGTTCAACAAAGTGAGCAAATCGTTTCAGTACGGTGAGCACACCGTCGTCCTGGAAACCGGCGAAATCGCCCGCCAGGCGTCCGGCGCCGTGCTGGTGTCCGTGGACGATACGGTCATCCTGGCCACTGTCGTGGCTGCCCGCACCGCCAAGCCCGGCCAGGACTTCTTTCCCCTGACCGTCGATTACGTCGAAAAGACCTATGCCGCCGGCAAGATCCCGGGCGGCTTCTTCAAGCGCGAAGGCAAGCCCTCCGAAAAGGAAACCCTGACCTCGCGCCTGATCGACCGCCCGCTGCGTCCGCTGTTCCCGGAAGGCTTCTACAACGACGTGCAGGTCATCATCCACACGCTGTCGGTCAATCCTGAAATCGATCCGGACATCCCCGCGCTGATCGGCGCGTCGGCCGCCCTGGCGATCTCCGGCATTCCCTTCAACGGCCCCGTGGGCGCCGCCCGCGTCGGCTACGTCGACGGCCAGTACGTCCTGAACCCCAGCACCACGCAGCTGCACGAACAGTCCCAGCTGGACCTGGTGGTGGCGGGGACCGAAGCCGCCGTGCTGATGGTCGAATCCGAAGCCAAGCAGCTGCCGGAAGACGTGATGCTGGGCGCCGTGGTGTTCGGCCACGAACAGATGCAGGCCTGCATCAACGCCATCCATGAACTGGTGGCCGAGGCCGGCAAGCCCGAATGGGACTGGCAGCCGGCCCCGCGCAACGAAGTCCTGGCGACCGCCGTGCGCAGCGCCGCCTTCGAACCCCTGAAGGCCGTCTACCAGGTGCGCAACAAGCAGGAACGCACCGCCCAGCTGCGCCAGGTCTATGCCGAGGTCAAGGCCAAGCTGGCCGAGCACGCCGCCGCCCGCGGCGATGCCGCCCCCGACAACGTCGAAGTCGAGAACATGCTGTTCTCCCTGGAATCGGAAATCGTCCGCGGCCAGATCCTGAACGGCGAACCTCGCATCGACGGGCGCGACACGCGCACCGTGCGTCCCATCAGCATCCGCCTGGGCGTGCTACCCCGCGCGCACGGCTCGGCCCTGTTCACCCGGGGCGAAACCCAGGCGCTGGTCGTCACGACCCTGGGCACCAAGCAGGACGAGCAGATCATCGATTCGATCATGGGCGAATACCGTGACCGTTTCATGCTGCACTACAACATGCCTCCGTTCGCCACGGGCGAGACCGGCCGCTTCGGCGTGCCCAAGCGCCGCGAAATCGGCCACGGCCGCCTGGCCAAGCGCGCCCTGCTGGCCCTGCTGCCCAGCGCCGAGGAATTCCAGTACACCCTGCGCCTGGTGTCGGAGATCACCGAATCCAACGGCTCCTCGTCCATGGCTTCGGTCTGCGGCGGCAGCCTGTCCATGATGGACGCCGGCGTGCCGGTCAAGGATCACGTGGCCGGCGTGGCCATGGGCCTGATCAAGGAAGGCGGCAAGTTCGCCGTCCTGACCGACATCCTGGGTGACGAAGATCACCTGGGCGACATGGATTTCAAGGTGACCGGCACCGTCGCCGGCGTGACCGCGCTGCAGATGGACATCAAGATCCAGGGCATCACCAAGGAAATCATGCAGGTGGCGCTGGCCCAGGCCCGCGAAGGCCGCCTGCACATCCTGGGCAAGATGCGCGAAGCCATCGACGGTTCGCGCACGGAACTCTCTGACTTCGCGCCGCGCATGCTGCGCATCAAGATCAACCCGGAGAAGATCCGCGACGTGATCGGCAAGGGCGGCGCCACCATCCGCGCCCTGACCGAAGAAACCGGCTGCCAGATCGACATCAGCGATGACGGCAACATCACCATCGCCAGCGCCGACCTGGACCGCGCCCACGAAGCCGAGCGCCGCATCAAGGAACTGACCGCCGACGTCGAAATCGGTCAGGAATACCAGGGCACGGTGCAGCGTCTGCTGGACTTCGGCGCCATCGTCCAGGTGCTGCCGGGCCGCGACGGCCTGCTGCACATCTCCGAGATCGCCAACTACCGCATCGCCGACATCAACGACGTGCTGAAGGTCGGCCAGTCGGTGCGTGTCAAGATCCTGGAAGCCGACGACCGCGGTCGCCTGCGCCTGTCGGTCAAGGCCATCGGCGGCATCGAAGCCCAGGGCGGCCCGGCCGCCCCGACGGCGGCCGAGTGATCGTCCGTCGGTCCGGGCGGCATTGCCGCCCGGACGCCGCCTGAAAAAGGGCGTCCCGCAATAGCGGGGCGCCCTTTTTCAATGGCTGCGACGGGACGCGGGCCGCGCCGCGGCCGGCCATCGGCGTGGCCCGCGCCGAGTCGCGCGGGCCGCGCCGGATCACGACAGCGTCAGCACGATCTTCCCGATCTGCTCGCCGGCGTCCATCATGGCGTGCGCTCTGGAGGCCTCGGCCAGGGGGAAGGTGGCGTGGATGATGGGGCGGATCCTGCCGGCCTCCAGCAGCGGCCAGACCCGCTCGCGCAGGGCCTGCGCGATGGCGGCCTTGAAGGCCACCGGCCGGGACCGCAGGGTGGAGCCCGTGATGGTCAGGCGGCGGGCCATGACCTGCCAGCAATTGATCGAAGCGTGGGCGCCGCCCAGCTGGGCGATCATCACCAGGCGGCCGTCGTCGGCCAGCGCCTTGATGTTGCGCGGCAGATAGTCGCCCGCCACCATGTCCAGGATGACGTCCACCCCGCGCTTGTCCGTCAGGGCGTGGATTTCCTCGACGAAGTCGTGGGTGCGGTAGTTGATGCCCCGGTCGCATCCCAGGGCTTCGATCGCCCGCACGCGCTCGGTGCTGCCGGCCGTGGCGTATACGGTATGGCCGAAGGCGTGCGCCAGCGCGATGGCCGTGGTGCCGATGCCGCTGGCCCCGCCGTGCACCAGCAGGGTTTCGCCCGCCGACAGCCGGCCCCGGTCGAAGACGTTGCTCCAGACCGTGAAGTAGGTTTCGGGCAGGGCGGCGGCCTCGATCAGGGACAGGCCCTTGGGGACGGGCAGGCACTGGGCGGCCGGCGCCACGCAGTATTGGGCGTAGCCCCCGCCCGCCAGCAGGGCGCAGACTTCGTCGCCGATCTGGAATCCGGCCGATTGCGCGTCGCCGCCCACGATCCGTCCGGCCACTTCCAGCCCGGGCAGGTCCGAAGCCCCGGCCGGCGGCGGGTAGCTGCCCTGGCGCTGGAAGACGTCGGGACGGTTGATGCCGGCGGCGCCCACCTGGATCAGGACTTCGCCGGGCCCGGGCACGGGGGTGGGGCGTTCCACGAGTTCCAGGACTTCCGGTCCGCCGGGGGTCGTGATTGCTATGGCTTGCATGGGCCCTCCGCTGAATGATCAGCCTGAATTATGCGCTACACTTGCGGTCTTCATTCCCGGAAGCGTGCCAGAGTGGTTGAATGGACCGGTCTTGAAAACCGGCGATGGGGCGACCCATCCGTGAGTTCGAATCTCACCGCTTCCGCCATCGCGGGCGTCCGGCGGCAGTGTGCGATCCTCGCGCGATTACTATACCGGGAATATGCATCCCGGCAGTTCTCCTGATGCTCCCATGGCGGAATTGGTAGACGCAAGGGACTTAAAATCCCTCGCCTTCGGGCGTGCCGGTTCGATCCCGGCTGGGAGCACCATCACGATTTGCGCGACGTTTACTGCGCCAGGTATCCGTTCACGCTACAATCAAGAGTTACCTGATTTGAACTGATTGACCGCATGAGTCAAACCCGCATGAGTCAAACCCCGAGCCAACCCCGCAAGTTTCTTGTCATGGGCAACTGGAAGATGCACGGCAGCCTGGCGGATAACGCGGCGTTGCTGAGCGGCCTGGTCGCTGGCGCGCAGCGGGCCGGCGACGTCCAGCTGGCGGTGTGCGCGCCTGCTCCCTACCTGGATCAGGCGTGCCGCACGCTGACCGGCACCGCCATCACCTGGGGCGCCCAGGACGTCAGCGTGCACGACCGGGGCGCCTACACGGGCGAGGTCTCCGCGGCCATGCTGGCGGATTTCGCCTGTTCGTGGGTGCTGTGCGGCCATTCGGAACGCCGCGCCATGCATGGCGAATCCAGCGCCCTGGTGGCGGCCAAGGCCGTCGCCGCGCTGGGCGCCGGCCTGACGCCGGTCGTCTGCGTGGGCGAAACCCTGGCCGACCGAGACGCGGGCCAGGCCGAATGCGTGATCGGCGACCAGCTCGACCCCATCCTGGCGCTGGGGGCGGATGCCCTGTCCCGCATGGTGCTGGCCTACGAACCCGTCTGGGCCATCGGCACGGGCCGCACCGCCACTCCGGAACAGGCGCAGGCGGTGCACGGCTTCATCCGCGCGGCCCTGGCCAAACAGGGGGCCGCGCAGACGCGCATCCTGTATGGCGGCAGCGTCAAGGCCGCCAATGCCGCCGCCCTGTTTGCACAACCCGACATCGATGGCGCCCTGGTGGGCGGGGCATCGCTGATCGCCGACGAATTTCTGAATATTGCGGCTTCCGTCGCTTAAGCTCCCCGGAGTCCTATCATCATGCAATGGTTTTCCTCGATCCTGCTGACGCTGCAGGTCATTTCCTCGCTACTGATCATCGTGCTGGTGCTGCTGCAGCAGGGCAAGGGCGCCGACATGGGCGCCGCCTTCGGCAGCGGCTCCGCCGGCAGCGTGTTCGGCTCCGCGGGCGCCGCCAACTTCCTGTCGCGGGCGACCAAATGGGCGGCCGTCATCTTCTTCGCCACGACCATCGGCCTGGCCTGGGTCTCGCACCATCCGGCCGGCTCGCCGATCGAATCGGGCATCATGCAGGGCTTCAGCTCCCCTGAAAAGGCGCCGGCCCCGGCCACGGGTTCCGCCGTGCCCGACCTGGGCGCCGCCGTTCCCTCGGTGCCTTCGGCCCCGTCCACCGGCAAGCCCGCCGCGTCCGCGTCCGGCGCCGCGGCGCCGGATGCCGCCAACTCCGACGCCTCGGTCCCCGTGGTGCCCGCGCCCAAGGACGCGCCCGCCGGCAAGTAAGCGGCCGAGCCCTGATTCAGGGCTCGCTCCCCGTCTGGCACCGCCGGACATTCGGAAATGACCGGGGATGCCTGGGGAGGCTCGTCAAGGCTGGCGGGTTTTCCCCGGAAGCATCCGTGTCAGGGTCTCGTCGCGATCGATGAAATGGTGCCATAGGGCGCCGACGGAGTGCAGCGCGACCAGGCCGATCAGGATCGGCCCGGCGTATCCCGCATGAATCGTGTGGATGGCCTTGGCCGCCGCCTTGTCCTCGGCCAGCCAGACCGGGATGGAAAACAGGCCGAAGACGCTGACGGATTGCTGCGCGAATTGCGACATCAGCAGGCCGGCGATCGGCAGTGCGAGCACCAGGATGACCATGGCCCAGTGGACCGCCGCCGCAAGGCGCGATTGCCATGCCTGCCCGACGGCCTGCGGCCGGCCGGTGTTCAGCCGCGTGATGATCCAGACGATCATCAAGGCCAGGGCCGTCACCCCGAAGCTCTTGTGAAAGAACATGAATTGCCCTTTCATAGGATCGCCGCGCTCGTAACCGCTGGCGATGAGTACGCAGGTCACCGCTGAGGCGATCACGACGAACAAGGCCCAGTGCAGGAATCGGAGCTGCGGGCTCCAGACGGTGGGGGATGCTGGCATATGCTCCTCCTGTCGGTCTCTGGCATCCGTGAGGATGGTTGATGGAGTGGTGAGTTCGACTATACCCGAGCAAGCATCCGCTTTTGCGCATGGAAGATACAGGATGTGAAAGCTGGCTCTGGCGTTCCCTTGCCTGCCGAGGCAGGCATGCTTTTCATGTTAGAATCTGCGTCTTTCCCTGAGGGGAGAAGGCCCGAGCCGTCGTGGTGGAATTGGTAGACACGCTATCTTGAGGGGGTAGTGGCGAAAGCTGTACGAGTTCGAGTCTCGTCGACGGCACCACCGAATTATCGAAGACCCGCATGAACGTCAGGTTCTTGCGGGTTTTTTGTTGGCTTGGCTGGATGGGCGTCGGCTTCTATCAGATGTTTGCTTTGCCTATGGTTTTTCAGGCCGGCTCGTGGTGCCTGAGCCAGCTTTTCAGGGCATCGTCGATTTGGCCTTGCCAGTTGGGACTGCTGGTTCGAAAGGCATCCACGACTTCAGGCGAGAGCCTGATCGTGATGCGTTCCTTGGTCGGAGATCTCTGCGGGCCGCGACCGCGCATGCCTGGCTTTTGGCGCGGGCGCCAGTCCCGCGCGCCCTCCTTATTCCCCCAGGTTCTGAACATATAAAACTCCCTTCCCCCGGAAAGCCCCGATAGTCCTGTCATTTTGCACAATGCAAAAGCTGTTTGCGGGATATCCAACTTGTCCGGTGTGTGCCTTGCATGCACACTCGATCCGAGAGGCCGGTGCGACGCGGGCCAATGGCATTGGCCGGCGAACAACAAGGAGACATGCATGCCCGGGACTTCCCCCTTCAGCAGCGCCCCGAAAGGCACGCGCGCGTGATTGCGTGGTTGGTCAGGCGGTTGCTGCAATCCGCGGGCGTGGTCCTGCTGATGACGGTGATCGTGTTCGTCGGGATCCACGCCATCGGGGATCCCGTCGCCATCCTGGTGGGCCAGGAGGCCGATCAGGTCGAACGCGCGCGCATCATCGCGGAACTCGGCCTGGACCAGCCGCTGTGGCGCCAGTACCTGGCCTTCCTGTCCAGCGCCCTGCACGGCGATCTGGGGACCAGCTTCGTCTACAACACCCCGGCCATCAAGCTCATCCTGATGCGTCTGCCCGCCACGTTCGAACTGGCCGTGGGCGCTTTGCTGCTGGCGATCGTCTTTGGGGTGCCCATCGGGCTGCTGGCGGGGCTGAAGCCCGACAGCGCCTTTTCCCGCGTCGCGATGACGGGCAGCATCCTGGGGTTCTCGCTGCCCACCTTCTGGGTCGGGCTGATGTTCATCATGTGCTTCAGCGTGATCCTGGGGTGGCTGCCGGCCGGAGGGCGGGGGCAGACCGAGACGTTCCTGGGGCTGCAGTGGTCCTTTTTCTCCTGGGATGGCTTGCGCCATCTGTTCCTGCCCGCCCTGAATCTGGCCTTGTTCAAGATCTCGCTGGTCATTCGGCTGACCAGCGCCAGCGTGCGCGAGGTGGCCCCGCTGGATTACGTGAAGTTCGCCCGCGCCAAGGGCTTGTCGCCCGTGCGCATCGTGGGAGTCCATATCCTGCGCAACATCCTGATCCCCCTGGTGACGGTGCTGGGGCTGGAGTTCGGCAACACGCTGGCCGGCGCGGTGGTGACTGAAACGATCTTTTCGTGGCCGGGGGCGGGCAAGCTGATCCTCGACAGCATCAACACCCTGGATCGTCCGGTCATCGTGGCGTATCTGATCGTGATCGTCTGCCTGTTCATCACCCTGAACCTGATCGTCGATATTCTGTACCGGGTCCTGGATCCGCGTGTGCGCCTGGGGGCCAATGCATGAGTGATGTCGTCACGACCCCCGTGAGGGGGGATGCGGGTTCCCTTGTCCCGAAACGCTTCAAGCTTGAATCAAACTGGCGCCAGTTCCGAGCGGGATTCTTCGCGTCGAAGACGGCGACGCTGGGGCTGGCGGTGTCCCTCCTGCTGATTCTGGCGGCCCTGTTCGCCGCCCGGATCGCGCCGCAGAACCCCTACGACCTGATGCAGGTCAGCATCCTGGACGCCCGCCTGGCGCCGGGCGCCGAAAGCATGGACGGGTTTGCCTACGTGCTGGGCACGGACGGCCTGGGCCGGGATCTGTTTTCCGCGATCCTGTACGGCTTGCGGATCAGCCTGATGGTGGGGGTGGGGGCCGCGCTGGCCGCCGCCGTCCTGGGAACCTTGCTGGGGCTGATCGCGGCGTACTTCGGTGGACGCATCGAGGCGGCCATCATGCGCCTGGTGGACCTGCTGCTGTCCACGCCCTCTATCCTGGTGGCCATGATGATTCTGGCCTACCTGGGCAAGGGCATCGGCAACGTGATCCTGACGCTGGTCATCATGGAATGGGCGTATTACGCGCGCACCGCGCGGGCCCAGGCGCTGGTCGAGCGGCAGCGCGACTATGTCGAAGCCGCGCGCTGCCTGGGAATTCCGGGATGGCGGATCCTGCTGCGGCACATCCTGCCGAACTGCCTGCCTCCGCTGATCGTCATCGGCACGCTGCAGATCGCGCGCGCCATCACGCTGGAGGCCACCCTGAGCTTCCTCGGACTGGGGGTGCCGGTCACCGAACCGTCCCTGGGGCTGCTGATCGCCAATGGCTACCAGTACATGCTGTCGGGTGAATACTGGATCAGCCTCTACCCCGGCATCGCCTTGCTGGTGGCCATCGTCAGCCTGAATCTGGTCGGCGACCGCCTGCGGGAACTCTTCAATCCCAGGTTGCAGAAATGAGCGATCATCCCTTGCTGGAAGTGCGCGGCCTGCAAACCCGGTTCTACACGCGAGCCGGCGTGGTCAATGCGGTGGACGACGTGTCGTTCACTCTGGGGCGCGGCCGCATCCTGGGCCTGGTGGGCGAATCGGGATCGGGGAAATCCGTGACGGGCTTTTCCATCATGGGCCTGGTCGACAAGCCGGGCAGGGTGGTCGGGGGACGGATTCTGTTCGACGGGCAGGACCTGAGCCGCCTGAAGGAACGGGACATGCGTTCCCTGCGCGGGAACCGCATCGCCATGATCTTCCAGGATCCGATGATGACGCTCAATCCGGTGCTGCGCATCGATGCTCAGATGGTGGAAACCGTGCTGGCCCATCGGAAGATGAGCCGCGCCGCGGCCCGCGAACTGGCCCGCGACACGCTGGGCATGATGGGCATACCTTCGCCCGACGAGCGCCTGGAGGCCTATCCGCACCAGCTGTCGGGCGGCATGCGCCAGCGCATCGCCATCGCCATCGCCTTGCTGCACCAGCCGGCGCTGATCATCGCCGACGAGCCGACCACGGCGCTGGATGTGACGATACAAAGCCAGATCCTGTCCGAGGTCCAGAACCTGACAGATCGCTACGGCACGTCGCTCATCTGGATTTCCCACGATCTGTCGGTCGTCGCGGGGCTGGCGGACGAAATCGCCGTCATGTACGCCGGGCGGATCGTGGAATACGGAACGGTGTCCGACGTGCTGGACTCCACGCGCCATCCCTATACCCTGGGCCTGCTCGGCAGCCTGCCCAGCAATAATCGCCACAGCCGGCGGCTACGGCAGATTCCGGGCATGACGCCCAGTCTGCTGGCCTTGCCGGACCGCTGTGCGTTCGCCGATCGCTGCGCCTACCGCACCGAGGCCTGCGAACGCGTGCCTGGCAGCACGGCGATTTCCGGCTCGCATTGGGTGCGCTGCTTCAATCCCGTGGCTTCGGATCGGGGGGCGGCGTGATGGCGGATCATAGTTTGCTGGGCCTGCGCGACATCAGCCATCGCTTCGGCGAGCGCGCGCCCTCGGTCGTGGACCGCCTGCTGGGCCGCGCGCCCCGGCCCGGGAAGGTGACCCATGCGGTCAACCACGTGGATCTGGATGTGCGGGCCGGCGAAGTCGTGGGCCTGGTGGGCGAATCGGGTTGCGGGAAATCGACCCTGGGCCGCATCGCGGCCGGCCTGATCCGGCCCAGCGAGGGCAGCGTCGAGGTCGATGGCGTGACGATCGCCGGCATGGACGCCGAACAGGCGCGCCGCACGCGGCTGCGGGTCCAGATGATCTTCCAGGACCCGTATGCCAGCCTGAATCCCCGCCGGCGCATCATGGACGCCGTGGGCGAGGCCGTGCGCGTGCACCGGATCGTGCCGCCGGCGGAAGTCGATGCCTATGTCTGCCACCAGCTCGAACGCGCGGGGCTGGATCCCGCCCTGCGCGGGCGCTATCCGCACCAGTTCAGCGGCGGCCAGCGCCAGCGCATCGGGATCGCGCGCGCCCTGGCGGTCCGGCCCGACATGCTGGTGTGCGACGAGGCGGTCGCCGCCCTGGACGTCTCCATCCAGGCGCAGGTCCTGAACGTCTTCATGGATCTGCGCGAGCAGCTGAACCTGACGTACCTGTTCATCAGCCACGACCTGGGCGTGGTCGAACACCTGTCCGACCGGGTGGTGGTCATGTATCTGGGGCGCGTGGTGGAAACGGCCCCGGTGCGCGAACTGTACGACCATCCCGCGCACCCCTATACCCAGGCCCTGCTGGCGGAGGTCCCGCGCATCGATGTCCGGCACAAGCGCTTTTCGACCATCCGGGGCGAAATCCCCAGCCCCCTGAATCCGCCGTCCGGCTGCCATTTCCATCCGCGCTGCCCGTTCGCCACGGAGCGCTGCCGTCTTGAAGTACCCGTCCTCAAGCCTGTGGGCGGCGGCCATTTCAGCGCCTGCCACCTGAATGAAGGGCACTGATTCATCCGCACCCGATGTCTATTCCATCCAGAAAGGGAGATCTCTCATGAAAAGAACACTGGCCAGCCTCCTGACGGCGGGCGCGCTCGCCCTGGCCGCGCAGGCGGGCGCTCAGACCTTGACCATCGGCTTCGCGGACCCGCTGTCCTCGCTGGATCCCCAACTGAACAACTTCGCCGGGGACCGGTCCACCGATCTGCATTTCTTCAGCATGCTGCTGCAAAAGCGCGGCAATGGGCTGACGCCGGACCTGGCGGCGAGCTGGAAACTGGTGGATGAAAACACCTGGGAATTCAAGTTGCGTCCGGGCGTGAAATGGACGGACGGCCAGCCGCTGCGCCCCGAGGACATCGTGTTTTCCATCGAGCGCGCGCGCAAGGTGCCGGGATCGGTGGCGCCGTTCAGCGGCTTCGTGCGCAGCATCGAGAGCGCCCAGGCCCAGGGCGACGATACCGTCATCGTCAAGACCAAGGCGCCGTCTCCCAATCTGCCTCTGGACCTGGCGTCCATCCACATCGTCAGCAAGCACGTGGGCGAGACCGTCAAGCCGGCGGACTACGACAGCGGCAAGGCGATGGTGGGGACCGGGCCCTACAAATTCGAATCCTATACGCCGGGCGACCGCGTGATCATGACGCGCAACGACGGATACTGGGAAGGTCCCCAGCCCTGGGAGAAAGTCGTCTATCGCTACATCTCGAATCCGGCTTCGCGCACCGCGGCCCTGCTGTCCGGAGACGTGGACGTGATCGACAAGGTTTCCGTGTCGGATCTTCCCCGGCTGAAAGAATCCAAGGACCTGGCCGTGTATGCCTATCCGGGCCTGCGGGTGATGCTGCTGCAGCCCAGCTTCCGCAAGGGTCCCAACCAGTACCTGACGGACAACAGCGGCAAGGTGCTGCCCGAAAATCCTCTGCTGGACGTGCGCGTGCGCAAGGCCCTGTCACTGGCGATCAATCGCGAGGCGATCGCCAGTCGCATCATGCAGGACACGGTCACGGTGGCCAATCAGTGGATGCCTGCCGACTCCTTTGGCTACAACCCCGAACTGAAGGACATTCCCTTCGATCAGGCCAAGGCGAAGGAACTGCTGAAGGAAGCCGGTTTCCCGGAAGGCTTCAAGATGACGATGCACGTGCCGTCGGACCGCTACCCGCTGGCGGCGCAGACGGCTCAGGCGGCCGCCCAGTTCTGGGCCCGCATCGGCGTCAAGGTCAATGTGGAAGTCGTGCCCTGGGCCGTCTATTCGGGGCAGGCGCGCAAGAACGAATACGCCATGAGCATGATTGCCTGGGGCAATGGCACGGGCGAAGCCAGCTACGCCCTGGTCAACATCCTGGCGACCGTGTCTCCCGAAAAGGGCCTGGGCGCGTCCAACTGGGGGCATTACAGCAGCGAGCGCGTCGACGAAGCCCTGCGCAAGGCCTCGACCGAGTTTGACGACGACAAGCGCGAGGCCATCCTGCGCGATTCGGCGGTCGCCGTGCGCGAGGACGTGGGCGTGATCCCGCTGTTCCACTACAAGAACATCTGGGCGGCGCGCAAGGGCCTGAAAGTCGTGCCCTGGACCAGCGATCGCACGGTGGCCATGATGGTGACCAAGGTCGAGGGCAAGTAGCCATGGACCGCGCCCTGTCCCTGCGGGTCGATCCCGTTGACGCCCTGGTCGACGTGCCGCGCCGCATCCGCCTCGAGGGGCTCGCCCCGCATGCCCGGGTCGCGCTGAGCGCGCGGACGCGCCGGGTGGGTGGCGTGGACTGGCGCAGCGCCGCCCGCTTCCGGGCGGATGCGGACGGCGTGGTCGACACCGGCGTGCTCGCGCCCGAGGACGGAAGCTATTCCGGCGTGTCGGCCATGGGCCTGATCTGGTCCCAGTCGCCCGATGATGCCCAGGCAAGCAACGTGTTTCCGGACGATCTGCTCGAGCCCCTGGAGACGCATCTGACGGCGGAATCGGACGGCGGGCGGGCGCAGGCCGTCCTGATCCAGCGTGTCGCGGCCGCGGGCGTCAGCCGCGAGGACGTGCGCGAGGACGGCCTGGTCGGCGCCCTGTATCGGCCCGCGTCGCCCGGCCCGCATCCGGCCATCGTGATCCTGAATGGTTCCGGGGGCGGGATGAACGAGCCGCGCGCCGCCCTGTATGCGTCGCATGGCTACGTCGCCCTGGCGCTGGCCTACTTCAAGGCGCCGGGCCTGTCCGACTACATCTCCAATACGCCGCTGGAATACTTCAAGCGCGGGCTGGACTGGGTGCGCGCCACCCAGCGTCCGGCCGGCGGCTTCGTCGCGCTGAACGGGCAATCCCGGGGCGGGGAACTGGTGCTGCTGCTCGCGTCCCTGTTTCCCGACGACGTCTCGGCGGTCGTGGCCTACGTGCCGGGCGCCGTGGTGCACGGCGGACAGAATGCGTCGGATCCGGCGGTGGGCCGGGACGGCCCGGCCTGGCTGCTGGACGGCAAGCCCCTGGTCCATATCTGGAACGACAACCGCACGGCCAGCTGGGCGGCCTTCGATGCCGGCCAGCGCCATGAAGTCTCCATCCGCACGGCCCTGGAAGATCCGGAGGCGGTGGCGCGGGCGCGGATTCCGGTGGAACGCATTCGCGCGCCCATCATCCTGCTGTCGGGCACGGACGACGCCGCATGGCCGTCCAGCCTGTACAGCCGCATGGTGGTGGACGCCTTGCGCGCCCACGATTTCCCCTACGACTGCCAGTGGGTGGACGCCCCCGAGGGCGGGCACGCCATCGTCTTTCCCTACATTCCGACGACCGGGATCACGCACCGCCATCCGGTGACCGGACGCCTGTTCACCGGCGGCGGGGCGCCGGGGCCCAATGCGCTGTCCAACGAAAATTCGTGGACCGCGATCAAGGCCTTCCTGGCGCGCGCGGTGGCCGACCATGCGCGCGCCTGATCGGCTTCACGCCTGTTCGGGCGCCCATTCCGCATGAGCGGCCGAGAGCAGGCATTCCTGCAGGGCCTTGACGTAGGGGGTCATGTGCTTGTCGTCCCGGCGCCGGCAGAGCGTCAGGGGGCGGATGGCCCAGTCCTCGTCCAGCAGCACGAGCCGCACGCCGTCGCAGTTCAGCGTCTGCAGCACCGGCCGGGGGATCAGGCCGATGCCCGCGCCCGCGCGGATCAGCGACAGGATGGCGGCGAAGCTGCTGACCTGGATGCGGATGTCCAGGTGGCGGTGCAGGGCGGCCGCCTGGTTGACCAGATAGGTGTAGATGGCGGCGTCGCTGTTCATGCAGATGAAGGGGCGGTCCAGGCAGGCGGAAAACGTGACCGCTTCCTGCCGGGCCATCGGGTCGTCGGGCGGCACGACGACGACCAGCTCATTGAGGCGATAGGGCAGGAATTCGAGGTCGGGGTGCTCGAGCCTGCCGGTGACGATGCCCAGGTCCGCCCGGCCGCTGAGCACCGCTTCGACGGTGTCCTCGCTCAGGCGCTCTTCCAGCGAGATGCGGACTTCGGGGTAGGCGCGCAGATAGGGCTGCAGGTCGTTGGGCACGAAGGTGGCGATGGCGCTGCTGCTGGCGGACAGGGAAATCTGGGCCTTGATGCCGTTGGCGAAGGGGGCCAGGTCGGCATGCATCTGTTCCAGGTCGGTCAGGCAGCGGCGGCAGTGCTTCAGCATGACCTGCCCGGCGCGCGTCAGCGATACGCCCCGGGCTTCGCGCTTGAAAAGCTGCGCGCCCAGGGCCTGTTCCAGGCGCTTGATGCGCAGGCTGGCGGAAGAGGGCGCCAGGAAGCACGCCGCGCCGCCCCGTGACACGTTGCCGGCGTCGGCGATGGCGACGAAGAGCTTGAGGTCGATGAGGTCGTAGTGCATCAGTTGTTGTTCCAGACGAAAGTCGTTTTTTACATAACCCGCTTGTTTCCCGGTGGCCATGCGTGAAAGACTAAGCCCAGGCTGAAGCAGCGTCAATGAATTCGGCAAAGACAAAATCAGAGAGCAAAGACAATGGCATATTCGGAAGACAGCGCACGGCAGTGGCCGGACGAGACGAGCGGCTTCGCGGCGGATGTGCAGGAGCTGGACGCGCCGTCCGGACTGGAAGCGCTGGAGCGTCGGCTGGCGCAGGACCTGGCGTGGCTGGACCTGCCGGGCAAGCGCTGGGTTCCGGAAGCCTCTGTGGACGGACAGCCCCTGATCGACGTGCTCATTCTGGGCGCCGGCATGGCGGGCCTGGCGGCCGGCACGGCGATCCAGCACCTGGGCATGCGGGCGGTCCTGCTGGACCAGGCGCCTGAAGGCTTCGAGGGGCCGTGGGCGACGACGGCGCGCATGGAGACCCTGCGTTCGCCGAAACAGCTGACCGGCCCCGCGCTGGGCCTGCCCGCCCTGACGTTCCGCGCGTGGTTCGAGGCGCAGTTCGGCCTGCGGGCCTGGGACAAACTGGACAAGATTCCGCGTCTGCAATGGATGGACTATCTGCGCTGGTACCGGCGCGTGGTGGATCTGGACGTCCGCAACAGGCATCGTGTCGTGCGCATCCTGCCGCACGCCGACCACGTCCGGGTCGACTATGAATCGCCCGAGGGCGGCGGCACGCTGCGCGCGCGCCGCCTGGTGCTGGCGACCGGCCGCGCCGGGCTGGGCGGGCGCTACGTGCCCGATTTCATGAAGCGCATTTCCGGCCGCTATTGGGCGCATTCGTCCGACGACATGGACTATGGCCGGCTCCGGGGCCTGAACGTGGGCGTGATCGGCGCGGGGGCCTCCGCCATGGATTCCGCGGCGACCGCGCTGGAGGCGGGCGCCGCCCGCGTGGACCTGCTCATCCGCCGGGACGACATTCCCCGGGTCAACAAGGGCAAGGGCGCGGGCAGCCCGGGCTTCACTCATGGGTATCATCAGCTGTCCGATGAATGGAAATGGCGCATCCGGCATTACATCAATCGCTGCCAGGTGCCGCCGCCGCGCGGTAGCGTGCTGCGGGTGTCCCGCCACGAGAATGCCAGTTTCCATCTCGGCTGTCCGGTGCTGGGAGTCGTCGAGCGCGAAGGCGGCGGCCTGCGGGTCGAGACCGGGCGCGGCGTCTTCGATCTGGATTTCCTGTTCCTGGCGACGGGGTTCATGATCGACTGGGCCAGCCGCCCGGAATATGCCGACATCGCCTCCCATGTGCGCACCTGGGGCGAGCGCCATGCGCCCGAATCCGGCGCGGACGACCAGGAACTCGCCGTGTCGCCCGACCTGGGGACGGTGTTCGAGTTCCAGCCCAGGCAGGGACATGAGGCGCCGGGGCTGTCCCGCATCCATTGCCTGTGCTATCCCGCCGCCATGTCGCACGGGACGGTGTCGGGGGACATTCCCGCCGTCAGCGACGGGGCGCGGCGCCTGGCCCAGGGCATTGCCGGCCTGCTGTTCACCGAGAACATCGAGGCGCTCTACGAGCAGCTGCAGCAGTTCGACGAGCCGGAAGTCTTCGGCGATGAATGGACGCCCGCCTGAATGCGCGGCGATGATCCCCGCGCCGCCGAGGCGGCGCGGTGTTTTGAATGAGGAAGCCAGTGCAAAATATCAACGATGCCGCGCAGGACGCGCCCGCAAGCGCCGAAGCCTCCCCCGACGTCATGGACGCCGTGACGGGCTTGCGCCCCGACGATCCCGTGTACGGGATCCGCCACGGGCGCGAAAAAGTCGCCGTCGCCATGCAGAAGAACTACGACGTCTTCTTCGACCCGCAGTCGCGGGGGCTGGGTTTGGCCGAGCGCCTGCTGGTGGCGCTGTATGCCAGCGTCCTGTCCCGTTCGGCGCCTTTGCGGGCTCATTACGAACAGGCCCTGAACGCGCTGGACGTGGAAGATGGTATCCGCCGCGCTGTGCTGGACGACGCGCCCGGCTCTTTGGCGGACGGGCGCCTGCGCGTCATCCTGGAATTCACGCGCAAGCTGATCGTCAAGCCCGTGGAGGGGGACGCCGCCGCGATACGGCAGCTCGAGGCCGCCGGGCTGGCCATGCCGGACATCGTCACGCTGGCGCAGCTGGTCGCTTTTCTGTCTTATCAGATCCGGGTCGCCGCGGGCCTGATCGCCATGAAGGAGCTTGCATCGCAATGAAGACCGTGATCAGGGACAAGGGGTTCACCAACGAAACCCTGGACTGGAAGGCCTGGGTGGACGTGGTGGATTGCGCAACGGCCACGCCCGAACAGATCGAAGTGCTGGAGATGAGCCATCCCCAGGCGAAGACGTCCGACTATTATCTGGCGCTGGCGCACCAGCCGGAAATACTGCGGCAGCGGTCCGAGGCCTACAACGCCATCATGTACGCGCCGGGCGGGCTTTCCCGCGCGGATCGCGAACTGGGCGCGCTGACCGTTTCGCGCATCAACGGCTGCGTGTATTGCGCTTCGGTGCATGCGCAGCGCTACGAGCAGATGGCCAAGCGCAACGAGATGGTGACGCAGGTCTTCGACGACCCCCGCACGGCGGGCGATTCCGACCGGGAAAAGGCGGTGGTGGCGTTTTCGATCAAGCTCACCGAAGCCCCAGACCGGATCGGGGCGGCGGACATGGCGGCGCTGCGAGACGCCGGCCTGACGCCGGTCGAGATCCTGGATCTTCTCAATGCCACCGCCATCTTCGCCTGGGCCAACCGGCTCATGATGAATCTGGGCGAACCCGTCCGGCGGGGCGGGTCCTGAACCGGCGGCCGTAGCGGCCGCTTGAGCCCCGGCGCGGTCGCGCCGGGGTTGGCGCCGTCAGGCGCGCAGCGCCTTCAGCGCCGTCGCCCAGCGCTGCAATTCGTCCAGCAGCGTCACGGCCGAGGCGTCGATCAGCTCGTTGGAGGCGAATTCGCCGTTGTCCTGGATGTGCTTTTGCACCATGGGCACGGCGACGCCTTCGACCATGGGCATCATCTTCAGCGTGGTGATCTGCAGCTTGGCCGCCTGGGCCGAGCGCAGGCCGCCGGAGACGCCGCCATAACTGACGAAGCCGCAGGGCTTGTAGTTCCATTCCTTGTAGACGAAGTCCAGCGCGTTCACCAGGGAAGGCGGGGTGCTGTAGTTGTATTCGGGGGTGACGAAGATGTATGCGTCGGCCTTCGCCACGCTGGCGCTCCAGCGCTTGGTGTGATCGTGCTCGTATTGCTGCATGCGAGGGTGCACGGGTTCGTCGTAGAGGGGCAGCTTGAAGTCGGCCAGATCGACGAGCTCGACGTCGAACCGGCCGTGGCTGACCGCGAACTTGTGGAACCAGCGCGCGACGGCGGGGCCGACGCGGCCCGGGCGGGTGCTGCAGATGATGACTTGGAGCTTGAGCGGCATCGGGTATTCCCTTGTCGGAGGACGTGCTTACGATAATCGGGAATGCGCCGGAAGAACAAGCGGACCCTTGCCGGGCAGCGGGCGGCGGGTTCTTGGTATCCTTCCGGAATCACGACATTCGGGAAAGACGCTTTGAAAGTACGTACGCTGATGCTGCCGGCGCTGGCCGCCCTGGTCCTCGCCGCTTGCGGGGGCGAACCCTCCTCGGCCGACATCAAGGCCGCCTACACGCGCCTGGCCGAGACGCAGATGAAGGGGATTTCCGGCATCGTGGGCAAGGACATGGCCAAGCTGGCCGAAACCCAGGTTCACGACGTCAAGAAGATCGCGTGCAAGTCGGCGTCCGACAAGCCCGGCTATGTCTGCGACTTCAAGGTGGACTCCGAGTCCCTGCTGGGGCGCTCGGAACAGGCCGCCAGCGCCCGCTTCGTCAAGGGGGACGATGGCTGGGAAATCGTTCCCTAGGCTACGGCGCCGGCGCGGACGATCCCGCCGCCTGGAATGGCTGCGTGTCCTGTCGGTGGATCGTGATGCGTTCCCGGCCGCGCGCCTTGGCCTCGTAGAGCGCGCTGTCGGCCGCCTGCAGCAGGGCCCGGGAATTCTGGAAGAATTGCGTGCCTTGCATGTGGGTCGCAATGCCGGCTGAAAACGTGACGGTGCCCTGGGCGCCGCTCTGGGTGTGGAAGGGGTTGCCGCGCACCTGCTCGAGCATGCGCTGCAGGACCGTTTCGGCCTGCTCCGAATCCGTTTCGGGCAGGAGCACCACGAATTCTTCGCCGCCGTAGCGGGCGACGGTGTCTATCTGCCGGGATTGCGCCTGCAGGCGCTGCGCGACCATCGCCAGCACCTGGTCGCCCACGGCATGCCCGAACGTGTCGTTGATGGTCTTGAACCGGTCCACGTCGATGAAGGCGACGCTCAGCGGCGAATTGGCGCGGGTGGCGCGTTCGAATTCATGCTGCAGCATGGAGTCCAGATAGTTGCGGCTGTATAGCCCCGTCAGGGAGTCGCGCTGGGTCTGCTCTTCGAGCACCGTGATGCGGTTCACGAGGGTTTCGGTGGCGGGGTCGGGCGTGTGCGAGCGCAGCAGGCTTCTGACCGCCAGCGTCTCGCGGGCGTTGTATTCCAGATCCTGCAGCATCTGTGCGTCGGCGAGCTGCGTGTCGAACAGGGCCTCCATCTCGGGGATCTTCTGGATCATGGCGCCGATGATGGCGCGGTATCGCTCCAGCCGGACGTTCAGCAGCGCCTTGACCAGATCGAAGGTGAGTTCGATGGAATCCGGCGCGGCCTGTTCCTTCATCCACGCATCCGCGATCAGCGCCGCCGCGGCGACGTAGAAGGAGAGCTTGTCGTCGTCGGTAGGCCCGTTGTGGGGCAGCTTGACGAGCTCATGGCTCAGCCAGGCCGATTGGCAGATTCTTTCCGGCAGGCCCCAGCTTTTCAGCAGGTGGGCGGCCGCCTGGGCGTGCGTGAAGCCGAAGCGCACGGCTTCCTGCACCAGCAGGTGCTGGTGGTCGGTGCTTTGCTGGTAGAGCGCCGCGTAAGGTTCGCCGAACATGGCGTCCATGGCGAGGATGCCGATGTCCTGCAGCAGGCCTGCCAGCAGGAAGTCCTCGGGCTGCACTTCGTTCAGTTCTTCCGCGATGCTGCGGCAGGCGAGCGCGGTCAGCAGCGTCCGGCGCCAGTAGGCGTTCGTGTCGAAACCCGATTGGTATTGTTGGGACAGGCACGCCCGCAGCGAAAAGCTGAGCGATAGCGCGATGGTGGCGTTCAGGCCCAGCAGGCTCATGGCCTGCGACAGATTGGTGACCGCGCGCCGGCGGCCGTAGAAGGAAGAATTCGCCACGCGCAGCAGCTTTCCGGCGAGCGCCGGATCGAACGTGATCTGTTCGGCGAACTCGTCCATCGAGGCCGAATCGTCGTTGGCGAGTTCCACGAGCCGCAGGGCCACGGTGGGCAGTGTCGGCAATCGTTTGCAAAGTTTGAGCCGTGCAACGATATCTGCCGTTTGTTCACGTGTCTGGTATGTCACTGTTTGGCCCATTTTTATATCGTTGTCTTTATTTTGACCGAAAATGGACGGATCTGAGCGTCATTTCGGCTTTGGGTGTTTTCAGTCGGCGGGATTTCGGGAAAAATTTGTTACCCTGTCGTCATTTGGCTACATATCGGGTGCGCGTACTCCGGTATTTTTTACGCGGCCGGGCCGATCAGGGAAAACAGTGGATGTCACCCCTGGAAGCTGCATGTAAATGCTAAGAATCGAAAGCGTTCGCGAAAATGCCGCGACGTGAGCCGTCGGAGGGCGCATAGTTAGGATTCCCCCTTCAGTAGCGCGAAGGGCCCTGAACGCTCGTCATCATGGCTCGCAGGAGAATTGGCCTCAGGGGCGGCCATGCTCGCATGGAAATGTGATTCCGACCAGGCATGGCACTTGCTTGAAGAAGAATGCGGCAGGCAATGGCGCTTTGCGCAGGAGGCATCATCATGCAAAACCCTCATCAGAAAGATCGTGAGCGGCCCGGTTCGCTCGATTCTCCTCTGTCCCGCTGGAACGAAGCGAAAACCGTGCCGGAACGAGAAGACGCGTTGGATGACGCCCTGGACGACACCTTTCCAGCCAGCGATCCGGTGTCCACGACCCCCCAGCCGCCCGTCAGGCCGAAGAGGCCCTGACCGCCGGCGCATGATCTCGCAGGACCTACATTGAGGCGCGAGGCCTGAGCACGCTGGCATCCACGTCGCGGATGTGGCACCGGCCGCAGAACGCCATCGTCAGATCGAGTTCCTTGGCGATGATGTCCAGGCTGCGCAGCACTCCCTGTTCACCGCAGGCGCCCAGCCCGTAAAGAAAGGCCCGGCCGATCAGCGCGCCCTGGGCCCCCGAGGCCAGGACCCGCAGCACGTCCTGGCCGCTGCGGATGCCGCCGTCCATCCAGACTTCCGCCCGGCCCGCGACCGTCCGGACGATCTCCGGAAGCACGGATATCGTGGAGGGCGCGCCGTCCAGCTGGCGGCCGCCGTGGTTCGACACCACCAGGGCGTCGACTCCGGCGTCCACGGCGTGCCGCGCGTCCTCCGCGTCCAGGATGCCCTTGACGATCAGTTTTCCGCCCCAGCGTTCCCGGATCCAGGCCAGGTCTCCCCAGTTCAGCGAGGGGTCGAATTGTTCGACCGTCCACGCGGCCAGGGACTGGATGTTCCTGACGCCGTGGGCATGGCCGATGATGTTCCCGAACGTGCGTCTCGGGGTGCGCAGCATCCCCAGGCACCAGCGCGGCCGGCGGGCCAGGTCGAGCAGGTTGCCCGGCGTGGGGCGGGGCGGGGCCGACAGGCCGTTCTTGATGTCCTTGTGGCGCTGTCCGGACAGCTGCAGGTCCAGCGTGACCATCAGGGCGGAACAGCGGGCCTTGCGCGCGCGGTCGATCAGGCGCCCGACGAAGTCGCGGTCCCGCATGACGTAGAGCTGGAACCAGAACGGACGGCTGGTATGTGCCGCCACGTCCTCGATCGAGCAGATGCTGCTGGTGGACAGCGTGAAGGGGACGCCGAAGCGCTCGGCGGCCCGCGCCGCCAGGATTTCGCCGTCCGCGTGCAGCATGCCGGTCAGGCCGGTGGGCGCCAGGGCGACCGGCATGGCGACGGATTCGCCCAGCATGCTGGATGCCAGGCTGCGCTGCGCGATGTCGACGGCGACCCGCTGGCGGAACTTCAGCGTCTGCAGGTCGGCTTCGTTGGCCCGGTACGTGGATTCGGTCCACGAGCCGGCGTCCACGTAGTCGTAGAACATGCGCGGCACCCGCCGCCGGGCGAGGCGGCGCAGGTCTTCGATGCAGGTGATTCGGTGCAGGGGCGGCACAGGGGCTCCGTGAGGTTCGGTGTCCGGATCGGGGGCCGGCTCCGGCCGCCCGCGCTATTCTAGCGCCAGCTGCACTTTGACGGAACGTGAACGGTCCGCCGCCGCCTCGAAAGCGGCCCGGGCGTCTTCCAGCGGGTAGCGGCCCGTGATGATGGGCTGCACGTCGATGCCGCCCTGGTCGATCAAGGCGGCCGCGCGGGCGAATTCCACGTCGAAGCGATGGGTGCCGCGCAAGGCGATTTCCTTGCCGACCAGGACATTCAGGGGGATCTGGATGTTGCCCGTGACGCCGACCTGGACGATGGCGCCGCCGGGCCGCGTGGCCAGCAGGGCGTCCTGCAGCGCGCTGGGCGCCGCGGAGCATTCGAAGACCACGTCGACCCGGCCCTTGTCCTGCTGCCAGGGCTTGAGCGCGTCGGGGTCGCTCCTGACGTTCAGCGTCTCGTCGGCGCCCATCCGGCGGGCGACGTCCAGCGTGGCGTCCTGGATGTCGGTGACGACGATGTGGTGCGCGCCCGCCAGGCGGGCGGCCGCCACGCAGAGCGCGCCGATGGGGCCGGCGCCCGTGACCATGACCTGCTTGCCCTGGAGATCGCCCGCGCGGTTGCAGGCGTGCAGGGCGACGGACAGCGGTTCGGCGCAGGCGGCCTGGGCCAGCGAGGTCGTGTCGTTCAGGGGGATGCACTGGTCGGCCTGCACCACCATGTATTCGCGGAATCCGCCCTGCTCGTGCGGCATGCGCATGGCCGAGCCGGAAAAGCGCATCTCGTTGCAGTGACGCGGCATGCCGGCCAGGCAGTATTGGCAATGCCCGCAGGGCCGGCTGGGATTGAAGGCGACCTTCATGCCTTCGCGCAGGCGCGGGCTGTCTTCGCCCAGCGCGGCGATGGTTCCGGACACTTCGTGGCCGGGAATGATGGGCTCGCGCACGCGGATGGCGCCGAAGCCGCCGTCCTGGTAGTAGTGCAGATCGGACCCGCAGATGCCGCCCGAATGCATGCGCAGCAGGACCTCGCCGGGGCCGGGGGGCTGGATGTCGTCGGTTTCGATGCGGATGTCATGTTGGCCGTACAGACGGCATACGCGTGTTTTCATGAGAATTCCTTGGTCAGTCCATGAGCACCGATGGCAGCCAGGTCGCCAGGGGCGGGAAGTAGGACACCGCCAGCAGAACGGCGATGTTGGTCAGGATGTAGGGGATGATGGCCCGCACGACGGGCGACAGCGGCAGCCGGGCGATGTTGGCGCAGATGAACAGGCAGACCCCCACGGGAGGCGTCGTCAGGCCGATCATCAGGTTCAGGACGGCGAAGGTCGCGAAATGCAGGGGGTCGATGCCCACGCTCTGGGCCAGCGTCAGCAGCGGCACGAACAGGATGATCAGCGCCGCGATGGTTTCCATGAACATGCCGACGATCAGCAGCAGGATGTTGACCAGCAGGATCACCATGTACTTGTTGTCGGTGATGCTCAGGACCGCCTTGGCGATGGTCTGCGGGATGTGTTCGGAGACCAGGATCCAGCCGAATACGTTGGCGAAGCCCACCAGGGCCAGGATGGCGGCGGAGGCGATGGCGCTGTCGATGACCAGCTTCGGAACCGCCTTCAGCGGCAGTTCGCGATAGACCAGCCGTCCCACGGCCAGGGCGTACACGCAGGCGACGATGGCGGTCTCGGTCGGCGTGGCCAGGCCGCTCATCAGTCCGCCGACGATCAGCAGCGTCATGAAGATGGCCCAGAAGGCGCCCAGGAAGGACTTGAACAGTTCGCCGAAGCCGCCCCAGGGCTGGCGCGGGAAGTCGCGCCTGACCGAGATGATGTAGGTGGTGACCATCATCGCCAGGCCCATCAGGATGCCGGGCACGGCCCCCGCCAGGAACATCTTGCCCACGGAGATGCCGGACAGGGCGCCGACGATGATCATGGGCACGCTGGGCGGGATGATGGGGCCGACCGTGGAGGATGCCGCCGTGACGGCCGCCGAGAAGTCCGCCGGGTAGCCGGCCTTTTTCATGCCGGGGATCAGGACGCCGCCCAGGGAGGCCGCGTCGGCCACGGCGGTGCCGGAGATGCCGCCGAACAGCATCGAGCCGGCGACGTTGGTCAGGCCCAGCCCGCCGCGCATCCAGCCCACGCCCGCGTTGGCGAAGCGGATGATGCGCTCGGTGATGCCGCCGCTGTTCATCAGGTTGCCGGCCAGGATGAAGCCGGGGATGCACAGCAGCACGAAGGAGTCGATGCCCGCGAACATCTTTTGCGGCATGACGACGATGGGGATGCCCTGATACAGAAGATAGGCGGCGGACGACACGCCCAGGGTGATGGCGACCGGGATGCCGATCAGCAGGCCCAGCGCGAAAACGCCGAAAAGAATCAGCAGGCTCATGTGTTCTCCATGTGGGCTTGGTCGGGCAGGCCGTCCGTGGTGCCGCGCAGCATGCCGACGATGCGCAGCAGCGAATAGGCCAGCAGGGAGATGGCGGCGATCAGGGTGGAGACGTGGACGAAGTCCATGCGCCATCCCAGCGCGGGGGAGGTCTGGATGGAACCGATTTCAGTGAACTGCCAGGAAGGGCCGAGCAGCATGAGGCAGAACAGGGCCATGACGATGGCCGAGACCAGGCGCAGCATCCAGGGCTTGCGTCCCTTCAGGCCTTCGCAGAACAGGTCGACGTTGACCAGGTCGCCCGTCCGCAGGGACGGCCCCAGGCCGAATGCGGTCAGGAACAGGAGGCCGAAGCGCGAGAGCTCCTCGGTCCACAGCGGCGAGTCGTCCAGCAGGTTGCGGCCCACCAGTTGGATGACGACGGCGACGATGATGCTGAAGAAAGCCAGTCCGGTCAGGTAGCGGCAGACTCGTTCGAACAGGGGGAAAAGCGTTTTCATGATCCTTCTCCGGACAGCGGGAAGCCAGGCGGGTGCGCGTGGCGGGGAGGGGTGAAGGCCGCGGGTCGGGCGTCCTTCCCGTCGTTTCCCGCGGCGACGCCGCGGGAAACCGCGCCCGTTCAGTCCATGATGGTTTCGACGTACTTCTTCACGTCGCCCTTGACGTTGGCCAGGACGGCGCCCCGGGCTTTCTTCGCGAACGCCTGCTGGTCCACGTCCACGAAGGTCATGCCGGCGGCCTTCAGGTCTTTTTCCAGCTGCTGTTCGTCAGCCAGGAACAGTTCGCGCTCGTAGGCCTGCGCCGTCTTGGCGGCTTGCTGGACGGCCTGCTTGTCCTGGTCGGAGAGCTTGTTCCAGGTGATGTTGGAGATCGTCAGGTAGATCCAGCTGCGCACGTGCTCGGTCCGGTTGACGTATTTCTGCACTTCGTTGAAGTTGGCCGACTTGATCAGCGCCAGCGGATTTTCCTGGGCGCTGATGGTGCCGTTCTGCAGCGAGGTGAACACTTCCGAGAACGCCATGGGAGTCGGCTGCGCGCCCAGCGCCTTCCAGACGTCCATGAACAGCGGAACGTTCGGGACGCGCATCTTCAGGCCCTTGAGGTCGTCCGGCGTGCGGATGGGCGTGTTGGAGGTCAGGTCGCGCGGGCCGCGGGCGAAGTAGGCGAGGGGGCGGATGCGGGCTTTTTCCTCGATCTGCTTTTCGATGGCCTTGCCGATGTCGCCGCTGGCCACCTGGTCCATGTGCTCCAGGGACTTGAAGGCGTACGGGATGGCCAGCAGGGACGCCAGCGGCGCCCAGTTCTGCAGGCTTTCGCCGGTGATGGTCATGTCCACGGTGCCCAGCTGCATGCCGTTGATCAGATCGATTTCCTTGCCCAGGGATTCGTTGGGGAAGACCTGGACTTCGATGCGCCCGTTGGTGAGCCTGGCGACTTCCTCGCCGAACTTCAGCGAAGCCTTGTGCCAGGTGTTCTGCTCGTTGGCCAGGTGGCCCAGCTTCAGGGTGACCTCGGCGGCGCCGGCGGCCTGTGCCACGGCCAGGCCCAATACGCCGGCCAGCAGGGTCTTCAGGATGCGGTGTGAACGATTTTTCATGGTGTTGTCTCCTCTTTTGCAGGGGTGGGTCAGGGGCTGTCGGTAATCGGGGAAATCGGTTCGAACAGGTCCGGGTGGGCGGCCCGGATCTGCGGCAGGTCGTGCAGGATCTCGTGCAGGTGGGCGCGGATGGCGGCTTCGGCCCGGCGGGTGTCGCCCCGGGCGATGCCGTCGACGATGGCGGTGTGCTGGGCGATCAGTTTGCCGAGATGCACCTGGTCGAAGCTCAGGAAGCGCACCCGGTCCATCTGCGCCTTGATGCCTTCCACGATCTTCCAGGCCTGGCCGATGCCCGCCGCCTCGGCCAGCGTGCGGTGAAAGCGTTCGTCCAGCGCCATGAAGTCGCCGGGGTTGCCGGCGGTGACCTGGTTCTGGCGCTGCAGCTGCCGCTGCAGTTCCCGCAGGACGGCCGGATCGCCCAGTTCGGTGACGCGCCTGACGACGTCGGCTTCGATGGCTTCGCGCACGAAGCGCGCCTCCAGGACGGCTTCCTGGGAGATCCGCCGCACCAGGGTGCCGCGCTGCGGCCGGACTTCGACCAGTCCTTCTTCGCTGAGCTTGATGAAAGCCTCGCGCACGGGCTGGCGGCTGGTGGCGAAGCTGGCGGCGCATTCCGATTCGGACAGGCGGGCGCCGGGCGGCAGCAGCCCGTGGATGATCTGTTGCCGCAAAATGCTGTGCACCTGGGGGCCGATGGCTCGGGATTGGTCGAGGGTGACGTTCTGCGGCGCGGTGACTGCGTTCATGTAAGCCTTATTGACGAGAGCGCCCATCGCTTGAAACCGTCCGTGGGGAAAGAGATGCGGGGCGTTGTATCAATTCCTGTGATTTCGGATTATCATACTTCCATACTAGTCGGTCAACATCGATAACCCTACCCACAGGAGCGATTTCCATGAAGCAGACTTGGCGCTGGTTTGGTCCCCACGATACCGTCAGCGTGGACGACATGCTGCAGGCCGGGGTCCAGGGGGTCGTGACGGCCCTGCATCACGTGCCCACGGGCGACGTCTGGTCCGTGGAGGAAATCCAGCGGCGGCAGGCGCTGGTGGCGCGGATGGCCGACGGGGCGCCGTCGGGCCTGGGCTGGGACGTGGTCGAAAGCCTGCCGGTGTCCGAAGACATCAAGAAGCAGCGCGGCGACTGGAAGACCCACATCGACCATTACAAGACCAGCCTGCGGCACCTGGCCCGGTGCGGCATCGAGGTCGTCTGCTACAACTTCATGCCGGTGCTGGACTGGACCCGCACGGACCTGGGCTGGCGCCTGCCGCACGGCGGCACCTGCATGCGCTTCGATTTCATCGATTTCGCGGCGTTCGACATCCACATCCTGCAGCGGCCGGGGGCCGCGGAATCGTTCCCCGCCGAGATCGCGGAAGCCGCCGCCGAGCGCTTCGCCGCCATGGACGCGGCGCGCCAGCGGCAACTGGCGGACAACGTCGTATTCGGCCTGCCGGGAGCCGCGGATCACATGACGCTGGCGGACGTGCGCGCGCACCTGCAGGAATACCGGCAGATCGACGCGGACCGCCTGCGCCGGCACTTCCACGATTTCCTGGAGCAGGTGGCGCCGGTGGCGCAGGACGTCGGCATCCGCCTGTGCTGCCATCCGGACGATCCGCCGCATCCCTTGCTGGGCTTGCCGCGCATCATGTCCACCGAGGCCGATTATGCGCAGTTGATGAAGGCGGTGGATCTTCCCGCCAACGGCATCACCCTGTGCGCCGGGTCCTTGGGCGCGCGGGCCGACAATGACCTGCCCGGCATGATGCGGCGCCTGGGCGACCGCGTCCATTTCCTGCACCTGCGCAATGTGCGGCGGGAAACCGGGGTGCTGTTCGGCTCCTTCCACGAGGCCGAGCACCTGGCGGGCGATACGGACATGGTGGCCCTGATCGAGGCGGCTTTGCAGGAAGAGCAGCGCCGGCGCGACGCCGGCCGGGCCGACAGCTCGATTCCCTTCCGTCCGGATCACGGGCAGGACATCCTGGACGACCTGAAGCGCAAGGCCCAGCCGGGTTACCCGGCCATCGGCCGCCTGCGGGGCCTGGCCGAATTGCGGGGCGTGGTCACGGCGCTGGAACATTCGGCCGCCCGGCGGGCGGCATGACGCCACCCCGGCTGGACGCCGCCTGGCTGGCGGCGGAGCGGCAGCGGCGGCGGGCGGATCCCGTCGCGGCCCGGGGCGGCGCAGCTTTGCCGGGCTATCGCCCGCAGGCCCATGGCGTCGGGATCGTGCACCTGGGCGCGGGCGCCTTTCACAAGGCCCACCAGGCCGTCTATACCGACGACGTCCTGGCCCGGGACGGAGGCGACTGGCGCATCCGGGGGATCAGCTTGCGGGGCGAAGCCGCCGCGCAAGCCCTGAATCCGCAGGATGGCCTGTATACCGTGCTGGTGCGCGGCGAACGGGAGCCGTCCGTGCGCGTGGTCGGCAGCATCGCGGAGGTCATCGCGGCGGTCCGGGATCCGCAGGCGGCGCGGCAGGCGCTGCTGGATCCGGCCGTCAAGGTGGTCACGCTGACGGTGACGGAAAAGGCATACGGCATCGACCGCGCCAGCGGGCGGCTGATGCGGGAACATCCCGCGGTCGCCCGGGACCTGCGGGCGCCCGACGAGCCGGTCGGCGTGCTGGGGATGCTGGTCTGGGCGCTGGGCCGGCGTCGCGCCCTGGGCGCGGCCCCCTTCACCGTCCTGTGCTGCGACAACCTGCCGGACAACGGGCATCTGCTGCGGGCCGGCGTCCTGGACATGGCGGCGGCCGTCGCGCCTGAACTGGTCCCGTGGATCGCCGAGCAGGTCGCCTTTCCGTGTTCCATGGTGGACCGGATCACGCCGGCGTCCACGGACGCCACGCTGGACGACGTCGCCCGCCTGGCGGGGTGCGAAGACCGCGCCGCGGTGGAAACCGAGCCCTTCAGCATGTGGGTGATCGAGGACCGCTTTCCGGAAGGCCGTCCCGCCTGGGAACATGCGGGCGCCCTGATGGTGGACGACGTGGCGCCCTTCGAGCGGATGAAGCTGCGCATGCTGAACGGGGCGCACTCCCTGCTGGCCTATGCGGGCCACGTGGCGGGATGGACGTACGTGCGGGAAGCCATTGCCGATCCCGATCTGTCCCGGGTGCTGCGGCGCTTGATGGATGGCGCGGCGGCCAGCCTGGAGCGCGAACCCGCGGGCCTGGCGTTGAGGGATTATGCCGACGCGCTGTGCCGGCGCTTCGCCAACCCGGCCATGGCTCATGAAACCTACCAGATCGCCATGGACGGAACGGAAAAGATTCCGCAGCGGCTGCTGGCTCCGGCCGACCGGACGCTGCTGTTGCAGGGGGATGTCCGGCCGTTCGCCTTCGCGATCGCGGCCTGGATGCGGTACTGCCTTGGCGTGACCGATGCGGGCGCGTCCTATGCGCTGCGCGATCCCCGGGAATCCGAGATTCTGGCGGTCGTGCAGGCCGGCGGCCGGGATGCCGCCGCCCTGTCGCAAGGCCTGATGGGATTGGAGGGCCTCTTCCCGGTCGGCCTGCGCGAGTCGGCCGTCTGGCGCGGTCTGGTGGCCGCTTATCTCGGCCGGATGCTGGATCGGGGAATGAGGGCCGCCTGCCGGGAACTGGCCGGCCCGGCCTGATCGCCGTCCCGGACGGCATGCGCGGGGCGGCCGCCCCGCGCGCATTCTTACTGCACCGGCGCTCCTTTCAGAATGTCCGCCACGGCGGGGAAACGATCCAGCGCGGCCTTGGGCAGCCTGGCGTCCGTGTCGGCATAGGGCGTGGCGGCGGCGTCGGCCGTGCCGACGATGATGCGTCCCACCATGCCCGCGTGTTCGTGGGGAATGCAGAAATAATCGTAGACGCCGGGAACGTCGAACGTGACGGTGAACGATTTCCCGGGCATCAGGTAGTCGGAGTTCCAGCCGGCGGCGCCTTCCGGAATGCGCCGGGGCTTGCCGTTGTCGGGGTGATAGGCCGTGGTGGTGTGCACGTTGCCCGCGTCCCGGTTCACCCAGCGGACGGTCTGTCCCGGCCGGATCAGCAGGCCGCGCGGGCGGAACCAGACTTCGGATCCGCTGGCGGTGCCTGACATGGCGATCTCGACTTCCTGGCCGGCCGCCCGCGCGCCGATCGGCAGCGTGGCGGTCAGCAGGAGGCCGCCCCCGGCGGACAGCAGCAGGCGCCGCCGGGAGTCAAAGACGCAGGTCTTCATTTGGCCACGCGGCTTTCCTGGCTGACCGGCACGTTCCACAGCACGATGTGGATGTGCGGTTCGGCGACGCCCGGGTGACCGGCGTTGTACTGGATGTCCACGTGATCGACCTTGCCGGCGGGCGCCTTCAGGTCGTGCAGGTTCATGTCGGCCTTCATGGCCGACAGCGGGATCATGTAGGTCGTGCTGACCAGCTTGCCTTTGTGGTCATACCCCAGGAAGGGGCCGGCCGGCAGGGTGGCCGGATCGACGAACAGCTGGCCCAGGCCGGGGATGAAATCCGGCAGCTTCACCAGGGAGCTGACCGCCTTGTAGGGGGTGGCGGGCGGCGCCTTCATGACGGAAGTTTCGGCGGCGAAGGCGCTGCCGGCGCCAAAGGACAGGGTCAGCGCGGCTGCGGCGGCCGTGGCGGTGAGGAACGAGCGGATCATGAGCATCTCCTGGTGAACGGTATGAGGCGACCTCCGCCTCATGTACCCATTGGATGCGGTCCGGGCGCGGCCCGTTTCATACTCTCCTGAACGCTAATCGCTCAGGCTGATCTGCTCGAAATCGTCCACCAGGATGTCCAGGCCGATTCGCCAGCGGCCGCCTTGCGGCAGGACGGGGACGGTCGCCAGCCAGCTGTGGCCGGGACCGGGCCGGGCCTCGCGCCGCAGGGCTTCGATCCCTTCGTCGGGGTTGCTCAGGCTCAGGGTCACGCCCTGCGCCGCGAAATCCCGGCCGTCGGGCTGCGTCAGCCGGATGACCCAGTCGCCCGCGCCGGGCTGGATGCTGGCCATGACGCGGGGGCTGTGCAGCATGATGGCCGGCATCGCGGCCGCGGCCGCGGCCGCGGTCTTCTGGTCCAGGCTGCGCGGGGGCGGGGTGAAGCGCCACAGGCTGAGCACGGCCAGGATCAGGATGGCCAGGCAGATCTCGGCCTGGATGACACGGCGCAACTGCCGCCGGGCGGGCAGGGAGCCTGCCTGGACCGGCGCCGTCAGACGCCAGCGGTTCCAGGCAGCCAGGCAGAGCAGCAGGGCGACCAGCCCCAGCTTGACCGCCAGCACGCGGCCGTAGGCGGTCAGCCACAGGTCGGACGGCCGCTCGAACTGCACCCAGATCAGGCACAGGCCGCTGAGCGTCAGCAGGGCGACGACCGGGGTGATCCAGCGGGAAAACAGTTGCAGCGCGGGAAACTGCGCGCCGCGCCGCGCCGCAGTCCCGGCATCGGGTGCGAGGGCCGCGCGCGCCAGTGCGCGCATCAACGGAATCAGCAGGCCGATCCAGGCGATGGCCGTGATGACGTGCAGGGCCATCGCCGGTCGGGAGAGCCAGCGGGGCGGCGCCGTTCCCGCATGTCCGCTGGCGGCCAGGGCCGCGCCCGCCAGCAGCAGCGCCAGCCCGCCGGCGGCCCGGATCCGGAAAGCCTGGCGGGAGCATAGCGCGACGGCGGCGCACAACAGGGCCAGGGCCATGCCGCCCAGCGTGATGGCGTAGGGACTGGCCAGCGCCTGGCGCCAGGCGTGCCAGTGCGCCAGGCCCGACCATGGAGCGTCCAGCAGATCCAGCCCTTGCAGCGCGAGGGCCGGCGGCAGCAGCGCCACGCCGAGGCCGAGGACGGGCAGCGCCCAGGCCTGGCGGTCCGAAGCGTCCAGGGACCGGAACAGGGCCGCGCCGAGGACGGAAAACAGGCACAGATAGCCCAGCCAGCGGCTGAGCCAGATCAGGACCGCGCGGGGTGTCGCTGCCGCGTCATCCGGCCTGCCTGCCAGAGCGGACGTCGGCTGCGCGGCGCCCGTGGCAGGCCCCACGCGGTAATCCAGCGCGCCTCCGATCGGATGGCCGTCGGCCGACACGACCCGCCAGCTGAGCAGGTAGCCGCCCGGCGCCGCGCCGGGGGGCGCGGGAATCCTCAGGGTGGCGTCCTGGTTGCTGGAGGGGTGGAGTTCCTCGGCCGCGCCCGAAGGCCCGATCAGGCGCAGCACCGTCACGCCGACCGGCTCGCTGAAATGCAGCGTCAACTGGGTCGGCGCCTGGTCCAGCACCGCGCCGGAGGCCGGTTGCGTGGACAGCAGGACGGCGTGGCTCCAAGCCTGCGGCGCCCAGGCCGCGAGGCAGAGCAGCAGGACGCGCAGGATGTTCAATGGGTATGCTGGTCGCCGTGGCGTTTTTCAGGGGCGATCAGCTTCACGCCGGGAGCCGGGCTGTCGGCGCCCTTGGCGCCGGAGGTGTCGATCCAGCGGGAGACGCCCTTCTTGCATTCCTGCACGACGGGGAAGTACAGGGTCTGGCCGGGTTTCAGGCTGGAAGCCAGGGTGGCGACGAAGGTGAATTCGTCGTAGTAGGCATCCGGCAGATCGCCGGTCCAGGCGATTTCCCGCACGCCGTGATCCACCTGGGCGCCGTGCAGGGTTTCGGGCTGGGCGTATTTGCCGTCCGTCACTTCCAGGGTCCAGCCGGCCTTGGGCTGGGGCTTGACCCCCAGCACGCCGTCGGGGATGCGGACGCGGACCCGCGTGGTGTCGGAACCCTGGCAGCCGTGGCCCACGCGCAGGACGGCCTTGTAGGGGCCGCCGACGGCGGCTTCGGGGGTTTGCAGAGTGATGTGCGCTTGGGCCAGGGGGCTCAGGCAGGCCATGGACAGCAGGCCGGCCAGCAGGGGCAGTTTCATCGTGGGCTCGTCAGGACGTGATTTGATTGAAAGTCGTTATCATTCCACGTCCGTCGGGCAAAGACAAATCGCCGGCGCCGGCGCCGCGCGCTACATGTGCGACGGCAGCCAGGTCGCCAGCGCGGGGAAGAACCACAACGCCACCAGCAGCAGCATCATCAGGCTGAAATAGGGGGCGCAGACCCGGGCGATGTAGGTGATTTCCTTGCGCGTCATGCTTTGCAGCACGAACAGGTTGAAGCCCACCGGCGGGGTGATCTGCGCGGTTTCCACCGTGATCACCAGGAAGATGCCGAACCACAGCGGGTCGATGCCCGCCGCCTGGATGATGGGCAGCACGACGCCCATGGTCAGGACGATCGTGGAGATGCCGTCCAGAAAGCAGCCCAGCACGATGTAGAACAGCCCCAGGGCGATGATCAGCATGGCGGGCGACAGCTGCAGTCCGCCGACGAATTCGGCGAGCTGGCGCGGCAGGCCGATGTAGCCCATGGACAGCGTCATGAAGGCCGCGCCGGCCAGGATCAGGGCGATCATGCAGTACAGGCGCGTGGCCCCCAGCAGCGCGTCCCGGAACGACTGCCAGGTCAGGGATTTCTGCCAGGCCGACAGCAGGAAGGCGCCCAGCACCCCGATGGCGGCGGATTCCGTGGCCGTGGCCACGCCGGTGTAGATGCTGGCGATGACGCCCAGGATCAGCAGCACCACCGGGATCAGCTGGCGCGATTCGCGCAGCTTTTCGCGCAGCCCCATCCGGGCGGCGACTTCGGGCACCTGGTCGGGATGCAGCAGCGCCCAGCCCATCAGCCAGCCGCTGAACAGCGCCGCCAGCAGCAGGCCCGGGATGATGCCGGCGATGAAGAGCTTGGCGATGGAGGTTTCCGCCGCCACGCCGTAGACGATGAGGATGATGGACGGGGGGATCAGCAGCCCCAGCGTGGCCGGTCCGCCCAGCGAGCCGATGATCTGCGCGTCGGGATAGCCGCGCTTGCGCAGTTCCGGCAGGTTCATCTTGCCCACGGTCACGCAGGTGGCCGCCGACGAGCCGCACACCGAGGCGAAGATCGTGCAGCCCAGCACATTGGTGTGCAGCAGGCGCCCGGGCAGGCGGTTCACCCAGGGCGCCAGGCCCCGGAAGAGGTTTTCCGACAGGTTCGTGCGGTACAGGATTTCGCCCATCCAGATGAACAGGGGCAGGGCGGTCAGCGTCCAGCTGCTGGAACTGCCCCAGATGGTGATGGCCATGGCGTCGCCGGCCGGGCGGGCGGAAAAGAATTCCATGCCGAACAGGGCCACGCCGGCCAGGGTCAGGCCGACCCAGACCCCGCCGCCCAGCAGGGCGAACAGGACCACGATCAGGACGATGCTGGCGGTGATCTCATTCATGGTGCAGGTCCTCGGTGGACTCGTGTTCGCGCTGGCCGCGCCATTCCAGGCAGAGTTCGTCCAGGAAGGCGATGAAGAACACCAGGGTGCCCACGGCCATCAGGGTCTGCGGGATCCACATGGGGGTGGCGTCGATGCCGGTGGACATGTCCTGGAAGACCCAGGACTGCCAGACCAGCCGCGCGGAATAGAAGGCGAGGAAGCCGGCCAGCAGGGTGGCGAGCAGCAGGGCGGCCAGTTCCAGCCCCCGGCGCCCGGACCCCCGCAGCATGCCCAGCACCAGCGTGACGCGGATGTGTTCGCCTTTCTTCAGGGTGCTGGCCAGGGCCAGGAACCCCGAGCCGGCCATCGCGTATCCGGCGTAGGAATCGACGCCGCCGACCGGAAAGCCGATCAGGCGGCCCAGGATGGTGAAGGTGACGGCGACAAGAACCAGGATCATGCATAGCCCCGCCAGCCAGGCGCTGACGTCATAGAGGCGGTCGAGCCATTTGCGCATAGGATGTCCTTGTCGTGTCAGACCTTATTTGCCGGCGCGGTAATCGGCCAGAATCCGCTTGCCGTCGTCGCCCGCCTTGGCCGTCCATTCCTGGATGACCGTATCGCCGACCTTCGCCAGCCCCGCGCGCAGTTCGGCCGAGGGTTCGACGATCTGCATGCCGCCGGCCTTCAGTTTGGCGATGGAGTCGGCGTCCACCTGGCGCGACGCTTTCCAGCCGCGTTCCTCGGCCTGGGCGGCGGCCTTCAGCACGGCGTCCTGTTCAGCCTTGGGCAGGGATTCGAAGGCCTTCTTGTTGACGACCACCGCGTTCTTGGGGATCCAGGCCTGGACGTTGGTGAAGTACTTCATGTGCTCGTAGAGCTTGTTGTCGGCGCCCGTGGCGCTGGAGGTGATCAGGCCTTCGATGACCCCGGTGGCCAGGGCCTGGGAGAGTTCGGCTTCCTGGATGGTGACGGGCTGGGCGCCGACCAGTTCGCCGATGCGGGCCGTGGTCGGGCTGTAGACGCGCCATTTCATGCCCTTCAGGTCGGCGACGGAGTTGATGGGCTTGTTGCTGTAGATGCTTTGCGGCGGCCAGGCGACGGCATACAGCAGCTTCATGCCTTGCTGATCCAGTTTCTTGACCAGGGCGGGGCGCTGCGCCTGGTAGAGCTTCCAGGCCTGGTCGTAGTTGCTGGCCAGGAAGGGCAGGCCGTCCAGCCCGAAAGGCTGCCATTCGTTCTGGAAGCTGACCATGAAGAATTCGCCCGCCTGGGCCTGCCCGCCCTGCACGGCGCGCTTGATTTCCGGCATCTTGAAGAGCGAGGCGCCCGAATGCACCGTGATCTTCAGATCGCCGTTCGTGGCGGCGGAGACGTCCTTGGAGAACTGTTCCAGGTTCTGGGAATGGAAGTTGAAGGCGGGATAGGCGGACGCCAGGTCCCATTGCGTGGCGGCGTGGGCATTGAACGCCAGGCCCAGGCCGGCAGCCAGGGTGGCGGTGAAAAAAGTGCGACGTTTCATCAGATCTCCTAGCGGGTCGTGAACGGGGAGGCAAGGCCGTGGAGAACACATGCGCCGGCGGGCCGGGTCTGATCCAGGCAATGGCCAGGGGAAACAGTAGCGCAGCTCTCGCCCGCCGACCATCAGGGTTTTCAACAATGAGAATATTCTTGTAGACGATATAGTCTTTGTTTGTTCACTCATTTGAATATGATTGTTCAATCAGGTGCGAAGGATGAACACGGCGATTCCGTCCTGTCGGCGGGACGCTTCCAGTCGGCGCGGGCTCAGTCGATCCGCCGGGCGTAGACCGACAGCACCATGCGTTCGGACTGGATCAGGTAATGTTCCAGTGTCTGGGCGGCGGCGGCCGTGTCGCCGGATTCAAACAGGTTCAACAGATGAATGTTCTGGTCCACGAAAGGCGCGTGCAGGTATTCCGGATCGTCCAGCAGGCCGAACGCCAGCCGCAGCTCGGCGGCGATGTCGGCGAACATCGCCGACAGGCGGGCGCTGTCGGCCAGGGCGACGATGCTGGCGTGAAACGCCATGTTGGCCGACCCGACTCCCAGCCAGTCGCCTGTCTCGCGCATGCGCCGGGCGGCGTCGGTGGCCTGGTTCAGGCGCTTGTGGGCCGGATGGCGCGGCCAGGCCTGGGCCAGCGCCTGACATTCGATCAGGCGGCGCACCCGGTAGATGTCGATGATGTCGGCGATGCTGGGAACGACGACCGACACGCCGCGGTTGGGCTCATGGTGCAGCAGGCCTTCCTTGACCAGGATGCGGAAAGCCTCGCGCAGGGTATTGCGCGACACCTCCAGCTGTTCGCTCAGGCTGGCTTCGGACAGGCGCTGGCCCGCATGCAGTTGGCCCTGGATCAGTTGCTGGCGCAGGTTCTCGGCGACCGTGTCGGCCAGGCTCAGGGACGGGAGGGTGCTGGGATAATGCCGGGATTGCATGAGGGCCCCTGGTTCGCCGGCTGGTTGGGCGGCGGATTGTTTTTTGGAAGGGCGGATTGCTCAACAATCCGTCGCGTTGCTTGGAATGATAAGGAAACATCATGGACTTGAACAGTGATCTGGGGGAAAGCTTCGGCGCCTGGCGCATGGGCGACGACGCCGCCATGCTCGACATCGTCACCAGCGCCAACGTCGCATGCGGCTTTCATGCCGGGGATCCCGCCGGCATTCTGGACACCCTGCGGGCCGCGGCGGCCCGGGGCGTGGTGGTGGGCGCCCACGTGGGCTATCCCGACCTGGCGGGGTTCGGCCGACGCAATATGGACCCGTCCAGCCGCGAACTGGTGGCCGACGTGATCTACCAGATCGGCGCCCTGCAGGGGCTGGCGGCCGCGGCGGGCACCCGGGTGCGCTACGTCAAGCCGCATGGCGCCCTGTACAACACCATCGCCCACGATGAGCGCCAGGCCGCCGACGTGATCACGGCGCTGCTCGGCATCGATCCGGATCTGGTCCTGATGGGGCTGGCGGGGTCCGCCATCCTGGAATGGGCGCGGGAGCGCGGCCTGCGGGTCGTGGCCGAGGCCTTCGCGGACCGGGCCTACACGCCCCAGGGCGTCCTGGTGTCGCGGCGCGAGCCCGGCGCCGTCCTGCACGATCCGGACCAGGTCGCGGACCGCATGCTCGACTGGACGCGCACGGGCGAACTGACGGCCATCGACGGGTCGCGGGTGCGGCTGCGGGCGGACTCCATCTGCGTGCATGGCGACAGCCCGGGCGCGGTGGACATGGCGCGCGCCGTGCGGACCCGCCTGGATGCCGCGGGCGTGACGTTGCGGCCCTTCGTCGAGTCGCTGGAGCATTGATGGCGGCACCGCGCTTCCTGCCGGCGGGCGACGAGGCCCTGCTGGTCGAGCTGGATTCCCTGGATGCTGTGCTGGCCTTGTTCCGGGCGGCGGAAGCCGACCGGCTGCCCGGGGTGGCGGATCTGGTGCCGGCCGCGCGCACCCTGCTGGTGGCGTTCGAGCCGGACCGGGCGCCGCCGCGGGCGGTGATCCGCTGGCTGCATCGATGCCTGCGGACGGCGGCGGGCGGCGCGGCGGCGTCGGCGGATGCCGCCGCGGGGCGGCTGGTGGACATTCCCGTGCGCTATACGGGGGCGGACCTGGACGAGGTCGCCGATCGTCTGGGGATGACGCGCGCGGAGCTCGTCGAGCGCCACACGGGCAGCGATTTCCAGGCGGCCTTCGCCGGCTTCGCGCCCGGTTTCGTGTATCTGACGGGCGGCGACGCCTGCTTTCACGGCCTGCCCCGGCGGCCCAGCCCGCGCACGCGCGTGCCGGCGGGCTCCGTGGCGGCGGCGGGGGAATTCAGCGCCGTCTATCCCTCGGACAGCCCTGGCGGCTGGCAGTTGCTGGGGATCACTCCGGTCCGCATGTGGGACCTCAGCCGGGCGGAATCGGCGCTGGTGCAGCCCGGCTGCCGGGTGCGTTTCCACGATCTGGATGCGCCGCGCGTCGCCGTCAGCCTGGCGTCGGCGCCTTCGGCGGGGCTGGCCGAAGAGCCGCCGGCGTCCGAATCGCCCGCGCGGTCCGCCGCGCCTGCCGCGAACCTGGACGCTTCCGCCGATCTGTCCGCCGCGTCGCCGGACGACGAGGCATCCGCCGTCCGGCTGGAAGTCCGGCGGGCCGGCCTTCAGACCCTGTTCCAGGACCTGGGCCGCCCCGGCTTGACGGGCATGGGGGTCTCGCGTTCAGGCGCGCTGGATCGGGCGGCGATGCGGCAGGCGAACCGCCTGGTCGGCAATGCGCCCGATGCCGCCGTGCTGGAAAACGCGCTGGGCGACCTGGAACTGGTGTGCCGGGGGCGGGCCGTGGTGGCCGTCACCGGCGCGCAGGCGCCGGTCTCCCTGACGACGGCTGCCGGTGTGCGGCTGCCCGCCGCCGCGCAGCGCGCGCTGACGATGGAAGACGGTCAGGCGCTGCGCATCGGCCGGGTTCGGGCCGGGGTGCGCTGTTACGTGGCGGTGCGGGGCGGCTGGGAGACCGAAGCCGTGTTGGGGAGCCGCGCCACCGACGTGCTGGCGGGCATCGGGCCGGCTCCGATCCGGGCCGGGGACCTGCTGGCGGCGGGGCGTTCGGCGGTGGCCGGATCGGCTGAGGCCCCCGACGCCGCAGCCGGCGGCCTGCCGGTCTCGGGCGATGACGTGACTCTGGATGTCGTTCTGGGTCCGCGCCAGGACTGGTTCGACGCCTCGGCCCGGGAACTGCTGCTGTCCCAGGCCTGGCAGGTCACGCCGCAGTCCAACCGGGTCGGCATGCGCCTGGCGGGCGCCCGGGCGCTGACGCGCAGCAGGACGCAGGAGCTGCCCAGCGAGGGCACCGTCGTCGGCGCCATCCAGGTGCCGGCCGATGGGCAGCCCGTGCTGTTCCTGGCCGATCATCCCCTGACGGGCGGCTATCCCGTGATCGCCGTGGTCCGCAGCCGGCACCTGGACCGCCTGGCGCAGATCCCCGTGGGGGCTCGGCTGCATTTCCGGGCGGGGGGTCAAAGCTGAGTGCCGGCCGGCGGCTTTGAAGGCTTCTGCCGCGGGCAGGGCTTATTTGTATATTTCCTGCGGAAATATATGGGATGTCAAATATTTCCTACAATTTTAAGAATCCCCCGCGATAAGGCGGGCGGAAACCGACACATTCCGTATTCGAGCAGGAACCCTTATGAAAGCATCATTCCTCGTCCTGGCGGCCGCCCTGGCGATGGCGGCCGGCGGCGCCGCGCAGGCCGCCGCGTCCAGCAGGCTGGACAGGATCCAGTCGACCGGCGAGATCGCCATCGGCACCCGCGACGCCGCGATTCCGTTTTCCTATCTGGACGATCATCAGAAGTCCGTCGGGTATGCCATGGACATCTGCGCCGGCATCGCCGATGCGCTGAAGAAAAAGCTGGGGTTGCCCGCCATCCGTATCAAGGAAGTGCCCGTCACCGGCTCTACGCGGATTCCCCTGATCGCCAATGGCACCATCGATCTGTCCTGCGGGCCCGACACGAACAACGTTCAGCGCCAGCAGCAGGTCGATTTCGCGCCGGCGACCTTCGTGTCGGCGACGCACTTCGCCTCGCTGAAACAATCGAATCTGCACCACCTGAGCGACTTCCGGGGCAAGACGGTGATTTCGGTGTCGGGCAGCACCAACCTGAAGTGGCTGACCGAGATCAATGCCAAAGACCGGCTGGGCATGAGGATCATCACCGCCAGCGACCACGCCGAAGCCTTCCTGGCCGTGGCCAACGGCCGCGCGTCCGCCTTCTTCATGGACGGCATCCTGCTGGCCGGCCTGGTGGCCAACGCCCATGACCCCAAGGCCTGGAGCATCAGCAAGGACGCCTATACCTTCGAACCCTACGGCATCATCGAGCCGAAGAACGATCCCCGCTTCAAGCAGGCCGTGGACGATGCCGTCAAGGCGATGATCGCGGACGGGCAGGTGGAAAAGCTCTACGTCAAATGGTTCACCCAACCCATCCCGCCCAAGGGCGTGAACCTGAACTGGCCCATGACGCCGGAACTGAAGAAGCTGCTGGCGAACCCGACCGATTCGCCGGAGCCCGAGGTGCTGAAGCAGGATTGATCCGGGCCGGTGCCAGTTCCCGGCGCGACCGGGAACCGGGCGGGCCCGGCGTCGCGCGTTTGCGCGGCCCAAACAAAAACCGCCTAGGCGTTGGACCCTAGGCGGTTTCTAACCTGTCGAGACGACAGGGTAATTCTGGCGCGGCTGGCAGGATTCGAACCCACGACCCCTTGGTTCGTAGCCAAGTACTCTATCCAACTGAGCTACAGCCGCTAAAGAGGCGTAAATATAACATGTTTTTTTGAAGCTGTCATATCACGCTGTGTTTCCAGCTATCCCAGGCGAATCAGCGTCCCGGAATCCGGGGGCAGCAGCCACGCCTGCACTGGAAGGCGCGAAATGATAGCACGAATGGAGGATTCGGGCATCAAGGCAAAGGCCGTGGACAGGGCGTCGGCCGTGGTGGCGTCGAGGGCGCGCACGCTGGCGCTGCGCCAGCGCGGCATCGCGCTGCCGGTGTGGGGGTCGAACAGATGGGTCAGCGCGCCGGAATCGTCCAGCGGCGTCCCATAGCCGCCGGAAGTCGCCAGCGCCCGGTCGTCCAGTTCGATGGTGTCCATCAGGCGCGTGCGATCGCTCGGATCGGCCAGCCCGGCGCGCCAGGGGCGGCTGGCGTCCGGCCGCCCAAGGCCGCGGGCCTCGCCCAGGTCGATCATGGCATGCTCCAGACCATTGGCGCGCAGCAGTTCCGTCACCCGGTCGGTGATGTAGCCCTGGGCGATGCCGTTCAGGGTGACTTCCATGGCGGGGCGGCGGAACCGGATCAGGTCCGGTTCGATCTGGATGGCCCGATGATCCACGTGGTTCAGGACGGGGCGCAGCGCGTCCGGGTCGAAAGCCGGCGGGCGGCGCGACAGGCCCTGCCGGACGTACCAGCGCCACAGCGGCTGCACGGTCGGGTCGAAGTAACCGTCGGTCAGGGTTGCGAAGCCGCAGGCCTCGGACATCAGGCGGCAGAGATCGGCGGGCGGCGCGTCCAGACGGCCCGCGCGGTTGAGCCGCGCCAGCGCGCTGTCGTCGCGGTAGAGACTGAAGATGCTTTCCAGCCGGTGGATCTCGCCGATGGCCAGGCGGACCAGTCTTTGCGCGTGGGCGCGGTCGGGATGCAGCAGCTGCATTTCGGCGTCGGCGCCCAGCGCGATGCCGCGCCAGACGACAGGCTCCGGCAGCTCGCCGGGGCGGGACAGGGCGGCGCGCAGCGGCGAGGCGCCCAGCAGGGCGGCGCTGGCGGCGGTGATGCCCAGGAAGCGGCGGCGGGTGGCGGTGGTCATGCGGGCTCTCCGAAGGTGACGGAATCGCGGGCGCCCGCATCGGAGGGCGTGGCGGGTTCGAGGTATCGCAGCACATAGTCTTCCGGCATGTCCCGGAACCCGACGATGCGTCCGCCGTACCGCTGCCGGTAGGCCTGGGCGTCTTCCAGGCGGGCAAAGGGCAGGGCGTCGGGCGCGCCCATCCCGCCGACCGTCCGGCTTTCGATCAGGAAGTGCGCGCGGCGCGCGTCGATCCAGGCGTCCATCGGAGGGTTGCCCTTGCTGTCCGCCTGCCCCATGTCCTGGACGTAGATCGCCAGAATGGTCTTGGGCTCCTCGGGCAGCAGCGTGTAGGCGAAGACCTCCCGGATGGTGGAAAACCAGACGGCGGCGTCCCGGTCGCGCAGAAGGATCTGGCCCTTGGGGCCGACGTGTTCGTAGAGATTCATGCCGCAATAGTGGCCGATGGCCTGTTCGTTCATCGTATGGGGGGGCGGGAGCGGGCCGGAATCGGCGCCGCCCGCGCCGCAGGCGCCCAGCAGCAGGGCCAGCGCGACGCCGCCCAGCAGACGCCGGCTGCGGCGGCCGAGGGACATGGCGGTCGTCGTCATAGCGCCCTCCGGTTGAATGCGCGCGTCGCCAGCGCCAGCGGGATGACGATCCACAGTACCTGGGCCAGCAGCAGCGTCGAGGGCGACAACGTCGCCTGGCCGCTCAGTCCCGCCATGCCGGAAAACAGGGCGATGTTCTCGTGGCCGGTGAGATTGAGCAGGCGGTAGACGTCGGTCGGATTGAACAGCAGGATCGTGTTCAGAATGGGCGCGGTGATCGTGCGTCCCTGGTCGAGCACCAGCACGCCCAGCAGGCCCATGTCGTAGATCACCACCAGGAACAGCCAGACGCCGATGGCGAGGCCGGCGGCGGTCTGGCGTTCCTGGACCAGGGCGCTGATCAGGTAGCCCAGCGAAAGGAAGGCGGCGCCCAGCAGGATGCTGGCGGCGATCAGCAGGGCGAACGGGCCCCAGGCCGCCGGATCCAGGCCGCCGAAGACCAGTTGCAGCGCCAGGCCGGCCAGGCCGTAGCCGGCGCCGATGGCCAGCGCCAGGATCGCCAGGTGGCCGCAGAACTTGCCCGCCATGACTTGAGAGCGCGAGACCGGATGGCTCAACAGCAGGTTCATGGTGCCCCGGTCGATTTCGCCGACGATGGCGTCATAGGACAGCAGCATGGCGATCAGCGGCACCAGGAAGATCGACAGGCTCGACAGGCTGACGACCGTCACGGTCAGGGGGTCGACCTTGACGCTGCCGGTGGGCGCGCTGCCCAGAAACCCCAGCGACAGAGCCAGCATGGCCAGCAGCAGCGCGATGGCCAGCACCCAGCGGTTGCGCAGTCCGTCGCGGATTTCCTTCTGGATCAGGGTCAGGGTCGGGTTCATGCGTCCTCCCGGCGTAGAAAGTGCGCGTACATCTCGTCCAGCCCGGGGTGTTCCAGTTCGATGTCGCAGACGTGGGGCAGCGCCTGGGCATCGCGCAGCCGGTGCAGTTTCTCGGATTCGGGGCAGCTCAGTTCCAGGCGGCGCGCGCCGATGCGCCGCCAGCCTTCGGGGATCCGGATGGGCTCTTCGTCCAGCGTCAGACGGATGCGCGCCGGCAGGCCAGCATCCCGCCGCAGATCGCTCAGACTGCCATCCGCGGTCTTGCGCCCCTTTTGCATCACGATGACGCGGTCGGCGTGGCCCTCGAGTTCGGCCAGCGCGTGAGTGGACAGCAGGATGGCGGCGCCGGTGTCGCGCAACTCGCGCACGATGTCGTAGAACAGCAGGCGCGAGGCCGGATCCAGGCCCGTCGTGGGCTCGTCCAGCAACAGGATGCGCGGCTTGCCCAGCAGGGCCTGCGCCAGGGCCAGTCGTTGCCGCATGCCCTTGGAATAGCCGCCCACCCGCCGGCCGGCGGCCTCGGCGATGCCCACCCGGGCCAGCAGCGCCGCGTTGCCCTGGGTGGACAGGCCTTTCAGGCGCGCGTAGAAGGCCAGGGTTTCGGATCCCGTCAGCGAGGGGTGCAGCGCCACGGTTTCCGGCAGGTAGCCGATCTGGCGGCGGCCGCGGACGGCGGCGGGGCTGGCGGCCAGGTCGCCCAGCACGCGCACGGTGCCCGATTCCGGTCTGATCAGGCCCAGGATCAGCTTGATCAGCGTGCTTTTGCCGGCGCCGTTGTGGCCGGCCAGGATGACGCATTCACCGGGTTCCAGATACAGGCTGACGTCGTCCACGGCGCGCTGGGCGCCGTAGCGCTTGGTCACGCGGCGCAGGTCGATGGGCGAAGCTGTCACGGTCATGGCAAGGCCTCGTAGTGTTTCCAGGCGGGTGAAACAGGGGGCGCCATCAAGGGCGCGCTGTCGATCACGCCGCCGGGCAGGATGGCGGGAAACTGCGATTGGGCCCAGCGCACGATGGTGACGGCCGGGCTGTTGAGCAGCAGGCGCGCATTGGGCGCCCGCCAGATGACCTGATCGATCAGGCCGTTGGGGCGATAGGCGGTGTCGCCGATGCCGTCGCCGTCCAGGTCGAAGGCCGACAGGTCGGACCAGTAGTTGCCGCGTCCGTCCAGCGACCACTCCAGGTAGCGGGTGCCGACGTACTTGACCTGATTCTGGTTCTGGATGAAGGCGTTGCCGTGGATGCGGTTGCCCTCGGATCCGGTGTAGTGCACGCCGATGCCGCAGTCCTGGAATCGGTTGTCGGCCAGTTCGTTGAGGTTGGCGTTGTAGACGAAGACGCATTTTTCCGCATCGACGACCACATTGCCCTGGATGCGGGAATCGTCCGTGGCGTTGAGCATCAGACCCTGGTGCGCGCTGCGCACGGCGATGTTGTCGCGCACCGTCAGGCGGCGGGAGAACATGATCGCGTAGCCGATGTCGTTGTCGCGAGAGACGTTGCCGCTGACCTCGCTGTCGTTGGTGTACATGTAGTGCACGGCGTAGCGCAGATGGTGGAAGACGTTGCCGCTGAAGACGTTTTCCCGGCTGTTGTTGGAGAAAATGCCGTCGCGGCCTTCGGAAATGTCGTTGCCCGCGACTTTCGATCCGGGGGCGTTCCAGACCGTGACGCCGTTGCCGCGTTCATTGACGCGCAAGCCCGTATTGCCCACGATGCGGTTGTTTTCCACCAGGGCATCGCGGGCGCCCCACAGGTAGACGCCCACGGAATTGTCCAGGATGTCGTTGTCGGCGATGCGCGCGCGCGCGGCGGTCTTGTCCAGGAAGACGCCGGCGTCCATGTCCGGCAGGCTCAGGCCCGAGTGGCGGATGCTCAGGCGCCTGAGCGTGACGTCGGCCGCCCGCACCCAGATCGTCCTGCCCTTGCGTTCGCCCAGGATGCGGGCGTCGCGCCCGGGCGGGCCTTCCAGCGTCAGAGGTTTGTCGATCACCAGATTGCCCGGGTAGTCGCCCGGCGCCAGGCGCAGCACGTCGCCGGGAGCGGCGGCCGCGATCGCATCCTGCAGGCGGGCGCCGGCGGGAATGTCGACGGTCGCCGCCCCCGCCGTCGTCCACGCGGCGGCGAGGATCAGCCCGGCCGCCCGGGCCGCGTCGACACGCAGGGCGGTGACGCGTCGCATGGCATCAGGCCTTCTTCGGCTTGACGTACATCTGGCCCGACATTTCCATGTGCAGCGCATGGCAGAACCACTGGCAGTAGTACCAGTGCACGCCGGGACGCGAGGCCGTGAACGTCACCGACGAGGTGGCCTGGGGTCCGATTTCCATGGCGATGCCGTAGCCCGTCAGCGTGAAGCCGTGCGTCAGGTCCTCGATGCGCTCCATGTTGGTGACGACCACCGTGACCTCGTCGCCCTCGTTCACCTCGAAGCTGGGCAGGCTGAAGACCGGAGCGACGGCAACCATGTACACGCGCACCTTGTTGCCGTCGCGGATGACGTTGGACGCGGATTCCAGCGTCACGCCGTCCTTGGCCGCCATCTGGCGGGCATCTTCCCACATGGGGTCGTTGCGGTCCCAGATGTGTTTGGGGCGGACCTTGGAGCGGTGGACCAGCAGCATGTCGTGCGGCTCGGCGAAACTGGGGCCGTCGTGCACCAGCTTCATCTCGTCGCCGGAAATGTCGATCAACTGGTCGTTTTCCGGTTTCAGCGGGCCGACGTTCAGGAATCGGTCCTTGGAGAACTTGTTCAGCGACACCAGCCACTTGCCATCGGCTTCCTTGGTTTCGCCCATGGTGGTGTGGTTGTGGCCGGGCTGGTAGTGCACGTCCAGCTTCTGGATGATGGGGTCGACCTTTTCGCCCTGATAGGCTTTCTTCGCCTTCTCGATGTTCCATTTGCACATCTGGCTGTCGATGAACAGCGTGGTGTAGGCGTTGCCGCGGCCGTCGAAGGCCGTATGCAGCGGCCCCAGGCCCAGCTGGGGTTCGGCCACGACCACGTCGCGTTCCTTGATCTTGTCGTCGAACAGATCGTCGAGTTTGCGCACGTCGATCACCGTGACCGTGGGCGAGAGCTTGCCGTTGAAGACGACGTGGATGCCGTCGGGCGCGGCGTTGCAGCCGTGCGGCGAATTGGGCACCGGGATGTAGCGCGTGTACTTGGAACCCTTGCGTCCGTCGATGACGGGCACGCCGTTCATTTCTTTGAAGTCGCCTTTCTTGACGGCTTCCTCGATGCGCTTGATGTTGAACACCACCGCCCAGTCCTGCTCGTTGGCCGACATTTCCGTGACGGACAGGCCTTTTTCGGAGTTGTAGCAGGTGGCGAAGGAATACTTGCCCTGGTAGTCGGCGTCACCATTGTCCAGGTTGCCGTCCACCAGCACCTGCCAGGCCACCTTCATGGTGTCCCCGTCCACGGCGGTGTAGATCGCCCAGAAGTTCTTCTTGGGATCGTCCATGACCGTGCCGTCGTTGGGCAGCGGCACGATGTGCTCGCCGTTGCAGAAGACGTAGCCGGTCTTCGGATAGCGCTGCGGACGCAGGCCGTGGATGCCGTCGGCATTGGGGATCTCAAGGATCTTGTCCGTCTTCATCACGTCGCAGCGGATGCGCGCCACGCGGGTGTTGGCCTTGTCGTTGATGAAGATGTAGCGTCCGTCGTAGGTGCCGTCCGTGAAGGACATGTGGGGGTGGTGGGCGTCGCCGTTGGGCAGCACGCCGCCGATGGATTCGGCGAACGCCCTGGTGGCCGGCGTCAGGCCGTCGGACAGGATCTTGCGGCTTTCGTTGGTGCGGCCCCAGCCTGTGGCGCTGCACATGTTGAAGACAGGAATACGCATCAGTTCGCGCATGGACGGCAGGCCCAGGATGCGCACTTCGCCCGACTGGCCGCCGGAATTGAAGGCGTAGTATTCGTCGAGCTCGCCGGGGGCGACGTCGATGCTCTGGTGGCCTTTTTTCGGGTCGTCCTTGGCGTTGGCGCCCAGGTGGGTGGCTCCGACGGCGGCTGCGCCGGTGATGGCGGCGGTGCCGAGGAACTTGCGTCGGCTCAGGCCTGTCTTGTCGTTGCGGTGGTCGGACATGGGCTTCTCCCAGGAGTGGTGTGCATGGCGCCTTGGCCGTGTGGCCGGTCGGGCGCTATGGGGTCGGTGAATCGGTCTGTGGTTCGGCGGCCGCGCGGGGGCGGACGGTAGGCTTGCGGCTGACGACGGTTTCTCCGGGCAGGCCGGCGTCCGGGGGCGGCGCCTTGCTGCGCCGGAGCTTGGCGTTCTTCTGGATCAGGTGCGGACAGCGCTTGTCGTTGTGGTAGAGCTGCTGGCAGTTCAGGCACTGGATGCATTCGTTCGGGTTGATGTCGCCCTCCGGGTTGATGGCCTGGACGGGGCATTCGACGGCGCAGAGCTGGCAGGGGTTGCCGCAGGTCTTGTAGCGGCGCAGCCAGTCGAAGATCCGCAGGCGCGCGGGGATCGCCAGGGCGGCTCCCAGCGGGCACAGGTAGCGGCAGTAGAAGCGCTCGATGAACAGTCCCGCCAGCAGCAGCACGGCGGCGAAGATCACGAAGGGCCAGTCGCGCACGAACTTCAGGATGATCGCAGTCTTGAAGGGCTCGATCTCGGCGAATTTTTCCGCAAGGCCCAGCTCGTACAGCGAGATGCCGAACAGGATCAGGAAGATGATGTATTTCAGGCCGGCCAGGCGGGTGTTCAGGCCGTGCGGCACCTTGATCTGGGGCACGCGCAGTTTTTGCGCGACCTGGTTGGTCAGTTCCTGCAGGGCGCCGAAGGGACACAGCCAGCCGCAGAACGCGCCCCGGTTCCAGAAAATCAGGGACATGGCCGTGGCGATCCACAGGATGAACACGATCGGGTCCATCAGGAAGTATTCCCAGCTGAAATCCGTGCGCAGCGACGTGGTGAACGTGAGCACGTTGACGACCGAGAGCTGCGCCTGGGCGTACCAGCCGATCCAGAACAGGGTGAAGATCAGGAACACGGTGCGGAAACGCCGGTAGAAGACTTCGTGCTTGACGATCTGGTTCTGGAAGAAGAACACCGCGATCAGCGTCAGCAGGGCGATCGAAATGATCGCGATCTGCAGGGCCTTGGCCACCCAGATCTGTCGCCACAGGGCGGGCGCGGCTTCGACCTCGGCCTGCGCCTGGTCCAGCGCCGCCTGGGCGGCCGTCTCGGGCGCGCCGCCGGCCCGCGCGGCTGGCGCCGCCGCGCTGATCCGGGTGAAATCCCGGGGCAGGGTGTAGTTCAGGTTCAGGGTCGTGAAGGCCTTTTCCCTGACGTTGAGCACCCGTTGCACGGCGAGCTGCAGGCGCCAGGGGGCGACTGGATCGAAGACGGCGTCGGATGGCACGGTGAACAGGGCGATTTCGCGCAGCCGGGGGGCGCCGTCGGCCATCAGATCGGCCAGGCGCTGGTGATCCAGGTCGGTGAAATGAAAGCTGTGTTCTTCCTGGATGACTTCGATGCGGTCGAAGACGCCGCCGCGCACGTAGCCCGATCCCTTGAACGAATAGCGGCCGTTGCCGGCGACCAGGATGGCCGATTGCCCCGGGGCCAGCCGTTCGCTCAGGTACCGGTATTCCGCATCCCCCAGCAGGCTGCGGCCGATGGCCGGCACGCTGACCAGGGCCGCGTACAGATCGATGAAGGTGTCGTCGGGCTCGCCGGGTTCGGGTTTGTCGGCGGCGGCGGCGCGCCCGGTCTGCTCGAATGCCTGGTTGATGTCGGCCACGCTGACGTGCAGTCTGCCGACGGCGCCGGATTCCAGCAATGCGTCCCAGGATTGGAGGCCGGTCTCGTCGGGGTCGATCTCCCGCCGCTCGGCGGGCGCGGCCTGGGCGGCTCCGGCCCTGCCGATGCCGTAGTCGCGGGCCACCGCCATGACGGATCGGGTGATGCTGTCGCCGATCACCATCAGCGTGACCGTGGCGCCGCTGACGATGTCCACCGGAGGCGGCGCCCCGGGCCGTGGCGGTTCCTGGACGTAGTTCTTGCCGACGTAGCCCTGGATGAAGGCGTCGACCTTGGCCTCGGGGATGCCGATCAGCACGATGGGTTCGTGGTGTTCGACCAGCTTGGCGCCGACGATCCTGCCGTCGAGCGACAGCCCCACCAGGGTGTCGATGGGCTTGCTGGAATAGCCGCGCGTATTGACGACGTCGGTGGTCAGGTAGACGTAGCCCAGCAGCGTGTCTCCCGCGTAGGCGCGAGCGACGGTGGGCTTGCCTTCGGCGGGGCCGATGCGGTCGGCGCCGGGGAAGATCCGTCCGGGTTCGGTTTTCTGCAGAAAAGCGCCCAGGCGGGGGCCGGCGCCCAAGGCCGTGCCGCTCTGGCCGAACTGGTAGGCCTGGTATTTGCCGCCGGCCTGGGGCTGGGGCGCCGCGCCGGCGGACGCCGCCGCCAGGCAGCCCGCCAGCAGCCACAGCGCCAACAGGATCCGTCGGGGAAGGCGGAGCGACAGAGCGGGAATCTGGCTGGCGAGGCGCATGACGGCGGGGTGGATGGCAGTCGAAGACCTAGCCATCGTATGGGCTGGGGAAAACCCTTGTCTTGCGCCAGATCAACCGGGATGCCAAGGCCTGGGCGGCCCTTGATCCACGTTAATTCGAGCCGTCGCGCGCAGTCCCGGAACGCTCTGGCGGATGGGCGCCCCGCGGCGCCGGCAGGCTCATCTCGTCCGTTTCTTGCCGGGGCGGCGGCTGACGGCGGGGTGGCCGTCCACATGAAAGCGCAGAGGCTTGTCGGCCCATTCCCCGGCATAGTCCACGCCGATTCTGGGGCTGGCGACGATGCTGGCCGGCCTCGGCGATTCGTCCTCGGCGATCCACAGCGTGTCGCTGCACAGGTCGATGCCGTAGTGGTCCAGCGTGATGTCCATGGCCTTGCACAGGCGCCCCGGGCCGTTGGCGGCCTTGTCCAGGCCCGATACCGGCGCCAGCGCCCGCAGCAGCACGGCGGTGCCGCTGCCTTCGGGGCCGGTGACGGCATTGATGCAGTGGTACATGCCGTAGATCAGGTAGACGTAGGCGTGGCCCGGCGGGCCGAACATGGCGCGGGTGCGGGCGGTGCGCCCGCGCGAAGTATGGGCGGCCAGGTCGGTCGGGCCCAGGTAGGCCTCGACCTCGACGATGCGGCCGATGCGCGGGCCTTCGGGCGTGGCGTGGATCAGCAGGCGGCCCAGCAGGTCGGGGGCGACCGTGATGGCCGGGCGATCGTAGAAGGCGCGGTCCAGCCGCCGGCACTCGCCCTGGATGGCGTCGGCGGGCAGGCTGAACTTGCCCGGATTGATGGTTGCGGGCATGGCGCTCATCCCCGGCTGGCCGCGACGGCCAGCTGGTCCAGCCAGCGGGTCTTGTCGGCAGCGGGCAGGAAGGACGCCTGCAGGCTGTTGGCGGCCAGCGTGACCAGCTCGTCGCGGGAAAGATCCAGGGCCTGGGCGCTGGCGACGTAGTTGTCCAGCGCGTAGCCGCCGAAATAGGCGGGGTCGTCGGCGTTGATCGTGACCATGGCCCCCGCCCGCAGCAGGCGGGCCAGATTGTGTTCGGACAGGTCGCGCACGACGCCCAGCTTCAGGTTGGACAGCGGGCAGACGGTCAGGGGAATCCGGCGCTGGATCAGGGTCTGCAGCAAAGCGGGGTCGTCGCTGCTGCGCACCCCGTGGTCGATGCGGGCGACCTTCAGCGTCTCCAGCGCTTCCCGGACGTAGGCGGCCGGGCCTTCCTCGCCCGCGTGGGCCACCAGGCGGAAGCCCAGTTCCGCGCAGCGGGCATAGACGCGGGCGAATTTTTCCGGCGGGTTGCCCTTTTCGGAAGAATCCAGGCCGATGCCCACCCACAGGTCGGCGTACGCCTCGCGCAGCGGCAGGGCGGCATCCAGGGTGGCGAAGGCGTCTTCTTCGCTGAGATGCCGCAGGAAGCTGAGCAGCAGGCGGCCGCTGATGCCCAGGGTGTCGCGCGCCTCGCGCAGGGCGCTGGCCAGGCCCGCGAACACGGTGCCGATGGCGATGCCGCGGTGCGTGTGGGTCTGCGGGTCGAACATGATCTCGACGTGGACCAGGCCGTCGTCGCGGGCGCGCCGCAGGTACGCCATGGCCAGGTCGTGGAAGTCCTGTTCCGTGACCAGGACGCTCGCGCCCGCGTAGTACAGGTCCAGGAAGGACTGCAGGTCGGTGAACCGGTAGGCGGCGCGCACGGCGTCGACGCTGGCGTAGGGCAGCGGCACCTTGTTGCGCCCGGCCAGCTCGAACATCAATTCGGGTTCCAGCGTGCCTTCGATGTGCAGGTGCAGTTCCGCCTTGGGCAGCGCGCGCAGCCATTCGCGCAGCGCAGGATCACAGGGGGCTTGGGGCATGGGGATTCCGGTCGGATAAACGGGAATTCATTATAGGACCGCCTCCGGCGGCCCCCCGCGCCGTGCGTTCAGGCGGCCGCGCCGCGCCAGGCGGCCAGCGCCAGAGCCAGCCAGGACAGGATCATCAGCAGGCCGCCCACCGGGGTGAGGGCTCCCAGGGCCTGGATGCCGGTCAGGACCAGGGCGTACAGGCTGAGGCTGAAGATCAGCAGGCCGGCCAGCATCAGCCCGCCGGCCCAGGCGGCGGGGGCGGGCGCCAGGCGCGACCACAGGGCGGCGATCAAGAGGAGTCCCAGTCCATGGATGAGCTGGTAGTGGGCCGCCGTGCGCCAGGTTTCCAGCAGGTCCGGAGCGACCAGTCGGCGCAGGCCGTGGGCGCCGAAGGCGCCCGTGGCGACGCCCAGGGCCAGGACCAGGGCGCCGCACAGGATCAGGAAACGGGGAGTCATGGTGGCAATCTCCGGAAAAACGATCTGTACCGATTGTATCGAGGGCCTGTCCCCCGGCGGGAATCGCAGGTAGACTGGGTCGTGACTTCGTGCCTATTCGGAGGTTCCAGCATGGCTGTTCAGGGCCTGACATCGGAAACGCACCAGGTGGAAAACCAGGCGCCGGATCTGCCGGACTGCAATCTCTTCCTGGCCGATGCCGCCCTGATGCAGGGCGTGCGACGCGAGGGCGGCCAGCATCACGAACCCGACCTGGAATCCTGGGGGCAGCGCCTGGGACAGGCCGATCTGGCGAGGCTGGCGGCCGACATCAACCGGGCATCTCCCGTCCTCAGGGCCTTCGACCGCACCGGCCGCCGGATCGACGTGGTCGACTTCCATCCGGGCTGGTCGGAATTCCTGTCCCTGGCCTTCGCCCAGGGCATGCACGGCAGCGCCTGGGTCATGCCCGCCGAAGGCGCCCACGTGGCCCGCGCGGCGCATTATCTGATGCACGGCCAGATCGAGGCCGGCTCTCTGTGCCCGGTCACCATGACCAGCGCCGCCATCCCCCTGCTGGCCCGCGAACCCTGGTTCGCCGAATTGCAGCCCAAGCTCGCCAGCCGCCGCTACGACGCCCGCGACCTGCCCGTCGCGGACAAGCATTCCATGATGATCGGCATGGGCATGACGGAAAAACAGGGGGGCTCCGACCTGCGCGGCAACACCAGCCGGGCGGAATCCGCCGGCGACGGCTGGTTCAGCCTGACCGGGCATAAATGGTTTTTTTCCTCGCCCATGTCCGACGCCCATCTGATGCTGGCCCGCGACGGCGATGCCCATTCCTGCTTCTACGTCCCGCGCTGGCTGGATCGCGAGACGCGCAACGGGGTCCGCATCCAGCGCCTGAAGGACAAGCTGGGCAATCGTTCGAACGCCAGCGCGGAAGTCGAATTCTCCGGAGCGCTGGGGCGGCGGGTGGGCGAGCCCGGGCGGGGCATCGCCACGCTGGTGGAGATGGCTTCATACACGCGGATGGACTGCGTGCTGGGCAGCGCCGCCCTGTTGCGCCAGGCCGTGGTGCAGGCCATCCATCATGCCCGCCATCGCCAGGCCTTCGGCCGCCGCCTGATCGACCAACCCCTGATGCGGCAGGTGCTGGCGGATCTGGCCCTGGAAAGCGAGGCTGCCACCACGCTGGCGCTGCGCCTGGCGCGCGCCTTCGACCACCCGGAGAATCCCGCCGAACAGGCCCTGCGCCGCATTCTGACGCCGGCAGCCAAGTTCTGGGTCTGCAAGCGAGCCATCGAGGCCGCCGCCGAGTGCATGGAGGTCTGGGGCGGCAACGGCTACATCGAGGACGGACCGATGGCGCGGCTCTATCGGGAAACGCCTGTGAATTCCATCTGGGAAGGCTCGGGCAACGTCATGTGCCTGGACGTGCTGCGGGCCGCCCGGCAGGCGGAGGCGCTGACGACCCAGGAAATCGACGCCCTGGCCCAGGTCCATGCCGACGAGCCCGCCTTGCGGGCCACGGCCGATCGCCTGCTGCGGGATCTGCGCCTGGCTGCGGATGCGCAGCAGGCGCGCGCCCGGCAGATCGCCCAGGACCTGGTCCTGCTGGTGCAGGCGGATCTGCTGCTGCGCCATGCGCCGGACTATGTGTCGCGGGTCTTCGTGGACAGCCGCCTGAGCGGAGGCGGCGGGCGCGTGTATGGCGCGCAGGCGTCGGACCTGGCCTCGGATGCGCTGTTGCAGCGGGCCTGGCCCGATTGAGGGTCCGCGGGGCGAATCCGCCCGGCTCCATTACAATGGCGCATCTGCCGGCCGGGGCCTGCGTTCCGCCGCGTCTGATCGCCGGGCCGCGAAGCGATGGCCCGCAGGCATCTCCTGCGCCGCGTGGGGGCTTTTTTCTCAGTCGTAGGGGCCTTGCCGTGCCATCCAGCCGTTTTTTTCGTTCCGTTCCGACTCCCGATGCGCTGCGTCAGCGGACTTTGCAGGGGCTGCTGCTGTGCGCGGCCGCGCTGCTGGCCTGGCCCGCCGTGGGCGGGACCTATGCGCTGTCAGGGCGGGTCGTGCAGGTGGCCGATGGCGATACCCTGACTCTGCTGGCCGGGCGCCAGCGGCACCGGGTCCGGCTGGCCAGCATCGACGCCCCCGAAACCGGCCATGGGCGCGCCCAGCCCGGCCAGCCCTATGGGCAGGCCGCCCGCAAGGCGCTGGCCGATCTGGCGGCCGGCAAGACCCTGACCTTGCGGTGCTATGAGCAGGACCAGTACGGACGCGACATCTGCGACGTGCCGCTGGGCGACGGCCGGCTGGCCAATCGCCTGATGGTGGCCGGCGGCATGGCCTGGGCCAACCGGCAGGGCGGGGGCAAGTATCTGCGCGACCCCGGCCTGGCGGATCTGGAGCGCCAGGCGCGCGCGCAGCGGCTGGGCCTGTGGCGCGACCCGAAACCGGTTCCTCCCTGGGAATGGCGCTGGAAATGCTGGAAGGCGCTTGAAACCGGGCAGTCCACCCCCATTTGCTGATCATGGCACTCAAAGTATTCGATCTCGCGTGCGAACACGACCATGTTTTCGAAGGTTGGTTCGCCTCTCAGGAAAGCTACGACGATCAGCGGTCGCAGGGGATGGTGCGTTGCCCGATCTGCCATAGCGACCAGATCACGCGCCGCGTATCGGCGCCGCACCTGAACGTCAGCCACCTGCGCCGGGAAGCCGCGCCGGCGGCTGCCGCCGACGCCGCCGAGCGTTCATCGTCGCAGGGCCGGGCTGCCGTGGCGGCGCCCTCCAGCGACCAGCTGACGCGCCTGCAGGCGGAAGTCCTGCGCCAGATCCGCCGGATCGTGCGCCAGTCCGACGACGTCGGCGCCCGTTTCGCCGACGAGGCCCGCCGTATGCACAGCGGCGAGATCGAGGAACGCCCGATTCGCGGCACCGCTTCCGTGGAAGAATGCCGCGAACTGGCCGAGGACGGCATTTCCATCATGCCGATTCCCGACATCCTGGACGACGACCGTCTGCAGTAGGCCCGGTCCGGCTGTTGGCGGCTATTCCCGCGCCGGAGCGCTCGGGCAATAAAAAAACCGGAAGACCTGGGGTCTTCCGGTTTTTTTAACGGGTCCGGTGTGTCGCCGGCCCGCCTTTTCGCTGCGCGATTACATCACACGGCTGCGGTACTCGTTGGTGCGGGTGTCGATTTCGACTTTGTCGCCGATATTGCAGAACAGCGGCACGGACAGTTCGTAGCCGGTGTTGATCTTGGCGGGCTTCAGGACCTTGCCGGACGTGTCGCCCTTGACGGCGGGTTCCGTGTAGATGATTTCGCGCACGATGATGGTGGGCAGTTCCACGGAAATCGCGCGGCCCTCGTAGAAGACGACTTCCACGGTCATGCCTTCTTCCAGGTAGTTCAGGGCGTCGCCCATGCTGTCGGCTTCGACTTCGTGCTGGTTGTATTCCTCGTCCATGAAGACGTACATGGGGTCGGCGAAATAGGAATAGGTGCATTCCTTGTTTTCCAGCATGACCTGTTCGAATTTTTCGTCGGCCTTGTAGACGGATTCGCTGGCGCTGCCGGTCAGCAGGTTCTTGAACTTCAGCTTGACGACGGCGGCGTTGCGGCCGGACTTGTTGTATTCGGCCTTTTGGACCACCAGGGGGTCGCTACCCACCATCACGACGTTGCCGACTCGCAGTTCTTGGGCGATTTTCATAGAGGTAAAGCTCCGGGGATTGATGTGCCCCGAGCATGAAAACGCATTCCGAGGCAAAGCAGAAAAAAAGATTAACTGTCTATTCTAACTCTTCTGGAGGTGATTCTGGCAAAAGTCCAGCAGATCGTGGACCAGATCCGGGCGATCGGACAGTTCCCGCGACCAGTCGTCGCAGCGGCTTTGCCAGGCGCGCCAGGCGTCGGGGGCCAGGGCCTGCGTCAACGCCCGGCGCACGCCCTCGTCGTCGCGGCGGTTCCAGGCGAGAGTCAGCGCCCGGGCGGGCTCGGGCCAGCGGGCGCGATCCAGCCAGGCGTCCAGCTTGTCCAGGTGGGCATCGTCCGCCTGCCGGTAGATCTGCCAGACCAGCGGCGTCCGGGCCCACAGGGCGCGGACCAGGGAGTCCTCGCCGCGCACGAAGTTCAGGTCGCAGCACCAGAGCAGTTCGTCGAAGCGGGTCTGCGGCACGAAGGGGATGGGCAGCACCCGCAGCGATCCCCGGCTGTTCAGGCCGGGGGGGACGGCGCCGGGGACCAGCAGCCAGGTGTCCTCCTCCCGTTGCGCCAGGGCGGCCTGCAGGCCCGCCCAGGGGGCGTCCGGATAGCAGAACAGCAGCATGACGCGGCCGGGGGCGGGCAGGCCGTCCACCGGCAGCCCCGTCAGGGCCCGCAGGCGTTCGCGCCGGTCCCGCGCCTGCGCCTGCCGTCGGCGGGCGGCCAGGTCGGGTTCGCGCAGCAGCCCGCCCGTTGCCGGGGTGAAGCCGGGAAAATAGAAATACTTCGGCACGCCGTTGGCCTGGAGGGAGGGCAGGCCATGGCAGCCCTCGACCCAGGATTCGGCGCTGAGGTATTCCAGGTTGATCCACAGGCAGCCGCGCGTCGCCATGGTCGCAGCATAGCGGGACGGCAGGGCGCAGGCGAAGGCCTCGATGACCACGCCGCGTTCGGGGGCCTGCGCCTGTTCGGCCGCCGGCCAGGCGCCGACCTGCACGCCGTGGGCGGATTGCAGATCGCGCGCCGGATCGATGCCGGGCTCCAGCCGGGCCAGGACGCTCAGATCGTCGATCCACAGGCGCGCGCCGTGCCCCAGCGCCGCCAGTTGGCGCGCCAGGCGCCAGCACACGCCGGCATCGCCGTAGTTGTCGACGACGCGGCAGAAAATGTCGAAGTTCAGAAGGTTCATCGGCGCTGTGCGGGTTCGCCGCCCCCGGCGCCGCCGCTGCGGGCGCCCGGGGACGCGGCGTCAGTGGAACTGCACCGGCTCGGGATCGATTTCTTCCGGCAGTTCCGGGTGCTGCATTTCGCCCAGCATGTTGGGGAAATAGGGGGTGCCGCAGTCTTCGCAGAATTCCATGGCCTGCAGGCCGGGCAGGCGGCGCACGTCCTGGATGCCCGATTCGCGCAGCAGGGCAGCCAGCGTGTCCCAGGTGTCGACCTGGCCGTCTTCCCCCTGTTCCGGGGCGGATTCCTCGCGGCTGAGCGAAGGCCAGACGCAGCCGTAGATCACGTCGTTGTTCTGGCGGGTGCAGAAGCCGATGCGGTATTCCTCGATGGTCTGCTCGCCGCAGGCGACGATGGCCGCCCGCAGGTCCGTGCCCGGAATGTGGGCGGCCGTCTGCAGCCAGGTGACGGCGGCCTTCAGCGTCAGCGGGCGGATGCCCTGGTCCGCCTGCCGGGTGCTGGTGTAGAAGGCTTCGGGCGGCAGGTATTCGGTCAGGCAGCCGGTGAACAGCGGTTCCGTGATGCGGGCGCAGCCCTCGGCCCAGAGCGCCGTGGCCGATGCCCGGCTGGGCGGCTGCCCGGGCTGTCCGGATTGCCATTGGAAAAGCGCCTGTCCCTGCGGCACAATGGCCACGCCCATCAGGAAGTAGGCGTCGGCCAGCAGGTCTTCGGGCGTGTCGGCGGCCCGCACGGCGGGCAGGTCGCGCCGCGTGCCCAGGGCGTGCTGGGCCAGCGACAGCACCCAGCCGCGGGTCTCCCGGAATGACTGCGGCAGTTGGTCGAAGCGGATCAGCTCGGGCAGCAGCTGCAGGCGGGCGTCCGGCGTCAGCACGGCCGTGCGCATCAGATCGGCCAGCTGCTGTTGCTGCTGGGCGCCGAGCTGGCCGGACGGCAATTGGTAGCGGGTCCAGGCCAGCAGCGGGGCGGAAATCAGCAGGGCTTCATAGGCCTGGCCCTGGTGGCTGAAAGCCAGGGATTCGGAATGAGCCTCGGCCTGTTCGACCAGAATCTCGTAGGCCGGCGAGCGCTGTTCCAGCAGGTGGTCCAGCGTGGTTTCCACGGCATGGCTTTGCCGCGCGCCCAGGGCTTTGTCCAGCGCTTCGCCCAGCTGGCGCTGCCACCAGCGGTCTTCCAGCTGGCTGCCCGACTGGGACAGGGCTTCGGCCAGGGCGATCAGGGAAAGCGACGTCCGGGACAGGGAGGAGGATCGGGAACGGGCGGGCATGGAGGACCGAGAAGAGAAACAGGCACCAGAGGATCCCTAGTGTACCGCGTCTGCCCCGGCGGCCCGGCGGCGGGAAGGCGCGCGGGCGCCGCCGCCGGGCCGCCCCGGACGCATGGAACGCGCACAGCGAAAAAGCCCCGGGGCGGCCCGGGGCTTTTCGGTCCGCCCCGGCGGCGCCGGGGCGGGCAGGGCGGGATCAGGCCCCGACCGTGCTGGCCACCGCGGTGAAGTCTTCGATCTGGTCGAAGTTCATGTAGCGGTAGATGTCCTTGCTGTCCTTGGACAGCAGGCCCATGGCTTCCAGGTATTCCTCGCGGGTGGGGATGCGGCCCAGGCCCGAGCAGATCGCGGCCATTTCGGCCGAACCCAGGAACACGTTGGAGTTCTTCCCCAGTCGGTTGGGGAAATTGCGCGTGCTGGTCGAGAACACCGTGGCGCCTTCGCGCACCTGGGCCTGGTTGCCCATGCACAGCGAGCAGCCCGGCATTTCCATGCGGGCGCCGGCCGTGCCGAAGGTGCCGTAATGGCCTTCCTTGGTCAGCTCGCTGGCGTCCATCTTGGTGGGCGGCGCCACCCACAGCTTGGACGGCAGGTCGCGCTTGCCCTTGAGCAGCGTCGCGGCGGCGCGGAAGTGGCCGATGTTGGTCATGCAGCTGCCGATGAAGACTTCGTCGATGGCGGTGCCGGCCACGTCGGACAGCGTCTTGACGTCGTCCGGGTCGTTCGGGCAGGCCACGATGGGTTCATGGATTTCGGCCAGGTCGATGTCGATGACGGCGGCGTATTCGGCGTCGGCATCGGGTTCGACCAGTTGCGGATCGGCCAGCCAGGCTTCCATGTTCTTGATGCGGCGCGCCAGGGTGCGGGCGTCCTGGTAGTCATTGGCGATCATCCATTTCAGCAGCGTGATGTTGCTGTTCAGGTATTCGATGATCGGTTCCTTGTTCAGGCGCACCGTGCAGGCGGCGGCGGAACGTTCGGCCGAGGCGTCGGACAGTTCGAAGGCCTGTTCGATCTTCAGGTCCGGCAGCCCTTCGATTTCCAGGATGCGGCCGGAGAAGATGTTCTTCTTGCCCTTCTTTTCGACCGTCAGCAGGCCTTGCTTGATGGCGTACAGCGGGATGGCGTTGACCAGATCGCGCAGGGTGACGCCGGGCTGCATCTTGCCTTTGAAGCGCACCAGCACGGATTCGGGCATGTCCAGCGGCATGACGCCGGTGGCGGCGGCGAAGGCCACCAGGCCGGAACCGGCCGGGAAGCTGATGCCGATCGGGAAGCGGGTGTGCGAGTCGCCGCCCGTGCCGACGGTGTCGGGCAGCAGCATGCGATTCAGCCAGGAGTGGATGATGCCGTCGCCCGGACGCAGGGACACGCCGCCGCGCGTGCTGATGAAGGCGGGCAGTTCGTGGTGGGTCTTGACGTCCACGGGCTTGGGATAGGCGGCGGTGTGGCAGAAGGACTGCATCACCAGGTCGGCCGAGAAGCCGACGCAGGCCAGGTCCTTCAGTTCGTCGCGGGTCATGGGACCGGTGGTGTCCTGGCTGCCGACCGAGGTCATGCGCGGTTCGCAGTAGGTGCCCGGGCGCACGCCCTGGCCTTCGGGCAGGCCGCAGGCGCGGCCGACCAGCTTCTGCGCCAGGGAATAGCCCTTGCCGGTGTCGGCGGGGGCTTCGGGCAGGCGGAACAGCGTGGCGGGCGGCAGGCCCAGGGACGCGCGGGCCTTGGCCGTCAGGCCGCGGCCGATGATCAGCGGAATGCGGCCGCCGGCGCGGACTTCGTCCAGCAGCACGTCGGACTTCAGCTGGAATTCGGAAATGACCTGGCCGTTCTTCAGGGCCTTGCCTTCGTAGGGGCGCAGTTCGATGACGTCGCCCATGTTCATGCCGGAGACGTCCAGTTCGATGGGCAAGGCGCCGGAATCTTCCATGGTGTTGTAGAAGATCGGGGCGATCTTGCCGCCCAGACAGACGCCGCCGAAGCGCTTGTTGGGCACGAAGGGGATGTCTTCGCCGGTGTGCCAGATGACGGAATTGGTGGCCGACTTGCGCGAGGACCCGGTGCCGACCACGTCGCCCACGTAGGCGACCAGGTGGCCCTTGGCCTTCAGTTCGTTCAGCAGCTTGATCGGGCCGACCTGCCCCGGGGCGTCAGGCGTGATGCCGTCGCGTGGGTTCTTCAGCATGGCCAGCGCGTGCAGCGGGATGTCGGGGCGGCTCCAGGCGTCGGGCGCGGGCGACAGGTCGTCGGTGTTGGTTTCGCCCGTGACCTTGAAGACGGTCAGCGTCAGGCTTTGCGGGACTTCGGGACGGCTGGTGAACCATTCGGCGTCGGCCCAGCTTTTCAGGACGGCCTGGGCCTGGACGTTGCCGGCCTTGGCTTTTTCTTCGATGTCATGGAAGGCGTCGAAGACCAGCAGGGTCTTCTTCAGGCCTTCGGCCGCGACCGGCGCCAGGTCGGCGTGGTCCAGCAGCTCGATCAGGGCGCTGATGTTGTAGCCGCCCAGCATGGTGCCCAGCAGTTCGGTGGCGTGCTTGGCGTCGATCAGGGGGCAGCTTTCCTTGCCCAGGGCGACGGCGGCCAGGTAGGAGGCCTTGACCTGGGCGGCGTCGTCCACCCCCGCCGGGACGCGGTGCGTGAGCAGGTCCAGCAGGAATTGTTCTTCGCCGACGGGCGGGTTTTTCAGCAGTTCGATCAGATCGGCCGTCTGTTGCGCCGTCAGGGGAAGCGGTGATACGCCGATGGCTTCACGAGCAGCGGCTTCGGTGCGGTAGGAATCCAGCATGGGGTGCCCCAGGAAGAAGGGTTTGAGAACGGGGTTATTTTAAAGAAGAAGCATCGTTCAGGCAACAGTCTTATATAAGATATAAGAGTTGACGATGTTTTGTGTTTTATGTGGCGGCGTTGTTGTGGGTTCTTGAGCCAGGCCTCATCGTCGTTGCAGGGGGCTCGGGGACACCGGTCGCGACTTGGCGGCTTCGCCGAGTGTGTGGGTTCCGGCTCCAACAGTGTCCCCGAGCCCCCTGCAACGACGATTGACGAGAATTGCGGCGTTCCTTGGCCCGCTCTACCGTGTCACGACAGTCCAAGCCTGTGGCGGTGGTGTCTGTGCGGGCGCGGTCGGACAGCGCCGGATGCTTCCGAAGGGAGCCGGGGGGCCTTCGTCGGGCGTGTTTGAGGAGCGAAGCGACGAGTTCGCCCGACGCCCCGGCGGACGAGGAAGATCCGGGAAGTCCGGCCAAAGGCCGGACCGCTGTCTGGCGCCCGCACAGACACCACCGCCACAGGCGTGCGTGCGCAGAAACCCTACCTCAGTCCACCAGATCCTGATATTCCGGATGCCGCTGCACGTAGGCAGCGACATACGAACACACCGCCCGGACCCGCCATCCGCGAGCCCGGGCCGTATCCAGCCCGAAGCTCACGAGGTCCGCCGCGATGCCGCGCCCGCCCACCGGGGCCGGCACCCCGGTATGGACGAAAGACGCCACGGATCCGTTCAGGACGTAGTCCAGCACGCACAATTGCCCGTCCTCCGTGAATTCGAAACGGCGGGCGGCCTCGTTGTGCCGGATCGCGCGGCGGACGTGCGGGTCAGATGACATACAGATCCACGTACTCGTGCACCGGCATGGCTTCCAGCTTCGCCTGATCCAGGGACACGTCCAGGATGCGCTGCTGCTGGCGGGCCGGGAACTGGCGGGCCAGGTTCTTGCGGAACTTCGCCTCCAGCAGCGGGATCCCGTCCTTGCGGCGGCGCTTGTGGCCGATCGGGTACTCGCAGACCAGCTCGTCGAGCTTCGTGCCGTCGTTGAACTCCACGGTCAGCGCGTTGGCGATCGAACGCTTCTCGGGATCGTGATAATCCTTCGTGAAGGCGGGATCCTCCACGCAGACCATCTTGTCGCGCAGCGCGTCGATGCGCGGATCGGCGGCGACGCTGTCCTCGTAGTCGGGCGCCGTCAGCCGCCCGAAGATGATCGGCACGGCCACCATGTACTGGATGCAGTGATCGCGGTCGGCCGGATTGTGCAGCGGGCCCTTCTTGTCGATGATGCGGATGCAGGCCTCATGCGTGCGGATCGTGATCTTCTTGATGTCGGCCTCGGTCTTGCCCAGCGACTTCAGCTTGCCGTGGATGTCCATGGCGCATTCCACGGCCGTCTGGGAATGGAATTCGGCCGGGAAGGAGATCTTGAACAGCACGTTTTCCATCACGTAGCTGCCGTAGGGGCGCTGGAACTTGAAGGGCTGGCCCTTGAACGACACGTCGTAGAAGCCCCAGACCGGCGCGCTCAGCGCCGACGGATAGCCCATTTCGCCCGTGCGGGCCATCAGGGCCAGGCGCACGGCCCGGCTGGTGGCGTCGCCCGCCGCCCAGGACTTGCGGCTGCCCGTGTTGGGGGCGTGGCGATAGGTGCGCAGGCTTTGACCGTCCACCCAGGCCAGCGACACCGCGTTGATGGTTTCCTCGCGCGACAGGCCCAGCATCTGCGAGACCACGGCGGTGGACGCCACCTTGACCAGCACCACATGGTCCAGGCCGACCTTGTTGAAGGAGTTCTCCAGCGCGATGCAGCCCTGGATCTCGTGGGCCTTGACCATGCCTTCCAGCACCGTGCGCATGGTCAGCGGCGCCTTGCCGGCGGCCACGGCATTGCGCGACAGCCAGTCGGCCACAGCCAGAATGCCGCCCAGATTGTCGGACGGATGGCCCCATTCGGCGGCCAGCCAGCAGTCGTTGAAGTCCAGCCAGCGGATCATGCAGCCGATGTTGAAGGCCGCCTGGACCGGGTCCAGCTGGAATTGCGTGCCGGGGACCTTGGCGCCGTTGGGCACGATCGTGCCGGGCACGATCGGGCCCATCAGCTTGCGGCAGGCCGGGTATTCCAGGCCTTCCAGGCCGCAGCCCAGGGTGTCGATCAGGCAATTGCGGGCCGTCTCGAGCGCCAGGGCGCTGTCGATCTTGTAGTCGAGCACATAGTCGACGATGTCCACCAGCACCTGGTCGGGTTGGGGGCGGACGTTGGAAATAGTCGCAGACATAGGGATTCCTGAAGGGTTGCGGCTTATTTGCGCTTGGAAAGCGGGACGAATTTCTGGTCTTCCGGGCCGACGTAATTGGCCGTCGGGCGGATGATCTTGTTGTCGATGCGCTGTTCGATGATGTGCGCCGACCAGCCCGCGGTGCGGGCGATCACGAACAGGGGCGTGAACATGGCGGTGGGCACGCCCATCATGTGATAGGACACGGCCGAGAACCAGTCCAGGTTCGGGAACATCTTCTTGGCGTCCCACATGACCGATTCCAGGCGTTCGGCGATGTCGAACATCTTGGTCGAGCCGGCGGACCGGGACAGCTTCTGCGCCACGGCCTTGATGACCTTGTTGCGCGGGTCGGACACGGTGTAGACCGGGTGGCCGAAGCCGATCACGACTTCCTTGGCTTCGACGCGGCGGCGGATGTCGGCCTCGGCTTCGTCGGGGCTGTCGTAGCGCTTCTGGATCTCGAAGGCGACTTCGTTGGCGCCGCCGTGCTTGGGCCCGCGCAGCGCGCCGATGGCCCCCGTGATGGCGGAATACATGTCCGAGCCCGTGCCGGCGATCACGCGGCCGGTGAAGGTGGACGCGTTGAATTCGTGTTCCGCGTACAGGATCAGGGACGTGTGCATGGCGCGGACCCATTCGTCGGAGGGCGCTTCGCCGTGCAGCAGATGCAGGAAGTGGCCGCCGATGCTGTCGTCCTCGGTCTCGACGTTGATGATGCGGCCGTTGTGGCTGTAGTGGTACCAGTACAGCAGGGCCGAGCCCAGGCTGGCCATCAGGCGGTCGGCGATGTCGCGGGCGTCAGGCAGGTTGTGGTCGTCCTTTTCAGGCAGCACGCAGCCCAGCACCGAGGCGGCGGTGCGCATCACGTCCATGGGATGGCTGGCGGCGGGCAGGGCTTCCAGGGCCACCTGGACCTGGGCGGGCAGGCCGCGCAGGCGGCGCAGCTTTTCCTTGTAGGCCTTGAGCTCGGGCTTGGTCGGCAGCTTGCCGTGGATCAGCAGGTGGGCGACTTCCTCGAATTCGCAGGTGTCGGCGATGTCCAGAATGTCGTAGCCGCGATAGTGCAGGTCGTTGCCGCTGCGGCCCACCGTGCACAGGGCCGTGTTGCCGGCCACGATGCCCGACAGGGCGACGGACTTCTTGGGCTTGAAGCCGGGCGCGGGCGCGGCGGCGGCCGGGGCGGAAGCGGTCGCGGCCTTGCCGGCCGCCGGCTTGCGGGATGCCGCGGTCGATTTCGAGGATGCAGTCTTTCGTGTCGCCATCAGAGGTCTCCTTGGGTGACGGATGGAAATTCGGTCGGCGCGTCCGGATCAGGACGCCTTGCCCTTGCCTTTCTGGAACAGCGCGTCGAGCTGTTCTTCGTAGCGGTGGTAGCCGATGCGGTCGTAGAGTTCTTCGCGCGTCTGCATCAGCTCGACCACATTGTGCTGGTGTCCGTCGCGGCGGATGGCTTCGTACACGGTTTCCGCCGCCTTGTTCATGGCGCGGAAGGCCGACAGCGGGTACAGCACGATGCCGACGCCGGCGCCCGCCAGTTCCTGCACCGTGAACAGCGGCGTCTTGCCGAATTCCGTGATGTTCGCCAGCACGGGCACGTTCAGGGATCTGGAAAACCTGGCGTAGGTTTCCAGATCATAGGACGCTTCCGCGAAGATCGCATCGGCGCCGGCTTCCACGCAGGCGTGGGCGCGCTCCAGCGCGGCGTCCACGCCGCTGACGGCGATCGCATCCGTGCGGGCGATCAGGTAGAAGTCGCTGTCCGTGCGGGCGTCGGCGGCGGCCTTGACGCGGTCGGCCATTTCCTCGGTGCTGACGATCTCCTTGCCTGGGCGGTGGCCGCAGCGCTTGGCGCCGACCTGGTCCTCAATGTGGCAGCCGGCGGCGCCGAACTTGATCAGCGACTTCACGGTGCGGGCGATGTTGAAGGCCGAGGGCCCGAAGCCGGTGTCGATATCGACCAGCAGCGGCAGGTCGCAGACGTCGGTGATGCGGCGGATGTCGGTCAGCACGTCGTCCAGGGTGTTGATGCCCAGGTCGGGCAGCCCCAGCGAACCGGCGGCGACGCCGCCGCCCGACAGGTAGATGGCGCGGTAGCCGGCGCGTTTGGCCAGCAGGGCGTGATTGGCGTTGATGGCGCCGATGATCTGCAGGGGGGATTCTTCGATGAGAGCCTGGCGCAGCAGGGCGCCGGGAGAGACGGGACGGGTCATGAACAGCGCTCCGGTGTGCCGCCGCGCCGGGCAGACCCAATGCGCGGCGGAAATCGCCCCGGGAAGGGCGGGGGGCCAGTCGATGCTGTCGGCATTCTGTGTCCGCAGGACGCGCCTGTCTGTCATCGACCGGACATTCGGCGGCGCATCCGCGGGCCGGACGCCGGCTCGCGGATGCGTCCGTCAGAACATGCTTACTTCAGAAGGTCGGCGATGCCGTCGCGTTCTTCCAGCAGTTCGTTCAGGGTGTGGTCCATGCGCTCGCGCGAGAAGGCGTCGATTTCCAGGCCGCTGACGCGCGTGTATTCGCCGTTGGCGGTCGTGACCGGCACGCCGTAGATGATGCCTTCGGGGATGCCGTAGGAACCGTCGGACGGGATGCCCATGGTGACCCACTTGCCGTTCGTGCCCAGCACCCAGTCATGGACGTGGTCGATGGCGGCATTGGCGGCGGAGGCCGCCGACGACAGGCCGCGCGCCTCGATGATGGCGGCGCCGCGCTTGCCGACGGTCGGGATGAAGGTGTCGGCGATCCAGGACTGGTCGTTGATCAGCTTCTGGACGGATTGGCCGCCGATGGTGGCGAAGCGCGTGTCGGGGTACATGGTGGGCGAGTGGTTGCCCCACACGACCAGCTTCTCGATGTCGGCCACGGCCTTGCCGGTCTTGGTCGCCAGTTGCGACAGGGCGCGGTTGTGATCCAGGCGCAGCATGGCGGTGAAGTTCTTGGCCGGCAGGTCCGGAGCGGACTTCATGGCGATGTAGGCGTTGGTGTTGGCCGGGTTGCCGACCACCAGCACCTTGACGTTGCGGCTGGCGACTTCGTTCAGCGCCTTGCCCTGGGCGGTGAAGATCTGGGCGTTGACCTGCAGCAGGTCCTTGCGTTCCATGCCCTTGCTGCGGGGGCGCGCGCCCACCAGCAGGGCGACGTCGGCGTCCTTGAAGGCGGTGCGCGGATCGCTGTGGGCGCTCATGCCCGCCAGCAGCGGGAAGGCGCAGTCGTCGAGCTCCATCATCACGCCCTGCAGGGCCTTCTGGGCTTTCTCGTCCGGGATTTCCAACAGCTGCAGGATGACCGGCTGGTCCTTGCCGAGCATTTCACCCGAAGCGATGCGAAACAGCAGAGCGTAGCCGATCTGGCCGGCGGCGCCGGTGACCGCGACGCGCATGGCGGGTTTGGACATAGTGATTCTCCGATAGGATGAAAGAGGGATCCGGGGTGTGCGAAAACGCCGAAAAGAGTAGTGTATTTCATCCTTCAGCGTCAAGAGTCTTATATCTTATATAAGACAGAAGAGTATTAGACATCTGCACGCGGAAATGCGAAAATGCCGAAGTTCCATTTTGTAGCATGGGCCGCCCTGCAGCGCTTCCACCCGACATGTCCGATACCCCTTCGATCGACCGCCCACAGCCTCCGGGACGCGCGCCGCACAGCGCCGCGTTCAGCCCGCTGTATCAGCAGATCAAGGGCCTGATCCTGCAGGGGCTGGACCGCGGCGAATGGAAGCCGGGCGAAGCCATCCCCAGCGAACTCGAGCTGGCCGCCCGTTTCCAGGTCAGCCAGGGCACGGTGCGCAAGGCCATCGACGAACTGGCGGCCGACAATCTGCTGATCCGCCGCCAGGGCAAGGGCACCTTCGTGGCCACCCACAATGAAGCCCGGGTCCGCTACCGCTTCCTGCGGCTCAGCCCCGACGACGGCCGTCCGGCGGCGTCCAGCAGCCAGATCCTGGATTGCCGGCGCACGAAGGCATCCGCCGAAATCGCCGCCGCCCTGGATCTGCGGGCGGGCGATGCCGTGGTCAATATGCGCCGCGTGCTGTCCTTCGACGACGTGCCCACCATCCTGGACGACATCTGGCTGCCGGGCAGCGCCTTCAAGGGCCTGACCCTGGAATTCCTGCAGCGCTACCGCGGGCCGGTCTACGCCCTGTTCGAAACCGAATTCGGCGTCAGCATGGTGCGGGCCGAAGAAAAGATCCGCGCCGTGGCCGCCACCGACGCGCAGGCCGATTTCCTGCAGGTCGCGCCGGGCAGCCCGCTGCTGCAGGTCGAGCGCATCGCCTACACGTATGGCGACCGGCCCATGGAATTGCGGCGGGGCCATTACGTCACCGAACGGTACCATTATCGCAACAGTTTGAATTGACTTGCAGATCGGCGAAAATGCCGATTGAGTCCCGGAAATCCTTTCATTATCCACTACGAGGCCATCATGTCTGAATCAGCCACAAAGCCGCGTCCGCAGTTTCGTAATCTGGGGTTGTCCGACCTCATGAGCTACAAGCTGCCGCCCGCCGGCAAAGCATCCATCCTGCACCGCGTCAGCGGCGCGCTGCTGTTCCTGGCGCTGCCGGTGATCCTGGTGCCGCTGTTCGCGCACAGCGTGCAGTCGCCGGAAACCTTTGCCGCCATGAAGGCCTGGGTGGCCAGCCCCGCCTGTAAGATCGTGCTGCTGGTGCTGATGTGGGGCTACTTCCATCATTTCTGCGCCGGCATCCGCTACCTGACGCTGGACCTGCACATCGGCAACGACCGCGCGGCTTCGCAGCGTTCGGGCGCCCTGGTGATGGGCGTGGCGCTGGCGCTGACCGTCGTGTTCGGTTTGAAACTGTTCGGAGCCTGGTAATGACACAAGAACGCATCGGTCGCAAGCGCCTGGTCGTGGGCGCGCACTACGGCACGCGCGACTTCATCGTCCAGCGCTCCACCGCCGTCATCATGGCGATCTACACCCTGGTGCTGGTGCTGTACGCCATCGCCGTGCCCAGCCTGGATTTCGAATCCTGGCGGGCCTTCTTCGCCTTCACCGTCGGCACGCTGCCTGTCGGCCAGCTGCTGGCGACGCTGGCCTTCCTGTCCCTGGCCTGGCATGCCTGGATCGGCGTGCGCGACATCTGGATGGACTACGTGCACTCCGCCGGCCTGCGCCTGTTCCTGCAGGTCCTGACCCTGCTCTGGCTGATCGCGGCGGTGGTCTATTTCGCTCAAATTCTCTGGAGTCTCTAACGTGGCTGCTGTCAAGAAATCTCTCCCGCGCCGCCAGTTCGATGTGGTGGTCGTCGGCGCCGGCGGGGCCGGCCTGCGCTGCGCGCTGCAGCTGTCCAACGCCGGCCTCTCGGTGGCCGTGCTGTCGAAGGTCTTCCCCACGCGTTCGCATACGGTGGCCGCCCAGGGCGGCGTCAGCGCTTCGCTGGGCAACATGAGCGAAGACCATTGGCAATGGCACATGTACGACACGGTGAAGGGCTCCGACTGGCTCGGCGACCAGGACTCGATCGAGTTCATGGTGCGCGAGGCCCCCAACGCGGTCTACGAACTCGAACACTTCGGCATGCCGTTCGACCGCAATCCGGACGGCACCATCTACCAGCGTCCCTTCGGCGGGCATACGTCCCATTTCGGTGAAAAGCCCGTGCAGCGCGCCTGTGCGGCCGCCGACCGAACCGGCCACGCCATGCTGCATACCCTGTATCAGCGCAACGTCGCGGCCCGCACCAACTTCTTCATCGAATGGATGGCGCTGGACCTGCTGCGCAACAACGACGGCGATGTGCTGGGCGTGACCGCCATGGAAATGGAAACCGGCGACGTCTACGTCCTGGAAGCCAAGCACACGGTGCTGGCCACCGGCGGCGCGGGCCGCATCTGGGCCGCCACCACCAACGCCTTCATCAATACCGGCGACGGCCTAGGCATGGCGGCGCGCGCTGGCATCCCGCTGCAGGACATGGAATTCTGGCAGTTCCACCCCACGGGCGTGGCCGGCGCCGGCGTGCTGATCACCGAAGGCGTGCGCGGGGAAGGCGGCTTCCTCCTGAACAAGGACGGCGAACGCTTCATGGAACGCTACGCGCCGCAGCTGAAGGACCTGGCGCCGCGCGACTTCGTGTCCCGCTCCATGGACCAGGAAATCAAGGAAGGCCGCGGTTGCGGCGACGGCAGCCACGTGCTGCTGAAGCTGGATCACCTGGGCGCGGAAACCATCATGAAGCGCCTGCCGTCCATCCGTGAAATCGCGATCAAGTTCGCCAACATCGATCCGATCAAGGACCCGATCCCCGTGGTGCCCACCATCCACTACCAGATGGGCGGCATTCCGGCGAACTACCATGGCCAGGTCATGACCCTGGTCAACGGCGAGGAAAAGGTCGTCAACGGCCTGTACGCCATCGGCGAATGCGCGGCCACGTCCGTGCACGGCGCCAACCGCCTGGGCACGAATTCGCTGCTGGACCTGGTCGTGTTCGGCCGTTCGGCGGGCAATTTCATCGTCGACCAGCATCCCGAAAAGCAGCACAGCCACCAGGCGCTGCCCGACACCGACATCGAGGCCTCCATGGATCGCCTGGATCGCATGGAACGCCGCACCTCGGGTGAAAAACCCCAGGACGTCGCCCACAAGATGCAGCAGGCCATGCAAAGCCACTATGGCGTGTTCCGCAAGCTCGACAAGCTGAAGGAAGGCGAAAAGGTCATCAACGACCTGGTGCCGGAAATCGAGAACATGTACTACTCCGACAAGTCCCAGGTCTTCAACACCGCCCGCCTGGAAGCCCTGGAACTGACCAACATGATCGAGGTCGCCCGCGCGACGTCGAGGTCCGCCGCCAACCGCCTGGAATCGCGCGGCGCCCATGCGCTGGAAGATTACCCGGACCGCGACGACGTCAACTGGCTCAAGCACACCTTGTGGTTCGCGCCGGACAACCGTCTGGACTACAAGCCCGTGCGCATGAAGCCGCTGACCGTGGACACCATCCCGCCCAAGGCGCGGACCTTCTAATCTGGATATCGCCATGACTAAACGTATCGTGAAATTCGAGATCTACCGCTACGATCCGGACAAGGACGAGCGGCCCTACATGCAGAAACTGGAAGTCGAACTGCAGCCGTCCGACAAGATGCTGCTGGACGCCATCCTGCGCATCAAGAACGACGTCGACGACAGCCTGGCGCTGCGCCGTTCCTGCCGCGAAGGCGTGTGCGGGTCCGACGCCATGAACATCAACGGGCACAACGGCCTGGCCTGCACGACCAATATGCTGGACCTGAAAGAGCCCATCGTCCTCAAGCCGCTGCCGGGCCTGCCCGTGGTGCGCGACCTGATCGTGGACATGACGTTCTTCTACGATCAGTACCATTCGATCAAGCCGTACCTGATCAACGACGAACCGCCGCCCGAAAAAGAACGCCTGCAGTCTCCCGAAGAGCGCGAGGAACTCAACGGCCTGTACGAATGCATCCTGTGTGGCTGCTGCTCGACGGCCTGTCCCTCTTTCTGGTGGAATCCGGACAAATTCGTCGGCCCGGCCGGCCTGCTGCAGGCCTATCGCTTCATCGCCGATTCGCGCGACCGCGCCACCGGCGAACGCCTGGACAACCTGGAAGATCCGTACCGGCTCTTCCGCTGCCACACGATCATGAATTGCACCGAAGTCTGTCCGAAGGGTCTGAATCCTTCGGCCGCCATCGGCAAGATCAAGGAAATGCTCGTCCGGCGCACGGTGTAGGAATCCGCATGCCTGGCGATCTGTCCGATCTGGATCGCGCGCGCCTGCGCTGGCGGGCGCGCCGCGGTCTGCTCGAAAACGATCTCATCATCACGCGCTTCCTGGATGCCCGCGAAGCACAGCTGACCGAGACCGACGTTCGGGCGCTGACACAGCTTTTTGAAATGGGCGACAACGAATTGCTCGACGTCCTGCTGGGGCGAACGGATCTGGATGGGGTGTACGACACCCCCGACATCCGGCGGCTCGTCGAGCAAATGAAAGCGCTGTAACTTAAAGGAAAATCACATGCAGCTATCCGATAAAAAAGCCACGCTATCGTTCTCCGATGGCAGCCCGTCGGTCGAATTTCCCGTGTACCAGGGGACTGTGGGCCCGGACGTCATCGACATCCGCAAGCTCTACGGCCAGACCGGGATGTTCACCTACGATCCGGGCTTCATGGCAACCGCTTCCTGCGAATCGGCCATCACCTACATTGATGGCGACAAGGGCCAGCTGCTGTATCGCGGCTACCCGATCGACCAGCTGGCGCAGAAATGTGATTTTCTGACGATCTGCTACCTGATCATGAACGGCGAACTGCCCAACGATCAGCAGAAACAGGAATTCGACAGCCTGGTCACGCACCACACCCTGGTGCACGAACAGATGCACACCTTCCTGCAGGGTTTCCGCCGCGACGCGCACCCGATGGCGGTGCTGACCGGCCTGGTGGGGGCGCTGTCGGCCTTCTACCACGACTCGACCGACATCACGAATCCGCGCCACCGGGAAGTGTCCGCCATCCGCCTGATCGCCAAGATGCCGACCCTGGTCGCCATGGCGTACAAGCATTCCCTGGGCCAGCCCTTCATCTATCCGAAGAACGACCTGTCCTACACCGGCAACTTCCTGCGCATGATGTTCGCCACCCCCTGCGACGACTACCAGGTCAATGACGTGGTGGAACGCGCGCTGGACCGCATCTTCATCCTGCACGCCGACCATGAACAGAACGCCTCCACGTCCACGGTGCGCCTGTGCGGTTCCTCGGGCACCAACCCGTTCGCCGCCATCGCGGCCGGCGTGGCCTGCCTGTGGGGCCCGGCGCACGGCGGCGCCAACGAGGCCTGCCTGAACATGCTGGAGAACATCCAGGCCAACGGCGGCATCTCCAAGGTCGGCGAGTTCATGGAAAAGGTCAAGGACAAGAATTCGGGCGTGCGCCTGATGGGCTTCGGCCACCGCGTCTACAAGAACTACGACCCGCGCGCCAAGATGATGCAGGAAACCTGCCGCGAAGTGCTGGATGCGCTGGGCCTGCACAACGATCCGCTGTTCAAGCTGGCCATGGAAGTCGAACGCATCGCCCTGGAAGACCAGTACTTCGTGGAGCGCAAGCTGTACCCGAACGTCGACTTCTACTCGGGCATCGTGCAGCGCGCCATCGGCATCCCCACGTCCCTGTTCACGGCCATCTTCGCGCTGGCCCGCACGGTGGGCTGGATCGCCCAGTGGAACGAAATGCTGTCCGACCCCGCCTACAAGATCGGCCGTCCGCGCCAGCTGTACACGGGCGCCGCGGCGCGCGACGTGAAGTAATCCTTCCGTTTCGCCACATTATGAAAGACGGGCCGCAAGGCCCGTTTTTCATGGCCGCCGGTCTGTCCGGCGCCTATATGCCCAGGCGCGGCGGCGCCGCCTCTTGCCGGCCCGGCCATGGCTCGCGGTCCTGGTTTCCCCGTGCTTGACCTCCGGAAGCGCTTGTTCGTATAAAGCAAGTGTGCACAGTTGAATATTGATTGTGCATACATCCTTTTTAATGTCATGCGTCGAGAACAGGTGCGAAAGAGCCATGGAGCATCAGCGGGATTATGTGGGGTATGGCCGTCGGCGGCCGTCGTTTTCCTGGCCCGGGGGAAAGCGGCTGGCGGTCAGCGTCGTCGTAAACTACGAAGAGGGCGGCGAAAGCTGCGTGATGGATGGCGATGCGTTTTCGGAAACGCTGAATAGCGATGTGGTCGGGGCTTCGCCCCGGGCGGGCCGCCGCAATCTGGTGGTCGAGTCCCACTATGAATATGGCAGCCGGGTCGGCCACTGGCGCATTCTGGATCTGCTTGCCGAGTGCGGCATCCCGGCGACGTACTTCGCGGTGTCCAGCGCCCTGGAGAAGAATCCGGAAGCGGCTCGCTCCATCGTCCAGGCCGGGCATGAGGTGGTGTCGCACGGCGCCCGCTGGATCGACTATGACATGGTGGATCAGGAGACGGAGGACGCTCATATCGAGCGATCCCTCGGCGTGATCGAACAGTTGTGCGGAGTGCGCCCGGTCGGCTGGTATACCGGCCGCGTCAGCGCCAATACGCGCGCGCTGGTGCAGAAGCACGGGCTGCTCTATGACTCCGATGCCTACAACGACGATTTGCCGTATTGGGTTCCGGTCAATGGCCGGCCGCATCTGGTGCTGCCCTACAGCTTCGATTGCAACGACATGCGCTTCGCTTCCGCGCCCGGCTTCAATACGCCCGACGATTTCGTCGGCCACTTGCAGCGCACCCTGGATTGCCTGCGCCGCGAGAGCCGGCAGACCCCGAAAATGATGTCCATCGGGCTCCATCTGCGTCTGGCGGGGCGCCCCGGCCGCGCGGATGCGTTGCGCGACTTCCTGTTGCGGGCCGTCGAGCTGGATGACGTATGGTTTTGCCGCCGCAGGGAGATCGCCGATTTCTGGCGGGAGCGGTTCTCTTGATCGCCGAAGACGAGATCTATCGCGTCATCAAGGACATTGTCCTGTCGGCGCGCTTGCCGCCGGGAACCCGGCTCCCTGAGACCCGCATCGCCCCCTTGTTCGGGGTCACGCGGGAGCGTCTGCGCAAGATTCTGCACAGGCTGGGACATGAACACACGCTCGACATCGTCCCCAATATCGGCGTCCTGGTGCCCGCGCCGTCGCTGGAGCGGGCCCGGGAGCTGTTCGAAGCGCGGCGCGTGCTCGAATCCGGCATCGGCATGCAGCTATGCGAGAAGATCACGGATGCCGGTCTGCGGCGCCTGCGCGAACATCTGGATCGCGAGGCCCGGACCGCGCGGGAGGGCAGGCGTCCCGATTTCATCATGGTTTCCTCGCAGTTCCATCTGCTGCTGGCGGACCTGCTGGGCAATGAGCTGGTGAGTATCCAGCTCGATGCCTTGCTGGCCCGGTCGGCGCTGTTCTCGGCCTTTCACGATCCCGGCAATGCCTCGGCGTGTTCGTGTCACGAACACCTGCAGATCGTGGATGCGCTTGAAAGGCGCGATGCCGCGGCGGTGTATTACGCGACGGTCGCGCACTTGTCGCTGATCGAAACCCGGCTGCAGCCGGAACAGCGCGACCCCCGGAAGGCCGACGTCGAGGCGGTCTTTCGGGACTACCTGGCGGCGGGTCGGCGGCCGGCCTGACGGGGTTCTCCCGCGCCGCCCGCGGGGGCGGCGTCCTTCCCCGGAAGCATGAAACAAGGGCCCGGCATGTGCGTGCCGGGCCCTTGTCTGGAGCTTTCGCGAAACAGGTCGGATCAGACCGCCTGGCCCGCTTCCTGCTGGGCGTCCACCACGGCCAGGGCCGTCATGTTCACGATGCGCCGCACCGTCGAGCTGGTCGTCAGGATGTGCACCGGGCGGGCCGCGCCCAGTAGCACCGGGCCCATCGCCACCCCATGGCTGCCGGTCATCTTCAGCATGTTGTAGGTGATGTTGCCCGCGTCCAGGTTGGGCATGATCAGCAGGTTGGCCGGCCCCTTCAGCGTCGTGTCGGGGTAGGACTTGACGCGGATGGTCTCGGACAGGGCCGAGTCCGCGTGCATTTCGCCGTCGACCTCGAGTTCGGGGGCGCGCTGCGCGATCAGGCGCCGGGCCTCGGCCATCTTGCGGGAGGACGCCGTGGGGCGGCTGCCGAAGTTGGAATGCGAGAGCAGGGCGACCTTGGGCACGATGCCGAAGCGGCGGACTTCCTCGGCGGCCAGGATCGTCATGTCGGCGACCTGTTCGGCGGTGGGGTCCTCGTTGACGTGCGTGTCGCAGATGAACAGGGTCTGGGTGGGCAGCATCAGCACGTTCATGGCCGCGTAGGTGCGGGCCGTGGGCTTCAGGCCGATGATCTCTTCGACGTACTTCAGCTGATTGTCGAAGCGGCTGGCCACCCCGCAGATCATCGCGTCGGCGTCGCCGCGCTGCAGCAGCATCACCCCGATCAGGGAGTTGTGCTTGCGCACCATGGCCTTGGCGATGTCGGGCGTGACGCCGTCGCGGCCGCGCTGCTTGTAGTAGGCGTTCCAGGTTTCGTTGAAGCGGGAATCGTCTTCCGGATTGACGATCTCCACGTTCTGGCCGGGCGTCAGGCGCAGGCCGAACTTCTGGATGCGCATGTCGATCACGGCCGGACGGCCGATCAGGATCGGTTTTGCGAAGCCTTCGTCCAGCACCGTCTGGGCGGCGCGCAGCACGCGTTCGTCCTCGCCGTCGGCGTAGATCACGCGCTTGGGCGCGGATTTTGCCTGATGGAACAGGGGGCGCATCAACTGGCCGGAGTGGTAGACGATGCTCATCAGGGACTGGCGGTAGGCGTCCATGTCCTCGATGGGGCGGCGGGCCACGCCGGAATCGGCGGCCGCCTGGGCGATGGCCGGCGCGATCTTGACGATCAGGCGCGGGTCGAAGGGCTTGGGAATGATGTAGTCCGGGCCGAAGGACAGGTCCTGGTCGGCGTAGGCGCCGGCGACTTCGGCGCTGCTCTCGGCCTGGGCCAGTTCGGCGATGGCCTTGACGCAGGCGAGCTTCATCTCTTCATTGATGACCGTGGCGCCGCAGTCCATGGCGCCGCGGAAGATGAAGGGGAAGCACAGGACGTTGTTGACCTGGTTCGGATAGTCGGAACGGCCGGTGGCGATGATGCAGTCGGGCCGGGCGGCCTTGGCGTCTTCCGGGCGGATTTCCGGGTCGGGGTTGGCCAGGGCCAGGATCAGCGGACGGTCGGCCATGGAACGCACCATGTCCTGGGTCAGCACGCCCGGGGCCGAGCAGCCCAGGAACACGTCGGCGCCCTTGCAGACGTCGGCCAGGGTGCGGGCATCGGTCTGCTGGGCGTAGCGGGCCTTGTTGGCTTCCATCTTTTCGTCGCGGCCCTGCCAGATCACGCCGCGCGAATCGACCACGTAGATGTTCTTCTGCGAGACGCCCATCTTGACGATCAGGTCCAGGCAGGCGATGGCGGCGGCGCCGGCGCCGGAGCAGACCAGCTTGACCTTGGCGATGTCCTTGCCCACGACCTTCAGGCCGTTCAGGACGGCGGCCGAGGAAATGATGGCCGTGCCGTGCTGGTCGTCATGGAAGACGGGGATCTTCATGCGCTCGCGCAGCTTCTTTTCGATGTAGAAGCATTCGGGCGCCTTGATGTCTTCCAGGTTGATCCCGCCCAGCGTCGGTTCCAGCGCGGCGATGATGTCGACCAGCTTGTCGGGGTCGTGTTCGTTCAGCTCGATGTCGAAGACGTCGATGCCGGCGAATTTCTTGAACAGGCAGCCCTTGCCTTCCATGACCGGCTTGGCCGCCAGCGGGCCGATGTTGCCCAGGCCCAGCACGGCCGTGCCGTTGGTCACGACGCCGACCAGGTTGGCGCGCGAGGTGTATTTGGCCGCGGCGGACTCGCCCTCGGCGTGGATGGTCATGCTGGCGGTCGCCACGCCCGGCGAATAGGCCAGGGACAGGTCGTCCTGGTTGGCCAGGGGCTTGGTGGGGACGACGGAAATCTTTCCGGGAGTCGGGAAGGCGTGGTAGTCCAGCGCCATTTTGGCGCGATCATCTTTCAAATTCATGATGACGAGTGCTCCTGCTGATTTATTTGTCTGATGTCTTCGCGACCGATCCCGTGGAGGCCCGATCCGCGCAAGTGTTTGTAAATACCAACGCCAATTTCGTGAAAAGCGGCATTGACCGGGCGTTTTGGGCTGGTCAGTTTATACCCGCGTGGCAACACGGGTATACTTTAGCCTTAATACGGCTTATGCAAGGCGTCGTACATCAGCCTTCTGCCCCAGCTATCCGCCAATCGGTCTGGCCGTGTCGCGGAAGGTTTTCCAATCTGCATCGTTCGGGTGAAGCACCCGTCAGGTGAAGCGCACAATGTCCACGGAACAAGAACTCCAGTCTAATTCCTATCTTTTCGGCGCCAATGCGCCTTACGTAGAAGAACTCTACGAAGATTATCTCGATAATCCGGGTTCCATTCCAGATCAGTGGCGCAGCTACTTCGATCAGCTCCAGCACCAACCGGCCGCCGACGGCCGCGAGGCCACCCGCGATCAGGCACACGCCCCCATCGTCGCTTCCTTCGCCCTGCGGGCCCGCGAAAACGCCTTCCAGGTGCGGCCCGCCCAGGCTTCCGATCAGGCGCTGGCCATCGCCAGCAAACAAGTCTACGTCCAGTCCATCATCGCGGCGTATCGCTCGCTGGGTTCGCGCATCGCCCAGCTCGATCCGCTGAAACGGCGCGATCGTCCGGCCATCCCGGAACTGGATCCCGCCTTCTACGGGCTGTCCGAAGCCGATCTGGACCAGATCTATTCGGCGACGAATACCTATTTCACCAAAGCCGACACGATGACCATGCGGGACATCCTGAAGGCTCTGCAGGATACCTATTGCCGCAATATCGGCGTGGAATTCATGCATATCTCCGATCCGGCCGTGAAGCGCTGGATCCAGGAGCGTCTGGAATCCACGCTGGGCGTGCCGGAATTCACCATCGAGCAGAAGCGCAATATCCTGCAGCAGGTGACCGAAGCCGAAGGCCTGGAACGTTTCCTGCATACCAAATACGTCGGCCAGAAGCGCTTTTCCCTGGAAGGCGGTGAAAGCTTCATCGCCTCCATGGACGAAGTCGTCAATCACGCCGGTGAAAACGGCGTGCAGGAAATCGTCGTCGGCATGGCCCACCGCGGCCGCCTGAACCTGCTGGTCAACATCATGGGCAAGATGCCCGGCGACCTGTTTGCCGAATTCGAAGGCAAGCACACGCAGGCGCTCAGCGACGGCGACGTCAAATACCACAACGGCTTTTCCAGCGACCTGTCCACGCGCGGCGGCCCGCTGCACCTGTCCCTGGCGTTCAATCCCTCGCACCTGGAAATCGTCAACCCGGTGGTGGAAGGCAGCGTGCGCGCCCGCCAGGATCGTCGCGCCGATCCCGAAGGCGACCAGGTCCTGCCCGTGCTGGTGCACGGCGACGCGGCCTTCGCCGGCCAGGGCGTGGTCATGGAAACCCTGAACCTGGCGCAGACCCGCGGTTACGGCACCGGCGGCACGCTGCACATCGTCATCAACAACCAGATCGGCTTCACGACCTCCGACCCGCGCGACACGCGTTCGACGCTGTATTGCACGGACGTGGTCAAGATGATCGAAGCCCCGGTCTTCCACGTCAACGGCGACGACCCCGAAGCCGTGGTCTTCGTGACGAAGCTGGCGCTGGATTACCGCCAGCAGTTCCGCCACGACGTGGTGGTCGACATCGTCTGCTTCCGCAAGCTGGGCCACAACGAACAGGACACGCCGTCCCTGACCCAGCCGCTGATGTACAAGAGCATCGGCAAGCACCCCGGCACCCGCAAGCTGTACGCGGACCGCCTGGTGGCCCAGGGCGCCATGGCCGAAGGCGAACCCGACCAGATGGTCAAGGACTACCGCCAGCTGATGGAAGACGGCCAGCGCACGGTCGAACCCGTCCTGACCGACTACAAGAACAAGTACGCCACCGACTGGTCCTCCTTCCTGGGGGCCAAGTGGACCGACCACGCGGACACCGGCGTGCCGCTGGCCGAACTGACCCGCATCGGCGAAAAGCTCACCCAGGTGCCGGAAGGCTTCACGGTCCACCCCCTGGTCAGCAAGCTGCTGAACGACCGTCTGGCCATGGCCCGCGGCGAGCACCCGATCGACTGGGGCATGGGCGAACACCTGGCCTTCGCCACGCTGGTGGCCAACGGCTATGCCATCCGCATCACCGGGCAGGACTCGGGCCGGGGCACGTTCACCCACCGCCACGCCGTGCTGCACGACCAGAAGCGCGAACGCTGGGATGCCGGGTCCTACATCCCGCTGCAGAACGTCTCCGAAGGCCAGGCGCCGTTCACCGTCATCGACTCGGTGCTGTCGGAAGCCGCCGTGCTGGGCTTCGAATACGGCTACGCCACGGCGGAACCCAATATCCTCACCATCTGGGAAGCCCAGTTCGGCGACTTCGCCAACGGCGCCCAGGTCGTCATCGACCAGTTCATCGCGTCCGGCGAAGCCAAATGGGGCCGCCAGTGCGGCCTGGTGCTGATGCTGCCGCACGGCTACGAAGGCCAGGGTCCGGAACACTCGTCCGCGCGGATCGAGCGTTTCCTGCAATTGTGCGCCGACAACAACATGCAGGTCGTGCAGCCCACCAATGGCGCTCAGATCTTCCACGTGCTGCGCCGCCAGATGATCCGGCAGTTCCGCAAGCCGCTGGTGATCTTCACGCCCAAGTCGCTGCTGCGCAACAAGGCGGCGACCTCGCCGCTGGACGACCTGGCCACGGGCACCTTCCAGCCCGTCATCGGCGAAGTCAACGCCGACATCGCTCCCGCCGACGTCAAGCGCGTGCTGGTGTGCTCCGGCAAGGTCTACTACGACCTGGTCCATGCCCGCGACGAACAGGGCCGCAAGGACGTCGCCATCCTGCGCATCGAGCAGCTCTATCCCTTCGCGCACAAGTCCTTCCAGAACGAACTGCAGAAGTACGAGAACGCCAAGGAACTGGTCTGGGTGCAGGACGAACCCCAGAACCAGGGGCCGTGGTTCTACGTGCAGCATCACCTGTACGAGAACATGAACGATGGCCAGAAGCTGGGCTATGCCGGCCGTCCCGCTTCGGCTTCGCCGGCGGTGGGCTATATGGCCAAGCACCAGGAACAGCAGCGCGCCCTGATCGAACAGGCTTTCGCGCCGAAACTGAAAAGCTTCTCGCTGATCAAGTAAACCGACCTATTCAAAGACAGACATACCGGAAAAATCATTATGGCCATTACCGAAGTTCTCGTTCCCCAGCTTTCCGAATCCATCTCCGAAGCCACTTTGCTGAACTGGAAAAAGCAGCCAGGCGAAGCCGTCGAGGCCGATGAGATCCTGATCGAAGTCGAAACGGACAAGGTCGTGCTGGAAGTGCCGGCTCCCGCCGCGGGCGTGTTGTCCGAGATCGTCAAGGGCGACGGCAGCACCGTGACCTCGGGCGAGGTCCTGGCGCGTATCGACACCGACGCCAAGGCCGCCGCGCCGGCCGCCCCGAAGGCCGAAGCCGCGCCCGCCGCCGCCGCCCCGGCCGCCGCCGCGCCGGCCGCCAAATCCTCGGTCGCCTCGCCGGCGGCCGGCAAGATCCTGTCGGAAAAGGGCATCGATCCCGCCTCGGTCGAAGGCACGGGCCGCTCCGGCCGCGTCACCAAGGCCGACGCCCTGAACGCCTCTGCGACTCCGGCGCCGGCCACCCCGGCCGCTCCGGTCCCGGTCGGCCTGGACGGCCGTCCGGAACAGCGCGTGCCCATGAGCCGCCTGCGCGCCCGCGTGGCCGAGCGCCTGATCCAGTCGCAGTCCGAAAACGCCATCCTGACGACCTTCAACGAGGTCAACATGCAGGCCATCATGGACCTGCGCAAGAAGTACAAGGACGTCTTCGAAAAGGAACACGGCGTCAAGCTGGGCTTCACGTCCTTCTTCGTCAAGGCGGCCGTCGCGGCGCTCAAGCGCTACCCGGTGGTCAACGCCTCGGTGGACGGCAAGGACATCATCTACCACGGCTATTTCGACATCGGCGTGGCCGTGGGCAGCCCCCGCGGCCTGGTGGTGCCCATCCTGCGCAATGCCGACCAGCTGTCGCTGGCCGACATCGAAAAGCAGATCGCCGATTTCGGCCGCCGCGCCCAGGACGGCAAGCTCACCCTGGATGAACTGACCGGCGGGACCTTCTCGATCTCCAACGGCGGCGTGTTCGGTTCGATGCTGTCCACCCCGATCATCAATCCGCCGCAATCGGCCATCCTGGGCATCCACGCCACCAAGGACCGTCCGGTGGTGGAAAACGGCCAGATCGTGATCCGGCCGATGAACTACCTGGCCCTGTCCTACGACCACCGCATCATCGACGGCCGCGAAGCCGTGCTGGCCCTGGTGGCCATGAAGGAAGCCCTGGAAGACCCGCAGCGCCTGCTGCTGAGCGTCTGATCGGGCGCGGGCGCCGCGTTTCGCCGCTCCGGCGAAGCGGCGCCCGGCATCCAGTCCATCGTGCCCGATGCGCGGCGCCCGGGGGTTCCCCCGTTCAATACCTATCCGGCAGGGCGTCCGCCGGGCATCCCCCGGGGCGCGTGCCGCCTGCCGCATGCGTCCGGAAACTCCCTCTAAGAGACAAGCATGGCAAAACAATTTGATGTGATCGTGATCGGCGCCGGCCCCGGCGGCTATATCGCCGCCATCCGCGCCGCCCAGCTGGGCCTGGCCGTCGCCTGCGTGGACGCCTGGACCAACGCCGCCGGCAAGCCCGCCCCCGGCGGCACCTGCACCAACGTGGGCTGCATTCCGTCCAAGGCCCTGCTGCAGTCGTCCGAACACTACGATCAGGTGAACCATCACTTCGCCGAGCACGGCATCACGGCCAAGGGCGTCAGCCTGGACCTGGCCAAGCTGGTCGGCCGCAAGGACACGGTGGTCAAGCAGAACAACGAAGGCATCCTGTACCTGTTCAAGAAGAACAAGGTCTCCTTCTTCCACGGCACGGGCTCGCTGGCGGCCAAGACCGATTTCGGCTGGTCGGTGAAAGTCGCCGGCAAGACGGAAGAAGACCTGGAAGGCCGTCACGTGATCGTGGCCACCGGCTCCAACGCCCGCGAACTGCCTGGCCTGCCGTTCGACGAAGAGCACATCCTGTCCAATGACGGCGCCTTGCGCATCCCCGCCGTGCCCAAGAAGCTGGGCATCATCGGCGCGGGCGTGATCGGCCTGGAAATGGGCAGCGTCTGGCGCCGCCTGGGTTCCGAGGTCACCATCCTGGAAGCCATGCCGGACTTCCTGGGCGCCGTGGACCGCGACGTCGCCAAGGAAGCGCAGAAGGCGCTGACCAAGCAGGGCCTGGACATCCAGACGGGCGTGCGCATCGGCGAAGTCAAGACTTCCGCCAAGGGCGTGAGCATCCAGTACGCCGACGCCGCCGGCGCCGACCAGAAACTGACGGTGGACCGCCTGATCGTGTCGATCGGCCGCGTGCCCAACACCCAGGGCCTGGGCGCCGACGTCGTCGGCCTGAAGCTCGACGAGCGCGGCTTCGTGGTCGTGGACGGCGATTGCCGCAGCAACCTGGCCAACGTCTGGGCGGTGGGCGACGTGGTGCGCGGCCCGATGCTGGCGCACAAGGCCGAGGAAGAAGGCGTGGCCGTGGCCGAGCGCATCGCCGGCCAGCATGGGCACGTGAATTTCGACACCATCCCCTGGGTGATCTACACCTCGCCGGAAGTCGCCTGGGTCGGCAAGACCGAACAGGCCCTGAAGGCCGATGGCCGCGACTACAAGGCGGGCTCCTTCCCCTTCATGGCCAACGGCCGCGCGCGCGCCCTGGGCGACACGACCGGCTTCGTCAAGATCCTGGCCGACGCCAAGACCGATGAGGTCCTGGGCGTGCACATCGTCGGGCCGATGGCCTCCGAGCTGATCGCCGAAGCCGTCACCATCATGGAATTCCGCGGCGCCGCCGAGGACATCGCCCGGATCTGCCACGCGCACCCGACGCTGTCCGAAGCCGTCAAGGAAGCCGCCCTGGCGGTGGACAAGCGCACGCTGAATCTGTAAGCCATCCGATGGACGTCAGCGCGTACTACGCGCAGGCGCTGAGTGAGCGGGGCTTCGTCGCCGACGAAGCCCAGCACGCAGCCGTCGTGCGCCTGCAGCATTACTATGACGACTGGATCGAATTCAAGCGGCAGCGGTCCAGCCGTCTGAAAAAGCTGTTCCTGCACCCTGCCGTGCCCCGAGGCGTATACCTGTGGGGCGGGGTGGGGCGCGGCAAGAGCTTCCTGATGGACGCCTTCTACCTGACGGTGCCCGTCAAGCGCAAGGTCCGCCTGCATTTCCATGAATTCATGCGGGGGGTGCACCGGGAAATCCGCGCCGTCAGCGGCGAGGCCGATCCGCTGGATCACGTCGCCCGCAACATCGCCAAGCGCTATCGCCTGATCTGCTTCGACGAATTCCACGTCTCCGACGTGGCGGATGCGATGATCCTGTATCGCCTGCTGCTGCGCCTGTTCGAATACGGCACGTCCTTCGTGATGACGTCGAACTACGAACCCTCCACCCTGTATCCCGACGGCCTGCACCGCGACCGCATCCTGCCGGCCATCGCCCTGATCCAGGCGAAGATGGACGTGCTGAACGTGGATGCGGGGGTGGATTACCGCCGCCGCACGCTGGCGCAGCTGCGCACCTACATCACGCCCATCGTCGCCGCCACGCACGACGAACTGCGTTCCGCCTTCGACCGCCTGGCCGATACGGCGGAACAGAAGCCGGTCCTGCTGATCGAGAACCGCGAGATCCAGGCCGTGGCCCTGGCCGGAACCGTCGTCTGGTTCGATTTCATGGCCTTGTGCGGGACGCCGCGCTCGCAGAACGACTACCTGGACCTGGCCGACCGCTTCCAGACCATCATCGTGTCGGACGTGCCGCGCATGGCGCCGCGTCAGGCTTCCGAGGCCCGGCGCTTCACCTGGCTGGTGGACGTGCTGTACGACCACAAGGTCAAGCTGATCCTGTCGGCCCAGTGTCCGGCCGATGAACTCTATACTCAGGGTCCGATGTCCAACGAATTTTCCCGCACGGTGTCCCGTCTGATGGAGATGCAGTCGCGGGAATACCTGGCGGAAACCCGCCGGGCGGCCGTGGTGCTGTAAGGCCGGGCGTCCCCTTATCCGAATATCAGGCAGATCGATGACTTCTTCCGCGAAATCCCCGGCGAAGACCCGGGTCCTGACGGGCATCACGACGTCCGGCACGCCCCATCTGGGCAATTACGCCGGCGCCATCCGCCCGGCCATCCAGTCCAGCACGGAACCGGGGGTGGATGCGTTCTTCTTCCTGGCGGATTTCCACGCCCTGATCAAATGCGCCGATCCGGCCCGCGTGGCCCAGTCCCGCATGGAGATCGCCGCCACCTGGATCGCCGGGGGCCTGGATACGGATCGCGTGACCTTCTACCGCCAGTCGGACGTGCCGGAAATTCCGGAACTGTGCTGGATGCTGACTTGCGTGACCGCCAAGGGCCTGATGAACCGCGCGCATGCCTACAAGGCATCGGTCGACGCCAATGCGCTCAAGGGTGTCGATCCGGACGACGGCGTCACCATGGGGCTGTTTTCCTATCCGGTGCTGATGGCGGCCGACATCCTGATGTTCAACGCCCATCGCGTGCCGGTGGGGCGCGACCAGATCCAGCACCTGGAGATGGCGCGCGACATCGCCCAGCGCTTCAATCACCTGTACGGCCGGGGCAGCGACCTGTTCGTCCTGCCCGAGGTCCAGATCGACGAGGACGTCGCCACGCTGCCCGGCCTGGATGGGCGCAAGATGTCCAAGAGCTACAACAACACGATTCCGCTGTTCGAGGGCGGCGCCAAGGCCCTGAAGACCGCCGTGGCGCAGATCGTCACGGATTCGCGCCTGCCAGGCGAGCCCAAGGACGCGGAAGGCTCGCACCTGTTCACCCTGTACCGGGCCTTCGCCACGGCGCGGCAGGCGGCGGATTTCCGCGCCGCGCTGGAAGGCGGCCTGGGCTGGGGCGACGCCAAGCAGGCGCTGTGCGAACGGATCGAGGCCCAGATCGGCCCCATGCGGGCGCAGTACGCCGACCTGATGGCGCACCCCGAGCGCGTCGAAGACATTCTGCGCGCGGGCGCCGAAAAGGCGCGGCGCATCGCGATGCCCTTCATGGATCAGCTGCGCGAGGCCGTGGGCCTGCGCCAGCCGGCCGCCGCGGCCAGGTCCAAGTCCGCGGCCGGCAAGGCCGCCAAGGCCCGCCTGGTGTCCTTCCGCGACGAGGACGGGCGCTTTCGCCAGCGCCTGTTCGCAGCCGACGGGACGGAACTGCTGCTGACGGAACCCTTCGCCGATCCGAAGCTGCTCAATCAATTGGGCCGCAGCGTGGCGCAGACAGACTTGTCCGCGCTTCGAGCCGATGCCGACGGGCTGGTCAGCCTGGAGGCGGACGGACAATGCTGGGCCCGCTGCCCGGCCGATCTGGTGGCGCGGGTGCAGCAGGCCCTGGCGGCTCTGTGATCGCTTGCCGCTCGCAGGGCGCCAGCTTCGGCGCCCTGGAGCGTGGCCGGTCTTCGCGCGTGAGCGGGTGCGCAATGCCTCGGCGCTGCGGGCTTGCCGCCGCTGCCGCCGGTATCGTTCATCGAGCGGACTCCTGAGAAAGTGCAGCCTGCCGGGCCAGGGCGCAGCGGGCGGCGGCCAGGTCCCAGGCGGCGCATCCCACGGTTTTGAGCAGGCAGGGCCCCGCCGGCACCGGGCCGTCGAGCAGATCCGTCAGGTCGCGCACCGCCGCCCAATCCACCCCGGCCTGGAGGTAGTCGCCTGCCTCGTGGCGGGCGCCTTCGATTTCGTCGACGTACAGTGTGCTGGCGCGGATGGTGGCCGGATCGATTTCCGCCAGCTCGGCCCGGTAGGCGCCGACGGCGACGATCACGCGTCCCGCCAGGGCCGGCAGCCGATAGACGGGGCGGGCGCTGGTGGTGGCGGTGATGACGAGGTCCACGGTATCCGCCACGTCGGCGGCGGCGCGGATCTGAGCCTGGTTCAATTGGGACGCCAGCCGGTTTGCCTGGGCCGGGGTGCGGCCGATGATGTCGATCCGGCAGTCCGGGTGGAGTTCGCGCAGCGCCAGCATGTGTCCCTGCGCCTGGGTGCCGGTGCCGAAGATCGCCGCATGGCGCGGGCCGGCAGGCAGCAGGCGCGACAGCCCCAGCATGGAGACCGCGACGGTCCGGCGCGTGGTGACCGTGGGGCCGTCCAGCAGCAGGCGCGGCTCTCCGGTCCGGCCGTCGTAGATCGAGACCATGCCGTGGATGGTGGGCAGGTCGCGGTCCCGGTTGCCGGCCACCACGTTGACCAGCTTGTGCACGCCGATGTCGGCGGCCGTGGCCGGCATGGACAGCAGCACGCCGCCTTGCGGGAAAGGCAGCGCCTGACGGGGCGGGGCCTGGATGCCGCCCCGTTTCAGGTCGCGCGCCGCTTGGGCGACGGCTTGCATCAGGGCGGGCCAGGGCAGCAGGGTCCGGGTCGCGGATGCGCCATGGACGCAGAGGGCGGGGCGTGGGTTCATGAAGTCTCGCTTTCGGGGAAATCGTGGCGGTGTTCGGCGGCGTGCCGGCCGACGTCGGGGGTCGTGCTGACCCATAGCACTTCGGCGTCGGCATCGCTTGCGCTGACGACCCGATGCCGCATCCGGCTGTCGATGTAGAAGCCTTCGCCCTGGTCCAGGGTGACGGGCTGGTAGAACTCGGTGTGCAGCTCGATCCGCCCCGACAGGACGTAGACGAACTCTTCGCCTTCGTGGCGGCTCCAGCCTTCTTCCGCCTGGAGATGGCGCTTCTTGATGCGGCTGATGAAAGGCATCATCTTTTTGTGGGCCAGTTGCGAACACAGCAGGCGGTGGCGATAGAGCGGCGTGTCGTGGATCTCGCCGCAGTCCCGGCGTTCGATGCTGCAGCGTCCGGCGCCCATGTGGGCTTGGGCCGTGACGAAGAGTTCCGCCACGTCCACCTGCAGTCCGTGGGCCAGGCGCAGCAGTACGTCGTAGGTGGGCGAGAGTTGCCCGTTCTCGATCTTGGACAGGGTCGGGGTGGAAATCCCGCTGGCTTGGGAGACGCGCCCCTGCGTCAGGCCGCGTCGCTGGCGCAAGAACTTCAGCCGGCTGGCCAGCGCCGATTTCTGTGCATGGGTCTTTGCTTCGGTGAGGTCTGTGTCTGTCATGATGGCTTGCGAGGTTGTGCGGTATGGGGCCGGGCCTGCGCTACGGATGATTCATACGACGTTCTGTTCGATGATGGGCTGGCGGTTCAGGATGCGCGCCCAGCCCAGTCGGCTCAGGTCCAGTGTCTGGAATGTTCCCGTGGTGATCAGTTCGGACAGGGCCCGGCCGATGGCGGGCGCCTGCTGCATGCCGTGGCCGCTCAGGCCGTTGGCGAAATAGAGATTGTCGATGGCGGGGTGCGGGCCCAGGATGAGGTTCTGGTCGAACAGGTTCATGTCATAGTGTCCCGCCCAGCTGCGGCTGCAGCGCAGCGCCTCGAACGCCGGCGCTCTGGCGGCCAGGATGGGCCACAGCACCTCGTCGAACAGGGCGTGCTGCACGTCGTAATCGCTCGCGTCCGGGTCCTGATCCGCCGGGGGCGAGATGCCCGTGATGTAGCCTTGGCCTTCGGGGCGGAAATACGCGCCGCCGGGGTCGATCACCATGGGGCAGCCGGGCAGCGGGTGGGGGCATTGCACATAGAAGACGCTGCGCTTGCGGGCATGCACGGGCAGGTCGATGCCCGCGGTCCGGGCCAGCGCCGTGGCGCCGGTGCCCGCGGCGTTGACGACGGCGCCGCAGGCGATGCGCCCGCCGTCGGCCAGCCGCACCCCGCGGATGCGGCCGGCGGAATGATCCAGGCTCGCGACGCGATGGTTCAGGTAGACGGCCCCCTGGGCGATCGCCTTGCGCCGCATGCCCTGCATCATGCCATAGGCATCCAGCCAGCCTTCGCCGCTCAGGCCCAGGGCGCCGCCGGCCAGATCGTCCGTATTCAGCCAGGGATAGCGGGCTTTCAATTGCGCCGGGTCCAGCAAGGCGATGTCGGCGCCCAGGCTGGTCTGCAGTGCGTGGTTCCGCCGCAAGGTCTCCAGGCCGGCCGCGGTGGCCAGGAACAGATAGCCGCCTTCGTGGAAATCGAGGTCCGGGCAGTCGCCGTCCACCGCCATGTCCTGGCTGAAATGGCGCAGGAACTGCGTGCCGAAGAGCGACATGCCGATGTTTTCCGGTGTGGAGAACTGATGCCGGATCGACGCGGCGGACAGGGCGGTGGCGCTGTACCGGTAGCTGTTGTCGGCCTCGATGACGGCCACCGAGCCGGTGAAACCGGCGGCGGCCGTCAGGAAATAGGCGGTGGCGCTGCCGATGGCGGCGCCGCCCGCTATGACCACGTCGAAGTGCGGTTGCGTCATCCGGGAGGCTCCTGGGGATGCGGCGTAGACGATGAGTGGATCTTATTGTGAGGCTAATATTTTCCGGATTATCTAGGTATTTTCCTGTAGGGAAATAATTTGCGCATATTTTCTTGCGTGCTATCCTGAATTTCGCGTGTGGTCTTCGCCTGTGGAGCGCCCTCATGAAACATCAGGAATTGCTGCGATCCCTTGGTTTGTCCGAAGCCAGCTTGGCGGATGGCGATCTGACGGTCCGTTCGCCCATCGACGGCAGCCGCTTGGCCCAGGTGCATTGCCACCGCCCGCAGGATGTCGGCCCCATGGCCGAGCGGGCGCATCGAGCCTTCTTGCGCTGGCGCTCGGTGCCCGCGCCGCGTCGCGGCGAACTGGTGCGCCTGCTGGGCGAAGAACTGCGCACCCGGAAACAGGCCCTGGGCCGGCTGGTCTCGCTGGAAGTGGGCAAGATCCCGGCCGAGGGCGAGGGTGAAGTCCAGGAAATGATCGACATCTGCGATTTCGCCGTGGGCCTGTCGCGCCAGTTGTACGGCCGCACCATCGCCTCCGAGCGCCCCGGTCATCACATGCTGGAAAACTGGCACCCCCTGGGGGTGGTCGGCGTGATTTCCGCCTTCAATTTTCCGGTGGCGGTCTGGTCCTGGAATGCGGCCATTGCGCTGGTATGCGGCGATCCGCTCATCTGGAAGCCGTCCGAAAAATCACCGCTGACGGCGCTGGCCTGTCAGGCGATCTTCCAGCGGGTCTGCGAACGCTTCGGCGACGATGCGCCGGCCGATCTGCTGCAGGTGCTGATCGGCCGCCACGACGTGGGCGAGGCCATGGTCGATCATCCGCGCGTGGCCCTGGTGTCGGCCACGGGGTCCACGCGCATGGGTCGCGCGGTCGGCCCGCGCGTGGCCGGCCGGTTCGGCCGCTGCCTGCTGGAACTGGGCGGCAACAACGCCGTCATCGTGACGCCCTCGGCGGATCTGGGCATGGCGGCGCGGGCCATCCTGTTTGGCGCCATCGGCACGGCAGGCCAGCGCTGCACCACCACGCGCCGCCTGATCGCGCATGAATCCGTGGCGGACGAACTGCTGGCGCGGCTGAAGAAAGCCTATGCCAGCGCCACGGTCGGCAATCCGCTGGAGGCCGGCACGCTGGTGGGGCCGCTGATCGACCGGGCGGCATTCGAGCGCATGCAGCAGGCGCTGGACGAGGCGCGCCGGGCGGGCGGCATCGTTTTCGGCGGCGAACGCGCGCTGGCCGACCGCTATCCCGACGCCTGGTATGCGCGCCCGGCCATCGTCGAGATGCCCGCGCAGCAGGAACTGGTGTGCAGCGAAACCTTCGCGCCGATCCTGTATGTGATGCGCTATGCGGACTTCGCGGATGCCATGGCGATGCACAACGCCGTTGCGCAGGGCCTGTCCTCGGCCATCTTCACCACCGATGTGCGCGAGTCCCAGTTCTTCATCGGCGTGACGGGATCCGATTGCGGCATCGCCAACGTCAATATCGGGACGTCGGGCGCCGAGATCGGCGGCGCCTTCGGCGGCGAAAAAGAAACCGGCGGCGGGCGCGAGTCCGGCTCGGACGCCTGGAAGGCCTACATGCGGCGCGCCACCAGCACCATCAATTATTCGCGCGAACTGCCCCTGGCCCAGGGGATTCGGTTCGGCGACGATTGATCAGACGGCCGCCGTGGTCTTGGCCGCCGCCCGGCCGCGCAGCCATTCCAGCGCCAGCAGCAGGGCCGTGGAAAACAGGATCAGGATGGTCGCCACGGCGGCGATGATGGGGCTGATGTTCTCGCGGATGCCGGTGAACATCTGGCGCGGCAGCGTCACCTGTTCGGGGCCGGCCAGAAAGAGCGTGATCACGATTTCGTCGAAGGCCGTCGCGAAGGCGAACAGGGCGCCGGCGATCACGCCGGGGGCGATGATGGGCAGGGTGACGCGAAAGAAAGTGCGCGCGGGCCCGGCCCCCAGGCTGTAGCTGGCGCGCAGCAAGTTGGGATCGAAGCCCTGCAGCGTGGCCGAGACCGTGGTGACGACGAAAGGCGCGCCGATCGCGGCCAGCGCCAGGATCAGGCCGCTGTAGCTGTTGACCAGCCCGTAGGGGGCGAAGAACAGATAGATGCCCAGGCCGGTCACGACCAGCGGCACGATCATCGGCGAAATCAGGATCGACATCAGCAGCCCCTTGCCGCGGAACTGCGCCCGGTGCAGGCCGGCCGCCGCCAGCGTCCCCAGCACGGTCGCCAGCACGGTGGCGGCGGGCGCCACGATGAAGCTGTTGGCGGTGGCGCGGGCCCATTCGTCGGACTGGAAGAGCGCGATGTACCAGCGCAGCGAGAGCGCGTCGATCGGGTAGAGCAGCATGGAGCCCTGGTTGAACGACAGGGGGATGATGACCAGGATCGGCAGCAGCAGGAACAGCAGGATCAGCGCGCACAGCAGGCGCAGCGCATAGTGCCAGATGCGTTCGACCAGGGATAGATAGGGCGGGAATGCTGGGTTGAACATGTTCGTCCTTCAGGCCTTCAAAGAGGGAACCGCCGCTTGCCTGCCGCCGCGGTTCCGGTGTCCGTGTGTCTAGCTGAGGGTCAGTTCCTTGCCGGAAACCCTGCGGTACAGGGCGTAGAGCACCAGGGTGCCCGCCAGCAGGATCAGTCCCAGCGCGCTGGCCATGCCCCAGTTGATGGTCTGGTTGGTGAAATAGGCCACGTAGTAGCTGATCATCTGGTCCGCGGCGCCGCCCAGCAGCGCCGGCGTGATGTAGTAGCCGATCGCGATGATGAACACCAGCAGGGATCCGGCGGCGATGCCGGGATAGGTCTGCGGCACGTAGATGCGCCAGAAGGCGGCGAAGGGGTGGCTGCCCAGGGACACGGCGGCCCGCTGGTAGGTGGGCGGCACCGATTGCATGACGCTGTACAGGGGCAGCACCATGAAAGGCAGCAGGATGTGGACCATGGCGATGTAGACGCCCAGGCGGTTGAACAGCAGGGGCAGCGGCTGGTCGATCAGCCCCAGCCTGGCCAGGGCGCTGTTGATCAGGCCTTCGCGCTGCAGCAGGACCACCCAGGCGGCGATCCGCACCAGCACGGAAGTCCAGAACGGAATCAGGATGCAGATCAGGACCAGATTGGCCCGGCGCTTGGGCAGGCGCGTGATCCAGTAGGCCAGGGGATAGCCCAGGACGAGCGTGATCAGGGTGACGATCGCGCTGATGGTGAAGGTGCGCGAAAAGATTTCCTGGAAGGCCGACGTGCCGGGCGGCGCGGCCACGATGCTGCCCTTGGCGTCCAGCTTCAGGTCCAGGGATGCCAGCAGGTAGTAGGGCGTCCAGGACCTGTCGTTGCCGGCGATGACGGCCCAGTAGGCGGGATCGGCCCAGCGCTTGTCCAGGTCGATCAGGCGCGCGCGGGCGTCGGCCGCGTCGGCGGCGGGGAAGGGCAGGCGGCGCAGCGTCTTGAAGACCAGCGACCGGTAGCCCGAGATTTCGTAGTTCAGGCGCCGGGCCAGTTCGCCGGCGGCGGGGGTGCTCTTGGCGTGGCCCAGATCCTGCGCCAGAGCCTGGAACGCGGTGTCCGGCGGCTGGCTGCGCCCGTCCCAGCCGGACAGGGCCTGCAGGGTGCGGGGCAGGGTGTCGATGACCTCGGGGTTGTCGGCGGCTCGGGTCAGGAGGGACGCGATGGGGATGATGAAGACGACCAGCAGGAAGACGGCCAGGGGCCCGACCAGCAGCAGCGCGCGCCAGGTCTTTTTCCGCTGGGCGGCTTGCATCGAGCGCCGGATGGCGGCGGGATCGTCGAAGGTCGTGTCCATGGCAGTGTCCTGGCGTGGGAAGGGGCGGGGCGGCCGTCAGACCGCCCCGGGCGCGGGATCAGCGGGCGGCCCAGGCCGTGAAGCGCTGTTCGAGTTCCTCGCCGTGATCGGTCCAGAATTCGAGGTCGTTGAACAGGGCGTTGCGCGCGTTGGCCGGCGAATTGGGCACGTTGGCCAGAATGTCCGGGCTGAGCATGCCGATGGCCTTCTTGCTGATCGGGCCGTAGGCGATGTGCTGCGAATACGCGGCCTGGGCCTTGGGCGAGCTGGCGTAGCGGACGAATTCGATGGCCTGGTCCTTGTTGGCCGAGCCGGTGGGGATGACCCAGTAGTCGAAGTCATAGACGCTCTGGTTCCAGACGACCTTCAGGGGCCGGCCTTCGCGCTGCGCCGCGTCGATGCGCCCGTTGTAGGCGGCCGACATCACCACGTCGCCGGCCGACAGCATCTGCGGCGGCTGGGCGCCAGCTTCCCACCACTGCACGTAGGGCTTGATCTCGTCGAGCTTCTTGAAGGCGCGGTCCACGCCTTCGGGAGTCGCCAGCACCTTGTAGACGTCCTGGGGCGCCACGCCGTCGGCCATCAGGGCGAATTCGACGTTGTAGTGGGCGCCCTTGCGCAGGCCCCGCTTGCCGGGGAATTTCTTCACGTTCCAGAAATCGGCCCAACCGGTGGGCGGCGTCTTGAGCTTCTCGGCGTTGTAGGCCAGCACGGTGGACCAGACGAAGGTGCCCACGCCGCAGTATTTCAGGGCGCCGCGGACCAGGTCGCTCTTGTCCAGGACGGACGCCCAGTCGATGTTCTCGTACAGGCCTTCGTCGCATCCGCGGCCCAGGTCCCCGGTTTCGACCTCGACGGCGTCCCAGACGACGTTATGGGACTGGACCATGGCCTTGACCTTGGCCTGTTCGCCGTTATAGGCCACGGGGATGACCTTCTTGCCGCTTTCCTTTTCGAAGGGCTGGATGAACGCCGCGGTCTGCGCGTCACCGTTGGCGCCGCCGAAATTGACCACGGTCAGGTCGCGCGCCTGGGTCGGCGCCTGGAACAGCGCCAGGGGCGCCGTGACGGCAAGCGCGGCGAGCAGCGGGATTTTCTTCATGGGGTGTCTCCTTGGGTATGGATATGATGTGAGGCTTCAGGGGTGGAAAACGCGGACATGCCCCGGATCGATCCGCAGGGGAATGCGGGCGCCCGGCGCGTGCGTCCCGGCGTCCGCGGCCAGGGGCATCTTGACGAAAAAGGTGTCGCTGTCGCCCAGGCGGCAGCGCAGACGGACGTGGTCGCCGAAGTAGACTTCGTCGACGGCCTGGGCGTGAAAGCGGTTGGGGCCTTCGTCGCCGGCGGGCAGGATGCGCTCGGGGCGCATGGCGACGACGCAGGAGGCGCCGGTTTGCAGTCCCTGGACGTTCAGGCCTCGCAGCAATGGGCCGCCGGTGACCTCGACTTCGCACCAGTCGCCGTCCCGGGCGCGGACGGTGCCGGGGAACTGGTTGCTGTCGCCCACGAATCCGGCCACGAAGCGGTTGCAGGGGGATTCGTACAGCGTGTCGGCGCGGCAGACCTGCTGGATGATGCCCTGGTTGAAGACCGCGATGCGGTTGCTCATGGTCAGGGCTTCGCTCTGGTCGTGGGTGACGTAGACGAAGGTGATGCCCAGCTTGCGGTGCAGGGCCTTGAGTTCGAGCTGCATGTGTTCGCGCAGCTGCTTGTCCAGGGCGCCCAGCGGTTCGTCCATGAGCACGATCTTGGGTTCGAAGACCAGGGCGCGCGCCAGCGCGATGCGCTGCTGCTGGCCGCCCGAAAGCTGCGCCGGATAGCGTTTCGCGAAATCCTGCATCTGCACCATGGCCAGCGCGTCCTGGATGCGCCGCGCGCGCTGGGCCGCGGGGACCTTGCGGACCTTGAGGGGGTATTCCAGATTGCGTTCCACCGTCATGTGGGGGAACAGCGCGTAGTTCTGGAAGACCATGCCCAGATTGCGGTGGTGCGGCGGAACGTCGTTCAGGCGCCGTCCTTCCAGCAGGATGTCCCCCTGGGTCGGGGACTCGAAGCCGGCGAGCATCATCAGACAGGTGGTCTTGCCGGAACCCGAGGGGCCCAGCAGCGACAGGAACTCGCCGGGATAGATATCGAGGTTGAGGTCCCGGACGACCAGATGGCTTCCGTCATAGGATTTCTGGACGCCCTGGAATCGGACCAGGGGTTCGGGGGTGGGAACGGCGGACATCGGGGGCGGTCTCCGGGGCGGGTGGGCGGGACGGCGTCAGGCCGGGTCGGCCATTGCCTCCATCAGGATAGCCAGACCTTCGTCCAGCAGGCCATCCGGGATTGTCAGGGGAAACAGGAAGCGGATGACGTTGCCGTAGGCGCCGCAGGTCAGCAGCACCAGGCCGCGTTCCAGCGCGCGCCGCTGGATGCCGGCCGCCGTGTCCGGGTCGGGCCGTCCGTCCGGGTGGCGGAATTCGGCGGCGACCATGGCGCCCAGGCCGCGGATCTCGGCAATGCGGGGGTGGCGGCGTTCGGCCAGCGCGCGCTTCAGGCGGCTGCCCAGCGCGTCCGCCCGGGCGATCAGCCCCTCTTCTTCGATGACCTCCAGCACCGCCAGGGCGGCGGCGATGGCCAGCGGATTTCCGCCGTAGGTGCCGCCCAGCGATCCGCGCGGCGCGGCGTCCATCAGTTCGGCCCGGCCGCACACGCCCGACAGCGGCATGCCGCCCGCCAGGCTCTTGGCCATGGTGATCAGGTCCGGCACCACGCCGGAATGCTCGATGGCGAACATCCGGCCGGTGCGGGCGAAGCCGGTCTGGACCTCGTCGACGATCAGCAGCATGCCGTGCTCGTCGCAGCGCCGGCGCAGCGCCTGCAGCAGTTCGGGCGGGGCGACGTTGAAGCCGCCTTCGCCCTGGACCGGTTCGATGACGATGGCGGCGACCCGCGCCGGGCTGATGTCGGCCTTGAACAGCAGTTCGAGCGCCTTGAGCGTGTCCTGCACGGTCACGCCGTCCAGGGCGCTGGGAAAGGGGATGTGATAGACCTCGGCCGGCAGCGGGCCGAAGTCCTGTTTGTAGGGGGCGACCTTGCCGGTCAGGGCCATGCCCATGAAGGTCCGGCCATGGAAGGCCCCGGAGAAGGCGATGACGCCGGTGCGCCCGGTGGCGGCGCGGGCGATCTTGACGGCGTTTTCCAGCGCTTCGGCGCCGGTGGTGAAGAAGGCGGTCTTCTTGGCGTGGCCGCCGGGGGTCAGCCGGTTGATGTGCTCGGCCAGCTGGACGTATGAGCCGTAGGGGGCGACCTGGAAGGCCGTATGCGTGAAGGCGTCGAGCTGGTCGCGGACGGCCTGGACGATGCGGGGATGGCAGTGGCCGGTGTTGGCGACCGCGATGCCGGCCGCGAAGTCGATGTAGCGCCGGCCCTCCACGTCCCAGAGTTCCGCGTTCAGGGCGCGTTTGGCATAGAAATCGCAGGTGATGCCGATGCCGTTGGGGATGGCCGCGTTCTTGCGCTGCTGCCAGTCCTGATTCAGGTCCGTCATGTTCGTCTCCAGGTGGGCGGGGTGTTTCCGCACTCATTTTTTTTTACTATACTGATCTTTTGGTTTGTCAAATAGATCCATTTAAATAAAATTCATGGAGCCAATTTGGAATCCTTCATCCTCTCTGAATGGCTGCTTCAGAACTTCGGCGCTCCCGGGGATAGTCCTGCCTATCATCGTTTGTACCAACTGATCTGTAGAGCCATTCTGGAAGGACATCTGTCCGCGGGCGCCCGCCTGCCGTCGTCCCGCGACCTCGCCGCCGAACTGGGAATCGCGCGCAATACGGTGCTGCAGGTGTACGACCAGTTGTCCGAGGAAGGCTATGTGCATGCCGGCGTGGGCCGCGGCACCTATGTCCAGGACATCAGCCAGGATCTGGTCGACCCGCCGGCCGCGGCGGTCGACGCGCCGGAACACGCGGCGGCCCATCCGGACGGCGTCCACGACCTGTCGCGCCGCGGGCGCGCGCTGGTGTCCCGGCTGGGGTTCTCCAATCTCCAGGCGGGCGCCTTCATGCCGGGCATTCCCGATGTGCGCGAGTTTCCGCTGAAGACCTGGTCCAGGATCCAGAACCGGCTGTGGCGCGACGAACCCTGGGACCTGATGCGCTACGCCCCCGCCGGGGGATACGGCCCCGTGCGCCAGGCGATTTCCGACTATCTCGGCAGCGTGCGCGCCGTGCGCAGTTCGGCCCAGCAGGTCGTCATGACCACCGGCATCCACCAGGGGATCGACGTGGCGATCCGGCTGCTGTGCGATCCGGGCGACACGGTCTGGATCGAGGAGCCGGCCTACTGGGGCGTGCGCAATCTGCTGCGGACCGCCGGCCTGCGCCTGGTGCCGATCCGCGTCGACGAAGAGGGCATCTGCCCCGGCGAGGCGGAACGCGCCCGCCCGCCGCGCCTGATCGTGGTGGCGCCCTCGCACCAGTACCCCCTGGGCATGGTCATGAGCCTGGCGCGGCGGCGCATGCTGCTGGACTACGCGCGCCAGGTGTCGTGCTGGATCATCGAGGACGACTACGACAGCGAGTTTCGCTACGGCACGCGGCCGCTGGCGTCCCTGCAGGGCATGGACGAGTCGGGCCGCGTGCTGTACGCGGGCAGCTTCAGCAAGACGCTGTGCCCCGGCCTGCGCGTGGGGTTCCTGGTGGTGCCGGAACCGCTGGCGGACGCCTTCGCCGATGCCGTGGCCGAGTTGTACCGCGAGGGCAACATGATGAATCACGCGGTGCTGGCCGAATTCATCCGCGAAGGCCACCTGGCCCAGCATATCCGCCGTGTCCGCCGCCGCTACGCGGAACGCCGCACCTGCCTGATCGACGAGATCCGGGGCCATTTCGGCAATGCGCTGGAGATCGTCGGCGGCGATGCGGGCCTGCACCTGATCCTGGGCCTGCCCGAAGGCGTGGACGACACCCTGGTGGTGCGCGACGCGTTGCAGCAGGGCGTGGTGACTCGGGCCCTGAGCACTTATTACCTGGAGCGGGCCCATGCCCGCCCCGGCCTGTTGCTGGGTTATGCCGGGGTCAGCCCGGAAGAAATCCGGCCCGCCTTCGACGCGCTGGCGCGCGTGGTCGGCGCCTATCTTTGACTTCGCCCAAAAGGGATTCCGCCATGAACGCATCCGACAGCCTGGCTCACAGCGATGTGACCTATCAGCTCCACTCCTATACCAACGCCCAGCGCCTGCGCGAGGAAGGCCCCTGCATCATGGCGCGCGGCGAGGGGATCTACGTCCACGATACCGAGGGCAGGCAGTACATCGAGGGCATGGCGGGACTGTGGAGCGTGGCGGTGGGGTTCAGCGAACCCCGGCTGGCCGAGGCGGCCTATCGACAGATGCAGAACCTGCCCTTCTATCACACGTTCAGCCAGAAATCGAACGTGCCCTCGATCGAGCTGGCGGAAAAGCTGATCGGACTGACCGGCGGGCGCATGTCCCAGGCCTTCTTCACCAATTCCGGCTCGGAAGCCAACGACACCATCGTCAAGATGGTCTGGTACTACAACAACGCGCTGGGCCGCCCCGACAAGAAGAAAATCATCGCCCGCGAGCGCGGCTATCACGGCGTGACCGTGGCCTCGGCCAGCCTGACGGGGCTGGCGGGCAATCACCGCAGCTTCGATCTGCCGCTGCCCCGCATTCATCATGTGCGCTGCCCTCATTGGTACCGCGAAGGCCGGCCCGGCGAGACCGAGGCCGAATTCGGCGACCGCCTGGCGGCCGAACTGGAAGCCCTGATCCTGAAGGAAGGCCCGGACACGGTGGCGGCCTTCATCGGCGAACCGGTCATGGGCGCGGGCGGCGTGATCGTCCCCCCGGCGGCGTACTGGCCGAAGATGCAGGCGGTCTGCCGCAAATACGATGTGCTGGTGATCGCCGACGAGGTCATCACCGGCTTCGGGCGCACCGGGCATCTGTTCGCGTCGGACCTGTTCGGCATCGAGCCCGATTTCATGACCCTGTCCAAGCAGCTGACGTCCTCCTACCAGCCGCTGGCGGCGGTGCTGATGAACGAGCGGGTCGCCTCGGTCCTGATCCGCCACAGCGGCGAACTGGGCAGCTTCGGACACGGCTACACCGCCAGCGGCCACCCGGTGGCCACGGCGGTGGCGCTCGAGAATATCCGCATCATCGAGGAGCGCGGCCTGGTGGACAATGCCGCCGCCGTGGGGGCCGTGCTGCAGCGCCGGCTGCGGGAACTGTCCGGCCACCCCCTGGTGGGCGAGGTGCGGGGCGTCGGGCTGATCGCGGCGGTCGAACTGGTCGCCGACAAGGCGGGCCGCACACCCTTCGACCCCCTGGGCAAGGCCGGGGCCTTGGTCGTGCGCCAGGCCCAGGACAACGGGCTGATCCTGCGCGGCATCCAGGACAGCGTGGCGTTCTGCCCCCCCCTGATCATCACCGAGGCCCAGGTCAATCTGCTGGCGGACCGTTTCACGCAGTCTCTGGACGAAGCGGCGCGCGCCTTGCGGTAGCGCCGTCCGACCGGGCCGAAACGCCCTGCGGGTCCGGGCCGCCGGGACGGGCCTGCTCCACCAGCCAGTCCCGGAACTGAACCAGGGCGGGCAGGGCGGTCTTGCGTTCCGGCACGATCAGGTGGAAGGCCCGCTGCACCGGCCCGCTGTGCGGGTTCAGGATGCGCAGTTCGCCCTGGTCCAGCTCCCGCTGGATCAGGAAGGGCGGGATCAGCGCCACGCCCAGTCCGTCGGCTGCCGCCTGGGACAGCATGGAAAACAGTTCCAGCCGCATGCCGGCCATGTCGGCGGGGGCGTTGACGCCGGCCGAGGCGAACCAGTCGCGCCAGGCGGTGGGGCGGGTGCTCTGCTGCAGCAGGGGCAGGGCGGCGATCGCGGCGGCGTCCAGCGGGCCGTCCGCCAGCCGGGGGCTGCAGACCGGCACGGGATTTTCGCGCATCAGGAAGTAGGCCCGGGTCCCGGGCCAGCCGGGGTCGCCGGAATAGATGGCGGCGTCGAATTCCGTGTCGTCGAACAGGAAGGGCCGGGTGCGCGTGGTCATGTTCACCTGCAGGCCGGGGCCGCCGCCTTGGGCGCCGGCCAGCCTGGGCAGCAGCCAGCGGGTGGCGAAGGTCGGCACGACCGCCAGGTCCACCACGCCGCCGCCCTGGTGCGCCATGATCGCCAGGGTGTCGCGTTCGATGGCGTCGAGCTGGCGGCGCACCAGCCGGCCGTAGCGTTCGCCCGCGTCGGTCAGGCGTACGCCGCGCCGGACCCGGTCGAACAGCGGCACGCCGACGAAGGCTTCCAGGGTGGCGATCTGGCGGCAGATCGCCCCCTGGGTCAGGGACAGCTCCTGCGCGGCATGGGTGAAGCTCTGGTGGCGGGCGGCGGCCTCGAAGGCCTGCAGCGCGGTGGTGCTGGGCAGACGTTTGCGCATGGCAGTGCGGATATCGAGTGAATAAAAATCACAGATACATCAGTTTATATCGTTTGCCCCGCCGTCACGGTATCGTTAGCATGCGAAATCATCACTTTGATCCTTCAGGAGCCTGCGCATGTCCTCGTCCCGCCCCCAGTTCCAATGGCTTGACCCCCTGCTGCTGGACCAGCAGCTGACCGATACGGAACGCATGGTGCGCGATGCGGCGCGCGCCTACTGCCAGGACCGCCTGCTGCCGCGCGTGCAGGACGCCTTCCGCCACGAAAAGGCGGACACCGCCATTTTCCGCGAAATGGGCGAACTGGGCCTGCTGGGCGCGACGATTCCGGAGGAATACGGCGGCGCCGGCCTGAATTACGTCTGCTACGGCCTGATCGCCCGCGAGGTCGAGCGCGTGGATTCCGGCTACCGCTCGATGATGAGTGTGCAAAGCTCACTGGTCATGGTGCCCATCAATGCCTTCGGCACGACGGCCCAGAAGGAAAAGTACTTGCCCAAGCTGGCCAGCGGCGAATGGATCGGCTGTTTCGGCCTGACCGAACCGGACCACGGCTCGGACCCGGGCTCCATGGTCACCCGCGCCAGGAAGGTGCAGGGCGGCTACAGCCTGAGCGGCGCCAAGACCTGGATCACCAACAGCCCGATCGCCGACGTGTTCGTCGTCTGGGCCAAGGACGAGGCGGGCGACATCCGCGGCTTCATCCTGGAAAAGGGCTGGAAGGGCCTGTCGGCGCCGGCCATCCACGGCAAGGTCGGTCTGCGGGCCTCGATCACCGGCGAGATCGTGCTGGATGAGGTCTTCGTCCCCGAGGAAAACGCCTTCCCGGCCGTGCGCGGCCTGAAGGGTCCCTTCACCTGCCTGAATTCCGCCCGCTACGGCATCGCCTGGGGCGCACTGGGCGCGGCCGAGGCCTGCTATGAAACCGCCCGCCAGTACGTGCTGGACCGCAAGCAGTTCGGCCGGCCGCTGGCCGCCAACCAGCTGATCCAGAAGAAGCTGGCCGACATGCTGACGGAAATCACGCTGGGCCTGCAGGCCGTGCTGCGCGTGGGCCGCCTGAAGGACGAAGGCGCGGCGCCGGTGGAAATCACTTCCATCATCAAGCGCAATTCCTGCGGCAAGGCGCTGGACATCGCCCGCACGGCCCGCGACATGCTGGGCGGCAACGGCATTTCCGACGAATTCTGCATCGCCCGCCACCTGGTCAACCTGGAAGTGGTGAACACCTACGAAGGCACGCACGACGTGCACGCGCTGATCCTGGGGCGCGCCATCACCGGCATCGCCGCTTTCGCAAACTGAAGGGGCGATTCATGACGCGGGAGACGGCTGGAAACACGGCGGACGGGCAGCCGTCCGAAGGCGCGGCGGCGACCGGTGCGCGGCCGGCGCGCGCCGGCGCGCTGTCGCACATCCGGGTCCTGGACCTGTCGCGGGTGCTGGCCGGCCCCTGGGCGACTCAGATCCTGGGCGATCTGGGGGCCGACGTCATCAAGATCGAACGTCCCGACGCCGGGGACGACACGCGCGGCTGGGGGCCGCCCTGGATGCCGGACGAACAGGGGCGGGAATCCCGGGTCGCGGCCTATTATCTGTGCGCCAATCGCAACAAGCGTTCCGTCACGGTGGATATGGCCAGCCCGGAGGGCCAGGACCTGATCCGCCAGCTGGCGCGCCAATCGGACGTGCTGGTGGAGAACTTCAAGGCGGGCGGCCTGGCCCGCTACGGCCTGGATTACGACAGCTTGAAGACCGTCAATCCGCGCCTGGTGTATTGCTCCATCACGGGGTTCGGGCAAACCGGCCCGTATGCCGCCCGCGCGGGCTACGACTTCCTGATCCAGGGGCTGGGCGGCCTGATGAGCGTCACCGGCCGGCCCGACGACCAGCCGGGCGGCGGCCCCATGAAGGTCGGGGTGGCCCTGACCGACATCCTGACCGGCCTGTATGCGGCCAACGCCATCCAGGCCGCCCTGGCCGCCCGGGAACGCACCGGCCAGGGCCAGCACGTGGACATGGCCCTGCTGGACGTGCAGGTCGCCTGCCTGGCCAACCAGGCCATGAACTACCTGGCCACGGGCCGCAGTCCGGGGCGGCTGGGCAATGCCCACCCCAGCATCGTGCCCTACCAGGATTTCCCCACGGCGGATGGCTACATGATCCTGGCCATCGGCAACGACGGCCAGTTCGCGCGTTTCTGCGAGGAAGCCGGCCGGCCGGACCTGGCCGCCGACGCCCGCTTCGCCACCAATCGGGCGCGGGTGGAGCATCGGGACGCGCTGATCCCGATCCTGCGTCATCTGACCACGGCGCGGACGACGGCCCAATGGGTCGAAGCGCTGGAATCCCGGGCCGTGCCCTGCGGGCCGATCAACGCCATGGAACAGGTGTTCGACGATGCCCAGGTGCGCGCGCGCGGCCTGCGCATCGAGATGTCCCATCCGGAAGCCGGCACGGTGCCGCTGGTGGCCAGCCCGATCCGCTTGTCGGACACGCCGGTGGATTATCGCCTGCCGCCGCCCCCGCTGGGGGCGCACACGGCTGATGTGCTGACCGGAGTCCTGGGGCTGGCGCCGGAAGAAGTCCGGGCCTTGCGGGCGCGCGGCGTGGTCTGATGGGTCGCTGGCCGGCTCGCCGCGCCGTTCGGCGCCGGCGAGCCGCCGAGGTCCGCGAATCCATCGGGACCGCGTCCGCGCCATTGCTCATGCGGCGCATTTGACGGATGTCAAAGCTTCCGCATATGGACGCGCGCGCCACGCCCGCGTTCATCTGGCGTCAATGTTCCCCTGCCTACCATGATCGTGAAGGGTCGCCGCCTGGCGGCCCGCGTAGGGGGACTCATCATGAAGAAACACCTGAACCGGCTGGGCGCCTGCCTGCTGGCCGCGTCTTTGGGCCTGGCCGCCGCGCCGGCCCTGGCCGACGACGATTGCGACGTGCCCGTCGATCGCTGGCAGACACGGGGCGCCGTCCATCAGTGGGCCGCGCGGCAAGGCTGGGATCTGCAGCGCGTGAAGATCGACGACGGCTGCTACGAAGTCCGGGGCGAAGATGCTCAGGGACGCGCCTTCAAGGCCAAGCTGGATCCCGAAACGTTGAAAGTCATGGAGATCAAGTATCGCGACCATGGGGATCGCGAACGCCGCCGTGACCGCGACCACGATCGCGATCGGGAACGTGAGCGCGCCCGCGATCAATCCTCCAACGCAACACCAGGCGCGGCACCCGTCGTCCCGGCCGGCCAGGCCTCCGGGCCGATATCCGTCGGCGGCGCCCGGATCGAATGACGCAGCCTTCGGCCGACACTTCCACAGGAGCACATTCCATGAAGACCTTCTCGATTGCGGCCCTGCTGGCCGCCACCACCCTGGCCGTTCCCGTGCTGGCGCAGAGCCGCACGGTGACTTTGTCCACCACCTTGAAGAACTATGGCGGCGACGGCGCCTATCTGGCGGTCTACCTGACCGATGCCAAAGGCGCCTATGCCGGCACTCTGTGGGTAGCCGGCGGCAAGGCCAAATACCACAAGCACCTGAGCGACTGGAATCGGCTGTCGGCGGGAGACGCGGCGCGGCTCGACGGCGTCACCGGCGCCAGCGTGGGAGCGGGCCGGACCTTGAAAGTGACGGCCGATCTGGCCGATGCGCTGTTTGACGCCGGCTACGAGATCCATGTCGATGCCGCTGTGGAGGACATGCGCGACAGTCCGTCCGAAATCCGCGTTCCGCTGACGTCGGCCGGCACCGGGCAGCCCGTCGGAGGGCGTCGGTTCATCCAGTCCTTTTCCTACCAGGCGCGGTAATCATCATGCAATGGCGGCGGATTCATCGCTGGCTGGGGCTGTGGGCCGGAGCCCTGGCGCTGCTGGCCGGGATCACCGGTCTGATCCTGGCCTTCTTTCCGGTGCGCGACACCTGGCGGGCCGTCCAGGCCGAACCCGGCCTGCCGGTGGCGATCCTGGCGCAGCGGGCGGCGCAGCGGATTCCGGGAATCGAGGAGATCCGCCGTCTGCCTTCGGGGGATGTCGTCGTCTATTCCTTCGACGGCGGCCAGGCGCGCGCCAGCCGGGTGGATCCGGCCAGCGGCCAGGCGCTGGGCGATTACCGGGCGTCCGCCGTTGAACGCTGGGTGCGCAATCTGCACCGTTCCTTCATGCTGGACGATCCGGGCCGCCTGGGCGCGGCCGGGGTCGCGTTGGCCATGCTGCTGCTGACGCTGTCCGGGACCCTGATGCTGGCCCGCCGGCTGGGCGGATGGCGCCATCTCGTCTTCGGGAAAGTCCGCGGGACGCCGGCCCAGCGCATCCATGGGGTCAGCGGTCGCGTTCTGGCTTTGATTCTGGCATTGTCGTCGCTGACCGCGCTTTACATGAGCGCAACGACCTTCAGCCTGATCCAGGCCGACTCGGCCGTGGAGCCGGATGCCGTGTCCGTTCCCGGCGAACAGCCGGATCGGGCAGTGGAAGCCTTGCCGTTGCTGCAGGCGCTCTCGGTCGATGGTCTGCGCAAGCTGAACTTCCCCGCGCCGGACGATCCTGAGGACGTCTGGCGCGTGGCCACCGATGCCGGCGACGGCTGGATCGACCGGCGCAGCGGCCGTGTGCTGCTCTGGCAGCCGGCCTCCGCCGCCCGCGTGATCTATGACTGGGTCTATGCCCTGCATACCGGCCAGGGGCTGTGGGCCTGGGCGCTGGTCCTGGGGCTGGCCGGCCTGTGCCTGCCGCTCTTCTGGATCTCCGGATTCCTGATCTGGCGCCAGGGCCGGGGCCGCGTTCCGCGGCTGACGGACAACAGTCCCGCGCGGCGGGCCGATATGCTGATCTTCGTGGCCAGCGAGGGCGGCGCGACCTGGGGCTTCGCCAAAGCCCTGCACGACGCGCTGGCGCGCAATGGCCACCGGGTCCATACCGCGCCGCTGGAGCAGTTCCAAGTGCCCGAGTCCGCCCGCCAGGTGTTCATCCTGGCGGCGACTTACGGAGATGGCCAGGCGCCGGCGCATGCCGCCGGGGCATTGGACCGGATCGCCGATCAGGCGGCCGCCGGGGTTCCGGTGTCGGTGCTCGGTTTCGGCGACCGCCAGTTTCCGGCCTTCTGCGGTTACGCCGAAGCGCTGGACCTGGCCCTGCGGGCCGCCGGCTGGCCGCGGACCCTGCCGCTGGAATGTATCCACCAGCAGTCGGCGCAGCAGTTCGACCGCTGGGGCGCCGCCTTGTCCGGCGCCTTGGGCGAGGCATTGGCATTGGGCTATGTGCCGTGCGTTCCCGCGACCCTGGCTCTGGATCTGGCGGAGCGGCAGGACTATGCGGGCGGTCCGGATGGCCCCGCCACGATCCTGCGCTTTCGCTGGCCGGACAGCGGCCCGGTGGCGCGCTTGCTGGGCCGGGGCATGCCGCGTTTCAAGGCGGGCGATCTGGTGGGCATCGTGCCGCCCGGCAGTCCGGTGCCCAGATATTATTCCCTGGCGTCGGGGTTTCGCGATGGTTTCCTGGAGATCTGCGTGCGGCGGATGCCGGGTGGCGTCTGTTCCGGCTTTCTGTATGGCCTGAAGCCCGGCGACCGCGTCCAGGCCTTCATCAAGCCCAATCCCGGCTTCATCCTGGATGCCTCGCGCCACCCTGTCGTACTGATCGGCGCGGGCACCGGCGTAGCCCCTCTGGCGGGTTTCATCCGCGGCAATGTCCGCAAGGCGCCCATGTTCCTGTATTTCGGGGCGCGCAATCCGGACCAGGACTTCTATTTTGGCGCCGCCATTCGCCGCTGGCTGGATGAAGGCCGGCTGTCGGCGCTGCACACCGCGTTTTCCAGAATCAAGGACGGCGGCGGTTATGTGCAGGATGCCTTGCGCCGCGACGCGGATCGCCTGCGGACGCTGATCGGCGCGGGCGCCGTGCTGCGGATCTGCGGCAGCCGGCCCATGGCGGCCGGCGTCGCCGAGGCGCTGAACGAGATCCTGGCGCCGCTTGGCCTGGATGTGCGCAAGCTGCGGGAAGGGGGGCGCTATGCCGAAGATGTATTCTGATCCGGCGGCCGGATCGACCCTGAGCGGCCCGACCATGGGGACGCGCTGGTCGGCCCGCTACCAGGCGCCGCCGGGCTTCGATCATGAAGCACTGTCGCGCGATCTGGCCCGGGCGGTGGATCTGGTGGATGCGCAGATGTCCCCCTGGAAGCCGGACAGCGATCTGATGCGCCTGAACCGGGCCGAGCCGCGACAGTGGGTGACGCTGCCCGGGGCGGTGCTCGATGTGCTGGCGCGCGCGCTGGACGTCGGGGCCCTGAGCGGCGGCGCTTTTGACGCAGCCGTCGGCGGTCTGGTCGACGCCTGGGGATTCGGCGCGGCGACGGACGCGCCCGACCCGGCCGCCATCCGGCTGGCCGCCGCCGACCATCGTCCCGCCCATCTCTGGCTGGACGTCGATCAGGCGCAAGGCCGCGCGCGCAAACGGGCGCCCCTGACGCTCGATCTGTGCGGGATCGCCAAAGGCTATGCGGTGGACCGGATGGCCCAGGTCATGGCCGATCATGGTATCGGTCATGCGCTGCTCAGCCTGGATGGGGAAGTCAGGGCATGCGGCAGCCGGGCCGATGGCCGGCCCTGGGCCGTGGCCCTGGAAAGCCCGCAGGAAGGCCGCCGTGCGGCCCACGGCGTGATCGAACTGAGCGATCTGGCCGTGGCGACGTCGGGCGATTACCGCCACTGGGTCCAGGCGGGCGGCGAACGCCTGGCGCACACCATGGATGGCCGCCGCGCGGCGCCCGTGCGCAACCCGGTGGCGTCCGTCACGGTGCTGGCGCGGGCGTGCATGGATGCCGATGCCTGGGCGACGGCGCTGCTCGTGGCGGGGCCGGGCGAAGGGCCGGCGCTGGCCCGGCGCCTGGGGCTGGACGCCTTGTTTCTGCTCAGGCGCGAGGGTCGGCTGGTGGAATTCGGGGTAGGCCGTTTTGCGCATTCCCCCGCCGGCCCGCAGCCATGATGGCCACGGTCGTCACCCGGGCCCGAAGACGTCGATGGCCTTGCGGATGATGACGAACAGGGTGATCAGAAAGCCGGTGCCCAGCAAGACGATGCCGGGGTTCCGGTCGCGGAATCCGAATCCGATGAAGATCGCGATGACGCCCAGGACGAAGATGACCAGTAGCAGGTTGCTGTGAAGGAACATGGCTGCGCGCTCGATGGGGGGATGCGGAAATCATAGGCATTCCATGGCGTGCGGGTGTTGAGCCAGGACAATATCCTGCGCCGGATGTCCCGTCTGGCGCGCGTCGCATCGCCTCGCCCCCCCGCGGGCCTGCGTTCAGTCGAATGGCCGGCCTTCGCCCGCTTCTTCGTGCGTGGCGCCGTCGCGGATGCGGTAGATCCGCTTGAAGGTAGGGATGATTTTCTCGTCGTGCGTCACTACGATGATGGCTGTGCGGTACTGCCGCGCCATATGGTTCAGGATGCGCACGACCGACATGGCGCGTTCGCTGTCCAGCGGCGCCGTCGGCTCGTCGGCCAGGATGACCGGCGGGCGGTTGACGAGGCCGCGCGCGATGGCGATCCGCTGCTGTTCGCCGCCCGACAGCTGCGCGGGCATGGCCTGCGCGCGATGGCGGACGTCCAGCGCAGTCAGCACGTCCAGCGCGCGGGCGCGGGCTTCACGTGTGCTCACTCCAGCCAGCATCGGCAGCAGGGCCACATTGTCGGTGGCGTCCAGAAACGGGATCAGATAGGGCGCCTGGAAAATGAAGCCGATCCGATCGCGGCGCAGAGCCCGCAGGTCTCTCACCCGCCAGCCGTCGTCGTGGATGAGTTCGCCGCCCAGGGTCATGCGCCCGCCCGTCGGGTCGATCACGGCGCCCAGGCATTTCAGCAGCGTGCTCTTGCCTGAACCGGAGGGACCGATCAGACCCACGACTTCGCCGGGGGCGACCGACAGATTGACGTCGCGCAGGGCCAGCACGGCCGTGTCGCCCTGGCCGTAGCGTTTGCTCAAGCCTTCGATCAGGATGCCGGATTCGCTCATGACGTTCATCCAATGGCCTGGGCGGGATCGACCCGCAGGGCGATGCGGATGGCCACCACGCTGGCCAGGGCGCAGATCGACAGGATGGCCGCCAGCCCGGCGGCGAAGTCCGCCGGCATCAGCAACACGTACTTGGGAAAGAAGGGGGCGGAAAAAGTCGCCGCGATCGTGCCCACCATGAAGCCGATCAGCCCCAGGGCCAGCGCCTGTTGCAGGATCATCCCGGCGATCGTGCGGTTGCGTGTGCCGATCAGTTTGAGCACGGCGATCTCGCGGATCTTGTCCATGGTCAGGGTGTAGATGATGAACGCCACGATGGCCGCGCTCACCAGGGCCAGGATGGCCAGAAACATGCCGATCTGCCGTGCCGACGAGGCGACCAGTTTATCCACCAGAATGGTTTCCATCTGGGCTCGCGTATAGACGGACAGACGCGTCCAGCGCCGGATCCTGGCAGCCAGTTCGTCGGCGTCGGCGCCGGGGGCCAGCGTCACCAGCACGGCGTTCACATAGGGGTTGGCCGCCTGGCTGCCCAGCACGGCCCGCAGGGCCGAATCGTTGCCGGGCAGGTCCAGGGCGGGGTTGGCTGAGGTGCGCCGGCGGCTCTGCCGGATGGCGTCGTTGTCTTTCTGGAACTGCGCCTGCTGGGCGTCCTTCAGGGGAATGAAGACCATCGGATCGCCGCTGGAGGACACCGTGCGCCGGGTCTGGCCGACGATGGTGTATTGGTGGCGGCGAATGGTGATCCGATCCCCCAAGGCGAAGCCGGTCGCCACGTCCGCCACGGCTTCGTAGTGGCCCAGGACGATCTGTCGGCCCGATACCAGGTGCGGCGGCCAGCCCGGGGTCGCGCCCGGGGTGCCCGGGGCCACGCCGACCACCATGATGCGGACATCCCGGTCGCGGTGGCGCGCCTGCATGGTCAGGTAGGTGACGTTGGCCGCCTGGGCCGCGCCTTCCAGTCCCAGGATGCTGCGATAGGCGTCGTCGGGCAGGCTGGAGTTCTCGGCGTATGGCCCCTGGGTGTCTTTCTGTACGACCCACAAGTCGGCGCTGCTGTTGTCCAGCAAGGATCGCGCGTCGGCCACCAGGCCCCGGTAGACGCCCGCCATGATCAGCGTGACGCCGATCAGCAGTCCCAGGCCGATGCCGGTGAACAGGAATTTTCCCCAGGCATGCAGGATGTCGCGTCCGGCCAGGCTGATCATGTCGATGGCTCGGTGGGCGCCGGGCCGGTGTCGCGCAGCCGGCTGCGGGCCGTCAAGGGGCTTGCGCTATGGACGATGATGGTGTCGCCGACGCTCAGGCCGTCCAGCACCTGCGCCATGCCCCGGGCGTCGACGGCGCCGATGCGGATCCGGGTGAAGATCGGTTTGCCATCCTGGATGCGCCAGACTCCGGGCTGGCCGTTCTGGTGGTGGATGGCGGCATTGGAAATCACCGGACCTGGCGCAGTGGCCGGCAATTCCACTGTGGTCTCAGCCAGTTCTCCCAAGGCGGGCAGCGGCGCCGGCGGCGCGTTGAAGCTGATTTTGGCCAGCAGTTCCTCGGTGACGGCGTCGGCGACCGGTTCGAGGCGGGCGATTCGTCCTGCGATCGATTCCTGATTGCGGGATCGCAGCACGATGCGGGCTGTCAGGCCTTCGGTCAGCCCCGCGGGGCCGGCCTGGTCGAAGCGCGCATTGATCCAGAGGGAATCGGGTGCGATCACCTGGACCACGGCCTGTCCGGCCATCAGGGTCGTGCCTGGGTCGGCCTCGCGCGTGATCACGAAACCGTCGATGGGCGAAATCAGCGTCAGGTTGCGCCGCTGGGCCTGCAGCGCGGCCAGCTCGGCCTGCAGCCGTTCGACATCCTGCGCGACGGCTTGCAAAGCGGATTGCGCCAGCTTCAGTTCATGCCGCTTGTCGCTGGCGGTTTCCTCGCTGGTGGCCGACGCCTTCAGCAGCGTTTCGTAGCGGCGCATCTGGGCCTGCGCCCGGTCCTGGCGGGTGCGCGATTCCTGCATCAGGATGCGCGCGCGCGTCAGCGCCGCCGTCTGGGCCTGGATGCGGTCGTCCAGATCCACCGGGTCGATCTCGCCCAACGACTGTCCGGCATGCACGGAATCGCCCACTTCGACATCCAGCCTCAGCAGCCGCCCGGTCAGAGTCGGGCCGATCCGGTGGGTCTGACGGGCCTCGACCGTGCCGATGCCAAAGCGCACCGGATGAATGGCAGCTTCGCGGACGTCGGCCGTGGTGACCGGGATGCGGGCCAGCGGCCCGGATCTTGCGGCGACAAACAGGAACAGCCCCAACAGCGTCAGGGCCAGCGCGGCCAGCAGGACGCGCTTTCTATCGAAAGACGGGACCTTCATGGGCGGGCTCCTATGCCTTGGCGGAACAAGGCGAACAGGCCGGGCGCCTGGCGCTTCATGCGCTGGATGTCTCCGGCCAGCGCGGACTGGATCACCAGGCCCTGGATCATGCCCACGAACAGCAGGGGCAGGGCGTCCGGGTCCAGTGTGCTGCGCAGTTCTCCCTGGTCGATGCCTTGGCGGGCATGCCGCAGCAGCCGTTCGCGGTAGTGTTCCAGCAGGCTCCGCACGCGGTCTTTCGCCGGCGTGGCCCGGTCGTGCTGCAGCTCGGCGAACAGGATGCGCGGCACCCCCGGATGATCGACGATGAAATCCACATGCGCGTCGAACATGGCTTGCAGCGCCGCCAGCGGACCATCTGCCCGGGCGGCGGCCGTGTCGATGAGCGTCAGCAGTTCTTCGCTGGCGTAGGCCATCACGGCGTCCCAGATGGCTTCCTTGTTCGGGAAATGCCGGAACAAGGCGCCCTGCGTAAGCTGCATGTGCTGGGCGATGGCCGCCGTGGTGATGTCGGCGGGATTGCGGCATGCCGCCAGTTCGATGACTGCCTGCACGGTCGCCGCGCGCCGTTCTTGCGCCGGCAGATACTTCGGAGAGGCTCCGGGCATTTCATGTTTCTCAAAGATAGTAATCAATTACTATCTTACCATGGGGCGCAGCGCCAATGCACAGTCCGGTTGAACCGTACATTCAAGTTCAAGCACGGGTGCTGATCGGACAGCGCGCTTGAGCGTGCCGGGCGGCGATCCATTCCTCGTTGGTGGGCTCCATGGCAACCAGGACGGCGCTGCCGGGTCTCGAAAGCGTCGTCGCCTGCGCCGCGTTGGCTTCGGCGTCCAGCGACACGCCCAACCAGGCCAGCGCCTCGCAGATGCGCCGGCGCAGTTCGATGCTGTGCTCGCCGACCCCGGCCGTGAATACCAGCATGTCGAGCCCGCCCAGCACGGCGGTCAGCGCGCCGATTTCCCGCACGATGCGGCGCACGTACAGATCCAGCGCCAGCCGGGCGCGCGGCGCGTCCGCCTCGCGGGCAAGCAGTTCCCGCGTGTCGGCGGAGATTCCCGACACGCCTTTCAGGCCGGACTCGTGGTACAGGATCCGGCCGACCTCCTCCAGGCTGAGCCGTTCGATCTCCATCAGATAGATGACGGCCCCGGGGTCCAGAGACCCGGGGCGCGTCCCCATCATCAGGCCGTCCAGGGCGGAGAATCCCATGGTGGTCGCCTGGCTGCGCAGATCGCGCATGGCGCACAGGCTGGCGCCGCTGCCCAGGTGGGCGGCGATGACGCGTCCGCGCGCCCGGTCGCCGTGGCGCTCGGGCAGGGCGACCGACATATATTCATAGGACAGGCCATGAAAGCCGTAGCGGCGCAGGCCCCGTTCCCAGACCGCATAGGGCAATGGCAGCATCTGCTCGACCTGCGGGACGGTATGGTGGAAGGCAGTGTCGAAACAGGCGATCTGCGCAAGCCCGGGCTGCTCGCGCAGCAGGATGTCGATCGCCTCCAGGGCGAAGGGCTGGTGCAGCGGCGCCAGGGGAATGTAGCTGCGCAGGTCTTCCAGGACGCCGGCCTCGATGCGCACGGGCGCGAAATACTTGCTGCCTCCGTGGACGATGCGGTGGGCGACGGCCGCCAGACGGCGGCTTCCCATCCGGGCGCGCACGCGTCGCAGGATCAGGTCCAGGGCGCCGCGGTAGGGATTGCGCGAGTCGAGCGGGATGGCGAACGGCGCGACGCCGGTCTCGCCAAAGTCCGGCCGCTCCCCGCCGATGCCCTGCACCTTGCCGTTCCAGGCCGGAACGCGCGGCGGTGGATCGGCCAAGGCGTCGAACAGGGCGAACTTGATGCTCGATGATCCGCAGTTCAGGACCAGAATCAAATCCGATCCTGAAGGGGCGGTCTGGTCGGGGATCATGGGGGCGTGCTCCGGTAGTGATGCGCCATCGACAGGGCCAGGGCGCAGGAGGCGATGCGGGATGCGTAGGCATCGGCCCGGCTGGTCAGGACGATGGGCACCCGGGCGCCCAGCACGATGCCGGCGCTGGCGGCATCGCCCAGGTACATCAGCTGCTTGGCCAGCATGTTGCCGCTTTCCAGATCGGGCGCCACGAGAATGTCCGCGCGTCCCGCCACGTCCGAACGGATGCCCTTGATGAGGGCCGCCTCCGGCGAGACGGCATTGTCAAAGGCAAGCGGGCCGTCGAGCAGCCCTCCGGCGATCTGGCCGCGGTCGGCCATCTTGCACAGCGCCGCCGCGTCCAGGGTGGCCGGCATGGCGGCGCTGACCGTCTCCACGGCGGCCAGGATGGCCACGCGCGGCCGATCGACGCCGATCGCATGGGCCAGATCGATGGCGTTGCGGACGATGTCGGCCTTTTGCTCCAGGGTCGGGGCGATGTTGATCGCGGCGTCGGTGATGACGAAGGGACGGGGATAATGCGGAGTCTGCATCAGGTAGCAGTGGCTGGCGCGCCGGCTGGTGCGCAGGCCGTCGCGGGCGACCACCGCGCCCATCAACTCGTCGGTGTGCAAGCTGCCCTTCATCAGCGCCTCCACCCGGCCGGCGCGCGCCAGCGCCACGGCCAGTCCTGCGGCGGCGTGGCTGTGCGGCGCGTCCCTGGTTTCGATGCCGTCCAGCGAAACACCCAGCGCCCGGGCGGCCTGTTCCAGGCGCGCGCGCGGCGCCACCAGGATCGGATCGATCAAGCCTTCCCGGCGGGCGTCCAGCGCGGCCCTCAGGCTGATCTCGTCGCAGGAGTGGACCACCGCCACCCGGATCGGCCCGCGTCCGCGCGCCTGCTCCAGCAGGGAGAGCAGTCCGCCCGGACGCCGGTCTTCGGGGGAAAGATCAGTCATGGATGCCTCAGTACATGTGTTGGCCGCCATTCATGGCCAGGTTGGCGCCCGTCATGAATGCCGCCAGGTCGCTGCAGACGAAGGCGACCAGCGCGCCGATTTCTTCCGGGCGGCCCAGGCGACCGACCGGGATCTGGGAGATGATCTGGCTTTCCAGCACATCGTGGGGGACGGCGGCGACCATGGCCGTGTCCATATAGCCCGGGGAGACCGTGTTGACGGTGATGCCCTTGCGCGCCAGCTCCAGAGCCAGCGACTTGGTGAAGCCGTGGATGCCGGCCTTGGCGGCGGCATAGTTGGTCTGGCCGAACTGGCCCTTGCTGCCATTGATCGAAGCGATGTTCACGATGCGGCCCCACCCGGCCTCGGCCATGTCGTCGACGAAGGGATGGGTGACGTTGAACATGGAATCCAGGTTGGTGCGCAGCACGCTGTCCCAGGCCGGTTTGCGCATCTTCCGGAAGGTGCCGTCGCGGGTGATGCCGGCATTGTTCACCAGGATGTCCACCCGATGCCCGTCGGCCCGGATGCGTTCGGCCATGGCCAGGCAGGCGGCTTCGTCGGCCACGTCGGTGCCGTAAGCCTGGAAGCGATAGCCCTGGGAGGCCTGCTCGTCGAGCCACGCGCGGACGTGGTCATTGCCGGGCGAGTGCGTCACAAGCACGGTGTGGCCCTGGTCATGCAGGGCGCGGGCGATGGCTCGCCCCAGGCCGCCGGTGCCGCCGGTGACGAGTGCAGTGCGGGATGTGGACATGGGAGACTCCTACGGTGTGGACGCTCAGGCCATGCTGCCGATCGTGGACCGGAAGCGGCGCAGCGACAAGTGGAACATGAGGAAACCGATGATCAGCAGGGCCAGGAACGAGGGCCAGACCACGTCCAGACCCGCGCCCCGGTACAGAATGGCCTGCCCCAGTTCGACGAAATGGGTGGTGGGCGCGGCCAGCATCAGATCCCGGGCCAGCAGCGGCATGCTCTCGCGCGGCGTGGTTCCGCCCGAAAGCAGCTGCATGGGCAGCAGGATCAGAATCATCAGCATGCCGAATTGCGGCATGTTGCGCGCCAGGGTGGCCAGCCAGATGCCCATGGCCGTCATGGCGAACAGGTGCAGGGCCGCGCCGGCGAAGAACAGCGGCAGCGAGCCTTCGATCGGCACGCCCAGCAGTCCGCGGACGACGCCGTTGAGCGACAGGGCGGCGGCGGCCAGCACCACCAGGCTCATGGACCAGACCTTGGAGAGCATGATCTGGGCCGGCGTGACGGGCATGACCAGCAGATGTTCGATGGTGCCGTGCTCCCGCTCGCGGATCAGGGCGGCGCCGGTCAGGATCAGGGACAGCATGGTGATCTGGTTGATGATCTCCATCAGGCCGCCGAACCAGGATTTCTCCAGGGCCGGGTTGAACCGCGCGCGCAGGACCAGGTCTGCGGACGGGCTGGCCGTCTGCTTGCGTCCGCGCATGAAGTCCGCGATCTCGCTCTGGACGATCTGCTGGATATTGCCGTTGCCGGTGAATGCCTGGCTCATGCGGGTGGCGTCGACGTTGATCTGGATTTCGGTCTGGCGTCCGGCCAGCACGTTGCGCTGGAAATCGGGCGGGATGTTCAGCACGAAGGAATAGCGGCCGATGTCCATTCCCGGGTCCACCTGTTCGTGGCTGATCATGGCCGGCGCAATGAACTGGGGCGGATAGAATGCCGCGGTGATCCGCTGGGACAGGGGGGAATGGTCCTCGTCCACGATGGCGATGGAGACATGATGCAGGGTTTCGGGCACGGCCGTGGCGGCGGTGTAGACCGACACGGTGAAGGAAAAGAGGATCAGCGCCAGCATGACGGGATCGCGCCACAGGCTCCAGAGCTCCTTGATGCCCAGCCGCCAGATCGTCCCGGAAGCATGATGCTTTTTCATGTCAGCGGTCCTGTTTGCGAAGAAGGGCGATGGCCGTTCCCAGGATCAGCGGGATCGACAGCATCAGGGGCTGGATCGAGGGCCAGAGGTCCTGGAGTTCCAGCGCCTTGTTGAAGATGCCTCGGCTGATGGTGAACATGTGGGCTGCCGGGTAGGTCTGGCCGATGAGCAGACCCACGCCTTCCATGGCGCTGACCGGGTCCAGCAGGCCCGAGAACTGGATGGCGGGGATCAGGGTGGCCATCATCGTGAAGAACATGGCGGCGATCTGGCTGCGCGTCATGGCGGAGGCCAGCAGCCCCAGTCCGGTGGAGGCGATGCAGTAGACGAGGCCGGCCAGGGCCAGAGTGGCGAGGCTGCCTTTGATCGGAACGCCGAAGACGGTGACCGACAGCAGGCACATCGCTGCGAAGTTCAACAAGGCCAGCCCGATGTAGGGGATCTGTTTGCCCAGCAGGAACTCCGTCCGCGTCACCGGGGTGACATACAGATTGATGATCGACCCGATTTCCTTTTCGCGCACCACGGCCAGGGCGGTGAGCATGGCCGGCAGCATCATCAGCAGCAGCGGGATGACGACCGGCACCATGGCGGGCAGGCTGCGCACGTCCGGGTTGTAGCGGAAACGCGTCTGCAGGTCGACCGGCGAGGCGATGGATGCGCCCAGGCGTTCCCGGGCTTGCTGCGCCAGCCATTGCTGATGCATGCCCTGGACGTAGCCTTTGACGGTTTCGGCGCGCTGGGGCATGGCGCCGTCGATCCAGGCGCCGATCTCGGCCGTGCGGCCGTGCAGCAGATCGCGTCCGAAACCGGGTGGGATTTCGATGGCCAGGGCCAGTTCGCCGTTGCGCATGCGCCGGTCCATGTCGGAATCGTCGACGATGGGGGGGTGCTCGACGAAGTAGCGCGAGCCCGACAGATTCAGGGCATAGGCGCGGCTGATGGTGCTCTGGTCCCGGTCCTGCACTGCGAAGCTCAGGCTCTCCACGTCCAGGCTGATGCCGAAACCGATGACGAACATCAGCACCAGGGATCCCAGCAGCGCCAGCGTGCCTCGCACCGGGTCGCGGCGCAGTTCCATGGATTCGCGCCGCATGGTGCTGAACAGCCGGGCAGGGCTGAAGGACGGAATGCGGGGCGCGTCCGCCGCCGGGCCGCCGGCGTCCGGGGCCGCGGTCCGGCCGCCGGGTTCCGCGCCCTGACCGGGCCGCGCGGCGGGAGCCTCGCCGCTGGCTTCCAGGAGGTAGCCGATGAATGCCTCCTCCAGCGATCCGGCGCCGCGCTTGCGCACCAGTTCGGCGGGCCGGTCGCTGTCGAGCACGCGCCCGGCATGCATCATGGACATGCGGTCGCAGCGCTCGGCCTCGTTCATGAAGTGGGTGGAAATGAAGATCGTGACCCGGTCGCGCCGCGACAGCGTGATCAGCAGCCGCCAGAAATCGTCGCGGGCGACGGGATCCACGCCCGAAGTCGGCTCGTCCAGGATCAGCAGCTCGGGCTCGTGCACCATGGCCACGGCCAGCGACAGGCGCTGGCGGATTCCCAGCGGCAGACTGCCGGGCAGCGTGTTCAGCGCCTCGCCCAGGCCGAAGCGCTCCACCATTGTGCGGACGCGCTCGTCGATGCGCTCCGGCGCGACGTGGAACAGGCGGGCGTGCAGAAACAGGTTCTGGCGCACCGTCAGTTCGCCGTAAAGGGAGAAGGACTGCGACATGTATCCGACCCGGCGGCGCACGTCCAGGTCGTCGGGGTCGATCTCGCGGCCGAACAGCCAGGCGCGGCCCTCGCTGGCGGGCAGCAGTCCGGTCAGCATCTTCATGGTGGTCGATTTGCCGCAGCCGTTGGATCCCAGGAAGCCGAAGATCTCGCCGCGACGGATCCGCAGGCTGACGTGATCGACGGCCACGAAGTCGCCGAAGCGCATGGTCAGATCGCGGGCCTCGATGGCGATGTCTTCCTCGCCGTCCACCGGCAAGGGCGGGATTTCCACGGGGGTGTAGCCCTCGCGCCGCGCGGCCGGCAGCAGGTGGATGAAGGAGGCTTCCAGCGAGGCCTGGCCCGTGGCCTGGAGCAGTTCGGCCGGCGTGCCGGTGGCCAGGATGCGGCCATCGTCCATGGCGACCAGCCGGTCGAAGCGCAGGGCCTCGTCCATGTAGGCGGTGGCGACGATGACGCTCATGGCGCCCGATCGGCGCGGCTCGCCGCCGGTTGCGCGCCCGGGATGACCGGCGCGGATGCGGGCGATCAGGTCCCAGAACTGGGCGCGGGCCAGCGGGTCCACCCCCGTCGTCGGCTCGTCCAGAATCAGGAGATCCGGGTCGTGGATCAGGGCGCAGCACAGACTCAGCTTCTGCCTCATGCCGCCCGACAGCTTGCCCGCGGGGCGCGACAGGAACGGGTGCAGGCCGGTGCTGCGGGTCAGGTCGTCGATGCGCCGGCGCCGCTCCGCGGCGTCGTGGCCGAACAGGCGGGCGAAGAATTGCAGGTTTTCCTCGACCGAGAGCGTCGGGTAGAGGTTCTTCCCCAGTCCCTGCGGCATGTAGGCGATGCGCGGGCAGGTCCGCTTGCGGTGGCCTCGCATTGCCATGTCGCCGCCCAGAACCTCGACGCGGCCTTCCTGGATGGTCCGGGCTCCGGCCAGGATCGACAGCAAGGTGGATTTGCCCACGCCGTCCGGGCCGATCAAGCCGATCATCCGGCCGGCCGGAACGTCGAAGTCGATGCGTTCCAGCGCGCAAGTCTTGCCGTAGCGGTGACTCAGTCCCCGGATCCGGGCCGCGAGAACGTCCTGCGCCATGGTCTTATCCGGGCAGGCGGATGGCCAGGGTCGCGGGCCAGGGCCGCGCGGCGTCGGTGCGGACCCAGGCGACGCCTGGCAGGCCGGTCTTGACCTGCTCCAGATGCTTCTGCAGCAGATCCCGGGGAATGCGCGCCTTGATGCGGAACATGAGCTTCTGGCGCTCGCTGGCCGTTTCCACGGTCTTGGGAGTGAACTGGGCCTGGCTGGCGACGAAGGCGACTTCGGCGGGGATCACATATTCCGGGGCCGCGTCCAGCACGATGCGGACTTCGCTGCCCAGGGCGAGCCGGCCGGCGATGGCTTCGGGCATGAAGAAGGTCATGGTGACGTCGGACAGGTCCAGCATGTTGAGCACGCGGCCGCCGGCGCCGAGCACTTCGCCCGGCTGGGCAATGCGCAGCTGGATGCGGCCGTCGCGCGGGGCCTTGAGGCGGCTGTCCTCCAGATCGGCCTGGATGCGCGCCGTCGTGGCCGCCGCAGCCGCCACGGCGGATTCCGCGCCCACCTGATCGGCCCTGGCCGCCGCCACGCCCGCCTGAGCCGACACCACTTGCGCCCGGGCGGCGGCGAGGCCGGCTTCGACGCTGCGCAGCCGGGCCTGGTCGTCGTCCAGCTCCTGCTGCGACGCCGCGCCCTGCCGGGCCAGCGTGCTGGATCGGTTCAAGCGCCGCCGGGCGGCGAACAGGTCGCTTTCGCGCTGCCTGACGATGGCTTGCGCCGTGGCGACGTCGCTTTCGCGCAGGGCGACCTGGGCCTGGGCGGCGGCGACGGCGTGTCCGGCCTGGCGCTGGCGGGCCGCGGCTTCTTCGATCTGGGCCTGCAGGGAATCCGGATTCATCAGGGCCAGGATCTGTCCGGTTCGGACGAAATCGCCCTCGTCGACCAGAATGCGGTCGATCCGACCGGGCAGCCTGGTGGCAATGTCGATTTCGGTGGCCTCGATGCGGCCGTTGCCTTGCATGAAACCGGGGCCCGGGCCGCCGTCCCGGGACCAGCGCCAGGCGCCGTAGGCGCCGATCGCCAGAACGGCGGCCAGCGCCAGCGGGAGGGATTTCTTGAGTTTCTCGGACAGGATCATGTCGCTTGGAGGGCGGGAGAGTTTGGAAGGGCGGGTCCGGCGCCGCCGCCCAGGGCGGCGTACAGAGCCACCTGGCTCGATAGCCAGGCGCGCCGGACTTGAACCAGTTGCTGCTGAGCCGTCAGCAGATCGCGCTGGGCGTCCAGGACTTCCAGGTAGGGCGCGGCGCCGCTGTCGTAGCGCAGCTGGGCCAGTTCGGCCCGCGCGGCCTGGGTCCGCGCCATGCGGGCCTGGATGTCCATCTGTTCGGCCAGGCCCTGGCGCGCGGACAGGGCATCGGCCACTTCGCGGAAGGCGGTCTGGATGTTTTTCTCGTAGGTCGCCACCGCCATGTCGCGTCGGACCTCGGTCACGTCCAGGGTGGTCCTCAAGCGGCCCGCCGTGAAGATCGGCAGTTCGATGACCGGCGCGAACGTCCAGGCCCGGCTCCCGCCGCCGAACAGGCCGTCGAGTTCCGCGCTGGCCGAGCCGGTGCTCGAAGTCAGGGCGATGCGCGGCAGGAATGCGGCGCGCGCGGCGCCGATCCGGGCGTGGGCCGACCGCAGCTGGTATTCGGCGGCCCGGATGTCCGGCCGGGACAGCAGGACCTCGGACGGCAGGCCCGGCTCTAGACGGGTCAGCCGCATGGATTCCAGATCGATGGCCTCGGCCGGCGCGATGCCGGCGTTCGCGACGCCCGTCAGCAGCGTCAGCGCGTGCGCGGCGGCGGCCCGTTCCTGTTGCAGTTGAACCCGCAGGGATTCGGCCTGGATCAACAGGGTGCGCACCTGGGTCAGTTCCAGTTCCGAGGAGGACCCCGCGCCCTTGCGCCGCTGGAAGATTTCCAGGGACTGCCGGCGGTTGCGCACGGCTTCGTCCGCCAGAAAGGCGCGCTGGTCCAGTTCCCGTAGCACCAGCACCGAGTCGGCCACCTGGCGCACCAGCGCCACCCGGACAGCCTGGCGGGCCGCGTCCGAGGCCAGCCAGTCGTCCAGCGCGGCGTCTTTCAGGTTGCGGATCCGGCCCCAGAGGTCGATCTCCCAATGGGTGAGGCCGATGCCGACCTGGCTGCGGGACTGGATCTGCGGCTGGCCTGCGGGATTGAGGTCGCCGGGCACGCGGCTGCGTTCGACGCCGCCCTGGATGCTGATCGATGGCGACAGGTCGGCCCGCTGAATCCGGTGGGCGGCTTCGGCTTCGCGCACGCGCAGCCCGGCCAGCCTCAGGTCGCGGTTGTGCTCCAGAGCCAGGCTGATCAGCCGGCGCATGTCGGCGTCCTGGAAATAGTTCGCCCAGTCCAGATCCCGCCAAGCGCGCGTGGTGGCGGGCGCGGGCGCTGTTTCGGCGTCGGCGGGCCAGGCATCGGCGACCGGAGGAGCCGGGAGCCGGGTCGCGGGCGCCAGGTTGACGCAGGCCGACAGGGCCAGCATGCCGGCGGCGCCCAGGATGCGCAAGAGCGGGAAGCGGCCGCAGGCCATGCCGGCGGCCGGCCCGGACGCGCCGTGCCGGATCCGGCGGGACGAGGTATGCCTGCGCATGGATCAGGTCTCCAGTACGTAGCGCCCGGGGGCGTCTTCCAGGGGCGTCCGTCCGGAGCCTCCCAGGGCAGGTGGCGCTTCGGCGGGACCCGAGCGGTCGGTCAGCCAGCGCGACCAGGCGGGCCACCAGGATCCTTCGCTGACGGGCGTAGCGGCCATCCAGTCGTCGGGCGACAGGAAGGGCGCGCCCGGCTGGCGGGTGCGAAAGCGGTACTGCCGCCCCCGGTGGCCGGGCTCGCTGACGATGCCGGCGTTGTGGCCGCCGCTGGTCAGAACGAAACTCAGTTGGCCGGGAAAGAACTGGTGCAGTTTGTAGACCGAGCGCCAGGGCGCGACGTGATCGGTGACGGTGCCCACCGCGAAGACGGGCAGGCGGATGTCGCCGATCGACACGGGCCGCCCGCCCACGGGATAGCGCCCGGCGCTCAGGTCGTTGTTCAGGTACAGACGCCGCAGGTACTGCGAATGCATGCGGGCGGGCATGCGGGTGGCGTCGGCGTTCCAGGCCATCAGGTCGTTGAGGGGGCGCCGGTCGCCCAGCAGGTATTCATGGATGGCGCGCGACCAGAGCAGGTCGTAGGAACGCAGCATCTGGAAAGCGCCCGCCATCTGGTCGGCGCTGAAGCAGCCGCTGCGTCCCATCTGGGCTTCCAGCATGTGGACCTGAGCTTCGTCGATGAACAGACCGATCTCGCCCGGTTCGCTGAAATCGACCTGGGCCGTGAACAGACTGACGCTGGCAAGCCGGTCGTCGCCGTCGCGCGCCATGGCGGCGGCTGCGATCGACAACAGCGTGCCGCCCAGGCAGTAGCCGGTGGCGTGGACGCGGCGTTCCGGCTGGATGCGTCCGATGGCGTCCAGGGCGGCGAAGAAGCCGTCGCGCAGATAGTCGTCCATGCCTCTGTCGGCATCCCGGTCGGTGGGATTCTTCCAGGAGATGCAGTAGACGGTGTGGCCCTGGTCCCGCAGGAAGCGGACCAGGGAGTTGTGGGGCGACAGGTCCAGGATGTAGTACTTCATGATCCATGCGGGCACCAGCAGGATCGGCTCGGGACGCACGGTCGCCGTGGTCGGCGCGTACTGGATCAGTTCGATCAGCTCGTTGCGCAGGATGACCTTGCCCGGCGTGACGGCGACCTCGCGTCCGACGCGGAACTTGTCCGCGCCGGCAACGGGCATTTCGGCCTGGTGACGGATGCCGTCCTCCAGCAGATGGCTGCCGCCGCGCAGCAGGTTCATCCCGCCTTCCGCGACCGTGCGGTCGATGGCCACGGGGTTCGTCCAGAGCTGGTTGCCGGGCGACATCATATCCAGCCACTGGCGCGCCCAGAACGCGATCTGCCGCATGTGGTGCGGTTCGATGCCGTGCAGATCGGACGTGGCCTCCTCCCACCAGGCCTGGGTCAGCAGGAATCCCTGGCTCAGCAGGTTGTAGGGCCAGCGACACCAGGCGGGGTCCTTGAAGCGCGGGTCCGTTTCGGGCGGCGTCACGCAGACCCGGGACGGGTCCCCGCAAGCCCGCAGGCAGTCGTACAGGTAGTGAGCCAGGTCGTGCTGATGGCGGGCGGCCAGGCGCAACAGTTCGGTTTGCTTGCCGGGCGAGGCTGCCAGGTGCAGAGCCCAGTCCAGCCACGCCAGGCTGAGCGAGGCGGGCGAGAGCGACGCGAAGGCGCGCGCCTGGCTGGCATGGAAATACTGGTCGGTGGCCCGGGCCGCGGCCCGGTGGTCCACGGTGCGTCTTTGCGAGGCTGATGGCATGGCGACCTCCTTGCTGTTTTTTAATCGATAATTTTTCAGCAGGTGTTGACGCAGCGCATGTTGCAGCCCGATTTGCCGGCTGCGGCGCCCGGCATGCGGGACGACGCCGCGCGCGGCGTCGTCCCGCGGACGCGGCTCAGCCTTGCAGGGCTTGGATCGCGGCGGCGACTCCGGCGCCGTAGGCCGGGTCCGCCAGGGCGCAGTGCTCGATGTGCAGAGCCTGCACGTCGGCGCTGACGCCGGCGATGGCGCGGGCCGTGTTGTCGAACAGGGCCTGCCGCTGGGCGGGCGACATCAGGCGGAACAGATCGCCGGGCTGGGAAAAGTAGTCCGTGTCTTCCCGGTGGTTCCAGTGGTCCGCGACGCCTTCCAGGCTGAGCGGCGGTTCGCGGAATTCGGGCTGCTCGGCCCATTCGCTGGATCGGTTGGGCTGGTTGCCGGTCAGGCCGCCGTGATTGCCGTCCACCCGCATCGCGCCGTCGCGGTGGTAGCTGTGGAAGGGGCAGCGCGGCGCATTGACAGGGATCTGGTGATGGTTGACGCCCAGGCGGTAGCGCTGCGCGTCGCCATAGGAAAACAGGCGCGCCTGCAGCATGCGGTCGGGCGAAAAGCCGATGCCGGGAACCACGTTGGCCGGGGTGAAGGCGGCCTGCTCGACTTCGGCGAAGAAGTTTTCGGGATTGCGGTTCAGTTCCAGCACGCCGACTTCGATCAGCGGGTAATCGCCGTGCGGCCAGACCTTGGTCAGGTCGAAGGGGTTCAGGTGGTAAGTCCCCGCATCCTTTTCCGGCATGATCTGCACGGACAACGTCCAGCTCGGGAAATCGCCCTGCGCGATGCTCTCGTACAGGTCGCGCTGCGAGCTTTCCCGGTCGCGGCCGATCAGTTCGGCCGCCTCGGCGTCGCTCAGGTTGCGGATGCCTTGCCGGGACTTGAAGTGGAATTTCACCCAGAACCGCTCCATGTCGGCATTGATGAAGCTGAAGGTGTGGCTGCCGAACAGGTGCATGTGGCGGAAGTCGGACGGAATGCCCCGATCGCTCATGACGATGGTGATCTGGTGCAGGGCTTCGGGCAGACCGGTCCAGAATTCCCAGTTGTTCTGGGCGCTGCGCATGCCGGTGCCCGGGTCGCGCTTGACGGCGTGGTTCAGATCCGGGAACTTCAGCGGGTCGCGGAAGAAGAAGACGGGGGTGTTGTTGCCGACCAGGTCCCAATTGCCTTCTTCGGTGTAGAACTTCATCGCCACGCCGCGGATGTCGCGCTCGGCGTCGGCGGCGCCGCGTTCGCCCGCGACGGTCGAGAAGCGGATGAACATCGGGGTCTGCTTGCCGACTTCGGAGAAGATGGCCGCGCGGGTGTAGCGCGTGATGTCATGGGTGACGGTGAAGGTGCCGTATGCGCCCGCGCCCTTGGCGTGCATGCGGCGCTCGGGGATGACTTCGCGGTCGAAGTGCGCCAGTTTCTCCAGCAGCCAGACGTCCTGCAGCAGGGCCGGGCCGCGCGGGCCGGCGGTCAGGATGTTCTGGTTGTCGGCGACGGGGGCGCCGGCGGCGGTGGTCAGCTTCTTCATGGTTCTGCTCCTGAAATGAACCCGGTTCGGGGGGCGGGCCGCCGCGCGGGCAGCCTGTGACTCAGGGAACAGTCTAAGGAAGATCGATAATTTAATAAAATTGATTATCTATTATTGTTCGATAGTGGTTGTCTATATTGCAGGTCGCAGGCGCTGGACGGGAGGCGGGCGGCGCGGGCCCGCGTCCCCGTGCCGGGACGAAGCATCGCCGTTCAGCGCTTGTGCTGCAGGCGGGCGAAGGCTTCGGCCATGGCTCCTTGCGGCGCGGCCGCCGGCCGCTCCGGGCGGCCCTGGCGGCCACCGGGGCGACCGCCGGACCGGTTGCCGGCCTCGGCGCCGCGGCCGGCGTGACGCGGCTCCGGATCGTCCTTGCGCATGGTCAGCGCGATCCGCTTGCGGGCCACGTCGACTTCCAGCACCCGCACCTGCACGGTCTGGCCGACCCGCACGACGTCGCGCGGGTCCTTGACGAACTTGTCCGCCAGAGCCGACACGTGCACCAGGCCGTCCTGGTGCACGCCGATGTCCACGAACGCGCCGAAATTGGCCACGTTGCTGACCACGCCTTCCAGCACCATGCCGGGCGCGAGGTCCTTGATGTCGTGGATGCCTTCCTTGAACTGCGCCGTCTTGAATTCCGGACGCGGGTCGCGGCCCGGTTTTTCCAGTTCGGCGAAGATGTCGCGCACCGTCGGCAGGCCGAAGCGCTCGCTGGTGAAATCGGCGGGCGACAGACCTTTCAGGGCCTGCGGCTGCCCCATCAGCTCGGCCGCGGACCGGCCGGCCTTCAGCACGATCTGTTCGACGACCGGGTAGGCTTCGGGGTGGACGGCGGACGCATCCAGCGGATTGTCCGAGCCGGGCACGCGCAGGAACCCGGCGGCCTGTTCGAAGGCCTTGTCGCCGAAGCGGGGGACTTCGCGCAGCGCCTGGCGGTTGGGAAAAGCCCCGTGCTCTTCGCGCCACTGCACGATGTTGCGGGCCAGGCTGGCGTTCAGACCCGAAACCCGGGTCAGCAGCGGCGCGGAGGCTGTGTTCACGTCGACGCCCACGGCATTCACGCAGTCCTCGACCACGGCGTTCAGCGAATGCGCCAGTTCGCGCTGGTTGACGTCGTGCTGGTACTGGCCCACGCCGATGGCCTTGGGTTCGATCTTGACCAGCTCGGCCAGCGGGTCCTGCAGCCGGCGGGCGATGGACACGGCCCCGCGCAGGCTGACGTCCAGGTCGGGGAATTCCTGCGCGCCCAGTTCGGAAGCCGAATACACCGAGGCGCCCGCCTCGGAGACCACCACCCGGTCGAAGGCCAGTTCGGGATGGCGTTCGCGCAGGACGGCCGCCAGGCGTTCGGTCTCGCGCGAGGCCGTGCCGTTGCCGATGGCGACCAGCGGGATCCGGTGGCGCTGGACCAGGGCGGCCAGCGTGCGCAGGCTCCCTTCCACGTCGCGGCGCGGCTCGAAGGGGTAGATCGTCGCGGTGTCCAGCAGCTTGCCGGTGGCGTCGATGACGGCGACCTTCACGCCGGTGCGGATGCCGGGATCCAGGCCCAGCACGGCCTTGGGGCCGGCCGGGGCGGCCAGCAGCAGGTCCTTCAGGTTGGCGGCGAACACGCGGATGGCTTCCGTCTCGGCGGCTTCGCGCAGCCGGCCGATCAGTTCGGTTTCGAAGGCCGTCAGCAGCTTGACGCGCCAGGTCCAGCGACAGACCTCGGCCAGCCAGTGCTGGCGCGGCGTGGCCTGGGCGTCGAAGCGGGCGTCGATGTCCAGCAGGTCGGCGACGCGCGTGACGCAGGGATGCGGCGTCAGCGCTTCGCGCTCGGCATCCAGGCCCAGGCGCAGGTCCAGGATGCCTTGCTGGCGACCCCGCAGCAGCGCCAGCACGCGGTGCGAGGGCAGGGTGCGCAGCGCTTCGTGGAAGTCGAACCAGTCGCGGAATTTCTCGCCCTCGGTTTCCTTGCCGGCCACCACCTGGGCGTAGATCAGGCCCGTCTGCCAGAGTTCGCCGCGCAAGGCCTCCAGCAGCGGGGCCTGTTCCGCGAAACGTTCCGCCAGGATGTCGCGGGCGCCGTTCAGGGCGGCCCTGGCGTCGGCGAAACCGGCGTCGGCGTTCAGGTAGCCGGCCGCCAGCGCGTCCGGATCGGCGGCGCGGTCGGCCAGCAGCGTGTCGGCCAGCGGTTCCAGCCCCGCTTCTCGGGCGATCTGGGCGCGGGTGCGGCGCTTGGGCTTGTAGGGGGCGTACAGGTCTTCCAGGCGCTGCTTGCTGTCGGCCGCCAGGATCTGGGCCTGCAAGGCGTCGTCGAGCCGTCCCTGCTGCGCGATGGAGTCCAGGATGGCGACGCGCCGGCCTTCCAGCTCGCGGATGTACAGCAGCCTGACTTCCAGTTGGCGCAGCACCGTGTCGTCCAGCCCGCCGGTGACTTCCTTGCGGTAGCGGGCGATGAAGGGCACGGTGGCCCCGGTATCCAGCAGGTCCACGGCGGCCGCGACCTGGGCGGGGCGGGCGTCCAGTTCGGCGCACAGCAGGCGCAGGACGCGCGCGGGATCGACGGAATGAGAAGAAGAAGCGGCTACGGCAGTGGACATGCGGACGTCCTAAAATACGAAGTTCAAGCGGCGCATTTTGCCATAGCATGCGCCGCGCCCTGAAATGCCTGGCGTATCATCCCCCGATTCATCCCGTCTTCCTTCCCCCATGTCCAGTGACGATCTGAACGCCGTATTCGGCCCGGAGGGCCCTTTGGCCCGCCAGTTGCCCGGCTACGTGCCGCGCGAGGCCCAGCAGGCGCTGTCGGCCGCCATCCGGGACACCGTGGCCGACGGCGGCGTGCTGGTGGCCGAGGCCGGCACGGGAACGGGCAAGACCTGGGCGTACCTGGTGCCGGCCTTCCTGTCCGGCGACAAGGTGCTGATTTCCACCGGCACCCGCACGCTGCAGGACCAGCTCTTCCGGCGCGACATCCCGCGCCTGCGCGAGGCGCTGGCCCTGTCCGTGGACGTGGCCCTGCTCAAGGGCCGCGGCAACTACGTCTGCCACTATCACCTGGAACGCCTGGAGCAGGACGAGCGCGGCCTGAAATCCCGCGAAGAGATCGCCCAGCTGCGGCAGATCCGCCAGTTCACCCAGCTCAGCCCGAGCGGGGACAAGGCCGATCTGCCCGCCGTGCCGGAAACCGCCGACATCTGGAACCGCGTCACGTCGACCCGGGAGAACTGCCTGGGCCAGGAGTGTCCTTTCGTGCGCGACTGCTTTTTGCTGAAGGCGCGGCGCCATGCGCAGGAAGCGGACGTGGTCGTGGTCAACCATGCGCTGTTCATGGCGGACCTGGCCCTGCGCGAGGAAGGCATTCCGGACCTGCTGCCCGAAACCCGGCTGGTGGTGTTCGACGAAGCCCACCAGTTGCCCGAGACGGCCACCCGTTTCCTGGGACAGAGCGTGTCCCTGCATCAGTTGCTGGATCTGGCGCGGCAGACCGAAGCCGCGGGCCTGGCGCAGGCGCGCGAAGCCGTGCGCTGGTCCGAGCACTGTCAGGCTCTGGAATCCGCCGCCCGCGAGTTGCGTCTGGTGAGCGCGCCGGTGGGGCGGATGCCCGGCGGCCGGGCGACGTTCGATCAGATCCCCGAACCCGAAGCCTTCGATGCCGCGCTGGACGCGCTGGTCGGGGCGCTGGACACCCTGGCCGAGGCCCTGGGCACCCAGGAAGAGCGCCATCCCGACCTGGCGGCGGCGGCGCGCACGGCCCGCACGCTGCGGGCCCGGCTGCTGCAGTGGGCGCAGCCGGCCCGGGGGCTGCCGGAACCGGAGAACCAGGCAGCGGTGCGCTGGCTGGAACACAGCACCCATTCCGTGCGCCTGCACCGCGCGCCCCTGTCGGTGGCCCGCATCTTTTCCGGTTTCCGGCGCCCCGAACAGGCCTGGGTGCTGACGTCCGCGACCCTGTCGGTGCGCGGCAATTTCGCGCATTTCCAGCATCAGCTGGGGCTGGGCGACGCCCGGACCGCCAGCTGGGCCTCGCCCTTCGATTATCCGGCGCAGGGGCTGCTGTACGTGCCGCGGACACTGCCCTGGCCCAATGATCCGGGGTTCACCGATGCCTTCGCCCAGGCGCTGCTGCCGCTGGTGGATGCCTGCGCGGGCGGGGTGCTGGTCCTGTGCACGACCCTGCGGGCCGTGGACCGGGTGGCCGATCAGCTGTTGCGCGGGCTGCTGTCGTCGGATCGGCCCGTGATGCGCCAGGGCGAGGCCACGCGCGGCGTCCTGCTGGAACGCTTCCGTTCGGCCGGCAATGCCGTGCTGGTGGGCAGCACCAGCTTCTGGGAAGGCATCGACGTGCCGGGCGATGCGCTGACGCTGGTGGCGATCGACAAGCTGCCCTTCGCGCCGCCCGACGATCCCGTGCTGGAGGCCCGGCTGAACGCCTGCCGCGCCGAAGGCGGCAATCCCTTCATGGAATATCAGCTGCCGCAGGCCGCCTTGCTGCTGAAGCAGGGGGCGGGGCGCCTGATCCGCTCGGAACAGGATTGGGGCGTGCTGGTGGTGGGGGACGGCCGGCTGGTGGACAAACCCTACGGGCGTCTGCTGTGGCAGGGCCTGCCGCCCTTCGCCCGCACGCGCGACGCGGCGGTGGCGGTGGATTTCCTGTCGAACCCGCCCGCCGCCGATCCGCTTACAGCCAGTTGATCGGGTTCCAGGCGCTCTTGGGCTCGTTCAGGCCCTGTTTGTAGTATTTGCTGTTGGGGAAGTTCTTGTCCAGCACCCGCTTGGCGTCGTCGGCCAGGTTGGGCATGTCCAGCTTCTGGTAGCTGAGCATCATCACGTACAGGGCCTTTTCCACGATGGGGGCGCCTTGGAAGTCCGTGACCACGGTCTGGGCCCGGTTGACCGCCGCGACGTAGGCGCCGCGTTCGTAGTAGTACTGGGCGATGTGGACTTCGTTTTCGGCGATCGTGTTGACCAGCCAGGCCACGCGCTTGCGGGCGTCGGGCGTGTAGCGGCTGTCGGGATAGCGCTTGATCAGCTCGTTGAACGCTTCGTAGGATTCGCGCAGGCCCTTGGGATCGCGCTCGCTGGGGTCCTGGCGGGTGATGTTCGACAGGATGGCGCTGGGCGGCGTGAAGGTGATCATGCCCTTCAGGTACAGCATGTAGTCCGAGCCCGGGTGGTTCGGGTACTGCTGCAGGAAGCGGTCGATGGCCGCCTTGGCCTGTTCGGGTTCCTCGTCCTTCCAGTTGACGTAGGCCTGGTCGATCAGGGACTGCTGGGCATAGATGCCGAAGGGATAGCGGGCTTCCAGGGCTTCCAGGTTCTTCCGGGCATCGGACCAGTTGCCCGAGCCCATGTCGGACCGGGCCTGGCTGTACAGGCGCTCGGCGCTCCAGCCGGCGGTCGGGTCGACCTTGCCCGATGTGGAGCTGCACCCGGCCACGATCGCCAGACAGAGTCCGGCCAGCGCCAGCCGGGCGAGGGACGGCAGGGATTTCAGGAAAGCAGGTGCTTGCACGGCCACGGGGCATCCTTGATCAAGGTGTTAGCATTGTCGGCAGATTATATGATTTGTCGCCATGTCTGACACAGAGATCGCCACCGAGGACGCGGGCCCTGACGAGCCAGTGCTGTTCGAACTGCCCCTGCAAGCCCTCCCGGATCGTCTGGATAAGGTCCTGGCCCGCCTGTTGCCGCAGCATTCCCGCAGCCGCCTGCAGACCTGGATCGAAGACGGGCACGTGCGGGTGGACGGGGAAGTGGGCAAGGTCCGCAGCCGCGTCGGCCCCGGCGCGCGGATCCAGGTCTGGCCGCAGCAGGCGCCCGAGGACCTGGCCTTCGTGCCCGAACCCGTGGCCTTCGACGTGGTCGAGGACAGTCCCGACTGGATCGTGGTGAACAAGCCCGCGGGCCTGGTCACGCATCCGGGAGCGGGCAACTGGCATGGCACCTTGCTGAACGGCCTGCTGTACCGCTATCCCGAATTGCTGCACGTCGCGCGCGCCGGCATCGTCCATCGGCTGGACAAGGACACCTCCGGCCTGCTGGTCGTCGCCCGCACCGAAATCGCGCAGACCGCGCTGGTGCGCCAGCTGCAGGCGCGCACCGTCAAGCGCGAATACTGCGCCCTGGTCCACGGCATCCTGGCCGGGCGGGGCACGGTCGACGCGGCGATCGGCCGCGACGCGCGGGTGCCCGTGCGCATGAGCGCCGAGCGGCCCATCGCGGCCAAGCCCGCCGTCACGCACTATGCCGCGCAGCGCGCGGGACATTGCGGCGACCAGCCCGTGTCCGAGGTGCTGTGCCGCCTGGAAACCGGCCGCACCCACCAGATCCGCGTACACATGGCCCTGCTGAAGCATCCCTTGCTGGGCGACGCCCTGTATGGCGGCCGGCCGGTGGCGGGGGCCGTCCGACAGATGCTGCATGCCCGCGCCCTCAGCTTCCAGGATCCGACGACCGGGCTGCTGCCGTCGTTCACGGCGGAATTGCCCGAGGATTTCCGGGCGGCGCAGGCGCAGGTGACATGGGATGGAGAAAGCCATGACGCGCATTCTTGAATGGACGCCCGGCCTGTGGGGCGCGACCGGCGAACCCTGGCCGGGGGTGCGGTATGTCAGCACCTGGCGCGGCGGGGGCGTCAGCGCCGCGCCCTGGGACAGCCTGAACCTGGGCCTGCACGTGGATGACGATCCGGCCGCCGTGCGGGAAAACCGCGCCCGGGTGCGGGCCGGCTTGCCGGCGGAGCCGCTCTGGCTGAGTCAGGTCCACGGGACGGCGGTATGGCAGGCGTCTGATTCGCCGGGGACGACGCGACTGGCGGCGCCGGCGGACGCTCCCTGCGCCGATGCGGCCGTCACCGCGATGCGGGGCAGGCCGTTGGCGATCATGACGGCGGATTGCCTGCCGGTGGTGCTGGCCGATCGGGACGGCACGGTGCTGGGGGCGGCGCATGCCGGCTGGCGGGGCCTGGCGGCCGGCGTGCTGGAAAACACCCTGTCGGTCATGCGCCGCCAGGCGCCTCGGGCGTCGGCCTGGCGCGCCTGGATCGGCCCCGGAATCGGGCCGGACGCCTTCGAAGTGGGGGACGAGGTCCGGCGCGCCTTCATGGAGCAGGACGCCGAAGCGGCCGCCTGCTTCGCGCCGTCGGCGCGGGCCGGTCATTGGCTGGCGGATCTGGCCGGCCTGGCGGCGCGGCGATTGGCGCGGGCGGGCGTCGATCAGGTCGAGTGCAGCGGGGAATGCACCTATCGCCGCGCCGATCGATATTTTTCCTACCGGCGGCAGGTACGCACGGGGCGCCAAGTCACGCTGGCGTGGCTGGTATGATCCCGGAAAGGGCGCGCCGCGGCGCTTGCCCGGCCGGCGCGGCACTAGCGACTTACCCGAATTGACGCCCGTGATCAGCATGGCAGAATGAACAACATTGAGGCGTGGGGCTGCATCAGGCCACACCGGGGCAGGGGGATGTCATGGGCAATGCGGATTCATCTCAGCGGTCAGTGCCGCCCCATGTCTCGTCCGATCGCCTGGCAGCCATCCAGACCGACTTCCTCCAGTCCTGGCAGGCCTTGCTGGACCAGGCGCGGCAGGGCGCGCTGGCGCCCTTGAAGGATCGGCGCTTCTCCTCCGAAGCCTGGTCGAACAATCCGCATTCCCTGTTTTCGGCGCATGCCTATCTGATCGTGGCGCGCGCCCTGCAGGATCTGGCCCAGGCCGCCGACCTGGGCGATGCCGCCCGCGAAAGGCTGCAGTTCTCGGTCATGCAGTGGGTCGAGGCCGCCGCGCCGTCCAACTACCTGGCCAGCAATCCGGATGCGATGCAGGCCCTGCTGCGCAGCGGCGGCGATACGCTGCAGCGCGGCCTGGCCAATCTGCTGCACGACCTGCGCCGCCGGCGCATCACCCAGACCGACGAATCGGCCTTCGCGCCGGGCGACAATCTGGCCGTCACGCCCGGCGCCGTGGTGTATGAAAATCCGTTGATGCAGCTCATTCAGTACAAGCCGCAATGCGCCCAGGTGCATCAGCGTCCGCTGCTGATGGTGCCGCCCTGCATCAACAAATACTACATACTGGACCTGCAGCCCGCGAATTCCCTTGTGGCGCACGCCCTCCAGGCCGGTTTCCAGGTGTTCATGATTTCCTGGCGCAACCCCCGGCCGGAGGATGCCGACGGCATCGACGGCAAGACCTGGGACGATTACATCCAGGACGGCGTCCTGCAGGCCATCGACGTGGCGCAGGCCATCAGCCGCCAGCCGCGGATCAATGCGCTGGGCTTTTGCGTCGGCGGCACGCTGCTGTCCACCGCGCTGGCCGTCGCCCGGGCGCGCGGCCAGGATCCCGTGGCCGCCCTGACGCTGCTGACGACCTTCCTGGATTTTCGCGACACCGGGATCCTGGACGTCTTCGTGGACGAATGGCATGCCCGCACGCGCGAACAGCAGCTGGGCGATGGCGGCCTGATGACGGCCGGCGAACTGTCCACCACCTTCTCCTTCCTGCGTCCGGCGGAACTGGTCTGGAATTACGTCGGCTCGAACTACCTGATGGGCGAGGCCCCCCGCGCCTTCGACCTGCTGGCCTGGAACGCCGACGGCACCAATCTGCCCGGGCCGTTCTTCGCCTGGTACTTCCGCAACACCTATCTGGAAAACCGCCTGAAGACCGGCCAGCTGCACGTGTGCGGGCAGGCGGTGGATCTGCGCGCCCTGGACATGCCCGCTTATCTGTACGCATCGCGCGACGATCACATCGTGCCCTGGAAATCGGCGTACGCGTCCACCCTGCTGCTGCGCGGCCCTCTGCGTTTCGTGCTGGGCGAATCCGGCCACATCGCCGGGGTCATCAATCCCCCGGAGCGCGGCCGGCGGGGCTACTGGTTCCGGAGCGCGGGCGAACTGCCCAGCGATCCGTCCGAATGGGAAGCCTCGTCCACGCATGCCACGGGCAGCTGGTGGCCCGACTGGCTGGCCTGGCTGACGGACCATTCCGGACCCATGCGGCGAGCCGCCCGGTCCCTGGGCAATCAACGGTACCCTGTCATAGAACCCGCTCCTGGGCGCTATGTCAAAGTAAAAGCTGACTGAAGGAGAACCTTATGAGTGGAAAACTGGCTTACGTCACCGGTGGCATGGGCGGTATCGGTACCTCGATCTGCCAGCGCCTGGCCAAGGAAGGCTTTACCGTGGTGGCGGGCTGCGGCCCCAGCCGCGACTACGCCAAATGGCTCAACGAACAGGCGGCCCTGGGGTATAAGTTCAATGCCTCCGTCGGGAACGTGTCCGACTGGGATTCCACGGTCCAGGCTTTCGTCAAGGTCAAGGAACAGTTCGGGCCGGTCGACGTGCTGGTCAACAACGCCGGCATCACGCGCGACGGCGTGTTCCGCAAAATGAGCCAGGAAGACTGGCGCTCCGTCATCGACACCAACCTGAACAGCCTGTTCAACGTCACCAAGCAGGTGATCGACGACATGGTCGATCGGCAATGGGGGCGTATCATCAACATCAGTTCCGTCAACGGGCAGAAGGGCCAGTTCGGGCAGACCAACTATTCCACGGCCAAGGCCGGCATCCATGGCTTCACCATGGCGCTCGCCCAGGAAGTCGCCAGCAAGGGCGTCACCGTCAACACGATATCGCCGGGCTACATCGGCACCGACATGGTCCGCGCCATCCGTCCCGACGTGCTGGAAAAGATCGTCGCCACGATTCCGGTGAAGCGCCTGGGCACGCCGGAAGAGATCGGCTCCATCGTGGCCTGGCTGTCGTCCGATGACGCCGGTTTTGCCACCGGGGCGGATTTCTCGCTCAATGGCGGCTTGCACATGGGTTGAGTCAAATGCCGCAAACCACTTCCGCGCAGTCCGAACGACTGATCAAAAAATATCCCAACCGCCGGCTCTACGACACCCAGTCCAGCGCCTACATCACCTTGGCGGACATCAAGCAGCTGGTGCTGGAGAACGCCGTCTTTCGCGTCGTGGACGCGAAAAGCGGCGAAGATCTCACCCGCAGCATCCTGCTGCAGATCATCCTGGAAGAAGAATCCGGGGGGATGCCGATGTTCTCGGCCAATGCGCTGGCCCAGATCATCCGGTTCTACGGCCATGCCATGCAGGGGGTCATGGGCACCTTCCTGGAAAAGAACATCCAGGTGCTCATGGACATCCAGGACCGCATGGCCGAACAGTCCCAGGGGCTGTACCAGCAGCACTTCGGCCCCGAAGCCTGGGCGCAGCTGATGAACATGCAGACGCCGGCCTTGCAGAACATGATGAATAACTATATCGAGCAAAGCCGTCACGTGTTCCTGCAGATGCAGGACCAGATGCAGGACCAGACCCGCAATCTGTTCACCGGCTTCCCCTTCCCGGGCCAGCCGGAACCCGGCAAGAAAAAGCGCTGATCCGCATCCGCCCCCGCAGCCCGGGGGCGGCCGCCGCCGACACCGACACACCGCGTCCTCGGGCGCGGACGGCGTCGACGTGGGCGCATGCCCGGCCTGCGGCCGGCGCGGTCTCCGATCCGGCGCGGCCGCGCATTCCCCGAGGCCGTTCGTTCGGCCTGGCGCGGCCGCGCGTCCGGCGACCTTTTTTGCGGATCGTCAAAAAAATCCGTGTTTCGCCCTGCGCCCGGCGGGCTGTGGTGGTAAATTAACGAGAATCATTCTTCTTATCATGACGGAGAGCCTTTATGGTGAACAAGTTGTTGATTGCTGTGGCGGGTCTGGGGCTGGCGTCTTCCGCGCTGGCGGCCGAATATCCCATCGGCGAACCCAAGGACATTCACGGCCTCGAGGTGGCCGCGGTCTATCTGCAGCCGGTCGTCATGGAACCCGAGGGCATGATGCTGGCCGCCAAGGATTCCGACATCCACCTGGAAGCCGACATCCATGCCACGGCCGACAACAAGAACGGCCTGCCCGAAGGGGCCTGGGCGCCGTACCTGAACATCCAGTACGTGCTGCAGAAGCAGGGCAGCGACAAGGTCCTGAAGGGCGATCTGATGCCGATGGTGGCCAACGACGGTCCCCACTATGGCGACAACGTCAAGCTCGACGGCCCGGGCAAATACCAGCTGACCTTCGTCATCGGTTCGCCGGAAACCGCGCCGAACAACCACTTCGGCCGCCACGTGGACAAAGAGACCGGGGTGGCGCCGTGGTTCAAGACCTTCGAGGTGAAATACGATTTCGTGTTCGCCGGCACGGGCAAGAAGGGCGGGTACTGAGATGCGTCCCTGGCTGGCCGTTCTGATGGCGGCGCTGGCCGGATGGCTGGCGCCCGTGGCTGTGGCGCAAGCCGACATGCCGGTCCATACCCTGACCTTCAAGGCGGACGGCACCTTCGAGCCCGCCCGGCTCGAAGTCCCGGCCGGGCGCTTCAAGATCGTGCTGGTCAATGAAAGCACCGAAGCCGTCGAATTCGAAAGCCTGCCCCTGCGCAAGGAAAAAGTGCTGGGGCCGGGAGTGACGTCCTTCGTGGTGCTGACCTTGTCCCGGCCGGGGGAATACCCCTTCTTTGATGATTTCCATCCCCAGGTGAAGGGCACGCTGGTCGTGCTGCCCAAGCCCTGATTCCGGACGCGCTTCATGGAACAAGTCGCCTTCATCGTCTGGCGTGAAAGTGTCGAGGCCCTGCTGGTCGTGGGCATCCTGTATTCCTGGCTGAAGGCCTCGCCCGAAGGGCGGCGCGGGCTGCCCTGGCTGTGGGGCGGAGTGGGGGCGGGGCTCCTGCTGGCCGCCGCGCTGGCGCTGGCCCTGCTGGGCGTGGCGTCGTGGCTGTCGGACACGGGCCAGGAATGGTTCCAGGCGCTGATGGCGCTGGCCGCCTGCGCCCTGGTGGTGCAGATGGTCGTCTGGATGCGTCGTCATGGGCGCGGCCTGCGCCGGGAACTGGAAAGCGGCGCCTCCGCGCAGATCGGCGGGGACCATTGGTGGGGCCTGCTCGCGCTGGTCATGATCGCCGTGGCCCGCGAAGGCAGCGAAACCGTGGTGTTTCTGTATGGCACGGTGCTGTCCTCGCAGCAGGACGGGAATCTGTGGTCCATGATCCTGGCCGGCGCGGGCGGCTTCGCCGTGGCGCTGCTGACCTTCTGGCTGCTGCAGCTGGGGGGCCGGATCATCACGTGGCGGCGTTTTTTCAAGCTGACCGAGATCCTGCTGCTCCTGCTGGCCGGCGCCCTGCTGGTGTCGGCCACCGACCGCCTGATCTCCCTGGACGTACTGCCCACCCTGGTGGACCCGGTCTGGGACAGCAGCGGGCTGCTGGGGACCGAAGGCGGGCTGGGCAAGATCCTGGCCGATTTCGCCGGGTATCGGGCCTATCCCGCGCTGTCGCAGCTGTTGATCTGGCTGGGGTACTGGGCCGTGGTGATCGGCCTGCTGCGCAGGGCTTCGGCCCGCCCCGCCATCCGGCAGGCGGGGGTCGCCGCCTCCTGAGACCGCATTTGCGCGCGGCGTATCCTCGGTATACGCTTTGCGCCTTGTGCGTCCGGTAGGCGCAATCAGGACACTGCATGATGGAGTCGGTTTCTCGTGGGCAAGGGTTTCGGGCGCAGGTGGCGCGCGCCGGCGACTTCCTGCGCGACCACCAGCGCGCCATCCGCGCCATCCAGTGGATCATCGTCGGCGTGTATGTGGCGCTGCTGGCCATTCCCGCCGTCCTGCCGCTGCCCGACCGCAGCGCGTCCGTCTTCAACAACCTCACCATCGTGGCCCAGTTCGCCTTCTGGGGCATCTGGTGGCCGTTCGTCCTGGTTTCGATTCCCCTGTTCGGCCGCGCCTGGTGCGGCCTGTTCTGTCCGGAAGGCGCCCTGACGGAATGGGCCAGCCGCCACGGGCGGGGCGGGGCGATCCCGCGCTGGATGCGCTGGGGCGGCTGGCCGTTCGTGGCCTTCAGCCTGACGACGATCTACGGCCAGCTGGTCAGCGTCTATCAATACCCCTGGGCGGTGGCGGCAGTCCTCGGGGGCTCCACGATCGCGGCCATGATCGTGGGCTGGCTCTATGGGCGCAACAAGCGGGTGTGGTGCAAATACCTGTGCCCGGTCAACGGGGTCTTCAATCTGCTGGCCAAGCTGGCCCCCTGGCACTACCGGGTGGACGCCCAGGCCTGGCGGGCTCCGGTGCGGCGCATCGAATCCATCAACTGCGCGCCCCTGCTGCCGCTGCGCAACATGCAGGGCGCCGCCGAATGCCACATGTGCGGCCGCTGCAGCGACTATCGCGGGGCCATCACCCTGTCGCCGCGTTCGCCGGAAGCGGAGATCGTCCAGGTGGCCGAGGGCAGCGGCTGGCAGACAATGCTGATCGTCTTCGGCCTGATGGGCCTGGCCGTGGGGGCGTTCCTCTGGAGCGCCAGCCCCTGGTTCGTCACGCTCAAGCAGGCCATGGCGACCTGGCTGGTGAACCGCGACCTGTACTGGCCCCTGGCCGACAACGCTCCCTGGTTCATTCTCACGCACTATCCCCAGGTCAATGACAGCTTCAGCTGGCTCGACGGCACGGTCATCCTGCTGTTCATCTTCGGCGCGGCGGGCGTGGTGGGCGGCGCGGCGTTCGGCGGCCTGTGGCTGGCCGATCGCGTGCTGCCGGCCGCATCGCATCCCGGGGTGCGCAATGCGGCCGGCCAGTTGCTGCGCAGCCGGCTGGCGGGGGTGCACAAACTGGCCCAGGGCCTGATCCCCGCCGCGGGAGTCGGAGTGTTCCTGGGCCTGTCGGCCACGACCCTGACCCTGCTGCAGCACGAGGGAGTTCCGACCGGTTGGGCCAATCCGGTCCGCTTCACCCTGCTGGCGCTGGCGCTGGCCTGGAGCCTGCGTTTCGAGTGGCGCCTGGCCGGCTTGCGCACGGCCAGCGCCTGGCGCAAGGGCCTGGCGCTGGGCGCCGTCGCCGCGGGGCTGCTGCCTTTCGTCTGGGCCTGGCTGCTGTTCTTCGTGCTGTGGTGAGTGCGGCACACACCTGACACGGCCGACCGCTACTTCAGATAATCCATTTCACTGAGTACCGCAATGACGGTGCTCAGTACCGCATCGACCTTGGGTTTCGAGCCTTGGCGGGGGTACTTGGCAAAGATCGGCGTATCGTCGATCTGAGGGCTCGACTGCAGGATGCGCACCCGGCCGGCGCTCTGTGCGTTCTCGGCCAGCTTGCAGGGATAGATGCCCAGGCCGACGCCCTTGTCGACCAGGTTGACCAACATCGAGACGCTATTGCAGAAGTCGATCCGTTTCGGTGTCAGCCCGGCGCTGGCGAACCAGCTGATCATCTGCTGGTAGTTGATGGAGCCGACCGGGTTGGCAATGATCGGCAACGTGGCGATGTCCTGGGGCCGGATGACCGTGGGCAACTGGAAGCGTGTTGCCGAGACCCAGGCTGCCTCCTGCCGGCCCAGCGAGTCCAGCTTGAACTGTTTGTGCTCCGATGGGTGCACGAGGAAGGCCAGGTCCAGTTCCAGGTTGTGCAGTTCCGGTTCGATCTGCGCGGACGTGGCCACCATCACTTCGGGTTGCAGTCCTGGATGGTCGGCGTGCAGCCTGAACAGGATCTCGGGCAGGCAGACCATGGCGAAACCTTCGGCGAAGCCCAGGCGGATAGGACCTGTGATCCGTTGCGCGCCGGAGTGCGCCTCGATGGTCTCGAGGCTGGCGAAGATCGTGTGGCATTCGTCCAGCAGATCGAGGCCGCGCCGGGTGAGCTTCAGACCTCTGCCCGCGCGTTCGAAGGGCTTGTATCCCAAGGCGTCCTCCAGCCCCCGCAGGCGCAGCGAGACGGTAGGTTGCGCGAGGTGCAGCGTATGAGCGGCCTTGTCCACCGAGCCATGGGTGGCGGTCCAATAGAACGCTTCCAGCTGGGCGAGGGTGAGGCGCATGTATTTAATATTCTGATGTATCTGGGGTTGAATTCTTATTTGTTGCTTGAATTTCAAATAATTATAATCCGCAGTCAAATCAAAGACAGAGGAGCCGTCGTTGATCTCGACCGCGGATACGATCGCCAGGATCGAAGGTTATTTCCTGTGTTGCGCCATGCCCGAGCCGGCAGGCAACGCATTGCGAGTGTTCAGCGAGCGGTCTGGCTTGCTGGTCCGGATCGTGACGGCCGGCGGGCAGGAGGGCTGGGGGGAAACCTGGGCCTACCCGCATGCCGCCGCTGCGCTGATCCAGCATCAGCTGGCGCCGCACGTGCTGGGTCGATCCATCACGAATCCGCGCGGCATCCATCAGGCCATGCTCGCCGCCGCCGTCCCCGATCGGCGCGGGCAGATGCACATGGCGCTCAGTGCGATCGATATTGCGGTTTGGGACGCGCTGGGGCGATCCAGTGGCAGGTCCATCGCCGAGCTGCTGGGCGGGGCTTTGCGCAGCGAAATCGCAGCCTACGCCAGCGGCCCTTTGCTGCCTGCCGGCGTGGACCGGTACGCGGGTTTTGAGCAGGCGGTCGAGCGCTTCGTGGCGGACGGGTTTCAAGCCGTGAAGATTCGGGTCGGCATCGGTTTTGGGGAAGACGTGCGCGTCATCGAGGCCGCCCGGGCCATCGTGGGCGACGATGCCGCGCTGATGATCGACCTTAATGAGTCTTCCACGGTCGGGGATACGTTGGCGCTGGCCGATGCCACGGCTTCGTCGCGGCTGGCATGGATCGAAGAACCGGTTCGCCACGACAATACCGCCAGCTATCGCCGTCTTGCGGAAAAGCTGCGGGTGCCCTTGTCGGGCGGCGAGTCTTTCTGTGGCGTCCAGGCCTTCCGGGATGTCATGGTGGACGGCGCCTTGGCGGTTCTTCAACCCGACCTCGCCATTTGCGGCGGCCTGACCGAAGCCATGAAGATTGCGGGTCTGGCCGATGCATTCGATACGGCGGTTGCGCCCCATGTCTGGGGCAGCGGCGTCAATTTCCTGGCCTCGTTGCAGTATGCGTCGGTGCTCTGCGGATATGGCGGAAAGCCCGGTTATCCGCTGTTCGAATACGACCAGAGCTACAACCCCTTGCGCGCAGCGGTTTTCGATCCGCGACCCGATGGCAGTGGCCGGATCGCCATCCCTGACGGTCCCGGCCTGGGCATTCCGATCCGCATCGAGGCGCTTGGCGAGTACGTCACCGGGCGCTGGAGCATCCAGGCCTGATCCTTCATTCCCGTTTCAGTATCCATATCAATAGCAATTCAATCGCAGTCGGAGGAGATCATGAAGAAAATCATATGGGTGACGTGCCTGGCCGTGGCGGCCTGGGCGGGGGCGGCCGCGGCTGCCGATACGACGCTGTCTCTGGGTTTCGTCGGCGGGCCGCAGGCGCCCGAAGCCATTGCGATGAAGCAGTTTTCCGAGGAAATCGCCACGCGCACGCAAGGACGGATCAAGATTGAACTGCAGGGCGGCGGCGCCCTCGGGGGCGATCGCGAGGTGATCGAAAGCGTCCAGCTCGGCACTGTGGACATGGCCGTGCCCAGCACCTCGGTGGTGGTCAATTTCGTGCCCGAATTCGCGCTCTTCGATATTCCGTTCCTGTTCCGGGATTTCGATCATGCTGAAGCCGTCCTGTCCGGTCCGATCGGCGAGGAGATGCTGGCCCTGCTGCCCAAGAAAGGGTTGGTGGGTCTTGCGTTCGGCGGGATGGGATTCCGGGAGCTCACGAACAATGTCCGGCCGGTCAGGACGGTGGAAGACGTTCGGGGCCTGAAGATTCGCACGCAGCAGAACGAATTGCATATCGCGGTCTGGAAGGAACTGGGCGTGCTGCCGACCCCCATGGCCATCCCGGAGGTCTACACCGCCCTGCAGCAAGGGGTGGTGGACGGCCAGGAGAACCCGATCGGCGCCATCATCAATAATCGTTTCGGCGAGGTGCAGAAATACCTGAGCATGACCGATCATGCATTCACGCCGCTGGTCCTGCTGATTTCGCCGTCGGCCTACGATGCGCTGTCCGATGAAGATAAGCAGATCTTCGCCGAGGCTGGACGCAACGCCATGAAGCGCAATCGGGCCGAGGTGGAGACCGTCCTGAAGACGGGGCTGGACACGCTGCGTCAGCAAGGCGTGGAAGTCGTTGCCGATGTCGATAAGGCGGCTTTCCGGGCGAAGCTGGATGGGCTCTATGTGAAATTCGCGGAGCGGTTCGGCAAGGATCGTCTGGATGCCATTCAGGACACGAAGTAGAGGCGCGGAGCCATGAACTCTCACACTTGGTCTCGCTGTTTTCTTGGCATCGAGAACGCGCTTTCCAGGGCGGCGGTCGGGCTGGCGACTGCCGGCCTGGGGTTCGCGGCGCTGTGCGGGCTCTATCAGGTGGTCGCACGGTTTGTCCTCCAGCGTTCGGCGGAGTGGTCTGAGCCGCTGATCCAGATGACTCTGATCTGGATGACTTACCTGGGTATTGCGGGGGCGCTGCGCTCCGGGACGCTCATCTCCGTGGACTGGCTGCTCGGCTTGAGCAAGGGCCGGATGCGCCATGTCGTCCGGGGCGTGATCCTGGTCTGCGTGCTGACCCTGTTGGGATTTATCGCCTGGTACGGCGTCGTGCTGGCCTTGCGCGTCCGGTTCCAGACCATTGCCGGACTGGGCATCCCCACCAGTTGGGGCTACGCCGCATTGCCGGTCGGTGCGATCGTGTCGATGTTCTCCACAATAGCGCATGCCATGGCGCCGCGTGCCGATATCGATCACCAGACACAGAATACCTGAGGACGACACCATGCTGCTCGTGATGATCCTGCTCCTCGTGGGGCTGATGGCGCTGTCCGTGCCGGTAGCCGTCGCCATCGGTTTGGCGGGGCTGGTGGGTGTGGCCGCTTTCTCCAATCTGCCGTTGATCGTGTTGCCCCAGCAGGCGTTCATCGCACTCGACAAATTTCCGCTGGCCGCCGTGCCATTCTTCATTTTGGCGGGCAACCTGATGGCTGCGGGCGGTATTTCCCGTCGCCTGGTCGATCTGGTGGAAAGCCTCATCGGCAATACTCGGGGTGGATTGCCGGCGACCTGCATCGTCGTCTGCATGATCTTTGCCGCCGTCTCCGGCTCCAGCGTCGCCACGACCTATGCCATCGGCGCCATCCTGATTCCCGCCATGGCGGCGCAACGGTATCCGGTGGGCTTCGCCGCATCGCTGCAGGCCACGGCGGCGGAACTGGGCGTCATCATCCCGCCGTCCATTCCCATGATTCTTTATGGGGTGGCCGCGAGCGCGCCGGTCGGCGACATGTTCGTGGCCGGCATCGGCCCGGGTTTCTTGATTGCCGCCGCGCTGATCGTGTTCGTGTTGACCTGGTCCCGTTTTTTCTTCAACCCCGGCGATGTGCCGTCGAAGCGGAAACCCCCGTTCCTGGTGAGCCTGAGGCGGTCGGTTTTTGCGCTGTTCATGCCGGTCCTCATCCTGGGCGGCATCTACGGGGGCGTGTTCACCCCCACCGAGGCGTCCATCGTCGCCGTGTTCTACGCACTGGTCGTCAGCCTGTTCGTCTATCGGGAAATGAGTTTGATCGCGATGATCGCCGTGCTGAAGCGATCCACGCTGTCGTCGGCCATCATCATGTTCATCATCTCGATGGCGGGCCTGTTTTCATTCATCCTCACGCGGGCGGGCATTCCGGCGGCGATCAGCCAGTGGATCGTCGAAAATTTCGATGGCGCTTTCATGTTCCTGCTGGCTGTGAACGTATTGCTGTTCGTCATCGGGATGTTCGTCGAGACCTCCGCGTCCATCGTGGTCATTGCGCCCATTCTGGCGCCCGTCGCCGCGCAGTTCGGGATCGATCCAGTGCATTTCGGCCTGATCATGATCACCAACCTGGCTTTGGGCATGATCACGCCGCCTTTCGGCGTCAACCTGTTTGCCGCCGCAGCGGTGGCCAATACGTCGCTGCATCGCATGATTCCTTATCTGGTGCCCATGGTCGGTGTCATTTTGCTGTGTCTGGCCTTGATCACCTATGTCCCGATGATCAGCCTGGGCTCGCTCTACCTCTTCGGGATACGCTAGGCCGGCCGTCCCGATGGCCGCGGGGCTGCTGCCTTTCGTCTGGGCCTGGCTGCTGTTCTTCGTGCTGTGGTGACGCGCCCGCCCGCCGGGTGTCACTTTTCGTAAAATTCGCTATGCTGTGCATAGATGCCTGTCGCGGGCATCGTCCGTATGGCGCCCTGGGCGGAGGGCGTTTCCTGGCCTGGAGCGCAATGCATGTCGGCAGCCCGATCCCGTCTGGTGTTCAAGCAGTGGTGGCCCGGCCTGCTCGTGGCGCTGCTGGGGTCGGTCGTGACGGTGGCGCTGGTGCGTCACCAGACGCAGGCGGTCCGCACGGTCGCCCAGATCCGTTTTTCCGAAGAAGTCCGTTCCTCCACCGATGCGCTGGCCCAGCGCATCGTCGCCATCCGCGAGATCGTGGCCGGCGTGCGCGACCTGTTCCTGATCGATCCCGATCTCCGTCGCGACCAGTTCGAGCAGGTCGTGGCAGGGCACGAGGTGCGCGCGCACTATCCGGAACTGATCAATCTGTCCTTCGTGCGCTGGGTCAGGGCGGCCGATCTGCCCGGCTACCGTGCGCGGCTGTCCGGCGCCGCCGACATCCACCCCTTGCGCCGGCAGGCGGATTATTACGTGGTGGAATATCTGTGGCCCCTGGAAGGCAATCAGGGCGTCGAAGGCCTGGAGATCTCCTCTCAGCCGGCCAATCTGGCCGCCTTGCTGGCGGGCCGCGCCACCGGGCTGCCGACGGCGTCCGCGCCGTTTCACCTGTTCCAGGAGACGTCGGATCGGACCGGCTTCCTGCTGCGCTACCCGATCTTCCGCAGGACGCCCGGCGCGGACGCCCAATCGGATTTCGTCGGTTCGGTGGCAGCCGTCATCCGCACCAACCAGATGCTCGATGCCGTCCGGAAGTCGGGTTTCCTGCGCGGCCTGTCATTGCGCCTGACGGATATCGGCCCTCGCGGGTCGCCGTCCGCGAAGACATCCGGCGCCGGCCTCGGCGAGGCGCTGCTGGGCCTATCGCAGGATCCGGCGCCCAGGGCGACGCAGGGTCCTCGCCGGGAAACCCGCATCCTGGATGTCCTGGACCGGCGCTGGCGGCTGGATTTCGTCCAGACCCGGGCCCTGGCTTCGGCCGAGGAACGCCGGCTGCTCTGGTGGATAGGGCTTGCCGGCGGAGCCTTGTCGCTGTTGCTGGCGGGCCTGACCTGCGTGCTGTGCCGGCTGCGCCTGCGCGCCGTCTCCCAGGCGGCGCGCACGAGCGACGCCCTGCAGCGCAGCGAGGAGCGCTTTCGCGCCGTGTTCAACCAGGCCGCCGTGGGCGTGTCCCTGAGCGACATGACGACGGGCCGGCTGGTGCGGGTGAATCGGAAATACGCCGCCATGCTGGGCTATTCCGAGTCGGAGCTGCTGCAGTGCGACTTCCAGTCGCTCAGCCACCCGGACGACCTGCCGGCCGATCTGGCGCAGATGGCCCGGGTGCGCTCCGGCGAGATCCAGGAATTCCAGATGGAGAAGCGCATGATGCACAAGGACGGCCATCCCGTCTGGGTGCTGCTGACGGTGTCGCCGATCCGCCAGCCGGGGGCCGCCCCCGACTACCACGTCGCCGTGATCCAGGACGTGACCGAACGCCGGCGCATGCAGGACGCCCTGCGCGACAGCGAACGGCGCCTGCGCGGCCTGCTGGATCATCTGCCGGTGGGCGTCTGTCTGGTGGAACAGGGGCAGTGCATCGTCTTTCGCAATCAGCAGTTCCTGCGGATCTGCGGGTACGCCGAAGATCAGGCGCCGGACGTCCGTTCCTGGTGGGCGCTGGTCGTTCCCGATCCGGCGGCGCGCCGGGATCTGCGCCGCGCCTGGGAACACCAGTGGCGGCATGCGCCGGATGGCGGCGAATCCAGGGCCCGGCTGGAATGCCGGATCCGTTGCCGGGACGGCCGGTGGCGCACGGTGGAGCTGTCTGGCCTGCGGCTGGGGACGGATTATCTGGTGACGCTGGAGGACCTGACCGTCCGCAAGACGGCCGAGGAAGAAATCCGCTACCTGGCCTACAACGATCCCTTGACCGGCCTGCCCAACCGCCGGCTGCTGCTGGACCGCCTGCAGCAGGCGCTGGCCGCCAGCGCCCGGCGGCGCCGCTATGGCGTGCTGCTGATGCTGGACCTGGATCACTTCAAGACCATCAACGAAACCCGGGGCCACGATGCGGGCGACGAGCTGCTGCGGCAGGTGGCGGACCGTCTGAAGAAACATCTGCGGGATTCCCACACCATCGCCCGGCATGGCGATGACGAATTCGTCATCGTCCTGGAAGACCTGTCGGACCAGCCCGAGGAAGCGGCGGCCCGGGCGGAGGACCAGGGCCGCGGGATCCTGCAGGCCCTGCGGGCCCCTTATCTGCTGAACGGCGAATTCTGCCATTCCAGCGTCAGCATGGGGGCCAGCCTGTTCCAGGGGCAGGAAACCGCAGCCGACGAGCAATTGCGGCGGGCGGATCTGGCCATGTACCAGGCCAAGGCCGCCGGGCGGGACACCCTGCAGTTCTACGATCCGCACATGCAGGCGGTCGTGCACAAGCGGGTGGCGCTGGAACTGGACATGCGGGTGGGCCTGGACCAGGGGCAGTTCGAGCTGTTCTATCAGCCCCAGCTCGATCGCAGCGGCATCGTCGGGTGCGAGGCCCTGCTGCGCTGGAAGCATCCGCGGGATGGCTATGTGTCGCCGGCCTCGTTCATTCCCCTGGCCGAGGACAGCGGCCTGATCCTGCCGCTGGGGGACTGGGTCCTGCGCACGGCCTGCCGCCAGCTGGCCGCCTGGGCGGACCGGCCCGCCCTGGCCGGGATCCGGGTGGCGGTCAATGTCAGCCCCCGGCAGTTCCGCCAGCCGGACTTCGTCGAGCAGGTGCTGGCCGCGCTGGCGGGCTCGGGGGCCGATGCCCGAAGCCTGGAACTGGAACTGACGGAGGGCCTGCTGCTGCAGAACGTCGAGGATACCATCGAGAAAATGGCGCGCCTGAAGAGCTACGGGGTCGGCTTTTCCCTGGATGATTTCGGCACGGGCTATTCCTCCCTGGCCTACCTGAAGCGCCTGCCCCTGGACCAGTTGAAGATCGACCAGAGCTTCGTGCGCGACGTGCTGACCGATCCGAACGACGCCGCCATCGCCCGCACCATCGTGGCCCTGGGCCTGAGCCTGGGCCTGCGCGTCATCGCGGAGGGCGTGGAAACCGAGGCGCAGCGCGCGTTCCTGCAGCGCCATCATTGCCATGCCTGGCAGGGCTATCTGTTCAGTCCGCCGGTGCCCGCCGCGGATCTCGAGGCCCTGGTCGAGCAGGGCGGGGCGGTCTCCTGGGCGACCCCTCGGAAGGGCGATTCGGATACAAATTGAAATCAAAATTTTTGTGTCGCGCAAGCCCCGCCCCTTCTGGTTTCCGGGTCTTTCTCCCCGTGTTCCGGCCATTCGATGGGGTGATTTTGAAGCACTACATGTAGTATATTTTGGGGGTTGATCGCACAAGATTTGGTGTCCGAATAGCGTGTGGCACCCTATTTTTCCTTATCCATCCACCAAAAGAAGACTACTGACATGATCAAGACCGTTATCAAGCGCGATGGACGCAAAGAACCCTTCATCCCGTCCAAGCTCAATGGCTGGGGGGAATGGGGCGCCACGACGCTGGGCGATGGCGTGGACTGGCCCTCCGTGGTGCTGGAGACCGTCACGAACATGCCCGAGGAATGCTCCTCGGAATTCCTGCAGATGCAGCTCATCCGGCATTGCCTGGATGCGGACACCTGGTCCTACAACCGCATGGCGGGCCGCCTGTATGCGGCGCTGGCCCAGAAGGAACTGAAGGACGTCTGCGACGGGGCGTTCCCCACGGTGCTGACGCTGCACCGTCGCCTGGAAGGCCTGGGCTACATGGAACGCCTGGATTACTCGGAAGAAGAATACTTCCAGGTCGAAGGCATCATTGATCACACGCGGGACTTCGAATACGCCCACTACCAGATCCACACGCATCGCTCGAAGTATGCGATTTCCGATCGGGTCAAGGGCATTCACTACGAAACGCCGCAGTTCGTCTACATGCGCATGGCCATGGCCCTGGCCGTGGACCAGCCCCGCGAACGGCGCATGCGCGACGTCGCGAAGTTCTACGAGCACCTGTCGAAGAACCGCATCAACGCGCCCACGCCCAATCACATCAATCTGGGCACGCCCCTGCGCGGCTATGCCAGCTGCTGCCTGTATGCGTCGGGCGATTCGGCCCGTTCGATCGCGGTGGGCAATCACATCGCCAACACCATGACCTACATGAGCGCCGGCATCGGGTCCTACCTGCAGACCCGCTCGGTCAATGATCCGGTGCGCGGCGGCGTGATTCGCCACCAGGGCAAGCTGCCGTACCTGCGCGCGGTGGTGGCCGAGATCAAGGCGAACCTGCAGAATGGCCGCGGCGGCGCCTGCACCAGTTACTTTTCGATTTTCGATCCGGAAATCGACACCCTGCTGCGCCTGAAGAACCCCATGTCCACCGAGGACCGCAAGATCCGCGGCATGGATTATTCCTGGGGCGGCAACCGCTTCTTCGCCCGCAAGGTCGCCCGCAACGAAAACATCTTCCTGTTCAACTGCCATACGGCGCCCGATTTGTACGAGGCCCTGTACAGCGACGACGAGGCCCGCTTCGAAACCCTGTACGAACAGTACGAGCAGGATCCGACCTTCAAGAAGCAGTTCGTCAATGCGCGGGAACTGCTGATCACGGCCATCAACGAATGGAACGAGACGGGGCGCATCTACGAGCACAACATCTACGAGATGAACCGCCATACGCCGTTCAAGGGCACGATCTACAGCTCGAACCTGTGCTCCGAGATCGCGCTGCCCACGGCGCCCTACAACCACATCACCGAGCTCTACCAATCGACCGACGTGTCCTTCGTGGAATTCGAGGATGCCGACGGCGCGCTGCATACGGTGCGCCCGGGCACGGGGGCGGTGGACACCGCCCGGGGCATGGTCTACCTGGAAGACCTGGCGGCGGGCGACGTGCTGACCGACGGCCGGCGCATCGCGCGCATCGTGCGCTATTCCTCGCCTGAAGTCGCCACCTGCAACCTGGCCGGCATCGTCGTGTCGAACATCGAATCCGACGAGCAATACGAGGAAGTCGCCTACTATGCCTTGCTGATGATCGACAAGTGCATCCATCTGGCCGATTACGAACTGCCCCACGTGGGCGTGACGTCCAAGGCCCGGCTCAATGCCGGGGTCGGCATGCTGGGCGTGGCGCATCTGATGGCCCGCAACCACAAGCGCTATACCGACGACAGCGGCAAGCAGTTCATCCACTGGGTGGCCGAGCGTCATTACTATCATCTGGTCCGGGCCAGCCTGCAGCTGGGCAAGGAACTGGGCAACGCCCCCTGGATGCACAAGACCAAGTGGCCGCAGGGCTGGCTGCCCATCGACACCTACAACCCCAATGTGGACAAGGTCGCCGACTTCCGGAACCAGTACGACTGGGAAGCCCTGCGGGCGGACGTCGTCGCCAATGGCGGGATCCGCAATTCGGTGGTGGCGGCGCACATGCCCACGGAAACCTCGGCGAACTCGTCGGGCACGACCAACGGCGTGTATCCCATCCGTGAATTGACGATGATCAAGACCGACAACCAGCGGGTCAACTACTGGGCCGCCCCGGAAGGCGATACTCTGGGCCAGTGGTACGAATCCGCCTGGGAAGTGCCGGCCCAGGACATGACCGACGTCTACGCCATCATCCAGAAATGGACGGATCAGGGGATTTCGGCCGACTTCTACCGCAAGGTCATCGGCGACGCCAGCATCGAGTCCACCGAAATGATCCAGAACTATCTGTATCGCGTAAAGATGGGCCTGAAGTCCAAGTACTACATGAACCAGAAGACCTCGGCGGGCATGAAGAAAGTCGCCGACTTCGCCGCCGCCCAGGGCTTCGTGAAGCTTGCCACGGCGGGGATCCAGTTGCCGGCCGCGCCGCAGCCCGTGACCAGCCTGGATGACGACCCCATGTGCCAGGGCGGCTGCACGCTGTAGATTCATTCGCGCATGCGGCGCGTCGCACCTCGGGTGCGGCGTGCCGCATGCCTGTCATCCATCGGAAAAACGCATCATGTCTGAGAACGTCTTCAACTACCAGAAACAGGACTACGCCAAGCCGCTGCTCTTCCTGGGCGAAAAGCAGGGCCTGTTCGACACCATCAACCGCCACTATCCGGACATCTGGGCGCTGTACAAGACCCAGAAATCCCTGGACTGGGACGAGAACGAATTCGACTATTCTTCCTGCAACGCCGACTTCAAGAGCTGCCCGCGCGCGACCTACGACATGATGGTCAAGACCCTGGCGTGGCAATGGGAGGCCGACAGCGTGGCCTCCCGCGCCATCGCGCCGGTGCTGGCGCCGTTCATCACCTCGTCCGAACTGTGGGCCGCCTGGCAACGCATTTCCGACAACGAGGTCGTGCACGCGGCGACCTACTCGGAGATCGTGCGCAACTCCTTCGACGACCCCTCGGCCATCATCGACGAGATCCTCAGCGTGGAACAGGCGCACGAGCGGCTGTCGCGCGTGATCAAGGCTTTCGGCGAGGGCTACCATGCGTCCCACCAGTATGCACTGGGCAATCTGGACAATAACCAGGACACCTACAACACCGTCTTCATGATGGTCGTGGCGCTGTTCTGCATGGAGCGCATCCAGTTCATGGCCTCCTTCGCCGTGACTTTCGCCATCTGCGACACCGGCATGTTCCAGCCCATCGGCAAGGCCATCCAGAAGATCGCCCAGGACGAGCTGGAAATCCACGCCGAGCTGGACCGCGCCGTGCTGCGCCACGAATTGCGCACCGAACGGGGCCGGCAAGCCTTCGCCCAGTGCCATTTCGAAATCGAGGCCCTGATCGCCGAAGTCGTGGACAGCGAACTGGACTGGATCCAGTACCTGTTCTCGGAAGGCCGCGAGCTGGTCGGCATGAACGCCGACCGCCTGGCCGCGTGGACCCTGTATTGCGCCAAGGACGTCTACAACACCCTGGGCATCGACACGGATCGCTACGAGTTCCCGCCGGCCAATCCGCTCAAGTACATGGAGAAGTGGCTGAACATCAGCAAGACCCAGGCCTCGCCCCAGGAGCAGGACATCGCCGCCTACAAGGTCGGCGTCATGCGCCGCACCGACGAAGGCGTGGTGTTCGACGACGAGTTCTGACGAGCGCTTCCCGCCCGGCGGGGCGGGGCCTCATTCGCGGTCCGAATCGATGGGCTTCCAGCGGTTGGCCCATTGATCGACGCTGTTGACCAGCATGTTCAGCACGGCGGCGATGATCGCCAGCACCACCAGGGCGGCGAACACGCCGCTGGTGTTGAACTGGGCCGAGGCGTCGTTGATCAGGAAGCCCAGCCCCCGGTTCGAGGCGACCAGCTCGCCGATGACCGCGCCGATCAGGGCGTAGGGGATGGACATCCGCAGGCCGGTGAGCAGGCCGGCGACGGAGCCGGGCAGGGTGACCTTCAGCGCCACGTCCCGCCGGCTGCCCCCCATCATGCGCACCGCGTCCTTCAGGCCCTCGTCCACGTTCTGGACGCCCGCGGCGGTGCTGAGGAACACCAGGAAAAAGACCGAAATCGCCGCCAGCAGCACCTTCATCCCGAGATCGATCCCGAACCAGATGATGAACAGGGGCGCGACGGCGACCTTGGGGACGGAATACAGCGCCAGCATGTAGGGGATCAGCACGTCCCACAGCGGCTTGATGGCGGCGATCAGATAGGCCAGGACGGCCCCCGAGACCGCGCCCAGCAGGAATCCCAGGACGACTTCCTGGAGCGTGATCCAGGTGTTGCGCCAGAGCGTGCCGTCGGCCGTCCATTGGACCAGCATGGCGGCGACCCCCTGCGGCGAGCCGAAGAATTGCGGGTCGAGCACCGGCCCCGAAAGCGCCGCCCAGACGCCCAGGAAGACGACCAGCACCAGCAGCCGGGCCGCCAGGATCAGCGCGCGGCGGCGGTTGCGCTGCCACCAGCTGCGGTTCAGCGGAATCAGCAGAGGGCCCTGGGACTGCGGGGCGGGATGGTGGTCCGGGCTGGGCATGGAAGGGGACTCCGGGCGCGTCATGGGCGGGCCTGCTTGAGGGCGTGCGTCAGCGCCCGGTAGAGGGCCAGATAATCGGGGTGCAGGCGGATTTCGTCGGCGTCCCGGGGGCGGGGCAGTTCGATGCGGATGTCGAGCCCGATGGAGCCCAGCGGCCCCAGCACCACGATCCGGTCGGCCAGCATCAGGGCTTCTTCGATGTCGTGGGTCACGAACACCACGGTGCGTCCGCTGTCCGTCCAGAGTTCCAGCAGCTGCTGCTGCAGGTCGCCGCGCAGCTGGGCGTCCAGCGCCCCGAAGGGTTCGTCCAGCAGCAGGGTTTCCGGATTGCCGCACAGCATGCGGGCCAGGCTGACGCGGCGGCGCATGCCGCCGGACAGTTCGCGGGGGTAGTGGCGTTCGAAGCCGGACAGCCCGACCCGGTCGATCAGCCGCCGGGAGACGGCCGTCCGTTCCCGGGGCGCGATGCCCTGGATTTCCAGCGGCATTTCGACGTTTCGCAGGACGGTGCGCCAGGGCATCAGCGTGTCCTGCTGGGTGAGATAGCCGACGGAATTCAGCGGGCCGGACAGCGCCCGCCCGCGATAGGCGAGCGTGCCGGCCGTGGGGACCGTCAGGCCCGCCATCAGGTTCAGCAGCGTGGATTTGCCGCAGCCGCTGCGCCCGAGCAGCACCAGGAAGCTGCCTTCCTCGACCGTCAGTTCCGCGCCCCGCAGGGCGACCAGTTCCTGGTCGTCCTTCCGGAAGTGCTTGTGGACGTCCCGGATGTCATACACCGCCGCCATCAGCGGGCGCCTTCCAGCGCGGACCGGATCCACTGGGCGGGGACCATGGTGGCGTAGTCGGGCGCCTCGGTGATCAGGCCGGAATCCAGGTTGAATTTGACTTCCCCGTCGTATTCCCCCTGGCTGATGGCGGGGGTCTTGGGGATCTCGGCGCGCAGGATGGACAGCAGCCGGTCGACCGTATCGTCGTTCATGGTGGGGCGGTAGGCCTTGAACAGGGCGCGGACGGCCTTGGGGTCCCCCTGGTGAATGAAGTGTTCCGCGTCGGCGATGCCGCGCACGAAGGCCGTGACTGCCGGGCCCTTGGCGTCCAGGATGTCCTGGGTGGTGAACACGACGCCGTGCACGACGGTCTTCAACTGGGGAATGTCTCCCCGCGCGGGGGAAATGTAGATGCTCCCGACCTGCGTGGCCTCGGCTTGCTGCCCGACGGGCTGCGGGAAGGACAGGACGTCGACGCGCCCGGTCTTCAGCGCGCCCAGCGCGCCCATCATGTTGGACCCCAGGGATACCAGGGTGACGTCCGTGGCCGACTTCATGCCGGCGGTGCCCAGCAGGAAATTCACCAGGGCCTGGGTGCCGCTGCCCGGGCCGGTGATGCCGATCTTCCTGCCCTTCAGCGCCTGGACTTTTTCCTGCAGGGAGGCCGAGGCAGGCGGCCCGGAAAAGGAGGGCCCCGTGATGATGTCCACGTAATAGGTGTTCACCAGCTGGGCGATCATCCGCGTCCCTTTATTGGCGCGGTACAGGTTCAGGGGGTCGGTGCCGTTGCCGCCGGCCACGTCGATGCTGCCCGATTGCAGGGCGGCGGCGAGCTTGGCTCCGGTGCCCAGCAGGGGGATGTCGCCGACCTCCAGGCCCTGCTGCTTGAAGAAGCCCTGCTGCCGGGCGACGAAGATCGGGAAGAAGGCGATGGAATCGCTGATCTGTCCGACCTTGAGCGCCAGGGCGGGGGCTTGCGCCCGGGCCGGGGAGGGCGCCAGAGCCGTCCATGCGATCATGAACGCCAGCCCGAAGCCGTGAAGTCCGGACAGGAGTCCGCGGGTGAAAGAACGGGAATGCGGGGGACGGAATCTCTGCTGCATGGTGGCGGTTCCTCAGGATTCTGATGTCCGCCGCGAGGGAATCCGGACGGACGCGTTCATCCCTTGTAGTACAGATCCGGGGGCCGTGTCCATGACGCCGGGGCGGCTCCGCGTTCAGTCCGCCCGGGGATTGGCCTGCAGGCTGCGCAGCGAGAATTCCCGGGGCGTCTGCCCCGTGTGTTCGCGAAAGGCGGCGATGAAGGACGACAGGCTGTCGTAGCCGCAGGCCAGGGCGACGTCGGTGATGCGCTCGCCGCGTTCCAGCAGCGGCAGGGCGTGGACCAGCCGGGCGCGCTGGCGCCACAGGCGAAAGCCCAGGCCGGTCTGCTGCAGGAACAGGCGCGTCAGCGTCTTTTCCGACAGCCCGATCTGGCGCCCGTAGTCGGCCAGGTTGGGCGCGGTGTCGGGCGCCCGATGCAGCTGGCGGCACAGGGGAAGCAGCCGCTTGTCGGACGGCCAGGGCAGGACCAGCCCGGCTTCCGGGCTGACGGCGATCTGGTCGACCAGCACCCGCGCCAGGCGTCCGTCCGGCCCCTCGGGATCGTATTCGATGGGGATCGTGCTGAAGCTGCGGATCAGTTCCTGAAGCAGCGGACTGATGACCAGCACGCGGCAGTCGGTCCAGTCCAGCCCCAGCGCGGCGCCGTCGACGTACAGGCTGCGGATCTGGGTGTGGGGGGATTCGTAGACGCGGTGGCGCATGCCCGCCGGAATCCAGACCGCCCGTTGCGACAGCGCGATGAAGCGGGCTTGCGGCGTCCAGACCTGCAGATGTCCCTGGATGGCGTACGACAGTTGCGCCCAGGCGTGCCGGTGCGGCCCGGGGATGATCATGTTGGGCTGGCTGTCGATATGGCCGTACAAGGGGCGGGGCAGGGCTCGCAGATAACCGCGCCGGATGATGGGGATGTGTCCGTTCATAACTGTTTCCAAGCCGTTTGTCGCCAAACCTGAATCCCAGGACAGTTTACTCTCTTCCTCGAGAGCCCCGGACCGCCGGAGCATCCGTTTCCGGGACACAAATCCCGGGACGGGTGCTTCGGTTGGTCCTTTTTCCTTTTTCCTTTTTGCGTCTGGGCTTGCCAGAATTCCCCGATCCCCGTAGTCCCCGTAGTCCCATATCCCCCCCCCGCGCATCCGGCAGGGGAATGGAAAATGGCGGACGAAAAACGAGATGGGCCGGCAACCTGTTGGTTGCCGGCCCATCTGTAAACTGGTTGCGGGAATAGGATTTGAACCTATGACCTTCGGGTTATGAGCCCGACGAGCTACCAGACTGCTCCATCCCGCGTCTGAAGAACATAACTATAGCATAGTCTGCGAAAATAATGCAAGCAAACGTTCGGAGTTCACGATAAAATGACGGAAACGGAAATCCTGCGGGTATTGGAAACCGCCTTGTTGTGCGCCGATGCGCCCCTGACGGCAGCCCAGTTGCGCAGCCTCTTCGAAGACACGATTTCCGGAGACGACATCCGGCGTCACCTGGCTGCCTTGCAGCTGGATTGGCGCGACAGGGGCCTCGAACTGGTGCAGTTGGCCAGCGGCTGGCGGTTCCAGAGTCGTCCCGATATGCAGCGTTACCTGGGGCGTCTGAACCCCGAAAAGCCGCCTCGATATTCTCGCGCCGTGCTGGAAACCCTTGCGATCATCGCCTGGCGTCAACCTGTGACGCGGGGGGATATCGAGGACATCCGCGGCGTCACCGTGTCGGCGCAGATTGTTCGTACCCTCGAAGACCGGGGCTGGATCGAAGTGCTGGGCTATCGGGACGCTCCCGGGCGCCCCGCCTTGCTGGGCACCACGCGACGTTTTCTCGAAGACCTGGGCTTGCGGGCCCTGGACGAATTGCCGGCGCTGGACGCCGACGATTCCGTGCAGGTGCTTGAGACCCTGGCGCTTGCGGCGCCCGATGCCGCGGATGCCGATGCCGCCGGGGAACCGGCGCCGGAATCCGACGCCGCGCCGGACCAGGACGCGCAGGCGCCCGCCGCTTCATCATCATGATCAGAATTTTGTGTAGGAGTCACCGAACCCCATGACAGCAGAACTCGAAACGACATCGCATGCCTCTTCCCAGGGGCCGGCCGAGTCATCGGCCTCGCCCAAGGAAGGCAAGGGCGCTTCCGGCCGTTCACGCGGGGGCCGCAAGCTGCGCACGCCGTTTCGCCGCCGCCGCGGGGATGCGCAGGGGGAAACGCCGCCTGCGGAACAGGCCCAGGCCGTGGATGCCGGGCCCGCCGAGGAAGCCGACCGCGCTTTGTCCTATCTGGGGGATCACCAGACCCGACAGCGCCTGGACCGCTATCTGAACAGCGACGCCCTGATGCCCAAGCTGCACAAGGTCCTGGCCGAAGCCGGCATCGGCTCGCGCCGCGACATGGAAGAACTCATCGTCGCCGGGCGCGTGTCCGTCAACGGCGAACCGGCCCACGTGGGCCAGCGCGTGGGGCCCAACGACAAGGTGCGCGTCAATGGCCGCCTGGTGTCGCGCCCCAAGGCCGGCAAACTGCCCCGAGTGATCCTCTACCATAAGCCGGCGGGCGAGATCGTCAGCCACGACGACCCCGAAGGGCGCGCCACCGTCTTCGCGCGGCTGCCGCGCATCCGCAGCGGCAAATGGCTGTCGGTCGGGCGGCTGGACCTGAATACCGAAGGCCTGCTGATCCTGACGACGTCGGGCGAGCTGGCCAATCGCCTGTCCCATCCCCGCTACGGGGCCGAGCGCGAATACGCCGTGCGCGTCCTGGGGGAACTGGCCGACGAAAAACAGACGGAACTGACGACCGGCATCCAGCTGGAAGACGGCCAGGCGCAGTTCAATTCCCTGGATTACATCGGCGGCGAAGGCAGCAATCGCTGGTATCGGGTCACGCTGTCCGAGGGCCGCAACCGCGAAGTCCGGCGCATGTTCCTGGCCGCCGGCGTGACGGTCAGCCGCCTGATCCGCACCCGGTTCGGCGATGTCATCCTGCCCAGCAACTTGCGGCGCGGCCGCTGGGAAGAGCTGGACGAGCAACTGGTGGGCGCCCTGATGGTGCAGCTGGGGCTGATTCGGACCGGCGACGATGATGCCGATGGCCAGGTCGAGCGCCAGCCGCTGTCGCATGCCAGCGCGCTGCCGCCGGGCTTCGGCACGCCGGGCCAGAACGGCCAGAATGGCGCCCGCCTGAATCGGCGCGGCCGGGTGTCGGGAGGGCGCGGCAAGGCCTCGATCGATCCCTTCACGACGGGCCTGCTGATCAGCGGCGGCCTGGCCAATGGCCACCCGGACGGCGGCAAGCAGCATGCCTCGCCCAAGCCGCATCACAAATCCAAGCCCTCCAAGGCCGGCGGCCACGCCGGGCGGCCGGGGAAGGCAGGCAAGCCGTCCAGGCCGCAGCCGGAGGGCCAGCAGCGCTCCCGCGAGCCCAAGGCCCGGGTGCGGTCCGCTTCGGGGGATGCCGCGCAGCAGCCCAAGGCGCCGAAATCCGCCAACAAGCCGGCGGCGCAGAAACAGAACCGCCGCCCGGCCAAACCGCGCCGCCAGGGAGGGGGAGAGCACCAGCCCCAAGGGGCGCATGCCCACGAGTCCCAGCTGGCGCGCGTCGGGCGTGGCCGCTAGGCGGCGCGGAGTCTGAAAAACCTTATATCGGCAACGAAATGCTGTTATAATCTAAGGCTTTACAGCGCTTTGGTGCTGTGTCCACCGGAAACCTGCCTTGCCCGGATTGCAGCGCTTTTGGCGCGTATTTGGCGATCAAATCTGCGATCATGCGCGGCGATCGAGCAGCGACAGACAGATTTCCGGCGGTTCCTGAATACACCTTGCGGCGTGTCCGCGGGGCCAACAGAGGGCTGCGGGACAGCCCCTTTTTTTTGGAATTTATGGCAGATATCTTTGCGGTCACCCAGCAGGCCTTGCTGGGTTTCGATGTCGAACTGGTCGATGTGGAACGCGCGCCCCTGGGGCTCCTGCGCGTGGTGATTGATCGTCCCGAAGGGGTGCGCATCGAGGACTGCGAACAGGTGTCCCGCCAGCTGTCGCATGCGTTCGAGGTCGACAACATCGACTACAAGCGCCTGGAAGTCAGCTCTCCCGGGGTGGACCGGCCGCTGCGCCGATTGGCGGATTACGTCCGCTTCGCCGACCAGCGTATCGAACTGCGCCTGCGCGAAGCCGTCGAATCCCGCAAGGTCTTTACCGGCGTGCTGCGCGTCGCGGGCGATGCCTCGTCGCCCGTCCTCAGTCTGGACTACGAAGACCAGGCGGGCAAGCCGCAGACGCTGCCGTTTTCTTTTGACGATGTGGACCGGGCGCACCTGGATCCTGTTCTCGATTTCAAGGGTAAGAAGCGATGAGTCGCGAAATTCTTCTACTGGTCGACGCCCTGGCGCGTGAAAAAAACGTTGAACGCGATGTGGTGTTCGGCGCTCTCGAAAGCGCGCTGGCCTCCGCCATGAAAAAGCGCTTCAAGGAAGACGTGGACATTCGCGTGGCCATCGATCGCCAGACCGGCGAGCACGAAGGCTTTCGCCGCTGGCTGGTCGTCCCCGACGAAGCCGGTCTGCAGGAACCCGATGCCCAGGAACTCTATACGGATGCCCAGGACATCGTGCCGGGCATCGAAATCGGCGAATACATCGAAGAGCCTCTCGAGCCCATCGAGTTCGGCCGGATCGGCGCGCAGGCGGCCAAGCAGGCCATCCTGCAGAAGATCCGCGACGCCGAGCGCGAGCAGGTGCTCAACGACTTCCTGGACCGTGGGGAAAACATCATCTCCGGCACGGTCAAGCGCCTGGACAAGGGCGACGCCATCATCGAGATCGGCAAGGTCGAAGCCCGGCTGCCGCGCTCCGAGATGATCCCCAAGGAAAACATCCGTTCCGGCGATCGGGTGCGGGCCTGGGTCCTCAAGGTCGATCACACGGCGCGCGGCCAGCAGGTCATCCTGTCACGCACCTCGCCCGATTTCATCCGCGAACTGTTCGAGAACGAAGTGCCGGAAATCGAGCAGGGCCTGCTCGAGATCAAGGCCGCCGCTCGCGACCCGGGCGTGCGTGCCAAAATCGCGGTCGTGGCGTACGATAAGCGGATCGATCCGATCGGCACCTGCGTCGGCATGCGCGGCTCCCGCGTCACGGCCGTGCGCAACGAGCTGGGCGGCGAACAGGTCGATATCGTGCTGTGGGCCGACGATCCCGCCGAATTCGTCATCGGCGCCCTGGCGCCCGCGCATGTCGAATCCATTCTGGTGGACGAAGACAAGCACGCCATGGACGTCGTCGTGGACGAGGAAAACCTGCCCAAGGCCATCGGCGCCCGTGGTCAGAACGTGCGCCTGGCGTCCGAACTGACGGGCTGGCAGATCAACATCATGACGCCCGAGGAAAGCCAGAATCGCCAGGACGAGGAACGCTCGGCCCTGCGCCATGCCTTCATCACGAAGCTGGACGTGGACGAGGAAGTCGCCGACATCCTGATCGACGAGGGCTTCACCGGCCTGGAAGAAGTCGCCTACGTGCCCCTGCAGGAACTGCTGGACATCGAAGCCTTCGACGAGGAGACCGTCAACGAACTGCGCACGCGGGCGCGCAACGCCCTGCTGACCGAGGCCATCGCCCAGGAAGAGCGCGTGCAGACGGCCCGGGACCTGCTGGAGATCCAGGGCATGGATGCCCCGCTGGTCGCCAAGCTGGCGGAAAACAACATCACCACACTGGATGATCTGGCCGAACTGGCGGCCGACGAGCTGGCCGAACTGACCGGCCTGCCCGAGGAAACCGCCAGCGACATGATCATGCAGGCACGGGCTCACTGGTTCGAGGACGACAAGGCCTGAACGGCCGTCGCACCGAACCGAGCCCCTTAACGTAGTCAAAGAGAGAGTCGAATGCCGAGTAACACCGTCGCCCAATTCGCCGAAGAACTGAACATGCCCGCCAACGTCCTGCTGGACCACTTCCGTTCGGCCGGCGTCCAGCTCGATTCGGTGAATGCTGACGTGACCGAGGCGGACAAGAGCGCCTTGCTGGAGTCGCTGCGGCGCTCCCATGGCTCGGACTCGGGCAAGAAGGTCGTGCTGACGCGCCGCAAGACATCCGAGATCCATCAGGCGGATGGCTCCGGGCGCTCGCGCACCATTCAGGTCGAAGTCCGCAAGAAACGCGTGCTGGTGAAGCGCGACCGTTCCGAATTGCTGGAAGCCGCCCGCGCCGAGGCCGCGGGCGCGCCGGCGGCTCCGGAGGCCGCTGATCCGATCCTGGCCGAGGCGCCCGTCGCGGCGCCGGCCGCTCCCGTCGCGGAAGCGCCCGCCGCCGCGCCGCAAGCCGCGGAATCCGCCGCTCCCGCCGTGGCGCGGGAAACCCCGGTGGAGCCCGAGGCGCCCGCTGAATCCGCGCCGGCGTCCGACGCCGCCGAGCCGGCCGCGGCGGATGCCCCCGAAGCGGTCCCGGAAGCGTCCTCCACTGAATCCAAGCAGGAAATCGTGAGCGAAACCCCTGTCGTCGAGCCGCAGGCCACGCCTGCCGAGACGTCCGTTGATTCTTCCCAGTCATCCTCCGCGCAGCCTGAATCCGGCGCCGCGCCGCATGCGGCATCGCGCCCCGAGTCCTCCTCGGCCCCCGTGTCCGCGCCGGCCGCCACGCCGGGCAAGGCCCGCCGCGCGCCCGCCGACGCCGATCGCGATCGCGCCCGCAAGGCTGCCGAAGCCGAAGCGGCCGCGCTGCGCGAGATGATGCGCCAGCCGCGCAAGGTCCTGCGCGCCGCGGAACCCGAGGAAGCCGCCACCAAGACGCTGCACAAGCCCGCGGGCAAGGGCGCCGTGAAGAAGGAAACCGAAGGCAAGAAGGTCATCAAGACCGCCGATGTCTCCTCCAGCTGGTCCAACGACGGCCGCAAGAAGCCGTCCAAGGCCGACACGCTGTCGGCCGGCTCGGGCCAGGAGGCCTGGCGCGCGGGCGGCAAGGGCGGCCGCAGCGGCAAGAGCGGCCGCCGGCAGGGCCGTCGCCAGGCGGATCACCATCAGGAACCGCAACAGGCCGAATTCATCGCCCGCGAGGTCCACGTCCCGGAAACCATTTCCGTGGCCGACCTGGCGCACAAGATGTCCGTCAAGGCGGCCGAGGTCATCAAGCAGTTGATGAAGCTGGGCCAGATGGTGACGATCAACCAGATCCTGGATCAGGAAACTGCCATGATCGTGGTCGAGGAACTCGGCCACCAGGCGATCGCCGCCAAGCTGGACGACCCGGAGGCCTTCCTGGCCGATACCGAAACCACCGACGAAGCCGAGGCCCTGCCGCGCGCGCCGGTCGTGACCGTGATGGGCCACGTCGACCACGGCAAGACCTCCCTGCTGGACTACATCCGCCGCACCAAGGTCGCCACGGGCGAAGCCGGCGGCATCACGCAGCACATCGGCGCCTACAGCGTCAAGACCGATCGCGGCGTGGTGGCCTTCCTGGACACCCCGGGCCACGAGGCCTTCACGGCCATGCGGGCCCGCGGCGCCCAGGCGACCGACATCGTGATCCTGGTGGTGGCGGCCGATGACGGCGTCATGCCGCAGACCCGCGAAGCCATACACCACGCCAAGGCGGCCAACGTGCCCCTGGTCGTGGCCATCAACAAGATCGACAAGCCCGAAGCCAATCCGGAACGCGTCAAGCAGGAACTGGTGGCCGAGGAAGTCGTGCCGGAAGAATACGGCGGCGACGTGCCCTTCATTCCCGTGTCCGCCAAGACCGGCCAGGGCATCGACGAGCTGCTGGAGAACGTGCTGCTGCAGGCCGAGATCCTGGAACTGAAGGCGCCGATCGACGCGCCCGCCAAGGGCATCGTCATCGAAGCCCGCCTGGACAAGGGGCGCGGCCCGGTCGCGACCATCCTGGTGCAAAGCGGCACCCTGCATCGCGGCGACGCCGTGCTGGCCGGCGTGGCCTTCGGCAAGGTTCGCGCCATGCTGAACGACACCGGCAAGCCCACCGCCGAAGCGGGGCCCTCCACGCCGGTCGAGATCCAGGGCCTGGCCGAAGTGCCGGCCGCCGGCGACGAGGTCCTGGTGCTGGCCGACGAGCGCAAGGCGCGTGAAATCGCCTTGTTCCGCCAGGGCAAGTTCCGCGACGTCAAGCTGGCCCGCCAGCAGGCCGCCAAACTGGAATCCATGTTCGACAACCTGGGCGAGGGCGTCCGCACGCTGCCGTTGATCGTCAAGACCGACGTGCAGGGTTCCCAGGAAGCCCTGGTGCAGTCGCTGCTGAAGCTGTCCACCGACGAAGTCCGCGTGCAGGTCGTGCATGCGGCCGTGGGCGGCATCTCGGAAAGCGACGTCAACCTGGCCATCGCCTCCGGCGCCGTCGTCATCGGCTTCAACGTGCGTGCTGACCAGTCCGCCAAGAAGCTGGCCGAGACCAACGAAATCGATCTGCGCTACTACAACATCATCTATGACGCCATCGATGACGTGAAGAACGCGCTCTCGGGCATGCTGGCGCCGGAAAAGCGCGAAGAAGTCATCGGCATGGTCGAGATCCGCGAGATCTTCACCGTGTCCAAGGTCGGCAACATCGCGGGCTGCATGGTGCTCGAAGGCCTGGTCAAGCGCGATTCCCAGGTGCGCCTGCTGCGCAACCACGTCGTGCACTGGACCGGCATGCTGGACTCCCTGCGCCGCTTCAAGGACGACGTCAAGGAAGTCAAGGCCGGCTTCGATTGCGGGATCACGCTCAAGGGCAACAACGACATCCAGGTCGGTGACCAGCTCGAAGTCTTTGAAATCAAGGAAATCGCCCGCACGCTGTAATGGCGGGGCTTTTGAATCATGGGTCGTCATAAATCCAAACCGAATCCCGGCCGCAACACGCGCCTGGCCGACCAGATCCAGCAGGATCTGGCGGCCCTGGTGCAGCGCGAGATCGACGTGGCGCGGGCCGGCCTGATCACCCTGACCGGGGTGGATCTGTCGGCGGATTACGCTCATGCGAAGGTCTATTTCACGGTGCTGGGCGCCGAGCCCGGCACGGCGGCGCAGGCCCTGAACGACAAGGCCGGCTGGCTGCATTCGCAGCTCTTCAAATTGCTGCACATCCATACGGTTCCCACACTGCGCTTCGTGCACGACGTGCAACTGGCGCGGGGGATCGAACTGACCCAACTGATCGATCGGGCCAATCGCCCCCAGGCGGGCGCATCGGAAATCCCCGAACTCGAAGACCCGGACGGCCAGCCCTGACAGGGCGGTCGTCACTCATCTGGACAGATTGAACGATGGCTTCCCGACGCGGGCAGATGCTCGACGGTGTCCTGTTGCTGGACAAACCCGAGGGCCTCTCCAGTAATCATGCGCTGCAACGCGCCAAACGGACGGTGGATGCCCGCAAGGCGGGGCATACCGGCACGCTGGACCCCTTCGCCACGGGCCTGCTGATCTGCTGTTTCGGCCGCGCCACGAAAATTTCCGCGGCCATGCTCGAAGCCGACAAGGTCTACGAGGCGACGGTCGCCTTCGGCGAGGAAACCGACAGCGGAGACCTGACGGGCCACATCGTGGCGCGCGCGGACGCCGTCCCCGCCGTCACGGCCGATCAACTGGAATCCGCGCTGGCCGGGTTCCGGGGCGAGATCGAACAGATCCCGCCCATGGTGTCGGCGCTCAAGCGCGACGGCAAGCCCTTGTACGAATACGCGCGCCAGGGCATCGAACTGGAGCGCCCGCCGCGCCGGATCACCATTCACGCGCTGGACCTGCTGTCCTGCGACGGCGTGTCCGCGCGGCTGAGAGTGCATTGCAGCAAGGGCACCTACGTGCGCACCCTGGCCCAGGACATCGGGCGCCGCCTGGGGTGCCTGGGGCATCTGTCGGCCTTGCGGCGCACGGCCGTCGGCCCCTTCACGATCGAGCACGCCGTCGGGCTGGAAGCCCTGCAGGCCATGGCCGCGCCACAGTCGGCGCTCATCCCTTTACACGCCTTGCCGGACGGACTGCGCCCGGCAAGTGTTTCTACCGAGGAAATCACCTTATGAAGCGAGCTTTGCGCAACGTGGCCATCATCGCCCACGTGGACCATGGCAAGACCACTCTCGTTGACCAGCTGCTGCGGCAGTCCGGCACCTTCCGCGACAACCAGCAGGTGTCCGAGCGGGTGATGGATTCCGGCGATATCGAGCGCGAGCGCGGCATCACCATCCTGGCCAAGAACTGCGCCGTCGAATACGAAGGCACGCACATCAACATTATCGACACCCCGGGACACGCCGACTTCGGCGGCGAGGTCGAGCGGGTGCTGTCCATGGTCGACGGCGTGCTGCTGCTGGTGGATGCGGTCGAAGGCCCCATGCCGCAGACCCGCTTCGTGACGCGCAAGGCCCTGGCCCTGGGCCTGAAGCCCATCGTCGTGGTCAACAAGGTCGACCGTCCGGGCGCCCGCCCGGATTACGTGGTCAATGCCACTTTCGACCTGTTCGACAAGCTGGGCGCGACGGAAGAGCAGCTGGACTTCCCCGTGATCTACGCATCGGGCCTGTCCGGCTATGCCGGCCTGACCGACGACGTCCGCTCGGGCACGATGCGCCCGCTGTTCGATGCCATCCTGCAGTACGTGCCGCAGCGGGACGACGACGCCGACGGGCCGCTGCAGCTGCAGATCATTTCCCTGGACTACAGCAGCTACGTGGGCAAGATCGGCGTGGGCCGCATCAACCGCGGCCGCCTGCATGCCGGCCAGGACGTGGCGGTGAAGTTCGGTCCGGAAGGCGAGTCCTTCAAGGGCCGCGTGAACCAGGTGCTGAAGTTCCAGGGCCTGGACCGCGTGCTGGTGGATTCCGCCGAAGCCGGCGACATCGTGCTGATCAACGGCATCGAGGACATCGGCATCGGCTGCACGCTGATGGATCCGGCAACGCCCGAAGCCCTGCCGATGCTGCGCATCGACGAACCCACCCTGACCATGAATTTCATGGTGAACACCTCGCCCCTGGCCGGGCGCGAGGGCAAGTTCGTCACCAGCCGCCAGGTGCGCGACCGCCTGGACCGCGAACTGAAGTCCAACGTCGCCCTGCGCGTCAACGACACGGACGACGATACGGTGTTCGAGGTCTGCGGCCGGGGCGAACTGCACCTGACCATCCTGCTGGAGAACATGCGCCGCGAAGGCTACGAGCTGGCCGTGTCGCGGCCCCGCGTGATGTTCAAGGAACTGGACGGCGTGAAATGCGAGCCCTATGAACTGCTGACGGTGGACGTGGAAGACGCTCACCAGGGCGGCGTCATGGAAGAATTGGGCCGCCGCAAGGGCGATCTGCAGGACATGCAGCCCGACGGGCGCGGGCGCACCCGCCTGGAATACCGGATTCCGGCGCGCGGTCTGATCGGCTTCCAGAGCGAGTTCCTGACGCTGACGCGCGGCACCGGCCTGATGAGCCACATCTTCGACGACTACGCCCCGGTGCGCGAAGGCGGCGTGGGCGAACGCCGCAACGGCGTGCTGATCAGCCAGGACGACGGCACGGCCGTGGCCTACGCGCTGTGGAAGCTGCAGGAACGCGGCCGCATGTTCGTGTCGCCCCAGGACCCGGTCTATGAAGGCATGATCATCGGCATCCATTCCCGCGACAACGATCTGGTGGTCAACCCGATCAAGGAAAAGAAGCTGACCAACGTGCGGGCCTCGGGCAAGGACGAGCACATCGACCTGGTGCCGCCGATCGCGCTGAACCTCGAATACGCGGTGGAATTCATCGCCGACGACGAACTGGTCGAAGTCACGCCCAAGTCGATCCGTCTGCGCAAGCGCTATCTGCAGGAACACGAGCGCCGCCGCAGCCTGCGCGAATCAGCCTGATTCCGCTCTTCGGCGCCCCAGGCGCCGAAGAGCCGCCGGCAAGCGGCCGCGGGCTGTGTGCTGGGCCTTGCCTTCGGCTCAGTAATCGTCTTCCGTGGTGACGGGCCTGGGCGGGGAGATCCGCGGTGCCGGCTCCAGGTCGGGCTCGCGGTCCTGGATATCCGCCTCGGGCCAGTCGGCGCCGATGGTTTTGGCGAGATCGGCCAATATGCCCAGGGCGGCCTGCAGCGCGTCGTGGCAGCCCTTCGAGTCCTGATCGGGATCGATGCCGGCCAGCTCCGTCAGTTTCGCGATGGCCTCGAGCGCCTGCTTCCGAGCCTTGTCGTAGTGGTGTTCGTCTGGTGGCTGAGGCGCCGGGTCGAACGGGTCCGTGGCGTTCGGGTCCCCCCATGCCGTCGGGGACGGACTCTGGGCGTGATCGAGAGGCGATGCTCTTCGCAGCGCCTCGAGCAGGCGCGCGGCCTGCTGATCGTTGATGGCTCGAAGGTCTCTGTCTCTCATGGCTGGAAAATGGGCTGGCGGCGGCATCGTGCCGCCGGGGCATGGCGGTCCGAAGAGGTCCGGAGCGGCGGGTCGGCCATCCGGTTCGCGGCCATGGATCCGCCGGCAATCAACGCTCCGCGCCTTATTTCACCATGATGAATCAAGGCGTTGCGCCTTTTGCGCGCGGATATTGACCATGCTTGACAAAGTTTTCAATTTTTTGCGAAAGCCCGTGTGGAATGCCGCGCCGGACGGATGCAGGCGGGGCCCGGCGAGCCGCGGAGCGGAGGGCTGTTTACAATGAAACGCGAGGTTCCGTTGCGCGCCGCCGGGCGCCCGGATCGCCGCGACTGCTGGGACACCATGATTCTCTATCTGCACGGATTCCGATCCTCTCCCGATTCCTTCAAGGCCCGCCTGATGGCCCAGGCGCTGGCCGATCGCGGCTTGTCGGCCGACTGGCGCTGCCCGCAGCTGCCCGCCAGCCCCGCGGCCGCGATGGACCTGGCGCTGAGCCTGGCCCGGGCGCACCTGGAGGCCGATGCGGCATCCGGAGACGGGCGGGACGGTTCGGCCGGGGGCGGCGATGCGGCGGCCCGCCTGACGGTCATCGGCTCGTCCCTGGGCGGTTTCTATGCCACGTGGCTGGCGGAACGCCTGGGCTGCCGCGCCGTGTTGCTGAATCCGGTCGTGCATGCGGCCCGGGATCTGGGCACGCAGGTCGGCTCTCACCGCACTTTCCATGGCGACGAGCCTTTCGAGTTTCTGCCCGGCCATGTGGATGAGCTGGCCCGGGCCGAAGCCGATCTGCGCGCCCTGAGCCGCCCCGAGCGCTATTTCCTGCTGGCCGCCACCGGCGATGAAGTGCTGGACTGGCGGGAGATGCGGGCGCGCTTCGCCGGCAGCCGCCAGCGCATCATCGAAGGCAGCGATCATGGCATCTCGGATTTCGAACGCTGGCTGCCGGAAGTCCTGGATTTCGCCCTGGCAGCTCCCGCGCCGGGCCGGCCGGCCGAGGCCGGCGAATCGCAGGTTGGCGCGGGCGAGGGTCGGGCGGGCTGCCGGGTCGTCACGGGCAGCTGGGACGATCTGGGGGCCGAAGCCGGCCGCATCCGCCTGGAAGTCTTTGTCCAGGAACAGCAGGTGCCGCTGGAAGAAGAACTGGATCCCAAGGACGCCGAGTGCCTGCATGCCATCGTCTACGACGCGGCGGGGCAGGCGGTGGGCACGGGCCGCCTTCTGCCCGACAGCCATATCGGCCGCATGGCCGTGCGCCGGTCGTGGCGGGGCGCGGGCGTCGGTTCGCTGCTGTTGACGGCGCTGATGGACGCCGCCCGCCGGCGCGGCGATGCCGGAGTCGTCTTGGCCGCCCAGATGCAGGCGCGACCCTTCTATGCCCGCCACGGCTTCGTGGAGGAAGGCGAGACCTTCATGGATGCCGGCATCGAGCACCGGCTGATGCGGCTGCGCTTCTGACGGCTTTCGCGGCCGCGTCGCCAGGCGCCGCCGGCGCGGCTTTACTTCAGGTTGCCCGACAGGAACTGCCGCAGCCGGGGGCTTTGCGGATTGTCGAAGATGTCGGCGGGGGCGCCGGTTTCTTCCGCCACGCCCTGGTGCAGGAACATGACGTGGGACGCCAGATTGCGGGCGAAACCCATTTCATGGGTCACGACCAGCATGGTGCGGCCTTCCTCGGCCAGCTTCTGCATGACCTTCAGCACTTCGCCCACCAGTTCCGGGTCCAGGGCCGAGGTGGGCTCGTCGAAGAGCATGACTTCCGGTTCCATGGCCAGCGCGCGGGCGATGGCCACGCGCTGCTGCTGGCCGCCCGACAGGGAGGACGGATACTGGGTTTCGACCTTGGGGTCGAGGCCGACCTTGGCCAGGTAGTGGCGGGCGCGTTCGGTGGCTTCGGCGCGGCTGAGCTTGAGCACCTGGATGGGCGCTTCGATCACGTTGCCCAGGACGTTCATGTGCGCCCACAGGTTGAAATGCTGGAACACCATGGCGAGCTTCGAGCGCAGGCGGCGCAACTGGTCCAGATCGGCCGCATGGGGCTCGCCGTGCTTGTCCTGCGTGATCTTCAGCAGTTCGCCGTTCAGCGACACGGAGCCCTGGTTGGGTTTTTCCAGGAAATTGATGCAGCGCAGGAAGGTGGATTTCCCCGAGCCGCTGGAGCCCAGGATACAGATCACGTCGCCCGCGTTGGCCTGCAGGGAGACGCCTTTCAGGACCTCGTTGTCACCGTAGCGCTTGTGGATGTTGAGTACGTCGAGTTTGGACATGGGTGTTATCGGTGAAGGCCCAGGTAGGCCAGTGTACGGCGTTCATACCAGCGGAACAGTCCGATCAGGGTAAACGACAGCCCCAGGTAGAGCAGGGCGGCGATCCCGTAGGACGCGAAGGTCTGGTAGGTGGCGGAATTGGCATCCCGGGCGACCTTCAGGATGTCGGGGACCGTGGCGGTGAAGGCCAGGGAGGTGGCGTGCAGCATCAGGATGACTTCGTTGCTGTAGGCGGGCAGCGCCCGGCGCAGCGCCGAGGGCAGGATCACCCGGCGGTACAAGGCGAAGCGCGTCATGCCGTAGGCGCGGGCGGCCTCGATTTCGCCGGCGCTGGTGGCGCGGATGGCGCCCGCGAAGATTTCCGTCGTGTAGGCGACCGTGTTCAGGGTCAGGGCCAGGACCAGGCAGTTGAAGCCGTTCTGGAAGAAGGTCGCCAGGCTGGGCGTGCCCTTGACGAAATCCAAGCTGTAGATGCCGGCGTAGATGAACAGGATCTGCACGTACAGCGGCGTGCCCCGGAAGACGTAGCTGAAGGTCCACAGGGGGATCGACAGCCAGCGACGCGACGACACCCGGGCCACGGCCAGGAAGATGGAGAGGAAGAAGCCCATGGATACCGACAGCACCAGCAGCCACAGGGTGACGGCCATGCCCGACAGGCTGCCGTTGCTGGCGTACAGGTAGGCCCGCCAGAATTGATCCAGCACGTCGATCATAGGGCGACCTCGCGCACGCCCACGCTGTAGCGCTTGTCCAGCCAGTACAGCACCCCGTTGGACACGGTGGTCAGCGCCAGATAGATCAGGCCGGTGAGGCTGATGAAGAGAAACACCCGGAAGGTGACGTTGCCGGCATCCTGGGCGACCTTGACCAGATCGGACAGGCCGATCAGGGACACCAGGGCCGTGGATTTCAGCAGGACCTGCCAGTTGTTGCCGATGCCGGGCAGGGCGTGGCGCATCATCTGCGGGAACAGCACCCGGCGAAAGACCTGGAATTCGCGCATGCCGTAGGCGGTGGCCGCTTCCATCTGGCCGTGGGGCACCGCCATGAAGGCGCCGCGGAAGGTCTCGGCGAAGTAGGCGCCGTAGATGAATCCCAGCGTCAGCACGCCGGCGCCGAAGGGATCGATGTCGATGGGGTCCAGGCCCAGCAGGTCCGTGAACTCGTTCAGGTAGATCTGCAGGCTGAAGAAGATCAGCAGCATCAGCACCAGGTCGGGGACTCCGCGGATCAGCGTGGTGTAGGCCGTCGCCAGCAGGCGGGCGCTCCAGGAGTCGGAGAGCTTCGCCCAGGCGCCCAGCAGGCCCAGGCCCAGGGCGACCAGCAGGGACAGCACCGCCAGCTGGATGGTGACCCAGGTCCCCGCCAGCAGCAGGGGGCCATAGCCGTTCAGAAACATGGGAAACTTCAGGAATGAAGGCCGCCCGGTCGTGCAGCGCCGTCCGGGCGGTCAGGGTGTGCGGCATGCCGCACGCCGGATTATTGGGCGGGGAACTGGATCAGGCCTTGGGCGAAGTATTTCTTCGCGAAGCCCTGGAGGGTGCCGTCGGCCAGCATGGCTTTCAGGGCCTTGTCGACGTCGGCTTTCAGCTTGTTGCCCTTGCGCAGGCCCATGGCGATGGGGTCGTTCAGGATGGGATCGTCCAGCGTCATCTGCGCCAGTTCATAGTCGGCGCCCTCGGGCTTGCTGAGGAAGCCTTCGACCGCGCTCTGGGCTTCCTGGAATGTGGCATCCAGGCGGCCGGCGGTGACGTCCACGTAGGCGTTGGTATAGCTGGGGTAGGACACCACGGTCACGCCCTTGGGCGCCCAGTACTTGCGGGCGTAGGTTTCCATGGTGGTGCCCTGCTGCACGCCCACGCGCTTGCCCTTCAGGGATTCCGCCGTGGGTTCCAGGCCGCTGCCCTTCTTGACCATGAGCTTGACCGGCACGATGTACATCGGCGTGGAGAAGTCGATGACCTTCTTGCGGGCTTCCGTGGCCGTCATGGTGGAATTGGCGAGGTCGAACTTGCGGGCCTGCAGGCCGGGGATCAGGCCGTCGAAGGACTGGTCGATCCAGACGCACTTGCGCTGCAGGCGCTTGCACAGTTCGTTGCCGATGTCGATGTCGAAGCCTTCGAGCTGGCCGTTCGGGTTGCGGTATTCAAAGGGGGGGTAGCCGGCTTCGGTGGCGATCTTGAGTTCCTGGGCATCGGCCGCCGAGCTGGCGGCGGGAATCAGCCCGGCTGCGATCAGCAGCGCGGCGCCAAGCAGGGTCGTTTTCATCGGATGGTTCTCCTGTGGGGCCGGGCGCTGAGTGGCCGCCCGGCGGTAACAAGGCGTGATGTTAACTCAGGTCGCGACGCGGCCGCATCAAGCATTACCCGTAGAGGGGGCTTATTCGGGCAGGGCGGGTTCCCGGTCGGGTTCGATCTGGACGGCTTCCTGGATCTGCCGGATGACCTCGTCCAGGTCGTCGGTGACGGTGAGCAGATCGATGTCGAAGGGGCTCACCGTGCCGTTGGGAATCAGCTGGTCGCGGACCCAGTCGATCAGGCCGGACCAGAACTCGGTGCCGACCAGGATGATGGGGGCGGGCGGCTGCTTCATGGTCTGCACCAGCGTGATGGCCTCGAACAGTTCGTCCAGGGTGCCGAAGCCCCCGGGCAGCACGACGTAGGCCAGGCTGTGCATGAAGAACGAGGCCTTGCGCGAATTGAAGTATTCGAAGTGCAGGCTGTCGGTCTGGTAGGAATTGTCGGAATTTTCCCGGGGCAGGCGGATGTTCAGTCCGACGCTGCGCCCGCCGGCTTCGAAGGCGCCCCGGTTGGCGGCTTCCATCAGGCCCGGCCCGCCGCCGGCGATGACCGGCACGCCCAGTTGCGCGATGCGGGAGCCCAGCTCCTGGCCCAGCTCGTAAAAGGGGTGGCCGCGCGGGATGCGGGCGCTGCCGAAAATGCTGACGCCCATGCCGATTTTCTGGAAAGCGATGGCTGCGTTGCGCATCTCTGCAATAATCGTGGGAATCTGTTGTTCTGCCGAGACCCGTTTTGTCTTCTTGTCTGTCATGAAAAAAACCTTGTTGCTTGTCGATGGGTCCAGCTACCTGTACCGCGCATATCATGCGATGCCCGATCTGCGCAATGCGCAGGGCGAACCCACGGGCGCCTTGTACGGCGTCATCTCCATGTTACGGAGGCTGATGGCCGATTACAAGGATGCGGCGCGGTATGGCGCCTGCGTCTTTGACGCCCCCGGGGGATCATTCAGGGAACAGATGTATCCGCAGTACAAGGCCAACCGGCCGTCCATGCCCGAGGACCTGCGGACCCAGATTCCCGCCATACACGAAGCGGCGGCGGCGTTGGGCTGGACCGTGATTGTGACACCCGGCGTCGAGGCCGACGATGTCATCGGCACCCTGGCGCGCCAGGCGGCTGAAAACGACTTTTATACCATTATTTCCACCGGCGACAAGGATCTAGCCCAGTTGGTGAACGACCGGGTCGAGCTGATCAACACCATGTCGGGCGATCGGCAGGACCGCGACGGCGTGATCCGCAAGTTCGGCGTGCCGCCGGAACGCATCATCGACTACCTGATGCTGACGGGCGACGTGGTGGACAATGTGCCCGGGGTGGACAAGGTCGGCCCCAAGACCGCCGCCAAGTGGCTGAACGAATACGGCAGCATCGAAGCGCTGGTGGAACAGGCGGAACAGATCAAGGGGGTGGCCGGGGCCAATCTGCGCCAGGCCGCCGCCCATTTTCCGATGACCCGCGAATTGCTCACGATCAAGCTGGATTGCGAACTGCCGCCCGAACACGCCGTCGGCGCCCTGGAACTGCGCGCGCCGGACCAAGCCGTCCTGACCCGCCTGTACGAAACCTACGGCTTCCGGTCATGGCTGCGCGAGGTCACGGGCGAGCCGGATCGCATTCCCCGGCAGGACGCCCGGGCCGCGCAGCCGGACGCGGCGCTTCAGGCGCCCGATCAACTGCGCTATGAGACCATCCTGGATCGGGACCATTTCGCGCAGTGGCTGGATCGGCTGCGGACGGCGCCCCTGGTCGCCCTGGATACCGAGACCACCAGCCTGGATCCCATGGCGGCCCGCCTGATCGGCCTGTCGGTGGCCGTCGAGCCGGGCTGGGCGGCCTACATCCCGGTCGGCCACCGCGCGCCCGGCACGCCCGATCAGCTGGACCGCGCCTGGGTGCTGGACCAGCTGCGTCCCTGGATCGAGGACGCCGCCGCCCCCAAGCTGCTGCATCACGCCAAATACGATGCCCACGTGTTCGCCAACGAAGGCCTTGCCCTGCGCGGCGTGCGGCACGACACCATGCTGCAGGCCTACGTACTGCAGTCACACCGGCGGGTCAATCTGCAGGATCTGTGCATCCAGTGGCTGGGGCTCACCGGGACCACCTATGAAGATCTGTGCGGCAAGGGCGCCCGCCAGATCGGTTTCGACGAAGTGGATCTGGAACGCGCCGCGCATTACGCCGCCGAGGACGCCGACTTCACCCTGCGCCTGCACCAGGTGCTGCTGCCGCAGGTGCAGGCGCATCCGGGCCTGTTGCGCACCTACGAACTGGAAATCCGGACCTCGGACGTCCTGACGCGCATCGAGCGCAACGGCGTGGCCATCGATGCCCAGGTCCTGGCCCGGCAGAGCCACGAACTGGGACAGCAGATGATCGATCTGGAATCCCAGGTGCACGCCCTGGCGGGCCAGCCCTTCAATCTGAATTCGCCCAAGCAGCTGGGCGAGATCCTGTTCACGCGGATGCAGCTGCCGGTGCTGCGCAAGACCGCCGGCGGGGCGCCGTCCACGGACGAAGAGGTCCTGACGCGGCTGGCGGCCGACTATCCTCTGCCGCGCCTGCTGCTGGATTACCGGGGCATCGCCAAGCTGAAATCCACCTACACCGACAAGCTGCCGCGCATGATCGATCCGCGGACGGGCCGGGTGCACACGCGGTATGCCCAGGCCGCCGTCATCACGGGGCGCCTGGCGTCGTCGGATCCCAATCTGCAGAACATCCCCGTGCGCACGGCCGAGGGCCGGCGGGTGCGCTCGGCCTTCGTCGCCAGCCTGGGCAGCATCGTCTCGGCCGACTATTCCCAGATCGAGCTGCGGGTCATGGCGCACGTGTCGGGCGACGCCAATCTGCGCCGCGCCTTCGCCGAAGGCCAGGACATCCACCGCGCCACGGCGGCCGAGGTCTTCGGCGTGGCGCCCGACCAGGTCGACGCCGAACATCGCCGGGCGGCCAAGGCCATCAATTTCGGCCTGATCTACGGCATGGGCGAGTTCGGCCTGGCGTCCAACCTGGGCATCACCCGCGCGGCGGCCAAATCCTATATCGACCGGTATTTCATGCGCTACCCGGGCGTGGCGGAATACATGGACCGCATCCGTCGCCAGGCGCGGGAGCAGGGCTACGTGGAAACCGTCTTCGGCCGGCGCCTGTATTTCCCGGAGCTGGCCGGCGCCAAGGGCCCCCGGGCCGCGGCTGCGGAACGCGCCGCCATCAACGCCCCCATGCAGGGGACGGCGGCGGACCTGATCAAGATGGCCATGGTCGCGGTGCAGGACTGGATGATCGCGGACGGCCTGCGCAGCCTGATGATCATGCAGGTGCATGACGAACTGGTGTTCGATGCCGCGCCCGACGAGGTCGATCTCCTGCGCGAGCGGGTGCCGCGGCTGATGGCCGGCGTCGCCGATCTGGCCGTGCCCCTGGTGGCCGAGGTCGGGGTGGGGCATGACTGGGGCGAGGCGCACTGACGCCATCCCCGCGTTCCGCGGGACGCGGATTCAGTCGGCGTCGCGCAGCCGGTTGGGGCGCAGCTCGCCGTGGCGCGCCAGGATCGGGTAGGCGGCGGCGTTGACCAGATAGGCGTTCACGCCGCCGGCGTCGCGCAGCACTTCCAGGTAGAAGGCGCCGAGATCGGCGGCATCCAGGCGGCCGGTCTTGATGCGTTCCAGGTGGCGGTCGGCCGCCTGGGCTTCGAGCGTGCGGAAGTAGTCTTTTTCAAAGGCCAGGTTGCGGGCCACCTGGCGGTCTCCGGACACGAACAGCGACGCCGCCTGGCGCAGATTGCGCTGCAGGCGGTCCAGCGTGTCGGTGAGTTCGGTCCGCTGTTCGGCGTCCAGCGACCAGTGCTTCTTGTGCAGGCGGCTGGCATGGCCCAGCAGCCCCATGCCCGAGACGCTGGCGGCGTGGGCGATGTTCATCGAGAAGGTCAGGATGGCTTTCAGGTACTGTTCGTCGTCGGGGCTGAGGCTTTCCTGCTCCAGCGTGGCCAGATAGGTGGTGATGGACTGGTCCAGCTGGCCGATGGCGCCGTTCAGGTAGCGGGCGCGGCCGGTGGCCTGGCCGTCTTCCTGCAGCAGGGCGCGCTGCGTCAGCTGCAGGGATTCGCGCAGCAGGTCCGTCAGCCGCAGGGATTCCCGGGCGGCCTGGCCGAGGGCCACGGCCGGCACTTCGCGGGCGGACTCGTCCAGGTAGCGGGGCCGGGCCGGATCGTCGGGGTTGCTGCGGTGCGGCAACAGGCGTTGCAGCAAATGGGCGTAGGGCTGCAGGACCGGCATGAAGCAGGCCGCCACGATCAGGTTGAAGATCAGGTGAAAGTTGGCCACGCCGTGGGCGGGGTCGCCGCCCAGCGCCTGCATGATGTCGCCCGACCAGGGCAGCAGGGCCATGCCCAGCAGGCAGCCGGCGACCCGGGTGCCCAGATTGCCCACCGGCAGCCGCCGGGAGGCGGGGTTGTCGTCGTGGCCGCCTTCCAGCACCGGATTGATGGCCGTGCCCAGGTTGGCGCCCAGCACCAGGGTGTAGGCCAGCATGGGATCGGCCAGGCCGTGGTGGGCCAGCGACATGATGAGCACCACCACGGCCACGCTGGAATGGGAGGCCCAGGTGAGCGCCGTGCTGGCCAGCAGGGCCAGCAGCGGGGCGTCGCCCAGGGCGTCCAGCGCCGTGCCCAGCATGGGAGCGCTTTTCAGCGGCTCGAACATGGAGACCAGTTCGTTCAGGGACAGCAGCAGCAGGCCCAGGCCGATGAACGTCCGGCCCAGGTCGCGGGCGCGCCCGGGCGCATAGTGGCGGAACATCCAGACGCCGATCAGGATCAGGCCGGGCGCCAGGGCGGTGGGATTGAAGGACAGGGCCTGCACGATCAGCGTCGTGCCCACGTTGGCGCCCAGCATGGCGGCCAGGCCCGGCACCAGAGAGACCAGCCCGTCCATGGCGAAGCCGGCGATCATCAGGCCGGTGGCCGTGCTGCTCTGGATGGCGGCCGTGATGAGCAGGCCGGTGCTGAAGGCGCGGGGCAGGGAACCCATGGCGCGCGCCATCCACATCCCCAGGGCCTTGCCGAAGGCCCGCTGCACGCCGGTCTGCACCATGTGCACCCCCCACAGCAGCAAGGCGATGAAGCCGCTGAAGGCGATGATGACCTGGAGTTCCTTCATGCCGGGGCGCGGTGTCAGGCCTGCTGGCGGCGCAGGGCTTCGATGCGCTGCTCGATGGGCGGGTGCGAGGCGAACAGGGCGCCCAGCGCGCCGCCCGTGATGCCGGAGGCCTGGAAGGACTTGGGCAGTTCGCCGGCCTCGACGCCGCCCAGCCGCGCCAGGGCGTGGATCATGGGTTCGCGCGAACCCAGCAGGCGGGCCGAACCAGCGTCGGCGCGGTATTCGCGCTGCCGGGAGAACCAGGCCACGATGATCGAGGCGATGACGCCGAACAGGATTTCACAGATGAAGACGCTGGCGTAGTAGCCCATGCCCACGCCGCGCTCGTTCTTCAGGATGGCTCGGTCGATGAAATACCCCACCAGGCGCGACAGGAATATCACGAAGGTGTTGACCACGCCCTGGATCAGGGTGAGCGTGACCATGTCGCCGTTGGCGATGTGCGAGACCTCGTGGCCCAGGACGGCGGCGACTTCCTCTTCGGACATGGACGACAGCAGGCCCGTGGAGACCGCCACCAGCGAGTCGTTGCGAAAGGCTCCGGTGGCGAAGGCGTTGGGGGCGCCTTCGTAGATGGCGACTTCCGGGCGGCCGATGCCGGCGCGGTCGGCCAGCTGGTGCACGGTATCCACCAGCCAGGCTTCGCGCTGGTTGCGCGGCGCCTGGGGATCGATGACCTGGGCGCCCGTGCTGGTCTTGGCCATCCATTTGCTCATCAGCAGCGAGATGAAGGCGCCGCCGAAGCCGATGAGGGCCGCGAAGATCAGCAGCTGGGCCGGGTCGATGCCGTTGGCCGTCAGGTAGCGGCCGACGCCCAGCAGGTTCATGGTGATGCTGAGCACCAGCATGACGGCCATGTTGGTGGCGAGAAACAGAATGATGCGCTTCATGTGGGGGATGGCTCCGCGAGTCGGTTTTGATGGCTCAAAGTGTATAGTATCGGCTTTGCGAACTGTATCCGGTTGTGGTGACAAACATGCAGTCCTTGTGGATGCTGCTGGCCTGTGCGATGTTCGCCATGATGGGGGCTTTCGTCAAAGTCGCGGCCGACCTGGGCGCCACCTTGCCCGAGATCGTGCTGTTTCGCGGCATCCCGTCGGTCCTGCTGCTGTTTTTCTGGGCGCGATCCACGCGCCGCACCATTCGTCCTTCCAGCTGGCGCCTGCACGTCTGGCGCAACATCAGCGGGATCGCCTCCATGTGGCTGGGGTTCTTCGCCCTGTCGCATCTGGCCCTGCCCACCGCCATCAGCCTGAACTACACCGCGCCGCTGTTCATCGCCGGCTGGCTGCTGTTCTTCGGCGGCGCGCAGCGCGACCCCGTCCGCGTCCTGGCGGTGCTGGCCGGCTTCCTGGGGGTGCTGGGCATTCTGCGGCCCAGCGTCGAGCACGATCAATGGCTGGCCGCCCTGATGGGGCTGGGGGCGGGCGGCCTGGCGGCCATCGCCATGATGCAGATCCGCCAGCTGGGCCAGATCGGCGAACCGGAATGGCGCACCGTGCTGCTGTTTTCCATCGGCGTGTGCATCAGCGGCGTGGTCGGCATCGGCGCGCAGGGGTGGCGCACGTCCGATCCCCTGGCGCTGCTGGCCCTGACCGGACTGGGGCTGGCAGGCCTGGTGGGACAGTTGACCATGACGCGGGCTTTCGGCTTGGGGTCTACCCTGTTGACGGCCGCCCTGCAGTACACCACCATCATCTTTGCCGCGCTGATCGGCATCCTGTTCTGGGGTGATCGGCCGGCTCCGCTGGCCTGGGCCGGCATGGCGCTCATTATCGGCTCGGGTCTGCTGTCGGTGTGGCGCACGCATATGGAATCCCGCACCCTGCGGGGCAGCAGCCGCCCGCCCGCAGGGGCTCCGCAGACCAAGGAGGTAAACCCATCATGACCGACTTACTGATTCAGGCCGAGGCATTGCGTGATCGTCTGAGCCGTCCGGGCTGCCTGGTGTTCGATGTGCGCCATGATCTGGCCGATCATCAGGCGGGCCGCCGCGCCTACGAGGCCGGCCACATCCCGGGCGCCCTGTATCTGGATCACGAAGCCCAGCTGAGCGCGCCGCGCACCGGCCGCAACGGCCGGCATCCCCTGCCGGACCGGGCCGATTTCGCCGCCCTGATGCGGACTCAGGGCCTGACGGCGCGTTCCGATGTCGTGGTCTACGATGCGGGCAACAGCATGTTCGCCGCCCATCTGTGGTGGATGCTGCGCTGGCTGGGGCATGAATCGGTGGCGGTGCTCGACGGCGGCTGGGCCGCCTGGCAGGCGCTGGGCGGCGCCGTGGAAACCGGCCCCCGGACGGCCTCCGTCAGCGAGGCCCAGGCCTTGCAGGGCCTGGTGCTGACCGGGCAGCCCTCCATGCCGGCCGTGGATGCGCGGGCAGTGCTGGCCAATCTGGACGAACCCCGTTTCACCGTGCTGGACGCCCGGGCGCCCGAGCGCTTCAGCGGCGAGGTCGAACCCATGGATCCCGTGGGCGGGCACATCCCGGGCGCCCTGAACCGGCCCTTCTCGCAGAACGTGGAAGCCGACGGCCGCTTCAAGTCTCCGGCGCGCCTGCGCCAGGAATTCGAGTCCCTGCTGGGCAGCCGGCTGGATCGCGGCATCGTGCACCAGTGCGGCTCGGGCATCACGGCCTGCCACAACGTCTTTGCCATGGAACTGGCAGGCCTGCGGGGTTCCGCCCTGTATCCCGGGTCCTGGAGCGAATGGTGCAGCGACCCCGAACGGCCGGTGGCCCGCGGCCGCTGACTTTCGCGGGATCCCCCGCCTTGCGCCTGGCAAGGCGCCCCGATTCGCCAGGCGCGGATCAGTCCGCGGGGGACTGATCCGCGTCCGGGCTCATCATGCGCCGGTACCAGGCGTGGAAATGCGCCATCCCGTCTTCCAGCGGGCTTTGATAGGGGCCGCATTCGTTGACGCCGCGTTTCATCAGGGCGCGGCGCCCGGCGTCCATCCGTTCGCCGATCTCGTCGTCCTCCACGGCCGTTTCCATGTAGGCGGCCCGCTGGGCCTCGATGAACTCGCGCTCGAAGGCGACGATTTCCTCCGGGTAGTAGAACTCGATGACGTTGACCGTTTCCTGGGGGCCGACCGGATGCAGGGTCGACAGCACCAGCACGTGCGGATAGAGCTCGATCATGTGGGTGGGGAAGTACGTCACCCAGATCGCGCCGAAGTCCGGCGCCGACCCCGAGCGGTATTGCAGCAGGCGGTCGTGCCATGTGCCGTAGATGTCCGTGCCCGGCTGCCCCAGGGCCTGGTGCACGCCGACTTTCTGCATGCTGTGGAATTCGCCGAATTCCCAGCTCAGGTCGTCGCAGGTCACGAACTGCCCCAGACCCGGATGGAAGGGGCCGACGTGGTAGTCCTCCAGGTAGACCTCGATGAAGGTCTTCCAGTTGTAACGGCAGGTGTGAACCTCGACGTGGTCCAGCTGGTAGTCGCTGAAATCGAATTCCGGGCGGGCGAACAGGCCGTCCAGGTCCTGCGCGGGGTGGCGTTCGCCTTCGAAGAGCAGGCCGTGGTAGCGGTGCAGCGGAAAATCCACCAGCCGGGCGTCCGGCTGCTCCGGAAACAGGGGCGCGTCCAGCAGCCTGCCCTGGGTGTCGTAGCTCCAGTGGTGCACCGGACACAGGATGCGCCCGCCGGTCTGGCACAGGTTGCCGGATGCGCAGGACGCGTCGCTGCCGTTCTGGCTGCCCAGCATCAGCGCCTGGCGGTGGCGGCACACGTTGGACAGCAGGCGCACGTCGTGGCGGTCGCGCAGCAGCACGCGGCCGCCGCCTTCATGGGTCAGGGTGCGCCAGTCGCCCGATTCCGGCACCATCTGTTCGTGGCCGACGTAGCGGGCGCTGTGGGCGAAGATCTGCCGGCGTTCCTGCGCCAGGACGGCCGGATCGAAATAATGATGGACGGGCAACTGGCTGGCCAGGTCCGCGCCGGAAGGGATGGTTGGGTAGCTCATGATTCCCCCCGCCAAGAATGATGCCGGCCGGAATGCGGGCCGGAGCGAAGAAAATGCCCGTCGGGGACGGGACAGGGGCCAAAATTGTACCCCAGTCGGCCCGGGCCCATTTTCAGGGTCGCCCCGGGGCTCGTCGGGCCGTCATTTTCACCCGGCCCCGGGGTTCTCGTACAATCCAGTCTGGACTTCAATGATGACACCCCATGGCCAAGGAAAAAAACGCGCCGAGCCCCGATGCTTCGCCGGCGCCGGAGGCACTGCCCGCCGATTTCGAATCCGCGCTGGCTGAACTTGAATCGCTGGCGGCCCGCATGAGCGACGGCACTCTGGGCCTGGAAGAATCCATCGCGCTGTATCAGCGCGGGGTGGCGCTGGCCCGCGTCTGCCAGCAGCGGCTGGATGCCGCCGAGCAGCAGGTGCAGGTGCTCCAGGGACAGCTGCTGGAACCCTTCGAGGGCGCTCCGGGGCAGGACGCGTCATGACCGCGACGGCCGGCAATTTTGATCAGTGGCTGCAGGACGCCGTCGCCCGCGTCGGCGGGGTGCTCGATGACGTGCTCCCGCCCCTGGAGGACGACGGTCCCGCGCGTCTGCACGAAGCCATGCGGTATGCCGTGCTGGGGCCGGGCAAGCGCATCCGCGCGGCCCTGGTGCTGGCGGCGGGCGAGGCCAGCTGCACCCCGGGGGTGGCCGCTGCGGCCCAGGATCTGGCTCTGGACGGGGCGGCGGCGGCGGTGGAACTGATCCACGCCTATTCCCTGATCCACGACGATCTGCCCTGCATGGACGACGACGATCTGCGACGCGGCCGCCCGACCGTGCATCGCCAGTTCGACGACGAGGCGCTGGCCATGCTGGCGGGCGATGCGCTGCAGCCGCTGGCCTTCGATTGCCTGGTGCAGATGCCGATCGCGCCGGCGCTGATCGTCCAGGCCGTGCAGCTGCTGGCGCGCGCGGCGGGCAGCGACGGCATGGTGGGCGGGCAGGCCATCGATTGCGCCAGCGTGGGCCATGCCCTGTCCATCGAATCCCTGCAGCGCATGCACCGCATGAAGACCGGTGCCCTGCTCGAAGCCAGCGTGCTGCTGGGCGGGGTGGTGGCCGGGGCCAGCTCCACGGTGCGCACCGGTCTGGAATCCTATGCGGCCGCCATGGGGCTGGCGTTTCAGGTCGTCGATGATATTCTGGACGTCACGGCGGATTCCGCGACCCTGGGCAAGACCGCCGGCAAGGATGCCGCGCAGGGCAAGCCCACCTACGTATCCATCCTGGGGCTGGACGCTTCCCGCGAACTGCTGCTGAATCTGCGCGAGCAGGCCCACCAGGCCCTGCTGCCGCTGGGGCCTTCGGCCTGCCGGCTGCGCGAACTGGCTGATTACATCATTGGCCGGACCCACTGAATCCCGGGTCCGGGCCGACATGAAGAAGACAAGATGACAACTCTATTGGAAGGAATCGCCTCGCCGGCCGACCTGCGCCGTCTGGATCGGCGGGAACTGAAGGACGTGGCCGCCGAGCTGCGGGCTTTCGTGCTGGATTCCGTGGCCCGCACGGGGGGGCACCTGTCCTCGAACCTGGGCACGGTCGAACTGACGCTGGCGCTGCATTACGCCTTCAACACGCCCGATGACCGCCTGATCTGGGACGTCGGCCACCAGTCCTATCCGCACAAGATCCTGACCGGACGGCGCCAGGCCATGGCCGGCCTGCGGCAGATGGGCGGGATGTCCGGCTTTCCCAAGCGCAGCGAATCGCCCTACGACGCCTTCGGCACCGCGCATTCCTCGACCTCGATCTCGGCGGCGCTGGGCATGGCCGTGGCCGCCCGCAACGCGGGCATCGACCGCCAGCACATCGCCGTGATCGGCGACGGCGCCATGACGGCGGGCATGGCCTTCGAGGCCCTGAACAACGCCGGCGTCACGCCCGACGTCAACCTGCTGGTGGTCCTGAACGACAACGACATGTCGATCTCGCCGCCGGTCGGGGCCCTGAACTACTACTTCGCCCGGCTGCTGTCCGGACAGTTCTACGCCCGCGCCAAGATGATGGGGCGGGCCATGCTGCAGCACGTGCCGCCGGCATTGGCGCTGGCGCGCAAGCTCGAAGGCCACGCCAAGGGCATGCTCTCGCCGGCCACGCTGTTCGAGGAACTGGGCTTCAACTACATGGGGCCCATCGACGGCCACGACCTGGAAGCCCTGATTCCGACGCTGGAAAACATCCGCGCGCTCAAGGGCCTGCAGTTCCTGCACGTCGTCACCCGCAAGGGGCAGGGGTACAAGCTGGCCGAGGCCGATCCCGTGCTGTATCACGGGCCGGGGAAATTCGATCCCTCGATCGGCATCCAGAAGCCCGCCCAGCCCGCCCGCCGCACCTTCACCCAGGTGTTCGGCCGCTGGCTGTGCGACATGGCGGCCAGCGACACCCGCCTGGTCGGCATCACGCCGGCCATGCGCGAGGGCAGCGGGCTGGTCGAATTCGAGCGCCAGTTTCCGCAGCGCTATTTCGACGTCGGCATCGCCGAACAGCACGCCGTCACCTTCGCCGCCGGCCTGGCCTGCGAAGGCAGCAAGCCGGTCGTGGCCATCTATTCGACCTTCCTGCAGCGCGGCTACGACCAGTTGATCCACGACGTGGCCCTGCAGAACCTGGACGTGACCTTCGCCCTGGACCGCGCCGGCATCGTCGGCGCCGACGGCGCCACTCATGCCGGCAATTACGACATCGCCTTCCTGCGCTGCGTGCCCAACATGGTGGTGGCCACGCCCTCGGACGAACACGAGGCCCGGCTGCTGCTCAACACCTGCTATCGCCATCCGGGGCCGGCTTCGGTGCGCTATCCGCGCGGGGCGGGGTGCGGCGCCGATCCGGGCGACAGCCTGGAACCGGTGGACATCGGCCGCGGCGTCGTGCGTCGCCAGGGCAGGGACGTCGCCATCCTGGTGTTCGGCACCCTGCTGCCGCAGGCCGCCCAGGCCGCCGAGGCCCTGGACGCCACCCTGGTGGACATGCGCTTCGTCAAGCCGCTGGACGAAGCGCTGCTTTCGCAACTGGCGGACGAGCACACGCTGTTCGTCACGGTCGAAGAGGCAGCGATCATGGGGGGCGCGGGCAGCGCGGTGGCGGAATACCTGCATCGGGAGGCGATCGTGCGCCCGGTCCTGCAGCTGGGGCTGCCGGATGAATTCATCGATCATGGGGACCAGAAGGCCATCCTCGCCGGGCTCGGCCTGGATGCCCAAGGGATCGAGGCGTCGATACGCCAGCGTTTGGAAAGGACACATTCATGAACACCCTGCTGGATCCGGCGGTCATCACCATGCCGGACGTGCAAAGCAGCGCCGATACCCGGCATATCGCCATTCAGCGGGTCGGCGTGCGGGGCGTGCGCCACCCCCTGCTGGTGGCCACGGCCGCCCAGCCGCAAGCGACCATCGCCGACTGGGAGATGACCGTCGCCCTGCCGCCGGAGGAAAAAGGCACCCACATGTCGCGCTTCATCGCCTTGCTCGAGTCGCATCGCAGCCAGCCGATGACTCCCGCCTCGCTGTGCGCCATGGCCCGGTCCATGCTCGATCAGTTGCAGGCCGACGCGGGCGACATCGCCGCCGCCTTTCCCTATTTCGTCGAAAAGGCCGCCCCGGTGTCGGGAGTGCGCAGCCTGATGGATTACCAGGTCGGCTGGACGGTGCGGGCCCGGCGGGGCCGGGCGCCGTCCTTCGCCCTGCGGGTGCTGGTGCCGGTGACCAGCCTGTGCCCCTGCTCGAAGGCGATTTCCGAATACGGCGCCCACAACCAGCGCTCGCACGTCACCGTGCGCCTCGAATGCGCGGCCGACCAGGCGCCGTCGCTGGACGAGCTGATCCCGCGCATCGAGGCCCAGGCTTCATCCGAGCTGTGGGGGCTGCTGAAGCGCGCCGACGAGAAGTTCGTCACCGAACGCGCCTACGAGAACCCGAAGTTCGTCGAGGACCTGGTGCGCGACGTGGCCGTCATGCTGCGGGGGCTGCCCGGCGTCACCGCCTACGAGGTCGAGGCCGAGAACTTCGAATCCATACACAATCATTCGGCGTATGCGGTGGTGAGCAGCCGCTGACGCAGGGCGGGTGCGCGTCGCCGGACGCCGCGCGCCGATCGCCGGGCCGTGCCCTGGAAAAGGGTACGCCTTTGCCCATCCTGTGCTAGAATGCCGGGTTACTTGCTCGACCGTTCCTGAATATCCGCCCGTCCAATCGGGCGGCATGCCAGTGCCGGCGGGCTGTCTGTCAACATCGCAGATATCCACAAGGAGTCATTCATGCGTCACTACGAAGTAGTGTTTATCGTGCATCCCGATCAAAGCGAGCAAGTGCCCGCCATGATCGAGCGCTACCAGACCATGGTCACGACCAACGGCGGCCAGATCCACCGTGTCGAAGACTGGGGCCGCCGCCAGCTGGCCTACCCGATCCAGAAGCTCGTCAAGGCTCACTACGTGTGCTTTAACATCGAGTGCGGCCAGTCCGCCCTGGACGAACTGGAACACTCGTTCCGCTACAACGACGCCATCCTGCGTCACCTGTTCATCAAGACCAAGCATGCTCACACCGAGCCGTCGATCATGATGAAATCGGTCGAACGCGAAGAGGCCCGCAAGGCTTCCGCCGAATCGTCGAACTCCTGATCCGGCGCTCGCGAGATCCGTGAACCGAGTCGAGCTGGCAGCGACACTGATCGAGATTCCGCCTCTGCGTCACACACCGGCAGGCCTGCCCGTGTTGCAGTTGCAGTTGGCCCATGAATCCCAGGTCCTCGAAGCCGGCTTTCCCCGCCAGATTTCCATGGAATTCAAGGCGGTGGCTCTGGGAGACGTCGCTCTGACCCTGGCCAGGACCCCTGTGGGCAGCCAGGTGAGGATCACCGGATTCCTGGCGCCGCAGCGACAAGGATCGGATCGGCTGGTATTGCATATCCAGCAGCTTGCGCAGGCACATTGAATGAACCCTCCGGGCGCGTCCCGGAACCAGACAAAGGCAAACATCATGGCTTACTTCAAGAAGTCGAAAGAAAAACGCAAATTCGGGCAACAGAATCCGCTGTTCAAGCGCCGCAAATTCTGCCGCTTCACGGTCGCCAAGGTCGAGGAAATCGACTACAAGGACCTGGACACCCTGCGCGATTTCATCCAGGAAAACGGCAAGATCATCCCGGCCCGCCTGACCGGCACCAAGGCGCACTACCAGCGCCAGCTGGACACCGCCATCAAGCGCGCCCGCTTCCTGGCCCTGTTGCCGTACACCGACAACCACAACTAAACCGAGGTCCCCGTCATGCAAGTCATTCTGCTTGAAAAAGTCGTCAATCTCGGGAACCTGGGTGATGTGGTGCGCGTGCGCGATGGCTACGCCCGCAATTACCTGATTCCCCAGAAGATCGCCCGTCGCGCCACCGACGCCGCCCTGAAGGAATTCGAGGCCCGCCGCGCCGAACTGGAAAAGCTGCAGGCCGAAAAGCTGGCCGCCGCCCAGTCCCTGTCGGAAAAGCTGCACGGCTTCGCCTTCGTCATCAGCCAGAAGGCCGGTGTCGACGGCCGCCTATTCGGCTCCGTCACCAACATGGACGTCGCGGCCGCCCTGCAAAAGGCCGGCTTCCCCGACGTGCACAAGGGCCAGGTCCGCATGCCGGACGGCGCCATCAAGGCCGTGGGCGAGTTCCCGTTGCAGGTCGCCCTGCACGCCGACGTGGTGGCCGACATCACCCTGACGGTTCAGGGCGAAATGGCGTGATCACCATGCCCGGTACCGTGCTACATTTCTCTCAGTAGGAATGGCAAGGTAGCGTCAAAAGGCCGGCTCCATGCCGGCCTTTTTCATTGGATGAGACAAGTTTAGGGACTGACGGTGGACATCGAAAACGATACCCAGCTGGACTATCTGCGGGTGCCGCCGCATTCCATCGAGGCCGAGCAATCGGTCCTGGGCGGACTGCTGCTGGACAATGCCGCGTTCGATCGCGTCGCCGACGTCCTGACCGAGGACGACTTCTACCGCTTCGACCATCGCCTGATCTGGCAGCACGTGACCCGCCTGGTGGGCCTGGCGCGGCCGGCCGACGTGATCACGGTGCACGAGTCCCTGACGAACGCCGGCAAGGCCGATGAAACCGGAGGGCTGCCGTACCTGAACGCCCTGGCGCACAACACGCCCTCGGCGGCCAACATCCGCCGCTATGCCGAGATCGTGCGCGAACGGTCGATGCTGCGCAAGCTGGTGTCGATCGCCGACGAGATTTCCGCCGCCGCCTTCAATCCGCAGGGCAAGGAAGCGCGCCAGATCCTGGACGATGCCGAATCCCGGGTGTTCCAGATCGCCCAGGAGGGCGCCCGGGGCATGGCGGGATTCCAGGAGATCCGCCCCCTGCTGGCCCAGGTGGTGGAGCGCATCGACGAACTCTATCACCGCGAAGGGGACTCCGACGTCACCGGCGTGCCCACGGGCTTCGAGGACCTGGACCGCATGACCTCGGGCCTGCAGCCGGGCGACCTGGTGATCGTGGCGGGACGTCCGTCCATGGGGAAGACTTCTTTTTCCATGAACATCGGCGAACACGTGGCCATCGAACAGGGGCTGCCGGTGGCGGTGTTTTCCATGGAAATGGGCGCCGTGCAGCTGGCCATGCGCATGATCGGCTCGGTGGGCATGCTGGATCAGCACCGCATGCGCACCGGCAAGCTGAACCAGGACGACTGGCCGCGGCTGACGCACGCCGTGCAGAAGGTCGAGCAGGCGCAGATCTACATCGACGAAACTCCGGCGCTGACGGCCATGGAGGTCCGCGCCCGCGCCCGGCGCCTGTCGCGCCAGTGCGGCCAGCTGGGCCTGATCATCATCGACTATATCCAGCTCATGTCGGGCAACGGCGGCGAGAACCGCGCCACGGAAATTTCCGAGATCAGCCGTTCGCTGAAGGGCCTGGCCAAGGAACTGAACTGCCCGATGATCGCCTTGTCGCAGCTGAACCGCAGCCTGGAACAGCGCCCCAACAAGCGCCCGGTCATGAGCGACCTGCGCGAATCGGGCGCCATCGAGCAGGACGCCGACGTGATCATCTTCATTTATCGCGACGAGGTCTACAACCCCGATTCGCCCGACAAGGGCACGGCGGAGATCATCATCGGCAAGCAGCGTAACGGTCCCATCGGCACCGTGCGCCTGACCTTCCAGGGCGCCAGCACGCGCTTCCTGAATTTCTCGGCCGCCCCCGGCTTCTGATCGCGGCGCCGGCCCGCCTCGCGCGGACCGCGTTCGCCCGCTCGCCGGGCCGCGCCATTCCGACCCTTACGGTTCGTGCTCGCTCATGCGCAGCGCCATGCGCAGGGCCGCCCGCAGCGAGGCGGGGTCGGCCAGGCCCTTGCCGGCGATGTCGAAGGCCGTGCCGTGGTCCACGCTGGTGCGCACGAAGGGCAGGCCGACTGTCACGTTGACGCCTTCGTCCAGGCCCAGGTATTTCACGGGGATCAGCCCCTGGTCGTGATACTGGGCCACGACGATGTCGAATTCGCCCCGGCGCGCCCGCATGAAGATCGTGTCGCCCGGCCAGGGGCCGGAGGCGTCCAGGCCTTCGGCCCGGGCCTGGGCGATGGCGGGCGCGATGTGCCGCGCTTCCTCGTCGCCGAAGGCTCCGCCTTCGCCGGCATGCGGGTTGAGCCCCGCCACCGCGATCCGGGGACGGGCGATGCCGGCCTGCCGGCAGGCCCGCTGCGCCAGGCGGATGGCGCGGATTTCAGCCGCCTGGCTGAGCGCGGCGGGCACGTCCGCCAGGGCGATGTGGATCGTCACCAGCAGCACCCGCAGTTCCTCGTTGGCCAGCATCATGGCGTAGTCCGCCGTGCCGGTGCGCTGCGCCAGGATTTCCGTGTGGCCGGGGAAGTCCGCTCCGCCGGCGTGCATGGCGCCCTTGTGCAGCGGGGCCGTCACCAGCGCCCGCAGGAGTCCCGCCTGGGCGTCGTCGATGGCGTGGCACAGGTATTCGTAGGCCCCGCGCCCCGCGCGGGCGTCCAGGCGCCCGGGGGGCAGGTCGTCGGGCAGGGCCTGCCAGCGGTTCAGGACCCCGATGACGCCGCCCGTGGTGCCGGCGCCGGGATGGTCCAGCGTCCGGACCCGCAGGCGGCCGTCCAGGCCCAGCGCCCGGCAGGCGCGCTCCAGCGCGCCGGCGTCTCCGTAGACCACGGCGGGGTGGGGCAGGCCTTCGTCGAACAGGCGCGCGATCAGCTCCGGTCCGATGCCCGCCGCGTCCCCCAGCGTGAAGGCCAGAGGCAGCGAGGCGTGCGCGGGCCCGGGCGCGTCAGAGGGCGTCGGTGGCATAGTCGGCCAGGCGGGACCGTTCGCCGCGCTGCAGGGTGATGTGCCCGGCGTGCAGCCAGCCCTTGAAGCGGTCCACCACGTAGGTCAGGCCGGAACTGCCTTCGGTCAGGTAGGGCGTGTCGATCTGCGCGATGTTGCCCAGGCAGACGATCTTGGTGCCCGGGCCGGCCCGCGTGATCAGGGTCTTCATCTGCTTGGGCGTCAGGTTCTGGGCCTCGTCGATGATCAGGAACTTGTTCAGGAAGGTGCGCCCGCGCATGAAGTTCAGGGACTTGACCTTGATGCGCGAACGGATGAGGTCCATGGCCGGGGTCTTGTTCCAGTCCTGGCCGTTGCCGTTGGTGCTGATCGCGCCACCGGCCCCCTGGTGCAGGACTTCCAGATTGTCTTCCAGGGCGCCCATCCAGGGCAGCATCTTTTCTTCCTCGGTCCCGGGCAGGAAGCCGATGTCGTCGCCCACCGGCACCGTGGCGCGGGTGATGATGATTTCCGTGTAGCGCTTGGTCTCGAAGGTCTGCGCCAGGGCGCTGGCCAGCGTCAGCAGGGTCTTGCCCGTGCCGGCCTGCCCCAGCAGCGAGACGAAGTCGATGTCCGGATTCATCAGCAGGTTCAGGGCGAAATTCTGTTCCCGGTTGCGCGCCGTGATGCCCCAGACGCTGTTCTTGGCATGGCTGAAGTCGCGCAGGGTGGCCAGCACGGCGCTCTTGCCGGTGACTTCGCGCACCTGGGCCGACAGGGGCATGTCCCCGTCGTAGTAGACGAACTCATTGACGCTGAACTGGCTGCATAGGGGGCCGCGCACGCGATACCAGGTCAGGCCGTTCTGCTGCCAGGATTCGATGTCCTTGCCGTGCTTGATCCAGAAGTTTTCCGGCAGCGGCATGATGCCGTCGTACAGTAGGTCCGAATCGTCCAGCACGTGGTCGTTCAGGTAGTCTTCCGCCGGCAGGTTCAGGGCGCGCGCCTTCAGGCGCATGTTGATGTCCTTGGACACCAGCACGATTTCGCGCTTGGGCGATTCCTGGCGCAGGCCGTGGACGATGCTGAGGATGACGTTGTCCGCCTTGCCCATGGGCAGTTCGATCGGCAGGCGGGTTTCCGTGGGACGGGTCTGGAAGTACAGCAAGCCCAGGGCGTCCTTGTTGCCGGACGCGTCCAGGGGGATGCCCTTGTTGAGATCGCCCGTGGCGATCAGTTCGTCCAGCGCGCGGCTGACCTGCCGGGCGTTGCGGGCGACTTCGGACATGCCCTTTTTCTGGTGATCCAGCTCTTCGAGCACGATCATGGGCAGGAACACGTCGTGCTCGGCGAAACGGAACAGCGAACTGGGGTCGTGCAGCAGCACGTTGGTGTCCAGCACGAACAGCTTGCGCTGAGCGGCGGGCAGGCGCTTGGACTTCGTCCTGGCGGGCGCCGCGGGCCTGGCGGCCTTGGCCGCTTCGAGCGGCGCGGCCGGCCGGCCGGCGTCCGCGCGGGCGGCGTCGCGCGCACGGGGGGCCGGTTCGGCCGCCGCCGCGGGCGCCTCGACGACGGCCGGGGCCGGCGCGGGGGCCGCCTTGGCCGGGCTCGCCTTGACCGGAGCCGCCTTGGCGGCGGGCGCGGCGGGCGCAGGCGCGTGCGCGGCGGATTTCGTCAGGATGGCCGCCAGCGGCCGCTTGGATCGGGACGGCGCGGCGGCGGGCGTTGCGGCGGCGTGCGCCGCGGGAGGAGCGTCGGAGATGGCCTGCCGACTGGCGGCAAGGCCGGGTTCCACGATGTCGCCGAGGCGAGCCGGCGGTTTGGGAAGGGGCATGAAGGCTCCTGTGGTGGACTTAGACGGCCAGGTTCCGGGCGGCTTGCAGGACTTCCTCGGCATGGCCGGGGACACGCACGCCGCGCCATTCCTGGACCAGCACGCCGCGCCGGTCGATCAGGAACGTGCTGCGGTCGATGCCGCGCACCTGCTTGCCGTACATGTTCTTCTGCTTCATGACGTCGAACAGGCCGCACAGGGTCTCGTCCGGGTCGGAGATGAGCGGGAAGGGCAGGCTTTGCTTGTCCGTGAAGTTTTCGTGGGATTTCAGCGAATCGCGGGAAATGCCGTAGACCCGGCAGCCGATGGCCAGGAACTGTTCGTGCAGGTCGCGGAAATCCTGGGATTCCGTGGTGCAGCCCGGGGTGTTGTCCTTGGGATAGAAATAGAGGACGAAGGGCGTGCCCTGCAAGGCGGCGGAATCGACGGGGCCGTGGGTGGAACTGGCCTGGAAGGCGGGCAGGGCCTGGCCGGTGGCAACGGATGTCATGCGCGGGGATCTCCGGGTAGTAGCAGGGCCAGGACGCGCCGTTCCTCGGACATGAGGATGTTGTAGGTGCGGGCGGCGGCCTGGGTGGTCATGGTCTCGACGCCGATGCCCAGCTGCAGCAGGGGGCGCGTGACTTCAGGGGAAAGGAATATCTGTCGCGTCCCCGTGCCGATCAGCAGCACTTCGGGGGCGCCTTCGGGCAGCGCGGCGGGCGCGTCGTCCAGGAAAGCCAGCGGGTCCCGGGGGGCGGCGTCCAGGCCGACCAGGGACTTCAGGAAAGTCGCGTCGATGTCCGCCGCCGTCTGCAGTTCGACGTTGCGCACAGGGCCCTCGGGCCCGAAGCAGACGGCGGTCTCGAACCGGACCCGGTTGATTTCCAGGTGGTGTTCCCCGTAGGCCGTGACGGTATTGAGAGCGGGATTGAAGTCTTTTTGCAATAACACGGAACGCTCCAGAGTTCCTGTGATGATAGCGCAATCGCATGAACGGGCCGTGTCGCGCTTTCCGTCCTTCGCGGGGCCGGATTTGCGAGTCACAGAAGCATGCGCTAGATTATCGGATTTGCTGCGCTGCAATCATCCGCTGCCGATTTCTTCCCTGCCCAGTCCGAGGACCATCATGACGACCTTCCCGCGCATCGAGCGCCTGCCCCCCTATGTGTTCAACATCACCGGGGAACTGAAGATGGCTGCCCGGCGGCGCGGCGAGGACATCATCGACATGTCCATGGGCAATCCCGACGGGCCCACGCCCAAGCATATCGTCGACAAGCTGGTCGAGGTCGCCGAACGCGAGAACACCCACGGCTATTCGGTATCCAAGGGCATTCCCCGACTGCGCCGGGCGATCACCGCCTGGTACCAGCGCCGCTACGGGGTGGAATTCGATCCGGACAGCGAGGCCATCGTCACCATCGGCTCGAAGGAAGGCCTGGCGCACCTGATGCTGGCGACCCTGGATCGCGGCGACACCGTGCTGGTGCCCAATCCCAGCTATCCCATCCACATCTACGGGGCGGTGATCGCCGGCGCCAACATCCGTTCGGTGCCCATGACGCCCGGCCTGGATTTCTTCGAGGAAATCGAACGCGCGGTGCGCGAGGCCATCCCCAAGCCCAAGATGATGATCCTGGGCTTTCCCAGCAATCCGACGGCGCAGTGCGTCGATCTGTCGTTCTTCGAGCGCATCGTGGCGCTGGCCAAGGAACACAACATCCTGGTCGTGCACGACCTGGCCTATGCCGACATCACCTTCGACGGCTACGTGGCGCCGTCCATCATGCAGGTGGAAGGCGCACGCGACGTGGCGGTGGAATTCTTCACCATGAGCAAGAGCTACAACATGGCGGGGTGGCGCATCGGCTTCATGGTAGGCAACCGCGAGCTGGTCAATGCCCTGGCCCGCATCAAGAGCTACCACGACTACGGCACCTTCACTCCCATCCAGGTGGCGGCCATCGCCGCCCTGGAAGGTCCGCAGGATTGCGTGGCGGAAGTCGTCGAACAATACCGCCGCCGCCGCGACGTGCTGGCCAAGGGCCTGCACGAAGCCGGCTGGCTGGTGGACGTGCCCAAGGCGTCCATGTACATCTGGGCGCGCATTCCCGAACCCTACCGGGCGCAGGGCTCGCTGGAATTCTCCAAGCGCCTGCTGGCGGATGCGAAGGTCGCGGTGTCGCCCGGCATCGGCTTTGGCGAATATGGCGATGAATACGTGCGCTTCGCGCTGATCGAGAACGAGCAGCGCACCCGGCAGGCCGTGCGCGGCATCAAGGACATGTTTCGCAAGGACGGGCTGCTGAAATGAAACCCATCCGGATCGGTTTGCTGGGGCTGGGCGTCGTCGGCGGCGGCGTCTGGAACGTTCTGACCCAGAACGGCGGCGAGATCGCGCGCCGCGCGGGGCGGCGCATCGAAGTCGCCGCGGTGGCCGTGCGCGACGTCGCCAAGGCCCGCGCCCTGGTGGGGCCGGACGTGCGCGTCGTCAACGACGGCATGGCCCTGGTGCGGGACCCGGACATCGACATCATCGTCGAACTGATGGGCGGCGACACGGTGGCCCGCGAATGCATGCTGGCGGCCATCGCCAGCGGCAAGCACGTCGTCACGGCCAACAAGGCCCTGCTGGCGGTGCACGGCAACGAAATCTTCGCGGCGGCCCAGGCGAAGGGCGTGATGGTGGCCTTCGAAGCCGCCGTCGCCGGGGGCATCCCCATCATCAAGGCCATTCGCGAAGGCCTGACCGCCAACCGCATCCAGTGGGTGGCGGGCATCATCAACGGCACGACCAATTTCATCCTGTCGGAAATGCGCCAGCGCGGCCTGCCCTTCGACGCCGTCCTGGCCGAAGCCCAGCGCCTGGGCTATGCCGAAGCCGATCCGACCTTCGATATCGAAGGCGTGGACGCCGCGCACAAGCTGACCCTGCTGGCCTCGCTGGCCTTCGGGATCCCGGTCCAGTTCGACAAGGCCACGACGGAAGGCATCTCGGGCCTGGCGTCCGAGGACATCGTGCATGCCGACCGCCTGGGCTATCGCATCAAGCTGCTGGGCATCACCCGGCGCCGCCCCGACGGCATCGAACTGCGCGTGCATCCTACGCTGGTGCCGGCCGACTGCCTGTTGGCCAACGTCGAAGGCGCCATGAACGCCGTGCTGGTGCGCGGCGACGCCGTGGGTCTGTCGATGTACTACGGCCAGGGCGCCGGATCCCTGCCCACGGCCTCGGCCGTCGTGGCCGACCTGGTGGACGTGGCCCGCCTGCAGATGGCCGATCCGGAACACCGCGTGCCCCATCTGGCCTTCCAGCCGGAATCCGTCGTCGATATTCCCGTGCTGCCCATGGCCGAGGTCCGGTCCAGCTTCTACCTGCGCCTGCGGGTCGACGACCGGCCCGGCGTGCTGGCCGATCTGGCCCGCATCCTGTCGGGCGCGGGTATTTCGGTGGGTTCCATGTTCCAGCAGCCGCATGGCGAACATCAGGCCGACATCATCTTCCTGACCCACGAGGCCCGCGAGGGCGACGTGGACGACGCCCTGCGCGCCATGCAGGCTCAGCCCTTTGTCCGCTCAGACGTCACGCGTCTGCGCGTGGAGAACCTGACTTGAAATACCGGTCCACCCGGGGCGGCATGGCCCCCTTGCCCTTTTGCGACATCCTGCTCGAAGGCCTGGCGCCCGACGGCGGCCTGACTCTGCCCGAAACCCTGCCCGCGCTGGACGCCGACACGCTGGAATCCTGGCGCGGCCTGTCCTATGCCGAACTGGCGGCCCGGGTGCTGGGCCTGTTCATCGACGACGTCCCGGCGCCCGATCTGCTGCGCATGACGCAGGCGGCCTATGCGTCGGACGTCTTCCCGCGGATCGCGCCGTTGAAGCCCCTGCGTCCCGGCCTGTCCCTGCTGGGCCTGTCCGAAGGACCGACCCTGGCGTTCAAGGACATGGCCATGCAGTTCCTGGGCCAGATCTTCGAATACGTGCTGGCGCGGCGCGGCCAGACCCTCAACATCCTGGGGGCGACGTCGGGCGACACGGGCTCGGCGGCCGAATACGCGCTGCGCGGCAAGCGCGGCGTGGCGGTGTTCATGCTGTCGCCGCACGGACGCATGAGCGCCTTCCAGCGGGCGCAGATGTATTCCCTGCAGGACGCCAACATCCACAACATCGCCCTGCGCGGGGTCTTCGACGAATGCCAGGACATCGTCAAGGCTCTGGCGGGCGACCTGGACTTCAAGAGCGCCCACCGCCTGGGGGCGGTGAACTCCATCAATTGGGCGCGGATCGCCGCCCAGATCGTGTATTACGTCTGGGGCTGGCTGCGGGCAACCGGCAAGCCCGGGGAGCTCGTGTCCTTCGCCGTGCCCTCGGGCAATTTCGGCAACATCCTGGCCGGCCACCTGGCGCGGCGGATGGGGCTGCCGATCCACCGGCTGGTGCTGGCCACCAATGAAAACAACGTGCTGGAGGAATTCTTCCGCACCGGCGTCTATCGGCCGCGCCCCGCCAGCCGGACCTACGCCACGTCCAGCCCCTCGATGGACATTTCGCGGGCTTCCAATTTCGAACGCTTCGTCTTCGATCTGGTGGGGCAGGATGCCGGGCGGGTGAGGGCGCTGATGGATGAATTGCGCCGGACCGGGGAATTCGACCTGTCGGATCTGAAACCTCAGTTCACGCAGACCTACGGTTTCGTGGCCGGCGCCAGTTCGCATGCCGACCGCCTGGCGACGATCCGGGCCGTCCATGCCGAAAGCGGCGTGCTGATCGACCCGCATACGGCCGACGGCGTGCACGTCGCCCAGGCGCATCTGGAGCCCGGCATTCCCATGCTGGTGCTGGAAACCGCCTTGCCGGCGAAGTTTTCCGAGACCCTGGTCGAGGCCATCGGCCAGGCGCCGGCCGTGCCGGAAGATCTGCGGGATCTGCAGCAGCGCCCCCAGCGGGTCGAGATCATGGATTGCGACGCGCGGCTGGTGGCGGACTACGTCGGCCGGCATGCATTGTGAGCCCCGGCCGTCAGGCTGCCCGGTAAGTCTGCAGGTGCAGGCTGGTCTCCGACTGGCCGATGCCCCGGATCAGGCGGATGCGTTCCAGCACCTGCGATAGTTCCTGCAGGTCGGCGACGCGCAGTTCGGCCAGCAGGTCCCAGCGGCCGTTGGTGTCGTGCAGGGCGGCCACCCCCGGTTCCCCCAGCAAGCTGGCGATCACGGTGCGCGCCTCGTTTCCATCCACCGCGATGCTCATCCAGGCGTGGATGGCCTGCGGCTGCACGTCCGGGCGCAGCCGCACCGTATACCCCACGATCAGGCCGGCGTCTTCCAGCCGGCGCATGCGCTGCGTGACCGTGCCCCGCGCCACCCCCAGGCGACGCGCCAGGGTGGCGACGCTGGCGCGGGCATTGGCCCGCAGCAGGCGGATCAACTGCTGGTCGGTGGAGTCGATGGCGATGTCTTTGGGCATTTTGCTTTACTCGTCATGTCATTTTGATGATTTTATGTCGAAAGTGATGCATTTCTGACGATAGTCATTGGCGGCGACTTCGGACACACTGGAAGCAGACCGATATCTTCCAGGAGACGATCATGCGCACGACCCGAACCGCACAAGCCAGGACCCTGTTTCTGGATACCCCTGACGTCGCCCGCCTGGTGGGGCTGCTGGGCGCGCCGGTCGCCCTGCGGATGCTGACCGAGCGCCTGCGGATGGAATATCTGCGCTGGCCCGAATTCGACAAGACTGCCCGGATCGCCGCCTATTCGCCGCAGGGCGTCATCGAGCTGATGCCCATCACCGACGGCCGCGTCTACAGTTTCAAGTGCGTCAACGGCCACCCGGGCAATGGCGCGGCGGGCCTGCCCACCGTGATGGCCATGGGCGCCCTGCTGGATTGCGATACCGGCATGGTTCGCCTCCTCAGCGAACTGACGCTGACGACGGCGCTGCGCACGGCGGCGACCTCGGCGCTGGCGGCGCTGGCGCTGGCGCGCCCGGACAGCCGGTCCATGGCCCTGATCGGCAACGGGGCGCAGAGCGATTTCCAGGCGATCGCCTTCCACGCCCTGCTGGGCATCCGTGACCTGCGCCTGTACGACGTGGATCGGACGGCGTCGCTGCGCCTGCAGCGCAATCTCGCGGCCAGCCATCTGGACGGGCTGCAGGTCCGGATCTGCGATTCGCTGGCGCAGGCCGTCCGGGGGGCCGACGTGGTCACGACGGTCACGGCCTTGCAGGGGGCCGCCCGGGTGCTGACGGCGGATCTGCTGGAACCGGGCATGCATCTGAATGCCGTGGGCGGCGATTCGCCGGGCAAGACCGAACTGGATCCGGCCATCCTGCCGCGCGCGTCCGTGTTCGTGGAGTTCCCGCCGCAGACGCGCAAGGAAGGCGAGATCCAGCAGATGCCGGCGGATTTTCCCGTGACGGAACTGTGGCGGGTGCTGGCGGGCCAGGCGCAGGGCCGGCGGGACGCGCGGCAGGTGACCCTGTTCGATTCGGTCGGATTTGCGCTGGAGGACTATTGCGCTCTATCGTTCCTGCAGGCCGCCGCGATGCGGCACGGCGTGGGGCGCTGGGTGGACATCATGCCCGGCCAGGAAGACCCGCGCGATCTGTACGGCTGGATGCTGGCGCACGAGCAGGCGCCCGCCGTGCCGGCTTAAGGCCCGGTCCGGGCGCTGCGGCCCGGGAAGGGCATGGCGCGGCCCGCCGGGCTGCCGGGATTCGAAAAGGGGAAGCATATCTTGAATACGTCCGTCGCCTTGATCGGCGCGCCGACCGACATCGGAGCGGGAGCCCTGGGCGCGTCCATGGGGCCCCAGGCCCTGCGTGTCGCGGGTCTGGATCGCGCCCTGCGGCGCCAGGGTTGCGAGGTCATCGACACGGGCGATCTGATCGGCCCGCCCAACCCCTGGCAGCCCGCCGTGCAGGGGTATCGGCATTTGCCGCAGGTCGTGCAGTGGAACACTCGGGTGTTCGAGGCGGTCACCGATCAGTTGCAGGCGGGCCGCGTGCCGATGCTGCTGGGCGGGGACCATTGCCTGGGCATGGGGTCGGTGGGCGCCGTGGCGCGGCACTGCCGCCAGCGGGGACGGCCGCTGCGCGTGTTCTGGCTGGACGCGCATACCGATTTCAATACGGCGCAGCTCACGCCCAGCGGCAATGTGCATGGCATGCCGGTGGCCTGCCTGTGCGGCTTCGGGCCGCGCGAACTGACGGACCTGGGCGGGCCGTCTCCCGCCCTGCGTGCGGACGAGCTGCGCATGATCGGCATCCGCAGCGTGGATGCCGGAGAGCGCCAGTTCGTCCATGAGCAGGGCCTGGACGTCTACGACATGCGCACCATCGACGAACGGGGCATGCGGGCGGTGATGGAGGCGGCCCTGGACGGCCTGCCCCCGCAGGCCCACGTCCACGTCAGCTTCGACGTGGATTTCCTGGATCCGGACTATGCGCCCGGGGTGGGCACCACGGTGCGCGGCGGGCCGACCTGGCGCGAAGCCCAGTTGTGCATGGAGATGCTGGCGGACACGGGGCAGGTGGGCTCGGTGGATATCGTGGAACTCAATCCCGCCCTGGACGTGCGCAACGGCACGGCCAAGGTCGCCGTGGAGCTGATCGAAAGCCTGTTCGGCAAATCCACCCTGATCCGTCGCAGCCGCGACGAGCGGCCCGCGCGGTGAATCAACGGCTTTCCGCCAGCGCCGCCGCCTTCAGGCCGCTGCGCACGGCGCCTTCCAGCACCGCCGGATAGCCGGTGTCGGTCCAGTCGCCCGCCAGCAGCAGGCCAGGCCAGGGTGTGACGGGATCGGGCCGCCGCAGGCCGGGGGTGGCGTCGAAGGTCGCCCGCTTTTCCGTGATCAGCGCCTGCGCTTCGATGTCGGGCAGGGGGCGCGGCGCCTGGGCGCGGATCTGCGCCACCGTGCCGGCGACGATCCGTTCCGCATCCTGGCCGGCATAGCGGTCGGCCGCTCCGATGACGACGTGGACCAGGCGGCGGTCTTGCGGGTCCGCGCCGCTGGCGCTGCGGTCGAACAGCCATTGCCCCCAGGCATGGCGCCCGGGTTCGTCCCACAGCAGCGTCATGGCTCGCCCCGATTCCCAGGGCCGGCTCAGCCGCAGGCTGACCGTGCCGATGGCGGCGTGGCGCAGTTCGGACCAGCCGTCCAGGTAGGAGGCGGCGTCCGGCAGGGGCGCCAGCAGGCGCAGGGCCTCGGGCTGCGGGGTCGCCAGGATCACGCGGTCATAGGCTTCGCCGTCCACCCGCCAGCCGCCCGCCGCGACAGGGCTGATCGCTCGCACCCGCTGCCGCCGCAGGCCTTCGCCCAGCAGCTGGCAGGCTTGCCGCGGCCATAGATCGTGCAGGTGGCCGCGGGGGATGTAGATCCGGCTGGCATCGGTGTCGGCGCCCAGGCTGTCGCGCAGGACGCGGGCCAGCAGGCGGGCGTCCGTCCGCTCCAGCGGGGTGTTGGTCGCCGCCAGGCACAACGGCGCCCAGAGGCGGTCCAGCAGGAGGGGCGGGCAGTCCAGCCGCCGCAGCCAGTCCGCGGCTGTCTGTTCGGCGCCGATCCGCCCGGGGTCCAGCGCGCGCAGCACGCGCCACAGGTGGCGGCGGCCGCGCCAGCCCGCCAGCCCGCGGCTGCCGAGCAGGGCGCCCAGGCGATTGGCCGGCGCGGGCAGGGGCCAGAATCGCAGGCTCAGCCGTCCGTCGGCCGACTCCAGGCGCAGGGCTTCGACGTGGCAGGCGCGGGCCGGATCCACATCCAGGGATCGCATCAGTTCCAGGGTGTCGCGGTAGGCGCCCAGCAGGATGTGCTGGCCGTTGTCCGTCGCCTGGCCCAGGCCTGGGTGCGCCACGGGGCGGGCCCGGCCGCCCGGTTGCGCGGCGGCTTCGAAGACCCGGACCCGGCATCCGGCGCGGTGCAGGCGCACGGCGGCCGCCAGGCCTGCCCAGCCCGCTCCGATGACGGCGACGTTCATGCCGCCAGGCGGCGCACCAGCCCCTGGCCGCCGCTGACCCAGACCTTCCAGGCCAGCCAGAACTTGCGGATGGGCGTCAGGGCGATGCGCTGGTTGAGCACATGCCAGCCGTCGCGCTCGATCTCGTCCAGCAGCGTGTGGTAGATGGCGGCCATCATCAGGCCAGGGCGCTGCGCGCGGCGGTCGGCGTCGGGCAGCAGGCGCATGGCGTCCCGGTACAGTTCGCGGGCGCGCTGCGTCTGCTGTCGCATCAGCGCGGTGAAGCCGTCCGTGTAGCGGCCGTCCAGCACGTCGTCGACGGTGACGCCGTGCCGTTCCATGTCGTCGGCCGGCAGGTAGATGCGGCCGCGCCGGGCGTCGTCGCCCACGTCGCGGATGATGTTCGTCATCTGGAAGGCCAGGCCCAGGGTCTCGGCGTATTCCAGGGTGCGCGGGTCGGTGTAGCCGAAGATGCTGGCCGACAGATCGCCCACCACGCCCGCCGCCCGCCAGCAGTATTGGCGCAAGGCGTCCCAGGAGGCATAGCGGAACTGATCCAGATCCATTTCCATGCCTTCGATGATGGCGTAGAACGGGTCCGGGCGCAGGCGGCAGGGTTCCAGGTGGGGCTGCAGGGCGATGGCCACCGGGTGGTCCGGCGCGCCATTGAACATCTGTTCCACCTGGCCGCGCCACCAGGCCAGCTTCATGCGGGCGACGGAAGCCTCGCTGACTTCGTCCACGATGTCGTCGACTTCGCGGCAGAAGGCGTACAGCGCCGTGATGGCCCGCCGCCGGTCGGGGGGCAGGAACAGGAAGGAATAATAAAAGCTCGACCCGCTTTGGGCGGCCTTGTGCTGGCAATATTCGTCAGGGCTCATGATGGGGGGCAGGGCGGGGCCGGCAGAATGCGCGCCAGCATAGCAGGAAGCCGTCGCGCCGGCCCAGGATGGGCCGGTCGGCATAAGGGTTGTCGCCGCCGTTTTCCAGCTTTTCCAGGATGCGCAGGCCGCCGTGGACCACCAGGCGCAGTTCCCAGCCGAAGCGCCCCGGCAGGCGCCAGGCCAGGGGGCTGCCGGCCAGCAGCAAGCGGCGCGCCTGGTCGATCTGTTCGCGGGCCACGGCCCGCCAGGCGGCCGGCGCCTGGCGCGGGCGCGATCGGCACAGATCGGCCAGGGCGGGCAGCGTGACTTCGTGGCGGGCCAGGCAATCCAAAGGAATATAGCAGCGGCCCTTGGCCTGGTCCAGGGCCACGTCCTGGCAGAAATTCACGCGCTGCAGGCCGGTGCAGATGGCGTCGGATTCCTCCAGGTCCCGCGCCGCGGTGGCGCCGAACAGATGCAGCATCAGCCGCCCCACCGGGTTGGCCGAGCGGCGGCAGTAGTCCAGCAGCGCCCGCTCGTCCGCGTAGCTGGCGACGGTCAGATCCTGCAGGAAGGCGGACAGCAGGTCCAGGAACGGCTGGATCGGCAGTCGGTGCTCGGCGATGGTCCGCCCCAGCCGTTCGAACAGGATCCGGTCCGGCGCGGACAGCGGGGTGCGGATGGCGCGGTGGGCGCCCAGGTCCTGGATGGCGGATCGCCAGGCTTCCAGGGCCGCCCGCCGGACGGCGGGTTCGGCCTCGCCTTCGTCGGCCAGATCGTCGGCGCCGCGCGCGAAGGCGTACAGATCGCGCACCGCCGGACGCAGCCTCGCGGGCAGCAGGATCGAGGCGACAGGGAAGTTTTCGTAATGATCGACGGCCATGATCCGGCAGTATACTGAGCCTCGGCCGGGAACCGGCCCGAACGGGCGATCGGCCCTGGTCAGCGAGGCCCGCGCGCCCCGCTTTTTCTGTTTTTTGGGGAACCCATGCCGCGTCCAATCCTGGCGACCATCGATACGAACGCCCTCGCGCACAATCTGCAGGTGGTGGCGCGGCGTCTGGCGCGGGATGCGGGCGGCGCGGCGCCTTCGATCTGGGCCGTCATGAAATCGCGCGGCTATGGCCACGGGGTGGCGGCGGCGATGCGCGGGTTTTCCCAGGCCGACGGCCTGGCCATGCTGGATCTGGACGAAGCCGTGCAGTGCCGCGAACTGGGCTGGACCGGGCCGATCCTGCTGCTCGAAGGCTTTTTCGAGCCCGCCGATCTGGACGTGCTGTCCCGCTACCGCCTGAACACCGCCATCCATTGCGCCGAACAGCTCGACATGCTGGAATCCGATCGGGTCCGCGCGCCGATCGATGCCTTCGTGAAGTTGAATACCGGCATGCATCGCCTGGGCTTCCAGCCGGGCGAATATGCGGATGCGTACGCCCGCGCCCGGGCGCTGCAGGCGCTGGGCGTGCTGGGGGCGGTGGGGAAAATGACCCACTTCGCCAGGGCCGACGACGACGAGACCGTCACGCGGGCGCAGCTCGATTGCTTCCGCGCCGCGACCCGGGGGCTGCCGGGCGCCGTCAGCGTCTGCAATTCGGCCGCGACCCTGACGCCCGGCTTCGCGGCCGGCGCGGCGGATGGCGAACAATGGGTGCGGCCGGGCATCTGCCTGTATGGCGCGTCCCCCTTCGCCGACCAGCCCGCTGAAACCTTCGGCCTGCGGCCGGCCATGACGCTCAGCGCCCGGCTGATCGGCGTGCACGTCGTGCCGGCGGGCGAATGCGTCGGCTACGGACAGACCTTCCGCGCGCCTCATCCCATGCGGGTCGGCATCGTGGCCTGCGGATACGCCGACGGCTATCCCCGCCATGCGCCCACCGGCACGCCGATCACCGTCGCCGGGGTGCGCACCCGGCTGGTGGGGCGGGTGTCCATGGACATGCTGGCGGTGGATCTGGACCCCGTTCCGGCGGCCGGCGTCGGCGCGCCCGTCGTGCTCTGGGGACAGGACGGACCCTCGGTGGACGAGGTGGCGCTGTCCTGCGGTACCATCGGCTACGAACTCCTGTGTGCGGTGGCGCCCCGGGTGCCGCGCCGCGAACTGTGATGTCCCTTTCAAGGACCTTTCATGAAAAATAGCTGTGTGCTCGTCACGGGCGCGACCAAGGGCATCGGCTGGGCCGTCAGCCAGCGGCTGGCCGATCAGGGCTGCCACGTGGTCGGCCTGGCCCGCCATACGGCGGACATCGACTTTCCGGGCTATCTCTATGCCTGCGATCTGGCCAGCGCGGGCGAGACCGAGGAACTGCTGCGCGTGATCCGCGAAAAATACCCCGTCGATGCGGTGGTCAACTGCGTGGGGCCGGTCATGCCGGAACCACTGGGCGAAGTCGATCTGGCGTCGCTGTATCAGTCCTTCGACCTGAACGTGCGCGTCGCGGTCCAGGCCGTGCAGGCCTTCGTGCCGGGCATGAAGGCCCGCAAGGCCGGCCGCATCGTCAATCTCTGCAGCCGGGCCGTGCATGGCTCCGTGGGCCACACCAGCTATTCGGCCGCGAAAAGCGCGCTGCTGGGCTGCACCCGCACCTGGGCCCTGGAACTGGCCCCCTACGGCGTCACGGTCAATGCGGTATCGCCGGGGCCGGTGGAAACCGGCTCGTTCCGTACGGAATGCCCCGTGGGCAGCGAGGCCGAGCGCGCCGTGCTGGCGACCATCCCCCTGGGCCGCCTGGCCCAGGCCGACGAGGTCGCCGCCGCCGTGGTCTTTCTGCTGAGCGACGAGGCCGCCTTCATCACCGGCCAGGAACTGGGCGTGGACGGGGGCGGCAGCCTGGCGGGCCGCTGATGGCCAAGGCCCGCACCCTGTTCCTCTGCGCGGATTGCGGCGGCGCGACGGCCAAATGGGAAGGCCGCTGTCCCCACTGCGGCGCCTGGAACACCCTGCAGGAATCCCGCGAATCGGCGGCGTCCGCCACGCATCGCTTCGCGCCGCTGGCCGGATCCGCGCCAGTGCGGCGCCTGGCCGACATCGAGGCCCGCGAACAGGCCCGCAATCCCACCGGCATCGAGGAATTCGATCGCGTGCTGGGCGGCGGACTGGTAGCCGGCGCCGTCGTGCTGATCGGCGGCGATCCGGGGATCGGCAAATCGACCTTGCTGCTGCAGGCCCTGGCCAGCCTGTCGGAACGCGGGCCGGTCCTGTACGTCACGGGCGAGGAATCCGCCGAACAGGTGGCCCTGCGGGCCCAGCGCCTGGGGGTGTCGGGCGACGCCGTGGACCTGCTGGCGGAAATTCGCCTGGAACAGATCACCGGGGCGCTGGTCGAGCGCCGCCCCGAAGTCGCCGTGATCGATTCGATCCAGACCCTGTATTCCGGCGACCTGACGGCGGCGCCCGGTTCGGTGTCGCAGGTGCGCGAATGCGCCGCCCAGCTCACGCGCGTGGCCAAGCAGACCGGCGTGACGCTGATCCTGATCGGCCACGTGACGAAAGACGGCGCCCTGGCGGGCCCCCGTGTGCTGGAGCACATCGTCGACACCGTGCTGTATTTCGAAGGCGACACACATTCCTCGTTCCGGCTGGTGCGCGCCATCAAGAACCGCTTCGGCGCGGTCAACGAGCTGGGCGTCTTCGCCATGACGGACCGCGGCCTGCGCGGCGTCAGCAACCCGTCGGCGCTGTTCCTGGCCGGACACGCCCGCCAGGTGGCCGGGTCCTGCGTCATGGCCACCCAGGAAGGCACCCGCCCGCTGCTGGTCGAAGTCCAGGCACTGGTGGACACGGCGCACGTGCCCAATCCCCGGCGCCTGTCCGTCGGCCTGGAAAGCAGCCGTCTGGCCATGCTGCTGGCGGTGCTGCACCGCCACGCGGGCGTGGCGACCTTCGACCAGGACGTGTTCGTCAACGCCGTGGGCGGGGTGCGCATCATGGAGCCCGCCGCCGACCTGGCCGTGGCCCTGGCGATCCTGTCGTCCATGCGGGACCAGCCCCTGCCCGAAGGCCTGCTGGCTTTCGGCGAAGTCGGCCTGGCCGGTGAAATCCGCCCGGCGCCCCGGGGGCAGGAGCGCCTGCGCGAGGCGGCCAAGCTGGGCTTCGGCCGCGCCATCGTCCCCCGGGCCAATCTGCCGCGCCAGCCCATCGAGGGGCTGGAGATCCAGGCGGTGGACCGCGTCGAGGACGTGCTCGGCGTATTGCGTTAAAGGGTTTTGGATGTCTGAAAGTCTGTGGTTGATTCCGGCCTGCCTGGCCGTTGGCGGCGTGATCGGATTCTCCGGCGGAGTCCTGGGAATCGGCGGCGGCCTGTTCGCCATTCCCCTGCTGGGCCTGATCCTGGGCTACGAACAGCAGGCCGCCCAGGGCACGGCCCTGATCATGGTGCTGCCCGCCGTGCTGCTGACGGTGCGCAAATATCACCAGCGCTCGCCCATCGACCTGCGCTCGGCGGCGGCGGGGGCGGGCGGCTCCATCGTCTTCACCTGGATCGGCGCCCAGATCGCCCTAGGCATCGATCCCTGGCTGCTGCGCCGCATCTATGCCGGCTTCGTCTTCCTGATCGCCCTGTTCTATTTCCGGGAAAGCCTGGGCCGCAAGGCGCTGACGCGGCCCGCCAGCCATTTCCGCGAGGTCGGGCAGGTGCGCCGCCGGTGGTATTTCGGCGTGGGGATCTTCGCCGGCCTGACGGGAGGTATTTTCGGCGTGGGCGGGTCGGTGCTGGCCGTGCCCCTGATGACGACGCTCTTCCACCTGCGCCAGACCTCCGCGCAGGCCCTGGCGCTGACCATGATCGTGCCGGGCACGATGGTGGCCCTGGCGACCTACGCCTGGCACGGCCAGGCGCACGGCCTGGTGGGGATTCCGCTGGCCCTGGGCAGCCTGCTGTGCGTGCCGTACGGCGTGCGCCTGGCCTACGCCTTGCCCGAGGCGCGGCTCAAGCTCATCTTCGCCTGCATGCTGCTGCTCATCATGGCGCTGCTGCTGGCGCGGGGGCCGGCATGAGGGCGCTGCCGTCCGGCTGGGTGCGCCTCCCGGCGCCCGGGGGCGCCGTGTGCGCGCCGGAGCGCCTGGCCGCCGTGGCCTCGGACGCATGGTTCGACCCCCGGCGCCCGGGGGCCGTCGCCGTGGGCGAGGGCGGCCGGCAGGCGGCCTGGTTCGTCGACGGCGACCATGGCGCCGCCGTCCTGCGGCACTATCGCCGCGGCGGCCTGCGGGCGCGCCTGGGCCGCCACGCGTACTGCTGGCTGGGGGAAAGCCGGGTGCGCGCCTGGGCCGAAGTGCGGGCGCTGGCGCATCTGCGCTCGGCCGGCCTGCGGGTGCCCGAACCCCTGGCCGCCGCCTATTGGCGCGACGGCCTGAGCTATCGCAATGCCATCCTGGTGGCCCGCATCCCCGGGGCGCGGTCCCTGGCCGGGCAACTGGACCGCGCCGATCCCGAGGCCGTCGCCCGGGCGATCCGTGCCATGCATGAGGCCGGCGTGCGGCATGCCGACCTGAACGCCTACAACATCCTGTTCGACGATCGGGACCGCGTCTGGCTGATCGATTTCGACCGCGCCCGCCTGGGTGTGGTCAGTCCGGGACAGCGGCGTAAAAATCTGTTGCGTCTGCGCCGGTCTTTGGTTAAGGTAGCCGGCGCGCGCGGAGCGCAGTGGTGGGATGCACTGAACGGGGCATATCGGCGATCGTCCGCCTGAAAGCGGCGGCGCGGCCCGGTTCCGGTGATCCCCTTGTTGACCTTTCTATGGGGACCTTGCCATGAAAATCGGCACCGTTCATACCCTGTTGGCCGCCGCCGCGCTGATCGCAGCCGGGTCGGCGCATGCCCAGGATCGCGTCGTCAACGTCTACAACTGGGCCGAATACACGGCGCCCGATACCTTGTCCGGCTTTGAAAAGGCCACCGGCATCAAGATCCGTTACGACGTCTACGACACCAACGACACCCTGCAGGCCAAGCTGCTGACCGGCAAGTCCGGTTACGACGTGGTCGTGCCGTCCACGCACTATGCAGCCCGCCAGGTTCAGGGCGGCCTGTTCCAGAAGCTGGACCGCTCGAAGATTCCCAACTGGCAGTACCTGGATCCCGATCTGATGGCGCTGGTCGCCACCGTCGATCCGGGCAACCAGTATCTGGTTCCCTGGGGATACGGCACCAACGGCCTAGGCTACAACGTGACCCAGGTGCGCGAGATCATGGGCGCCGACGCGCCCCTGAATTCCTGGGACATGCTCTTCAAGCCCGAAAATGCGGCCAAGCTGCAGTCCTGCGGCATTTCCGTGCTGGACGAGGCCGCCCAGGTCTTCCCGGCCGTGCTGCATTATCTGGGCAAGGATCCCAACAGCAGCGATCCCAAGGACTACGAGGCCGCGCTGGCCCTGCTGAAGACCATCCGCCCCTACATCCGCCAGTTCAGTTCCTCGGGCTACATCGACGAGTTGGCCTCGGGCGGCCTGTGCATGGTCTACGGCTTCTCCGGCGACGTGATGATCGCATCGTCGCGCGCCCGCGAGGCGAAGAAGTCCTATGCCATCGACTATTACATTCCCGACGGCGGCGCGCCGGCCTGGTTCGACACCATGGCCATTCCGAAGAGCGCCGAGCACGTCGACGAGGCGCACGCCTTCATCAACTACATCGAGACTCCGCAGGTGCACGCGGCCATCACCAACACCATGTTCTATCCGAACGCCAACAAAGAGGCGCGGAAATACGTGGTGAAGGAAGTCGCCGACAACCCCATGATCTACCCGCCGGCGGAAGTCACCCGCAATCTGTTCGTCATCAAGCCCCAGCCCATGAACATCCTGCGCCTGCAGACGCAGATGTGGGCGCAGCTGAAGACCGGGCGCTGATGGCCATGCAGGACCCGCGCGGCATGCCTCGCCAGGGCGAGGCCGACGACTTCGTGCGCATGGAGGAGGTCGTCAAGATCTTCGGCGACACGGTGGCGGTGCAGTCCGTCAGCCTGTCCGTGCGCCGGCACGAGATCTTTGCGCTGCTGGGCAGTTCGGGCTGCGGCAAATCCACGCTGCTGCGCATGCTGGCGGGCTTCGAGGAACCGACATCGGGGCGCATCATCCTGGACGACGAGGACATCACCGGCCTGCCGCCGCACCGGCGGCCGGTGAACATGATGTTCCAGTCCTACGCCCTGTTCCCGCACATGACGGTCGAGGCCAACGTCGCCTTCGGCCTGAAACAGGAAGGCGTGCCGCGCCAGGAGATCCATGAGCGGGTCTTCGAGGCCCTGGATCTGGTGCAGATGGCCGGCTACGCGCGGCGCAAGCCCCAGCAGCTGTCCGGCGGCCAGCAGCAGCGCGTCGCCCTGGCCCGCAGCCTGGTGAAGCGCCCCAAGCTGCTGTTGCTGGACGAGCCCATGTCCGCCCTGGACAAGCAGATCCGCCAGGCCACGCAGATCGAACTGGTGAAGATCCTGGATCAGGTGGGCGTCACCTGCATCATGGTGACGCACGACCAGGAAGAGGCCATGACCATGGCCAGCCGCCTGGCAGTCATGACCGAGGGCCAGATCGTGCAGTGCGGCACGCCGCACGACGTCTACACCTTCCCCAGCACCCGCTTCGTGGCGGGCTTCATCGGCTCGACCAACCTGTTCACCGGCGCCATCGTGGTCGACGAGCCCGACCACGTGCTGATCGAAAGCGACGCCCTGACGCGTCCGCTGTACGTCAGCCATGGCGTCAGCGAACCCCTGGGCATGGAAGTCCACGTCTCCATCCGCCCGGAACAGATCCGCGTCGGCCGCCAGGCGCCGGACGCGGACGCCAACTGGGGGCACGGCATGGTGTCGCACGTGGCCTGGATGGGCAGCACCACCCGCTACCAGATCCGCCTGGACGCCGGCCAGGTCATCGAGGCCAGCGTGCCCAGCCTGGGCTGGAGCCAGTCCGACGCGCCCGGGGTGGACGAGGAAGTCTACGTTTCCTGGTCCCATGACGCCGGCACGGTGCTGGCCTCATGAATCTCGGCCGCCGCCCCAGCGCCCGCCAGTGGGCCATCGCCGTGCCCTTCGCCTGGCTGGCGCTGTTTCTGCTGGCGCCGTTCCTGCTGGTCCTGAAGATCAGCTTTTCGGACCTGCAGTTCGGCATTCCGCCATATCTGCCGATCGCCACCCTGCAGGACCAGACCCTGTCGCTGGCGCTGCACCTGCGCGGGTACGTGCTGCTGTTCACGGACAGCCTGTATGCGGCGGTCTATCTGAGCTCGGTCAAGATGGCGCTGGTGACGACCGCGTGCTGCGCGCTGATCGGCTATCCCATGGCCTACCACATCGCCCGCTCGCGCCCGGAAGTCCGCAACCTGCTGCTTTTGGGGGTGATCCTGCCGTTCTGGACCTCGCTGCTGCTGCGGGTCTATGCCTGGGTGGGCATCCTGCGCAACGACGGGCTCCTGAACCACCTGCTGCTGGGCCTGGGGCTGATCGACGCGCCGCTGGAGATCTACCGCACGGACCTGGCGGTCTACATCGGCCTGATCTATGCCTACCTGCCGTTTTTCATCCTGCCGCTGTACGCCAATCTGGTGAAGCTCGACGACCGCCTGCTGGAAGCCGCCTATGACCTGGGGGCCAGGCCCTGGCAGGCCTTCGTCCAGGTCACGCTGCCCCTGTCCATGCCGGGGGTGATCGCCGGGGCCATGCTGGTGTTCATCCCCTCGGTCGGCGAATACGTGATTCCGGAAATGCTGGGCGGGGCCAACACCCTGATGATGGGACGCGTCATGTGGAACGAATTCTTCAACAACGCCGACTGGCCGATGGCGGCGGCCGTGACCTGCGTCATGGTGCTGCTCCTGCTCGTGCCCCTGTCGATCTTCCAGTACAACCAGGCCCGTCAGCTGGCCGGGCGGGATCGATGATGCGGCGTTCTTCCTGGTTCCGTTTCCTGTCGCTGGTTGTCGGCTACAGCTTCCTGTACGTGCCCATCGCCTGCCTGATGGTGTTTTCCTTCAACGACTCGACCCTGATGAATTCCTGGTCGGGCTTTTCCCTGCGCTGGTACCGGTCCCTGTTCCAGGACCAGGCCCTGCTGTCGGCCGCCCGCCTGTCCCTGCTGATCGCGCTCCTGACGGCGACGGCCTCGGTGGTCGTCGGCACCTGGGCGGGATACGTGCTGGCCCGCATGGGGCGTTTCCGGGGCTTCGGCCTGTATGTCGGCATGCTCAGCGCCCCGCTGGTCATGCCGGAAGTGGTGCTGGGGATCTCCCTGCTGCTGATGTTCGTGGAAATCTCCAAGTTCACCGGCTGGCCCGACGGCAACGGCCTGTTCACCATCTGGGTGGGGCACGTGATCCTGTGCACGGCCTATGTGGCGGTCATCATCCAGTCGCGCGTGCGCGACCTGGACCGTTCCCTGGAGGAAGCCGCCCTGGACCTGGGCGCCTCGCCGCTGAAGGTGTTTTTCCTCATCACCCTGCCGCTGATCGCGCCGGCCCTGGCGGCGGCCTGGCTGCTGGCCTTCACCCTGTCGCTGGACGATGTGGTCATCGCCGCCTTTCTGTCCGGGCCGGGCTACACCACGTTGCCGCTGGAAGTCTTTTCCCGCGTGCGCCTGGGCCTGAAGCCGGAGATCAACGCCCTGGCGACCCTGTTCATGGTGGCCGTGGGCATCATCGTGGTCGCCATCAACCGCATGCAGATCCAGGCGTCGAAGCGGCAGGCGGGGCAGGGCGCCGCCTAGCGGCCCGCCCCGCGGCGGGCGCCCCGAGGCGCCGCCTATACGCCCAGCGTCAGCACCGCCAGGGAGAACAAGCCCGCCGACAGCAGCATGCTGGCCGGGAACGTCAGCAGCCAGGCCAGCAGGATGACGCGCACGGTTCCGTTGTGCAGACCGCTGCGATTGGCCACCATGGCTCCGGCCACGCCCGAGGACAGCACCTGCGTGGTCGAGACCGGCAGGCTGAACACATTGGCCACGCCGATGGTGGCGACGGCGGTGATCTGGGCGGCCGTGCCCTGGGCATAGGTCATGCCCTGCTTGCCGATCTTTTCGCCCACGGTCAGCACCACGCGGCGCCAGCCCACCATGGTGCCCAGGCCCAGCGCCAACGCGACGGCCGCGATCACCCACAGCGGCGCGTATTCCGTCGTCGCGCTCAGGTCGGCGCGCAGGCGCCGCAGGTCGGCGGCCTCGCCGGCGGGCAGCACGTTCAGGCCGGCCACCTTGCGGGCGGTGTCGTCCAGGCAGAGCAGGGAGCGGCGCACGCGTCCGCGCACGTCCGGCGGCAGGTCCTCGTAGGCGCGCAGGCCGTCCAGGTTGCGGCGCACCACCTGGATGTTGGACAGGGTGTCCTGCGGCTCGCAGCGGGGAGCGGGGGGCAGGTCGGCGTTGTTCGGGCGCTTGAGCGTCAGGTGGCCGCTCAGGGCGGCTTCATTGCGCAGGTAGAGGTCGTTCAGGTGGGCGACCGCGTCGTAGGTGCGCTGGATCTGGTAGGGCGTGCTGGCCGGGTCCAGCACGAATTTGGCCGGGACGATGCCGATGAGCACCAGCATGACCAGGCCGATGCCCTTCTGTCCGTCGTTGGAGCCGTGCACGAAGCTGACGCACATGGCCGACAGCACCAGCACCAGCCGGTTCCAGAAGGGCGGGTGTTTCTTGTTGTCGATGGCGCGGCGCTGCTCGGGCGTCTTGTGCATCTTCGAATCGACGAACATCTTCTTGAGGGCCAGCAGCAGCAGGGCCGCGATGATGAAGCCGGCCAGCGGCGAGATGATCAGCGACAGGGCGATGTCAAGGGCCTTGCTCCAGTTGACGCCGACGCCCACGGGCAGGCCGGTCATCAGGGCGTTGGCCAGGCCCACGCCCAGGATCGCGCCGATCAACGTGTGCGAACTGGATGCGGGGATGCCGAAATACCAGGTGCCGAGGTTCCAGGCGATGGCGGTGATCAGCATCGAGAACACCATGACCAGGCTGCGGCCGCTGCCCAGGTTGAGCAGCAGATCCACGGGCAGCAGATGGACGATGGCGTAGGCCACTCCGACCCCGCCCAGCAGCACGCCCAGGAAGTTGCACAGGCCCGCGAAGAACACCGCCAGGTGCGGCGGCATGGCCTTGGTGTAGATGACCGTGGCGACGGCGTTGGCTGTGTCGTGGAAGCCGTTGATGAATTCGAAGACCAGGACGAGGGCCAGCGCCAGTACCAGGCCGGATCCGACGGCGAGGGACAGGCCGGAGAATAGGTCGAACATGATGGGGGAGCGTTCGGGAGACGCGGCATTATTGCAAATTTATCGAAGGCAGGTGTGAAAGCACCCGCTTCGGTGGCGCGTCGCCTGAATGCGGATCGGATCCGCTGATCGAAGCGGCGGATGGTCGATCGCAGGCAGGCGCGCCAGGGACCGCGCCCTTCAGCTTAGAAAATCCACCTTGCCTGTCTCCAGGCGATACACCCCGCCTGCGATCTTCAGTTTTCCTTGTTGTTGGGCTTTTGCAATGATGTCGGATTGTGCGGTCAGATCCGCCATGCCTTGGCGCACGTTCTGTTCGATGGCGGCGTTCAGCAGGTCCGGGTCGTGCGGGTCAAGCCGCTGGATCGCCGGAGTCAGCGCATTCACCAGGGTTTGAATATGGCCTGGAAATTGCTCGTGGTCATTCACCGCTTTGAGCGCGGCGCTCACGGCGCCGCATTTTTCGTGTCCTAGGACCAGGATGACCGGCACCCGCAGCACGGCCACCGCGTATTCCAGGCTGCCCAGCATATCGTCATCGACGACGTTACCCGCAACCCGATTGACGAACAGGTCGCCCCGGGCGCTGTCGAAGGCGTATTCGGGGATGACGCGCGAGTCGGCGCAGCCCAGGATGGCCGCGTACGGATTCTGGCCGCCCGCCAGGGCCTGGCGTTCCTGGGTGAAATCGTGGCGCCGGGCGACGCCGGACACATAGCGTTGATTGCCGTCGATCAGGCGCTGGATGGCCGCGTCTGGAAATAGAATGTTTTCGGGCTTGGGTTGGCCCGCCGCGCGCGCGGCGGAGCTGAATATCCCGCTCAGCCCCGCCGATGCCGTCAGGGCCAATCCGGCGGATGCACGCAGGAAGAGGCGGCGGGATGCCATCTGGGCATGGTGACAGTCAGGTGAATCGCACATGGAATCTACCCCTGGTTGGGTTGGATGGAAGACTGCTTTCTGATGCCGGCTTCGGGATGCCTCGACGCGCGTGGCTGAAGCCGGTCAATCTTACCTGGATCCACCGGTCTTTTCGCATCAGCTCGTAAAATACAGGTCTTTCTGACACTGAACGGATGCCTCTCCATGTTTTCCCAGGATGAACTCAAGCAACAGGTCGCCCAGGCCGCGCTCGATTACGTGCTGCCGCAATTGCAGCCCGACAGCATTCTGGGGGTGGGGACCGGGTCCACGGTGGACCGTTTCATCGATCTGCTGGCAGGCCACCGCGGGGCGTTCCGGGCGGCCGTGTCCAGTTCCGAGCGCAGCAGCCGCCGTCTGCAGGCGGCCGGCATCCAGGTGCTGGACCTGAACGAGGTCGTCTCCACCGCGCTGTACGTGGACGGCGCCGACGAGATCGACGGGCAACTGAACATGATCAAGGGCGGAGGCGGGGCGCTGACGCGGGAAAAGATCGTCTCGTCGGTGGCCGACCGCTTCGTCTGCATCGTCGATCAATCCAAGCTGGTGGATCGATTGGGCGCCTTCCCGCTGCCCATCGAGGTCATCCCCCTGGCCCGCGAGGCCGTCGCCCGCGAAGTCCGCCAACTGGGCGGCCAGCCGGTCCTGCGGGAAGGCTTCACGACCGACAACGGCAACCAGATCCTGGACGTGTCGGGCCTGCGCTATGGCGATCCCGCCGCCTTCGAGGCCATGCTGAACAACATCCCCGGCGTCGTCTGCTGCGGCCTGTTCGCCATTTCGGGGGCGCAGGTGGCCCTGGTGGCGGGTCAGGATGGGGTGTCCCGGCTGGAACTGCAGGACGACTGACCGTCACACGTCTGTCATATCCGCCTGCTATGCTGGGTTTCTTTCCAAGCGGCAGGCGTGATGGTACGCTGTGCCCTCGTTGAAATCGCCTGGACGGCAGGCAAAGAGGTCCCCCGATGCTGGAACATACCAACAAACAATTTCACGGCGAACTCGAAGCCACGCGCTCCATGTTCCTGCAGATGGGCGGCCTGGTCGAATCCATGGTGCTCGACGGCATCCAGGCGCTGGCCGAAGGCGAATTGCAGCTGGTGGACCGCGTGCGGGAACACGAGCGCCAGGTCAATCAGTTCGAGATCGACATCGACGAGCGCATCAGCCTGCTGATCGCCCGCAACCAGCCCACGGCCGTCGACCTGCGGCTGCTGCTGTCGGTGTCGAAAATGCTGACCGACATGGAACGCTGCGGCGACGAAGCCGAAAAGATCGCCAAGGTCGCCCGCCGCCTGCACGAGAGCGATTCGTCCTACGAGCCCGTGATCGAACTGCGCCACATGGCCGACGCCGTGGCGGCCATGATCCGGGCCGCGCTCGACGCCTTCGCCCGCGAGGATCCGGTCGCGGCCGCGCAAGTGGTGCGCAACGACAAGGACGTGGACAAGGAATGGAAGGCCTCCCTGCGCCACATCATCACCTATATGATCGAAGACCCGCGCACCATTTCCCGGTCCATCGACCTGATCTTCATCGCCCGCGCGCTGGAGCGCATCGGCGACCACGCGAAAAACATGGCCGAGCGCGTCATCTACATGGTGCGCGGCGACGACGTGCGCCACACCGGCGTGACCAACACCGAACGCCTGGCGCGCGGCGAGCCGCCCGAACCCCGGGAATGACGGCCGGCATGCGCAAAAAACCCCGCCATGGCGGGGTTTCTTTGTATCCGGACCTGCCGGTTCAAGCCGAGGGCGGCGTGTACCCCTGCGCCTCGACATCCTGATCTTCAAACAGGAAAGCCTTCATGCGTTCGGCCAGGAATTTGCGCGCCTCGGGATCGGCCAGGCTCAGGTGGTTCTCGTTGACCAGGCGGGTCTGGATGTCCAGCCATTTGGCCCAGGCGTCCTTGGAGATCTCGCGCCAGATGCGCACCCCCAGGTCGCCGGGGTAGGGCGGATAGTCCAGGCCGGGGGCTTCGCGGTTCAGTTTGTGGCAGTGGATCATGCGGGCCATGGTCGGGAATCTCGCTGTTCGGATGGACAATCGTTCATTGTAGCGGTTGCGCGGCTTTCCAAGTCCGCAGCGCCTCGTCCAGGCCGATGCGCCAATCGCGGTCCAGCGGTCCGAGCAGCGCTTCCAGCCGCCCGCAGTCCAGGCGGCTATTCGCGGGCCGGGGCTCGGGGGCGGGCCAGTCCCGCGCCGGGATGGCCTCGACCGCGGGCAGGCGCGGGATCAGCCCGAGCGCCAGGGCCCGGATGAAGATCTCCTGCGCGAAGCCATGCCAGCTGACCCAAGGGGCGCCCGCGAAATGGTAGACGCCGCCCGGAATGGGCGAAGGCGTGATCGTCTCGTCGCTATGGGGCTGATGCGCCGTTGCCCCGCCGCCCTGGGATCGCAGCGCCAGCCGGTGCAGGGCCGTGGCCAGGTGTCCCGCCCAGGTCGGTCCGCCGATCTGGTCGTCGATCACCCGCAGGTGTTCATGCCGCGCGCCCAGGCGCAGCATGGTGCGCGCGAAATTGCCGCCCCAGGCGCTGAAGACCCAGCTGGTGCGAAGGATCACCGCATCGGCGGCTGCGTCCAGAATGGCCTGTTCGCCCAGCCACTTGCTGCGCCCATAGGCGTTCAGCGGGCGCGGCTCGTCGGTTTCGCGGTAGGCGCGGTCCAGCGCGCCGTCGAAGACGTAGTCGGTGGAGACGTGCAGCAGGCGGATGCCGCGCGCGGCGCAGCAACGGGCCAGCAGGCCGGGCGCCCTGGCATTGACGGCCAGGGCCGCGTCCTTCTCGACGGCGGCGCGGTCCACCGCCGTGTAGGCGGCGGCGTTGATCAGCAGGTCGGCGGGGTGCGCGTCCAGCCAGCGGTCCGGGGCGGATGGATCGGTGATGTCCAGTTGGGCGCGATTGACGAAGGCATAGACGGCCGGGCCGGAATCGTGCGCGGCCAGGGCCTGCAGGGACCGGCCCAGTTGGCCGTCCGCGCCCGTCACCAGGATGCGCGGGCCGCTTCGGGGCGTGGCGTCGGACATCAGGCGGACGCGGTCCGGTCGGCCGCTGCGGCGCCCAGGCCCAGGCGCTGCCGCTGGTAGCTGCCGTCCTGCACACGGCGGCACCAGTCGCGGTGGCCCAGGTACCACTGGACGGTCTTGCGCAGTCCGCTGGCAAAGGTTTCCCGCGGCGTCCAGCCCAGTTCGCGCTCGATCTTCCCGGCGTCGATGGCGTAGCGCAGATCGTGGCCGGGCCGGTCCGCCACGTGGACGATCAGGTCGCGATAGCGCGCCACGCCCGCGGGATGGTCCGGCGCCAGTTCCTCCAGCAGTTCGCAGATCGCCCGGACCACGTCGATGTTACGCTGTTCGTTGTGGCCGCCGATGTTGTAGGTGTCGCCCGGCGCGCCGGCCTCGACCACGCGCAGCAGGGCGCGAGCGTGGTCTTCGACGTACAGCCAGTCGCGGATCTGCAGGCCCTGGCCGTAGACGGGCAGGGGCTTGCCTTCCAGGGCGTTGAGGATCACCAGCGGAATCAGTTTCTCGGGGAAGTGGCAGGGGCCGTAATTGTTTGAGCAGTTCGTCACCAGCGCCGGCAGGCCGTAGGTGCGATGCCAGGCGCGCACCAGGTGGTCCGAACCCGCCTTGCTGGCGGAATAGGGGGAGCTGGGGGCGTAGGCCGTGGCTTCGGTGAACAGATCGTCCGTGCCCGCCAGATCGCCGTAGACCTCGTCCGTGGAAATGTGATGGAAGCGGAACCTGCCGCGCCCCTGTTCGTCCAGGGTGTTCCAGTGGCGGCGGGCGGCTTCCAGCAGCGTGTAGGTGCCCACGACATTGGTCTGCACGAAGGCCGCCGGGCCGTCGATGGAGCGGTCCACGTGGGATTCGGCCGCCAGGTGCATGACGGCGTCCGGCCGGTGCCGGGCGAACGCGCGGTCCAGCCCGGCCGCGTCGCAGATGTCCAGATGCTCGAAAGCGTAGCGGGGGTCGTCGGCGACGGGGGCCAGCGATTCTAGGTTGCCGGCGTAGGTCAGCTTGTCGACGTTGACGACCGCGTGGGAGGTGGCCAAGATCAGGTGGCGGATCAGGGCCGAGCCGATGAATCCGGCGCCGCCGGTGACGAGAATCTTCATTCCGGGTTCCTGTGTGGCCCTGGCCGGCGCGTCAGAGCCGCTTGATGAACACCAGGCTGTTGCGCGAGTGGTTGTAGTGCGCCCGCTTTTCGTGGGGCAGGTCGGACACGCCGCCCTGCACGAAGCCGCGCTTCAGAAACCAGTGCGAGGTTCGGGTGGTCAGGACGAACAGGCGCCGCGCGCCCAGCGTGCGGGCGGAGGCTTCGGCGTGGCGCAGCAGCTTTTCGCCGTCTCCGGTGCCCTGCCATTCGGGATGCACGATCAGGCAGGCCATTTCGGCCATGCCTTCGTCCACGTAGGGAATGACGGAAACGCAGCCGTAGATGACGCCGTCGTGTTCCAGCACGGTGAATTTCTCCACGTCGCGCTCAATCACGGCGCGGCCGCGCGGCACCAGCGTGCCGTCGGCTTCCAGCGGTTCGATCAGCTGCACGATGGCGCCCACGTCGTCGGCCAGCGCCGGGCGCAGGTCTTCCAGCGTGTCTTCCACCACCATGGTGCCGACCCCGTCGTGGGTGAAGATTTCCAGCAGGATGCTGCCGTCCAGCGTGTAGGGCACCAGGTGCGCCCGGGCCACCCCGCGCTTGACCGCCAGCGAGGCGTGGCGCAGGAAGGCGCTGGTGTCTTCGTCCAGCACGTCCTGCGCCAGCAGGTCGTCGGCGTCCTTGCGGGCCAGCTCGGTGTCGACCGAGCCGTCGGTTTCGGTCACGGTGCGGTTCTGCGTCAGGAAGATCAGTTTTTCCGCCCGCAGGGCCACGGCTGCGTTGGTGGCCAGGTCTTCCATGGCCAGGTTGAAGGCCTCGCCCGTGGGTGAAAAGCCCAGCGGGGACAGCAGCACGATGGCGCCCTGGCTGATGACGCTGTGCATCGCGTCGATGTCCAGCTTGCGCACGGTGCCGGTCCGCTTGTAATCCACGCCGTCGATCACGCCCACCGGCCGGGCGGTCACGAAATTGCCCGAGATCACGCGGATCTTGGCATGCGACATCGGCGTGTTGGGCAGCCCTTGGCTGAAGGCCGCCTCGATGTCCAGGCGGATTTCGCCGGCGGCTTCCTTGGCGCATTCCAGGGCTTCGGGGCTGGTGGGCTCCGTGCCCCGGCCGAATTGCATGGAATAGCCCTTCAGCCGCAGCTGTTCGTTGACCTGCGGGCGGGATCCGTGGACCAGCACCAGCTTGATGCCCAGGGCGGACAGCAGCGACAGGTCGGCCACCAGGGCCTCTAGGCCGCCGTCCTCGATCAGTTCGCCGCCCAGCGCCACCACGAAGGTCTTGCCCCGGAAGTCGTGCACGTAGGGAGCGACTTCGCGAAACCATCGCACGAATTGCGCGGGGGCGAATTCGGGGGCGTCCTGAGCGGAATAGGTGTCGATCTCGGGTGCATTCATGGCAAATGTCGCAGACAACGGTTGGGCTGAACCCCGAAATTATAATGAGGGATTGTCCTCGGCTGGGGGATGAGGCGGCGGGTCGCTCCCGCCGCGTTCTCTCTGGCCGTGTCCGGGGCCCCATTTGCGGAAATGATCGTCTTGCCAGAAAAATCGTCACAGCCCTCCGGTTCCGTCCGGTCCGCGCCTTCTTCCGGGGCGGGGGACCGCCCCCTGCCCGCCATCGCCTATCCGGAGGACCTGCCCGTCAGCGCCCGCCGCCAGGACATCGCCCAGGCGATCCGCGAGCATCAGGTCGTCATCGTCTGCGGCGAAACCGGCTCGGGCAAGACCACGCAGCTGCCCAAGATCTGTCTGGAACTGGGGCGGGGCCGGCGGGGCATGATCGGCCATACGCAGCCGCGCCGGCTGGCGGCGACGTCGGTGGCGCAGCGCGTGGCCGAGGAACTGCGCACCGAGCTGGGCGACTGGGTCGGCTACCAGATCCGCTTTGGCGAACGCACCGGCCCGGCCACCGCCATCAAGCTGATGACCGACGGCATCCTGCTGGCGGAAACCCAGCGCGACCCCCTGCTGCGCCGCTACGACACCCTGATCATCGACGAGGCCCACGAACGCAGCCTGAACATCGATTTCCTGCTGGGCTTCCTGAAGCGCCTGCTGACCCGCCGCCGGGATCTGAAACTGATCATCACGTCGGCCACCATCGACGCGGACCGCTTCGCCCGGCACTTCGGCGAGGCCGACCGGCCGGCGCCCGTTCTCCAGGTGTCCGGACGCCTGTATCCGGTCGAGCTGCGCTACCGGCCGGTGCGCCCCGACGATCCCGACGGCGAGCCGCCGGCCGCCGGCCGGGGCGATGAAGAACGCGACCTGGTCGACGCCGTGGCCGACGGGGTGGATGAATGCGCCCGCCACGGGCCGGGCGACGTGCTGGTGTTCCTGCCCGGCGAGCGGGAAATCCGCGAGTGCGCCGAGGCCCTGCGCAAGCGCCATCCGGCCGGCGCCCTGGTGCTGCCCCTGTACGCCCGCCTGTCGCGCGCCGAGCAGGAACAGATCTTCCACCCGCGCGGCAATGTCCGGCGCATCGTGCTGGCCACCAACGTGGCGGAAACTTCTTTGACGGTGCCCGGCATCCGCTACGTCGTGGACAGCGGCCTGGCCCGCATCAAGCGCTATTCCTGGCGCAGCAAGGTCGAACAGCTGCGCATCGAACCCATCAGCCAGGCCTCGGCCAATCAGCGGGCGGGGCGCTGCGGCCGCCTGGGCCCCGGCGTCTGCATCCGCTTGTACGCCGAACAGGACTTCAAGCAGCGGCCCGCGTTCACCGATCCGGAAATCCTGCGCTCCTCGCTGGCGGCGGTCATTCTGCGCATGAAGGCGCTGCGCCTGGACGACGTGGAAGCCTTTCCTTTCGTGGAACCGCCCACGGGCCGGGCCATCGCCGACGGCTACCAGCTGCTGCAGGAACTGGGGGCGCTGGACGAGCAGAACCGCCTGACCGCCGTGGGGCGGTCCCTGGCCAAGCTGCCGGTGGACCCGCGCGTGGCCCGCATGATCTTCGCGGCCCACGAACAGCAGTGCCTGACGGAAGTCCTGGTCATCGCGTCCGCCCTGTCCATCCAGGATCCGCGCGACCGGCCCATGCAGGCCCGCGAGGCCGCCGACAACGCTCATGCGCAGTTCCGCGACAAGCAGTCCGAATTCCTCGCCTGGCTGAAGTTGTGGGAGTGGTACGGGGAACAGGTCGCGCACAAGGCCTCGCAGCGCAAGCTGGTGGACCAGATCCGCGCGAAGTTCCTGTCTCCCGTGCGCCTGCGCGAATGGCACGACACCCATGTGCAACTGCTGACCCTGGCGCGGGAGCAGGGCTGGCGGCTGAACCAGACGCCGGCCACCCGGGAGCAGATCCACATGGCCCTGCTGGCGGGCCTGCTGGGCAATATCGGCATGAAAGCCGACGACGCCAATCTGTACCAGGGCGCGCGGGACATCCGTTTCGCCATCCATCCGGGCTCGTCCCTGCAGAAGAAGGCGGGCCGCTGGGTGCTGGCCGCCGAACTGGTCGAGACCACCCGCCTGTACGCGCGCTGCGTGGCGCAGATCGAGCCCGTCTGGGTCGAGCGGGCGGGGGCGCATCTGCTGAAAAAGGCCTGGTCCGATCCGCGCTGGGAAAAAAAGGCCGGCCAGGTCGTGGCCAACGAGCGCGGCACGGTCTATGGCCTGCCGGTCTATACGGGACGCCGCGTTCATTACGGCCGCGTCGATCCGAAGGCGGCCCGGGAGATCTTCATCCGCGACGCCCTGGTCCCCGGGGACATCGACAGCAAGCTGCCTTTCATCGCCCACAACCGGAAGCTGATCGCCTCCATCGAGCGGCTGGAACACCAAAGCCGCCGCCCGGACATCCTGGTCGACGATGCCTTGATCTACGCCTTCTATGACCAGCAGATTCCCGCCGACGTCAGCCAGACGGCGACGCTGGAAGCCTGGGTCGGCACGCTGGACGCCCAGGCGGCCAGGCGCCTGAACCTGAATCGCGACGACCTGATGCAGCACGACGCCGCGGGCGTCACGACCGACGTCTTCCCCCGCCGCCTGCAGTGGGCGGGCGTCGAGCTGGCGGTGGATTATCACTTCGAGCCCGGCTCGCCGCGCGACGGCATGACCCTGACCGTGCCGCTGTTCGCCCTGAACCAGATCGACGCCGCGCGCTGCGAATGGCTGGCGCCAGGCATGCTGAAGGAAAAAGTCCATCTGCTGCTGAAGTCCCTGCCGCAGAAGCTGCGCCGCCATTGCGTGCCTTTGCCGGACTACGCGGCGGGCTTCCACGACCGCTGGTTCGAACGCGCCGCCGATCCGGGCATGGGGCTGCTGGAGGCCATCATCCAGGACGTCTGGGAGCAGCGCCAGGTGCGCATCCAGGCCACCGACTTCAAGCTGGAAACCCTGCCGCCGCACCTGTTCATGAATTTCAAGGTCGTCGACGAACACGGCCGCATGCTGTCGGGGGGGCGCAGCCTGGATCAGCTGCGGGCCGAGCACGGCCGCCAGGCCCAGGCCTCGTTCCAGCAGGTGGCCGCGCGCGATCGCGCCGCCGCCCAGGTCCTGGACCACGAGGGCCTGACGGCCTGGACTTTCGGCGCCTTGCCCGAACTGCTGGAGATCCAGCGGGGCGGGCAGTCGCTGATCGGCTATCCCGCCCTGCGGGACCGGGGGGAGTCCTGCGATCTGGACGTGTTCGACGACCCGCAGGAAGCCCGCCGGGTGCATGCCGACGGCCTGCGCCGCCTGTTTCGCCTGGCCTTGCGCGAACAGGTCCGCTACCTGGAAAAGAACCTGCCGGAGCTGACCCGCATGGCCATGTGGTACATGGACCTGGGCACGCAGCAGGAATTGCGCGACCAGCTGATCGATGCCGCCATCGGGCAGGCCTGCCTGATGGATCCCTGGCCCGAGGATGCCGAGTCCTTCGCCCGCCGCTGCGAAGAAGGGCGCGCGCGGCTGAGCCTGCTGGCGCAGGAACTGTCCCGGCTGGCCGCCGCCATCCTGCAGGAACGGGCCGCCCTGCAGAAGAAACTGCCGCAGGCCAAGCCCTGGCCGTCCGCGCAGCAGGACATCCGCCTGCAGCTCGACGCCCTGGTCGGGCGGGACTTCATCCGCAGGACGCCCGCGGACCAATTGAAACATTTGCCTCGTTACCTGAAGGCGGCGCAGATGCGGATCGACAAGCTGCGGGAGGACCCCGCCCGGGACGCCCGCCTGATGGCCGAGATGGCTCCCCTGATCGCCCCCTGGCAGCGGGCGCGCGCGGCCCTGAAGGGCGCTCCGGACGCGCAGCTCGACGCCTTTCGCTGGCAGCTCGAAGAATTGCGCGTCGCCCTGTTCGCCCAGACCTTGCGCACGCCTTTCCCGGTTTCGGTCAAGCGCCTGCAAAAGGCCTGGTCGGCCATGCCCCGATAGGCGTCCCTTCAGTACAATCCCCGCATGACGATGTCCACCGTATCCTCTCCGTTCGTTCACCTGCGCAGCCACTCCGAATTTTCCGTGGTGGACGGCATTGCCCGCATCCCCGACCTGGTCAAGCGCGCCAAGGCCTTCGGCCAGCCGGCCATGGCCCTGACGGACCTGGCCAACCTGTTCGCCTGGATCAAGTTCTACAAGGCGGCCCGCAAGGCCGGGATCAAGCCGATCGCGGGCTGCGACGTCTGGCTGGGCAACCCGGATGACGCGGACAAGCCGTTTCGCCTGCTGCTGCTGGCCACGGATCACACCGCTTATCTGGACCTGTGCGAACTGCTCAGCCGCGCCTGGACGGAAAACAGCCAGAGCGGACGCGCCGAGCTGCGCCGCGAATGGCTGTCCGGGAAAAGCGGCCTGATCGCGCTGTCCGGGGCTCGGGCGGGCGACGTCGGCCATGCGCTGGAGGCCGGCCGGCTCGACGAAGCCCGCCGCCTGGCTCGCCAGTGGGCGGCGGATTTTCCGGGCGGTTATTTCATCGAACTGCAGCGCGCCGGATTCGAGGGCGACGAGGCCTACGTCCAGGCGGCCCTGCGGGTGGCGGCCGATTGCGGCCTGCCGGTGGTGGCGACCCATCCCATCCAGTTCGTCGAGCCGGAAGACTTCCGCGCCCACGAGGCCCGCGTCTGCATCGCCGAAGGCGAACTGCTGGGCAATCCGCGCCGGGTCAAGCGCTTCACGCCCGAGCAGTACATGCCCGGCAGCGACGAGATGGCCCGGCGTTTCGCCGACGTGCCCTCGGCGCTGGCCAATACCGCTCAGATCGCGCGGCGCTGCAACCTGACCCTGACGCTGGGCCACCCGGAACTGCCGCTGTTCCCGACGCCCGACGGCGTGTCGCTGGACGACTACATGGTGCATCTGGCCAATGAAGGCCTGCAGCGCCGCATGCTGCAGCTGTATCCGGACGCCGACGAGCGCGCCCGCCAGATGCCCGCCTACCAGGAACGCCTGGACCTGGAATGCAAGACGATCGTCGGCATGGGGTTCCCGGGCTACTTCCTGATCGTGCAGGACTTCATCAACTGGGGCAAGAGCCACGGGGTTCCGGTCGGTCCCGGCCGGGGGTCGGGGGCCGGCTCCCTGGTCGCCTACAGCCTGGGCATCACCGATCTCGATCCCCTGCGCTACGACCTGCTGTTCGAACGCTTCCTGAATCCCGAACGCGTCTCCATGCCCGACTTCGACGTGGACTTCTGCCAGGACAACCGCGAACGCGTCATTGAATACGTCAAGGAAAAGTACGGGCGCGACGCCGTCAGCCAGATCGCGACCTTCGGCACCCTGGGCGCCAAGGCCGTGGTGCGCGACGTCGGCCGGGTGCTGGAAATGCCCTACAGCGTCTGCGACAACCTGTCGAAGATGATCCCCTTCAATCCGGCCGACCCCTGGACGCTGGACCGCACCCTGGAAAACGAGCCGGCATTCAAGGAACGCTACGACACGGACGAGGAGATCCACGCCCTGATCGACCTGGCCCGGCCCCTGGAAGGCCTGACGCGCAACATCGGGATGCACGCCGGCGGCGTGATCATCGCCCGGGGCAAGCTGACCGATTACACGCCGCTGTACTGCCAGCCGGGCAGCGAATCCAGCGTCGTGTCGCAATACGACAAGGGCGACGTGGAAGACGTCGGCCTGGTCAAATTCGACTTTCTGGGCCTGCGCAACCTGACCATCCTGGACTGGGCCGTGCGCTACGTGCGGGAATTCAATCCGGGCATGCGCGATTTCGACATCATGAGCCTGCCGCTCGACGATCCCGAAACCTATGCCCTGCTGTCGTCGGCCAACACCACGGCGGTCTTCCAGCTGGAATCGCGGGGCATGAAAGAGCTGCTGAAAAGCATGCAGCCCAATACCTTCGAAGACGTGATCGCCTTGCTGGCGCTGTTTCGGCCCGGCCCCCTGGAATCGGGCATGGTGGTCGACTTCGTCAACCGCAAGCACGGCCGCGCGGACGTCGATTACTTCCACCCCGATCTGGAACCGGTGCTGAAGAGCACCTATGGCGTCATCGTCTACCAGGAACAGGTGATGCTGATTTCCCAGATCATCGGCGGCTATTCCCTGGGGGGCGCCGACCTGCTGCGCCGCGCCATGGGGAAGAAGAAGCCCGAGGAAATGGCCAAGCACCGGGTCATCTTCCAGGAGGGCGCCGTCAAGAAAGGCTACGACGCCGACCTGGCGGCCCACCTGTTCGACCTGATGGAAAAGTTCGCAGGCTATGGCTTCAACAAGAGCCACTCGGCCGCCTACGCGCTGATTTCCTACCAGACGGCCTGGCTCAAGCGCTACCATCCGGCGGAATTCCTGGCGGCCACCATGCTCTCGGACATGGACGACACCGACAAGATCCAGGTGTTCTGGCGCGATGCCGTGGCCAATGGCGTGGCCGTCCTGCCGCCCGACGTCAATGCCTCGGGCTATCGTTTCGCGCCCGTGGCCGACGATCACACGGCCCAGGGCAAGCCGCCGCGCACCATCCGCTACGGCCTGGGCGGGGTCAAGGGCACCGGGCAGTCCGCGGTCGAGGCCATCCTGGCGGCGCGGGAAGCCGGCGGGCCGTTCGCCAGCCTGTTCGATTTCTGCGCCCGGGTGGATCGCCATACGGTGAATCGCCGCACCATCGAGGCCCTGATCCGCGCCGGCGCCTTCGATACGCTGGAGGAAAACCGGGCCGCCTTGCTGGAAACCCTGGGCAGCGCCATCGAAGCCGCCGAACAGGCGGAACGCAATGCCAATCAGTGCTCGCTCTTCGCCGATGAGTCCGACCAGTTGGTGGCGGGCGAACTGGCGCGGGTCGCGCCCTGGGATCTGCAGACCCACCTGACCGAAGAAAAGACCGCCCTGGGCTTCTATTTCAGCGGCCACCTGTTCGATGCCTGGCGCGACGAGATCCGCCGGGTGGCGCCCACGCCGCTGGCCCGCCTGGCGCCTTCGCGCGGCCCGCAGTGGCTGGCGGGGGTGCTGGCGGCCGTGCGGCCCCGCATGACGCGGCGCGGCAAGATGCTGTACGCCCTGCTGGACGACGGCACCGCGCAGATCGAGATCGCCATCTTCAACGAGATGTACGAGCAGTACCGCGACAGCCTGAAAGAAGACCGTCCCCTGGTCATCCAGGGCCGGGTCAGCCACGACGATTATTCCGGCGGCCTGCGCGTGTCGGCGGACGACCTGTACGACCTGCAGCGCATCCGGGAAACCCGCGCCCGCAGCCTGCGCCTGTCGGTGCCCGACGCCCTGGAACCCGCGCAGCTGCAGGAACTGCTGAACCCGTGGCGCTCGGAGGACGCCGGCGTGCCGGTCGAGCTGCGGCTGCGCCGCCCGGGCTTCTCCTGCCTGCTGCGCCTGGGCGACGACTGGCGCGTGCGCATGGACGATGCCCTGATCGCCGGCGCGCGGCAGTGGCTGTCCTACGATCAGGTCGAGGTCTACTACGGATGAACACGATCCCCATTCGCATCATCAGCCTGGCGTCCCGGCCCGACCGGCGGCAGCGGATCGCCGGCCAGTTCGATCGGCTGGGGATCTCCGGCTACAGCTTCCTGGACGCCGTCAACGGCAGGCAGCGGCCCGACCATCCGCTGTTCGCCCATTACGACCCCGTCGCGCGCGCCCGGGTGAGAGGGCGCGGCCGCGACCTGATGCCGTCCCAGCTGGGCTGTTTCGCCAGCCATTACCTGCTCTGGCAGGAATGCGCCGATTCCGGCCGGCCCCTGATCGTGGTCGAGGACGACGCGATCCTGAAGGGCAATTTCCCGGACATGCTCGAGCATGCGCAGGCGCTGCTCGGGGCCTGGCCCTTCATCTGGCTGCATGAATACGACCGGCCGGGCCGGGACGCCTTCACGCTGGTCGGGCGGGTGGGGCCCTTCGCCTTGACGCGCAAGCTCAAGCGGCACTCCTGCTCCGTGGCCTATCTGCTGGCGCCCGAAGGCGCGCGCGCGCTGCTGGACGGCGGCCGGACCTGGATCTACCCCGTGGACGACATGATGTTCCGCTTCTATGAGCATGGCGTGGAGAACATCGCGATCCGGCCCGCGTGCGTGGCCCAGGACCATGAATCGCCCTCGGACATCACGGGCGCGGACGCGGAATCCCCGCTGCCGCTGACGGACAAGGTGCGGCGCGAGGCCTACAAGGCGCGCGATACGGTGTGGCGGCTGCTGCACAACATCCGCTTCCGCATCCATCACCATCATCATGGGCTGTCCGCATGATGGAACCGTTGCGCATCCTGCATTCCGAGGCGGCCACCGGGTTCGGAGGCCAGGAGAACCGCATCTTCAAGGAAATGCGCGCGATGCGGGCGGCGGGGCATCACATGGAAGCCCTGTGCCAGCCGCATGCCCGCCTGACGCAGCGCCTGCGCGACGAGGGCTTCCAGGTCCACACCCTGATGATGGACGGTCCGCGCAATTACGCGCGCGGGGTCTTCCAGGTCCGGCGCATCCTGAAGAACGGCCGCTTCGACGTCCTGAACACCCATAGCCGGCGGGATACCCTGCTGGCGGGGGTGGCCGCGCGCCTGGCCGGCACGCCCCTGATCGTCCGCACCCGCCATCTGGCGGTGAAGCCGGGCTCCCTGCTGTCGTACACCCGGGTGCCGCATTGCGTCACGACGGTCAGCGATCACGTGCGAAACCTGCTGCTGGAATGCGGCGCGGCGCCGGACCGGGTCGCCACCGTCTACTCGCCCATCCCCCTGCCGCCTCCGGTGGAACATTCCAGCCTGCGAGCGGAACTTGGCATCCCCGACTCCGCGGTCGTGGTGGGATGCGTGGCCGTGATGCGGGCCAAGAAAGGCCACCGGGCCCTGATCGACGCCATGGCGGATCTGCTGCGGCGGCCGGACGTCTACCTGGTGCTGGTGGGGGACGGATCGCCGACCCTGGAAGAATTGCGGACCATGGTGCAAATGCGCGGTTTGCAGGATAAAGTGCTCTTTGCCGGACGCCGGACGGATATCCCGAACGTGCTGGCCGGTTTCGATCTGTTCGCCCTGGCCACGGAACAGGAAGCCTCCGGCACGGTATTCGTCGAAGCCGCCGCCGCGGGCCTGCCCGTGGTCGGCACGGACGTTGGAGGGGTTTCCGAAATGCTTCAGGACGGGGTGACGGGCGTGCTGGTGCCCTTGCATGACCAGACGGCGCTGGCGGACGCGATCCGGATGCTGGTCGACGATCCCGAGCGGCGCCGCGCCATGGGCCGGGCGGGGATGAAGGCCGTGCGCGAGTCGGACCGCTTCACCCTGGAAGGCCTGGTCCGGCGGACGGAACGCTGCTACCGGGGCTGGCTCCAGGAGCGGGTCCGATGAAGCGCGCCTGCACGGTTCCCGTCCTGATGTACCACCACGTCACGCCCGCGGGCGGCGACATCAACGTCACGCCGGAACACTTCCGCGACCAGATGGCCTGGCTCAAGCGCCATGGCTACCGGACGCTCACCTGCGAAGAATTCGCCGCGCACCTGGCGGGCGCGCCGGCTCCCGCGCGGTCCGTTCTCATCACGTTCGACGACGGCTATCTGGACAATTATGTCCATGCCTGGCCGGTGCTGCGGGAATTCGGCTTTCATGCCGTCATCTTCCTGGTCACGAGCTGGATCGGCGCGGGGCCGGCCCGGCCCCACGCGGGGCAGGGCGGGCAGGCTTTGCCGCCCACGCCCGATCATACGGGCTGCATGCGGCTGGCGGCGGCGGGCCAGGCCCCCGACATCGCCTTGCGCTGGTCGGAAATCGAACGCATGCGGGCCGACGGGGTCTGCGAGTTCCACAGCCATACCCACACGCATACCCGCTGGGACAAGCAGGATCCGGCCGGCAAGAACGAACGGATGCGCCAGGAACTGCGGCAGTCCCGCGCCTGCCTGGCCGAACACCTGGGGGCGGCGTCCGATCATTTGTGCTGGCCCCAGGGCTATTTCGACGCCGACTATGTCGCCATCGCCCAGGAAGCCGGGTTCCGCCACCTGTACACGACACGGGCCTTCGGCCGCAACCGGCCGGGCGCGGATCCGGCCTCGATCTTCCGTTTCGCGGTCCGCAATACGTCGGGCGCGTCCACCGGCCGCAGGATCCGCGTGGCCGCCAGTCCCTGGATCGGGCCTGCGTTCAATGCCTGGAAGCGCTGGAAGCGGGGGCAGCATTATGCCGATTAGGGCGCAGGGGCCGGCTGGCCCGCATGTCGCGCGGACCCGCTCATGAAACTGTCCGTCATCGTCATCACGAAAAACGAGGCGGCGCACATCGGCGCATGCCTGGACTCGGTCGCCTTCGCGGACGAGATCATCGTCCTGGATTCCGGAAGCGCCGACGCGACCTGCGCCATCGCGCGCCAGCGGGGCGCCCGGGTGGAGACCACCGCCGACTGGCCCGGCTTCGGGCCGCAGAAGAACCGCGCCCTGGATCTGGCGACGGGCGACTGGGTCCTGTCCATCGATGCCGACGAACGCGTCACGCCCGAGCTGGCCGAGTCGATCACGCGGGCCCTGGCCGCGCCGCAGGCCCAGGCATATCGCGTGGCCCGGCTGTCCAATTTCTGCGGCCGCTGGATACGCCACAGCGGCTGGTGGCCCGATTACGTCGTGCGCCTGTTCCGCCGCGACGCCGGCCGGTTTTCCGACGCGCCCGTCCATGAGCATGTCGTGGTGTCCGGAAGGACGGCGACCCTGTCCGGCCATTTCCTGCATTATCCCTACGCCAGCCTGGAAATCTTCATCGACAAGATCAACCGCTATTCGACCGAGGCCGCGCTCGCCGCTCATCGGAAGGGCCGCAGGACCGGAGTGCTGGGGCCGTTCGGCCATGCCGCCTGGACCTTCATCCGGCATTACGTGCTGCGGCGCGGCGTCCTGGACGGCTGGCAGGGCCTGGTGCTGGCGGGCATGGCGGCGACGGGCAGCTTTTATCGTTACGTCAAACTGTACTGGCTGGGGAAGCGACCCCCGGCGGCGAGCGCGGATGAGGCATGAAGATCCTGTATACCAACTTCCATCCCAACAACGGGGGCGGACACGCGACCTATATCTCCAATCTGGCGCGCTCCTTCCAGGGGGAACATCAGATCACGGTGGCGACGCCCGCCACCAGCCGCCTGTATGCGCAGGCTCAGCGGATCCCGGGCGTGCGGGTCTGGAATGCGTCTTTCAGCACGCGCATCAAGCCCATGCTGATCGAAGTGCTGGCGCTTCACGCCCTGCTGCGTGAAGAGCGCTTCGACCTCGTGCACGTCAATGGTTCCGCCGATCACCGCCAGTTGATGCTGGCCCGCCTGGGCCTGCGCGATCGGCCCCGCATCGTCTGGACCAAGCACAACACCATGCCGGTGGGCAGCGTGGGCAACCGGGTGCGGGCATGGGCCGGCACGGACGGCGCCATCGGCGTCTGCGACTATGTCAGCCGGCTGCTGATGGATTCCGGCTATGGCGCGCGCCTGGTCCAGACGGTCCGCCTGGGCGTCGACACGGATTGGTTTCGGCCCCAGTCCGCCGGCGCTCGCGCCCAGGCGCGGCGCGAATTGCTGGGCGAGCTGCCCGACGATGTGTGCGTCCTGGGCAGCGTGGGCGGGACGGATCGCGCCAAGGGCTGGCTGACGCTGGTCCAGGCGCTGGCGCGCGTGCCCCTCGCCCAGCGCAGGCGTTTTCGCGTGCTGGTGGCGGGGGACCCGCCGCGCGGCACCTTGCGGCAGGAAGTGGAAGCCCTGGGAATGAGCGCCTACGTCGTGTTCCCGGGCCTGGTGGACGATCCGCGCCGGGTCCTGGCCGCCAGCGACGTCGGTTTCGTGCTGTCCTTCCGGGAAGCCGGCTCTTATGCCGCCTGCGAATCGTTGTCCATGGGCCTGCCCACCCTGGTGTCGAACGCGGGCGGCCTGCCCGAACTGGTGCGTGACAGCGTGGACGGCTGGATCGTTCCGGCGGGCGATGTCGACCTCCTGCATCGCTGGCTGCTGGCGCGGCTGGCGGCGCCGGTCGACGTGGCGATGGCCGATGCAGCCAGGGACCGCGCCCTGGCCCTGTTTTCCCTGCCGGTGCTGGCCCGGCAGACGATGGATTTCTACCAGCGCGTCTGTGCGCGGGCCTGATCGAGCCTCGATATAATCGGCCCATGATTCCCATTCTCATGTACCACCAGATTGGCGAGCCCAATCCCCGGGGTACCCCCTACCGGGGGCTCACCGTGCATCCCCGGGATTTCCGGCGGCAGATGATCTGGCTGCGCCGGCTGGGCTACCGGGGCCTGTCCATGGCGCAATTGATGCCCTATCTGCGCGGCGACAAGCAGGGGCGGGTCTTCGGACTGACGTTCGACGACGGCTACCAGAACGTCCTGGACCATGCCGTGCCGATCCTGGAGGACTGCGGCTTCCAGGCCACCAATTATTTCGTCGCCCGGCAATTGGGCGGTTCCAACGTCTGGGACCGGGCCGAGGGCGTGCCCGAATCCGCCCTGATGGACGCTCGGGGGCTTCGAGACTGGGCGGCGGCGGGGCACGAGGTCGGATCCCATACCCTGAATCATCCCGTGCTGCCGCGCCTGTCCCCCGAACTGGCGCTGAACGAGATCCGCGACTCGCGCGACGCGCTCGAACAGATCGCGGGGACGCCGGTCCGGGCCTTCTGCTATCCCTACGGCAAGTTCACGCCCGCCCTGGCGGACAGCGTGCGAAACGCGGGCTACGACAGCGCCACCACGACCTCGGGCGGCCTCGCGCGCCGGACCGACGATCTCTTCGCCTTGCCGCGCGTGGCGGTCATGCGCTCCACCTTGCTGCTGCGCTTCCTGCAGAAGTGCCTGACCCCGCTGGAAGACCGCAAGCGCCAGCGGCGGGAACGGAGGACGGCATGAGCGCCGACGAACCCCGGCCGGCCGACGGGGCGCAGCCCCCGGCGGGGCTTTCCATCGCTTTCGTCGTCGACCGCTTCGGCAGCCGCTTCGGCGGCGCGGAAGCCTACGGCGTGGCGCTGATGCGGGAACTGGCCGCAGCCGGCCATCGCATCACGGTGTTCGCGCGGGAATACGATCCCGCCTGCGACCTGCAGCTGCCGTTTCATCCGATCCGCGTCGGCCGCCGCTGGCCCAGCTGGATCCGGGTCTGGCTGTTCGCCCGGCGGGCGGCGCGGCGGACCCGCCGGGGATTCGACGTCGTTCATTCCCACATGAACGGCTGGTGCGGCGACGTGGAAGTCATCCACGTCACGCCGGTCCGCTATCGCTGGCGGGTGCAGCCCATGTCCTTCATGCGGCGCGCGCTGTCGCACGTCAGCCTCCGGGTGCTGACCTACCTGGGGCTGGAGGCCCGCCGCGTCGCGCCGCGCCCCGCCCATCGGACGGTCGCCGTGTCCCAGTTGATCGCCCATCAGCTGGGACAGGCCTATGGATTCGCGGAAACGCGGATTCCGGTCATTCCCCCGGGGGTCGCGGCCGAGCCGCCCGTCACGGCGGAACAGCGGCGCCAGGGCCGTCAGGCGCTGGGCCTGCCCGATGAGGGCGTCCTGTGCCTGCTGGTGGCCCGCAACCCCTTGCGCAAGGGCCTGCCCACGGTGCTGCGGGCCTTGCGGCAATTGCCCGACGACGTCCTGCTGCTGGTGGTGGGCGCGAACGCGGCATCCCGGGATTGCGTGGCCCAGGCGCCGGAAGCCGTGCGCCGGCGGGTTCATCTGGTGCCGGAAACCTCGCAGGTGGCGCCGTATTACCAGGCGGCCGACCTTTATGTGCATCCCACGCTGAACGACAGTTTCGGCATGGCGCCTCTGGAAGCCATGTCCTTCGGTCTGCCGGTGATCCTCAGTCCGGCTCCCTGGTGCGGCTTCGCCCAGTACGTGAAGGCCGAAGAAGAAGCCCTGGTGCTCAGCCACCCGGAACAGGCCGACGAGTTGGCGCAGGCGGTCCGGCGGCTGATTTCCGATCCCGTCCTGCGAGACCGGCTGCGGGCGGGCATGCGGGGGGTTCTGGCGCGGCATGCCTGGCCGGAAGTCGCCCGGCAGTATCTGGCCTTGTACGCGGACGTCCTGCGGGAACGCCGGCCTTCGGACGGGCGCTGATCGGGCGCCGGCCGGCGGGCGCCGCCTACACCCAGCCGCGCACCCAGTACACCAGCAGGCCCAGATATTCCTTGACGATCGATCGGCTGGCGTTCAGGGTGCGCAGGTCCGGCAGCCAGAACGAGAAGTCCGGCTCGTCGGGCACGACGATCTGGGGGGGAGACGGCGCGGCGATCGGGTTCAGCCCCTGCTTCTGGAAGCTGGCCATGGCGCGCGGCATGTGCAGGGCCGACGTCACCAGCAGGAAGCGCTGGATGCCGTGCTGGCGCAGCACTTTGGCCGTATAGAGCGCATTCTGGTGCGTCGTCAGGCTGTGATTTTCCTGAATGATGGCGGATGGCGGCACCCCGTCGCGTTCCAGCGCCGTGGCCATCATGCGCGCCTCGCTGACGCCGCCGTCCAGGGCGGCGCCGGACACGACGATCAGCGGCGCCTTGCCGGCGGCGTACAGCAGGATCGCCGTGTCGGTGCGCGGCACCGTCGTCTTGGGGTCGTAGGACTCGAACCAGTTGGGCCTGCCGTTGGCGGTGCTGCCGCCCAGCACCACGATGGCCTGGGCGGCGGGCAGCATGGCCGCGGGCTGGTGGGGGTAGCGCTGTTCCAGCAGGCCGCCGGCCCACAGGGACGTCGTCGGCAGGGACCAGAACACGGCCCAGGCCAGGGCGCCCGCCGTGATGACGGCGGCGGTCTTGCGCCAGCGCACGATGAACAGGATGGCGGCCAGGACCAGCAGGGTGACGGACAGGTTCAGGGGAATGACCAGATTGGCCAGAAATTCGGACGCGCTCATGCGGCAGGAGGGATGTTCATGTATTCCAGTGCCTGAGCCAGCACTTCGGGGGCGCTGGGCCAGGCGTGCAGGCGCCCCAGGCGCAGGGCCTGGTTGGACCAGGGGCCGGTGCGGCTGGGGTCGGTGACGCCGAACAGGGTGATCTGACGGGCGTGGGCGGCCGCCGCCAGGTGCGAGACGCCCGAGTCGTTGCAGATGACCAGCCGGGCCAGCCGGGTGAGGGCGGCGAAGGCCCCCAGGCCCAGGGGCGGCAATTGCTGCGCGGTCGGAGCGGCCGCCTGCGCCGCCTGCTGTTCCGCGGCCGGCGGCGCCATGGCGACGGCGATGCCGCGCGCCTGCAGCGACTGCGTCAGGCTGTCGAATCCCGCCCAGGCCTTGACCCGGCCTTTGTGCAGGCCGGTGGCCGTCGGCGCGATCAGCACGAAACCGTCCTGCTTCAATCCCGCCTGCGCCAGGGCCTGTCCGGCCTGCAGTTCATGCGCGGCGGCGGCCTGCCAGTGCAGTTCTTCGGCGGGTTCCGCGTCGACGACCGGCAGTTGCCAGCGCGTCAGGGCGTGGCGGGTCAGGTAGTGCCAGGATTGCACGGCGTGCATCGGCCCGGCGGGCTTGCGGCAGGGCCAGCGCAGGATCAGGCTGCGGCCGTCGTCCCGGTAGCCGGCGCAGGGAATGCCGGCGAAGCGGAAGACCAGCGCGCTGGACAGGGAGTCCGGCAGCAGCAGGCCCAGCGCCCGGCCCGGGGTGGATTGTTTCAGGTGCTGGCGCACGGCGGCCCGGTCCGCCCGCCAGGAGCCGCGCATCGGCACGAAGCCCGCCAGGGGGTAGGCCGCCAGCAGATCCTGAGCCCAGGGCCGGGCGCAGGCGACGACGGGCAGGCCCGTGCCCAGCAGAGTGTCCAGGCTGGGAAGGCTCATGCAGACGTCACCCACCCAGTTGGGCAGGCGCACGTACAAGGTAGGTCGGGTGGCGGGTGTCAACGCGGGTGCTCCAGGCCCGCTGCGGAAACTGACGGCTGGCGGGCTAAAATGCGTGATTCACGACAGTATATAAGAGAGTGTGCCGGTTGAAACCCGATCCGAATCAGGCTACTGACAGCCGTCCCGTGCGGCTGGAGCTGTGGCGCCAGATTTATCTCCGCCTGGGCAAGGACTGGAAAGTCGGCCTGCTGGCGCTGCTGCTGCTCAGCGTGGCCTCGGCCACGCAGCCCTTGCTGGCCGTCATCATGAAACCCTTGCTGGACGAAGGCTTCACGGGCTCCCGGCCTTCGTACATCTGGTCCATCCCGCTGGCCGTGGTCGGACTGATGCTGCTGCGCGGCGTGACGACCTTCCTGGGCACCTACCTGATGTCCTGGGTGGCCAACAACATGCTCCTGGGCCTGCGCCGCGACATGTTCGAGCGCCTGCTGGGCCTGTCGGACGAAACGTTCCGGTCGCGCGACCGGGGGCGCCTGCTGAACCGCTTCACCATCGACGCGGGCAATGTCAGCGGCCTGTCCACCGAGGTCATCCGCGTCATCGTGCGCGAGTCCCTGACGGTGGTCGCCCTGCTGGCGGTGCTGCTGTACATGTCCTGGCAGCTGACGCTGATCGTGCTCGTCATGCTGCCGCTGTCCGTGCTGACGGGGCGCTATTTCGTGCGCCGGCTGCGCCGCATCAACCGCGACACCATCAACATGAACGCGGAACTGACCCGGGTCGTGTCCGAGGGCATCGCCGGCCAGCGCGTCGTCAAGCTGTTCGACGGCTACGCCCGGGAACGCCAGCGCTTCGACTACGTCAACGCCCGCCTGCGGCGCTTTGCGATGCGGGCGGCCAGCGCCGACTCGGCCATGTCGCCGATTTCCCAGTTCTTCGTGGCGCTGTCGGTGGCCATCGTGGTGGCGGTCGCGCTGTACCAGGCCAACCACCAGGGGCTGACGGTGGGCAGCTTCGCGGCCTTCATGGCCGCCCTGGGCCAGATCTTCGATCCCCTCAAGCGCCTCACCAACATCGCCGGCGCGGCCCAGCGCATGCTGGTGTCCGCCGAATCCGTCTTTGCCCTGATCGACGAGCCCGTCGAATCCGATGGCGGCACGCGCGACCTGAAAGAACGCCTGTCGGGCCAGGTGACGTTCGAAGACGTCACGCACCGCTTTCCGGACGTGTCGCGCAATACCCTGGATGCCGTGTCCTTTTCCGTGCAGGCGGGGCAGACCGTCGCGCTGGTGGGGCGTTCGGGCAGCGGCAAGACCACGCTGGTCAACATGCTGCCCCGCTTCATCGAGCCCGGCAGCGGCCGGATTCTGATCGACGGCGTGGACGTGCGGGAGTTCCGCCTGCGGGCCCTGCGCTCGCAATTGTCCCTGGTCAGCCAGGACGTGGTGCTGTTCGAGGGCACCATCGCCGAAAACGTGGCCTACGGGGTGTCGGGGGACATCCCCGAAGCCCGCGTGCGCGCGGCTCTGGAAGCCGCCAGCCTGTGGGATTTCGTGGCCGGCCTGCCCGAGGGCATGCATACTCAGGTGGGCAACAACGCCAACACGCTCTCGGGCGGGCAGCGCCAGCGCCTGGCCATCGCCCGGGCTCTGATCAAGGATGCGCCCATCCTGATCCTGGACGAGGCCACCTCCGCGCTGGACAACGAGGCCGAGCGCCAGGTCCAGGCCTCGCTGGAGCGCCTGATGGCCGGCCGCACGACCCTGGTGATCGCCCACCGGCTCAGCACGGTGCAGAAGGCCGACCGCATCATCGTGCTGGATCAGGGGCGCATCGCCGAATCCGGCACGCACACCGACCTGCTGGCCCAGGAGGGCCTGTATGCGTCCCTGTATAAGCTGCAGTTCCAGGACCATGACCCCGGCCCGGCGGATCAGGCCTTGCCGGACGTGGACGCGCCATGATGCCCGCGTGGCGCGCTGGACTATCATCCCGGGTTCGTGTGTTGGAGCATCCGATGAAGACGATTTACGCTTTGAGCTGTCTGGCCGTGCTGTCCGCCTGCGCCAGCCAGCCGCAGGGCCTGACCCTGAACGAACTGGAGACTTCGCGCTACCAGGTCACCGAACGCCGCCGCCTGCCCATCGATTTTCCGGGCGTGCAGCAGAACCTGTTCCGCCACGCGGCGGCCTGCGGGCAGACCTATACCTTCGAAATGGCGCCCGACGCATCTTCCTACGGCCGCGTCGTCTACCGGCCCGCGCCGGATGCCGGCTGGGACCGCAGCGTCGTGCTCAGCCTGACCCTGCTGCACAACCGCACCATCAACGTCACGGCCTACAGCTACTATGCGGGCCAGATGGATCGCGTGCACGAGATGCTGACCGCCATGATGAAGCCCGAGCTCTGCCACGCCGACAGCAGCTGGGAAAACAAGCTGGACGACGGGGGCTAGCCGCCCGCGCCGCGCGCCCGGAACAAGGCGCGGATGTCTTCGGGCACCAGCGCGCCGCCGGTGCTCCAGATCACATGGGTGGCGTCGGCGATCGCCGGGACCAGGCCGTGGCGCTGCAGGTAGCGGCGCCCGTGCGGCGACCCGAGCAGCCAAAGGGGGCCTCGCAGGCCGGCGGCCGCCGAAGGTTCGATGGAGATGCCTTCGGCCCGCTCCAGGGCCAGCGCATCGCGGTACAGGGTGTCGTCGTCCACGGTGAAGACGCCGGCCATCAGTCGCGACATGATGGGGGCCGCCAGGGGCGACGCCAGGCCGACGGCCAGGCCATCGGCCTCGGTCCGGTTGTCCAGGCCTATGTCGTGCACCGACACCGGGGCCTGCAAGCCCGCCGCCACCTGCACCAGCATGCAGGGCGAGGCGGTCGGCTCGGCGAAGAAGCAATGCACGTGCGGACCAAGCAGGCGCTTTAGACCGTAGGTGATGCCGCCGGGGGCTCCGCCCACGCCGCAAGGCAGGTGGACGAACAGAGGATGGGCGGCGTCCACCGGGCGACGGGCGGCCCGCAGCTGATCCAGCAGTTCCCGCGCCGCCGCGGCGTAGCCCAGGAACAGCGCCTCCGAGCGCTCGTCGTCGACGAAATGGATCAGGGGGTCGTCCAGGGCCGCCGCGCGGCCCGAGGCGACGGCGGCCGCGTAGTCGCCCGCGTGTTCGACGACGGTGATGCCGCGGCCGCGCAAGCGGTCTTTCTTCCAGGCCTTGGCGTCCGAGGACATGTGGACGGCCGCGTGGAATCCCAGGCCGGCGCCGATCAGGCCGATGGCAAGGCCCAGGTTGCCGGTGCTGCCGACCGACAGGGTATGCCGGCCCAGATGTTCGCGGATCGGCGGTTCGGCCAGCCGCGCGCGGTCGCCGCGCGCATCCAGCAGCCCGGCCTCCAGCGCAAGGCGCTCGGCCAAGGCCAGGGCCTCGTGGAAGCCCCCGCGCGCCTTGACCGATCCGGCCACGGGCAGGATGTCGTCCCGCTTGAGGAACCAGACGCCTTCGGAACCGGCGCCCGGCCCGCCCGCGGGCGAGAGCTTGCGCTGCAGGCCCGGAATGGGCGACAGCGGCGAGGACAGCCGCCCGCCGGACGCCTCCAGCTCAGGGAACAGGCGGGCCAGCAGGCCGGCGCAACGCTCGAAGCGGGCGTGCGCCGCCGAGGGATCGAGAAGCAGGTCCCGGCCCTCGTCCGCCGGATCGTGCGACGGGGACAGCCAGAGCAGGGGCCGTTTTTCGCGCAGGTCCCTCAGCGTTTCGGGGTCCAGGGCCTCTTGCGGATCCATCATCGTTCCCTCGTTCCGTTGCGCGCTCAGGCGTTCATGTACCAGATGACCTTGGTCTGGGTGTACTGGTCGAACGCCTCCATGCCCTTGTCGCGGCCGCCGAAGCCCGAGAGCTTGTAGCCGCCGAAGGGCGCCGTGATGTCGCCTTCGGAGAAGCCGTTGATCGATACCGTGCCGGCCTTGATGCGCCGCGACACGCGCTGCGCCCGGCCGACGTCCCGGGTGTAGAGCGAGGCGGCGAGGCCGTACTGGGTATCGTTGGCCAGCGCCACGGCCTCGTCCTCGGTCTCGAAGGACGTGACCGCGAGAACCGGGCCGAAGACTTCCTCCTGGAACAGGCGCATCGCCGGCGTCACGCCGTCGAAGATCGTCGGCTCGACGTACCAGCCGCTGCCCAGCTCGGCGTGGATGCGTCCGCCGTGCGCGAGGCGCGCGCCCGCGGCCGGCGCTTCTTCGAGGAAGGCCCGCACTTTGTGGAAGTGGGGCTCCTCGACCATGGGGCCGATGCGCGTGGCCGGGTCGGTGGGCAGGCCGACCTTCCAGTCGGCCAGGCCGTGCTTCAGGCGTTCGATGACGGCGTCCTTGATGCTCGCCTGCACGATCAGGCGCGAGCCGCAGCTGCAGTTCTCGCTCATGTTCCAGTAGGCGGCCGAGAGCATCTGGCCGACCGCCGCATCCAGGTCGGCGTCCTCGAACACGACTTGCGGACTCTTGCCGCCGCATTCCAGCACGATCTCCTTGAGGTTGCTTTCGGCGGAGTACTTCAGGAACAGGCGGCCGACTTCGGTGGATCCGGTGAAGGACACCATGTCCACGTCGGGATGGCGGCCCAGGGGCTCGCCGGTGTCCTCGCCCGTGCCGGTGACCAGGGTCAGGGCGCCGGCGGGCACGCCGGCCTGGTGGGCGAGCTGGGTCAGGCGATAGGCGCTGAGCGAGGTCAGCTCGGCTGGCTTGACGATCACCGAGTTGCCGGCCGCCAGCGCGGGCGCGACCTTCCAGGCGAACATCAGGGCCGGGAAGTTCCAGGGCAGCACCGCGCCGACCACGCCGATGGGCTCCTTGACGATCAGGCCCAGGGCGTCGCCGCCGGTGGGCGAGATGCGGCCGAAGCATTTGTCGACGGCCTCCGCGTACCAGGCGAAGGTGTCCAGCGTCGCCGGCATGTCGGTGTGCAGGCATTCCGTGATGGGCTTGCCCGCGTCCACGCAGTCCAGCGCGGCGATTTCCTCCGAATGCTCGCGGATCAGCGCCACCCAGTCGAGCAGCACCCGCTTGCGTTCGGCGGGTGCCATGCCCGACCATTCGCCCGATTCGAAGCTGGCGCGGGCGGCGGCGACGGCCGCGTCCACGTCGGCCGAGGTGCCCGCGACGAGGGCGCCGATCGTGGTGTTGTCGATGGGACTGACGACGGGCATGCGGGCGGTCGAGGCCTGGAATCCCGGGATCACCGGGCCGGCGTACAGCGCGCCGGCCCGGGCCTGGTCGTAGACTCGTTCAATGGCGGACATGAGGTCTCCTGATTCGATGCGCGCCGGGTCAGCGCAGGGGTTGCAGGGCGGCGTCCAGTTCGCTCAGATCCGCGTCGGACAGAGGCTGGACGGGTTGCCGGCAGGCGCCCACCTTGTTCACCAGGATGTTCGTGGCCGCCTTCACCGCCGGGTTGTACGGGTGGTTCCAGAAGAACAGGTTGGCGGGCAGCATGCGCTTCCAGAGTTCGGCGGCCTTGCTGGCCTGGCCGGCCTGGACCAGGTCGTACAGCTCGACGGCCTGGCGCGGCATGGCGTTGACGGCGCCCCAGAAGCAGCCCCGGGCGCCGGCCACCAGCGCATGAAAGGCGAAGGGGTCGGCGCCGTTGAAGACGGGCAGGCCGGCGGCGATCAGTTCCTGCAGGCGCACGAAATTGCCGCTGGTGTCCTTGATGTACTGGACGTTGTCGATCTGCTGCAGCCGCTTGAAGAAGTCCGGCGTGATGTCGAAGCCCGAATGCACGGGGATGTTGTAGGCCATGATCGGCGTCTTGACCGCCCGGGCGATTTTCTCGTAGTGGCTGTAGACGCCGTCGGGGGTGGGGCCCTCGAAGTAGGGCGGCAGCACCAGCAGGGCGTCGGCGCCCAGATCCTCGGCATGGCGCGAGGCCTCGATGGCGTCCTCGGTGCGGATGGCCGAGGACTGGACGATGAGCTTTGCGCGCCCGCCGATATGGCGCGCGGCGACTTCGGCGATCTTGCGCTTTTCCTCGGTGGACAGGAACGGAAATTCACCCGTGCCGCCGCACACGGCGATGATGTGGACGCCGGCCTCGACCAGAGTGTCCAGATGGGTCTTGAGGCGGTCGTAATCCACCGACGAGCCATCATCGCTCATGGGGGTGCAGGCGGCGGCGCAGATGCCTTTCAATTCTTGGGACATGACGATCTCCTGGCCCGGGGAGCGCCCGGGCCGTCAGTTGGGGTTGTGAAAGAGGTTGGAAAAGGGCCCCCACGCGGCGCGGCCTGCGGCCGCTTGCTGCCCCCCGAGGGGGGCGTTTTCGCCTTGGGGCGGCCCGGTGGCGAAAAAGGGTTATTCGATGGCGGCGCGGGCTGCCTTCACGTTGGCTTCGCCGTCGGGAATGTCGGCCAGCAGGGACGGATACAGGGTGGCGGTCTTCTCGCGGAATTCGGCGATGTCCGGCGTAACGATCTTGACGCCCATGGCCTTGATCTGCTCCAGGCTCTTGGCGTAGCCGTCGGTGTAGTACTGGATGCCGTACTTGACCGCTTCGTCGGCGGCTTCGCGCAGGATCTTCTGGTGTTCCGGCGAGAGCTTGTCCATGCGCGCCTTGCTCATCAGCAGGATGGCGGGCATGTAGTGGATCTTGACCATGTTGTAGTACTTGCTGACTTCGGCGAACTTGTCCTGGATCATGGTGTCCGGCGAGGCTTCCCCGGCGTCGATCACGCCGGTCTGCAAGGCCAGGTAGACCTCGGAATAGGCCATGGGCGTGGGTTGCGCGCCCAGCGCCTCATAGGCCTTCACGTAGCCCGGCGACTGGATCACCCGGATCTTCATGGCCTTCATGTCGTCGGGGTGCTCGACTTTGCGCACGCCGTAGATATTGCGCTCCAGCGACGAGATCCAGCCCAGGCCGACCAGGCCGTGCTTGTCGAGGTAGCCCAGCATGCGCTTGCCGAAGGGGCTCTGCATGGCGTGGTTGGCCTTCTGCAGGTCGGGGAACAGGTACGGCAGCGAGAAGACTCCGAATTCCTTGACGGTGTTCTCGACGGGCGGCTCGCCGGTCACGACCAGGGGCACCGCGCCGGTGCGCGCCGACTGGATCAGCTTGACTTCGCCGCCCAGTTGGCCGCTGGGAAAGACGTTGATCTTCAGCGTGCCCTTGGATTTCGCCGCGGCGACCTCCGCGAGCTTCTCGGCCACGACGTGATAGTGGCTGTCGGTCGCCAGCACGTGGCCCAGGTTCAGCTCCACGACGTCGGCGGCCTGGGCGGCGCCCAGGGGCAGGACGGCGGCAAGGCATGTCGAAAGAAGGATTTTTTTCATGGTGTGTCTCCGTGATGGTGGGGTGGGGGTGGGGGTGGGGCGGCTAGAGGAAGGCCATGGACAGCCAGGGGATGTAGCTGATCAGCAGCACGTCGAGGATCAGCACGGCCAGGAAGATGCCCAGGGGACGAAGCAGTTTCTCGATCGGCAGGTCGGCGATCTGGCAGGCGATGAATAGATTCACGCCGACGGGCGGGGTCACCATCCCGATGCAGATGTTGACGATCATGATCATGCCGAAGTGGATCGGGTCGATGCCGAACTGGACGGCGATCGGCGCCAGGATGGGCACCAGGATGATGATGAGGGCGAAGGCTTCCATGAACATGCCGGCCACGAACAGCAGCAGGTTGGCCAGCAGCAGGAAGCCGATGGGGCCGCCCGCGATCTCGACGATGAAGCGCCCGAAGGTCTGCGGCACCTGGTTCATGGTCAGCATGTAGGCGAACAGGGCGGCGCAGCCCACGATCAGCATGATCACGCCCGTCATGACGGCGGAATCGATGAAGGTCCGGATCAGGTCGCGCAGGGTCAGTTCGCGGTAGATCAGGCCGCCCACCAGCAGGCCGTAGAGGACGGCGACGACCGAGGCCTCGGTGGCGGTGAAGATGCCCGAATAGATGCCGCCCAGGATGATGACCGGCATCATCAGCGCGAGGATCGATTCCTTGAGCGCGATATAGATATTGCACAGCCAGGCGCGGGGGCTGACCCGGGTGACGTTGTCGAAGCCGCGCGCCGTCGCCACCAGCACGATCGTCAGCATCAGCGAGAAGCCCACCAGCAGGCCGGGCAGGATTCCGGCGATGAACATGCTGCCGATCGACACGTTGGCCACCAGGCCGTAGACGATCATGGTCAGCGAGGGCGGGATGATGGCGCCCAGTTCGCCGCCCACGGCGACGCAGGCCGCGGCGAAGTTCTTGGGGTAGCCCTTCTTTTCCATGGCGGGGATCATGCTCGATCCGATCGCGGCCGTGGTGGCCGAGGACGAGCCCGACATGGTGGCGAAGAACATGCAGGTCAGGATCGAGGAGGCGCCCAGGCCGCCGCGCAGCCAGCCCACGATCGAATTGGCCAGGTGGATCAGGCGCCGCGAGATGCCGCCCGTCTGCATCAGGTTGCCAGCCAGGATGTAGAACGGGATGGCCATCAGGGTGAAGGAGTCGAGCGACTCGAAGATGGTCTGGGGAGCGCTGAGCAGGTCCAGGCCGAACTGCAGCATGGCCAGGCCGGCGGCGATGCCCAGGCAGGCGAACACGGGGACGCCGATCGCGAGGCAAAACAGCAGGGTGCCGAACATGAGGAGCATGGTGGTTTGTCTCTGTTTTGTTATGTTTTCGGGAGTCAGGGGCGGGGGCGCGCCTCAGGCGGCCAGCGCTTCGTGCGCTTCGCCGTTCCGGAGCATCAGGACCAGGGTGTTCACCGCGGCCAGCGTGCAGCCGACGGGCATGGCCAGATAGAGCCAGAATTTGGACAGCGTCAGGGCGGGAGAGATTTCGTCGGCTCCGAACTGCGTCCATTGCCAGCCGTACCAGGCCATGGCGACGAAGATCCCGGCCAGCAGGGCCAGGGCCGCGCGCCGCAGCAGGCGCGAGGGCGCCGACGGCAGGGCTTCGATGAGCGCGGTGACCGCGATCAGCAGCCCGTGGCGCGCGGCGATGGCGCCGCCCAGGAAGATCACCCAGACCATCAGGTAGCGCGCGGCCTCTTCCGTCCAGGGCAGGCCCGCGGGCATGCCCAGCTTGGGCAGGATGAACCGCACCGCCACCTGCAGCGAGATCAGCACGACCATGCACAGCAGCCCCAGGCCGATCAGGATGCGGACGATGAAGTTGAGTCGGTCGATCAGCGACACCAGAAATTTGCTCATAGGATCCTGCCGAAAGTATCCTGTATCCAAAATGAAAGGCCATGATAAAGGCCTCGCGTCGGGGGTGTCAACGCGATTTCGATCAGGAGAAACCCTGGTTCCGAGATGGAGATTTGACGGGATCCGCGCCCGCTGGCGGGAACGGCGAGAGGACGGCCGGAGGCGCGGCTCCCCTGGGAGAAGAGGGGGGGGAGACATGCGGGCGGGGCCGGTTCCGACGCCGGGATCCGCGAACAAAGCGTGCAGCGGGGAAGACGTGCGCGCGGGGCGGTTTCGCCCCGGACGCGCGGTGGTCGAGGGGAGGGATCAGCCGCCGTGGCGGGCGGAGAGAATGCCGATCAGCTGGGCCTTGGTGCGCCGGATATGGGTGGCGAGCAATTCCAGCGCTTCGGCGGTCTTGCCCTGGGCGCACAGATCCAGCATGGCCTTGTGCTCGACGGCGCCGTCGGTCATGGCTTCGGTCATCGAGATCTGCAGGCGCAGGTAGCGGTCGACCTGCAGGCTGATGCGGTTGACCAACGACAGCGAGATCGACCGCCCGGCGGGCTCGTACATGCTCATGTGGAACTTGCCGTTGAGCGCGCCCCATCGGGCGATGTCGTGGGTGGTGTAGGCCTCGTCCAGTTCGTCGAGTATCCGTCGGGACTTGTCGAGCGACTCCGGGGTCATGTTCGGGATGGCGCGTTCAAGCAGATCCAGTTCCAGGACCTCCCGCAGGTCGAAGATTTCGTCGATCTCGGCCAGCGAGAGTTCCGATACCGTGGCGCCGCGGTTGGTCTGCATGATGACCAGGCCTTCCGAATCCAGCTGCCGCAAGGCTTCGCGCACCGGCATCCGCGACACCCCGTATTCCTGGGCGAGCTGTTCCTGGCGCAGCAGGGTGCCACCGCTGAATTCGCCGCAGAGCAGGCGCTTGCGCAGGTCGTCGACCAGCATGGAAGCCAGATTCTGGCGCTTAAGGGGTTTGCGTTGACTGAGTGCCTGTTCCACGCCAGGAATCCTTTCTGATGCGATCGAGAAAAAGATATTGTAAACCAGTCAACTGGATACAAAAACCAGAAACTGAATCAGCAGTCCGGTCGGTCTTTGAATCGGGGCATGGCGCCTCGGAGCCTACAGCAGCACCAGATCGTACTGTTCCTGCCCGTAGCCGGCTTCCACCGCCAGCGAGATCGGCTTGCCGACGAAATCGCCCAGCATCGCCAGGTGCTGGCTTTCTTCCTCCAGGAACAGATCGATCACCGCCTGGGACGCGACGATGCGGAACTCCCTGGGGTCGAACTGGCGGGCCTCGCGCAGGATCTCCCGCAGGATTTCATAGCACAGCGTGCGGGCGGTGCGCACCGATCCCCGGGACTGGCAGGTGGGGCAGGGCTCGCACAATTGGTGCGCCAGGGAATCCCGGGTGCGCTTGCGCGTCATCTCCACCAGGCCCAGTTGGCTGAAGCCGCTGACGGTGACGCGGGTGCGGTCGGACGACAGGGCCTTGTGCAGTTCCGCCAGGACCGAGGCCTGGTGTCCGGCGTCGTCCATGTCGATGAAATCCAGCACGATGATGCCGCCCAGATTGCGCAGGCGCAGCTGCCGGGCGATGGCCACGGCCGCCTCCAGATTGGTCCTGAAGATCGTATCGTCGAAATTGCGTCCGCCCACGTAGCCGCCGGTGTTCACGTCCACCGTCGTCAGGGCCTCGGTCTGGTCGATGATCAGGTAGCCGCCGGATTTCAGGTCCACGCGGCGGGACAGCGCCCGGGCGATTTCCTCGTCCACGTTGGCGGTGTCGAACAGCGGCCGGTTCCCGCTGTAATGATGGATGCGTTCGGCGACCGAGGGCGTGTAGCGCTGCGCCCAGGCGATCAGGTCCTGAGTGACGGTGCGGGAATCCACGGTGATGCTGCCTGTTTCCGGAGTCGCCATGTCGCGCAGCACGCGCTGGGCCAGCGTCAGTTCCACGTAGACGGGCGAAGGGGCGGGCACCTGGCGGATCCTTTCCTGGATGCTGGCCCACAGCATGCGCAGGTAGCTGATGTCGTCCGCCAGTTCCTCGTCGCCGGCGTCCTCGGCCTGGGTGCGCACGATGAAGCCGCCCGGCTCGTCGGCGGGCCGCAAGGCGATGATGCGCTGGCGCAGGGCTTCGCGCTCGGCTTCGCCGTCGATGCGCTGCGACACGCCGATGTGCGGCTCGTGCGGCAGATAGACCAGCATGCGTCCCGCGATGCTGATGTGCGTGGACAGGCGCGCGCCCTTGGTGCCCATCGGATCCTTGATGACCTGCACCAGCAGCGGCTGGCCTTCGAACAGCAGCTTTTCGATGGGAGTCTGGGGCGCATGGTCGCCGGCGCTGCGGGCGTGGCGGTTCTGCCGCAGGTCGGCCACGTGGATGAAGGCCGCGCGTTCCTGGCCGATGTCCACGAAGGCGCTCTGCATGCCGGGCAGCACCCGCGCCACGCGGCCCAGGTAGAGATTGCCGACATGCCCGCGCTGTATGGCGCGCTCCATATGGAGTTCCTGCACGACCCCTTGCGCCGTCACGGCCACGCGGGTTTCAAAAGGGGTGACGTTGATCAGAATGTCTTCGCTGGCAGGCATGATGGAATAATCGTTCTTGTATGAGAGATGTCCTGCCTGGGACTGTATCACCATCGATGCCGGCGCGATATTTTCGATAAATGCCGGGGCGACTTGCATGGCGTAAAAAAGCTGTGCTATAGTTCGGTCTCTTCGCCGCAGGGCACTCAGGGTTAACCCTGAAATTCATCAGTTTGACTGATGGGCAGCCACGCAGAAGTCATTGATTTGCAAGCGTTTAGCTCGATCGATGGTGACTGCGGGTGACGAAGCGCCGGTTTCGGCCGGTGGCAGTCTGGTTTGACATTGAAATGCGGATGTGTTTTAATGGCAGGCTCGACGAGAGGATGAAGATCTTCTGGTCAGGACGCTGCAGGGATGCAGGTTTTGGGCGGTGCGCCGCTTTGAATTCTCCCCGACAGCGACTTGACAGGAAATAAAAACTTCTTCATAATCTCGTTTCTCTGCTTCACGCAGATTTGTTCTTTAAAAACTTAACAG